>OJJV01000001.1_pt1 | contig 702121 bp, 727 predicted proteins | sample 1596391 | NCBI WGS metagenome assembly OJJV01 (sample SAMEA4350164, study PRJEB24818) | metagenome | biome: human; feature: gut; material: faeces | place: Denmark | collected 2013-09
CAGACTCACCTTACGAGACTACAGGCTCGGAAGGAATAAAAAGATATTGTAATTTTGATATTATTTTATTATAATATTGTTGGTGGTTAGTATGAGTCAATATTTTGATAATGATAAGAATATTAAAAGTGAGAGAAAAATAATTAAATTTAATTTTGATAATAAAGTATTTTCTATATATAGTGATAATGGAGTATTTTCTAAAGATAGATTTGATTATGGTACAAGAGTTTTACTTAATAGTGTTGATATAGATAAATTATCTGGTAATGTACTTGACCTTGGATGTGGACTTGGAGTAGTGGGTATTATACTTGGTACTTTTAATAAAGGTATTAATATTGATATGGTTGATATTAATGAGAGAGCTATAGATTTGGCTAAGAATAATTTGGTACTTAATAATATTAAAGCTAATGTTTTTGTTAGTGATATTTATTCTAATATTGATAATAAATATGATTTTATTATTACTAATCCTCCTATTAGAGCAGGTAAGAATGTTATAAGAGGATTTTTACATGGTAGTTATGACTATTTAAAGGATGATGGTATCTTATATTTTGTTATGAGAAAGGATCATGGGGTTAAGTCAATGATAGGTGAACTTAGTGTTAAATTTAATACTAGTATTGTTAATAAAGATAAAGGTTTTTATGTTGTTTTATGTACTAAGAAATGATACTTAAGATGAATATTCTTAAGTATTTTTTGTTTATGGATAAAAAATGTAAAAAAATATTATAAATGTGTCCAAATGTGTTGACTTATTTTTTAAATGCTGATAAAATTATAAATTGGTAACACATCTTTAAATGTGGCTGATTTTTAAAAATCTAGGTATAGGGGTGAAATATTTAATGGCTTATAAGTTAAAACAAAGCGGTGATTATAGAAAAAGAAGAAATTTTTCTATGATCAAGAATTCACTAGCAATTAGTGATTTACTAGAAGTGCAAACTGAAAGTTATAAATGGTTTGCATCAGAAGGGGTAAAAGAGGTTTTTGAAACATTTTCACCAATTGAAAGTTTTTCTGGTAGTTTATCTTTAGAATTTGGAGAATATGAGTTTGGTACTCCTAGATATTCTATTAAAGAATGTAAGGATAGACAAATTACATATGCTGCTCCACTTAAGGTTCAGACTAGACTTTTCAACAATGAAACTGGAGAGGTTAAGGAACAAGAAATTTTCTTGGGAGATATGCCTCTTATGACAGAAGCTGGTACATTTATTATTAATGGTGCTGAAAGGGTTGTTGTATCGCAACTTGTTAGATCTCCTAGTGTTTATTATTCTAAGGAAATTGATAAGAATGGTAAACCTGTATTTGCTTCTAAGGTTATTCCATCTAGAGGTACTTGGCTTGAGTATGAAACTGATGCTAAGGATATTATTTATGTAAGAATTGATAGAAATAGAAAGGTTCCTATGACTACTTTACTTAGAGCAGTTGGTCTTTCTAGTGATAGTGATATTTTATCTTTATTTGATAATGATATTTATTTAAAGAATACTATTGAAAAGGATTCTTCACATAATACTGATGAGGCTCTTATTGAAATTTATGAAAAGTTAAGACCTGGTGAGCCTACTACTTTAGATAGTTCAAAGAACCAATTGATTACTAGATTCTTTGATGATTTTCATTATGATTTGGCTAAAGTTGGTAGATATAAATTTAATAAGAAACTAAATGTTAAAGATAGATTACTTGGTAATAGACTTGCTGAGGATATCGTTATTGATGGAGAAGTTAAGATTCCACGTGATACTTTAATTAATAAAGAGGTATATGATGAATTATGTACTTATTTAGATAATGGTTATGGTATTACTGAGGCTAAAGTTAATGAGGATTTAACTATTAACTCTAGTATAGATGAGCATAATAAGATTCAAGTTATTCATTTATATTCTAATACTGATGATAAAAAGATAGTTAAGGTTATTGGTAATGATCCTAATGCTAATATTATGAATCTTACTATTTCTGATTTTTATGCTACTGTTAGTTATTATTTGAATTTAAATGATGGTATTGGTAAAGATGATGAGATTGATCACTTGGGTAATAGAAGAGTTAAACAAGTAGGAGAGCTTCTTCAAAATCAATTTAAAATTGGTTTTAGTAGAATGGAAAGAGTTATTAGAGAGAGAATGACTACTCAAGATATTGAGACTGTTACTCCTAAAACACTTATTAATATTAGACCAGTTACTGCTGTTATTAAAGAGTTCTTTGGTAGTAGTCAGTTATCACAATTTATGGATCAAACTAATCCTATTGCTGAACTTACTCATAAGAGAAGATTATCTGCTTTAGGACCTGGTGGTTTATCTAGAGATAGAGCTGGTATTGAGGTAAGAGATGTAAACTCTTCTCACTATGGTAGGATTTGTCCTATTGAGTCTCCTGAAGGTGCTAATATTGGACTTATTACTTCTCTTGCTAGTTATGCAAAGATTGATGAGTATGGATTTATTCAAACTCCATATAGGAAGGTAGTTAATAGTCATCTTACTGATGAGGTTGTTTATTTAACTGCTGATGAAGAAGAGGATTTTTATATTTCACAAGCTACTGTTAATGTTGATGATGATAATATGATTACAGATAAGACTGTAGCAGGTAGATATAGAGGAGAGAATGTTCTTGTTAGTCCTGATAAGGTTGATTATATTGATGTTTCTCCACAACAAGTAGTATCTGTAACTACTAGTTTAATTCCTTTCCTTGAACACGATGATGCTACTCGTGCACTTATGGGTGCTAACATGCAAAGACAGGCATTGCCACTTCTTAAGACTGAAGCTCCATTTGTTGGTACTGGTGCTGAATATATTGCTGCTAGAGATAGTGGCTCTGTAGTAGTTGCTAAAGCTGATGGTATTGTTAGTTATGCTGATGCTAAGAAGATTGTTGTTAAGAATGCTAAGGGTGAAGATGTTTATTATTTGGCTACTTTTGAGAGATCTAACCAAGGTGAAACATTTAATCATGTTCCTATTGTTAGAGAAGGAGATAAAGTTAAGAGAGGTCAAATTATAGCAGATGGTCCTAGTACTGATATGGGTGAACTTGCTCTTGGTAAGAATGTTGTTGTAGCATTTACTACATTTAATGGTTATAATTATGAAGATGCTGTTATTATGAATGAGAGATTAGTTAAAGATGATGTTTATACTTCTTTACATATTGAAGATTATGAAATACAGTGTCGTGATACTAAACTTGGACCTGAAGAGATTACTAGGGATATTCCTAATGTTGGTGAAGAAGCTAGACGTAATCTTGATGAAAATGGTATTGTTAGAATTGGTACTGAGGTTCATGAAGGTGATATTTTAGTTGGTAAGGTTACTCCTAAAGGTATGGCTGATTTAACTAGTGAAGAGAAATTACTTCATGCTATCTTTGGTGAAAAGACTAGAGAAGTTAGAAATTCATCTCTTACTGTTCCACATGGTGGTGATGGTGTTGTTCATGATGTTAAGGTTTATACTAAAGATGATAATGAGGATTTACCTAGTGGTGTTAGTATGGTTGTTAGGGTATATATTATTCAGAAGAGAAAGATTCAGGTTGGAGATAAGATGAGTGGTCGTCATGGTAATAAGGGTGTTATTTCACTTATATTACCTAGTGAGGATATGCCATTCTTACCTGATGGTACTCCTGTTGATATTATGCTTAATCCTCAGGGTGTTCCATCTCGTATGAATATTGGTCAGATACTTGAGTTACACTTGGGTATGGCTGGTAAGAAACTTGGTGTACACTTTGCTACTCCTGTACTTGATGGTGCTAAGAGAGAAGATATAGCAGCTGCTATGAAAGAGGCTGGTATGGATGAGGATGGTAAGACTATCCTATATGATGGTAGAACTGGTGAAGAGTTTGATAGTAGAATTTCTGTTGGTGTTATGTATATGATTAAACTTCATCACATGGTTGATGATAAATTACATGCTAGAGCTACTGGTCCTTATTCACTTGTTACACAACAACCTCTTGGTGGTAAAGCTCAACTTGGTGGACAGAGATTTGGTGAAATGGAAGTATGGGCTCTTGAGGCTTATGGTGCTTCACATGTACTTCAAGAAATTCTTACTTATAAATCAGATGATGTTGTAGGTAGAGTTAAAGTATATGAGGCTTTAGTTAAGGGTCAACCTTTACCAAAACCTGGTATACCAGAGGCGTTTAGAGTTCTTATTAAGGAATTCCAAGCATTAGGACTTGATATTTCTGTTATTAATAATAATGATGATGTTGTAAGTTTTGATGAACTTGAAAGAAATGCTAATCTTGATGAGAATCCTATAGCGGAAGAGATTAGTAATGATGATACATTTAAGTCTTTAGATAAAGATGAAGATTTAAGCGATGAGGATTTAGAAGAAGAAATAGATGATGATGATATTGATTTTGAAGATGTTTTCGAGGAAGGAGGTGATTTCTAATGTTAGAAGCTAATGATTTTAAGGCTCTTAAGATTGGAATTGCCTCTCCGGAAAAGATTAGATCTTGGTCTTATGGTGAAGTTTTGAAACCTGAGACTATTAACTACAGAACTTTGAAACCTGAGAGAGATGGTTTGTTTTGTGAAAAGATTTTTGGACCTACTAGAGATTATGAATGTTCTTGTGGTAAGTATAAAAGACTTAGATATAAGAATATTGTCTGTGATAGATGTGGAGTAGAAGTTACAAAATCTTCTGTTAGAAGAGAAAGAATGGGTCATATTGAACTTGCTACTCCAGTAAGTCACATTTGGTATGTAAAGGGTGTTCCTTCATATATTGGACTTACTCTTGATATGTCTCCTAGAGACTTAGAGGAAGTTATATACTTTGTTTCTTATGTTGTTCTTGATCCTGGTGCTACTACTTTGATTAAGAAGCAAACTTTATCTGATAAAGAATATAGAGCATATTATGAGAAATATGGTAATACTTTTAGAGTCGGTATGGGAGCAGAAGCTATCAAAGAATTGTTATCTGAAGTTGATGTTAATAAGGAATTAGAAGAAATTCAAAAGGAACTTGATGGTGCTACTGGACAAAAGAGAACTAAACTTGTTAAGAGGTTAGAGGTTATTAATGCTTTTGTTCAATCTGGTAATAGACCTGAATGGATGATTATTGAAGCTCTTCCTGTTATTCCTCCTGAACTTAGACCTATGATTCAACTTGATGGTGGTAGATTTGCTACTAGTGATTTAAATGATTTATATAGAAGAGTTATTAATAGAAATAATAGACTTAAGAAACTTATTGAACTTGGTGCTCCTTCTATTATTGTTCAAAATGAGAAGAGAATGCTTCAAGAAGCTGTTGATTCTTTATTTGATAATGGTAGAAGAGGTAGAAGTGTAACTGGAGCTGGTAATAGAGCTCTTAAGAGTTTATCTTCTATGCTTAAGAGTAAACAAGGTAGATTTAGACAAAATTTACTTGGTAAGAGAGTTGATTATTCTGGTCGTAGTGTTATTGTTGTTGGACCGGACTTAAAGATGTATCAATGTGGTATTCCTAAGGAGATGGCTCTTGAGTTATTTAAACCTCATGTTATTCATGGTTTGACTGAAAAGGGCTTAGCTAATAATATTAAGTCCGCTAAAAAGATGATTGAAAATCAGGATCCTAAGGTATGGGATATTGTCGAAGAAGTAATAAAAGAGCATCCTGTTATGCTTAACCGTGCTCCTACACTTCATAGACTTGGTATTCAAGCATTTGAACCTAAACTTGTTAGTGGCAAAGCTATTAGGCTTCACCCTCTAGTTTGTACAGCATTTAATGCAGACTTTGATGGTGACCAGATGGCTGTACACGTACCTTTAAGTGAAGAGGCTAAGGCTGAAGCTAGAATACTTATGCTTGGTTCTAATAATATTTTATCTCCTAAAAATGGTGATCCTATTGTTACTCCTTCTCAGGATATGATTCTTGGTAATTATTATATTACTATGGAGAAGGCTGATTATTCTGGTGAGGGTAGGGTATTTAAGAATACTAATGAGGCTTTAATGGCTTATCAAAGAAGAGAAATTAAACTTCAAAGTAGAATTGCTATTCCTGTTAATTCATTTAAACATAAGGTATTCTTAGATGAAGATAAGAATAAGTATTTGGTTACTACTCCTGGTAAGATTATATTTAATGAGATTTTGCCTGATTCATTCCCTTACTTATGTGAGGCTACTAGTGAAAATATTGAGGGTATTACTCCTAGTAAGTATTTTATTGAATATGGAGAAAATATTCCTGAAAAAATTAAGGAAATGCCTCTTACTACTCCTTTTAATAAGGGTGCACTTGAGAAGATTATTGCTCAAATGTTTAAGAGATATAAGACTACTGAAACTAGTATTTTTCTAGATAAACTTAAGGATTTAGGATTTAAGTATTCTACTTATTCTGGTATTACTATTGCTGTAAGTGATGTTATTACTAGTAAGAATAAGGATGCTATTGTTGAGAAATCTAATGAAGAAATTAAGAAGGTTAACAAGCAATTCCAAAGAGGTCTTATTACTGATAGAGAAAGACTTGAGCTTGTTATTGATATATGGACTAAGGCTAAAGAAGAGATTCAGGATGAACTTCAAAGTTATGCTAAAAGTTATGTAGATAATCCTATCTTTATAATGATGAATTCTAAAGCTAGAGGATCTATTTCTAACTTTGTACAGCTTGCTGGTATGAGAGGATTAATGGCTAAACCTAATGGTGAAACTATTGAAATTCCGATATTGTCTTCATTTAGTGATGGTCTATCGGTATCTGAATTCTTCCTATCTACACATAGTGCTAGAAAGGGTAGTGCTGATACTGCTTTAAAAACTGCTGACTCTGGTTATATGACTAGAAGACTTGTTGATGTAGCACAAGATATTATTGTTAAAGAAGAAGATTGTGGTACTATTCAAGGTGTAGTTGTTAGTGCATTTATGGATGATAAAGATGGTATTATTGAACCATTATATGATAGAATCGTTGGTAGATATACTAATAAAAAGGTTATTAATCCTGAAACTAAGGAAGTTATTATTGATAAGAATGAGTATATTACTGAGGCTATTGCTAATAAGATAATTAAAGCTGGTATTACTGAAGTTGAGATTAGAACTGTTCTTACTTGTAAGACTGATCATGGTGTTTGTCAACATTGTTATGGTAGAAACTTGGCTACTGGTAATATTGTTGAAATTGGTGAAGCTGTTGGTGTTATGGGTGCTCAATCTATTGGTGAACCTGGTACTCAGCTTACCATGAGAACATTCCATACTGGTGGTGTTGCTGGTGCGGATATTACTCAAGGTCTTCCGAGAGTTGAAGAGTTATTTGAGGCTAGAATGCCTAAAGGTAAGGCTACTATTAGTGAAATTAGTGGTGTTATTTCTAAGATTGAAGAAGCTGGCGGTAAATTTAAGGTATATGTTAAGAATGATACTGAAACTCGTGAACATGTTACTTTATATGGTGCTAAGCTTAGAGTAGAAAAAGGAGATAAGATTGAAGCTGGTGATAGACTTACTGAGGGTTCTGTATCTCCTAAAGAGTTACTTGCAGTAACTGATCCTAATACTGTACAACAATATATTCTTAAAGAAGTACAAAAGGTATATAGATCACAGGGTGTTGATATTAGTGATAAGCATGTTGAGATTATTGCTAGAAGGATGATTTCTAAAGTTAGAATTATGGATGCTGGTGATACTTTATTTGTACCTAGTACTACTGTATCTTTACAAGAATTTACTAAGGGTAATAGAGATGTTATTATTCAAGGTAAGAAACCTGCTATTGGACAACCTATACTTCTTGGTATTACTAAGGCTGCTCTTGAGACTGATTCGTTCTTATCTGCTGCTTCATTCCAAGAAACTACTAGAATCTTAACTGAAGCTTCTGTTAAGGGTAAAGTTGATAAACTTCAGGGATTGAAAGAAAATGTTATTATTGGTAAGTTAATTCCTGCTGGTACTGGAGCTAAAGAATATATGGATGTTGGTTATTCTTTAGAACATGAATTTCTTGATGATGATGCTTCAGAAGTATTAGAAGAAGAATTTATGGATTAATTTAAAAGTCATAACTTTGGTTATGGCTTTTTGTTTTGAAGTCTTTTGTCTTCAAACTGAACTATAGAGTCTATATAAAATAGTCTCTATAGTTTTTTTCTGGTTTTTGTGATATAATTTAAGCGGTGATATCTATGTTTAAGGTATATGATGATAGTAATTTTGTTATTAATTATCAGGATAATTTGGAAAAGTTAGTTACTAATTTTGTTAGTTATTATAAGAATAATATTAATGAATTACTTAAAAAGTTTTATTTAGATAGTATTAATAAAATGGAAATCAGATTATTTTCTGATAAAAGTTTGCTTGGTGATATACCTTATAAATTAGGAGATTTTGCTGGTTTCTTTAATGATAAGGGTGTTAATTGTTATATTAATATTAATGTTAAGAAGAGTGAAGATGATATTATTAAAGCTATTATGCATGAAATTGTACATCATATTTATAGGTTTTATATTGAGAATGATACTACTAATAGAATTATTTGGTTTGATGAAGGACTTGCTATGAATTTTTCTTTACAAAATGATAAGTATAATGATGATGATAATTTTAAAGAATTTCTAGTTAATAAAATATTTTCTATTAAGAGTATTCCTTGTATTAATGATTTAAATCATGGCGGTAGTTTTGTTAATGATAATTATAATGGATATGATTTATCATATTTAGTAGTTAGGTATTTAATAGAGACTAATAGTCAAAGGGATTTCTACTTTATTATGAAGGATAAAGATTTAATTAAAAGTATTGGTAATAATGTATTAGAGAGTGCTATGAAATATTATAAGAATAAATATTTTAATACTTTAAATATAAAATAGTGTTTTATTAATAAAATTTTAATTATAAGTTTACATTTTGGGTGTCTTGGTATATATTACTTGCATGTTGGGAGATGGTTATATGAATTTTACTTGTTATCCATCTATAGATAATATTCATAATAAAGATTATAGTTTTTTTGATAGAAATTCTATAATACCTGATATGAGTATTTATAATACTATTAATATGCTTAGTACTTTTTATAGAAAGGAAGAAGCTATTGATTGTTTAGATTTGAATGTTAATTATGATGAGATGAAAGCATTACTAAAGGGACGTGAAGATATTATTAGCGGATGATAGTGATAATTGTTTAAAAATAATTACTGAGATGCTTAAAGATACTAATATTTTAGTTGATTATGTTGGCTATGGTAAAGAAGCTTTGGATAGAATTAGGAATAATTTTAAATATGATTTGATATTATTAGAGGAGAAGATGGAACCTTTAAATGTTTTTGATGCTATGAAGAAACTTAATGGTATTAAGAATTTTGATACTGATGTTATTCTTTTAACTAGAAATAATGATTATGAATATAATGATAGTTATTTGGATTATGGATTTAAAGATTATTTACTTAAACCTATTAAGAAGAATGATTTGTTTAAAATTATAGATAAGTATTTAAAATAAATATAAAATAGTGTATAATATATATCGAGGAGATTTTATGAAGATTGAAAAATTAGATAAAGATAATATTAAGGAATATATAAGGGATATGAAGATTACTGATATTTCTAATGTAGAAGAAAATGTGGGTAAACTTAATGAGTTTGGTATTAAGAAAGATGATAAGTTTATATTTAGTTTTTTTCTTTCGGATAATTGTATTTGTGCTAGTTTTGGTAATAATAAGGTAGATGATAATTTGGTTAAAGAGATATTTACTTTTTTAAATAATAATTTGTCTTTTGATGGCCATTTACTTGTTCAGATTGTTCAGACTAAGATTATGGATATAATGGATAGTTTATATAGAATTAAGGATGTTTCTGTTAGTAAGAAGATTAAGGATATTTCTCTTAATTCTCAAATGAGGGAGAAATATGCAGAAATTGATATGAGAAGTATTAAGTATTTTGCTTCTAAAAATGATGTCTTTTGTAATTTATATAGTCAGAATATTCAAGATGAAGAGGTTATTAGGAAATTAGATGAATATTTTGTTCTTCTTGATGTTAGTTCTATTAATTTTACTGTTTTACCTGATAGTTTATCTTATATTGAATCTTTAGGATATAAGTGTGATAGTAAGAGATATGTTATTAATTATGAATAAGAGAAGATGTTTCTCTTATTTTTAATATAATATTATGGAATTATTGTTTTAGACGTGATATAATTATTATGGAGTGATGTTTATGTATAAAAATAAAAAGTTTTTCATATTAGGAATGGCTAGAAGTGGTTATGAAGTTGCTAAGTTATTAGCTAAAGATAACACTGTATTTATTACTGATATGAAAGAGCAAGATGGGGATAAGGTTAAAGAACTTGAATCTTTAGGTGTTACTTTTATTTTAAGTGATAATCCTACTGATTTACTTGATGATTCTTATGATATTATGGTTAAAAATCCTGGTATTAAATATGATCATCCTACTGTTGTTAAGGCTAAAAATATGGGTATTCCTGTTATTAATGAGGTTGAAGTTGCTTATCATTATTTAGATTCTAATGTGAATATTATTGGTGTTACTGGTTCTAATGGTAAGACTACTACTGTTAGTATTATATATGAGATTATGAAGAAGGCTTTTGGGGATAAGGTTTTCTTGGCTGGTAATATTGGTACTCCTTTATGTCATTTTGTAAGTGATATTAAGAGTGGTGATTATTTGGTTATGGAAATAAGTGATCATCAGCTTTGTGATATGTATGAATTTAAAACTAATGTATCTGTTATGACTAATATTTATGATTGTCATGCTGATTTTCATGATGGTCATGATAAGTATGTTCAAACTAAGAAGAAGATATTTATGAATCATGGTAAAGATGATGTTAATATTATTAATAAAGATAATAAAGAAGAGATGGCAATTACTCGTGATATTAAAGGCATTAATTATTATTTTAATGGTAAAGATGCTTATTTTAAAGATGGATATATTTATTATAATGATAAAAAAATTATTGATACTAATAGAATTATTTTAAAGGGTAAACATAATTATGAGAATATTATGTGTGCTATTTTGGCCACTAAAAAATATGGTGTTAGTGATAAGATTATTCAAGATGTTGTTAGTAATTTTGGTGGAGTAGAACATAGACTTGAATATGTTGGTAATATTAATGGTAGAGATGTTTATAATGATTCTAAAAGTACTAATACAGAATCTACAGTTATTGCACTTAATTCTTTTGATAGACCTACTGTACTTATTATGGGAGGACTTGATAGGGGACATTCTTTTGATGCTCTTACTAAACCTATGAGTCATACTAAATTAGTGGTGGCTTATGGTGAAACTAAAAATAGAATTAAAGAATTTTGTCATAGTATTGATATTCCTTGTGAGATATGTGATGATTTGGTTAGTGCTACTTCAATTGCTTATAATAATTCTATAGAAGGGGATGTTATTCTTCTTAGCCCTGCTTGTGCTAGTTGGGATCAATTTCCTGATTTTGAAACTAGGGGTAGATTGTTTAAGGATACTATAGTTAAATATAAGGATAAAAATGATTTTAAGTTGTTTTTGGAAAAAGGTAAACATATTTATATGATTGGTATTGGTGGTATTAGTATGAGTGGTATTGCTGATATTCTTGTTAGTATGGGATATAAAGTAAGTGGCAGTGATAGGGTTAGTTCACTTATTACTGATAAACTTATAGAAAATGGAGTTAAGGTATATATTCCTCAAAAAGAAGATAATATTACTGATGATATTGATTTTGTTGTATATACCGCTGCTATTAGAGAGGATAATCCTGAGATGATGGCTGCTAAAAAGATGAATATTCCTATGATGGAAAGAGGAGAATTCTTGGGAGAGATTACTAAATTATATGCTAATACTATTGGTATAGCTGGTACTCATGGTAAAACTAGTACTACTTCAATGGTATCTTGTATATTTTTAGAAGCAGGAGTTGATCCGACTATACAGGTTGGTAGTATTCTTAAAAATATTGGGGGTAATTATAGAGTAGGAAATAGTGATACGCTTATAATTGAGGCTTGTGAATATTGTGATAGTTTTCTTAATTTTAAACAGAAATCTGCTATTGTATTAAATATTGATAATGATCATTTGGATTATTTTAAGAATTTGGATAATATTAAAAAGTCATTTAATGAATATGTTAGTCATTTGCCTAGTGATGGTTATTTGATTGTTAATAATGATGATAAGAATAGTGTTGATTTAGCTAGTCATACTAAGGCTAAAGTTGTTACGTATGGTATAGATAATGATGCTATGTATATGGCAAGTGATATTGTATTTGATAAAAATGGTTATGGTAGCTTTGATGTTATTTATAATGGTGAAAAGATAGGCAATGTTAGTTTGTCTGTACCAGGAGTTCATAATGTTTCTAATGCTCTTAGTGCTATTGCACTAGCAAGCTCTTATGGTATTTCATTTGATGATATTAAAAAAGGGCTTAAGAAATATGATGGGGCTGCTAGAAGATTAGAATATAAAGGTAAATTTAAAGGCGCTAGTGTATATGATGATTATGGACATCATCCTACTGAAATTAAGGCTGTAGTAGAATCTATTAAGAATATGAAGTTTAATGAATCTTGGGTTATATTTGAGCCACATACTTATGCGAGAGCATATAAGCACAAAGAAGATTTTGCTAAAGTTCTTAAAGATTTTGATCATATAATTATAACTGATATTTATGCTGCTAGAGAAGAAAATATTTTTGGTATTAAAGAAGAAGATATTATTAAAGAAATTAAGAAATATGGTAAAGAGGCTTTTCATATAAGTAGTTATGATGATATTAAGTTATATTTAAGTGAATATGTTAATAAGGATGATTTGATTCTTACTTTAGGTGCTGGTAATGTTACTAAACTTGCTAGTATGTTGACAGAATAAAAGAATGATTTTGATCATTCTTTTTTCTTTAAGATTAATTTTTTTGTTTTGGGTTTAGAAATATTTTTGTTATGTGTTATATTTTGTGATGGTACCATTGCTTTGTTGTTTGCTATTTCTTTTTCTTGATTTTCTGTATTGGTAGTCTTAGTATTATTATTTGCTTTTTTATAGTCTATTTTATATATTGCTTCTAGAGTATTTATAAATGATGCTGAAAAGATTATTGCAGCTACATAAGCTTTATTTGTTATTAGATATGGGAGAGCTAATACTGATGATACTAAGTTTATTTTTCTTGATGTTTTCATATTTTTAGTTATTAGCATAGTACTAGCTAAAGTACTTGATATTATTGGTAATATACTTAATATTGATGTTATTGTTAATGATCCTGCTATTAAACTTAATAGTGGATACATTATTAGTAACCATTTTGGTTGCTTTTTCTTTTTCTTTTCTTCATATATATATGTTATTATACCTTGTATTGTTAATATTACTGGTCCTATTGATGCTGAATATGCTCCTAGAACTATCATTGATAGAAATCCTGCTAAATTTGATATTGAATTTTGTACTAAGAATTTTTTCTTTTCTTTTGATCTTATACTGGTAATTAGAAATATTCCATTTATTATTGATAATATTTGTGCTATTATAAAATTTGTCATTTGTACACCTCTGGTAAGTATTATACTTATATTATTTGAGTTGTCAATCTTTTATATTAAATATTATTATTTTTTTGATTGTAAGTATTTTTCAAGCATTGGTAATCCATAGTTTTGATTATAATAATTAGGAAATTCATTTAAATGAGCTAATGCTATTTTTGTTGTTATTATTAAGTCATCGTTTGTTACATTTGTTTCTTTGTTTATTTTACCATGTTCTAATTCTATATTTATTCCTGTTAGTAGATCAATTGGAGTAAATTTATTAAATTTTATATTTAGTTTATTTGCCGCTGAAAGGGCATCTTTTAATGTAAACATATTATCACCATTTTATTATATGTTAGATAATGTAAATGTGTTTGAGATTAATTGACACTTGTGTTTATTTGGGTTATACTTATATTGTACATTGTGTATAATGAAAGGTGGTATGAATATGAAATTAAAAGGAAGTAAAACAGAACAAAATTTAATGACTGCTTTTGCAGGTGAATCGCAAGCTAGAAATAAATATACTTATTTTGCTTCAAAGGCTAAGAAGGATGGTTATGAACAAATAGCTGCTATATTTGAAGAGACTGCTAATAATGAAAAAGAACATGCTAAAATGTGGTTTAAAGAGTTAAATGGTGGTGAAATTCCTAGTACTATAGATAATTTATTAGCTGCTGCAGAAGGTGAAAACTATGAATGGACAGATATGTATAAAGGTTTTGCTGAAACTGCTAGAAGTGAAGGATTTACTAGAATTGCGTTTTTATTTGAAGAAGTAGCTAAAATAGAAAAGGAACATGAGGAAAGATATAGAAAATTACTTGCTAATGTAAAAGATGGTTTGGTATTTTCTAGAGATGGTGATAAGATATGGCAATGTAGAAATTGTGGACATATCGTTATTGGAAAAGAGGCACCAAAAGTTTGTCCTGTTTGTGCTCATCCACAAAGTTATTTTGAAATTAAGAAAGAGAACTATTAGTTCTTTTTTTTTGATATTATTGTTAATATTGCATATTAATATAGTGTGATGATTATGAAGAAAAACGATTATAAAAAACTTATTTTATATATTGCTATACCTTTATTATTGGGTGGTATAGTTGGTTTTATTACTTCTAAAGAAAGTACGAATTATAATGGTATAGTAGATGGATGGGTATTTCCTATTGTTTGGAGTATACTTTATATACTTATGGGGATATCTAGTTATATTGTAAGGAATAACAAGGAACTTATGAGTATTTATAAAGTTAATTTGGTTATTAATTTATTGTGGCCCATTATTTTCTTTACTTTGAATTTTAAGGTATTTGGTTTTTTTTTGGATATTATTATTAATTCTTGTTGTTGGTTATATGATGTATAAATTTTATAATAAAAATAAGATAAGTGCTTATCTTTTGATTCCTTATTTACTTTGGCTTATATTTGCTTCAATATTAAATTTGATGGAAATTATTTAATGATACTTTACACTTTATTATTTGTATATTATTGACAAATGTATTATAGTGTAGTATCATTGGATTGTACTATTTATAGTAGTACAACTTTTGAGGTGAAATAATGTTAGAAAAAATTATATATATATTAGGGGCTGCTTTTTTATTTTATGCTGGGTATTATCTTATTACTTCGATTGGTATATTTAAGAAAAGAAAAAAAGTTACTAATAATAATGATGATAAAAAGAATTTTTTTGCGGTTATTATTGCCGCAAGAAACGAAGAGAATGTTATTGGTAAACTTATTGATAGTTTGAAAAAACAAAGTTATCCTAGTGAATACTTTGATATTTATGTTATTGTTAATAATTGTACTGATAATACTGCTATAGAAGCTAAAAAAGCCGGTGCTAAGGTTATATCATGTACAGAAAAAGTTTCTACTAAAGGAGAGGTACTAAAATACACTTTTGATTTATTTAAAGATAATAATAAAATTGATGCTTATGCAATATTTGATGCAGACAATATTGTTCATCATGATTTTTTAGCTAAAATGAATGATATGATTAATAGTGGTTATTCTGTTGCACAAGGTTTTAGAGATACTAAAAATATTTCAGATAATTGGCTTACTAGTAGTTATGCTATTCTATATTATTTTCAAAGTTTATTTTTAAATGAATCTAGATATAATATGGGTAGATCTTCCTTTTTGAATGGTACTGGTTTTGTTATAAAAAAGGAAGTAATTGATAAGCATGGTTTTAATCCAAAAACAGTAACTGAAGATGTTGAATTTACCGCTATGTGTGCTATTAATAACGAAAAGATTGGTTTTGCTACTGATGCTATTACTTATGATGAGCAAACTAATAGTTTTGATGTTTCATGGAAGCAAAGAAAAAGATGGTCTTTTGGGACAATGGAATGTTTAAGAGAGTATTTTCCTACTCTTTTGAAGAAGGGAATTAAAGAGAGAAATTTTGAATGCTTTGATGTAGGATTATTTTATTTGTCAGTAATATCACATGTTGTATTTAATTTATTACCTATATTTCTTCTTATTAATATAATTATTCATTTTGATAGTTTGACTTTTGATAATATGCTTTATAAAATTATTTTTATTGTAATTTCATATTTATTTGGAGTTGTTGTAAGAATTATTTTACTTAAGAGATATAATAAGAGCTTTAAAGATAATATTGGTGGTGTACTTTTATTTGATTTGTTTGTTATAAGTTGGCTTCCTATTAATTTTATTTGTTTATTTATTAAAAGTTGTAATTGGGATAGTATTAAGCATAATAGAAGTGTTGATATTGAAAATGTTTAAGAATAAATGTAATTTGTTTATTCTTTTTTCTTTTTTTATGGTATAATATTTTATAGTAGGGGAGAGTGTATATGAATATGAAAAAAATTTGGGTATTATGTTTGGTTTGTGTTATATGTTTAACAGGATGTGGTAAAAGTGATGATACGCTTATTATGGTTACTGAAGCTGGTTTTGCGCCATATGAGTATTATGATGATGGTGAAATAGTTGGTGTTGATATTGATATAGCTAGGGAAATTGCTAAAGAAATGGGAAAGGAACTAGTTGTTAAGGATGTTGCTTTTGATTCTATTATTAATGAGGTGAAAACTGGTAAGGCTGATTTTGGTGCCGCTGGAATTAGTTATACTGATGAAAGAGCTAAACAAGTTGATTTTTCTATTAATTATTCTACAAGTAATCAGGTTGTAGTTGTTAAAAATGGTAGTAATATTAGAGACGTTAATAATATTGATGGTAAGAAAATTGCTGTTCAACTTGGTAGTGTAGCTGATACTTATGTTACTTCTAATTTTAAAAATTCTGAAATTGTTAGAGAAAAGAAATATTTGGCTGCTATACAAGATTTGAAGGGTGGTAAGGCTGACGCAGTTGTTATGGATGAACTTCCAGCTAAAGAAATGGTTAAAAATAATAATGATATTATGATTCTTTCTGGTAATCTTGCTAGTGATAGTTATGGAATGGTTGTTAAAAAAGGTAATACTAAGCTTCTTAATACTATTGATAAAGTACTTAATAGACTTAAAGAGGATGGTAAGATAGATAAATATGTAATTAATCATACTACTGAGTAAGGAGTTTTTATATGAATAGTTATATGAATTTTTGGGATAAGATATTTAATTTTTTTGGTGGTATTTGGGATTCTTTTTATCAAAGTGTTATTTACGATAATAGATATGAATTTATTTTTGAAGGTTTATTAAATACGATTATTATCGCTATAGGAGCTGCTATTATTGGTATTGTTATTGGTATTGTCACTGCTCTTATTAGAAATAATCATGATATGAATGGTAAGATGAAAATTGGTAATAAATTATCTAAGTGGTATGTTGATATTATTAGGGGTACACCTTCTATACTTCAACTTATGATTATTTATTATGTTATATTTAAATCTGTTAATATTAATATTGTTATTGTTGGAATACTTGCTTTTGGTATTAATTCTGGGGCATATGTTTCGGAAATTATTAGAGCTGGTATTAATTCTGTTGATAAGGGGCAATTTGAGGCTGGATATGGTTTGGGTCTTTCTTATGGAAAGGTTATGAGATATATTATATTACCTCAAGCTTTTAAAAATATTTTACCAGCAATGGGTAATGAATTTATTACTTTGGTTAAAGAGACTGCTGTTGGTGCTTATATTGGTATTGTAGAACTTACTAAGGCTTCGGATATTATTGCTTCTAGAACTTATGATTATTTCTTTCCACTTATTATTATTGCAATTATTTATTTTGCTATTACTTTAAGTCTTACTAAATTATTTAGTAGAATAGAGAGGAGACTTAATAATGTTAGAAGTTAAAAATTTGAAAAAGTCTTTTGATAATAATAAGGTATTAAAAGGAATTGATTTTAAGGTTAATAAGGGTGATATTGTTGCTGTTATTGGTCCTAGTGGTTGTGGAAAAAGTACTTTCCTTAGGTGTCTTAATATGATAGAAAGACCTACTGGCGGTAAGGTTATTTTTGAGGGATATGATTTAACTGCTGGTAATGTTAATTTGCCTAAAATAAGAGAAAAGATTGGTATGGTGTTTCAACAATTTAATTTATTTCCTCATTTGACAGTTATTCAAAATATTACTTTAGCTCCTATTAAACTTGGTATTATGAGTCAGGACGATGCTAATAAAAGAGCTGTAGAGCTGCTTAAAACTATTAATTTGCTTGATAAGAAGGATTATTATCCTAATGAGCTTTCTGGTGGTCAGAAACAAAGAGTTGCTATAGTTAGGTCTCTTATTATGAATCCTGATATTATTTTGTTTGATGAACCTACTAGTGCACTTGATCCTGAAATGGTGGGAGAGGTACTTGATCTTATTCGAGATATTGCTGATAAGGGAATGACAATGATTATTGTTTCTCATGAGATGAATTTTGTTAGAAAGAGTGCTAATAGACTTGTATTTATGGATAATGGTAAAATATCTTTTGATGGAAGTGTAAAGGAAGGTTTTGCTAATAAGGATAATGAGAGGCTTAAAGAATTTTTATCAAAAACTAAAGATAAATAGAGGTATTTTTTGTATTTTTATGTTATAATGTATTTATAGTAGAAAGTGTCTACTTTAGAGAATGGAAGGGAGAAAATAAAAATGAATGCTATTGATGTTAAAAGCGAAATTGCACCTTTAAAAAAGGTATTACTTCATAGACCTGGAAAAGAATTACTTAATTTGACTCCAGATACTTTAAGTAGATTATTATTTGATGATATTCCTTTTTTACCAGATGCACAAAAAGAGCATGATGAGTTTGCTCATATTTTAAAAGAAAATGGAATTGAGGTTGTTTATCTAGAAGATTTGATGGCTGAAGTATTGCAACTTAGTGATGAAATTGAGGATAAATTTATTAAACAATTTATATATGAGGCTGGAATTAGAACTCCTAAATATAAAAACCTTGTGTATGAGTATTTAAAAAGTTTTGTTAATAAGAAAGAACTTGTTCTTAAGACTATGGAAGGAATTAAGATGGAGGAAATTAGCAGGGCTAAAAGAGATGTAGAAAAGTCTTTGGTAGATTTAGTTGCTGAAGAATCAGATTTTTTAGCAGATCCTATGCCTAATTTATATTTTACTAGAGATCCTTTTGCTTCTTGTGGTAATGGTGTTATTTTGAATAAGATGTACTCTGTTACAAGAAATAGAGAAACTATATATGCCGAATATATATTTAATTATCATCCTGATTATAAGGATAAACTTGATAAATATTATGATAGATACTTACCTTATCATATTGAGGGTGGTGATGTTCTTAATCTTAATGAACATATTATTGCTGTTGGTATTTCTCAAAGAACTGAAGCTGGAGCAATAGATGAACTTGCAAAGAACTTATTTAGAGATGCTGATTGTAAAGTTGATACTATTTTGGCATTTAATATTCCTGAATCTAGAGCATTTATGCATCTTGACACTGTATTTACACAGATTGATGTTGATAAGTTTACTTATCATCCTGGTATTATGGATACTCTTCAGGTATTTGAAATTACTGAAGGGGATATTCCTGATAGCGATGAGGATTTAAATGTTGTGGAAGTTAAAGGTAGTTTGGAAGAGATACTTGAAAAATATCTTGGAAGAAAGATTGAACTTATCCCTTGTGCTGGTGGAGAAAAAATATCCGCTGAAAGAGAGCAATGGAACGATGGTACTAATACTCTATGTATAGCTCCAGGAGTTGTTGTTGTCTATAATAGAAATAATATTACTAATAATATTTTAAGAGAGCATGGTATTAAGGTTATTGAGATGAGTAGTGCTGAACTTTCTAGAGGTCGTGGTGGTCCTAGATGTATGAGTATGCCTTTAATAAGGGGGAATCTTTGACCCGATGACTACTAATAACAAAGAAATTAATTTGAAAGGAAGAAATTTTCTAACACTTCTTGATTATACTCCAGAAGAAATTAGATATTTGCTTGATCTTTCACATGAGTTAAAAGAGAAAAAGAAAAAAGGTATTCCTCATAGATATTTAGAAGGAAAGAATATTGTTTTATTATTTGAAAAAACTTCTACTAGAACAAGATGTGCTTTTGAAGTTGCTGGCCTTGATTTGGGTATGGGCGTTACATACTTGGATCCTGGTAGTTCACAAATGGGTAAAAAAGAAAGCATTGCTGATACTGCTAAAGTTCTAGGTAGAATGTATGATGGTATTGAATATAGAGGTTATGCACAGGAAATTGTGGAAGAACTTGCTAATAACGCTGGTGTACCAGTATGGAATGGTTTAACTACTGAATTTCATCCTACGCAAATGCTTGCTGATGTTATGACAGTTGAGGAAAATTTTGGTCATTTAAAAGGAATTAAATTAGTATTTATGGGTGATGCTAGAAATAATGTTGCTAATTCACTTATGGTTGTTTGTGCTAAGATGGGTATGCATTTTACTTCTTGCGGGCCTCGTGATTTGTGGCCAGATGAGGATCTTGTTAATAAATGCAAAGAAATTGCTAAAGAAACTGGCAGTGTAATAGAAATGACTGAAGATGTTATGGAAGCTTCTTCTAATGCTGATGTTATTTACACTGATGTTTGGGTTTCTATGGGTGAACCTGATGACGTATGGAATGAAAGAATTAAACTTCTTAGTCCATATCAAGTTAATATGAAAGTTATGAATAATGCTAATGATAATGCTATATTCTTGCATTGCTTACCTTCTTTTCATGATTTAAATACTACTATTGGTAAAGATATTTATGAAAAGTTTGGACTTAAAGAAATGGAAGTTACTGATGAAGTATTTAGTTCTTCTAAATCTAAAGTTTTTGATGAAGCAGAAAACAGACTTCATACTATCAAAGCTGTAGTATATGCTACTATGAGGGATTAGTATGAGTAAGATTGTTATTGCTTTAGGAGGTAATGCTTTAGGTAAAAGCCCTCAAGAACAGTTAACACTTCTTAAGAGTGTGGCTACTACGATTGTTAATTTAGTTAAAGAGGGAAATCAAATTGTTCTTACACATGGAAATGGGCCACAAGTGGGACAGATATTTCTAGCTATGGATTATTCTTCAAATGGTGATGCTGGAACTCCTAAAATGCCATTTCCTGAATGTGGAAGTATGAGTCAAGGTTATATAGGTTACCAACTTCAACAATGTATTCAAGATGAACTAGAACATCAAGGCATTGTTAGAGATTGTGCAACCTTGATAACACAAGTCTTAGTTGATCCAATGGATAGTGCTTTTAATAATCCAACTAAGCCGATTGGAATGTTTTATAGTAAAGAAGAAGCTATGAAAATTCAACAAGATAAAGGTTATATATTTGTTGAGGATGCTGGACGTGGGTATAGGAGAGTTGTACCATCTCCGAAACCTAAAGATATTATTGAAAAGAATGTTATTAAACTTCTTGTTAATAATAATAATATTGTAATTGCTGCTGGTGGTGGTGGAATACCTGTTATTAAAACAGATAAAATTGAATTACTTGAAGGTGTAGAAGCTGTAATTGATAAGGATAAAACAGCTGCCTTGCTTGCTAATTTAATTGATGCGGATATGCTTTTAATTCTTACTGCTGTTGATAAGGTATGTTTGAATTATAATACTGATAAGCAGGTTGAACTTGATACTATGAATGTAGAAGAGGCTAAAAAGTATATTGATGAAGATCAATTTGCTAAAGGAAGTATGCTTCCTAAAATTGAGGCTTGTATATCTTTTGTAGAGAATTCTGATAATAAGAAGGCTATTATTAGTTCACTTGATAAGGCTAGCGATGCAATTAATGGTAAAAATGGTACAATTATAAAGAGGAGGTAAGAAAAATGGCTAAGAAAAAGACTAAGGTAATGTTATCGTCTTTTTCGATAATCTTAATTCTAATTTTTGGATTAGGAATATTATCACATGTACTTCCAGATGCACAATTTGTTGGTGATCAAATTGTTAATGGAAGTGGAACTGTTGGTGCTAAATTATCACAAGTTTTGATGTCACCAATATTAGGTTTTGAAGATGCTATTGATGTTGGTATCTTTATTATGATGTTAGGAGGTTTACTTGCAGTAATTAATAAAACTGGGGCACTTGAGACTGGTATTAAAGTACTAGTACGTAAACTTAAAGGTAGAGAATTATTATTAATACCTATATTAATGTTTATATTCTCTATTTGTGGATCTACATATGGAATGCTTGAAGAAACTGTTGGTTTCTATGTATTACTTGCCGCTACTATGATGGCTGCTGGTATGGATCCACTTGTTGGTGCTGCAGTAATTCTTCTTGGTGCTGGTAGTGGATGCTTAGGTTCTACTATTAACCCATTTGCAACTGGTGTTGCACTTAGTGCTTTACCTGAAGGTGTTACTGCTAATCATGGTTTAGTACTTCTTATTGCAACATTTATATGGCTTACAACACTTGGTATTTGTATATTATTTGTAATGAATTATGCAAAGAAAGTTAAGAAGGATAAAGGCTCTACTATTTTATCACTAAGAGAGCAAAAACAAGCTGAGAAAAAGTTTGGTAATTTCTATAAAAAGGATGAGAAAGAAGTTAATTTAACTGGTAAGCAAAAACTTACACTTGTTTTATTTGCTTTGACTTTCCTTGTAATGATTATTGGATTTATTCCTTGGGGTGAATTTGATATTACATTCTTTGATAGTTTTACTGGATGGCTTACTGGTTCTTCACTTGGTAATTGGTGGTTCTATGAAGCTGCTTTATGGTTCTTAATAATGTCAATTATTATTGCTGTTATTAATAAATTTGGCGAGAAAGGTTTTATTGATACTTTTGTTGATGGTGCTGATGATATGATTGGTGTTATCTTAGTAATTGCTATTGCTAGAGGTGCTAGTGTTCTTATGGGACAAACTTACTTAGATAATTATATTATATATAATGCTGCTGATTTACTAGCTAAAGTACCGGAGATGTTATTCGTACCACTTAACTATATACTTCATATTGTATTATCAATATTGGTACCATCATCATCTGGTCTTGCTACATTATCTACACCAATTATTGCTCCACTTGCAGCACAACTTGGTTATAGTGTAGAAGTTACTATTATGACTTTAGTTTCCGCTAATGGACTTGTTAATTTAATATCTCCAACTTGCGGTGCTATAATGGGTGGACTTGCTCTTGCTAAAATAGAGTATTCTACTTGGTTTAGATGGGCATTTAAGGTAGTACTTACAATTGCCATTGCTAATATATTTGTATTATGCTTGTTTACTTTATTAGTATAATATCAATAATATAGTATGATAAAAGAACAACTATTTTGGTTGTTCTTTCTTTGTTTGTATGTTATACTATTTTTATAGGGAGGTTTGTTATTATGTTTAATAAGAAAACTAGTTATGAGGTTAATGTACAGGGTATTATTTTTTGGAGAAAGAAAATTAATGTTGATAATACAGAAGTGTTTGTTAGAGAATGTTTAAATGATCCTTTTATGCTTTATTTGGATAAGGTAAAAGGTGATAATTATCTTGATTGGGTTACTGGTAGACCTTTTATTATGGAAGATTTTGGTAAAGATTTTCTTTTAAGTCTTAGTAATATAAAAATATCTAAAGAAAATGTAACTATATGTGATGATGCTGTTGGAAAAGCTTTATATATACTTGAAGATAATGATAGAGAAGAGGAATATACTGATATATCAGAAGGTATTATTTATGATAGTTATTTTTGCGATATTATTTCTTCTAAGTATGGTTTAGATGTTATTCCTGCTAATTTTGTATCCGAAGAAGTTAGAAGAATTAGAGAAATATATAATACTAATAATGATAATGATAATATTAAATGTAAATCTTTGAAGAAAAAAAGAAAATAAAAAATTTAGTTAAAGACTTTAAGGCTTTAACTATCATTGAGAGACTTTAGGCTCGAACTGTTAAAACTAGAACTAAAAAGTATTTAGTTCTTTTTATTTATGTGTTAAAATAACATTAGTGTAGGTGATTATTATGTATTATAAGGAAAATTTTAGATAATTTTAATAGAAATATTGTAAAATAGATATTAAAATTGAAAAAATATTTTATTATATGATACAATTAAATTGTATACTATATTTATAATAATAAAAATAGTGTTATGGTTGTAAATTTGTATAGATAACTTATTTAATATTTAAAATATAATAATTTAGATATAAAATTGGGAGGTATTGCTAATGCAAAAAAAAGATATATTGGATTTGATATATAGTTTTGAAAGGGAAACATGGAAATATAATGCTACTGATAAATTGGATAGTGATATGCAATATATTTACTTTATTATGAAAGATGTTACAAATGTAAGTGAATCTGATTTAAAAGCAATATATAATAGATTAATATCAATTATGGGGATAATAAGGTTTAAGCATGGATTTGAAAGTATCGTTATTGGAAGTAATCCGGAACTTGAAAGTTTAAAAAAAATAATAGATAGTATTTCTTTAAATAGTGGTGATATTATTAACCAATATAATTATATTTCAACTATGTATAATAATTTTATAGATAAAAATAGAAAGATGGATTTTATAGAAAATAAATATTTTGGTATCAAAGGAAAAGAGGGATTATATTTAGCAGTTGAATCCTTGAAGTCGTTAATTACTAATGATCAGTATAGACAATTATTAAGTAGTAACCAAGTTAATGAAGTTATTACTGATTGTATAAAATTAAATAATGGTTTGAATATTATATCTATTGAATCAAAATACAATGCAATGATAAAGAATATTTGGGAGAATTCTTTATCAAATTCAATAGATGAAAATGGAAAATTTAGAATGTTGTTTTCAAATATTTGTGGGGGAACTTTAAGAGAGCGAGCAAGTTCATTAATTAATAGACCGGAACAATCATCTTGTAGTATGATTAGTTCTAATTTTATAGCAACTTATAGTTCAGATATAAGAAGAATAGGATTTATATATCCAAACAATTCTGAAATTATAATGATGAGTGCATATGACTTATGTTCTAATGTTTTTGGATTAGGTTCCATTAATAAAGAAAGAGGAACACTTCTTGCTACTCCGGAAGTATTGGAAAAAATAGGTATAATGAATGCAGCAAATAAAGGTGAAGATTTATATTCATCTGGGTGTTATAATGAAATACTTGTTAATGCTAAACCATGTGGAATAGTGATTATTGGTTTGGGTGAAAAAGATTTGAATATCGATTATTATGATGCAAAGATTCTTTCTTTAGAAATGAATTTACCACTATATTATATTGATACTATGAAATATAAAAATAAATTATCTGATGCGGATAAATACTATATTGCATTTCATTCAATTACATCATATTTGGGAATTAAAATAGAAGATTTATTATACTCAAACGACGATTGTGATATATATGGCTATATACATAGATTAATTGAAAATTATAAAGAACAAATTGTAAATGCTTTCTTATCTCTTAAAAATAGTGGAAATTTAAATAAGGATAATATGTGTCAATTGATGAGTAATATAATGGATATTCCTAAAATAGATATTTCTAAAATTAATGGTAAAAGTAAATAATTAGTTTATTTAATGTAAGTATATCAAAAAAAATTTATTGTGTTTATGGTAAGACGATATTGATATAGATAAAAATAAAATCTATGAAAGAACTAGAATAAACTTTATCAGTTTATACATCACAATGAGAAGATGCAATTATAATATTATTTTATATATGCGCAATACTTGAAAAAATAAAGCATTTAACTAAAGTGAAATCATCATATGACGTAATAAAAGAATTAACTTTTCGCTATAAAATATGTTATTTTCAAAGACTTATTTATAAGGATTTGAAAATCTAGTTAAAAACTTATGGCTTTAACTAGCAGTGAACAACGAGGTGTGAACTGATACTAAAAAAGTATTTAGTTCTTTTTATTTATGTGTTAAAATATTAGTAGTGTAGGTGATTGTTATGTATTATAAAATTATTCATGGTAGTGTTACTCTTGGTAATAATACAGTACTTGAAGATATTAATTTTTGTGTTAAAGATAATGAGAAAATTGGTATTGTAGGGAGAAATGGCTGTGGTAAAACGACTTTACTTAAGGCTATTATTGGTGAATATGAAATTACTAGTGGATATGAAGAAGTAGATATTATTTCTTCTGGTGACTTTAATATTGGTTATGTTAAACAGAATGATGGTTATAGTTTTAATATGAAGATGATAGATTATATTAGGAGTTCTTTTAAAGATATTCTTGATATTGAAAAGAATCTTAATACTTTAGAGGATGAAATGAGTACTCATTATGATGAGAAGATAGTAAGTAAATATAATGATCTTTTATCTAGATATGAATATATGGGTGGTTATAAATATAAGAAGGAGATAGAGGTTATTTTAAGTAAGTTTGATTTTAGTGATAATGATAAAGATAAGTATTTGAATGAATTTTCTGGTGGTCAACTTACGAAGTTATCTTTGATTAGACTTTTATTATCGAAGCCTGATTTACTTATTTTGGATGAACCTACTAATCATTTGGATATTAAGGCTATTGAATGGCTTGAAGAGTACTTAAAGGGATACAAGGGCTCTATTATTTTGGTTAGTCATGATAGAATGTTTTTGGATAATGTTTGTAATGTTATATATGATATTGAGTATGGTACTTTAACTAGATATAGTGGTAATTATTCTTATTTTGTTAAGAAGAAGGAAGAAGATTATTTGAAGAATCTTAAGGATTATGAAAGACAACAACAGGAGATTAAGAGACTTACTGATATTGCGGATAGATTTAGGTATAAACCTACTAAAGCTGGTATGGCTATGTCAAAATTAAAACAGATTGAGAGAATGGTATTAATTGATAAACCTGATAAAGCTAATACGAAGTCTTTTAAGATTAATTTTAGTCCTGATATGAATAGTTATAGAGATGTTCTTAAGGTTAAAAATCTTTCTATTGGTTATGATAGGGAGTTATGTAAGTTATCTTTTGAAGTGGAAAGAGGAGACAGACTTGGTATTATTGGAGAGAACGGTATTGGTAAAAGTACCCTTCTTAAAACTATAATGGGTGAGGTTCCAGCACTTGGTGGTAAGTTTATTTTTGGTGATAGAGTTAATATTGGTTACTTTTCACAAGCATTAGATAATCTTAATTATGATAATTCTATTTATGAAGAGATTGATAAAGAATTTCCTAGGCTTACATCTAATGAGATTAGAACTCTTCTTGGGGCTTTTGAATTTAGTGGAGAAGATGTTTTTAAGAAGATTAAAGATTTATCTGGTGGTGAAAAGGTTAGAGTTAGTTTATGTAAGATTTTGAATAAAAAACCTAATGTTCTTATTTTGGATGAACCAACGAATCATTTGGATATTATTGGTAAGTCTACTATTGAAAAGATGCTTACTAGTTATAAGGGTACCATTATTATGGTTAGTCATGATAGATATCTTATTAAGAATGTATGTGATAGACTTCTTGTTATGGAGGGTGGCATAAGTACTTTATATAATTATGGTTATAGTGAGTATTTGGAGAAGACTAGGTTTAATAATATAAGTAATGATAATGGGGTTAAGATAGAAAAGAAGAAAAGTATTGATAAAAAGGTTGATTCTTTTGATAAAAATAAAGAGATTAAAAAGATAGAGAAGGATATTTTTGAATTAGAGGAGAGACTTAGTAATCTTAATAATGAACTTTTGAAGGAAGATGTTTATATGGATATTAATAAGGCTAATTTGATTAAGTTAGAGATTGATATTGTAAGTAAGGATATTGAGAAGAAAACATTAGAGTGGGATGAGATTACAAAGGATATGTAATTTGTTTAAAAAATGAGTATATGAAGTATGCTTTTATGTAAGTATACTTTTTATTGTTTTAATAATTAATTTTGTCTTTATATTTGATTGATTGTTTAAGACCCCCTTACTATGCACCATAAAAAAAACACCAAATGGTGTTTGAACTTTCAATGGAGCGATAACTTTACTTATATTCGAAAAATTATACTCCCAAGATTGATTAAATCAACTAGATAAATTATATCAGATATAAAAATTATTACAATACTTTTGATAGAAAAATTGCTCGATAATATATTAAAAAAAACAGAAATATGATAAAATTAAATTACAATAGGAGGTGAAATTATGTGGATTTACATTATCATTGCAATTATCGTTTTGATTGTCATTTATGCTTTAGCTCTATATAATAGTTTTGTGAAACTAAATAATAAAGTAAAAGAGGCTTTTTCTACTATGGATGTTTATCTAAAGAAAAGATGGGATTTAATTCCTAATATAGTAGAAACAGTAAAAGGATATGCTAAGCACGAAAAAGATACTTTAAAAGAAGTTGTAGAGTTAAGAAACAGTACTTATGATAAAATGTCTGATGAAGAGAAAATTAAGACAAATGAACAATTATCTAGTGGTATTAACAAGATTATGGCCTTAGCAGAGGCTTATCCTGATTTAAAAGCAAATGAAAATTTCAAAGATTTAAGTAAACAATTAACAAAAGTTGAAGATGATATTGCTAATTCAAGAAAATATTACAATGGCGTTGTTAGAATTTATAATAATAAAGTTGAAATGTTCCCAAGTAATATTTTTGCAGGATTGTTTGGTTACAAATCAAAAGCAATGTTTGAAGCAAGTGCAAATGAAAGAGAAAATGTAAAAGTTGAATTATAGTTAGGAGGATACAATGAAAAGAATCATTAAGGAAATTTCTTTATTTGTTGTAATTGCACTATCTCTAGTATTTGCTTACCCATTAAATACTTATGCACTAACTGAACAAACATCTTATGTAAGTATTGATAATCCACAAAATTTAGAAGTTGGAAGTTTATCTTTCTCAAGTATTTCATTTAGGGATTATTCTTCCACTTCTACTCAAGCATTTGGATTAACAGGTGTAGTTGCTAATAGTTCTAGCGATACTATTAGTTATACTTCAACAGCTTATTATTATGATTCAAACTATAATTTAATAGCGCAAGGGTATAATTCAGGAACAGCAATTTCAGGAACTAGCAATTTTAATCAAATGTCTAATTTAAGTATTTTAGGGGAACATAGTATTAATGAAATATATTATTATCGTTTATCAATTAATATAAGTGGTACCACTAATTCATCAGGAACAATCAATTCACCGAGTTTAACACCTAGTAAAAATTATCAATATAGTTCTTACGATTATGTTCTTGATAAGTATGATATTAATATTATTGTTAATGAAAATAATACCTTTGATATAACTGAAACAATTACAGCATATTTCAATATTCCCAAACACGGAATATTTAGAACTATTCCATTAAAAAATACAATTACAAGATTAGATGGTACAACATCAACCAACCGTACTCAAGTGACAAATGTTAGTGTTGATAATGAATATACAACATCTAGAAAAAATGGTAATTATAAATTACAAATTGGGTCTGCTAATAGCACGTTAACTGGTGAGCAAAAATATGTCATTAAATATACATATAATTTAGGAAAAGATCCCGCGAAAAATTATGATGAATTATATTATAATATAATTGGAAATGAGTGGGACACAGTCATTGGTAATATAACTTTTTCAATTACCATGCCTAAAGACTTTGATTCCAGTAAATTAGGCTTTTCATCAGGAAATATAGGTTCAACAGATAATAGTAAAGTTAAATATAATGTTAGTGGAAACAAAATAACAGGAAGCTATAATGGTGTTCTTAGTGTTGGACAAGCACTAACTGTTAGATGTGAATTGCCTGAAGGATATTTTGTAGGTGCAGGGCTAAATATAAATATAATGGATTATATTATGTTCTTAATTCCTGTTATATTTTTAGTAATAGCAATATTATTGTGGTATAAATTTGGTCGTGATGATCAAGTTATAGAAACGGTTGAGTTTTACCCACCAGAAGGATTAAATAGTTTAGATGTTGGCTTTTTATATAAAGGTAAGGCTGAAAATAAAGATGTAACATCATTATTAATATTTTTAGCAAATAAGGGATATCTTGAAATTGATAACAAAAAAATTAATTTAAATTCTGAAAAGATAAATTTAAATCAAGATTCAAAAAATAGTGCTAATCAAAAAATAATTGAATTACAAAATAAAATAAATGAAGAAAGAATAAATAATCCAAATTCTAAAAAAATTAAGTATTATGAAAATATGTTAGACATTTATAAAAATATTGATACTCCAATTGATTATGAACAATATGGCCTTAAATCTTCAATTAATAAACTTAATAGAGAAAATAAGTTTTTTATAAAAAAATTGAAAGATTATGATGGAACAAATGTAAATGAACAATTGTTTATGGATGGATTGTTTGAATATGATAGAACAGAAGTTACAGATGAAATGCTATACAATAATTTCTATATAACAAATAATAGAATATTGCATAATGTTAACAGCAAACAAAATATGGATAAAATATTTGAAAAATCTGCTACAAACAAAAAATTTCTAATTATTTTAATGATTATTGCTACCTATTGTTTGATTACAATACCGCCAATATTTAATTATGGCCAACCAGAAATATTAATTTTTGCATTACTTTTTCCAGGTATTGGTTTTTCGGCGTTATTTGGAATGTTATTTGGTAAGACACCTATTCCAGTTAAAATATTTGGTTTAATTTGGGGATTGGGATTTGGTGGAATACCTTGGACATTTATGGTATTACCCGCAATAACTCAAGATATATTATATCTAATTGGTTATGTCGTAGGAATAATATGTGTGTTAGGAATGATATTGTGTCTAGTATATCTTCCAAAAAGAACAAAGTATGGTAATGAAATGCTAGGAAAATTAAAAGGATTTAAAAACTTTTTGGAAACTGTAGAAAAGGAAAGATTAAAAGCATTAGTTATGCAAAATCCAAATTATTTTTATGATATTCTACCATATACTTATGTTTTAGGTGTATCTGATAAGTGGATTAAAAAATTTGAATCAATATCATTACAAGCTCCATCTTGGTATGATAGTTCTAATGGCTTTGATGTTTCTTCTTTTGGAACATTTATGAATTCTACTATGGTTTCTGCTCAAAGTGCTATGTCGTCAAGTCCATCTAGTTCTTCTGATGGATTCTCAAGTGACGGTGGGGGATCTTCTGGTGGAGGTTCATCTGGAGGCGGCTCCGGCGGTGGCGGTGGCGGCTCTTGGTAAAATAATATTATTAAAAAGACAATTTAGGTCATTGTGACCTAGAGTTGTCTTTTTCTTTTTGTATATCTTTATCAAAATTATCAAGATTATTTTGCATAGATTCTGATCTATCTTTAATATCTTTGCAATACTTATCATATTTACGAAGTTCTTTAATAACTGTTTGTATATTATTTATTTCAGCAAGTATTTCAGATTTATCTTTTTCAGTCTTTGCTCTACGATTCTTAAGCATCTATCAATAATTTCATAGGATTTCTTACTAAATTTGCAAGACCATTCAATTTTGGTTTTGAGTTCATCACTCATATTGATTTTCTTCTTTATTATCTTAATCATATCACATCACATCTTTCTTTGTAATAACGTACAAAAAAATCAACTAGTAATAGTTGATTTAATCATTAACGTCACATTGGTGCGACGATTTTACCTTATGGAGCAGATGAGGGGAGTCAAACCCCCGTCTCAGCCTTGGCAAGGCCGAATTCTAATCGTTGAACCACATCTGCAATGAATATATATACATTATATTAAAAAAATATGGAAAAATCAACTGTTTTTATTAAAAAAGTTTAAAAAATAATGTATAATATGTATTAGGTGATAATTTTATGTTTGATAATTTAAGTGATAGATTGCAAGATGTGGTTCATAAGATTAAGGGCTACGGCAAAATAACAGAAGAAAATATTAGTGAAATGATGAGAGAAATCAGACTTTCTTTATTGGAGGCTGATGTTAACTATAAAGTTGTAAAAGAGTTTACAAATAATGTAAAAGAGAAGGCTTTAGGTGAAGAGGTTAATAAGAGTCTTAATCCTGGAGAGTTATTTGTTAAAATTGTTAAAGATGAACTTACGGAATTATTAGGTGGAGAGAATACTCCTCTTAATGTAAGTGGTAATCCTGCTACTCTTATGTTAGTAGGTCTTCAGGGAAGTGGTAAAACTACTACTATTGGTAAACTTGCTAACTATCTTAGAAAGAATAATAAGAAGAAACCTTTATTAGTAGCTTGTGATGTATATAGACCTGCTGCTATTGACCAGTTAAAACAAATTGGTAAGGAACTTAATATTGAAGTTTATTCTGAAGGTAAAGGTAATCCTGTAGAAATATCAAAGAATGCTATTAAATATGCTAAAGATAATGGATATGATTATGTTCTTATAGATACTGCTGGTAGATTACAAATAGATGAATCTTTAATGGAAGAATTAGATAGTATTCAGAAAGAGGTTAATCCTGATGAAACTATTTTAGTAATTGATTCGATGATGGGACAAGATGCTATCAATGTTATTAATGGTTTTAATGATAAGATTAAACTTAGTGGTGTTATTTTAACTAAACTTGATGGTGATACTAGGGGTGGTGTTGCTTTATCTGTTAAACATCTTACTAATTTACCAATTAAATTTATTGGTGTTAGTGAAAAAATGGATGGTCTTACTCCTTTCTATCCTGAAAGAATGGCCTCTAGAATACTTGGTATGGGAGATATTTTATCTATAGTTGAAAAGGTTCAGGATGAAATAGATGAAAAAGAGGCTGAGAAAACCGCTAAAAAAATGATGAAAGGTAATTTTGATTTGGAAGACTTTTTGAATCAACTTAATCAAATTAAAAAGTTAGGACCCCTTGAGAATATTTTAAAGTTACTTCCTGGAGCTAAAAAGATGGGACTTAATAAAGTTAACATTGATCCTAAAATTATGAAAAGAACAGAAGCTATTGTTTTATCTATGACTCCTGAAGAGAGAAGAAATCCTAGTATATTAAAGGCTAGTCGTAAGAAAAGAATAGCTGATGGTTCTGGGACTACTGTTACTGATGTTAATAGATTGCTTAATCAGTTTGAAGATATGAAGAAAATGATGAAAATGATGAGTAATGGTAATTTTAAAATGCCATTTTAGTGGATATTATGAAAGGACTTACAATTAAAGAACCATGGGCTAGTTTGATAGTTAATGGTTATAAGAAATATGAGTTTAGAAGCTTTAAAACTAATTATAGAGGTAAGATACTTATTCATGCTGGTCTTAATTTAGAAAGTGATAATGCTTTGAAGTTTAAGGATTATAATCTTAATTATGGTCATGGTGAGATAATAGGAGAGGCGTATCTTACGGATTGTATTTTAGTTACTGATGAATTTGAAAATGAGTTATATAATATTAATCCTTTGGTATATGGGAAAAGTAAACATGCTAGAAAATATGCTTGGAAATTGGATAATGTTATAATGTATGAAAAGAGAATTCCTTATAAGGGAAAACTTGGAATTTGGAATTATGATGGTAATATCTAAATTTATTCTAAAATTAGACTTCTTTACTATTTACATATTTTATGTGAACATATTATATGTGTAGATAGGAGGATAATTTATGAATTTTAGTGATGGTTTTAACCAAGGTATGTATGATGGTGATATTGATATTAATATAACTAATACTAATCAAAATGTGAATGATAACACTAATATGAATTATAATAGTGTTGGAGCTCCAATGATGGGTGAATCTGTAATGGGTGGAGTTACTTCTCCAGTTATAGAGACTCCTAGAGAAAGAGTTGTATATAGAAATATTTATCATACTGTACCTCATGTATGTCCTATAAATACTAGAATTGTCAATAATCATATTTATAAACATACTTATCAACCTAGATATAGTTGTTGTGAAGAAAATACAGTTACTAATGAACAATGTGGTAGCTGCTGTCAATTTAGATAGTATTTATTATTAAGAGCTTATGCTCTTTTTCTTTTTGGCAATCTTTTGTTTGTGAGTACAAGCGTTGCAAATTTACTTTGTGAGATATTGATAAATATGTATTTTATATTATGATATTTAATATTTTTAAAAATTAGGTTGACTTTGTTACTATGATAGTTTATACTTTCTGTGCAATTGCAATATATTTAAAAAAATAATTTTTGGCCGGTTTTTTGGGAGGTTTTAATTGAAAAAAATTGTATTTTTGATTGCTGTTATTTTTACTATGATTCCGTTTTTTGTTAAAGCTAATACAGTTAATCTTGTTAGTGATAGATATGATAATATATATGTTTATTACTATGATGCTGAACTTGGTAGGACAAGGTTCTTGGAAGGTAGTAAATATTCTTTTAACGGTAAGGTAGCTTATTGCTTGGAAATTGGTAAGCGTATTAGTAGTATGAATTATAATATATATGATTCTTTTGATAATATTAATATTAATAATGAGGATTTGAATTATATTAAACTTATCTCTTATTATGGTTATAATTATCCTGGCCATCATACTGATAAGTTTTATATGGCTACGCAAGAACTTATTTGGACAAGACTTATTAGAACTAATGTTAAATGGGTTAATAATATGAATCCAGATTCATTTGTTTATATTGAAAGGGAAAAAGAAGAAATTTATGATTTATATAGAAAGCATTATAAAAAACCTTCTTTTGATGGTAAGGAAATTGATCTTGTTTTAGGTGATAGTAATGTTATTAATGATGAAAATGATACTTTGTATTTATATGATGTTAAAACTAAAGGTGTTTCAATATCTGGTAGTAACTTGATTATTGATAGTGATTTTGATAGTGGTGAAATTGTTTTAGAAAAGCCTAAATATACTAGTGATAATTTTCTACTGTATACTTCTGGAAGCTCACAGAAAATGATGACTGTTGGTGATATTAATACACCTACTAGTAAGGTTAAAGTTAATCTTATTAGTGGTAGTGTTAGTATAAATAAACTAGATAATGATACTGAGAGTGATTTGCCAATAGGAGAAGCTAACCTTAAAGGAAGTATTTATGGATTATATAACAATGATAATGTGTTGGTAGATAAATTTATTATTGGTGAAAAGGAAATGATTTCTCATTTACCAATTGGACATTATTATGTAAAAGAAATTAAACCAGGTAATGGATATCTTTTGGATGATAATGATTATGATGTTGATATTACGAAAGATAATTTGAATATTAGTCTTACTGTGTATGATGAAGTAATAAGGAGAAAAGTTGATTTATTTAAAGTTTATGGTACTAATGAAACAGGAATTATGACTGGTGAAGATGGAATTAAGTTTATTGTTTATAATAATGATAATGTTTTATATGATACTATTGTTACGGATAGTGATGGTTATGCTAGTATTATTCTTCCTTATGGGACTTATACTTTTCATCAAGATAATTCTACTCCGGGTTATTATAAGGTAGATGATTTTAAGGTTACTATTGATACTTTTGATAGTAGACCTATATATAAGCTTTTATCGGATAGTGAAATTACTTCTAAAATTAAAATAATTAAGAAAGATATTGATACGCTTGATAATGTTGTTAATAGTAATATTAAATTTAAAATATTTGATGTTCAAAATGATTCATATGTTTCTTTTAAGCTTACATATCCGGAAGTTAAAGTAATAGATGAATTTGAACTTAATGCTGATGGTGTATTTGTAACTCCTGATACTTTGCCTGCTGGTGAATATATTTTATATGAAGTTGATGATTATATGGAAGGATATAAGTATAATAGTGATGGTATTAGGTTTACTATTGATGATTCTTCGGATTTTATTAATGATGATGATTATGGTATTTTATTAGAGGTTCCTTTTTATAACAAGAGAGTTAAGGGTAATATTATTGTTAATAAATATGGTGAAGATGTAATATATGATAATGATACTTTCTATTATAAAGATATTTATTTGGATGGTGTATATTTTGAATTATATGCTAAGAATGATATATATGAAAATGGTAAACTTATTTTTAATAAGGATTCTTTAGTGGAAAGTTGTGTTACTGATGATGGGGGATTATGTAAATATAGTGATTTACCATTAGGAAGTTATTATTTGAAAGAGGTTAAATCTAATTATAATAATGTTATAGATAATGATATATATGATATTGAACTTAATTATAAAGATCAATATACTGAAACTATTAATTATGAACTTGATGTTTTTAATCATTTGAAAAAGGGTAAGGTTACTGTTAATAAATATGAAAGTAATAGTAATATTAAATTAGCTAATACTTTGATTGAGATTAGAAGTATGGATGATAGGGTTGTATATAAAGGATATACTAATCATAATGGTCAAATAATAGTTGAGGATTTGCCTTATGGAGAATATTATATAGCAGAGGTTGAGGCTAGTACTGGTTATAGGGTATTAGATGATAATATATATTTTACATTGGATAAAGATGATGTTAGTATTGATATATATAATGAAAGAATAGTTGTTCCTAATACTGGTATTAATATTGGAATTATTAATGTTTTGATTTTGATTACTATTATTTTATTTACAATTATTTGTATTATTTTTGGGGATAATAAGAAAATAGTTTTACTTTGTATATTTATTATTGGTGCTTGTTTTATTTATTTAGGAAGATATTTTTATAGATATTTTGGTGATACCGCTAAAAATGATAAAGCTGTTAAGGATTTCTTTGATAATAATATTGATGATGAATATGATGAGGAATATAAATATACTTCAGTTATTGAGATTCCTTCTATTAATTTAAAACGAGGTATAGTGGATATTAATAGTGATTATAATGATGTTAAATATAATATTGAATTTATGAAGAGAGATGATAATAAAATTATATTTGCTTCACATAATGGTAATTATTATTATTCTTATTTTGGAAAATTAAAGGATATGGAACTTGGAGATGATATTAACTTCTATGATAATAATAGATTATATAAATTTATTTATAGTGAGAGTTATGTTATAAAGAAAGATGGTTATGCTGATATATATTGTGATCCTACAAAAAAGTGTATTGTTTTGATTACTTGTCTTGAGGAAAATGATGATGCACAAATTGTATATATTGGTTATTTGAGTAGAGTAGAACCTTATGAGAATGAGGAGTAGAACTCTACTCTTTTTTCCTTGCTTTTTTATATGTATCGTGTTAAAATTATTATAGGTGGTAAGGTAGAATGGCAACTAAAAAGGATGTTAAATGGGATAAACTTAATGACTATATTACTTATCGCATTATTGATAGTACTCTTTACTTAATTGAAAAAGATGATTATATCAATGATGATAGTTGGAAACTTATTTGTAAAAAGATTAAGTTGTTAATTGAGGATAATAATATTTCATATATTAATATATCTTCTAAAAACATAGATAAAAATAGAAAGATTTATCAGGAACTTGGATTTACAATATCTTATTATGATGTTAATAAACTTAATATGATATATGATGGTATTAAGGATAAAAAGTTATATAGAACATATGGTATAATAACTAAGAATGATTTTTTGAATAGTTTAAAAGATGATAATAAAATATCTTCTAAAAATGAAACGATTATGTATTCTAATTCTGGGTTTGTTAGTAATGTATTGCTTTTATTTGGTGGTATTTTATTACTTTGCTATTTTTGCGTACAAGGGGCTATTTATTTGGTTAAATAGAAAGGATGATTTTGTTATGATTGATAGTATATTAACTATATTGAGGGCACTTATTGATATTTCTCTTGTGTGGATAATTGTTTATTATGTGCTTAAAAATATTAAAAATAATGTTAAAATGGTATTGCTTTTTAAAGGTGTTTTAGTTGTTCTTATTGTTAAGTTTATTAGTGATACATTGAATTTGGTTACTATTGGACTACTACTAGAATATGTTATTATGTGGGGTCCTTTGGCACTTATTATTATCTTTCAACCGGAAATTAGAAGTATGTTAGAGCATATAGGTAGAAAACAATTGTTAGGTAGACATAAGGTACTTACTCTTGATGAGAGAGAGAAACTTGTTTATGAAGTTATGTCAGCGGTTGATTATCTTAGAAAATCTAGGATTGGTGCTTTGATTGTTATTGAGAGAGATATTAGTTTGAATGAGTATATTGAAAGAAGTAAACCTTTATATGCTGATATTTCTTCGGAACTTCTTATATCAATATTTTTCCCTAGAAATCCTTTGCATGATGGTGGTGTTATAATTCAAGGTAATAAAATTACTTCTGCCGGAGCTGTTTTTCCTATAAGTATTAATACTAAGATTAGTAAAAAGCTTGGTACTAGACATAGGGCTGCTGTTGGTATTAGTGAGGAATCTGATGCTATAGCTGTTGTTGTTAGTGAAGAGACTGGTAAAATTTCTATAGCTATTGGTGGTAATTTGAATTATAATCTTTCGTTAGATGATGCAAGAATGATTTTGGTTGAAGAACTTAAGCCTAAAAAAGAAATCCTTTTAGATGATGAATTTGAAGATGAAGCGGAGGATGATAGTAATGAAAAAGCTTAAGAAAGTTATTAAAGTTATTAAAAAATTCTTTAGGGGAATTGGTAATTTTATTGATAAAGTATTTGTAACTCCTATTACTAAATTGGTACTTCGTATTGGTGAAAAGACTGATAAAAATACTGGGAAGTTTGAAAAATGGCTAAATAAGAAGAATACTTTGGTTTTTATATCATTGTTTGTTGCATTGTTCTTTTATGGTTATGTTAATAATCAGGCTAGTACTGTTATTGATAGTGCTGCTGAAGTTTTATCTAATCAACCTGTAGAGGCTACTTATAATAAAGAGGCTTATGTTATTGAGGGTATTCCTGATACAGCAGATGTTACTTTAATAGGTAGAACAGTGGATTTGTATTTGGCTAAACAATTGTCTACTGGTAAGGTTACTGTTGATTTATCTAATTTAAGTGTTGGTACACATAAGGTTGATTTGAGTTATAAGAATTCTATTAATTCTGTTAATTATAAACTTGATCCTTCTTCTATTACTGTTAATGTATATTCTAAGGTATCTGCTACGAAAAATATTACTGTTGATGTTATTAATAAGGATAAACTTAATAGTAAATTATCTATTCAGTCTATTACTTTGGATAAAGAAGAGGTTATTATTAAGGGTACTGATGATGAAAAATCTATTCATAATATTAATAATGTAGCTACTGTTAAGGCACTTGTTGATGTTGGTGGTATTGAAGAAGCCGGTGTTAATAAGATTGATAAGGCTAAATTAGTTGCTTATGATAAATATGGTAATGTTGTTGATGTTGAAATTGTTCCTGAAACTGTATCTGCTACTGTTAATGTTGAGTCTTATAGTGGTAGTGCTAAACTTAAAGTTATTCCTAAGAATATTGATAAGATAGCATTTGGTAAAGCTATTAGTTCTATTACTGCTTCTGTTGATAGTGTTAATATTTATGGTGATGAAGATGTTGTTAATAAATATGCTGAATCTTATATACCTATAGAAATTGATGTTAGTGGTTTATCTAGTAATAAGACTTATACTGCTGTTATTCCTAAGCCTGATGGTATTAGAGAAATATCAGAAAAGACTATAACTGTTAAAGTTTCTCTTGGTGATGAAGAGAGTATGGAAGTTAATGATGTTCGAATTGATGCTATTAATCTTGGACCTAATTTGAAAGCTGGTGCTATTGGAAAAAATTCTTCTAAGACAACGGTTATTATTAAGGGTACTAAAGAAGTTCTTAATAGTATTGATCCTACAACTATTAAGGCTACGGTTGATTTATCTGGCCTTGGTGAGGGTGAACATTCTGTTTCTGTAAATGTAACTGGTGATGATGTTAAAGCAAGTTATTTTGCTAAGACTTCTAAAATTAAGGTAAGAATTAATAAAAGTTAATATCTAGTTTTGTCTAGTTTTGTCGAATGTAATGCAAGTTTTGGAATTATATGCTAATCTTATATTAAAGGAGATGAAGAGTATGCCAACATATGTGTTACTAGAAGATATTTTTGAAGAGATGAGTAGAAATATTTCTTATATTAAACTTAATACTTATTTAAAGAAAGAAAAGAAAATTTAGTTCTTTTCTTTTTTTAGAATGATTTTGGTTTATATAATAATGTAATGTAAACTTTATATATATAAGTTGTAAAAGTTATTGGTTTATTGTATAATTTATTTATATGAAAGTGGGTGTTAATATGGAAAAGGATAATGAAAGTAAAAAGACTACTAAAAAAGGTAGTGAGGGTAAAAAAAAGAATGCTAATAAAAAAGCTACTAAAAATACTGAGGAGGTAGTTAAACTTGAAGTTATAAACAATAATAAAAATACTAAGAGATTTGAAATTAGTGAAGGCTTTTATTATTTACTTGGTATTGTTCTTTCTTTAGTACTTATATTTGCTACTAATGAACTTCTTAGTACTATTAATTATTTGTTTGTAGTTATATTTGCTATTATTTCTATTGTACAAATTATTAATTTTATTATGGATAAGGAATATTTGACAAGAAATTATTCTAGTATGATTATTAGTGTTATGTGTGCTTGGATGGCTATGTTTATATATAAATATGGGGATTTCTTGTTTTTAGAGATGTTACCTGTACTTGTATCTTTGCTTTTATTTATTATGGCTACTAGTAGTTTTACTAAGTATTTTGATCGTAAATTAACTGGTAATTTAATTGTATCAGTTATATCGATTATTCTTGGTGTATTACTTATATTTGTATCTAAGAGTATTATGTATATATTATTTAAGATTACTGGTATATATATTTTTGTTATGATTTTGTTAGATTTTATTGATTATAAGAAAAAAAGAAATATATAGATTATGGGTAGATAATTTTTGGTTATCTACTTTTTTTAGGAAATTACTTTGCAAAAGTTATAATTTGTGGTATAATTATGACTTGTGGAAAAAAGAAGGTGTTAATTTATGAAAATTAAAAATATTGCTATTATTGCTCATGTTGACCATGGTAAAACTACTTTTGTTGATCAATTACTTAAAAAATCTGGTACTTTTAGAGAAAATGAAGAAGTTGCTGTTAGAGCAATGGATTCTAATGATATTGAAAGAGAGAGGGGTATAACTATACTTGCTAAGACTACTTCAATTCATTATGATGGTTATAAGATTAATATTCTTGATACTCCTGGTCATGCTGACTTTGGTGGAGAAGTAGAAAGAATTATGAATATGGTTGATGGTGTTATGCTTTTAGTTGATGCTTATGAAGGTACAATGCCACAAACGAGATTTGTTCTTAAGAAGGCTCTTGAAGCTGGAGTTAAACCTATAGTAGTTATTAATAAGGTTGATAAACCTACTGCAAGAGTTGATAAAGTACTTGATGAAGTTATTGATTTATTTATTGAACTTGGTGCGAGTGAAGAACAACTTGATTTTAAGGTTGCTTATGTTAGTGCTCTTAATGGTACTGCTAGTCTTGATCCGGATGTTAATACACAGAGTCAAAGTTATGATGATATATTTAAGTTAATTATTGATGAAATACCTGATCCTAAGGCTGATATTAATGGTGATTTACAATTCCAACCTGCACTTTTAGATTATAATGAATATGTTGGTAGAATTGGTATAGGTAAGGTTCATAGTGGTACTATTAAAGTTAATGAAATGGTTTCTTGTGTTAGACTTGATGGTAGTATCAAACAATTTAGAATTCAAAAATTATTTGGTTTTGATGGTCTTAAGAGAGTTGAAATTAATGAAGCTGATGCAGGGGATATTGTTGCTATAGCAGGTCTTATGGATATTTCTGTTGGTGAGACTGTTTGTAATGTTGGTAAAGAGAAGGCTCTTCCTATTCTTAGAATTGATGAACCTACTCTTAAGATGACTTTTATGGTTAATAATAGTCCTTTTGTTGGTAGAGAAGGTAAAATTGTAACTGCTAGAAAGATTGGAGAAAGGTTATTTAAAGAGACTCAGAAGGATGTTAGTTTGAAAGTTGAAGAATCTGGTAATGAATCTTGGACTGTTTCTGGTAGAGGTGAACTTCATTTATCAATTTTAATTGAGAATTTAAGAAGAGAAGGATTTGAACTTCAAGTATCTAAACCAGAAGTTATTATTAAAGAGATTGATGGTGTTAAATGTGAGCCTTATGAAGATGTTCAAATAGAAGTTAGTGATGAATGTGTTGGTAATGTTATTGAGGCACTTGGACTTCGTGGTGGAAAAATGGATAATATGTCTAATGTTAATAATTTAATTAGACTTAATTATACAATTCCTTCTAGAGGATTAATTGGATTTAATACTAACTTTATGACTTTGACTAAAGGTTATGGTATTCTTAATCATACTTTTAAAGAATATTTACCAATAGAAGATATTAATTCTACTGAGAGAAAGGTTGGAGTACTTGTATCTACTGAATCTGGTAAAGCTACTGCTTATGCTTTAGGACAATTAGAGGATAGGGGAGTAATGTTTATTGAACCTGGTACTGAAGTATATGAAGGTATGATTGTTGGTGAGTGTAATAGAGAAAATGATCTTGCTGTTAATGTTGTTAAGGGTAAACAACTTACTAATACAAGAGCATCAGGATCTGATCATACTGTTGTACTTAAAAGACCTAGACCTTTAACTCTAGAATATTGTTTGGATTATATTAATACTGATGAGTTAGTAGAGATTACTCCGGAGAATATTAGACTTAGAAAGTTTATTTTAAATACGGAAGCAAGAAAGAAGTTTGATGCAAAGAAATAACTTCTTTTTTTATGTAAAAAAATACCTAGATAGGTAGGTATTTATTTTATTCCTTTACTTTTATATTCATCATATAGTTCTTTGAATCTGGTAAAGTGAACTATTTCTCTTTGTCTTAAGAATAGTAGCGGTCCTATGACATCTGGATCATCTGTTAAATTAATCAGATTTTCATAAGTGGCTCTGGCTTTTTGTTCTGCTGCCATATCTTCTGATAAATCTGCTATTGGATCTCCGGTAGTAGCGAAATATGATACTGTAAATGGAACGCCATTTGAATCTGTTGGATATAGTCCATAACCATGTTCGGTATAATGGGATGCCAATCCAGCTTCTTTTAATTCTTTTAAAGTGGCACCATTTAATAATTGATATATCATGGCTGATATCATTTCAACATGGGCTAATTCTTCTGTTCCTATATCTGTTAGGAGTGCTTTTCCTTTGTCATCTGGCATGGTATATCTTTGGTTTAGATAACGAAAAGCTGCTGCTAATTCTCCATTTGCGCCACCATATTGCGTTACGAGATATTTGGCCATTTTTAAATCTTTCTTTTTGATGTTAACGGGATATTCTAATGATTTTACGTATTTCCACATTATTTTTGCACCTCCCATGGCCATGGTGAATTATTCCATAACCAAGTATTTGTTTGAACTTGACTATTTAGAGTCATTGGTCCATATTTACCTTCATAGATGGTTATTAATTCTTTCTCTTTCTTTAAATAACTATTATATTTGTTTAAGGCATTGATATCATTTGGATATAGATCTAAGTATAGTCCTAATTCGATTATAGCAAATCTATTTTCATCTATTTGTAGTATTAAATCTTCTCTTTCATTTGAGACTTTTAACTCTTGTGGTTTATAGTTTTTGTATTCATCATATAGATTACTAAATAAATTTCCTCTCTTGAATCCTATTTGTGAGTCTGCAATATTGTTATTTGTGCTTGTATTTGGTGTTATATAATTATTAGGAAACATATTTTGATAGTTCATATCAGTTATCATGGTATTTGGGTTTGTCATAAAGTTCATATCATTATAGTTATTTAAATAATTATAATAATCGTTAAAATTATTCATATTTTTTTCCTCCTAAAATAGGTTATGATACTATGTCTTTTGTGTATAGGGTAATTACCTAAGTAAATATTATTTTTTTCTTGACAAAGATTTAATTGTGTAGTATGATTTAATTGTACTAGTGCAGATAGTACAATAATATATTAATGGTGAAAGGAGATTTTATATGATAAAGATAGATAAATTATCTAAAAAATATGATAAAGATTATGTACTTAAAGATCTTAGCTGTAATATTAAAGATAATTCTATTTATGGTTTGGTAGGAGCTAATGGTTCTGGTAAGAGTACGCTTCTTAGAACTATTATGGGTATATATGAAGCTGATGGTGGTGTTATATCTGTTGATGGTGAAGAAGTATATGATAATGAAATTATGAAACAAAAAATGGTTTTTGTACAAGATGATTTATTCTTTTATCCGGGTTATACTTTGATGGATACTGCTAAATGGTATGAAGCAATGTATAAGGATTTTGATATGAATTATCTTAAAGAGTTGGCTTCTTTACTTAATCTTAAACTAGATAAGAAGATTAGTACATTTTCTAAAGGAATGAAAAGGCAATGTGCACTTATATGTGCTATATCTACTAACTGTGATTATATGTTTTTTGATGAAACTTTTGATGGACTTGATCCAGTTATTAGGAATACTATGAAGAAAATTCTTATTAAACAAATGAATAAGAAGAGAACTACTATTGTTATGACTAGTCATAATCTTAGGGAACTTGAGGATATTTGTGATAATCTTGGTTTATTGTATCAAGGTGGTATTTTGTTTGAGAGTGATATAGATACTATTAAGACAAATATGTTTAAAGTTCAGATATCTTTTGAGAAGAATTTTGATAAAGAAGATTTTGAAGATTTTGATATTTTAAGTTTTAAAAAGCAAGGTAGTGTGGCTACGATTATTATTAAAGATAATGATGGTAAGAGTAAAAATAAATTAGAGAAGATGAAACCTTTAATACTTGATTATCTTCCACTTACTTTGGAAGAAGTATTTATTTATGAAATGGAGGCATTAGGATATGAATTTAACAAGTTTGTTTAATTTTAATTATTTAAAAGAAAATATTAAGAAGTCTAAAGCTATTATTCTTTTATGTATGTTATTACTTCCTATTCTTAATGGTATTATTCTTCTTATGCATGGTAGTACTGGTGATAATTTTGTTGCTAGTATTTATGATGTATCTGGTATTATATTATTTGGAATGTATATTATACCGTTAGTTCTTTCTATTACTTTGTTTAGTTTTATATATAAAAAGGGAGCAGTTGATTTTACTTTATCAATGCCTATTAATAAAAGACAAATATTTTTAACTAATACTATAGGTGGAATGGCTATTATACTTATTATGCAAATTATTAATTTTATTGTTATGTTATTAGTTAGTTTAATATATAGTAATATTATTGTTTCTTATAAGATGTTATTTGATATTTTACTTATGTATTCTATATCCTATATATTTGTATTTGTTTGTACTAATATTGCCGCTAGTGTATCTTCAAATAAGATTACAACAATAGTAGTTACTTTACTTATTATGTTTTTAATTCCATTTATTAGTACATTTATTAATTCTAATGCTTTTACTTATTATGGTAATAGTGATTTTAAAGTTGAATGTGTAAATGATAGTTGTAAGCCAAAAAATTATTATTGTGATACTGTTAAATGTGAAATGGATAAAAAGAATAATATTTATACCGCTAATATAACAAAGTATGATAATGTTACTTATACTTTACCTTATGAATTAATAAAAGATAATTTATTTGGAATTGAAAGTGATAATAGAGTAAATACTTCAATTATTAAGATGATTATACTTAGTATTATATATATAATAGTGGGTACAGTGTTATTTAGTAATAAGAGGTTTGAAATTGTTGGAACTTCATTTAGAAGTGAGAAAATACATATTTTAGTTAGAACTTTAACTACTATTCCTATTGTATGTCTTGCTTATGTTGTACTTAAAAATAGTAGTATATCTAGTTATGATATCTTTTCTATTGTTTTACTGCTTGTACTTATATTTACTTATTTAATTATATATGATTTGATTACAAGAAAGAAAGTTACTAATTTCTTTAAAATGGCTATTTGTTTAGCAATAGTTGGTGGTGTTACTATAGTAGTGGGAGCATTAGTGGATGTTGATAGTTATAGTATTAAAGCTAAAGATGTTAAAGAGATTTCTTTCTTAGATGATAATGGTAATGTTATTGGAAGTACTAAAAATATAGAAGTTATTAATAATAGTATATCTTTACTTTTAGATACTGAAGCTTTAGAAAATTATACTTATAGCTATACTATTAAGACTAAAGTAAAAGATAGTACATATCGTTTTAATATTTATACTACTAAAGATAATTATAATCATATTAATGATATTCTTATTAATGATAAAGAATTTAGTAAAGATTTTAATAAATATAAAAATAATGATATATTTGGTATTAAATATAAAGATGGTTATAATAGAACAAATAATAGTAATCTTTCTGATATGATTGTTAATAAATATAAAAATAATAAGAATATATTTATGAATAATAATAGTGAAAATGATTTATTTAATGTTACTCTTTATGTTTATAATGACTTTAATGTAAAAGAAATTGACTTTGATGTAAGTGGAGATAAGAATTTAGAAGTTGGCCTTTTAAGATATTATAATGCTAACACTAAGAAGATGTTTAGTAAGATAGATAGTGATAATGATATATATAATTATTATATAAATGATACTTATTGTATATATAATTTTGAGTATTATAATGAAATTAGTAAGTTTATAATTGATAATATGGATGATAATTTTGATATTAATAAAGATTATGGTTACATTAGTATTTATACACATAATGGAAAAAATGTTTTTGTTACTAATAAAGTAGATGAACTTAATTTATTGAAAAGTAAATATGCTTCTCTTGATACTGATGTAGTAATAGATGGGGAGTAGGTGATGAGAGATGAGACAGATTATGATTAATTTGGATTATCAAAGTAGAACTCCAATATATGAACAGATTGTTAATGGTATTGAGAAGTATGTGGCTTTAGGAATTCTTAAAGAGAAAACTCAGATTCCTTCGATTAGAGAGATGGCTAGTAATTTAGGAATTAATCCTAATACGGTTAAGAAGAGTTATGATATATTGGAAAATAGAGGCGTTATTACCACTATTAGCACCAAAGGAACTTTTATATCAGAAGATACTAAGAAGGCTACTAATGAGAAGATTAATAAAGAAATTAGTATTATTAGAGAAAAGATTGATGAACTTACTAAGATGGGTATTAGTTATGAAGAAGTTATAGAAAGGATAAAGAAATGAAAATATTAGAGGTTAAAGATTTATGTAAAAATTATGGTAAAGGTAGTACTTTAGTTAAGGCTCTTGATGATATTTCTTTTTCTATTGATGAAGGAGATTTTGTTGCTATAGTTGGTGCTAGTGGAAGTGGTAAATCTACTTTATTACATATTCTTGGTGCTGTTGATAAACCTACTAGTGGAAAAGTTATTATGGGTGATATTGATGTTTTTAAACAAAAAGATGATGCGTTAGCAGTATTTAGAAGAAGAAAAGTAGGACTTATTTATCAATTTTATAATTTAATTCCTATTCTTAATGTAGAAGAGAATATGACTTTACCAATATTACTTGATGGTAAGAAAGTGGATAAAAAATATTTAAAGGAACTTATAGATATACTTGGACTAGAGAGAAGAGTTAATCATTTACCTAATGAATTATCTGGGGGACAACAACAAAGAGTATCTATTGGTAGGGCACTTATTTCTAAACCGAATATAATACTTGCCGATGAGCCTACGGGAAATTTGGATTCTAAGGCTAGTAGAGAGATTATGGATTTACTTAGACTTTCTAATGAAAAATATCATCAAACTATTATTATGATTACACATGATATGAATCTTGCAAAGGAGGCTAATAGAATTATTACTTTAGAAGATGGTCATATTGTTAAGGATGAGAAGATAAAATGAGTATTTTAAATAGATTGACGATTAAGAATTTGCGTCTTAATAAAAAAAGAACAATTGTTACAATTATTGGTATTATTTTATCTACTGCTTTGATGGTTGGTATTGGTTTACTTTTTTCTTCTTTTCAAGACTTGATGATTAGGGATACTATAGGTTATAGTGGTAAGTATGAGGCTAAGTATAATGATGTAGATTTAATAAAACTTAATGATATTAAGAATAAGAATTTTACTTACTTCTATGAAAAACCTATTGGTTTTAGTAAAATTGAATCTAGTAATGAATATAAGCCTTATATGTATATTACTAGTGTAAATAGGGAATATTTTGATGAACTTAAGTTAATAGAAGGATCTTTTCCGAAGAATGAAAACGAAGTTGTTATATCTAATCATGTTATAACTAATGGAGGACTTAATTATAAGGTAGGAGATATTGTTACTTTTACTTATGGAAGTAGGAATATAGATGGAAATATTACTTTAGCTAATAGTGAACTTGTTGATGGTGAGTTTCTTACTAATGAAGGTACTCATACTTATAAAATTGTTGGTATAGTTGATAGAAGTAATTTTGAAAGTTATTCTGCCTCTGGATATACAGCCTTTACAGTTGATGTAAATAGTGACAATGGAAATGTAAACTTATATGTTATGTTTAATAAGAATAAAAATATTATTAAACAGTCTGAAGAACTAGCCAAAGAATTAAACTATAATGGTGATATTAACTATAATAGTACACTACTTGCTTTATATGGGGAGAGTACTTATGGTAATGTTATGTCCTCTATGGGTGGTATGATGATTATTATGCTATCTTTAGTTAGTATAGGTTGTATTATTGTTATTTATAATTCTTTTGCTATTTCAGTAATGGAAAGAAAGAAGGAATTTGGATTACTTTCTAGTATAGGTGCTACGAAGAGACAGCTATCTCATACGGTGTTTTTTGAAGCAGTATTTGTAGGTGTAATAGGTATTATACTTGGTATACTTGGTGCTTATATTGGTATTGGATGTGTTGTTGTTGTTATTAATAATTTAATTGGTGATATGTTAGAATATAAGTTACATCTTGTTACTAATCCTTTATTTATTATTATTCCAGTAATATTTATGATTATTGTTATTGGGGTATCTGCTTTTATCCCTTCTAGAAGAGCAAGTAAGGTTTCTCCAATTGAAGCTATTAGACAGAATGATGATATTAAAATTAATAAAAAGAAAATTAGAACAAGTAAGCTTGTTTTAAAGTTATTTGGAATTGAAGGAGAGATTGCTCTTAAGAATATTAAGAGAAATAAGAAAAAATATAGAGTTACTATTGTTAGTTTATTTATTAGTATTGTTTTATTTATATCTTTTTCTTCATATATGAATTATACTTTAAATACTGCTAGTAGTGTGATGGGTGAAGTGCCTTATGATTATCAAATTAGTTATTTTGGCGATGATAATAATAAAGAAGCACTGGATAAAATTAATGAGATAGTTAAAAGTAGTGATGTTAAAGAATATGTTTCTTATAGTGTTGGTAATTTATCTATAATTGGTAATTATACTTATAGTGATGAATATCTTGATTTTTATAAGAGTGCTTATGGTGATGATGGGATAAAGGCTTTAAATAATTTAAAATATCAGAGTATTTATATTTTAGTACTAGATGATAATTCTTATAATAAATATAAAAAGTTAATTGGTTTAGATAAAGATAGTGTTATTTTACTTAATAGATTTAAGGGTGTAAGTTATGGTAATAATAAGAGAGTTAATTATGATATTCCAGTAATTAATAATGGTAATATTAATATTAAGATATGTAACTTTGATGATGATGAGGAGAATGTGGATACTACTAAGTATTGTAATAAGAATATAGATAATATTTTCGTTACTAATAAGTCTTTTGATTTGATTGAAGAGTTTTCTTATATGGATGATTTTAAACTTATTGTTAATAAGAAATTATATGATAGTATATTAGATGGTGGTACTGATTTTACACAGTTTAATATTATAAGTGATAATACTAATAATATTGATAAATTAACTAAAGAATTAGATAAATATAATAATGTTAATTATATTAATATTAAAGAATCTATGAAACAGACTAATAATTTAATATTGGTTGTTAAAATACTTATGTATGGTTTTATTAGTTTAGTTACTTTGATAGGCGTTACTTCAGTATTTAATACTATATCTACGAGTATGGCACTTAGAAAGAGAGAATTTGCAGTTCTTAGGAGCATTGGTCTTACTAGAGGTGGATTTAATAAGATGTTATTCTTTGAGAGTTTATTCTTTGGTATGAAGTCACTTATATTTGCTTTACCTGTTAGTATAGGGGTTACTATTCTTATTCATTATTCACTTGCTGATATGGTGAGTATAAGTACAATTATTATTCCTTGGAAGGCTATTATTATATCTATTGTTTCGGTATTTATAATTGTTCTTCTTACGATGATGTATTCTTCTAGTAAGATTAAAAAGCATAATATTATTGAACAGATAAGAGAGGAAAATATTTAGTTTTCTTCTCTTTTTCTTGTATTTTTTTTATGAGTATTATATAATTAGAGTAGAGAGGTGAAGGATATGGCTAAGTTTTGTATTAATTGTGGAAATGAACTTCCAGAAAATGCCGCTATGTGTGTTAAGTGTGGTACTATGGTTAATGGTAGTGGTAATAATAAAGGTAATAAGAAGAAAGGGCTTCCTACTTGGGCTATTGTCTTAATTGTAGTTGGATGTGTTATACTTATTCCGATTATTATATTCGTTGTTATTGGTATTGTGGGATATAATTATATTAAAGATAATGATATTAATATTAAGGATTATATCGAGGAAAATATGGTTTCTAAAGGGACTATTGGTGATAGTCTTACTGATTATGAAACTAGAATTACTTTAAAGGACGCTCTTATTTATTCTTCTATTAATGGTTTAGAAGCTAGTGAAGGTAAGGAATATTTGGTGTTTTTCTTTGAAGTAGAGAATGTTGATGATGATAGTTTATATATATCTAGTCATAATTTTACTGGCTTTGCTGATTTTATAGAAACTTCTTCTATTAATATTAGTGAGGAGATTGATGGCTATAAATCTTTGGGAGAATCTCTTTCTGAAGGTCAGAAAACTAAGGGTTATGTTATTTATGAAGTTGATTCTGATTGGGATAATTTTAGTATTCATTTTAGAAGAAATTCTTTTGATGATGATAGTATTATTTTTGATGTAGTTAATGAAGATAATACTAATAATAGTAGTAATACTGATCAAAGTGGTGTTTAATTATATTTTATGTATAATTTGTATATAATATTTATGGAGGGTGTATTATGAATGTGGCGGATTTTGTTATTATTATACTTTTAGCTTTTGGAGCTGTTGAAGGATTTAAAGCTGGGGTTATAAAAAAGACAACTGATTTTGTTGGTATGTTTGTTATTGTTATTTTATCTTTTACTTTGAAAAATAATTTATCTACTATTATGTATGAGAATTTACCTTTTTTTAATTTTTTTGGTTTTATAAAGGGAATTGATGCTATAAATATTTTATTTTATGAGATTATTGCTTTTTTAATTATATTTGCTGCTTTGTATTTTATTTTGAGGGCTGTACTTGTGGTTACTGGTCTTATTGAAAAAATACTTAAAGCTACTGTTATACTTAGTATTCCATCTAAAATTCTTGGTATTTTTGTTGGTATTCTTGAATCTTATGTATATATATTTATTGTTCTTGTTATTCTTACTTTACCTATATTTAATATTCCGTTTGTTAGGGAATCTAAAATGGTTAATTTTATGTTAGATGATACACCTATATTATCTTCTATGTCTAGTGAAATGATAGATATATATGATAATGTGTATAATATTGTTATTAATAGAAAAGATAAGAATAATGAGGAGATTAATACTGAGATTACTAAACTTATGATTGATAAGAATGTGCTTACAAAAGAGTCTGCTAGAAAATTAGTTGATAGAAATAAATTACATATTAGTAATAAGGAAATATTGGAATAGGAGGATTTATGGGTTTAATACATTATGAGAATGATTTTGAATCTTTGATTAGGGATAAGGCCGTTGTTGATTTTTATGCTACTTGGTGTGGTCCTTGTAAGATGTTTGGTCCTGTATTTGAAGATGTAGAAAAGGAACATGATTTTAATTTTATTAAGATTGATGTTGATAAGTATCCTGAAATTGCTAGAAAATATGGAGTTATGTCAATACCTACTGTTATTTTATTTAAAGATGGTATGGAAGTGAAGAGATATACTGGATTTATGGCTAGGGATCAATTTGATGATTTTTTAAAATAGTTTTTGCAAACTATTTTTTTATTTTTATATAAATCTATTGCAATTATTTTTATTTTTTGTTATTATTAATATGATAGTAGAGAGGAGAAGTTATTATGGATAATGAAAATAGAAAAGAAGATAAGAGAGGAATATTTTTAGGAATTGTTGGTATACTTACTTTGATTGTTGCTATAATAGGAGCATCATTTGCGTATTTTTCACTTAATGCTAGAAGTAATGAGAATGCTGTAAAAGTTCAAGCTGCTACTGTACAAATTGTTTATGAAGAAGGACAAAATATTGCTATAGATAATATTATTCCTTCTACCCAAGATGTTGCTCTTGAAACTGTAAGAAGAGCTGGAGAAACTCGTACAGGTACTGATGAGAAGTATGTTGCTTGTATGGATGATAATAATTATAGGGTATGTGGTACTTATGATTTTACATTAACTAATAATGGTACTAATCCTGTTGATATTAATGCATATATTACTCCTACGGCTTTAAAAGATGCTGTTGTTGATAATGAAAATCCTGAAAATAATAAACCTGCTGAAAAAGGTTTTAATAACTTGAAGTTTATTACTTTTGATAGAACAGGTGTAACTGGTAATGATAATGGTACTAAGATTGCTGCTGCAGATGGTTTAAGCGTTGTATATAATGGTGATTTTGGTATATTAGCTGCTGATAAAGCTGCTACTGCTACACTTAAGGCTGGTGAAACTAAGACTTATCGTTTATTTATTTGGCTTGATGAAAAAGGCGAAGCTAATGATGTAGAACAAGGTGCTGTATTTAATGGTACTGTTCATGTTGATGTAGTTGGAGCTGGTCAAGGTATTACTGGTGATGCTAGTTCTAGTCAATAATGTATTTTAAAAAAGCAATTTGATATTGCTTTTTTTTATGTTTTTTGTTATCATTATACTAGGTGATGATATGGAAGATAGTAAGAGGAGAAAGAATGATATTTTTTATTTACTTTTGTTATTTTTTACTTTAATAACTATGATTATTGGTATTACTTTTACTTATTTTTCATTACTTACTAAAGAAGAAGATGATAGTACTAAAGTTCAAACTGGTACTTTGGCTATTAATTATATAGATGGTCAAGAGATTAATACATATGCTCTTTTACCAATTAGTGAGCCTAATCTTAATACTAAATATTCTACTTATAAAAAGAGTTTTTCTATTTCTAGTAGTAATAGTACCTTAGATCAAAATTTTAATATATATATTGATGTAACTAATAATGAGTTTGATAATAATGCACTTGGTTTTATTTTATATGATGCTAATGGTAATAGAATTTCTAGTGGTAATATTCCTTCTAGTGGAAAAGTTTTACTTGCTTCGAATCTTGAACTTAAAACAGGAGAGAATAAGTCTTATACTGTACTTATATGGTTACAGGATAATGGTAAGAATCAGGATTATGAACAGGGTAAGAATTTTGCTGGAGAGTTTTATATTACTACTGAACAGATTAAGTATGAATAATCTGTTTTTTCTTTACTAACTATTTTATTTATTATATAATATTATTAGGAGGATTTATAATGATAGGAAAGAAAATTAAAATTAATGATTATAAATTTACTTATGGAAAAGAAGTTATGTATGTTAATGTTTATGGTGCTTTTAAAAGTGGTAAAAGTGGTAATAAATATGTTATATATAGTTATATAGATGATGTAAATAAGAAAAATAAACTTTATTATGGCTCTGTATTTGTTAGAAATAATGAACTTGTTGTTATGTTATCTAAAGATACTAAAGGGGATGATGTTAAAGAATTTACTACTGATATTCTTTCGGATAAGAATGAAGATAATTATGAAATTATTTCACTTAAAGATATTGATAGTATACAAATTATTGATGATGCTCCTGTTAGTTTTGATGTTGATATAAATAAATTATATGATAAAACTATACCTAAGGTTAAAGTAACTAAAAAAGAAGATAAACCTAAGAAACGTGTTTCTATTGGATATATATTTTTGATATTATTTATTATAGTGGTAGCTTTATTCTTCTTTATTAATCCAGAAGTATTAAAAGGTAAGAATAAAGAATATACTTGTACTAAATCTTATACACATGAGAAGTTACCCGCTAATATTAATGAAAAGGTAGAACTTGTATTTACTTCAAAAAATGTTATTTCTACTATTAATATTACTTCAGATTATGTATTTAATGATACTGATTATTATAAAGAATTTAGAGATAATAGTTATTTTTATCAATATATAGAAAAGGGAGATACTTATAAGTTTGATGATGATAATTATACTTATAGATTGTTTTCTAAAATAGATACTTCTAATGATTATTTTATGCCTAGTAAACTAGAAGAATTACTTACTTATTATAAAGATAAAGGATATAGTTGTAAGGGAAATAATATAGAATGAAGAACTTTTATTTATTATATAGTAGTGATTGGGCAATACTTAATAAGGAAATTAATGATTTAGAAAAGAAACTTGATATTAGTGATAATGATATTATTTATTATAATATAGATGATATTGATGGTATTATTAATGAGGCTTCTACTATTGGGATGTTTTCTTTAAATAAATTTATTATTATTAATATGGATAGTTATTTTAAGGATAAGAAGGATATTCCTAATATTAATTTACTTGAGAATTATTTTGATAGTTATAATTCTAATAGTTATTTAGTATTTGTATGTAATAGTGATTCTATAGATAGTAGGAAAAAGATAGTTAATTTAATTAAGAAGTATGGTATAGTTAAGAAAATAGAAGTTAATGATAATTATTTAAATGATTATGTTAATAATTATTTAAAAGATAATGGATATAAAATTAATAATGGAGATGTTGTTTATTTTATTAATAGAGTAGGTAATAATATTAATAATGTTACTAATGAACTTGATAAACTTATGTTATATAAGATTAATGATAAAATTATTAATAGAAATGATATTGATTTACTTACGGTAGAAAATATAGATGATTCTATATATGATCTTGTTAATTGTATACTTAAAAATGATAATGAAAAGGCTATTAAACTATATAATAATTTTATTGATAATGGTATGGATGTTAATCAAATAGTGGCTATTATAGCTGCTCAAATTAGACTTTTATACCAGGTTAAGAGATTATATAATAGTGGTAAATCTAATGATGAAATTGCTAAAATATTAGAGTTTAAGAGTGTATATAGGGTTAAGTATTTACTTAGTGATAGTTATTATTATAGTGAAAGTGATTTAGTTAAATATTTATCTAAACTTGCTGATATTGATAATGCTATTAAAACTAGTAATGGTGATGGTAATATGCTTATGCAATTGTTTATAGTAAAAAAAGATATATAAAATATACTTGTAAAGAATATTAAATTATGATAATATTTATATGTAGATAAGAAGGGAGGCTCTCACTATGAAAGATGTATTATTTAAAAATGTTAACACATTGTTAATTAGGAGGGGGCTGTAAATTCTTATAATATAATAAAATATGTAAATAATAAAGACTATGAAATAACTAATAGAAATATTAGTAATTTTTCATAGTCTTTTTGGTGGTGAAATAATGGATAAATATAAGAAATTTATGTATATAGGAATATTTATATTATTAATATCTTTAGTAAGTAGTGCTGGTACTTATGCTTGGTTTACTTGGATTAGTCCTAGTAATACTAGTGTTACTTTATCAATAGGTAATTTAGCAGATGTTACTTTTACTAGTGGCCCTGATATTAATATAACTAATTTAGCTCCTGTATATAATTATACTGATGGTGTAAGTACTACTTTTACTGTGAGAAATACTAATAGTACTGATTCATTATTATATAAAGTAAAATTAGAAATAACTAGTATTGCTAATGAATTAAAAGATGAATCATTTAAATATACTTTATTAAAAGATAATAAAGTAGTAAAGACTGGTAATCTTAAAGATGCAGTAAGCGGTAATACTTTAATATTAAATACTAGTTCATTAGATAAAGGTAGTACTTCTAGTCCTAAAATATCTACTTTTAAGTTATATTTTTGGATAGATGGTAATATGGAAAATAATTCTAATATGATGAATAAATCTTTAGTAGGTAAAATAGATGTAGGAGTAGAAACTAATGTATTAACTAATGCTGAATCAAGTATAAGTTCTACATCTAAATTCTTAAATACAGAAGTACCAAGACAAAATATAAAAACATTAAAATATGTAGATAATCTAGATATACCAGAAGGAGCTACAGTAGTAGATGTATCTAAGAATGGTGATAATACAATAAAGATGTGGTATAATGAAGCAGATGCCAATGGTAATTATGATATAACTATAGGTAGTAATAATATTATATATGCTAATCCATCTTCAACAGTAGGACTATTTAGTAATCTAACTAATGTTACATCAATAGATCTATCTAATTTAGATACATCAGGAATAGTTGGAATGAATGGTATGTTTGAAAATGATAAAGTGCTTACTAATATAGTTTTTGGTGATAATTTTAATACATCTAATGCTACCAATATGACTGCTATGTTTTTAAATTGTTCTTCATTAAAGGCTCTTGATTTGTTAATGTTTGATACATCAAATGTTACTGTAATGGGAAGAATGTTTCAAAATTGTTCAAGTCTTACTTTATTAGATTTATCTAGTTTTAATACAGCCAAATTGACTGATATTGGTGCTATGTTTACTAATTGTTATAACTTAAAATCTGTTGACTTAAGTAGTTTTGATACATCAAATGTAACAAGTTTTTGGGGAGCATTTTTTAATTGTAAATCACTTATTAAACTTGATTTGAGTAATTTTGACACTTCAAAGGTCGTTAATATGGAAAAAATGTTTATTGGTTGTTCATCTTTAGTTGAATTAAATGTTAGTAGTTTTAATACTTCAAATGTAACAAAATTTTATGATATGTTTAATGGATGTTCTTCTTTAAAGAAATTAGATGTAAGTGGCTTTGATACCTCTAAGGCAGTAACGATGGGAAATATGTTTGCTAATTGTAGAACTCTTGAATATTTAGATGTATCACATTTTAATACGAATAATGTTACAAATATGTATAATATGTTTAATGGATTAAAATGTAGTTTGGATTTATCACATTTTGATACATCGAACGTTACTACTATGCAAGGTATGTTTATGTATTATAGTGGCGAGCGCCTTGATTTGAGTAGTTTTAACACTTCGAACTTAACTAATACATATCGTATGTTTTCAACATCTTCTTTAAAATATATAGATTTAAGAAATGCAGATTTTACTAATGTAAGTAGTTATGCTGATATGTTTTCTAATATTCATTCTGATATTAAAATATATTTGAAGGATACTACTGGTAATAGAAACTTTATGAATACCAATTTTAACAATATAACTGCTACGTATATTAGTTAATAATAAAACAAAAGTTGATAGTATACTTTGATTTGAACTTTTTCTAATGACTTTAGGCATTAGAAAACGGCGAACAATGAAATGTGAGACGATAAGAAAAAGGTATGTAATTGTTACATACCTTTTTTTATGTTATTTAATATTATTGTTTGCTGTTCTTTAGTTGAGTTATTCCATAGTATTTCGAATAATACTCCTAAACCTATTAGTGGATCATCTTCTTTGGAAGATATAGAGTCTTCAATAGATGATTTTATATCTTCAATATTATCATCTTTGAAATTATTCTTTATGTATTGTCTTATATCTATGTTATTCATATTTATCACCCTTATTAGTATGATATATTATTGTTATTTTATTCCTTGTATTTTAATTATTGTTATGGTATTCTATAGATGGTGATTAAATATGCCTATATATATTCATATTCCTTTTTGTAATAGTATTTGTTCTTATTGTGATTTTTGTAAGATATTTTATAATAAGAAATATATTAAAAGTTATTTAGATAATTTAAGAAATGAGATTGTTGATAGGTATAAAGGGGAAGAAGTTAATACTATTTATATTGGAGGAGGTACTCCTAGTTGTTTAGAGGATGATGAACTTGTTATGCTGTTCGATATTATTAAAGTATTTAATCTTAGTAGTGATTATGAATTTACTATAGAAGGTAATGTTGAATCTATTACTGAGAGTAAACTTAATATTATGAAAAAATATGGAGTAAATAGAATTAGTATTGGTGTACAATCTTTTGATAATGATATTATTAAATTACTTGGTAGAAGGCATACTGAAAAAGAGGTGTTTGATAAGATTAATTTAATTAAAAGATATATTGATAATGTTAATATTGATATTATTTATGCTGCTTATAATGATATTAATATATTAAAAAGGGATATTGATAAGGCTTTGAAGTTAGATGTTAAACATATTTCTACTTATAGTTTAATACTTGAAGATAATACTTTACTTAAGGTTGATGGATTTAATGGTATAGATGAAGATTTGGATTATGAAATGTATAAATATATAGAAGATATTTTAGAAGATAATGGTTATATTCATTATGAAATTAGTAATTATGCTAAGAAGGGGTATGAATCTCGTCATAATTTGGTATATTGGAATAATGATAATTATTATGGATTTGGACTTTCTAGTACTAGTTATATTAATGGTGTAAGAATGGTTAATACGAAGAATTTGGCTAAGTATTTAGATGGTGAATACATGGGAAGTGTTGAAGAAGAATCTATTGATATTAGAATGGAAAATGAAGTTATGTTAGGACTTAGAAAGTTTAATGGTATTAATTTGAATAGTTTTAAGAATAAATATGGTGTTTTTATTGATGAGGTGTTTAATATTTATGATTTGATTAATGATGGTTATTTGGTTTTAAAAGATGATTATCTTAAGATTGATAAGAAATATATGTATATTTCTAATGAAATTATTGTTAGAATGTTTAAATAATATTATTTTTATGTTATAATTTTGTTAAGAAAGAAGGTTGTTTTATGGAAAAGTTTATTGCTATTATTACTAGTGAAAAGTTTTATTTACCTTTTGTGTATATTGTTATAGGTGTTGTACTTAATATGTTAATTGGTAATGTTGTTGATAGGATTGGTGCTAGACATAAGAGTATTAGTGGTAAAGATAAAAGGAAAGATACTGTTATTAATTTGGCTAAAAGTGTTAGTAAGTATTTAATACTTATATTTGTAGTGCTTGGTATTTTTAAATTATATGGTGTTGATACTACTAGTATTATTGCTTCTATAGGGGTATTTGCTGCGGTTATTGGATTAGCTTTTCAAGATATTTTAAAGGATGTTTTAGCGGGAGCTTCTGTTATATTTGATAATAAATATGCTGTTGGGGATGTTGTACAGATTAATGGTTTTACTGGTACTGTTATTGAGTTTGGACTTAGAACTACGAAAATTAAATCTTTTTCTGGAGAAGTAAAATCTATTGGTAATTCTTCTTTTAGTGAGGTTATTAATTATAATTTATCTGATGCTGATTTATTTATTAAGCTTAATGTTGCTTATGATACTGATATTGATAAGCTTGAAAAGGTATTGGAGAGCATGAAAGAAGATATTCTTAAAATTGATAATGTTAAAGGTTATAAACTTTTAGGTGTTGATGAACTTGGTGATTCCGCTATTATATATATGGTAGACATTACTTGTAAGGCTATGACAGGAGTGGTTATTAAAAGAAAGGTTCTTAGAATGGTAAAAGATAGATTTGATAAGGAGGGTATTAGTATTCCTTATACAACTGTGGATATTAATATAAGAAAATAGTATGGAAAAAAAAGATTATTTTAATAAAGAATATAATTATGTTAAAGATACTAATAAGAGAAATGATTTGATATTACTTGTTAGTGGTCTTCCTGATTATTTTTTTGAAATACCTGCTTCTAGTACAGGTAAATATCATCCGGAGTTTGCCGCTACTGAACATGGTCTTGTTAAACATACTAAAGTAGCTACACGTATTGCTTATGAACTTCTTAATAATCCTGGACTTAATAATTTTACAGATAGTGAAAAAGATATTATTATTATGGCTTTAGTACTTCACGATGGTTTTAAAAGTGGAAAGATTAAGGAAAAATATACAAGGTTTGATCATCCTTTACTTGCTAGTGAGTATGTTAGAGAAAATAAGGATAAATTATCTTTAAATGATGATGAGATTGATTTGATTACAAGAGTTATTGCTTCTCATATGGGTATTTGGAATAAGGATTATAATGGTAATGAAGTTTTGCCTATTCCTAAAGATAAGTATCAAAGATTTGTACATATGTGTGATTTTCTATCGAGTAAGAAATTTATTAATGTTAAATTTGATGGTATAGATATAAGTGACTTCTAAAAGGGGTCATTTTTTCATATTATTGTATTGGTGATTATATGAAACTTAGGTATTTTATTTTACCAATAATTGTTATATCGTTAATGATTTTTATTGTTGATAGTGATAATGATGTTATTAATAAAGAGGTTGTTTCTTTGAATTATGATATTAGTTATCCTTTTTTTAGTAATAATGATATTGATAATTATATTAGTGGTTATTTGAATTATGATAGTTATATAGATGGTAATGTTATTATTGATTATGATATATATGATAATGATAATTTGTATTATTTAACTTTTTATAAGTATTTTTGGAATGATAATATGGTAAGTGATGGTAGTGATTCTTTTGTTATTGATACTAGTAATAATAGTGTTAGTAGAATTAATAAGACTAATTATGAGTATGATGCTGTTATTAATAGGAAGATAGATAAGAGTAAAAAGATGATTGCTCTTACTTTTGATGATGGTCCTAATTATAATACTAGTAAGATTATTGATGTTCTTAATAAGTATGATATTAAGGCTACTTTTTTTGTTCTTGGTAGTAGGGCAATAAATAATAAGGATATTCTTAAAAAGATGGCTGATAGTGGTATGGAGATTGGTAATCATACGTATAATCATTTATTGCTTACTAAATATGATGAGAATAAGATTAGAAGTGAGATAGAGGATACTAGTGAGGTTATATATAGTGCTACGAAAAAAAGGCCTAAATTATTAAGACCTAGTTATGGTTCTGTTAATAATAAAATTAAGAAAGTGGCTAATATGCCTATTATTATATGGGATATTGATACTTTGGATTGGAAGTATCATAATTCTAAGAGGATTACTAGTAGAGTAGTTAATAAGGTACGTGATGGTGATATTATTCTTATGCATGATATTTATAGTGCTAGTCTTAATGCTCTTAGTAATATTATTCCAATTCTTCAGGATAATGGGTATGAATTTGTTACAATAGATGAACTTTTTTATTATAAGGGAATATCTTTGGAAAATGGTAAGGTATATGGTTATGCTAGATGATTGTATAAAATTTGATTTTTCTTTACAAAATATTACTTTTGTTATATAATTATATTGGCTTTTTGTGAGGAAGTGAGATTATGGCTTATATCAGTAATGAAATTATTAATGAAATAAGAAATAAGACTGATATTGTTGATGTTGTCTCTAGATATGTTAATCTCACAAAAAAGGGGAAGAATTATATTGGAGTTTGTCCTTTTCATGATGATCATTCTCCTAGTATGAGTGTTAGTCCTGAAAAACAAATATTTACTTGTTTTTCTTGTGGTGCTACTGGTAATGTATTTACTTTTGTATCTGATTTTGAAAAGATATCTTTTAGTGATGCAGTTAGATTACTTGGAGAGAAGGCTGGTATTAGTATTGGTAATAATACTTATATTGGTAATAGTAAAAGAGATGAATACTTTGATATATATGATAATGCTAATAAATTTTATCAGAATAGTTTGTTTACTAATTTGGGTAAGAATGCTATTCAGTATTTGAAAAATAGAAATATTGATAGAGATACTATTAAGAAGTTTGGAATTGGGTTATCTGTTCAAAAATTATCTTTAACTGATTATTTAAAGAATAAGAATTATTCTATTGATAAACTTATTGATGTTGGTCTTACTAATGATAATGGTAATGATATTTTTATTAATAGAATTATGTTTCCTATATACGATTTAGCTGGTAATCCTGTTGCTTTTTCTGGTAGAATATATAATACTAAAGATACTTCTAAATATATTAATACTAAAGAAACTGATAAGTTTAAGAAGGGTAAGATTTTATATAATTATCATATTGCTAAAGAACATTTGAAGAAGAATGATAGTGTTATTATTATGGAAGGTCAAATGGATGTTATTAGGGCTAGTACTATTGGGGTTAATAATTGTATTGCTACGATGGGAACTGCTTTAACTCGTGATCATAAAAGTATTATTAAGAATATGACTAATAATGTTATTTTGTGTTTTGATGGTGATAGTGCAGGTGAAAAGGCCACTATTAGCGCAATAGAATTACTTGAAGATACTGGTATTGATATTAAAATCGTTAGATTACCTAATGATATGGATCCTGATGAGTATATTATTAAAGAGGGAAAAGATAGTTTTTTATATCAAATTAGTAATGCTACTAATTTGATTGATTATAAAATGGAACTTCTTAAAAAGAATAAAGATTTTGGTAATATTAAAGATATATCTTCTTATGTTAATTCTGCTTTAAAAGAACTTGCATATGAGAAAGATGATATTGTAGTAGAACTTAATCTTAAGAAGTTGGCTACTAGTTTTGATATTGATTATGATAATTTAGTTAATAAATATGAGAAACTTAAAAATGATAATAATAATAAAGATAGTTATGTTAAGGTAAATAAGCCTAAAAAAGTATATAATAGATATGGACAAGCTGAGTGTTATCTTATTTATTATATGCTTAAAGATGAAAAAGTTATAAATATGGTAGAAAAGAGAGTTGGGTATTTTCCTGATAAAAATATTAGGGAATTATCTAATGAAATTATTTACTATTTTCATAAATATGGTATAATAAATGTCGCTGATTTTATTAGTTATATATCTTCTAGAAATGAAATTTTAAATACTTTGAAGGAAATTTTAGCTATGAATATTAAAGAAGACTTTTTAATAGATGAAATTGAAGATTATATTTTTGTTATAAATGAGTATCATAAAGAAGTGAAGATAAATGATTTAAACAAAAAATTAAAAGAAGAAAAAGATCCGTTAAAGCAAGCTAAGATTTCTTTAGAAATTATGAAGATAAGGGGAGTGAAAAAATGATATCAGAAGTTAAAGATTTTGAACAAAGAAAAGAAACACTTATTAAAAAAGGTAAAGAAGTTGGCTTTATTACATATGAAGAGTTAGCAGAAGAATTAAAAGGACTTGAAGTAAGTAGTGATTTACTTGATGAACTTTATAATGCTCTTATGGAAAATGATATTAGTGTTATATCTGAGAGTGATTTAGATGATGATAGTGAAGAGGATGATGGTGGTAATTTAGAAGATATCCTAAAAGATGATAGTATTGCTAAAGAATTAACTATTAATGATCCTGTTAGAATGTATCTTAAGGAAATTGGTAAGATTAGTTTGCTTTCATTAGATGAAGAAACTGAATTGTCCAAAAAAATCGCCGAAGGTGATGAAATGGCCAAAAATAGATTGGCTGAATCTAATTTAAGACTTGTTGTATCTATTGCTAAGAGATATGTTGGTAGAGGAATGCTTTTTCTTGATTTAATACAAGAAGGTAATATTGGTCTTATGAAGGCTGTTGAAAAATTTGATGCTACTAAAGGATATAAGTTTTCTACTTATGCTACTTGGTGGATTAGACAAGCTATTACAAGAGCTATTGCGGATCAAGCTAGAACGATTAGGGTACCTGTTCATATGGTAGAAACTATTAATAAATTGTCAAGATTTCAAAGACAACTTACACTTGAACTTAATAGGGAACCTACTGATGAGGAACTTGCAGAAAAGATGAATATGTCCCCTGAAAAGATTAGAGAAGTTATTAAGATTGCTCAGGATCCAGTATCTCTTGAAACTCCTATTGGTGAAGAAGAAGATTCACATTTAGGTGATTTTGTTCCTGATGAAAGTAATATGTCTCCTGAAGATTTTACTGTTCATGAAATGCTTAAAGAAGAGATTAGTGATGTTCTTCTTACTTTAACAGAAAGAGAGGAACAAGTTCTTAGACTTAGATTTGGTCTTGATGATGGTTCTAGTAAAACACTTGAAGAGGTTGGGCAAATGTTTGGTGTTACAAGAGAGAGAATTAGACAGATTGAGGCTAAGGCTCTTAGAAAACTTAGACATCCTTCTAGAAGTAGAAAATTAAAGGATTTCTTAAATGAATAAGTTATCTGTTAGATTGGAAGCTGTGGCTAATTATGTCGATGATAATTCTAAAGTTATTGATATTGGTTGTGATCATGGCTTTTTATCTATTTTCTTGGCTAAGAAATATGATAATATTAAAATTATTGCTAGTGATATTAATGAGAATGCTTTAAATAATGCTATTTCAAATATTAGCAAGCTAAATCTTCAGAATAAAATAGAAACGAGACTTGGTAGTGGACTTGATGTTGTTACTGCTGATGAAATTGATACTATTATTATTAGTGGTATGGGATCTAATACAATTGTTGGAATGCTTAAATATGCTAGAAATAAACTTACTTATGTAAAGGATATTATTGTTCAAAGTAATACTGATTTATATTTTCTAAGAAAGAATATTGTTTCTTTGGGATATTATATTGCTGATGAAACTTTAGTTAAAGATAAAAATATTATTTATACTGTTATTAAGTTTTCTAAAGGTAAGAAGAAATATAATTATAAGGAATTATATTTAGGACCGATACTTATTAGTAAAAATGATGATTTATTTAGGGAAAAGAATAGAAAAGAAATTAATACTCTTAGAATGATTGTTAATGGTATTGGCAATGGTCATTACTTTTATAAAAAAAGACTTAAAAGAAATATTAGGATTTTAGAGAAAATAGGAACTTAGGTTTCTATTTTTTGGTATATTTTTATATATATGGAATATGCTTAATTGAAAGGAAGAATGATTATGAAACAGATTATACCATTTAAAAAAGATTTACCATTTAAAACTAAAGTTAGTGATATTACTTCTATATCTTTAGAAAGAAAAATTGAAATATTAGATGGTGGTATTGTTACTGGTACTTTTTATATTACTGGTGATTATAAGATGAATGAAGGTTCTATTAATAGAGAAAAGTTTTCTTTTGATTTGCCATTTGATATTACTCTTGATCCTAGATATGATGTTAATAGTGTAAAGGCTGATATTGAGGATTTTTATTATGATGTTATTAATGAGGATACTTTAAAGGTTAATATTGATTTATATATAGAGGCTGAATATTTACCGGATACTTCTTTGGATAATAATATTTTAACAGAGGAAGATAAATCTAATAATGAAATGAATGATGTTCAAAAAGAAGATGAGCCTGTGGAAGAAGATAGAAATATCATGACGGAGTCAAAAAGTGATAGTAAAAATGATGAAAATATAGAGATAGAAAAAGATAAAGAAGTGACTTCTGAAAAAATTAATAATGACGATGCCACTATGAATGATAGTGATATTGAACGTAATGATGTAGATGATTTTGCTAATGATTTATTTTCTAATTTAGATAATACGGAAACTTATACTACTTATTATGTTTATATTGTTAAAGAAGAGGATACTATAGATAAGATTATTTCTTTATATGGGGTTACTAAAGAAGATATAGAAAATTATAATGATATAACTAGTATTAAACCTGGTGATAAAGTAATTATTCCAAAAACTAGTGAATAATTATGTTAGAAAAATTGCTAGTGAATATAATATTCCTATAAATAAAATTACTATTAAAAATAATACTAGAATTATTGATGATAAAATTGTTCTTAAGAAAAAGAAGAATAATGATTTGAATAATGTTTATAAATATTTAAAATCTAGATCGTTTGATTATTTTCCTGAACCAATTACAATAGATAATTTATATGAGGTTTATCCATTTTTAGAAGATACTTATGAACCTAGTGAACAAAAGGCCACTGATATTATGCATCTATTAGGATTACTTCATAGTAAGACAACTTTTTATAGAGAAATTGATATTGATAAAAATAAGGAGATATATGAAAATATATCTGATGAGTTAGAATATTTAAATAATTTTTATAATGATCTTATTACGATGATTGAAAAAGAAGTTTATATGTCACCATCTGGATATTTGATTGCTAGAAATATTAATATTATTTTTGGTAGTATTTATTATGCTAAGCATAATCTTGAAGAGTGGTATAAAAAAATAGATAATAATAAAAATGAGAGAGTTGTTAATATTCATAATAATATTAGTCTTGATCATTATATAAAAAATGAGAAGCCATATTTAATTAGTTGGAATAAGAGTAGAATTGATAGTCCAATATATGATTTGCTTTCTTTTTATAAGAATCATTATTTGGATTTTGATTTTGATGATTTATTTCATTTTTATGAAAGTGGTTATCCTTTAAAAGAAGATGAAAGATTACTTTTGTTTACATATATGGCTATACCGTATAAAATAGAAATTATAAGTGATGAATATGAAATGTGTATAAAAATTAATAAAATGATAGAATATTTATATAAAACTAGTAATTTGATTATGAACTATCATAGTTGATAGTTCTTTTATATGTTGTATTTTGTCTTTTATGGGCTAATGGGGTTGACATTATTGAAAAAATTTATTATAATAGTTTAGCTTTAAAAAGGAGGCGTTTATTTTGTATGGAAAATAATAATATGAAGTATATAAATAGTCACTTTTCTATGGAAGAAATTGCCAAGATGGTGGCTTTAACAATTGATGGAGTTTATCCTAAGTCAAAAAATGATTCTAATAATAGTAAAGAGAATAAACCTATTGTTAAGAAATTGGTACAAAATCATAGTAGAAGATAGAATTTTCTATCTTTTTATTTTGTCTTTACTTTGATATTTTTAATTGGTATAATTAATAAGAAAAGAGGTATATAATGGATAAGAATTTTATTAAAGGTAAGTTATATAAACAAATATATCGTAATGAGATGAATGGTTATATGGTTGGTTTATTTAAGATTAATGATAGTAATATTGATTATGATAATAATATTATTAATATTACTGGTGTTTTACCTGCACTTGATGATAGAAAAGAATATATTTTATATGGTGATATTGTTAATCATATTAAATATGGTATTCAGTTTAGTGTTAATTCTTTTGATATTGTTATACCTACACGTGAAGATGAGTTGGTTGTTTTTTTGTCTAGTGATTTGTTTCCTATAGGAGAAGTTACCGCCAAAAAGATTGTTGATATGTTTCATGAGGATACTGTTAATAAGATTCTAGATAATAAGGATTGTCTTCAGCTGATACCTAGACTTAATGAGAAGAAAATAGATAAGATTTATAATGTTCTTAAAGATTATCAGAATACTTCTAATATTGTTATTGAACTTACTAAACTTGGTTTTGATATGAAAGAATCACTTAGTTTTTTGAATAAATACAATAATAAAATTCTTGATACTGTTAATAATAATATATATGAACTTATTGATAGTGATGATATGTCTTTTAAAAAGATAGATGATATTGCTCTTGGTATGGGAATTAATGAAGATGATGATAGGAGAGTTAAAGCACTTATTATTTATGTTATGAAAGAAACTTGTTTTAATAGAGGGGATACTTATTTGAAATTAGAGGATATATCTTTTGGTATTTCTAATTATGTAAGTATTACTTCTGAAAAACTGGATTATTTAATGGTTAAACTTACTCGTGATAAGAAAATTGTTATTATTGAAGATAGATATTATTTGAAGAATTTTTATGAGGCTGAGAAATATATTTGTGAGAGGATATGTTTTCTTAATGACATGAGTGTTATTGGTCATACAAATATTAATAAGTATCTTGATAATGAGAAGTTTAGTAATATTGTTTATGATGATGTTCAAAAAAAAGCTATTGAAAGTGGAGTTAATAATAATATTACTATTATTACTGGTGGCCCTGGTACTGGTAAAACAATGATTATTAAGGCTATTGTTAAAATACTTATGGAAGCTGGAAAACTTAAAAATGAGGATATTGCTCTTCTGGCACCAACAGGAAGAGCTGCTAAAAGACTTATGGAAACTACTGGTAAAAGTGCTTATACTATTCATAAGTATTTGGGATGGGATAAGGATAGTAATACTTTTGCTACTGATGAATATTCTCCTAAGGATGAAAAGTATATAATTGTTGATGAGGTCAGTATGATTGATACACTTCTAATGGAGGCTTTACTAAAAGGTATTAAGAGAAATGCTAAACTTATATTGGTTGGAGATTATTATCAGCTTCCTAGTGTTAGTGAAGGACAAGTTCTTAAGGATTTGATTGATAGTGATTGTATTCCTGTTATTAAACTTAATAGAATTTATAGGCAAACAGAAGGTTCTTATATTCTTAACTTGGCTTATGATATCAAAGAGAAGAATATTGGAGAAGAATTATTTTTAAAAAAAGATGATTATTTGTTTGTTAATGGTGATAATGATAATACTATAGGTATTGTTAAGGAAGTTGTTTCTAAAGCTATTAAAAAGGGATTTAGTGATAGAGAACTACAGATACTTGCTCCTATGTATAAATCTATTAATGGTATTGATAATTTGAATGTTATGCTTCAAGAACTTTTTAATCCTAAAAGTGATAAAAAAGTGGAGGTTAATTATCATGGTATTATTTATAGGGAATATGATAAAGTACTTCAACTTGTTAATGATCCAGATAATAATGTATATAATGGTGATATTGGTTATATAGAAAATATTATTGTTTCTCGTGATAAAAAGGTTATTAATCAGATTGATATTAATTATGATGGTAATATTGTTGAATATACTCCTGATAAATTTATTAATTTTAGGCATGGTTATGCTATTAGTATTCATAAAGCTCAAGGTAGTGAATTTGATATGGTTGTTATGCCTATAGTTCCTTCTTTTAAGAGAATGCTTTATAATAAACTTGTTTATACTGGTGTTACTAGAGCTAAAAAAAGTTTAGTTATAGTTGGAGATGCTAATTCTTTTATATATGGTATTAATAATGATTATGTTGATAATAGAAGAACTACTTTGAAAGATTTTATTATTAATTATTATAATAATGTATAAATTGTTTTAATAGGTTAATAATATTATTGTATCTAATTTATTTAGATATAGTCATATTTTAAAGGAGTTGGTGTTATGAAATCCAAAATGGGAATGGCTTTAATGGGTTTAGGTATAGGCGTAGGTAGTGCCGCGCTATATCATAATGTAAAAAATGGTAATATGAAAAAGTGGGTTAGAAAAATGAACTCCGCTAAAACTAAAGCCGTAGACGACCTAGAAAATATGATATAGGAAGAGAAATTATTCTCTTTCTTTTTATGTTAAATAAAAATATAGTACATATGTTTTGTACTATACTTTTGTATGAATACTTATAAATAAAGGCTTTATAAACTAATTTTGGAAATGATTTGTTTGATATTGACTATGAATATTAATTTATATATAATGGTTAAGTGGTAATACTTATATGGGTGTTCTCTCCTTTTTAATTTGATTAGGAAGGAGTGAGGCTATATGAAAGAAATTTCCGTAAAGGGGGTTTTGAGTAGTGGGATCAGTTTTAGCATATGTACTTTGCTATGCTTTAACTATTCTGGTTATTCTTGCTTTAAGTAAGAATAATCATAGATAAAAAAGCGGAGCACTCTACTTAAGGAAGTGCTCCATAAACAAACCAAATGGAGAGAACACCTTTCGAATATAGGTGTTACCCATTTTTATTGTGGGTAAATTTCTCTTTCCATATACATTATATATTATATTTTAATAAAATGCAATAAAAAAAGAAGTAATTATTTTACTTCCATAGTATTTACTTTTTTTGTTAATCTTGATTTTTCTCTATTAACTTTATTTTTATGTACTAAACCTTTAACACCAGCATTGTCTAAAGATTTGATTGCTTTCTTTAAACTTTTTTCTGCTAATTCTTTATTTCCTGCTAATACTGCTTTATCTGTTTCTTTAATAGCATTTTTAACAGTTGATTTTAGTTGTTGATGTGCTAAAGTTGTCTTTCTAATTTGAACTATTTTTTTCTTTGCATTTTTAACGTTTGCCATAAAAATTTCATCTCCTTCCAAAACTACTTATAATTTTATCAAAAAAATATAAAAAAAGCAAATATTTTCCTTATTTTTTGTGAAAAATATTAGTGGTGATATATATGGGTCATGAAATTGATTTAAAAAGGTATGATATTAGAACTGATTTGGTTATTGATACAATTGATAATAATGATGATAATATTGATACTTTAGTTGAAGTTCAAGGTGATATTAAGATTACAAAAGTAACAGTGGATGATAAAGTTAGTAGGATTATTGGAAAGAAAAAGGGAAGATATATTACAATTGAATTTGATGATGTTACTGATACGGATAATAAGAATAAAGTAGAGGATATTTTTACTTTAGAACTTAATGATATTTTTGATATTAGTAAAGTTAATAGTGTACTTATAATTGGACTTGGTAATAGGGATAGTACTCCTGATAGTTTGGGGCCTAAAGTAGTTGATGATATTGTTGTAACTAGACATTTATTTTTACTTGGAGAAGATGTTAGTGATGGTGTTAAGTGTACTTCTAGTTTTAGTCCTGGAGTTATGGGAAATAATGGTATTGAGACCTTTGATATTATTTCTTTGTTATGTAAAGATATTAAACCTGATTTAGTAATTATTGTTGATGCTCTTGCTGCTTCAAATATTGGGAGGGTTAATAAGTGTATTCAAATCACTGATAGTGGTATTCATCCTGGTAGTGGTGTTGGTAACATGAGAAAAGAGATTAGTTTTGATACTTTAGGTGTTCCTGTTATTGCTATTGGTATTCCTACGGTTGTTGAGTCTTCTATTATTGTATATGATGCGATGAATTATTTATTCAAACATATTTCTTATATTAAAAATAATGCAAATATGAATAAACTTATTGTTAATAGATATAATTATAAAAATAAAATTGATTATAGTGATTTGTCTTATGATGAGAAAAGAAATTTTGCTGGTTTATTTGGTACTTTATCTGATAGTGATAAGAAGAGTCTTATTAATGAGGTTCTTAATGGGCTTGATTATAATTTTATTGTTACTCCTAAGGAAGTTGATTTTCAAATAGATAGGCTTAGTAGTGTTATTAGTAGTGGTATTAATGGATATATTCATGGTACTAAGGTGTCAAATTAGTGTAATATTCTTTACTTTTTTATTTTTTCTATTATATAATGATAATAGGAGAGTGATGTAATGAGATGTGTAGGAACTGTAAGTAGAGGTATTAGAACAGGTGTTATTAAAAATGGGGATAATTTAGAAGATATTGTTGTTAATTCTGTTCTTAGAGCTAGCTTGAGTGATGGATTTGATATTAAAGATAGGGATATTATTGGAATTACTGAAGCTGTAGTTGGTATAGCTTATGGTAATTATGTTACAGTAGATGATATTGCTACTGATATTAGAAGTAAATATCCTGATGGGGAAATAGGTCTTATATTTCCTATTCTTAGTAGAAATAGGTTTTCAATGATTTTGAAGGGTATTGCTAGGGGTAGTAAAAAAATATATATGTTATTATCTTATCCATCTGATGAAGTTGGTAATCATTTATTTAATGATGAATTGTTAGAAGAATATAATATTAATCCTTATAGTGATTCTTTTGGTATTGATACTTATGATAAGTATTTTAGGGGTATTGTACATGAATTTACTGGGGTTAATTATATTGATGTATATAGTGAAATATGTAAGAATGAGGATTGTGATATTGAATTTATTTTTTCTAATAATCCTAAGGAAATTTTTAAATATACTAGAAATGTATTGGCTTGTGATATTCATACTAGGGAAAAAACTAAGAAGGCTTTAAGAGATGCTGATATTTTATATGGTCTTGATAATATTATGAATAATAGTATTAATGGTAGTGGATTTAATCCTAAGTATGGTCTTTTGGGTTCTAATAAGAGTACTGATGAAAAACTTAAGTTATTTCCAAAGGATGGTGAAGAACTTGTATATAATATTCAAAAAAGGATTAAAGATGAAACTGGTAAAAATGTTGAGGTTATGATATATGGAGATGGAGCTTTTAAGGATCCTGTAGGTAAGATATGGGAACTTGCTGATCCGGTTGTTTCACCATTTTATACTAGTGGTTTAGAGGGAACTCCTAATGAGATTAAACTTAAATATATATCTGATAATGTGCTTAGCAATCTTAGAGGAGAAGAACTTAATAATGCTATGAAGGATGAAATAAGAAAGAAAGAAGATAATTTAGTAGGACAGAATAAAAGTCTTGGTACTACTCCAAGAAGAATTACTGATTTGGTTGGTTCTCTTTGTGATTTGACTAGTGGTAGTGGTGATAAGGGAACACCAGTTGTATATATTCAAGGTTATTTTGATAACTATGCTAATGAATAAGGAGATGATTATAGATGAAGATTGCAATTAATGGTTTTGGTAGAATAGGTAGACTTGTATATAGATTAATGGAAGAAGATGACTTTTTTGACGTTGTAGCTATTAATGATTTATCTAGTAGTGAAGAACTTGCATATTTGCTTAAATATGATAGTACACATAGAAATTATGATAAGGAAGTTACTTATGATGATGATGGTATTATAGTTAATGGTAAAAAAACTAGAATATATGCTGAAGCAGATCCTTCTCTTCTTCCTTGGAGAGAACTTGGTGTAGATTTGGTTTTTGAATGTACTGGTAGATTTACTGATTTAGATAGTGCTATGCTTCATATTAAAGCTGGTGCTAAAAAGGTAATTGTTAGTGCTCCTTGTAAGGGTGATGTTAAAACCGTTGTATATAATGTTAATGATGATATTATAGATAATGATGATAAGGTTATTTCTGCTGCTTCTTGTACTACTAATTGTTTGGCTCCAGCCCTTAAGGTACTTGATGATAATTTTGGTATTGCGAGAGGTTTTATGACAACTGTTCATGCTTATACTAATGATCAAGCTACTCTTGATGTTCCTCATAAGAAGGGTATAAAGGCTAGAAGAGGTAGGGCTTGTGCTATTAATATAGTACCTACTAGTACTGGAGCTGCTAAAGCTATTGGAAAAGTTATTCCTTCACTTGATGGCAAGTTAGCAGGAGGGGCACTTAGGGTACCTGTACAGGATGGTTCTCTTGTTGATTTATCATTAGAATTATTAGAAAAGGTTACTGAAGAAGAGGTTAATAGTATGTTTTTAAATAATGTTAATGATACTTTAAAAGCTACTTATGATCCTATTGTTTCTTCTGATATTATTGGTAATAAATGCGGTAGCTTGGTTGATTTATCTTTAACTAAAGTACTTGAAAGTGATGGTAAGCAAATGGTTAAGGTTGTTGCTTGGTATGATAATGAGATGGGATATTCTATGCAGATGGTTAGAACTGCTAAGAGATTTTTGAGTAAATAAGGGCTTTTGGAAGTCCTTTTTTTCTTCTTTAAATTACTTGACAACAGGTTAATTCTAAGATACAATTAATTTGTATAGTTTAAATTAAAATTTTATAATTTTTTCTATAAATGTATTAGAATGGAGGTTTATAATGAATAATACAGTGTTCTCCATTTTTCTATTCATTCTTGGGTTAATTATAGGATTTGTAGTTGTTTTTATTGTTAATTTTTTAAAGAAGAAAAGTGATAATAAGAAAGCTGATTCTATAATTGAGACCGCTAAAAAAGATGCTGATAAAATTAAAAGGGATTCTTTATTTGAGACTAAAGAGGAAATACATAAACTTAAAATTGATGCTGATAAAGAAATTAAAGAAAAGAAGAGTGAAATTAAAGAACAGGAAGATAGATTACTTCAAAGAGAAAACAATATTGATCGTAGGGATTTGGCTCTTCAAAATAGGGAGTCTTCTCTTGATGAGAGAGAAAATAATTTATTAGTTAAACAGCAAAAAATTCAAGAATCTAAAGAAGAAGTGGAAGATATTAAAAGACGTGAGCTTGAAGAACTAGAAAAAATAAGTAAATATACTAAGGAACAGGCTAGAGATGCTGTTATGAAAATGGTTGAGGATAAAATGTCCAAGGAAATAGCAACATATATTAAAGAGGCAGAAGCAGAGGCTAAACTTAATGTTGATGAAAAGTCTAAAGAGTTATTAGTTGGTGCTATGCAAAAATATGCTGCTGATATTACTTCTGAGCAGACTGTTTCGGTTATTAATTTACCTAATGATGAAATGAAGGGTAGACTTATTGGTAGAGAGGGTAGAAATATTAGAACTATTGAGTCTGTTACGGGAGTTGATTTGATTATTGATGATACTCCTGAGGCTATTGTTATATCTAGTTTTGATCCTTTGAGAAGAGAAATTGCTAGACTTGTACTTGAAAGTTTGATTAAGGATGGTAGAATTCATCCTGCTAGAATTGAAGAGTTATATGCTAAGACTTGTAGTGATATGAAGCAAACTATTAGAGAATATGGTAAAAATGCTTTGTACGAACTTGCTTTATCTAAAATGGATCCTGAACTTGTTGAGATTGTTGGTAGACTTCATTTTAGAAGTAGTTATGGTCAAAATGCTTTAAATCATTCTATGGAGGTTGCTAATCTTGCTGGGCTTCTTGCTTCTGAACTTGGTGAAAATGTTAATTTAGCTAAGAGAGCAGGACTCCTTCATGATATTGGTAAAGCTATTGACTTTGAGATGGAAGGTTCACATGTTAAAATTGGTGTTGATTTAGCTAAGAAATATGGAGAGGATCCGATTGTTATTAATGCTATTGCATCTCATCATGGTGATACAGCTCCTACAAGTGTTATTGCATCGATTGTGGCTATAGCTGATGCTATTTCGGCTTCGAGACCTGGAGCTAGAAATGATTCTTCTGAAAATTATATTCAAAGATTAGAACAACTTGAGGATATTGGCAATAAGATTGATGGTGTAGAAAAGGCTTATGCTGTGCAGGCTGGTCGTGAACTTAGGGTTATGGTTAAGCCTGAAGAAGTTGATGATTTGACTGCTCATCAAATTGCTAGAGAAATAAAAGAAAAAATAGAAAATGAACTTAAATATCCTGGTACCATTAAGGTTACTGTTATTAGAGAGACTAGAGCACAAGAAGAGGCTAAATAGTCTCTTTACTTTTATATTTAAAAATGTTATACTTTAGTAGTAAGGAAGTATTGATATGAATAGTTTTAAAATTGAATGTAATGAGAATGTAGATAATTATTATAATGATGTTGTGGTTAATAGTTGTCATAATGATATAGAATTATCATGTGATAATATATATGAAATTGATGGTATTAATTATTTTGGTGAAACGATTGAAAAATACTATACAATATGTCCTAATTGTGGGTATATGGTTTTTATTAATAGTGATGGACTTGATGAATCAATTAAGAAAAATGCTAAAGATAAGAATAGTAAGCAAATGTATTTATTTGCTAAAAATAAACTTAAATCTGAATATATACATCTTAATTATTTGGAAAGGAATATGGGAAAAAGAAGAGTTCTTAAATAATACAAGGAGGAAATATGGGTTTATTTAATAAAATTAAGAATGCTTTTAGTAAGGATAAAGAGGTAGTTAAATATGATGAGGGGCTTAGTAAAACAAGACGTGAGTTTGCTACTGAACTTAGTAATTTATCCCGTAAATATAAGAATATAGATGAGGATTATTTTGAAGAATTAGAAAATATTCTTATTATGGCTGATATTGGTGTTAATACTGTTATGAAATTTGTTGATAAGCTTAAACATAGGGTTCGTGAAGAAAAGATTGCTGATAGTAATGTTTTAAAAGAAATTATTGTTGATGAGCTTTTAATTATGTATGTTGATAATGGTGTTATGAGTAGTAAGATTAATTATAATGATAATGGTCCTACGGTAATATTATTTATTGGCGTTAATGGGGTTGGTAAAACTACTAGTATTGGTAAGATTGCCAAGAAACTTATAAATGATGGTAAAAAAGTTTTACTTGCTGGTGGTGATACTTTTAGAGCTGGTGCTACTGAACAATTAGTAGAATGGGGTAAGAAGATAGATGCTCCTGTTGTTATTAGTAAAAGTAAAGATCCTGGCGCTGTTATATATGATAGTATAGATAAAGCTATAAAAGAGGAATATGATGTTGTTCTTATTGATACTGCTGGTAGACTTCAAAATAAAGTTAATCTTATGAATGAACTTGGTAAAATTAATAATGTTATTAAAAAACTAATACCTGATGCTCCTCATGAAACTTTATTAGTAGTGGATGCTACTACTGGTCAAAATGGTATTAATCAAGCAAAGGCTTTTAGTGAGGTTACGGATATTACAGGTATTGTTCTTAGTAAACTTGATGGTACTGCTAAAGGGGGAATTGTGCTAGCTATTAAAGAAGAGGTTGGCATTCCTGTTAAATTTGTTGGTCTTGGTGAAGGTGATGATGATTTAGAATCATTTGATATAGAAAAATATGTTTATGGTTTATTTAAAGATTTATAGAAAGGGTGATTGTGTTGGATAAGAAGAAGAGTACTAAGAAAAAAGAAGAAAAATATAAATTTATTGATACAAATAAATTAAGAAAGATGGAACTTATTATTTCTATATTTGTGGGTATTATATTTTTGGCACTTCTTGTATGTGCTATAATTAATAAAGTATTTATACCTGCTGCACTTATTTCATTTGCTTTACTTTTATTTTGTATATGTTATTATTATATAGAAGATGAAAGTAAGAAAAAACTTGTATATATTTTGTTTGGAGTTGGGGTACTTCTAATTATTATTGAAGTTATTTATACCTTGGTTAATATTATATAATGGATAAAAGAAATTATTTGATTATTTTATATGATTTTTATGGTGAGTTATTAAATGATAAACAAAAAGAGTGTTTTGAAGATTATTATTTTAATAATTTATCTTTGGGTGAAATAAGTGAAAATATGAATCTTAGTAGAAATGCTATTTATAAGAATATTAAGACTAGTGAAGATAAGCTTTATTATTATGAAGATAAACTTAATTTATTTAAAAATAGAGAAAAACTTTATGAAATTGTTGATACTATAGATGATGAAAATATTAAGAATAAAATAAAAGAATTATATTAGGAGAGTAATTATTATGACTAATAAAAAGTATAAAATGATATATGATTATAGAAAAAGAACTAGCGGTGGTTTTTTAGATGCTATGTTTCTTTCTTCTTTACTCATAATAGGGGCTATGATGGTATTACTTTCTTTGATTGGGGTGAAATAAATGGATTCGATATTGGAACGTTTTTCTGATAATTTAACTGATGTTAAGTACATTACTAATCCTGCTGTGGCTAGGGATGATGAAATTAAAAAACTTATACTTGTACTTCTTACTCCTGAAAAAAGTGCTGTACTTGTTGGTAAACCTGGTATTGGTAAAACTGCTATTGTAGAGGGACTAGCTTATAGAATACAGAGAGGAGAAGTTCCTGAAGCTCTTTTAGGATATACTATATATAGAATTAATACTACGGCATTACTTACTAATAATGGAGAAGAGAATAGAGTACTTAAACTTGTTAATGAACTTAAAGAAAAAGAAAAAGTTATTTTATTTATTGATGAAATTCATACTTTAATTGGTAATGATGCTGCTGGAGCATTAGATTTAGCTAATATGTTTAAAGAGGGCTTAAGTAGGGGTACTATTAAAATGATAGGAGCTACTACTACATATGAGTATGAAAAATATATTATGAGGGATAAGGCTTTTTTAAGGAGATTTGAAAAGGTAGATGTAGAAGAACCTACTATGGATATGACTGTAGAAATTCTTATGAAGACTTTACCTAAATTAGAAAAGCAAACTGGAGTAATACTTCCATATACTGATTTTATTAATGAGAAGATAATGAAGTTTATTGTTAATATGACTAGTGAGTTTAAAAGAGTATATGAGATATCTTCTAGGTATCCAGATATTGCTTTAGTAATACTAAGACAATGTTTTTCTAATGCTATATATGAGAATAGAAGAACTATTAATTTTAAAAATATATATGATGCTATTAGAACTACTAAGGCTGTATATCCTGATGTTATTAGTAAAGAACTAATTAGTTTTAAAGAAATATTTAAAGATGAATTAAAGATAGAAGGTACTAAATTAGATTAGTACTTGCTAAGTAATTAAATTTATGATATTATTTATATGTAAGGTAAGAAGATAAAATGTTGATATTGATTGTAGAATTTACTGAAAAGATTCCAAATAATTAGATCCCAATATTCACAAATCAACAAAGAAAGGAGACCCTCACTATGAAAAAAACGTCATTTGAAATCGTTAACTTGTTGTTAATTAGGGGGGGGGGCATTAAATTCTTATATTAATATAAAATATATAAATAATAAAGACTATGAAATAACTAATAGGAATATTAGTGATTTTTCATGGTTTTTTTTATAGTAGAAAGTGTGTATGTATATGAAGAAAATAGGGAAGAATAAATTATATATGGTAATAGGTATAATAATTCTTATATTATCTATAGCAGGTTCTGCTTATGCTTATTATAGTGCTAGTACTAGCGCCACTATTAGTGGTACTGCTGGAGGAGGTAATCTTATTTTAAAAGTAGAGAAATTAAGTACTGGTGCTACTAAAGATTTAATACCATTAGATAATACTACAGATATGCTTACTAAGGCTGCTAAAGGATATGGTAATAATACTAATAGTTATGATAATACTAAGAGTTGTATAGATAAGAATGGTTATACTGTATGTCAGGTTTATAAGATAACTATTACTAATAATTCAGGTGTAGCAATTGTATTAAATGGAGGAGTATCTTTAAGGGGAGATAATACTCCTAATATAGAATGTGCTGTTATGAATAGTTCTATATCAGTAACTAATAATAGTAGTTGTCAAGGATCAAGTACTTTAGCTAAGAAATATAGTTTAGGAGTAAATAGTAGTAAAGAATATTATATCTTAGTATATATAAATAATAAAGAAGGTATTCAAACTGATAGTGGTAATTTTACTGGAATAGTAACATTTACATCTAGTGATGGAGCAGAACTTAAAGCAAGATTTGAAGATGATCCAGCACTAGATACCTTAACTAATTTAGGGCTTTCAGTAGATACAGAACATACTCCTGATTTTACTACAGTAAGTGGTAATAGTGGTATTAAAAATAATATTAGTGATGAAACTTTAGCTACAGGAGTAGGAGATAATACTAATGGTATATATAAATCAGAAGATGATTTAGGTAATTCATATTATTTTAGAGGTAATGTTACTAATAATTATGTATACTTTGCTAAGAATTGGTGGCAAATAATAAGAATAAATGGTGATGGAACTATTAGAATGATATATACTTCTAATCCTAATGATTCTAGTGCTAATCAATATATAAGTAGATCTTCTTTTAATAATAATTCTAATGATAATGCCTATGTAGGATATATGTATGGAACAGCAGGATCATCAACATATAATGCTACACATACAAATACAAATAGTAGTACTATTAAAACAGTAATAGATACATGGTATCAAAATAATTTAAGTAGTTATAGTAAATATATAGCTGATGCTATATATTGTAACGATAGAGAAGTAGTACAAGTAAATAATGTTGGAGGAATAACATTAACTGGAAATGGAGCTGGAACTAATGAGTCAGCTTATGCTGGACCTATTAGAATATATGTTGATTATGCACCAACATTAAAATGTAAAAATAAGAATGATAGATTTACTACAAGTAGTACTTTAGGTAATGGTGCCCTTACTAATCCAATTGCTCTTATTACTTCTGATGAAGTAGTAATGGGTGGTGGGGCAGGAATTGATGTTGCAACGATGACATATATTACAAATGATAATTATTATTTGTATCCAGTAAATGGAAGTTATTGGTATTGGACGATGACACCATTTGCGTACGAGGACGGTCGTGCTCGTGTAGGTTTTGTGTATATTGATGGTAGTGTTAACAACTTCAATGTCAATACTGATCTCGCGGTGCGTCCGGTAGTTTCTCTAAAGTCTGATGCGATAAGTGGAGGAGTAGGAACTTTAAATAATCCATTCTATGTGAATGAAAAGCCTTAATCTGTTGAGGTAAGATAATGGATTGTTTGGAATTTGGTTCTGGAGTATGTGCGGGAAACACTTTTCCCGCACTGGTAAAAACTGATATATATAAGATTATATATATAGGGATATACTATAAATGGTGGTCTTTTGCTATGGCCCCGCGGGCGGTAATGCTAATGTAGATAATGTGAATAATAATGGTAATGTTAATAACAACAATGTCAATAATAATAACGCAGTGCGTCCGATAATTTCCTCAGACAACTATATTGGTAACATATAATGACTAAGTGCTATGATGTTATACTTTGGATTTACTTATTAGAGGAAACAAGTGTATTCCTTGGGAAACCTAAATACTTATATAGTTTCCAAATATTAGTGTTAGTAGTATTTACGAAAGGGCTGATATTTTAGGAACTATATTTTTTATAGGAGAATGGATGGAAGATTTTAAGATACTTAATAAGAGTAAGTTATTATTTAGATATATTGAAGAGAATATTTGTAATAATATTCCTAGGATATATAGTAATTATAGAAATGGTCTTATGGATAATGTTGTTAATTTGAATTATTATATTATTAAGGCTAATATTAATGATGGTAATATTAGGAATAAGTATCAGAAGGAAGTACTTGTATGTATTAGTATGATTGATTTATATCTTGGTATATTACTTGATATTAATGTTATTAGTAAGAAAAAGTTTATGACTGTTATTAGAATGTTAAATGAGATTAGAAGAATGACTATTGGATGGATAAGTAATGAAAAGATTAAATAATTTATATGATAATATGATTTGTTATAGGAATATTGTATTTGTTTATAATAGGATTAGAAATTAACTGTTAATTTGGAGATTATAGCTCCAAATTTTTTCTAATGACTTTGGGTATTAGAAAACGACGAACAATGAAATGTGAGACGATAAAATAAAAAAATAGTTTTTTTTACTATCATAAGTTTTAAAATTATGTTATACTTATAATGGTGGTAGAATGAAAAAAATAGTACTTAATATTTTTATTGGTGTTTATCTTATTATTACTATTTTAATTACTTATGTATTACTTTCTTATAATAAATATAATATTGCAGAATTTAATAATTCTTATTTATTTGCTGATAAGAGTAATTTGATGATAGTTAATAAAGATGATAATATTAAAAATGGTGATGATATTTATTATTATGGTAATAATGGGAAAATTAAGATGGGTAAGGTAAATAGTATATCTGATGGTGTTTATACATTGGATAATGAGTATGCATTAGATAAGGATAGTGTTCTTGGTAATAAAAATAAGGCTAAAAGTTATGCTATTTTAGGTAGTATATATTCTATACTTACTTCTAAATGGGGATATTTGTTTATTATTATTTTTCCTATGCTTATTGCCTTTGTTTATGAAATATATGAAATTGTTAAGGAAATTAAGAAGAAATAATGAAAAATATTATTAAGAAAATAGGAAAGAAGACTTATATTATTAGTGGTATTATAGTTATATTACTTATTACTTTTATTAGTTATGGTAGATATATTTATAATGATATTAGAGATTTTTATTTTTCTAGTAAGAGTTTTTATTTTAATAGTGATAAACTTACTACTAATAGAGCTATATATCAGGTTGATAATTGGTCCGCGGTTGATCCTTATACTATTGTTATTAATATGAATAGTAGTAAGAATAATCTTGTACATGCTAATAGTGATATTGATTATAATATTACTTATATTTGTTCTTCTAATGTTAAATGTTCTATTAATAAAAGTGTTAGTACTATTTATGCTAGTAGTCATAGTGATTCTTTTACAGCGGTTATTACTCCAAATGATACTTTTAAAGATGGTGATGAGGCTTATATGGAGATTTATGCTAATAGTGTTTATCCATATAAGAAAAAACTTAGTGCTAGATTTATATTAAGGGTAGGAAGAATTGGTCTTTCTTATTCAATTGATGATGAAGTTAAAAGACCTTATTTTAACTTTAATGTTACTAATACTTTTGATTATTATTTGGTTAAACAAGATTTTGATAAATATAGGGTTGATGATAGAATTGATAGAAATACTTATATGGAATTATCTGATGAGGATAAGAAAAAGTGTACATCAGCACTTATTAGTTTATCTTTTGATCCTAGGGAGACGATACTTGATATGACTAGTAGTGCTTATTTGAATGCATATAATGTTTCTATTACTAAAATAGATGGATATGATTATGTTAATGGTATTAGTTTTAAGATGGATTCTGAATCTAGTGAAACTATTAAGTTTTATAAGGCTGATACTGATAAGGATTATTCTTATCCTATTGTTAATGATAGGTCGGTAATTGAATTTAGTTACTCTCAGTAGGTGGTGAAGTAAATGAATGATAGTGTTTGTTTAGAATATATTAATTTTGTTAAGAAATGTATATATAAATATTTTAAGCTTATTATGGGTAAGAATTTTAATAAGGGTATTTTTGATAATCTTATGGATACTTATGTTAAAGTTAGATATTATAATTATTTTGATATTAAGTATAAGAATGTTTCTTCTAATATTAATTATTATATGAAAGATAGTGCTTCTTTAATGTTAAATAATAATGATGATAATTATGTTAAATGTGTTAAAGAAACTTTCTATTTATTTCAATATGTATTATATTTTGATGATGTTATTAGTGATAGTGATATTAAAGATATTATATTAGAGATAGATGAATATAGACGTACTACTTATGGTTATACTGATGATACTTTTTGTGATGAATTATTTGATATGATTAAGGGTGATAATAAAAGAAAGAAGACTTATTTGAATTCTTTTGATAGTGAGAGATTTTCTTTAGATATTAAAAAGACTAATAAGAAAAATGTATTTTGGTGTGATCTTAATTATAATATTAAGTTTAATAGGATATATAGTGATTATTCTATTAATAAGGTATATAATGATGGTATTGTTAATGAACAAAAGTTATTTATTACTTATTATTTGGTTAGTAATATGATACTTAGAAATATTATTTCTTGCAAGTTTGATATTTCGTATATTGTTTCTTATCCAGCTTCTTTATTTGAAAAAAGTGATAAGAAGAATAGGCTTTTATCTATTATAGATGATAGTGCCACTAAAAACTATATTGTACTTATGTTTAAATATAGTGATTATTCTAAATATAAAGATGAAATTAATGAATGGATTAAAAATGGTTTTAGAGTGGCTATTTATATAGATGATAGTTTTAAATATGATGATATTAGTAATGAATGGCTTACTATATTTGATTATATTATTACCAATGGTGAATATGATTATGATTTTGATAGAGATAAGATTATTAGTATTGGGAAGTAGGTGAAGGAATGGATACTTTTTTTAGATTTTTATATGAGTTTTTACAACAGTTTTTTTCGGCTTTTATACTTATGTTTAAAGGGATATTTAATGGTATAATTAAGATGTTTGATATTAAGAGTTATATTGGTATTATTAATTTTTATAAAAATGATTTTAATGGTCCAGAATGGGTACTTGTTTCACTTGCAATTTTATGTGTTGTTGTTATTGTTGTTGGTATTCTTCTTCTTATTTATTTTTTGATTAGGAAGTATATTAGGTTTAGAAAGACAGTAGTAGAACAAGAATCTTTATTAGAAGAAGTAGCGGATCTTAATAATCAAGTAGCGGATTTGATGAATGAAAAGGAAAGTATATTGGCTATGAAGGTATCGCAATTAGGTCTTAAACCTGGAGAAGATGATACTGTAAATATAGATGATAAAAAGGATGAAAATGTTGATACTACTTCTAGTAGATTTCCTAAGCTTACCGCTGTGGATAATGAATATGCTAATTATAAGATTCAAACATATGGTAATAGTTTTACATTAGAGGAGCTTGTGGAAACTTTTAGAAATTTTGCTGCTTCACAACTTAAACTTTATTATAAATCTGAGATGATTAGGCTTTTTATATCTGCTTTGGCTTCGACAAAACTTGTTATATTACAAGGTATAAGTGGTACTGGTAAAACTTCACTTGCTTATGCTTGGGGAAAGTTTTTAAAACATGATTCTTGTGTTGCTTCAGTACAACCTTCATGGAGGGATAGAACAGAACTATTTGGTTACTTTAATGAATTTACTAAGAAGTTTAATGAGACTGAGGTTCTTAAGGAATTATATGTTGCTGGATATACAGATGATATTTATACAGTAATACTTGATGAAATGAATATTTCGAGAGTTGAGTATTATTTTGCTGAAATGTTATCTATACTTGAAATGCCTAATAAGGATGAGTGGATAGTTGAACTTGTATCTAGTGCTTGGGATGATGATCCTAAGAATATAAAGGATGGTAAACTTAAAATACCTCCTAATGTATGGTATATTGGTACTATTAATAATGATGACTCTACTTTTATGGTAACTGATAAGGTTTATGATAGAGCTATGCCTCTTGATATTAATGATAAGGGACAGGTATTTGATCCTATTCCTACTGAAGCACAGGATATTAATTATACTTATTTGGATAAGTTATTTAGTGATGCTATGGCTAATAATCCTATAAGTGAAGATACTTTAAATAAAATTAATGAAATGGATGATTATGTTATTAAGCATTTTAGAATTGCTTTTGGTAATCGTATTGTGGCTCATATGAAGAAATTTGTTCCGGTATATGTTGCTTGTGGTGGTGATGAAGTAGATGGTGTTGATTACTTTATTGCTAGAAAGATACTTAGAAAGTTTGAACAACTTAATATTTCTTATATTAGAGATGAAATTGATGGATATATTGAATTTTTGGATAAAACCTTTGGTAAGGGTAAGATGAAGGAATGTGAGGAGTATTTACTTAGACTTAAAAAACTTACATAGGAGGTAACTTATGAATGGACTTGAGATAATTGATTTATATGATAAATATGATGATAAAAAAATTAATTCTTTTTGTGATAATATTGATTCTAATCTAAGAGTTGTTACTAATTCTGATAGTGTTGATTGTAATTTTGAATGGTTAGAAATAATGGAGGATACTATTCAATATCTTGATAATATACTTCGTAATCCTAATAGATTTATTGTTAATGAAGAAGATATTGTTAAAATTGAATTGGCTAGAAGAGTTACAGTGGAGAGTATTAAGCATTTGTCTAAGAATACTAATCTTATTCAGGATTATAATAAAGAGACTGGGGATGTTAGACCTAGTAAAATTCTTAATATTAATAAAGAAGAAAGTTTTGATACTTATGAAAATAGATTTATTTATAGTCTTATTAAGAATATGAAATTTTATATTGATAGAAAGAAACGTAATCTTATTACAGAGTCTTCTAGTAAAGATGATACTAAGATGGAATATAATGCTAAAAGTAATATTGGACGAGAAAATGTTGATATTTCTATGACTATTAAATCTAAAAAAGAAGAAAAAAAATCTAATAAGAATGATGATGGAATGTCTATAGAAGAAAGAATTGAGAAGTTAGAACTTCAGATATCTGATTTATGTTCTTCTTCTGTATATCAGACTATTGATAAAATGCATATTTCTCTTGTTACTTCTCCTATTAAGAAAACTAATGTTATACTTAAAAATGTTAATTTTCAATATGCTCTTACTTTATGGAATTATATGCAGACTCATATGGAAGATGATGTTAAGAAAGAAAAGAAGAATAAGGATTATTATGATGAAGGACGTTTGAGAAAATGTATTGATGAATCTTTTCTTCTTGATTATTTGGTACTTAATTCTATTAATAATGATAATAGTTCTGTTGATAAGAATGCTTTATCGGAGAAGATTGCTTCTAATATGGTAGAAAAGATTATGAGTATTGATGCAGATATTGATGAGAAGAAACTTAAGGATATTATTGAAAAACAGTATAGTGTTATTAAGTATAAAACTGTTGTTAATGAAAAACAGATAGAGGATACTTTTAAGAAATATATGGATAAGTATTTAAAGGATGTTAGGGAAGTAAAATTGTGATGGTGATGAAAAATGATAGAAAAAATTAATAATAATAAGGCTCTTAAAATAATTGCAATGCTTTTTAAGACAATTGTATCTTTCTTTATTATAATTGTTATTAGTATTATTTTTATACAACGTATTTCTAATAATAAGGTTTCACTTGGTGGTTATAGTTTGTTTACAGTTGTTACTGAAAGTATGGTGCCTAAGTATAATGTCTTTGATATGATAGTGGCTAAAGAGGTTGATACTAATGATATTAAAGTTGGTGATGATGTTGTATATTTAGGTAAGAAGAGTGATTTTGCTGGTAAGATTGTAACACATGAAGTTATTAAAATTGATAAGATAGATGGTAATACTTACTTTCATACTAAAGGTATTGCTAATGATGTTGAGGATCCTTTAGTTAGTGCGGATCAGATTATGGGAAGGATAAGTTTTAAAAGTCATATTCTTAGTTTTATTAGTAGGGTTGTTAATAATATTTATGGTTTTTATTTTGTAATATTTGTTCCTTTTGCTATTCTTTTAGTTATGGAAATTATTGATATTGTATATGAAAGAAGAGAAAAGAAAAGTTAGTAGGTGACTTTTTATGGATAACAAAATTAAAAGAAAGAAAAGAAAAAGGAGGATTAGGGTACGTACTTTGTTTTTCCTTTTCCTTACACTTGCTTCTAATAGCTTTGCTTGGTTTATTTATTCTACTAAGGTATCGAATAGTATTACTGCTAAAGTTAGAAGCTGGCATGTTAATTTTAATGTTGGTGGTGGTGAGACTACTGAAGAATATATTGAAGTAAATATTGATGATATTTATCCTGGTATGCAACCTTTTTATCAGGAACTTAAGGCTTCTAATGATGGGGAATCTGATGCTAAAATTACTTATGAAGTTGTAGATGCTAATGTATTAGGAGATAATTTAATAGCGAAGGGAATGTCTTCTTTGGATATTATTAATAGTTTTAAGAATGATTATCCTTTTACTTTATCTATTTCTTCTTCTTCGGATATTATTAAAGCTAATGGTGATGAGGTAACTATATCTATTTCTGCTTCTTGGGATTATGATTCTGGTAATGATGAAGAGGATACTAAGTGGGGAAATAGGGCTTATGATTATCATAAAGATAATCCTGATTTATCTAGTGTTAAATTACTTATTAAAGTTAGTGCTATACAAATATAATAATTAATGAGAGAAATTGTTTTCTCTTTTTTTATTTTACTTCGATAAAAGCCTAGGTCTTTTATCGTAATTTAGAGCCTAAGGTCTCTAAATTAAATATTTTTTTAATTTTTTATTAGAAATTTTGGAAAGTATTACAATTTTATTAAAAAATTGGTGTTTATATATATGAGGAGGTAAAAGAAATAGAAAAAGATATTTAATAATAATTTAAATATTTTACTCCTCAAAAAAATCAAGAGAAAATTATTTGATTTCACTTGATCTTTATTTTAATTGGGTAAATGATAATTTTACGTCCATTTTAGCTGGATTGTCTACTTGTTTTGTTGCTTCGGTATCGGCATCGTTATCCATAGTGGCTTCATTAGAATCGTCCCATTTTATATATACTCTAATATTTATTGGTTTTGTATTATCTTTATGTAATACGGTGTTTTCTATAGTAGCGTTATCTCTTTCTAATGGTATTTCGTTTCCATTGTCTATGATATATTTTGTTGTTATTAAATCTTTAACGGGACTGTTTTGATTGACTGAGATTTCTATTTTGTATTTAAATGATACATCTGCTTCGGTGGCATCAATTATTAGATCAAAGTATCCTTCGCTATTTGGAGCTATTATACCACTATTAATATTGTCGTTACCATTAAATATTGGTGTTATGACGGCATTAGTAGTACTATTTTCTCGTATGTCTTTATTATTTACTAATATACGCCATCTAGCTATATTCATACTGGCTGATTCGTTTGTACTTGTTATGTATTTGGCGTATGTATCTTCTATGAAGAAAAGACATAATAAGAAACATATTATACATAATGGTATAGTTATTTTTTTATTCATCTTACACCTCGTATTATGAAAAAATTATATCATAATTGATACTTTTATGCAAGGTGCTCTTGTATAGTTAATGTAAAGTTTATTTTATTTAATTGAATATAAAAAATATTTATGTTAGAATTGATTTAAGATAGAGGGATTTTAAATGGCTAAAGAGATTAAAGTTACGGCGGATAAAATTTATAAGAGAAAGAAAGGTTATAGTAAACTTAAGATTGTTCTAGGAATAGTTTTTTTGATACTTATTTTTTCTTTTATTATTCTTAGTCTTATATATAAAGGTGGTAGATTTACTGTTACTCTTGATCGTAATTTGGCTCTAGATAATAATATTGTTATATATGATGATTTAGAGACTAAAGAAGGAAAGAGAAAACTTGAGGCTAAAGATTTAGATTTTATGGATAATATTTCTATTGATTGGATACCTAGTAATATTAATAATGAGAGTGATGGTTCACATAATGGGGATAATTATATTGCTTATACTTTTTATGTAGCTAATCAAGGAAATGAGAGTATTGATTATTGGTATTCTATTATAATTGATGATGTTATTAAAAATGTTGATGAAGCTGTTAGGGTTATGATATTTTTAAATGATGAAAAGACAGTGTACGCTAAGAAAAATTCTTATACTGGTATGGAAGAAAAAGATACTAAGAGTTTTTATGCTGATGATGAGGCTGTGCTTGAAAATAGAAAGGGATTTGCTCCTGGGAATATTGATAAGTTTACAGTAGTTATTTGGCTTGAGGGTGATGATCCGGATTGTGTTGATAGTATTTTGGGTGGAGAAATTAAAATGCATATGGAAATAAGAGAAGAACATAAAGGAGAAGAAAATGGAAAAGAAACGAAAGAATAGGTTGTTTTATTTACTTTTATTGTTGTTTATTACTTCTATTAGCTTATCTGTATCTTCTTATGCATGGTTTACTTCTAATAGACTTGTTAAGGTTGATTTACTTAATGTTAGTGTTAAAGCACAAGGGGGAATTGAAATTTCTGTTGATGGTAGTAATTGGAAGTCTTCTGTTAGTGCTGATGATATTACTAAGGCTAGAGAAAATTATCCTAGTAGTGTTAATCAAATTCCTAGTGTATTAGAACCTGTATCTTCAGTTATGGATATAGATAATGGAAAAGTTAAACTTTTTTATGGTGTTGCTTTAAATAATAGTGATGGTGATTATGTTTTAGATACTACTAGAAGTATTGAAGAGGAATCTTTTGGCAACGAAAGTAGTGGTAAATTTGTTACTTTTGATTTGTTTTTGAAGGTTAATAAGGATACTGATTTATATTTAACTCCAGAATCTAATGTTACTTATGGTGGTGATACTTCTTTTGGTATTGAGAATGCTGTGAGATTTGCGTTTGTTTTGGAAGGCAGTACTTTTACTGGTAGTCCATTAAATGTTATTCAAGGTCTTAGTACTAATGATAGAAATGATGTTTATACATGGGAACCTAACTATGATGTTCATACCGCTAATGGGGTTAGTAATGCGAGAGATATTTATGGTATTAATATTGGCACTACATCTGATAAACTTGATTATGATGGAGTAGCAAGTGAATTTGGTAAGGATAAAAATGTTACTATTAATAAGGCTACTAGTAAATATTATCCTGAATATTTTGGTAATGCTAAAATTGATTTTTATACTACTAGTGGTTTTAATAATAATGTTAAAATGTTTAATATTAAGAATGGTATTTCTAAGATTAGAGTTTATATGTGGATTGAGGGTCAAGATGTTGATTGTGAGAATAATGCTTCAATTGGTAATGTCGCTTTAAGTCTACAATTTAGTAGTAATCCTTCTTAGAAAACTAGTTTATTTTAATTTACATAATTTTGTTTATATGGTATACTTATCTATAGTAGAGGTGAGTATATGAGAAGTGTTAGACGTAAGAAAATGCATACTTTATTTTTTAATAATTCTAAAGTAAAAGTACGCTTTATGACACTTCTTTTTTCTTTGCTTGTTTTAGTTTTTGGGGCTATTACTTATTTTAATACTTATAGTGATATGATTCTTGATTTTAAGGATGATGCTGATTATTTAGAAAGTGGTATTTCTGGAAATAAGGTTTATGTTAATGATTTGAAGGCTGATTATGATTATTATATGGGGCTTAATTATACTTCAAGTGATGGTAATCTTCCTACTACTGAAAATAAAAATATTTATAATGATGGTAACTTAGTACAGGTTAAAATTACTTATCTTAGTAATGATGGTAATAATAAGGGCTATGTTTCTTTAAATGAAAGACAAGATACTTTTATTTATTATAAAACTTTAGTTGTTAATGATAATGGTACTACGGATAAAAGTGATGATTATATTATGCTTGATCTTATTGATAACCCTTTTACCGATAGACCTAATGATAAGGCTTTTAATGGTTGGTTTACTAGTTATAGAGGGGCTTCTTTGAAGTTTGATAGTAATTACTATGAAAGAAAAGCTAAAGTACCTGTTAGTTATGATGGAGATAGACCATCAAAAATTGATATTATTTTTAAGGCTAAGTGGACCGTGGGAAATATTCAGATGGTTAATAATAATTTTAATAATGCTATTAATAATTTATATGATAGTGGTATGAAAAAGATTGAAACGGTTATTTATACATATGGTGAACTTAATATGAAGGGTTATTTTCATAGTAAGGAATTTAGTTATGGACAAAGTTATGCTGGTTATTATGATAGTAATGGTGTTTATCAGAATAGTGGTTATTGTCGTAATTGGTGGAATGGATGTGTTTATTATCAGAAAATTGAAGATGAAGTTTTTGATAGTAATAGTAGTTATTATGAACTTAAAAATGGTAGTATGCAAGAGGTTGATAATAATACTTTAGAGAAACCTATTATTGATACTAAGATTGATAAAAGTTATGAAAATACTAACATGTCAACATATTTTAGAAAGATTAGTGTTTCTAGATATGGAGATTTGAGTGGCTATTATGATATTAATGGTAATTATTATAATAGTGGTACTTGTAATAATAATACTTGTGATGTTTATGAAATTATTGATTATTATGATGATAATGGCGATGAGGAAATTTTTGATTATAATAAAGAGTATTATTATTTGGTAACTAGAGATATTAATATATTGGTACTTAATCAGGATATTAGTGGTACTTGGGGAAATAATTCTAAGAGTTTTACTTTGACTGGTATTAATAATGGTACTTCTTATAATGCTTCTTGGACTATTAATAGTGCTATTAATTGCTATGGTGATACTACTATTGAGAATCTTAGAATGTATAATTCTAGTGGTACTAATACTTCTAATCCTTCAGGTAGTAATACTTCGGGTAATTTATATGGTAGATATAATAATATTAAACTTGGTAGGGGAATTAAAAAATATGGTTCATATGTTAATTTAAAAGCTATAATTGCTGGAGTTGGTAATAGTACTGGTTCTAGTAATAATCCTACTAAATATAAAACTATTATTGAAAGTGGTATGTATAATACTATTTCTTTGGCTACGCCTTCTTCTTTTGGTGTTTCTTCTAATTATATTAATAATAAGTCTATATATGGTAGTGATTATGATAGAGTAAATAAGAATAATAGTAATTTAAATATTTATTTTTGTGCTTCTGGAAGTTGGGGAAATAATATTTATAGTGGTAGTAGTAATGATATTGCTTTTGATTTGAATGTTAAAAGTGGTACTTTTGGTAGTAGTAAATATAATTATAATACCGGTATATATGTAGGAGGTAGAAATGGTGGTAATCATTATGCTCCTAGTAAAGTTAAAGTTGATGGTGGATATATTTATAATTTAATTGGTGGTCCATTGAATGCTAGTAGTATGAGTGGAGTTAATAGTTCGTATATTTATATGACTGGTGGAGAAGTTGATTTTATATTTGGTGGTGCTGGTGAGGATGCTACTTATGGTAATAGGATTATAGGTATTACTGGTGGTACTGTTAATTATAGTGTTTTTGGTGGTTCTAATGGTTATCAAGGCAATGAAGGTGATGGTACTTTAAATGGTACTCCTTATATTTATGTTGGTGGTACTGCTACTATTGGTAAAGAAGAATATGTAAAAAATAATAATACTTTGTTTAGTGCAGAAGCAGGTAGTATATTTGGTATTGGTAATGGTAGAAAAGGTTATTCTACTATTGGTTCTGCTGATAATTCTATTATTATTATTGATGGTGATGCTACTATTAATAGAAATATATATGGAGGAGGTAACTATGGTGCTACTGGCGTAAGTAGTACTGCTAGTAGTTCTTATTCTAAAATAGTTATTAATGATGGATTCATAAATGGCTCAGTATATGGTGGTGGAAATAATAATGATAGTGGTTCTTCTTCGAAGAATTCGGAAATAGATATTGCTATGTATAATGGTAATGTTGTTGGTTCTATTTATGGTGGTAGTAATGCTCTTGGAACGATATATGGAACTACTAATGTTAATGTTTTAGGTGGCGAAATTACTAATTCTGTATATGGAGGGGGCCGTGGTGGTTATCTTTCTAATAGTAATAAAGGTACTTATGTTAGAGATAATGTTAATGTTACTATTGGTAATAGTGATAGTAAATATACACCTATTATAAATGGCTCAGTATATGGTGGTAGTGCTTATGGTACAGTAAATGGTACTGGTAGTACTAATAATAGTTCTACATATAAGACTAATGTAACTATTAATAAGGGTATTATTAATAATGTATTTGGCGGTGGGCAAGGTAGTAATGAATATACACCATATGTTAATGGAAATATCTTGGTTACTATAAATGGTGGTGTTATTACTAATGTATATGGTGGTAATGATAAGACTGGTATTCCTGATGGTAAAATGGTTGTAAATATTAATGATGGTACTATTACAAATACTTTTGGTGGTGGTAATGAAACATCCGCTAAAGAGACGAATGTTTATTTAAATGGTGGTACTGTTACTAAAATATTTGGTGGCTCTAATTTAAATGGTACGGTTGATGTTAGTAATGTTACTACTACTGGTGGAACGGCTTCTTATGTATATGGTGGTAATAATGCAGGTGGAACTACTGGTACTACTAATGTTAATATTAATAACGGAAATATTACTTATGTATATGGTGGTGGAGAAAAGACATCTGTTACTAAAAAGACAATGGTTAACCTTAATGCTTCTTGTGATACTTTATTTGGTGGTTCTAATATTAGTGGTGATATTGCTAATAGCTTTGTTAATATTAATGGTGGTACTGCTGAATCAGTATATGGTGGTAATAATGCGGGTGGTATTACTAATCGAACACAAATTGATTTTTATGGTGGTAATATTAAAAATATGTATGGTGGTGGTTTAAAGGCTGAAACTACTGTTACTAATGTTAATCTATATTATGGTAATGTTAATTCTGTATATGGTGGTGGTAATGAAGCTGGTGCTGTTACTACTAATATTGATACTGGAGATGTTACTGCTAATTATGTATTTGGTGGTTCTAATAAGAGTGGTAATGTTAATGATAGTCATATTTTAAGTACACTTAGTTCTAGTAAGAGTGATTTGAATGTTACTACTAGTTTTAAGAAGTCTACTATTAATAATTCTGGTGCTACTGGTATTAATTCTAGTGAAACAATTAGTGTTGATATTCAGAATAATACTGGGGTAAATTTGGTTAAATGGGATTTATATATTAATACTAGTGATAGTATATTTGATTCTAATTGGTCTAGTGTTAAAGTTGATGTTGTAAATGGTGCTTTTCATGCTAATGAAATTAGTAATTGGTATGGAACTAATACACTTAGTAGTGGTGGTTCTTTGAAATTTGATTTTAATATTCATTCTTATGTTTCTTTTGAGGAATTTAAAATAAATGGATATAGTATTGTTGGTTATGATGCTGATGGTAATAAATATATTGGTTATAGTAATGATGGTATTACTGCTGATTATATATATGGAGGTAATAATGCTGGTGGAAAAACTATTACTTCTAATATTAATCTTACACGTGGTAACATAGATGAAATATATGGTGGTGGTGAAAGCGCTGAAACTACTAATTCTAACATTGATATTTCTTCACTTTATGTAAATAATATTTATGGTGGTGGGGATAAGGCTACTACTGATATTGTTAATATGAATATAGTTAGTGCCACTATTAATAATAATATTTTTGGTGGAGGTAATGCTGCTGCTATTAATAAGAATGTTATTCTTAATGTTACTGATACTAATGTTGGTGAAAATATTTATAGCGGTGGTAATCTTGGTGAGGTTAAAGATAATGTAACTACTATGATTAATGGTGGTACTGTTACTAATGCTATATTTGGCGGTGGTAAAAATGCATCGGTTGGTAATAGTGAAAATGATATTGTTTCTAATCTTACTTTGAATGGTGCTAAAGCTTCATTAGTTTATGGTGGAGGAGATGCTGCTGCTATTAATGGTAGTAGTAATGTTAAAGTTACTAATTCTAATATTACACGTGGTATATATGGTGGTGGTAATGGAGAGTCATTATCTACTACTAGTGATGCTACTGGTGATTTGAATCCTGCTAAGATTATGGGTAATACAATTGTTTTGGTTGATGGAAATACTACTGTAAAAGATATATATGGTGGTGGTAACCTTGGAATGGTTATGGGTAGTAGTTCTGTTGATACTAAAGATATTGTTGTTACTAATTCAATATATGGTGGAGGAAATGCTGCTCGTATAGGTGGTAATACTTATGTACATGTTTCTGGTAGTACTGTTAATAATAGTGTATATGCTGGAGGTAATGGTCAAACAGCTATTACACTTGGTAATACTTCACTTGATATAGATAATAATGCTAATATTAATAAGCATGTATTTGGTGGAGGTAATGCTGCTGCTACTGGTAGTTTAGAGAAAAATAATTCGTTAGGAAATGTTAATATTGTTAGTGCTAATATTGGTGGAAATGTGTATGGTGGAGCTAATACTTCTGTTTTATATGGAGAGACAATAGTTAATGTTGGTAAAAACGTTTCTACTAATAAAAATCTTGTTTCTGGTGATATTAGTATTCTTGGTACGGTATTTGGCGGTGGTGAAGCTAACGCTAGTGGTAGTGAAGAATATGATTATTCATTTATTAGTGTAACTAAGGGTATTAAAATCAATATTGATGGTAGTGATCATGATAATTTTGATATTAAAGGATCTATTTTTGGTAGTGGTAATGCTTCTAGTACTTCAGGTTATAGTTATATTGATATTAAAAATTATGGTACTAAAAATGATATTAAGAAAAATATATCTATTCAGAGAAGTGATTTGGTTACTATTGATAATAGTTATATGGAATTATCTGGTGCTACTGATAGAACTAATGAGTATTCTACGGTACTATTTACTTTAAGTAGAATTAATGAACTTAAACTTGTTAATAGTTCATCATTATATTTAAAGACAGGAGCTAATTTGGTTAAAAAATTATCAAGTGTAGCTTTGATTGATGGTAAAGAAGTAAAGGCTACCGCTAAGATTGATAATGAAAACGGTACATTTAGTAGAAATGTTGATAATAGAATTTATATGCTTGAGGGTAAGAATCTTAATATTGCTACTAATGAAAGTGTTACTACTTATGGAGAAGTTTCTGGTATGACTTTCTTTGGTATGTATTCTTCTTTGCATAATGGTAATATTATTACGGCTTTATATGATGATTATGATTATGGTCAGACTATTTCTTCTGGAGATGTTTTATTCTTTACAAGTGGTAGTTATGTTCTTGGTAGTCATATGACTAATCATGATATTACTGTAGATGGATTTTATTCTAATTATGGTGATGATAATAATACTAAGGTTATCATGAAGTATATTGAACCTACACCTAGTGATGCTAACTTTTATATGTGGGCAGTAGGTGAAAAGGTAGATTCTTATGAGGTTAACTTGACTGCTTCTAAATATTCTACTTTGGGTACTTATGAGTTATCACTTATTAATCATGTTAAACCTAATACTACTTTTTCAATACTTGGTGTTAGTTATAGTGCACTTGATCCGGATATTTCACTTGTTTCTTATAAGGATATACCTAGGGTTGCTAGTAGTACTGATGCCGCTAATAAGACATTTGGACTTAATATGAGGACTGGACAAAATGGTTGGATTACAAGAGGTAATACTAGTTTTATTACTGGCGGTGATAGTGATATTATTGGTACTATGGATTATGAAAGAGAAAATACTAGTACTGCTGCTGGGCTTGTTTTCTATTTCTATCATTCGAAAAATTTGACTAATAGTGGACAACTTGGTAGTGTTACTATTTCTATGGCCGCTGTTACTCCTATTGATGATCTTAATAGTGAGGTTAAGAGAATTAATATTAATGTTAATTTGTCTACTGCTTTATATAATACTAATGATTATGAAGGTACTATTACTCCTGGTAAGAAATATGAGATGTTTGCTACTAGTAATGTTAATATTACTAATAATAGTAGTTTTAGTGCTTATTATTCTTTGTTTATGGAAAGTGATATTAGTCCTTATAGGGATGGATATCATCGTAGTTTGGTTTCCACTTATTTACTTCCTGTTAATACAAAGATTACAATGATTGATTTTCATAAAGAAAGTAAACCTGTTTATTATTATTATGTTGTTAATGATGAGGATTATAATAATCTTCAAAATGAGTATAATTTGTATGGTGAAGTTTCTTATGATTTATCTAAATTTGTACGGATGGGTAGTACTAGTGGTGATAATAATTATAATGATAATGATTCTAATAATACTTATTATCAAAATGGTATGGCTATTGAGGAATTTATTTTTATGGTTGATTTTAAGGATGCTAATATTGAAGATGATGTCCTTGATAAATCTTTACTTCTTGAAATGAGAAATGGTGATAATCAAACACTTATTAGTGTTCTTGGTATTGAGCAGGAAAATATGAAGTATAATATATATAATAATAAGGATGCTGTTATTGAACTTAATGGTAGTCTTAGTGATAATACTATTTATTTGGGTAAGTCTACTACTTTGAATTTTGATACTAAATTTACACAAAGTACCGCTCTTAATAATTCTATTTACGATACTAGGTATGATGATCAAAAACTTGGTGTTAAATTATCTATTTATGATAGTAATGGTAATTTACTTAATAGTTCTAGTTTAATGGGTGTTAATTTTACATATAATGGTAATACTTATTATCCTAGGTATAATGGTACTGTTAGAATTAATGTTGCTGAAAAGATTGGTAATTTTAAATCTAAGATTGTTATTAATACTGAAAATAGTAATTTATCTACTGGAGAATATACTTTGGTTATGGAATCTTTTGGTTCTTCTGATGGTATTTATTATGGTACTAGTTCTTCTGATAAATTGGAAACTAAATTTAATATTATTGATACGATATATGGTCTTAAAATTAATACCACTGATAAACTTATGTTTATTGATAAGAATACTGGTAATAATCTTAATAATACTAATGCTTATGTGTTTAATATTAATTATTCTTCTGGACTTAGTAATCCTAATATTAGGGTAAAACTTTATAGAAGGGATTATAGTTCGGTATATAGTAATGAATATAATCTTGTTAATTTGACGGATTATGTTAGTAATAATTTGAATAGTAGTTCAAATGAATATGAGTATTATTTAAGTAATAATCCGGTAGATGGACTTAATTTAGCTTTATATTTTAAAGATAATTTGCTTTCTGGTACTTATAAAATTGGATTTTCTTTATATGATGATAATAATTATATAGGGGAAGTTTATAAATATGTTATAATTAAGTAAGGAGGTTGTTATGACTAAAAAAATTATAGAAGATATTAGTGATCAGGAATTGTTAGAACTTTATATGGCCGCTGAAAAGTTTACTAAATATCTTGAAGAACAATTGGAGAGTGAAAATAATGACTGATGATTATAATAAAAAAATAGGCGTTCAAAAGGAAGTGCTTGAAGCACTTCCTAGAAATAATGCCAAAAATAATAAAGTATATAAAGAAAAAGTTATAGAACTTAAAGAGCAGTATGATAATGATCTTATGCTTTTATCTGAAGAAATTATTAAGAGAAAGAACGAGTACATGAATGCTTTACCTGATAAAAAAATTGATGAAATTACTATTTCAATGAAGGATATTTATAATAAACTTTTAATTGGTAATTGTTTTAATTCTTCTTATGAAAAGAGTGGGCTTGATAAACTTTTATATAGACTTGGGCATTTTTATACTGATACTCATGAAGATATTAATAAAAATATTTTAGCAATACTGGATATTTTTAAGTTGGTAGGGGTTAGTATTAATAGTGATGATTTTTGTTATAGTTATTATTCTAATTTATATATGAAAAAACTTTTGAGTGTTATTTCTGATGATAATAGAGATGATATTCTTAAAGACTGCTTTGATGAACTTTATTGGAAATGTCCTGATATTATTAGTCATATTACGCTTAATTTTAAATATTTATATTGTATTAATAAAAAGATGTTTGATGAATATTATAATAATATTTTATCTGAAGTTACTAATGGTAATCTTAGAAATAATTATAGTGGATTATTTATTGAAAGAGAGAATTGTATATTTAATAGTAAGTATTTATATATGAATGATTTTATTAATAATAAACTTGATATTAATGATTATAGTTCTGATAGAATTAAAAAAGCTTATGGATATATATTAAATGGTACTCCTAATGATGATATTAATGAGGATGTTATTAATCTTTCTTATTCTCTTATTGAATATAAGAATTATTTGCGTTTTAAATATATTATAGATGATATTAAGAACTTATATAAAGAAAAAGATAAGTATAAAGGTGTATATAACTCTAAAAAGAAAGAAATTAGTAAATTAGAGAAAAAGATATTTAAACAAAATAGGAAAATATTTAAACTAGCTAATGGTAATAAGATGGATAAATTTAATTTTTATAATAGTGTTGTTAATGAGGATATTAATAAACTAAAAACTTTATATGACGAATTACAAGATAATTATTTTTTAGAAAGAGTTTCTTCACTTAATGATGATTCTACTTTATATGATGTTTTATATTTAGCTGCTTCTAATTATAATTATTTAAATTTACTTATGAAGAAGAATAATATTGATAGTAAAAATGAGTATAATGATTTATGTGAATTTGTTTTTTATCCTCATATTAATATTCTTTCTAATATTTTGATTAATGATGAAAGGGATATTGCTACGATTATTATTGATAGATATAATTTATTTGGCTTTGATTTGAATAATGATTTATTAGGAAAGGATAATTTGGATAATATTATAGATAATGTTAATATTATTATTAATAATATTTATATGAATAAACTTGGTATTAATGATAGTAGAATTAAATTTATTAAAGCTGCTATAAATATGAATTTGCAATAAAGAATATGCTTGCATAAGACATATTTATATGCTATACTTAAGTAAAGTGTGGTGATAGAATGAAGAAGGTTTTGAAAATAGGAGGAATTATATTATTAGTTGTATATGCTGCTATGGCTATTACACTTACATTATTCTTACTTAAATATAATGATTATAATATAACTGAAATTAATGGTAATTCTTTTGTTATTGTAAGAGATGATGATCTTAAACCTGATTTTAATAAAGGAGATTTAGTTGTTGTTAAGAAAAATGATAATAAGGATATTAAAATTGGAGATAAGATATTTTTCTATGAAATAGAAAATGAGAAAGTAACTGTTAATTTAGGTAATGTTATTAATAAAGAAGTAGTTAATGATAAAGAAACTACATTTGTAATGGATGGTGAATATCCAATATCTAGTGAATATGTTATTGGAAAAGCTTCTACTAGTAAAAGTTATGCTAAATTGGGTAGTGTTCTTAATGTATTAGAATCTAGATATGGTTTTCTATTTATTATTATATTTCCTATTTTGATTATATTTATATATGAGATTTATGCTGCTATTAAGGAATTTAAGAGTCCAATAGATGATGAATAAGAAAATATTGTATTTTATTTGTGGGCTATGTTTATCTATGACTATTTTTATGGTTATAGATAGTTATGGCCTTTTTGAAAGTAAAAATGTTTTAAATGTTGATAGTAATATTGCTAAATGGAATGTATTTATTAATGGAACTGATATTAAAAAAAATGAGACTTTTGTTGTTGATAAAATTAATCTTATAAATAATGATAATGTCTTAGAAGGAAAGATGGCTCCTGGTAGTAAGGGATATTTTGATATTGTAATTGATCCTACTGATACTGATACTTCTATTAGATATGATATTTCTTTTGATTTTTCTTCTCTTAATGATAAGATTGTAGTTTCAGGTATTGAGGAGATTACTTCTGGTAATCTTGTTAGAACTGGTAAAAATACTTATTCTAAAGTTATTACATTAAATGAAATTAAGAATGGTATTACTAATACTATTAGGGTTTATATTAAATGGGATAATAGTGATGATGAAAGTGATAGCGCTATTGGTAGTGTTATTAATAATTTTATTAATGTACCTGTTACTATAGCGGCATATCAATATTTGGGGGAGAAGATTGATATTTATAATGAAAGTACTGATTAATAAAGTGGTGATATAAATGTTAAAATGCGTAAATAAAGTTTTTCAGTTTTTTACTTGGGTTTTAGTATTTATAATTACTATCTTTATTTTTTTTTCATTGTATAATTTTGCTTCTGTTAAAATTATGCACAAAAGCTATACTAATTTTTGCGGATATAGTATATTTGAAGTTATTAGTGGTAGTATGAGTCCCACTATTGAAGTTAATGATTTAATTTTAGTTAAAAATACTAAGAATGTTAAAAAGAATGATATTATTACTTATTATAATGATGGTGATTTTATTACTCATAGGATTATTAGTGATGGTGATGATTATGTTATTACTAAAGGTGATGCTAATAATAGTGAGGATGTTAATGTTAAAAAGGATAATATTGTTGGAAAAGTTATTTTGTGTATACCTAAAGGTGGTTTATGGCGAAGAATACTTATTCAGCCTAAAGTTATTATTTCTATTTTGATTACTTTATTTTTATTTGGTTTATGTTTTTCTTATACACCAAATAAAAAGAGTAAAAAAAAGAATAAGAAAACTGTTAATTTAGATAATGATTTTAGTGATGTTGATTGTATTAATAAGAAATAAGGTGATATGGTATGATTGATAAGGTAAAGTTTTTGAAGTTTAATAGAGTATCTATTTTAATAATACTTTTTTTGTTATTGCTTATAGTTGTTCCTTTTACTTATTCTAAGTTTTTTTCTAGTGCTAAAAGTGATGCTAAAGTGGATACGGCTTTTTATATTTTGAAAGCTGATTATTATGAAACTAATATTTGTATTGATGATATTGCTCCTAGTGATGATGTTTATACTTATGATTTTTCTGTTTTAAATAATGATGGTAAGAATAGGGCAGAAACTAATATGGAATATACTTTGAAGATTGTTACTACGACTAATTTACCTCTATCGTATGCTTTATATAAAAATGAAAAATATAATGATAATAATAGTAGTAATATTATTACTGGCGATGTTATTGCTAGAGATAGCGATGCTGAAGATGCTACATATTTTAGAACACTTAGTACAGAAAAAGAAAAATTTGGTTTTAAGAAAGATGAAAAAAATGATTATCAGCTTGTTATTTCTTTCCCTAAAGAGTATGATTCTTTTGAATATCAAGGGATTGTAGAGGGAATTAAAATTGTTATAGAATCTAAGCAAGTTATAGATGAAGATGCTTAAAATAATGGCTTAATATATTTAATAAATAAATTGTCGAATTTTGCTTGCAAATGATTTTTTTTTGTGATATACTGAAATAGAATTATAGGATAGGGAGGATACTCCTGATTCTTAATAAAAAGGAGTGTTGTTATGGAAGAAAAGATTCTTACTGATGATGAGAAAAGACAAAGAAGGGAAGACAGAAAAAAGAGAAGAAAATATAGATTATTAATATTACTTTTATTATTACTAGGTACTGGTACTATGCTTGTTACTTCAACTTATGCATGGTTTACTTCTAATAAGAATGTATCTGTAAGTTCTATTAAGGTTAATATTGAAGCTAAAGGTGGTATTCAAATATCTGCTGATGGTACTAATTGGAAATCTATAGTTAAAGCTTCTGATTTACTTGCTGTAAAGAATAGTACTTATACTGGTAGTACAAATCAAATACCTAATACTTTGGAACCTGTATCTACTGCTGGTGTAGTTGGTGAAGATGGTAAGTTCCCTATGTATTATGGTACTGTTGTTACTTCTACTACTGAAAATAATAATGGTGAATATATTTTGACTGCTACTAAAGAAACTGAAGTTGCTGGAACTGAAGGTAAATTTATTGCATTTGATTTATTCTTTAAGGTTGAAAAAGAAACTCCTATATTCTTAGTTAGTGGTTCTGGTGCTACTACTGATGATACTACTGATACTGGTATTAAGAATGCTTCAAGAATTGGATTTATATATTTAGGTACTGCTGAAGCAAATGCTACTGTAGCTGATATTCAAGCTCTTAATGCTGCTGCTGCATCTCCTGCATATATTTGGGAACCAAACTATGATGTTCATACTGATGCTGGTGTAGCTAATGCCAGAGACGTATATGGAATAACAGTTGGTAAAACTGGTGGCGCTGCTCTTGGATATTCTGGTATAACTGCAGAAATTGATACTACTAAGGATATATTACTTGGTAAAGCTAATGCTACTGATAATGCTGATAAATTTAAAGCGGTAACTCCTCAGTATACTACTGTTGCTGGATTTACTAATTATCAATCTATATTCCCACTTGCAAAAGGTGTTTCTAAGATAAGAGTATACATGTGGGTTGAAGGTCAAGATGTTGACTGTGAAAATAGTGCATCTGGAGGAAATATTACTTTCGATTTGAAGATTAGTACAGAAGATCCTAATGCTATAGGTGGATAATAAAAATGTAAAGGAATGATGTAAAAAGTCATTCTTTTTTTTACTTTTTTGTTTTTATATTATATAATGTTATTGGAGGTGCGATATGAAACTTATTGGTTTATTACATAATGTTGATTATGAGATTGTTAAAGGGGATATTAATATATCTATTAATGATATTTGTTATGATTCTAGGAAAGTAGTAAATAATGATTTATTTATTTGTTTGGTTGGTAGTAGTAGTGATGGTCATGATTATATTGATAGTGCTATTAATAATGGTGCTAAATGTATAATTGTAGAGAGGAATGTTAATATTGATAATGATATAACTGTTATTAAAGTTAATGATACTAGAAGATGTTTATCTAGAATATCTATTAATTATTTTGGAAATCCTAGTAGTGAGATGACCACTATTGGTATTACTGGTACTAAAGGAAAGACTACTACTTCTTGGATGATTAAAAATATTTTAGAAGAGGATGGCAAAAGTGTTGGTGTAATTGGTACTATGGGTATTTTTTATGGAAATAAGCATTATGAAACAGTTAATACTACTCCTGAAAGTTATGAAGTGCAAAAGTATTTAAGAGAGATGGTTGATAATGGGGTTAAGTATCTTGTTATGGAGGTATCTTCTCAAGCTTTAAAGGTTGGTAGAGTAGATGGTATGATGTTTGATTACGGGGTATTTACTAATCTTACTAGAGATCATGTTGGCGAAGGGGAACATCCTGATATGGAGGATTATATTTATTCTAAGAGTCTGTTATTTAAAATGTGTAAACATGGTATATTTAATATTGATGATGATCATTATAAGGATATGATTTGCGATTGTACTTGTAGTATTAATACTTATGGTTATGATAAAAATAGTGATTTAGTTATTACTGATACTAAACTTCTTAGAAAGGAACATTTTATTGGAGTAGAAGTTTGTACTGATGGTATTATTAAAGATAATATTCTTATTAATACTCCTGGACTTTTTTCTGTTTATAATGGTATATGTGCTACTTTAGTTACTAAGTTACTTGGATGTGATATTAATAGTATTAAGAATGCTCTTAAAAAGGTTGCTGTTAAAGGTAGAGTGGAAATTGTTCCTGTTAGTGATAAATATAGTGTTATTATTGATTATGCTCATAATGGTGTATCTATGGAAAATATTCTTAAAACTATGAAAGAATATAATCCTAAAAGAATCGTTAGTTTATTTGGATGTGGTGGTAATAGAAGTCGTGACAGAAGATATGATATGGGAGAAATATCTGGTAAGTATGCTGACTTTACTATTATTACTGAAGATAATTCTAGGTTTGAGGATGTTAATGATATTATGAATGATATTGAGACTGGTATTAAGAAGACTAATGGTAAATATATTAAAATTGCTGATAGAAGTGAGGCTATTAGGTATGCTCTTGATAATGCCATGGAAGGGGATATTATATTACTTCTTGGTAAGGGACATGAAACTTATCAGGATAAAAATGGTATTAGAGTTCATTATGATGAAAGAGAAGTTATTAATAGTATTATTAATAAAAATTAATATTTTAATAGAAGTAGAAATACTTCTTTTTATTTTAATTTTATCTTGTAATTAGTACATTCTTGTGATAAAATTATAATGTAGGAAAATAGATAATTATTATACTATTTATATTATTAATTCTTTTTATGGAGGTAAATGATATGACTTTAAATATTAAAAATATTATTAAGAAAAATATTAGATTTATTAGTGCTATGATCGTTGTAATTATCTTAGGAATATTTGGAATTAGTTATGCTCTTAAGGTAGCTCCTTTTAATAAAATTGCTGTTAATATTAAATCTGCTAATATGGATGTTAATATTTCTTATGATAGTGGTGTTAATGGTGCTGATATTAGTAATTCTGGTAATTTACTTCCTATTAATGATAGTCTTGTTACTGGTCCTACTGTTAGTGACTCTAGAGTACTTAAGGCTAAATTTTATGTTACTGGTAATACTTCTAATCCGGAAAATAGTATATATGATGTTGCTATTCATGATTTTAATGTTGATTGTGAACTTAGAACAGAGGATTTGAAATGGAGATTGTATAAAAATGGTACATTGTTATCTAGTGGTAATTTATCTCCTAAATTTGATACTATGAGTAATAATAGATTAGTTCTTACTGAAACTCAGCAAGATTTAACTACTACTAAAGATGAATATGTATTTTTACTTTGGATTAGTGAGTCTTGTAGTGGGGATATTGCTAATTGTTCTAAAGAACAAGACCAGAGTAAGTATCTTGGAAAGAGTTTAAGTGGTTCTATTAAATTAGAACTTGCTACTAAAAGTAAAAAGGCTTTAGTTAGAACTACTGGTGTAAGTGGTTCATGTAATTATACTATGACTAGTACTCCTACATGTAATACACTTACTTATAATGGCAATGAGCAAACTTTAGTTAGTGCTGGTGATAATTATACTATTAGTAATGGTACTGGTACTAATGCTGGTTATTATGCTGTAACACTTAAACTTAAAGATGGATATAAATGGAATGATGGTTCTACTAATGATAAGATTTTAAATTGTTCTATTAATAGAAAGAATGCTGTTATTACTGCTAATAATCAAACTATTAAATATGGTTCTTCTATTGATAATAGTAAATATAGTGTTTCTAATTTGATTTCTGGTCATCGTGTTAATTCTGTTTATTTGGATACTAATATTGATAAAGTTGGTACTGGAGTTATTACTCCTACTAAAAGTAAAATTGTTGATACATCTGGTAATGATGTAACAGATAATTATGATTTAAATTATATATCAGGTACTTTAACCATTAATTGTTTAAATACTGCTGTACCTCCAACTGTTGGTGATAAGAGATATAATGGTAGTGAGCAAACTGGTGTTAGTGGTGGAAGTAATGTTGAATTAAAGGGTACTTTAAAGGCTACTGTTATAGGTAATTATAATGCTTCGGCTGTTCCAAAGGCTAACTATTGTTGGAATGATGGAACTACTACTAAACGTGATTATGTGTGGTCTATTAAGAGTAATACTATGTATATTACTTTAAATAATAAAGAAGCTGATTATACTGGTAGTGCTATTAATATTGATACTCCAGTGATTAAGAATTCTGATGGTGATATTATTACTGGGCCTACCTTAACTTATGCTTATTATAATGGTGGTTCTTGTAGTGGTACTGCTTTAAGTGGTGCTCCTAGTAATGCTGGTAGTTACTCTGTTAGAGCTACTGCTAATGCATTTGGGGAATATGCTAGATCTGATAGTAATTGTGCGACTTTGGTTATTAATAAAGTTGATAGTACTTTGAATGCAAGTATTCCTGAAAGTATAACTTATGGTAGAACTGCTACTTTAACATATACTTTAAATCCTACTGGAAATGTAAATTGTAGTAGTTCTAATGCTCATGTGGCAACTTGTAGTGTTGATACTACTAATAAAAAAATAACTATTACGCCAGTTAATGTAGGAAATACTCAGATTACTATTAATGGTATACCAAGTAATAGTAATTATAACTCATCTAGTGTTAGTAAATATGTTGTTATAAATTGTTCTAATACTGCTACTGAGCCTAGTGTTGTTAGTGGACTTATTTATAATGGTAGTTCACAAACTGGCTTAAAAGGTGGTAGTAATGTAAATCTTAGTACGATAAGTGCTATTAATGCAGGTAATTATACTGGTAAGGCTACTCCTAAAACTAATTATTGTTGGACTGATGGTACTACTACTACGAAATCTTATTCTTGGTCTATAGCCAAAAAAAATGTACGATGTAGTATAACATCGGTACCAACACTTAAGTATCCAAGTAGTGCTACGGGTTCTATTAAATATAGTTGTACTGATTCTAAAGTACCTAGTGTTACTAGTTCTAGTACTAGTAATATTACAGTAAGTGGTGTAACTAGCACAAGTGCTACTTTAAAAGCATTAAAAGTAGGAAGTAGTACTATTACTATATCAACTGCATCTGATACTAATTATAATGCTTCAAATAAAGCTACTTCAAATATATCTACTTCAGCTTCTGCATATACAGTGACGTATAATAATAATGGTGGTAGTGGTTGTACTACTACTTCGGTTACATATGGTGGTAAATATGGAACTATGTGCGAGCCTACTAGAAATGGTTATGTATTTATTGGATGGTTTGATGAAAACTATAAAGATAAACCATTAAATTATTATGCTGATACTTATTCTGATTTAAAAAATGCATTTGGATATGATGCTGATGCACTATATAATCATTATATTACTTATGGTAAGGGTGAAGGAAGAAGAATATCTCAATATGTTAAAGGGGATTCATTCACTGGTAATGCAAATAAAACGATATATGCTGGATGGTATGCACAGGGTTATACAATAAGTTATAACAGTAATGGTGGTACTGGTTCGATGGCATCAGATGTTGTAAAAACTGGTGGAACTGCTACTATAAAGGCTAATGAATTTACAAAAAAAGGATATACGTTTGCTGGCTGGACTACAAAAAGCGATGGAACAGACGATGGTTATAATTGGACCGGTTGGAGTGGTACATGGAATTATGTCGATGGGCAATATGGTATTGCTAATAAAACTTTGAAATTATATGCAAGATGGACACCGAAAAGTTATACAATAAGTTATAACAGTAATGGTGGAACTGGTACGATGGCATCAGATACAGTATCTACTGGAAGTAAAGCAACTATTAAATCTAATACTTTTACTAAAACTGGTTATAAATTTGTTGGCTGGACAACTAAAAGTGATGGAACAGATGATGGTTATGGATGGAACCCTGGATGGAGTGGTACATGGAATTATGATAACGGACAGTATGGTATTGCTAATGATAAATTAGTATTATATGCTAGATGGGATAATCATTACACTATTACTTATAATGATAATGGTGGAAGCGGTTGTAGTAGTTCTAGTAAAACTGTTACATATGGTAGTACGTATGGTAATTTATGTACTCCTACTAGAAGTGGATATATTTTTGCAGGTTGGTATAGTAGTAATTATGCTAATGCTCCTTGGACTTATTATTATGATAAATATAAAAATGATTCGACAGTAGCTTCTATTGGTAGAAATGATAAGGTTGGTTTATATAATAACTATTTAACTAATTCTACAAGAAAGTTTTCTAGATATACTTCTAGTGATACATATAGTGTTAATGGTAATCAAACTTTAGTAGCTGGATGGTTGAAGTTTAATTATAAGCGTGAAGATGCAAAATATTGTTCAGATGGTTATTTTGATACAATAGGTGATGCTTATAATGGTTGTTATGGTTCTACTATAACTATATTAAATGACGTTACTGAATCTTCTGCTTATACTTTTAAAAATTATGCTTCAGCTATAATTGGTTATAGTGTAACTATTAATCTTAATAGTCATACTTTAACCATTCCTTCACTGGTATTTGATAGTTTAAGTGGCGAAGCCTATATATTTGGTCCCGGTAAAATAACTTATAATTCATCTCAAACTAATATAAGTGATAATTCTGCTTTGATACATGTTAAAAATGGAATACTTTACATAAATGGTGGTTCTTATATATCAAATGATTTAAATAGTGCAATAAGAGCTGAAAGTGGTGCTAAACTTAATTTGTCTGATACGAATAGTAGGCTTGTTATTGAAGCTTCAGTTATTAATTCAGCGTATACTGCATGTACTACTGGTATTGCATCGTATGATACTGAAGAATTTATTATTCAGGCAAAAAGTAATGGCATGTATATATATGCTTGTCAGGGTATAGAGTATCCTGGAGTACTTAGAGTTATGACATCTTATCCAAATGGTAATAATAGGGGCGTCGAGATGAGTGTTATTGCTAATCGTGGATATGCTATTTTAAAAAGAACTGGTAATGTTCAGGTTGGCAGTGATACATGTGATACTCGCGATAGTTGTACTGCTGCTGAAATTGCTAAAGGAAGGCTTGGACATTATGGTTATGGAACGGAAATGTATCCATATCTTGCTTCGTATAGTGCTACTACAAACGATGAATTATTTTCAGTTATTTATAATAATTCTGATGTAGTTATATGGTATACTGGTGGTAGATTGGTTAGTACTAAGACGGGACTTAGTTGTGCTAATGGTGGTATTTATAGTAGTGGTGATGCTTGTTATAAGTACTTTTCTATTTACCCTATTAGAAAAAGCGATGCTTATACTGGAATTAAATATAGTACGGTATCTAATGAAAAGAATTCACATGGTGATAATATAAATGGCTTTAAGGTTATGTTATATGAATAGGAGTGATTAGTATGAATAAATGGTTAAAATTATTTATTATTATTGGTAGTTGTATTGTTATATGTGGTATTGGATTTGTTATATATAAAGCTATTGATAGTTCTGATGGTGATGTTATTGATTCTTCTAAAGCTTTATATAAAGAAGATACTATTGTTGATGATTTTCAATTTATGAGTGCTAAAATAAATAAAGTCAGTGATGGTTATTATATGTTTAGTGTAATGGTTAAAAATGTCAGTGATAAGGATTATGATATTGATAGTATAGAGGTTAACTTTTATAATAATAAAAATAAAAAGATTGGTAGTATGTTATACGTCATGGAAGAAGATAAGTTTTATAGTTTGGAGACTATACCTATTAATTTGGGTAAAAATATTAATCTTGATAAAGCTTATTCTATTAAATATAAAATTAATTATAAGTAGAAAACAGCAAATTTTGCTGTTTTTTTCTTAAAGAGTGATTATTTTATTTACTTATTTCATAATATATGTTAATATATATATGGCTTTTCAAAAAAATATACACAAATATTGATTTAATTATTCTAGTGCCTTATGGTGAATATTAAAGATGAGATATTTGGAAGCAAAACGAAAGGAGAAATGATAATTATGACAGTAGTATCTATGAGCTATTTGTTAGAAGCTGGAGTTCACTTTGGTCATCAGACTAAAAGATGGAATCCTAAAATGAAAGAGTATATTTATAACTCTAGAGATGATATTTATATCATTGATTTACAAAAGACAGTTGCTAAATTAGAAGAGGCTTATGAAGCACTTAATAAGATTGCTTCAGAAGGTGGAAAAGTACTTTATGTTGGTACTAAAAAACAAGCACAAGAAGTATGTAAGGAAGAGGCTGAAAGAAGTAATATGTACTATATGACTGAAAGATGGTTAGGTGGTACTTTAACTAATTTTAGAACTATTAGAAGAAGAGTAAATCGTCTTGAAGAAATTGAAAAAATGGAAAAAGATGGTATTTTTGATAGATTGCCTAAGAAAGAAGTAGTAGGACTTAAGAAGGAGTATGAAAAATTAAATAAGAATTTATGTGGTATTAGAGAAATGACTAAGTTACCTCAAGCTGTTATTATTGTTGATTCTACTAAAGAATATAATGCAATACATGAAGCTAGAAAACTTGGTATACCTGTATTTGGTCTTATTGATACTAATTGTGATCCTGATGATGTTGACTATGTTCTTCCTGCTAATGACGATGCTGTAAGAAGTATTAAAGTTGTACTTGGTGCTTTAACTAATGCTATCATTGAAGCTAATGGTGGTACAATAGTTGATTATGTTGGTGATGAAGAGAAGAAACCTTCTAAAGAAAAGTCTTTTGCTAAGAAAGAAAAGAAAGAAGTAAAAGAAGAAGCTACAGTTTCAGAAGAAAAAAATGAAAAGCCAGAATTAGATTTAAATATTCTAACTGTTGCTGAACTTAGAGAACTTGCTAAGAAGAGAGAAATTAAAGGTTACTCTAAGATGAAAAAAGAAGAATTAATTGAAAATTTAAAATAAGGAGGAATACTATGATTACTGCAAATATGGTTAAAGAGCTTAGAGAACAAACTGGAGCAGGTATGCTTGATTGTAAGAAGGCTCTTACTGAAACTAATGGTAATATGGAAGAAGCTATTACTTGGCTTAGAGAAAAAGGAATTAGTAAAGCTGCTAAAAAGCAAACTAGAATTGCTGCTGAAGGTCTTGCTACTGCTAAGATAAATGGTAATGATGCTGTTTTAGTTGAGGTTAATTCTGAAACTGATTTTGTTGCTAAGAATCCTGAATTTGTTTCTTTAGTAGATGGTATTGCTAATGTTATATTAGATAAGAAACCTGCTAATATGGAAGAAGCTATGAAATTGGAATTGGATGGTATTTCTATAGAAGAGGCTATTGTTAATAAGACGGCTACTATTGGTGAAAAATTATCTTTTAGAAGATTTGAACTAGTAGAAAAAACTGATAATCAAGTATTTGGTACTTATTCTCATATGGGCGGTAAGATTGTTACTTTAGCACTTCTTGAAGGAAATGACACAGAAGTAGCAAAAGATATTGCAATGCAAATCGCTGCTATGAGACCTCTATATTTAGATAGAGAGTCAGTTCCAGAAGAAAGAATTCAAAAAGAAAGAGGAATTCTTACTGAACAAGCTGAAAACGAGGGACTTGATTCTAATAAATTACCTATGATTGTTAATGGTAGACTTAATAAATTCTTTGAAGAAATTTGTTTAGTTGATCAAGGATTTGTTAAAGAAAATAAGATGAAAGTTTCTAAATATGTTGAAAGCAAAAATATGAAGATATTATCTTTTGTTAGATATGAAGTTGGTGAAGGTATGGAAAAGAAAGAAGAAAACTTTGCTGATGAAGTAGCTAAACAAATTAATGGATAATTGTTAATCGAAGGACTTTAGTCCTTCTTTTTCTTTTGTAATTTATGTTTTTTAATTGAATATTCTTAAGTAGGGTGACTATTATGTTTAATAAAGGTATTCATAAGCGTATTAAAATTGTTTTACTTATTGTTTTATTTATATTTGCTATAATAATAGCTAAAGTATTTTATATAGAAGTTATTGATTATAAAAAACTTAATAGTTTAGCTAGTGGCCTTTGGAGTAGAAATTTACCTATTGAGGCTGATAGAGGAAATATTTATACTGTTGATGGTGAAGCTATAGCTAGTAATCTTACTACTACTTCTTTAGTTTTTATTCCTAATCAAATTAAGAATAAGGATTTGGTTGCAGAAAAAATTAGTGAGATTCTTGATGTTCCTAAGAGTAAGATAGAAGAGCATTTATATAAAAAGTCAATGATGGAAAGAGTTCATCCTGAGGGTAGAAGATTATCTTACGAAATAGCTGATAAAATAGAAAATTTACATTTTGATGGTGTTTATTTACTTAAAGAATCAAAAAGATATTATCCACATAACGAAATGTTATCACATGTACTTGGTTATGTTGGTATTGATAATCAGGGTCTTAGTGGATTAGAACTTGAGTATGATGATATTTTAACTGGTGAATATGGTTCTATTCAGTATTTTTCTGATGCTAAGGGTAATAATTTAGAAAGAAACTCAGTTTATGTTGAACCAGAGGATGGTCTGGATATTTATCTTACTGTTGATTATGGTATTCAATCATCTATTGAAAGGGAACTTGATAATGTTGTTTTGAGATATAATCCGGATGGCGCCTGGGCTATTGCTATGGATCCTAATACGGGAGAGATTTTAGGTATGAGCTCTAGACCTAATTTTAATCCTAATAATTATAAAAATTATGATACTGAGACTATTAATAGGAATATGGCTATATGGGCTAGTTATGAGCCTGGTAGTACCTTTAAAATTCTTACTTTGAGTGCTGCAGTTAACGAAGGGAAAGTTGATTTGATTAAGGATACTTTTTATGATGGTGGTAGTATAAATGTTGGTGGTGCTAGAATTAAGTGTTGGAAGCATGGTGGTCATGGTAGTCAAACTTTTCTTGAAGTTGTACAGAATTCTTGTAATCCTGGGTTTGTTGAGCTTGGTAATAGATTGGGGAAAGAAACTTTATTTGATTATATTAATAAATTTGGTTATGGTAAGAAGACTGGTATTGATTTGAATGGTGAGGCTACGGGTATTTTATTTTCTTTAGATAAAGTTGGACCTGTTGAACTTGCTACGACTGCTTTTGGACAGGGGGTTAGTGTTACTGCTTTACAGCAGGTAGTAGCAGTTAGTGCGGCGATTAATGGTGGTACTTTATATAAGCCATATATTGTTAAAAGAGTGGCTTATCATGAGAATGGTCAAATTATTAAAGAGGTTAAACCTACTATTGTTAGAGATAATATTGTTACTAAGGATACTAGTGAAAAGGTTAGAATGACTTTAGAATCGGTTGTTTCACTTGGTACTGGTCGTAATGCTTATATTGATGGTTATAGAGTTGGTGGTAAAACTGGTACTGCGCAAAAGGTTAATAATGGTATTTATATGCAAGGTAATTATATAGTATCTTTTATTGGCTTCTTGCCTGCTAATGATCCTAAGATAGTGGTATATCTTGCAATTGATAATCCTAAAGGAGTTACACAATATGGTGGTACTGTTAGTGCTCCTATTGTTAAAAATATTATGGAAGATGCTATTACAAGTCTTAATATAGAAAAACAGGATGGCGGTACAGAAAAGAAATACCAATGGTATGATAAAAAATATTATACTGTTCCAAATGTTGTCGGCAAATCTAAAAAAGAGGCTACATCGATGCTTAAAAGTTTTTCTGTTGAATATAGTGGTAGTGGAGATGTTGTTGTTAATCAGTCCCCTGATAGCGATAGTAGAATTGCTGAGGGCGAGAAGGTTAGGTTATATTTAGGCTAGTAATTTGAACTTTTGTTATTTATATGTTATAATATAGGGCGTTTTAGGGGGATATATGGATATTATTAATATGTCAAGTAAGCAGATTACTAGTAATATAACATTAGATAGTTATAATACTTCGGGATATTTGAAAATAGTTAATTATTTTAATAGAAAGATGGTTCTTAAAAAAATTGATCCTATTAGATGTGATGCGGTTATTAGTAAGATTTTATTTTTAAATAGATATAAAAATTTAATGCCTAGTAATTTTGTTATTCCAGAATTTTTGGTATTACTTGATAATAAGGATTTATATATGGCTATTGATTATATAAATGGTAATAATCTTGGCGATGTATTAAAAGATAAAAATATTAATATTTGTGATAAAAAGATATATTTATCTTATATAGGTAATACTTTAGAAGAAATGAGGCATATGAGAGAAAATCCTTTACTTAGTGATTTTTGTTTAGGGGATTTACACGAAGATAATTTTATTGTTTCTAATAAGAAGTTATATACTATTGATTTAGATGACGCAAAGATTGATTCTATTAGTCCGATAGCTAGTTATTTACAAGTTGGGTCTTTATTTAGTTATTTGCATACAGATAAATATATTATTGAAGATTATAATCCTTATTTTGTTAAATATAAAGTCGATTATAATACTGATATGTATTGTTATATTATGATTATTTTGAACTTTTTATATGGAGATAATGTTAATAATATGGATATAGAGGAGTTTTATTGTTATCTTGACTATTTAGATAGATTAGGAATTGATGGTTCTTTACTTAAATGTTTTAATAGTATTTCTTCTTCTGATGATAATATTAATCCTATGAATTATATTGATAGTTTGACTTCTAATCAAATTTATAGGGCTAGAAAAATCGTTTATAAATATAATAAGTAATTATTTACATTAGATTGTAAAATAATTAAAAGATACTATTTTATTTTTATTAGTTGTGATATAATATATTTAGAATATATTTGGAAATGGGGAGTTAGAATGCTTACACTAACTAAATCGTTATTTGCACTTATGCTAGGCTTTATTGTGGCTACTTTATTCGGACTTATTGCTATTCCTTTTTTGAAAAAACTTAAGGCTGGACAGAGAATTAATGTTTATGTTGAGGCTCATAGAAGTAAAGCTGGTACTCCTACGATGGGAGGACTTATATTTATTATACCAACTTTTTGTATTACTTTATTTTTATTACTTACTGGTAAAATAGAGTATTCCGTTAATTTGGTTATTGTTTTATTTGTATTTTTGGCTTATGCTCTTATTGGATTTTTAGATGATTTTATAAGTCTAAAGAGAAAGGCTAATAAGGGACTTACGCAATTTCAAAAATTATTTTTACAATTGATTGTAGCACTTGTCTTTTATATATTATTTAGAGAATTTACTGATGGTGATTCTTATCTTAGAATATCTGCTTTAGGTATTGAATGGAATCTAGGCTGGTTCTATGGAGTATTTATTTTATTTATGCTAGTTGGTTCTTCTAATGCAGTTAATTTAACTGATGGACTTGATGGTTTGGCTGGTGGATTATCCGCAATTGCTTTTTTGGCCTTTGGTCTTATATCAATGGGCAGTTGGTGGATTGAAGGTAATGCTGATATGGGTATTTTCTGTTTTGTATTAGTGGGAGCTATTATGGGATTTTTGGTATATAATACTAATCCCGCTAAGGTATTTATGGGTGATACTGGTAGTCTGACTTTGGGAGCTACTATGGCTACCATTGCTATCTTGACATCACATGAATTATCACTTGCGGTTATTGGTGGTGTATTTGTTATAGAAACTTTAACTGTTATTATTCAAATTACTTCAGTTGTATTACTTAAGAGAAGGGTATTTTTAATGACTCCTATTCATCATCATTTTGAGAGACTTGGTTGGAAAGAAAATGACATTGTTAAGTTATTTTGGATAGTTGGATTTATACTTTGTATGTTAGCACTTATATATGGCGTATGGCTTTAAAAAAGCAGGATTATTCCTGCTTTTTATAATATTGTTTTCTTTTTGACTACAGGCAAAAAGAACCTAGAAAGACTATAGGCTTTCTAGGATATTTATGAATTTTTATCTATATTTAATAATATTCCCATATTTATTAAACTTATTAGAAGACTACTACCACCATAAGATAGAAATGGTAATGTTACTCCTGTTACAGGAAGAAGGCCTACTACTACCATAAGATTTAATATAGTTTGAAAAGCTAATCCAAACGTTATACCAAATGATAGGAATTTTCCAAAATTATCTTGACATTTCATTGATATTTTTAATCCCGAGTAAATGATAGTTATAAATAATGTCGCTACTATTAATACTCCTAAGAAACCAAATTCTTCACTTATTATGGCAAATATAAAGTCTGTTTGAGGTTCAGGTAAGTAGAAGTGTTTTTGAATTGAATTGCCAAATCCTAGTCCTAATAAACCTCCTGGACCAATGGCGTAAAGACTTTGAATTATCTGAAAACCACTTCCTAGTGGATCAGTCCATGGATTTATGAATGATACTATTCTTTCTAATCTATATGGAGCAATTAAAATTAGAACTATTATTCCTATTAATCCTAAAATTCCTATTTTTATAAAGAAATTCATTTTTACACCACTTATGAATAGTAATACAATGATGGTCATTACGATTACTACGCCAGTTCCAAAGTCTGGTTCTAACATTATTAAACCAAATATTAAAAGGAGAACACCTAAAATAGGAAGGACACCTTTCTTTATATTTTTTAGTTCTTTAGTATTGTTAGCTAGGTATTTGGATGTGAATATTATTAATCCTAATTTTGCAAATTCTGATGGTTGTAGTCCTAAGGAGCCTATACCAAACCAACTTCTACTACCATTTCTTACAGTTCCAATACCGGGAATTAATACTAAAATAAGCATTATAGTACATGTTAAAAATATTATATTAGCTAACTTTTTATAGTTTTGATATGGGAATTTACTTATGATAATCATTAATATGTATCCAATTATTAGAAATATGGCTTGTGATTTTAGGTATTTATATGGATCATTATATTTATATTCGGCCCAAATATTTGATGATGAATATATCATTAGAAGACCAAATAAACTTATTAATATTACCGCTAATAAAAGTAGTTTGTTATATTTTTTCATTGGTATATCACCTTAATTTATTTTATTAATTTTAATCTATATATATACGATAAAAAATACTAATCTTTTTTAATTAGTATTTTTTCTATATAACTTACTATTAGATACATAAGATATGATACTATTAATAATATTATGATACCTGACATTACTAGATTTAAATTAAATACTTGAGATCCATAGGTTATTAGATATCCTATCCCTTGTTTTGATACTAGAAATTCACCCATTATTACTCCTATTAAGGTCATACTTATATTTATTTTTAGGGAACTTATTATTGTATTATAACTACTTGGTAAGATTACTAGTTTGAATATTTGATATTTAGTTGCTTTAAATGATTTTAATAGATTTATTTTGTTTTTGTCTGTTTCGATAAATCCATTATATACGGTTATAATTGTTACTATTAGGGAAATTAATAAAGCCATTATTATTATTGATTTGATATTAGCACCAAAAAATATTATTATTATTGGCCCTATAGCTACTTTTGGTAGGCTATTTATTATTGTTAAATATGGATCGATTACTTTGTATAGAAAGTCATTCCACCATAGTATTATGGCTATTATAATACCTAGTATTGTTCCTAAGGAAAATGATATTATTGTTTCATAGATTGTTGCCCATATATGAATAAATAAATCTTCTTTATTATATAGACTTATTATGGTACTTAATATTCTACTTGGTGAAGATGATATAAAAGGATTGATGATATTATATTTGGCTAATAATTCCCATGTTAATATAATAGTTAGTAGTAATAGTATTCTAAATGTTTTTATTAATAGTTTTTTGGTTTTATTTTTTCTTATGTATTTTTGGTGTTCTTTACTAAACATTTATATCAATATCCTTCCATATTTTATCATAGTAATATTGAAATTCTTTTTGTTTTCTGTTGTTTATTGGGTTTTGTTTATTTTTCATTTCTATAGTATAAATACTTTTTACTTTAGCAGGTCTATTTGTTAATACTATTATGCGATCCGCCATAGAGATTGCTTCGGCGATATCATGAGTTATCATAATAGTTGTTTTCTTTTCTTTTTTTATTATTTTCCATACATCATCTGATACTGCTAGGCGGGTTTGATAATCTAAAGCAGAGAAGGGCTCGTCGAGCAGTAGTATATCGGGATTTGTTGCTAATGTTCTTATTAGCGCTACTCTTTGTCTCATTCCTCCGGATAAATTGTTTGGATATTTTTTTATGAAGTCTTTTAAGCCATAGGTTTCTAGTAGTTTTGTTACTTTTTGGATATTTTCTTTGGTAATATTTTTTTCTATTTTTAGTCCTAATAGGGTATTATCTAAAATATTTAGCCAAGGAAATAGGGTGTCATTTTGAAGCATATAGCCCATTTTTTGTTTTCCTTGTGTGTATATTATTTCTCCTTGCGATTTTTCTTCTAATGAACATAAAATTGAAAGAAGGGTAGTTTTGCCGCAACCGGATGGTCCTACGATAGCTACAAATTCTCCTTCTTTGATATTTAAATTTAAATCTTTAATAGCAGGTATTTCACTTTTATTTGTATGATATATTTTTGATAGTTTTTTGATTGTTAATATATCATTATTTGAATTTACTGAAGTATTTTCCATATATTAGTTTATCATATGGAACATATTCTGTTAATTCATTTGATGCTCTCATGATGTCTTGAATATGAGTCCATTCGGTTTCATTTATGGCAATGGTATCACGCCAAGCATCATTTTCTTTGTATCTTTGAATCATAGTAGTCAAGTCTTCAAATTTTGTATCTGGAAAGTAAGATATTATACTTTTAGCTATTTCTTCTGGTGATTTTTCTTCAACGAATTTTAATCCTTTATCTATTGCTTTGGAGAAACTTAGTATGGTACTTTCGTTATTTTCAATGAAGCTCTTTTTAGCGTTATATGCGGTATATGGTACTTCTCCTCCAAGGGTACCTACATATGCAACGATGTGTCCTAAACCTTGCTTTTCTACAGAAGTAGCATTTGGTTCAAATAGGGTAACAAAGTCACCATTACCTCCTATGAAGGCTCCTTCCATAGCTGCAAAAGCTACTGATGTATCTATGTTTAAGTCTTTTGTTGGGTCGATGTTATTTTGTATAAGTCCCCAAACAAATGTCATTTCGGGCATACCACCACGTCTTCCTCCAATAACTGTTTTTCCTTTTAAATCTTCTAAAGTAAAATTATCTATTTTTTCTCTAGATACAAGAAATGAACCATCTCTTTTGGTTAGGGCAGCAAATACCATAGGATAATCTTTTTCGCCACCATTATATACATATATAGTTGCTTCTGTACCGGAAAATCCTATTTGAGCATCTCCTGATAGAACCGCTGCAGTTACGGCATCCGCTCCAGGTGTTAGTATTAGATCTATGTCTATTCCTTCGTCTTCGAAGTATCCTTCACTTATGGCTACATATTGTGGTGCATAAAAGATACTATGAGCTACTTCCGCTACGGTTAGTTTGGTAAGATTTTCTTTAGTATTATCTTTATTTCTATAGACACCGAATATTGTTACTGCTAATACTATTATGAATAGTATTAGACTAACTATTGTTCTTTTCATATTAACCTCCAATTCATAATTATTATATTCTTTATGATTATAAAGGTTCTAGATGTAATGGCTATTTTATAAAATAAAAAGATATACATTTTTTTGTATATCTATTAGCCTAACTTGTCGCCGTTTTGAGCTTTTTTATCGGGGGTTATTAAAATTACACCGCCAGTTGAATAAGTTCCTAATATTAGCACTTCAGAGATGAAGTCTGCAATTTGCTTTGGTGGAAAATTTACTACCGCTAAAAGTTGTTTGCCGATTAATTCATCAGGTGTGTAATAGTCTGTTATTTGAGCGGATGTTTTTTTGATGCCTATTTCATTACCAAAGTCTATTTTTAGTTTATAAGCTGGTTTTTTTGCTTTTTTATTTAGTTCGGCTTCTAATACTGTGCCAACTCTTATATCTATTTTTGCAAAGTCTTCAAATGTTATCATATTTCCTCCTTTTGATAGTATAATGTATAAATAAAACTCCTTTAAGAAGGAGATTTCATACATATTATGGTGCGCCCAGTAGGAGTCGAACCCACAGCCTTTTGGTCCGTAGCCAAACGCTCTATCCAGTTGAGCTATGGGCGCATTTCTTTGGATACAATGATAGTATATAACAAATGTGATAAAAATTCAATATTTTTTCATTAAAATTACAAAAAAAGGTTGTCAAATATGAAAAAATGTTATATAATTAACTAGTCAACGAGAAATGTTGGTATTGCCTGAGTGGCGGAATAGGTAGACGCACAGGACTTAAAATCCTGCGAGATTTAACCCTCGTGTCGGTTCAAGTCCGACCTCAGGCACCATCTATGTTGGAGGAATACCCAAGTCTGGCTGAAGGGACTGGTCTTGAAAACCAGGAGGTCGTGAAAGCGGCGCAGGGGTTCGAATCCCTTTTCCTCCGCCATAGTTTTATTAATATATTTATCGCGGGATGGAGCAGTCTGGTAGCTCGCTGGGCTCATAACCCAGAGGTCGTTGGTTCAAATCCTTCTCCCGCAACCATGGTTCCGTGGTGTAGTGGTTATCACGTCTGCCTGTCACGCAGAAGATCGCGGGTTCAACTCCCGTCGGAACCGCCATTTATTTTGGCTTCATAGCTCAGTCGGTAGAGCAGAGGACTGAAAATCCTTGTGTCGCTGGTTCAATTCCCGCTGGAGCCACCAGTTTAGCGATTAATACCCCTTAAGGGGTTTTTATTATGTTCATAATAATTCATAAAAAGAGATTACTAGTATTTATTTCGGTAATCTCTTTTTCTTTTATAGAAAAAGTAGAGTAATTAATTATACTCTACTATAGAATTCAACGATTAATGATTCATTGATATCTGCGTTTAATTCGCTTCTTTCAGGATATCTTACATAAGTAGCAACTCTTTTTTTCTCATCATAGTTAATGAATTCAGGTCTTTTTACTTTATTAGCAAGTGCTATTTCTATTCCTTTGTGATCGCTTGAATTTTCTTTGATAGCAATTACATCTCCAGGTTTAACTCTGTATGATGGAATATCAACTTTCTTACCATTTACTGTAATGTGGCCATGGTTAACTAATTGTCTTGCACCTCTTCTTGTAGTGGCAAAACCAATTCTATATACGATGTTATCTAATCTACTTTCTAATAGGATAAGTAAGTTTTCACCATGAACACCTTTCATTTTTGCTGAATCATTTACTAATTTTTTGAATTGCTTTTCAGAAATACCATACATAAATCTTGCTTTTTGTTTTTCTGCTAATTGAACAGAATAGTTAGATGGTTTTCTTTTTCTGTCTTTACCATGTTGTCCTGGACCATAAGGTCTTTTTGCAATATCTTTACCATTTTCTAATATAGAGAATGATAATCTTCTTGCTTTTTTGTTATTTGGGCCTGTATATCTAGCCATAATTCTATCCTCCTTCTTCTTAGAGGTTATACTCTTTTTAGTGCAGGGTGTCTTTATCATACTTTCGCTATGCAGCTGTAGTTACTTATAAATGACACATTACCTAAAAATAGAGTATGCGCTGCTAAGCAATAATATTATATAATTAATAGTATTTTTAGTCAAGAAAAATATTTGTTTTACCTATAAAAGATGATAATTTTTGCTAAAAATGGTAGTTATTGGTATTTTTGCCTTTAAAATATAGATAAAAATGTCAAATTTGTGTAAAGCAGGAGAAAAATGTCGATTTGTATGCTATAATTATTTTGATGATGATAGAAGAGGAAATATATGAATATGACTATTATCATTTGTTTTAGTTGGAGGTGTGCTACGGGGGATAAAATTTAATTTAATATTATTTGTTTGAATAAATGAAAAGAAAGGATGATAAAATGAAAAAAATAATAAAGATAATGAAACTTATTATGGTTTCAATTATGGCTTTTTCTCAACTTGGCACTTCATTTAAGGTACTTGCTGATACTATTTCTCTTAATAGTAATATAAAAGTTAATCTTAGTGAAGTTATGGATGAGAATAATTTATATGTAGATCATTTGAGTTTAAGTTATGGTAATGGTAATTTTGATGAGGTTACTGATAACGATGATGGAACTTTTGATGACAAAAATTATGATGTAGTTCTTACTAGTTCTTATACTTATTTAGATGGTACTGTTGTTACTGATAATAATACTATTGTTAAGACTGGTAAAGAGTTAAATAATGATAATATTTATGATTTTACTTATGGTAAATTTAATTTTGATGGTACTTTTAAACTTGAATTTAAAATACTTGAAAATGGTGTTGTGATTTATAGTGAAGATTTAGATTCTTCTATTAAAAATAATAGTAAAGGTGTTTATGGTACTTTATTTGGTGAAGAAGAGATTGCTCCTATAGAAGATAATATATATAATGTTAATATTCCTCTTAATTACACACAAAAACTAGGCGTTAGAGTAGGAGAATTATCCCCAGACGAGAGTTATTTAGTTAGTGTAAATGGTACTTCTATTGGTACTTATACAGGTGAAGAACTTATTAGTGCTAAGTTTGATGGTAGAACTACTAATTTGACTAATGTATTTGGAGGAAAGTATACTTACACTGATACTATTACCTTGAGCAATGATTTAGGCGTTGTTTATTCTTATGATTACACTGCTAATATTAAATATGATAAGAATAACGATAATGAATTATATGACTTAACAGGACTTGAGTTTAATAATGGTTACTTATTTATTAATGCTAAAAATTATGATAAAAACTTCGATGTTATGAAAGTTAGTGACTTGTTAGATAAATTTATTCAGTCTGATATTTCTGTAATTGTTAAGGATAGCAATGGAATTCTTGTTACGGATAATGATAGTGAGTTATATAATAATTATGTTGTAGAACTTAAAAAGGGTAATACCATTTCTTATACTGTTGTTGTCGTAGGAGATGCTAATAATGATAATATTTTTGATAGAAATGATTTAGGTCTTACTATTGATGGTTATTTAAATGGTACTAATATGCCTTCTATGGATGTATATACTTCTAATGATGATGAAGAGTTTGGTACTATTACTTTTGATGATGTTAGAGTTCTTAATAATGCACTTAGAGAAAATCCAATTACTGACTATGAAGATAATAATAATTTAAAATTATCTATAGGTAATGTTCCTAGTAATGTTTTTGTAGGTGATAGTTTTGAGGTTAATGTAATTGTTAATAGTGATGATGCTAGTGATTATATTGATGGTATTAATGCTTTAGTTAGTGTTAATGATAAACTTATGCTTACTGATGTTAAGTTTAATGATACTTTCAGTGGCAACTATAAAGATGGACATGTAGTTGGTGTTGGTGATACATTATATAATGATGATATAATGTTAACACTTGTATTTACCGCTACTGGTATTGGTATTGGTAGTGCTAGTATTAGTGGTGAAGTATCTAAAGTATATGATGCTTACGATTTTGAAGATTTAGGTTTTGATGTACAAATAATTAGAAATATTAGTTCTAACAATGATCTTGCATCTTTAAATAGTAATGTTGGTACTTTTGATAGAGAATTTGATAGGGATGTTACTTCATATACTTTAACAGTTCCTTATGATACTGAGAGTGTTATATTAAGTGGTTCTACTTTTGACATGTATTCTACTGTTAGTGGACTTGTTCTTTATGAACTTACTAGTGATGAAACTATTGCCACTATTACGGTAACTGCTGAAGATGGTAGTACTAAAGTATATACTGTTAGAATTGTTAAAGAGGCTAAACCAGTTGTTACTACTAGTAATATTAGTTATGTTTATTCATCTAATAATTATTTGAAAACTTTAGAAATTGCTGACTATGATATTGATTTTGATAGGCTTGTTAATGAATATAGAATTAGGGTTGATAGTGATGTTAATTCTTTAGATATTAAAGCAATAGCAGAAGATAATCGTGCTAGTGTTGAAATTACTGGTAATGAGAATTTTAAAACTGGTGATAATACAGTTATTATTAAAGTTACTGCTGAAAATGGTGATGTTAATGAGTATAAATTGATAGTTAATAAAAAAGCACCTAAAAAGAATGCAGTTACTGTAACTGATGACTCTAGTAATACTGCTGAAAAGGTTGTTATTATTGTACTTATTGTTCTTGTTGTACTTGGTCTTTTATATCTTATATTCAAAAAAGATGATGAAGATGAAGTTCCAGTACAAAAAGATGATAAGAGTAAAAATAAAAAATAAAAAGAAAGATTAAAATAATCTTTCTTTTTTTTGTATTATTTGATATAATTATATTTGATAATAGGGAGAGTGTCCAATGAATAGAAAGGGTCAAGCATTAGTAGAATTTGTTCTTATTTTACCTATATTTATATTAATGTTATTTGCAATAGTTGACTTTGGAATGATTTTGAGTAAGAAAAATGAACTTGAAAACATTAGTGTTGATGTTACTGCAATGATTAAGAATAGTGATAATATTGATGATATTAAAAATTTATATCCTAAGGTTAAAATTAATATAAGTAGTGATGATAAGTATACTAAAATTATTATTAATGATGATGTTGATATTATGACTCCAGGGCTTAATCGTATTTTGGGTAATCCTTATAACATAAAGGTAGAAAGGACTATACCTAATGTTGAGGCTTAATAATAAAGGACAGTCTCTTGTAATGTTTATTATTTTGCTTCCTATATTGCTTTTAATTCTTACTTTAGTATATGATGTAGGTAATGCTATATATGAAAAGGATAGACTTTCTAATACTAATTATATGGTAGTGGATTATGCTCTTGATAATATTGATAGTATTGATGAAGATGATTTGAATACACTTATTTTAAAAAATGATAATAATCTTGATGATATTTCAATTATGATTATTGATAATAGTGTTGATATTTCTTTAAAAAAAAATATTAAGGGCGTTTTTGGGAAGATGTTTAATTTTAATTTAACTTTTGTTAAAAGTGAATATAATGGTAAAATAGTTAATGGTAAAAAAAGGATAGAAAGGGTTAAGTGATATTATGACAGGTAAAGTAATTAGTGTTTTTTCTGTTAAAGGTGGCGTTGGCAAGACCACTATGACACTTAATTTAGCTGGTATTTATTGCAGTATGGGAAAACGTGTATTAATTATTGATATGGATTTGTATTCTGGTGGTATTGCTGTATCTTTAAATATTAATAATGATAAAGATATTTTTATGATGGTAGATAGTATGTCTAATAATAGATTTACTGAGTTTAGGGATTATATTACTACTTATAATAGCAATATTGATGTTTTAGCTTGTCCTAGAGATCCAAGAGAAGCTTCTAAAATTCCTAGTAAGTTTATACCTGTTATTTTTGATATGGTTAAGCATGAATATGATGTTATACTTGTTGATACTTCACATATTCTTGATGAAATTAATTTAACTGTACTTGATAATTCTTATATGTCATTACTTATTGTTACTAATGATTTAATTGATTTAAAGAATACTAAGAGTTTAATTAGTATATTTAAAAATACTGGTAAGAGTAATTATTTAACTCTTCTTAATAGTTCTAGAGATACTGGTAGAGACTATATGTCTTTATATGATATTAGAACTTCTATTAAAGGTAATATTGATTATACTATTTCTAGTAGTTATTATATTAAAAATATAGATAAATATGTAATGAATGGTGAAATTTTAACTCTTAATAAAAGTATTAATGCTTTTCATCAAAAAGATGTTTCTAATATGAAAAAACTTGCAATTGATTTGATTGATGATAGGCATGGTAAGGAGGAAAAATAATGGCTAATAAGAAAAGTTTAATGGAAGCTTTTGAAGTTGAGCCTAAGGTTTTTTCTTCAAATGAAGATGTTAATGACTATGATGTTTTTCGTAATAAAAATTTACTTGAGGAGCTTAGGGTTAAAATTGTTCAAAATTTAATTGAAGAGAATATCCCTGATGATGAGCTTTTAGAAGATTATATTAATGATGAAATTGATAATACTCTAGTTGGTTATGATTTGAACTCTTTGGAAAGAGAACATATATTTAATTTGATTCAAAATGAGATTATGGGATATGGACCTATTACACCTTTACTTAATGATAATGCTATTACAGAAATTATGGTTAATGCTCCTGATGAAATTTATGTTGAAATAGATGGTAAAATTGTAAAGGATGAGACTGTTTCATTTATTAATGATAAACATATTATTCGTACAATACAAAGAATTGTACAGCCTCTTGGTAGGACTATTGATGCCGCTAATCCGATGGTGGATGCTAGACTTCGTGATGGTTCGAGACTTAATGCTATTATTCCACCACTTAGTTTGAAAGGACCAGTACTTACAATTAGAAAATTTAATAAAAAATTAGAAAATATTGATGATTTACTTAGAAATGGTTCATTAACTGTTAATATGGCGAGATTTTTGGAAGCTGCTGTTATGGCTAAGCTTAATATTGTCATATCTGGTGGAACTGGTACTGGTAAAACAACACTTTTAAATATTTTATCTGGTTTTCTTGGCGATGATGAGAGAATTATTACAATTGAAGATGCTGCAGAACTTAATTTACATCAGAAACATGTTATTTCTCTTGAAACTAGACTTACTAATTATGAGGGGGAAGGAGAGGTTACTATTCGTGATTTGGTTAGAAACTCTCTTAGAATGAGACCTGATAGAATTATAGTTGGGGAGGTTAGAGGTAAAGAAGCTTTTGATATGATGCAAGCTATGAATACTGGACACGAGGGATCTCTTACTACCCTTCATGCTAATAATCCTATTGATGCTATAAATAGGCTTGAAACAATGATTTTAATGAATGAAATGGAAATACCTGTATCGGCGGTTCGTGGTTATATTGAAAACGCAATTGATATTGTTATACAAATAGATAGATTATCTGATGGTAAAAGAAAGATTACTTCTATTAGTGAGGTAGCAGGTATGGAAGATGGTAATATTTTACTTAAAGATATATTTACTTTTAAACAAACTGGTGTATCTTGTGATGGTAATGCAGTAGGTGAGTTTAGAATGTATAAAAGAAAGCCTTTGGTTTATGATAAAATTGTAAGAAAAGGTTTAGAACTTAAAGATATGTTTAATTAATAGAAAGGATGGCGATAATTATGAATATGGTATTTATGCTTAGAATTATTTTGATTATTGTTATATTTGTAATTATCGTTTATGTTATTAGAATTAGTAGCGCTCAAAAAAAAGCTAAAAGAATAAGTAATTACGCTATTGATCCTGTTAAAAGCGATTATTATTCTTATAGCGATAGGATATTGAATAGCTATTATAAATTTGTTAAAAGAATGAGACCATTAATTAATAAGAGCTTTTACTTGAAAAAGAGTGCTAAGAAGTATGAAAAATATATTAGTTATGATAAACATGGAATTATTGAGGGATATGATTTTATTATTACTAAGTTTATAATTGCTATTATATTTGTTGTATTTACTGCTTTTTCACAAGTTTTTTCTTCGAGAGTTCTTGGTATATTTGATTTTGTTATTAATTATTTTATTGGTTATTTTATATTGGATGTTTATTTACACTTTATTTATAAAAGAAAACAGAAACAGATGGCTACTGATTTACTTAGAGCAGTTATTGTTATGAATAATGCCTTTAAATCTGGTAAGAGTACATTGCAGGCTATTAAAATTGCTAGTGATGAACTTGATGGACCTCTAAAAGATGAATTTAGAAAAATGTATTTGGATATGAAATATGGATTATCTGTTGATACTGTTTTTGATAGATTTGCTAAAAGGGTAGAAATTGATGAAGCTGTTTATTTATCTTCATCACTTACAATACTTAATAAAACTGGAGGAAATATTGTTGAAGTGTTTTCTTCTATAGAAAGAACTTTATTTGATAAGAAAAAACTTGATGAGGAACTAAAAAATGTAAGTAGTGTACCTAAACTTGTTGTTAAGGTTTTGATTGCTATACCAGTTATATTTGTAATAGTTATATATATTCTTAATCCAACTTTTTTCAATCCTTTATTTAATTCTGTACTTGGATATATTATTATTGCTATTATACTTATTATGTTTATTATTTATATATTACTTCTTAGAAGGATACTTAAGATTGAGGTGTAATTATGGTTAATAATAATTTTAGTTTATATAATAAGAAACTTATTGATAGAATTGAAAAGAAAATTAATTTTCTTGGTGTTAGTTCTAAATATACCGCTATTAACTTTTTGAATATGAGACTTATTACTTCTATATTCTTCTTTGTATTTATATTTAGTTTCTTTAAATATGGTTATATTTTAGCAGTTGTTTTTGTTGTTTTGTATTATTATTTGTTTGAGTGGGTACTTCTTGATAATAAGATTAAAAAAAGGACTTTTAAACTTAATATTGAAGCTATATATTTCTTTGAAGTTCTAACTTTATCACTTCAAACTGGGCGTAATTTAGTAGAGGCTATTTCTATTACTGTTAATAGTTCTAGTAGTGAACTTGCTTTGGAATTTAAAAAGGCTCTTAGAGAAACTAAATATGGTAAGAGTTTGAATGAAAGTTTATCTGATATGCAAAAGTATATTCCTTCGGATAGTATTAATAATATTATTATTGCTTTAACACAAACTAATATTTATGGTAGTAATATTATTGATACAATGTACAATCAGGTTGATTATCTTAGAGAAAAAAGAATAATGGAAGTGAAATCTAAGATGTCAAAAATTCCTACAAAAATTAGTATTATATCGGTATTTTTCTTTGTTCCACTTATTTTACTTATTATTTTAGGACCTGCTGTTCTTAGTTATCTTGGTTTGGGTTAAATATACTTGACTTAAATATATTTTAATAGTATTATATATTAGTAATTTATGTAGGAGGGAAAAATATGTCAGGACATAGTAAATGGTCTACTATTAAAAGAAAAAAAGGGGCAATTGATAGTGAAAGAAGTAAAGTTTTTCAAAAATTAGCTAAGGAACTTTACGTAGCTGCTAAAAGTGGTGATCCTAATCCAGAAAATAATCCTTCTCTTAGAATGGTTATTGAAAAGGCTAAAGGAGAAAATATGCCTAAAGCCAATATTGAATCTGCTATTAATAAAGCTAAAAATAGAGGCGAGGGAGAAAATTATGAGAGTATTAGATATGAGGGATATGGACCTCATGGTATTGCTATTATGATTGATTGTCTTACTGATAATAAGAATAGAACTGCTGGATTTGTTAGAAGTACACTTACTAAAAAGGGTGGTAATCTTGGTACTGATGGTTCTGTTAGTTATTTGTTTGAAAGAAAGGGTATTATTGTATTAGAGAATGTTTATGATGAAGATAAAATTATGGAAGATGTTCTTAATTTAGATGTACTTGATTTTTCTTCTGATGATGATAGTTATATTATTTATACTGATCCAACTAAATTTATCGAAGTTAAAGATGAACTTACTAAGATGGGATATGATAAGTTTTTAGTTAGTGAAGTTACTTTTGTACCTAATAATTATATTGCTCTTGATGAAGAAGCTACAGAAAAGGTATGTAATCTTATTGATGCATTAAATGATCTTGATGATGTACAAGCAGTATATCATAATTTGGAAATGTAATTAATAAAAATATTGATATTATATTTAAAATATGGTATTATAATACTAGATTAGTGTAAGATAAAGAGGTGATTATTAATATGAAATTTAAAAAGTTTATTTTTGTGTTAGTAATTACGTCTATACTTGCAGTGGCAGGTATGTGGGGAACATCTTATGCTTATTACGTTAGTACAAATGGTACTAATTTCAATGTTACTACCGCTAATGTCGATACTAGTTTGACAGTGGTATTTAGTCAAAGTGAATATATGAATATGAAAACTGGAGTGCCTATATCGGCTTCTGATGTAGATAATTATGCTAGTAAGAGTGTTTTTACTATACTTCCTAATAATACTTTATTAAATGGTTATCAGGTGGCTGTTAATATTAGTTTAATTAATATTAAGATTGATGATGCACTTAAGGTTAGTGATTTTAAATATAAACTTACTTGTAGTGATGGTAGTACTACTACTAATCTTGGAAGTGGTACAGGCGCTAGCTTTACTAGTGATGTATTAAAAAATGATAGTTTATCACTTGGTAGTTTGAGTACTTCTGCTAATACTTTTAATGCTTCTAAAACTTATACTTGTACTTTGAGAGTATGGCTTCAAGATAGTGGAAGTAGTCAAAATAATCTTATGAATAAAAGTTTTAGTGGGCTTGTTAAAGTTGGTACTGCTATTAAGAAATAATATATTTAATAAAGGAAATGTAAACTAGAGGTTTATTCCCTTTATTTTTTTTTTATTATATAGTACAATTATAATGGTGATAGAATGAATAGTACAGATGTTATTGTGAGTATTAATTCTATGAATGATATAGAAAATATTACTGATAATACTAAATATATTAATTTGTCTATTAATATTGTTGATGTTAATGTCATTGATTATTTTCTTTTGCATGGACAAAATTATATGTATACTGATACTATTGATAATAAAAATGGTTTTATCTATGCCAATTATGATATGTTTAAATCAGGTGAAGCTATTATTGATAATATTGTGGATATGATGCCTTCTGATATTACGGATATTGAAAAAGTTAGATATGTATATATTAAACTTGGAAAAATATTATCTTTAGATATTAATACTATTGATAATAAAAATGATGTTATTTCTTTTGGTAGTATTAGTACTATTAATAATATATGGGGTGCTTTATCAACTGGTAAAATTACTAATATATCTCTTAGTAAAATATTTATGTATATATGTAGTAGAATTGGTATTAGTGGTGAAATTATTAATAATTCTATAAAGGGGAATATTGCTAATAAGATTAATATTAAAGATGATTTTATAGTAGTTGATCTATTTAATGATATTAGTTATATTCAAGGTAATTTTAGTACACATTACTTTGATAAATATAATAATAATAAAGATATTGATATTAAAATAGGATATATTAATTCAGATTATAGTGATTATTATATTGAGAAGGCATTAAAGAATATAGATTATACGGATAGTGATATTGTTTATAAAATTCTTTCTTTGACAGAAAATATTATTAATGCTTATATGATTGGTACATATGAATTAGGAGAAGTATATAAATATATATTTAGTAAGTATTGTCCTAATTATGATGTTAGGATTAATAACTTTTATATTTTTGATGGTAATAGAGAGCATTTTATTGTTGTTAATTATAATAATAAGTATTATTCATATAACTATAACAAGAAAAAATTTATAGAAGTAGAATATAAATATATTTATAGTAATTTTGAAAATAAAAAGATAGGTTTATATAATAATGAAGATTTTTTATTTAATAAAGAGGGAGTTGTAGTTAGATGATTTTTGTTATAGCAATACTTTTATTTCTTTTAGCGGTTTGTTCTGTAGTTGAAGTCTCTTTTTCTAGTCTTAATATTATTAGAATTAAGAAACTTAAAGATAATGGTAATAAGAGAGCTAAAGTAGTATATGATTTATATCAGAAATATTCAGAGGTTGTTACGGTTATTTTGGTTATTAATTGTATTATTAGTATTTCTGTATCTTCTCTTACAACTCTTTATTTTTCTAATTTAATTGGGGATAAATATGTATGGATTGTTACTTTAATACTTACTTTATTTATTTTGATATTTACGGAAATTATTCCTAAAATACTTGCTAGGGAATATTCTGAAGATTTTGCTATGGAGTATTGTTATATACTTAAGTATTTGTTTGTTATTTTTATACCACTTAATAAAATTATTAGTAAATTTGAAAATAAGGTTAAGAATGATCATAAGGTTACCGCTACAAAAGATGAGCTTGTTGAGATTGTTAAAACAATTGAAGGTGAGGGAGTAGTAGATGAAAAAGAGAGTGTGTTTATTCAGAAGGCTGTTTTATTAAAAAAGCTTAAGGTAAGTAATGTTATGGTTGATAAAAATGATGTTTCTTATTTGCATGATACTGACTCTTCATATAAAGTTAAGAAGTGTATATTTAGAGATAATCATGATAGAATTCCTATTATTAATAAAGAGGGTAAGGCTGTAGGTATTTTATATGAAGTTGATTTACTTGATGAAATACTTGATAATGGTACTATTAGTATTAAGAGATCTATGATGGAACCAATATGTATTAGCAAGAGTACTAATTTGGCTTCTTGTCTTGAACTTCTTAACAATGCTAGAGCACATATGGCTTTAGTTACTGATAGGAGTAATAATTTTCTTGGTATTGTTACAGTAGAAGATATTATTAGTGAACTTATGAAGTCATAGACTTCTTTTCTTTTTTTTGATATAATATTTATGTGATGTGAAATGATAGTTAAAGTAGATAAATTGTCTCATGATTTGAGAGGTATAACTAAAATTAATAATAAGATTACTTTTGTGAGTGATGTCTTACCAAATGAAATAGTTGATGTTAAAATTATAAATGAAAAAAAGAATTTTAATGAAGCTAAGGTTATTTCTTATATTGAGAAATGTAGTGATAGAATAGAAAATAAATGTCCTTATAGTGATAAGTGTGGTGGATGTGATTTTGGATATTTGAATTATAAAACTAGTCTTATGTATAAGAAAAATATGGTTGTTGATGTTATGAAACGATATGCTGGTTTAGATATTAATCCTAGTATTATTTCTAGTGATAATATATTTGGTTATCGTAATAAAATTTCTTTGAGGATTAATGATGGTAAGTTATGTTTGATAGAAAAGAATAGTAATGATTATATTTCTATTAGTAGGTGTTTACTTGTTAATGATAATATTAATAAAGTTATTGGAATTCTTAATGATTGTGATTTATATGGTATTAGAGATATTGTTATTCGTGGTACTGATGAAATAATGGTTATTATTAATGGTGATGATATTAATAATGATATTATTTGTAGGCTAGATGGTAATGTAAGTAGTATTGTTTTTAATGGTAATGTTATATATGGTAAGGAGTATATTAATATACTTGTTGATAAATTTAAGTATGCTATATATCCTAATTCTTTTTTTCAGGTTAATACTGATATGATTAGAGGGTTGTATGATGAAGTTAAAGAGTCTGCTGGAAGTGGTCATAGTCTTTTAGATTTATATTGTGGAGCTGGAACAATTGGTATATATTTAGCTGATAATTTTGATGATGTTCATGGTATTGAAATTAATGAAGATGCTGTAACAGGAGCTAATGTTAATAAGAAGATTAATAATATTAAAAATATTAGTTTTGATATGGTTAATGCTAATAGTATTTTGATTAATAATTATGATGTTATAGTAGTTGATCCTCCTAGAGGGGGACTTGATAAAAAAACTATTAATAATTTACTTAATAGTGGTGCTAAAAAGATTGTATATGTATCATGCAATACTATTACATTAGCTAGAGATATTGATATGTTAAAGGATAAGTATGTTCTTGATAAAATTACTTTGTTTGATAATTTTCCTAATACTAAACATGTTGAAAGTGTATGTTTGTTAAAACTTAAATGATGTATATTGGTATAAAAAATTAAATAATATTTTTGAATGGTAGGTGCATTATATGGAACGTTTTTATTTAGAAATTCCTTCAATTGAAAGAAAAAACGAGATAATTGATTATATTAATGAATTAGTTCTTTATAATTCTGATATTAATGGTATAGAGATTTTAGCTAAAATATTAGATGGTTATACTTTTGAACAAGCATTGGAATATTGTTTGAATCTTGGAAATAAAGAATATGCTAAGAGAATTGGTAAATGTCAGGTAAGGACTTTTTTATTAATTAGAGAGAATGATAATAGAGTAGTTGGCGCATTGAATATTCGTTTAAGTTTATCAGGAAAGATGAAGAAATTTGATGGAAATATAGGATATGGAATACGTCCTACTGAAAGAAAAAAAGGATATAATAAAATTAATTTATATTTAGGCTTAATTGAAGCACAAAAAAATAATATAAATACTGTTAAATTAGTTTGTGAAGCAAGTAATTTGGGTTCTGTTAAAACAATAGAAGCATTAGGCGGTATATTAGAACAAACTGATATTGATCCATATGATGGAATATTAACAAGTGTATATTGGTTTAATGTTAATGAAACTATTAATAAATATAAAGAAATGTTTAAAGATAAAATTTATGTTGATTGCTTGGCTTCAAAAAAATATGATAAATAATATATAATTAAATGAGGCGAAGCAAGTGTTTTTGTGATATAATAAATTTGCAATAGAGGAAGTGAAAAATGAATCAGGAGAAAATTGGTAATCTTATAAAAGAGATTAGGAAAAAGAATAATTTAACACAAGCGAAATTTGCAGAGAGATATGGTGTTACTTATCAGGCTGTTAGTAAATGGGAAAATGGTAAGAATATACCGGATATTATGTTATTAAAGCAGATTAGTGAAGATTTTGATACTCCTATTGAGGCATTACTTGAGGGGAAGAATGTTATAAATAAGAAAAATAATAATAATAAAATTATATTTATTATTTTAATTATTATTTTTATAATTAGTTTAATTTTTTTGATTATTTATTTTAATCATGATGATGATTTTGAATTTAAAACTATTAGTGCTAATTGTAATAATTTTAATATTAGTGGTAGTATAGCCTATAATGATAATAAGTCTTCAATATATATATCTAATATTAATTACTGTGGTGGTGAAGATAATACTTTATATAAGAAGATTAAATGTGCTTTATATGAGAGTAATGGTAATATTGAAACTAAAATAGATGAATATGATTATAACGATAATGGTATTAAATTAGAAGATTTTTTTAAGAATGTTAGTTTTCATATTGATAATTATAAAAGAAGTTGTAAAAAATATAATAAAAATAGTTTATATCTTTTAATTGATGCTACTGATAGTGATGATAATGTTACTTCATATAGAGTTCCTTTATCACTTACGGATAGTTGTAGTGCTCAACCTTAGGTTGAGCTTTTTCAACCTTTATTTGATTTATTTATTTTTATATTTGTTTTATAATGATAAAGAGGTGAGAAAAATGAAAAAGAAATTGATAATAATAGTTAGTGCTATTATAATTATTGGGGGAGGTATTCTTTTATATTTTGTTTTAAATAATAAAAATAATGAGAATGATAATGTTAGATTTGCAAAGGAATATGTAGATTCACAAGTAGGAGAAGATAACGTTTTTGTATATAAAAATATTGATGAGATTATTAATATTTTGAAGTATGGTACTGGTGTTGTTTATTTGGGATTTCCTGAATGTCCTTGGTGTCAAGCTTATGTTAAGTATTTAAATGAAACCGCTAAAGATGCCAATATAGAAAAAATTTATTATTTTAATATACTTGAAGATAGAAAGAATAATACAGAAAAGTATCAAGAAATTGTATCTATACTTGGAGATAATCTTCAGAGAGATGATGAGGGTAATTTGAAAGTTTTTGTACCTAATGTTAGTTTTGTTGTAAATGGGAAAATAATTGGTAATGATTATGAGACTTCTCTTGATACTAAAGGTTTTGAAAAGCCTAGTGATTACTGGACAGAAGAAGAAGTGAGTGAACTTGAAAATACTTTAAGTGGCTATATGAAAGAAGTATATAAAGCTTTATATTCATGTACTGATTGTAATAAGTAGGATTATTTATGTTAAAAAAATATTTGAGTTATATATTTAGAGGAATGTTTGCTGGTATTATGATTGGTATTGGAGGAGTAGTGTTTTTATCTTTAAATAATAAGATACTTGGGGCTACTTTCTTCTCTATTGGTCTTTTGGTTATATGTATGTTTGATATGTATTTATATACTGGTAAGATTGGGTATTTTATATCTAATAAATTATCTTATGTTATACTTCTTATTTTTACTTTGATAGGTAATTTTATTGGTACTTATTTGGTAGCGTTTGCTACTTTGAATAGTAGAATTAATAATATTAGTGAAAAAGCTAGAGTACTTAGTGATATTAAACTTAATGATAGTGTTATTAGTATTTTAATTTTATCTATTTTTTGTGGTATTCTTATGTATATTGCTGTTAATAGTTATAAAACTAGTAAAGATGTATTTGGCAGGTATATACCTATATTTATGTGTGTTATTGTATTTATTTTATGTGGTTTTGAGCACTGTATAGCTAATATGTTTTATTTTAGTGTGGCTAGATCTTGGTCATTTAAGACTATATTATATACATTTATTATGATACTTGGTAATTCTATTGGTTCAATACTTATTGCTTTTTATGATAGATATATTAGAGAAAAAAATATAAATTAAAAAATATCAATTATTGATATTTTTTTTACAATTTATTTAACTTTTTGGTGTTTATATATATGGAGGTGTATAAATGAATTTAAAAGAGTTACCTAATTGTGAAAAGCCTAGAGAAAGATTTTTAGAGTATGGAAGAGAGAATATTTCTAATAATGAACTTATTGAAATTATACTTAAATCTGGAACTAGGAAAATTAGTATTAAAGAAATATCTCATAATATATTATCTTCGGTTAATAATATTAATGAACTTAAGAATATGGAGGTTAATACTTTAGCTAATATTAATGGTATGAGTAAGATTAAGGCTATTGAACTTTTAGCCGCTATTGAACTTGGTAAGAGGGTATATACTAATGATAATTATAGTGATTTGGTTTATTTGACTGATCCTAGTTCTATTATTAATTATTTTCATGATCTTTATGCTTATGAGAAACAGGAATTATTTTATGTTATATATTTGGATAATCAGAAAAAGTATATAGATAAGAAATTGTTATTTAAGGGAACTGTTAATTTTTCTTTGGTTCATCCTAGAGAAATATTTAAGGAGGCTTATTTGCTTTCGGCTTCATATATTATTTGTATTCATAATCATCCCTCTGGAAATGCTAGTCCTAGTAAAAATGATATTGATATTACTAAAAGAATTAAGAATATTGGAGATATACATGGTATTGGGCTTCTTGATCATATTATTATTGGTCATGGTAATTATTATAGTTTTTATGAGGATAATAATTTATAAAAGTAGTAATTTTATCTTTTATTTTGATTAAAAATATTATATAATATGTATTGGTAAGGAAAGTGATATTATGCTTGGTAGAAAGAAAAAGATGACTTCTAAAAAATATGTTTTTATTGGTGTTGTTATACTTATTATTATATTACTTATTATATTTTCTTTTACTTTAAAAGAGGATAGAAAACTTAATCCAGTAGAATCTTTTTTAAGGGATACTTTATCTTATGCTGAGAAGATTGTTACTTATCCTTTTAGTTATATTACTACTAAAACTCGAGAATATAATAAACTTAAGGATGTTAATGAAGAGAATGATATTTTAGAGACTTCTTTGGATAGAATTGATGCTATTGAAACGGAAAATGTTGAACTTAGAAGGCAGATTGATGCTTTAAAGAATGAACTTAATATTGATTATACACTTACTGATTATGAATATTTGAATGCTACTGTTACTAGTAGGAGTGTAGGATATTGGTATAATACAATTACTATTAATAAAGGTAGTTATAATGGTATTAAGAAGGATATGGTTGTTATTAATAGTAAGGGACTTATTGGTAGGGTAATTAAGACTAGTACTTTTACTTCTGATGTTAGACTTATTACTACTAGTGAAACAAATAATAAGATATCTGTTCATATTAGTAATGGTGATAATAATTTATATGGTCTTATAAATAATTATGATTATAGTAAGAATTTACTTGAAGTAGAAGGAATTAGTAATACTAAAGATGTTGATATAGGCGATTTTGTTTATACTTCAGGTCTTGGTGGTATTTTTCCTTCAGGAATATTGATTGGTAGTGTTAGTGAGATTACTACTGATTCTTATGATTTGGCTAAAATTATTAAAGTTAAACCTTCAGCAGATTTTTCAAATATTAATTATGTTAGTGTTTTGAAGAGAAAGGATTCGGAATAATGTTACTTTTGATTATTTATGTACTTTTTTCTTTTTTACTAGAAGGATTTATGTCAAATATTTTTGCTAGTTCTTTAACTGATGTTAGTTATTTTACAACAATATATACTGTTATTAGTTTTGTGGTTATTTATCCTTATTTCTATAATAAAAAGAAGTATTATATTTTACTTATTATATTTGGAATATTGTTTGATGCTTTATATACTTCTACTTTTATTGTTAATGTCTTTATATTTTTAGGAATTGGTTTTGTTATTTATTTACTTAATAATATTCTTAGTGATAATATTTTTATGATAAATATTATTAGTATTATTGCAATTATTACTTATCATTTGTTGTCATTTATTATTCTTAGTATAGTTGGATATGCTAATTATAGTTTTTTACTTTTGGGTAGAATAATTGTTCATAGTATTATTATGACTATTATATATACTAGTCTTAGTTATTTGGTTATTAAGACTTTATTTAATAGATTTGATATTAAGGAAATTAAATAAAAAAATTTCTTATAAAAAGAAATTTGGGGTGTTTGTTTTTATACTACTGGTAGTATTTGTACTTATACTATCAGTAGTTTTATTATTGGCTTCTGGTTTATTTGTATTTTCTTTTACTTTATTATTTTGGGTATTTGATGTTGTTGTTTCATCATTAAATACTGAAGCTATTTTTAACATTGAACGCATGTTATGCATCATTGGTCGTACTTCTTTTACTACTGGTATGGCTTCTTTTACTACTCCTAGGGTTTTGGAAACGTTATTTAACATACCAGACCAATTTAATCCTTTTATTCCGGATAATAATCCTCCTGCTTTTGACATGGAGGCTCCTCTAGATAATCCTCCCATGGCTCCAATATTATTTATTCCTCTTGTCATCATGGGATTTATATTTGGCATTTGCATATATGGATTTGGCATCATAAATGGTGCTCCTAGGTTATTTCCGTACATAATGATATACTCCTCTCTAAAATAATATATGAAAATTATAAAAAATTGTTAAAAAAGTTTGAATTATATGTTATAATTAAGTATAGAATAGGTGATATAGATGAATGGTCAGAATACTAATAATTATGTTAATAATGGTCCTGTTTTTAGTTCTAATCAAGTAGTTAGTGGAAATCAGGCTATGACTAAAGTTAAAACTAGGTATAAATATGTTGCTTATGATAAGAATGGTAAACAGGTTAAGGGGTATTTTGATGCATTTAGAAGAATGGATGTTGAGTCTTTTCTTACTGCTCAAGGTTATAAGATTTTGGATATTAAGGCTAAGAAGATTAGTAAAGCAGGGGACTTTTTTACTTTTAGCAATGAGATGAAATATAAAGATTTGGTTTTCTTTTTAACACAGTTATCTACTTATATTAAGAGTGGTATTCCTCTTACTGAGTCACTTGTTATGATAGAAAATCAGACTAAAGATAAGAAAAAGAAGGATTTATATAAAAGAATTGTTTATGAACTTAATACTGGAGCTAATTTTAGTGAAGCTCTTGCTAGGCAGGGTAATGTTTTTCCTAAGCTTCTTATTAATATGTTAAAGACATCAGAGCTTACTGGTAATTTGACTGAATCTTTGGATGATATGGCTGCTTATTATAAGACTGCTGATAGTAATAGAAAGCAAGTTATATCTGCACTTACTTATCCTAGTGTTGTACTTGTTATATCTATTGCGGTTCTTACTTTTTTACTTATATTTATTATTCCTAAATTTCAAAATATATTTGATCAATTGGGTTCTAATCTTCCTGGTATTACTTTGTTTTTGATTAATATGAGTACTTTTTTGCAAAATAATGTTATTAAGATTGTTCTTGCTATTTTTGCAGGTATTATAATAATTGTTATGTTGTATAGACATGTAAAGAAATTTAGATATTGTGTACAATGGGTTGCTATGCATATTCCTGTTATTAAAGATGTTCTTATTGATAATGAGGTTGTTATGTTTACTAAGACTTTTTCTTCTTTGATTAGACATGATGTATTTATTACTGATAGTATTGAAATGCTTGGTAAAATTACTAACAATGAAATATACAAGGATATTATTAAAGAGGCTGTTACTAATTTGAGTGCAGGAGCGGGGCTTTCTCCGGCTTTTGAGAATAAATGGGCTTTTCCTAGAGTTGCTTATGAGATGTTAGTAACTGGTGAAAAGACTGGTAGACTTGGGGTTATGATGGAAAATGTTGCTAACTATTATGAAGAAGAACAAAAGAATTTGATACAAAGACTTAAGAGTTTGATTGAACCTGTTATGATTATTGTGCTTGCTTTTATTGTTGGTGTTATTCTTTTAGCTATATTTATTCCAATGTTTAGTATATATAGTGATATATTATAATGGGTGATTTTATGGGAATAGAAATATATATATATATTATGATATTTATTTTTGGTAGTATTATGGGGAGTTTTCTTAATGTTCTTGCTATGAGATTATCAAATAATGAATCTATTTTATGGCCTAGTAGTCATTGTCATAATTGTAATCATAGACTTAGATGGTATGAACTTATACCAATTGTTTCTTATATAATACAAAAGGGTAAGAGTAGATGTTGTCATACTAATATTCCTATTAGTTATTTGATAATTGAAGTTGTTACTGGTATACTTTATATTGTTTCTTATCATTCTTTTGGATTTAGTTATAATTTTGTTATTAGTTTGATATTTATATCTAGTCTTATTGTTATTATAGTGAGTGATATTGAATATATGATTATATTAGATGAAATTATTGCTATTTCTTCTATTAGTATTATTATATTGGAACTTATATTTTTTGGACTTGATTATACTGTTAGTAAAATTTTGGCTGGTATTCTTGCTTTTGTTACTATGTATGTGATAAAATTAATAGGAGATAGATTATTTAAAAGAGAGAGTATGGGTGGAGGAGATATTAAATTAATGTTCTTGTTTGGAATAGTGATTGGATATCCTTTGGCTATATGTGATATATTTTTGGCTACTTTTATTGCTTTTCCTGTAGCTATATATATTCTTTTTAGTAGGAGAGATAATTTAATACCTTTTGGGCCTTTTTTAGCAATGGCCGCTATACTTATTCATATATCTAAAGTAGATATTAATGGTATTATTAATTTTTTAGTAAAATAAGGAGGAATCTTTATGCAGAAAATTTCAGTTAAAACTATTTATTTGATTTTAGTTATTTCTATTGGATTAGTAGGTTTGGGTGTTGGTTCTACATTTGCTATGTTTACTGCTAGTAGTAAAATTGATAATCCTATTAGTTTTACTGCTGGAATATTTGGTGAAAGTGATGTTATGGAAACTGTTGAAATTACTGTTTCTGCTGGAGAAACGAAAGCAACTAATATACATGTTACTAATAGTACTAATAGTAATTTAAATTATGTTATGTGGTATATTGATGAAGGTCTTGATATTGAACTTGGTAGTAAGAGAATTGATTCTGGTACTTATCAAACTACTATAGGTGCAGGAGAAGAACATAAATATGAGGTTAGTATTAGAAATAATAGTAGTAGTTCTGTAACTGTTGTTGTTGGTGTTTCTTCTGGTACTGGTAGTGTTACGCTTAATAGTGATATGAAGATGGTACCACAGAATGAACTTATTAATTTAAATACTCCTTTATCTGATTTTGATTATATTCTTGGTGGTGGTACTTATAATAATGAAAGTGATATGAGTTATTCTATACCAAGTGGTTATGTTTATTTAATTGATTACAAGGGTAGTTCTACAGATGTTACTATACCTGCTACATATACAGTTAATGGAATTAAATATAATACGGTTGTTTTGTCAGCTGATATGGATGAGGCTTCTGTAGGAGTTTTTATTGAAAATAAAACAATTACTAGTGTATCTATTGATGAAAATGTTAAATTGGTTAATTTTTCTGTCGGTACTGCTACTGAAGGATCTGCTGATAGTATGTTTAGTGATTGTACTAATTTAACTACGATATCTTCTTTACCTAATAATATTTCTAGTGCTTATGGTATGTTTAGTAATTGTACTAACCTGACTGGTACTATTGAAATAAAAGCTGAAAATATATCAACATTTTCTAGATCTTTTGAAAATACTAGTAAAAGTATAAATGTTATTTTACCTAAATCTGGAACTACAACGTATAATTCTTTTATGTCTTATTCTGAAAGGCCTAATAATGTTACTTATACTGTAAGAAGTAGTTAGTAATATTATTATTAAATAGTTATATAATTTAGTTAGATTTAATGCCTTGGTATTATGATACTGGGGTATTTTTTTTGTAAATAAGATGTCTATTTGTTGAAAAATAAGGGAAAATACTATATAATTAGTATGGTGGTTTAATATGAAAGATGTTATCAAGAATATATATGATTATTCTTTAGAAGATATAATGGGGGATAGTTTTGGTAGATATGCTAAGTATATTATTCAAGATAGAGCTATTCCTGATGTTAGAGATGGATTAAAGCCTGTGCAAAGAAGAATATTATATTCTATGTATAAAGAGAAGAATACTTATGATAAGCCTACTAAAAAGAGTGCTAATGCTGTTGGTCTTGTTATGGCTAATTATCATCCTCATGGTGATAGTTCTATATATGAAGCTATTGTTAGAATGAGTCAATGGTGGAAGAATGAGGCTCCTTTAGTTGAAATGCAAGGTAATAATGGTTCTATTGATGGTGATAGTGCTGCTGCTAGTCGTTATACTGAGGCTAGATTATCTAAAATAGCAGGAGAACTTCTTCGTGATATTGATAAGGCTGGTATTGTTCCTATGGCTCCTAATTATGATGATAGGTTACTTGAGCCTACTGTTCTTCCTAGTAGATTTCCTAATTTGCTTGTTAATGGTACTACTGGTATTAGTGCTGGATATGCTACTAATATGCCACCTCATAATTTAAGTGAAGTTATTGATGCTACAATATTTAGAATTGATAATCCTAATAGTAGACTTGATACTGTTATGAATTATATTAAAGGACCTGATTTTCCTACTGGTGGTATTGTACTTGGTACTGATGGTATTAGAGAAGCTTATGAAAATGGTAGGGGAAAGATATTTATTAGGGCTAGGGCTAGGATAGAAAAGAATAAAATTATTATTAATGAGATTCCTTTTGATGTTAATAAACAGATTCTTGTTAGAAAGATTGATGAGATTAGATTAGATAAAAAGATTGATGGTATTGTTGAGGTTAGAGATGAATCTGATAAAGATGGTCTTCAGATTGCTATTGATTTAAAGAAAGATGTTAATGGTGAGAATATTCTTAATTATTTATATAAGAATACTGATCTTCAGGTATCTTATAATTTTAATAATGTTGTTATTGTTAATCGTAGACCTATGCAACTTGGTCTTTTGGGTATTCTTGATGCTTATATTGCTCATCAAAGGGATATTGTTTATAAGGCTACTGAATTTGATTTGAAGACTGCTAAAAATAGTTATCATATTATGGAAGGTCTTGTTAAGGCACTTTCAATATTGGATGAGGTTATTGCTACTATTAGAAAGAGTAAGAATAAGGCTGATGCTATTGTTAATTTAGTAAATGAATATTCTTTTACTCAGGTTCAAGCAGAGGCTATTGTTAATTTGCAGTTATATAGACTTACTAATACTGATGTTGTATTATTAGAGGAAGAGATGAAAAAACTTGCTGAAATGATTAAATTGTATGAAGAGATTTTATCTAATCCTGATAAACTTAATAATGTTATTAAAGATGATCTTAGAAAGATTAAGAAGGAATATGGTATTCCTAGAAGAACTGAGATTAGGGATGAGGCTGCTGATATTAAGATAGATACTACTGTTATGATTCCTAAAGAGAGTGTAATTGTTGTTATATCTAATGAGGGATATATTAAGAGAGTTTCTACTCGTAGTTATAGTTCTGCTAATGGAGAGGAAACTGGTCTTAAAGAGAATGATTATGTTACACATTTATTTAATATTACTACTACTGATGTAATACTTTTATTTACTAATATGGGTAATTATTTATATGTTCCTGTATATGATATTTTTGATGGTAAATGGAAGGATCTTGGTAAACATATTAGTAATATTATTCCTTTATCTGATGGAGAGAAGATAATTAATGCTATAGGGGTATATGATTTTGATAGTGATAAGTATATTACTACATTTACTAAGAATGGTATGGTTAAGAGAACTAAACTTATTGATTATAAGGTTCTTAGATATAATAAACCTATTAAAGCTATTAATTTGAAAGATGATGATATGGTTGTTGATGTAACTATTAGTGATTTATCTAATGTATTTATATCTACTTCACTTGGATATGGATTATGGTATGATACTAGTGAGATTCCTATTCTTGGTGTTAAGGCTGCAGGTGTTAAAGCTATTAATTTAAAAGATGATTTTGTTGTTTCTGGTACTTTATTTGATGCTAAAGAGGAGTTTATTACTATTCTTACGGATAAGGGTACTGGTAAGAGAACTAAACTTCTTGAATTTGAAAAAACTTCTAGAGCTAAGAGGGGAATACTTCTTATGAAAGTTATTAAGAGTAATCCTAGTAAGATTATTAAGACTTATATTACTAATTCTAAAGATATGATTGGTGTTGTATCTGATAATTATACAAAGATTCTAAAACTTACTGAGATTCCTATAATGGATAGATATAGTAATGGTTCTTATGTTATTAAAGATAGAATTATTGATTCTTATAAGGTATGTAATATGATTAGTAAAGATGATATGGAAAAGCAAGAAGAAGATATTAAGTTTGAAAAGAAAGATGTTTCTTTAAAAGAAATTGATGATATGTTATCTAGTGTTGATGAAGTGCTAGATGATACTAAATAATAGTATTAAATAAAGGGTTATATACTTTTATAACCTTTTATTTATAAATATATATAAACTATATATAATTTAATGGAGGTATTTATATGTTATATGTAAGTGATATTATTTCTCGTTTTAATGGTAAGCTTCTTTGTGGAGATGAGAATATGATACTTGATAATTTTTGTAAGGATACGAGAATTATTAAGAATGGTGATATTTATGTTGGCATTAAAGGTGAGTCTTTTGATGGTAATAATTTTTATGCTGATGCTTTTGATAAGGGGGCTAAGGCTTGTATACTTGATAATACTACTTTAGTTGATACTGATAGATATGGTGATAAGACTATTATTTTAGTGGATAATACTTTGGAATGTATAGGTAAGCTTGCTAAGTATAAGAGAAGTTTACTTAATATTCCTGTTATAGCTATTACTGGTAGTGTTGGTAAAACTTCTACTAAGGATATGGTGGCTAGTGTTCTTAGTACTAAATATAAGGTTCTTAAAACTGAGGGTAATAATAATAATAATATTGGTCTTCCTTTTACAATACTTAGATATAAAGATGAAGATGTTATGGTTATTGAAATGGGAATGAATCATTTTGGTGAGATTTCTTATCTTACTGATATTGTTCGTCCTACTATTGGGGTTATTACTAATATTGGTACTGCTCATATTGGTATTTTGGGTTCAAGAGAGAATATATTGAAAGCTAAATTAGAGATAATAGAGGGACTTAATGGACCACTTATTATTAATAATGATAATGATATTATACGTAATAATATTAAATATATTGAATCTCTTAATGATATTGTTACTATTGGTATAGATAATGATAGTGATTATAAAGCTAGTGATATTAGTGATGATTTAACTAGATTTAAGATTAATGGTAATGATATGGAATGTGATATTGGTAATACTGCTTTTATATATAATTCTTTAGTGGCTTATAGTGTTGGTAGTTTATGTGATATAGATGTAGATAATATTAGGAACGGTATTAAGAATTTTAAACTTACTGGTAATAGGCTTGAATTTAAGAAGGCTAGATGCAAAGCTATACTTATTGATGATACTTATAATGCTTCTCTTGATTCTATTCGTTCTTCTTTGGAGATTCTTAAAAATAAAGAAGCGAAGAGACGTATAGCGGTTATTGGTGATGTTTTAGAAGTTGGGGATTATAATGAGGAGATTCATACTAAGATTGGTGAAGAGTTATTTAAAAGTAATCTTGATATTATTGTTACTATAGGAGATAATACTAGGTATACGGATAAGTTTTTAGAGAATAAAGGTTTTGATAATAGATATCATTTTAATAATGAGAGTGAGAGTTATGAATTTTTTGATGATATGTTAAGAGATGGAGATGTTGTCTTATTTAAGGCTTCTAATGGTATGAAACTTAAGAATATTGTTAATCATTTGGTTATGGAGGATAGATAATATGAAAAGTGATATTGAGATAGCTAGAAGTGTTAATCCTATGAACATTCTGGATGTTGCTAAAAAGATTGGTATTTGTGATTATATTATACCTTATGGTAAATATAAGGCTAAGATATCTATAGATGATATTTGTGATAAGAAGATTAAGAGTAAACTTATTTTGGTTACTGCAATTAATCCTACTCCAATGGGGGAAGGAAAAACTACGGTATCAATATCTTTATCCGATGCTCTTAATAAACTTGGTAAAAAGAGTATTCTTGCACTTCGTGAACCTTCTTTAGGCCCGGTATTTGGTATTAAAGGGGGAGCTGCTGGAGGAGGGTATGCTCAAGTTATTCCTATGGAGGATATTAATCTTCATTTTAATGGTGATTTTCATGCTATTACTAGTGCTAATAATTTATTATGTTCTCTTATTGATAATCATATTTATTTTGGTAATGAACTTGGTATTGATAAGGTTACTTTTAAGAGATGTTTGGATTTGAATGATAGACAACTTAGGGTTATTAATACTGGTTTATCTGGTGAAAGTAGGATTGTTCCTAGGGTTGATGGATTTGATATTACTGCTGCTAGTGAGATTATGGCTATTTTATGTTTGAGCAGGAATATTGATGATTTGAAGAGAAGGCTTGGTAATATTGTTATTGGTTATAATAAAGATGGTAAGGAAGTAACGGCGAAAGATTTAAAAGCAGAAGGAGCTATGGCAGTACTTCTTCATGATGCTATTTTACCTAACTTGGTACAAACTCTTGAAGGTAATCCTGCTATTATACATGGTGGTCCTTTTGCTAATATTGCTCATGGATGTAATAGTGTTATTGCTACTAATACGGTTATGAAACTTGGTGATTATACTGTTACTGAGGCAGGATTTGGTGCTGATTTAGGAGCAGAGAAGTTCTTAGATATTAAATGTAGAATGAATGATTTAAATCCTGATGCAGTGGTACTTGTTGCTACTATTAGATCTTTAAAGTATCATGGTGGTATGGATAAGAATGATATTACTAAAGAAGATATTCATTACTTGGATATTGGTATGAAGAATTTATATAAACATATAGATAATCTTCGTAATGTTTATGGACTTAATGTAGTAGTGGCTATTAATAGATTTGATAGTGATACGGATAAGGAAATTAGTTATTTATCTAAGAAATTAGATGAGAAGAATGTTAGTTATGCTCTTACTACTGGATTTAAGGATGGTAGTGATGGTTCTCTTCTTCTTGCTGAAAAGGTTATGGCAGAAGCTAATAAGAAGAATAATTTTAGTTATTCTTATGATATTAATGATGATATTAAAACTAAGATATTTAAGGTTGCTAATAAGATATATGGGGCTTCTGATGTTATTTATGATAATAAAGCATTAGAAGAAATTAAGAATTTGGAAGATAATGGTCATGGTAATTTGCCTATATGTATTGCTAAGACACAGTATTCTTTATCAGATGATCCTAATAATTTGACTGGTGATAATGAATATGATATTCATGTTAAAGAGGTTATATTAAAAGCAGGAGCAGAGTTTATAGTGGTTTTGACTGGTAAGATAATGACTATGCCTGGTCTTCCTAAGAATCCTAATTCTGAGAGAATTGATATTAAGGATGGAATAATAGAGGGAATATTTTAATAATATTCTTTCTTTATATAATTCCGGAAGTTTCATATTTGATTAGTAATATTCTACCTTAAGACTAAAAAAATTATAAGATATTATAATAGAATCAAAAGATATTTATTTGTAATACATATAAATCCTTTATTCAAAATATTATTTGTTTGCTTCTTTTATAATTTCTTTTTAGTTTGTAATATTTTCATCTAATGTACTATCAATTATGATTTTATTTAAACATTAACTGATTATATATAACTTATATTTTTATATTTAATAGGTGTTAAAATTTGATATAAATAAATACAGTAATATAAACATTTATTATTCGCTCTAAGTCTACGGTCTTAGAGTGTTATTTTGAGTTAAAATATTGTCTCAAAATAATGTATCATTTTAGTTTTTTATATAAGTTATATAAGTGTTTAATCGATATAAGATATAGAAGGTATAAATGTGAATTAAAATATGATAATTTTATTGATTTTTTATTTGTTGTTGTTTATAATAATATTAGATTTATTTAGGAGGGTTTAGAATGGAAAAAGAGGAAATTAAGAAGATAGTAAAGGATTTAAGAAATGGTAGATTTAAATTAATTTCTAAGGAAAAAATTTCTGAAATTGATTTATTAGAAATTTCGGAAAGGTTAAAAGATGATTCGAACTTTGATATTAGACAATTGATTGATATAATTTTACTAAATAATATTAATGAAAATTGTGATTGGAATATAGGAAGTGTTTTACAACATTTTGATTATAATAATATTATAGTTGCATTAGATAATGTTCCAACAAATAAAAGAGGATATTTATATGATTCGATAGGTTTTTGCTGGGTACTTGGTGAATGCCCATATAAAAATGATAAAGTTATAAATTTTTTGTATGAAGTAATTGAGAATGGTAGAAATCCTGAATCTTGGTGGAAGGCAGCCTTTTCACTAGAAAAAATAACAGGAAAAAATGCAATAAACAATTTAAAAAGAAGCTTAAAAAATTATGGAACAATTTCGTTGGAAGAAAGTTTAAGTGATTTATCTAATAAAAAAAATGTGATTAATATTCTTTTGAATGCAAATAGTGGTATAATAAAAGAAAAAATATATCCATACTTGAAGTTTAGATTTAATTCATCGGATAATGAAAAAGAACTAATAAACATTATTTGGTTATTAGGTAGACTTAGATTGTATGATGAAAGTATGCTAAATAAATCACTAGATTTGCTTAATACTACTGACAATTATGAAGTAAAATATTATATATTACAAGCAATGATAGATGATCCGAAAAGTGTTTATATAGAATACTTTAGAAAATTCTTGAATTCTGATGATAATTTAATAAGAAAAATGGCAATAATCGGCTTGGGAGAAGCAGGGACAAGTGCTGATGTAGAAATATTAGGAAAAATTTTACAAGAAGAGTCAAATCCAAATATAGTTGCACAATTATCAAAGGCAATATATAAAATTAGAAGTAATTATTTTAACGTTCAAGGAAATTATATGAAAAAATATATGGTGAATGAAAATGGTTTAATAGGAGATGATTCAGATAAATGGTATGCCGATGCTTCTATATATAATCTTTTTTCAGAGGCTGAAGATCCGGAAAACATTTGCTTTTCTTTAATATTTAATAGAATATTGTCTGATAAAATAACAATTGAAAATCCAGTTGATTTGGCTACTGGAACTGGAAGAGCAGCAAAATATATACTAAACAATATATCATATAGTGGTAAACTTTACGCAGTTGATTATAGTAAGCAAATGTTAGAATATTTTGATAGAACAATAAATAGGCAAAAATATTATGTAAAAGATATAGAGTTAGTTCATTCAAAAATTCAAGATTTTGTAATTCCAAATGGAGAAAAATCTTCAATGGTAATAAGTTCTTTTGGATTTCCTAGTAAAATATCTGATACCGAAAGATGTATGAACGAATTAGAAAGTGTGTATAACATGTTATCGGAAGATGGTGTGTTTGTGACACTTGGATGGGATGAGACGTTTAATGATGATTTAAACGCAATGTGGTATAGATATGTTCCTGATAATATTAAAGCTGCAAACTTTGAAGAATGGAGAAGAGCAAGAGAAGCAAGTATAACAAGTGCTAGAAATTGTGACTTAACATGGTACAAAAAGAATATACAAGTCCCATTATTATATGATACTTTGGAAGAAACGATAAATGTTATGGGACATTTATTCGGAAGAGATGCTGCATTAGAGGTTTTAAAAAGTAAAAGGACTATGTGGTGGATGTCTATGGGTATTACATGGGATGATAAAAAAAGTTTATCAAGAATTTTAAAAAAATAATGGAGGTATGTAATGAAAGAGATAGAAGTTTTGGTAGAAGTGCATGATGAAATAACTAACATAAAGAAAAAATTTGAGAAATTTAATTATGAAGGATTAAAAAGAGTGGTAGATGAATATTATTACGACCCAAAAAGAGATGCATTAAAGCCTGATAAAGAAAATCAGCTTAGTCATTGTCTAAGACTTAGAAGTAAAAATGATGATTATTCTATAACTTATAAAGATGATGTTTTTGAAAATGGTAAATGGTTATATTCAAATGAATATGAAACAAAGGTAGAATCAATTATTATGATGAAAAAAATATTTGATAGATTAGGATTAGTAAAATTTATAGAAATAGATAATAAAAAGGAAACATATACTTATAATGACTATGAAATTGTAATAGAAGATGTTAAGGATTTAGGAATATTTATGGAAGTTGAATATTGTACTAATGATAATGTTGATGTAAAACAAGTAAAGGAAGAAATACAAAACTTTATTAATGGATTAGAGTTAAATGTATCAGAAGAATTAAATATGGGAAAACCTGAAATGTACATGAAAAAACATAATATTCATATTGATTAATGAATTAAAATGAAGAATCTTGATAATATATTAAGACTCTTTTTTATATGATGGAAAATTAATTATCAATTAGTATCTTTTTGAACTATGTTTAAAATTGAAAATAAGATATTATCTTGTAATGTATATAAATTATAATTATTTTTTTTGATATTATTGTAACATTAATTATAAAGATGGAAAATTTTTTGTAATAAAAAATATATTACTAAAAACAACAAACAATTACAAAAATGCTGTATTGACAGCATATAAAATAAATGATATTATTTATACGTACGTGATGAGTGGTATATATACTTTAGTTATATTTAAATATCAAATGGAGATAAATTGATAATAAAAATTTTTGATGTAATAGATATGTATATAATTCTTATTTAGGCAAAAGTAATAGCTATTGTACTAGTATAAAAGATTATACTAGTATTTTAAGGCTTTAATGGGTAATATGAATAGAAATTTATGTCGCTCTATAGTGATGTGAGTAAATTTTGTTTGTTTTTGCTTGATATTGTGATAGAATACTAGAGAAAGAAGGAAATGAGATGAAAGTTGGAATATGTAGTTTGGGATGTAAGGTTAATATTTATGAATCTGAAGTTGTAACTGATTTACTTAAAAAGGGTGGATATGAAATAGTTTCTTTTGAAGATAAAGCGGATATTTATATTATTAATACTTGTTCTGTTACTAATGAGAGTGATAAGAAGTCAAGAAAGATGATTAATAGGGCTAAAAAGAATAATAGTGAAGCTATTATTGTTGTTATGGGATGTTATAGTCAGGTTAGCAGTGATGATATAGAAGCTGATATTATTCTTGGTAATAAGGATAAATCAAAGATAGTGGAGATTTTGAATGATTTTATTAGAGATAGGGAAGGTAAGAAGATTATATATGATTTAAGTAGTGTTGAATTTGAGAAAATGGAAATTAGTCATTTTGATAATCATACTAGGGCTTTTGTTAAAATACAAGATGGTTGTAATGCTTTTTGTTCTTATTGTATTATTCCTTATACTAGAGGTAGAGTTAGGAGTAAGAATAAAGAAGATGTTATAGAAGAGGTAAGTAGACTTGTACGGGACGGCTACAAAGAGATTGTTCTTACTGGTATTCATACTGGAAGATATGGTATTGATATTAATAGTAGTCTCTATGAACTTTTATGTGAACTTGTTAAAATACCTAATATTTATCGTATTAGATTATCTTCTATTGAAATTAATGAGGTTACTCCAGAGATTATAGACCTTTATAAGAATAATAAAATTATGGCTAGACATTTACATGTACCACTTCAATCTGGTAGTAATAAGATACTTAAACTTATGAATAGAAGATATAATAAAGAAGAGTTTATGAAGATGATTGATAAACTTAGGGAAATAGAGGATATTTCTTTAACTACTGATTTGATTGTTGGTTTTCCTAATGAAACAGATGATGATTTTGAAGAGACTATGGATACTTTGAAGAAGATTCACTTTACTAAGATTCATACTTTTCCTTATTCTAGAAGGCGTGGTACTGTAGCGGATAAGATGGATGGTCATATTTCAGGAGATATTAAGAAAAAAAGAGTTCATGAGGTTATTGAATTATCTAATGAATATGAAAATGAATATTATAAGAGTAAAATTTCAAAAGTATATGATGGGGTAGTTGAAAGACATAATAATGGTTTAGTAGTGGTTCATACTTCTAATTTTATACCGGTTATTATAGATGATAATGATAATATAGAAAATAATAGTATTGTTAATGTTAAGATTGAAAAAGTAGATGGTCTTAATGTATATGGAAGGGTAGTTTAACTACTTTTTCTTTTGTGGGAAATTATGTTTTTTAATTGACATTGATATATGGGAATGTTATAATTTTAACGATTGTATATTTTTATCATAGTATATAGATGGAGGTTTATATGTTAAAATTACTTAAGAATTTAAATAAAAGAGATTATATATATGTATTTATATCTGCTGGACTTATTGTTTTTCAGGTGTGGTTAGAACTTAAAATGCCTGATTATATGTCAAATATTACACAACTTGTACAAACTCGTGGGGCTTCAATTAATGATATATTAAGAGAAGGCAGTTATATGCTTTTGTGTGCTTTTGGTAGTTTGGTATCTGCTTTTATTGTTGGGTATTTTACTTCTACGATAGCGGCTTCTTTCTCTTATCGTACTAGAGGTAAGTTATTTAGAAAGGTAGAAGATATTAGTACATTTGAGGTTAAGAAGTTTTCTCCTAGTAGTCTTATTACTAGGACTACTAATGATATTACACAGATTGAGTTTCTTATTGCAATGGGACTTACTTTAATGATTAAGGCTCCTATTACTGCTGTTTGGGCTGTTACTAAGATTCTTAATAAGAATATAGAGTGGAGTATACTTACTGGTGTTGCTGTTTTGGTTTTGCTTATTACTATTGGGATTATTATGATGATTGTTATGCCTAAGTTTAAAATAGTACAGGAACTTATGGATAAGATTAATATGGTTATGAGAGAAAATTTATCTGGTATTAGGGTTGTTAGAGCATTTAATGCTGAAAAATATCAAGAAGATAAGTTTGAAAATGTTAATAATACGCTTACTAATCAGCAAGTATTTAATCAAAAGGCTTTTAACTTTTTGAGTCCTGTTATGTATTTGGTTATGTACTTTTTGACTTTGGGTATATACTTTATAGGGGCTATACTTATTAATGAAGCTAATATGGGAGATAAGATTGTTTTGTTCGGTAATATGATTGTCTTTTCTTCATATGCTATGCAAGTTATTATGTCATTCTTAATGCTTGCAATGATCTTTATGATGTTGCCGAGAGCTAGTGTATCTGCTAAAAGGATTAATGAAGTACTTGATACTCCTATTAGTGTTAATGAAGGAAATGTTACTATGAATAATAGTGATATTAAAGGCTGTGTTGAATTTAAGAATGTTTCATTTAAGTATCCTGATGCTGATGAATATGTACTTGAAGATATATCATTTAAGGTTAATAAAGGTGAGACTATTGCCTTTATTGGCTCTACTGGTAGTGGTAAGAGTACGCTTATTAATTTGATACCTAGATTTTATGATGCTACTAGTGGGGAGATACTTATTAATGGTATTGATGTACGTGATTATAGTTTTGAATATTTGAATAATATTATTGGTTATGTACCACAGAAGGCTACTTTGTTTTCAGGAGATATTTTATCTAATGTTTCTTTTGGTAAGAATATTGATGGTAAACCTTCTAATAAAAAAATTGCTGATGCACTTAGAGTATCACAAGCTAGTGAGTTTGTATCTAAATTAGAAGATGGGGAAAAATCGCATATAGCTCAAGGAGGTACTAATATTAGTGGTGGACAAAAGCAAAGGTTATCTATTGCAAGAACTATTGCTAGGAATCCGGAAATATATATATTTGATGATTCTTTTAGTGCTCTTGACTATAAGACAGATAGTACTTTAAGACGAGAACTTAGAGAATATACTAAAGATGCTACTGTTATGATAGTGGCGCAAAGAATTGGTACAATACTTAATGCTGATAAGATTGTTGTACTTGATAATGGTAAATGTGTTGGTGTTGGAACACATAATGAACTTATGAAAAAATGTAAAGTTTATAAAGAAATTGCTTTATCACAGGTGTCAAAGGAGGAATTAGAAAATGTCTAGTAATGATAAAAATAGAAATAATTCTTCTAGAGGTCATGGCCCTATGAGAATAAATGAAAAACCAGAAAACTTTGTTCTTTCTATAAAGAAACTTATGAAGAGTTTGAGTAGTTTTAAGATACTTATATTTGTAGCTATTATACTTGCTGCTTTGTCTTCTATACTGTCTTTAGTGGCTCCTAATAAGTTATCTGATTTGACTGATGAGATATCTCGTGGTATTACGATTAATACTACTAATATGAAAGAATTAGAAAATGATCTTACTTCTAATGTTAGTGAAATTGGTAGTATTTTGGGTATTAATTTAGATGAGAATACTATTTATAGAGTTAATACTTCTAATATTAGTAATGATGATAAGTATTTATTTAATGATACTATTAAGAAAATTAGTGATGATAGGGATAATGCTATTATGTATTTTAGTAAGCTTCCTAGTAGTGTACTTGATATTATTGTTTCTGATAGTACTTATAATGATATTTATATTAGTAAAGATGATAAAATTAATGCTATTTTGGCTTTTCATGATATTGATGTTAATAATAAGAATTATGCTGGTATTAATAAATTACCAGATAGTATTAAGATGGCTTTGTTTCCTAGTACTAATATAGATGGAGTGGAAATTAGTACTGATGATAAGATAGATTTTATTGTTAAAATGGCTGGTAGTGATACATCTTCGGTTAATGAGATGTATAAGGTTATGGAGAATGTTCCTAGTAGTATTCAAAAGGTTATTGGTCCTAAGATGAATATGGATAAAATTAAAGATATTGCTATTTTACTTGCTTGTTTATATATTATTAGTGCAATATTTAGTTATATTGAAGGTTTATCTATGATTAAAGTGGCTAATGGTTATGCTAAAAGACTTAGAACTAGTATATCAGAAAAGATAAATAGATTACCACTTAAGTTTTTTGATCATAATTTATCTGGAGATATTTTATCTAGGGTTACTAATGATGTAGATACTATTGCTCAGTCACTTAATAATAGTTTATCTACTTTGGTTTCTGCTAGTACTTTGTTTATTGGTTCTATTATTATGATGTTTGTTACTAATTATATTATGGCTATTACGGCTATTGTATCTAGTTTAATTGGTTTTGTTCTTATGTTTATTATACTTGGTAAATCTCAGAAATATTTTACTAGAAGACAAACTGAGCTTGGTAATTTGAATGGATATATAGAGGAAATTTATAGTGGCCTTAATGTTGTTAAAACTTGTAATGCTAAGGAAGAAACTACTTTGGAGTTTGATAAGTTAAATGATAAATTATATGATTGTAATAGGAAAAGTCAATTTTTATCTGGACTTATGCAACCTATTATGAGCTTTATTGGTAACTTTAGTTATGTTGCTGTATGTGTAGTAGGGGCATTACTTGTAAGTAAGGATATGATATCTTTTGGTACAATAGTGGCATTTATTATGTATGTTAGATTGTTTACTAATCCTTTATCACAAATAGCTCAAGCTATGACTTCGCTTCAAACTACCGCTGCAGCTAGTGAAAGAATATTTGGTTTACTTGAAGATGAAGAAATGAGTAGTGAAGATAATATTACTAAGAAGTTAGATAAAAATAAAGTTAAGGGTAATATTGAATTTAAAAATGTTAAATTTGGTTATGATGATGATAAGGTTATTATAAATGATTTTACAGCAAAGGTTAAAGCTGGTCAAAAGGTTGCTATTGTTGGTCCTACTGGAGCAGGTAAAACGACAATGGTTAATTTGCTTATGAAATTTTATGATATTAATGATGGTGATATACTTATTGATGGTACTTCTATTCGTGATATAAAGAGAAGTAATGTTCATGATTTGTTTACTATGGTTCTTCAAGATACTTGGTTGTTTAATGGTACTGTTAAAGAGAATATTATTTATAATCAGAAGCATGTAAGTGATAAAAAGGTAGAGGAAGTATGTAAGATTGTTGGCGTTGATCATTTTATTAAGACTTTACCTGATGGTTATGATAGTGTTATATCTGATAATGATTCGGTATCTTCTGGTCAAAGACAGCTTCTTACTATTGCTAGAGGTATGATTAGTGATAGTCCATTCTTAATACTTGATGAAGCTACTAGTAACGTAGATACGAGAACTGAAGAATTGGTTCAGAAAGCAATGGATAAACTTATGGAAAATCGTACATCATTTATTATTGCTCATAGGTTATCAACAATTAAGAATGCTGATTTAATTCTTGTTATGAAAGATGGTAATATTATTGAACAAGGTAATCATAATACTTTAATGAAAAAGAATGGTTTTTATGCTAATTTATATAATTCTCAATTTGAAAAAGTTAGTAAATAAAAAAATAGCGGTGGCTATTTTTTTTCTATTTCTTTTAAGATTCTTTCGGTATTAGAAAAGTTTAATTTGGCTATATTTTTTAGAACATCTTTACCATATTTTTCTACTAGTTTTATACCAACATCTTCAACATAATAATTGGCTCCTTTAGGAAGAAATATTCCATATTTATCTCCTAATTTATCTATTTCTTTGATAAAGATATATCTGCTTATTAATGAGGATACGGCAACAGATAGACATTTATCTTCGGCTTTGGTTATAAAAGTTATTCCTTTTAATGGGTTAGGAACATCGCTTAGATGGTTATAATAACTTTTTTCTGGTTCAAACTGATCTACTACTATATAATCATAATTGTTATCTTTTATCATTTCGGATAATGCTTTATTATGAAGAATGGCTTTTATTTTATTCATGTTCATATCTTTGCCATATTTTTCGTTATATTCATTGTTTGATAACATTATTGTTTTATATGGTATTTTTTTTATTATCTTTGGTACTATTTTTAGTATTTGTTCATCGGATAGTTTCTTGGAATCTTTTACTCCTAGTTCGGTTAAGAATGGTATGTTATCTTTGCTTACAAAGGATGCTGTTACTACTATTGGTCCATAGTAATCTCCTGTTCCTACTTCGTCAGATCCTACTGAAGATATATCAAGAGGTAAATTTATTTCTTCCTTTTTTATTTCTTTCTTTGGTATGTCATCAGTAAAGTATTCAATGTCTTCTTTATTATTTTTTATGTTTTCCCACATACTTGATTCTATATCTGCTGATACACCTTGGAACATAGCTTTTCCTGATTCGTATAAAGTTACTATTGTATCTCCTGTATCTGCTTGAAAGATGGCGTATGGTGGTGTTTTTTCTCTTTTCATTGGTTCATAAAAATTATTCATTAGTTTTTTTGTTTCGTTATCTACACGTATTACTTTGGTAATTGTTTTTGCCATAGTGTACCTCCTAAATATATTTTATCATAATATTGTTTTTTATCAAGTTTTTAAATATTATTTTACATATATTTTATTTTATGATATAATATTAGAAATTTTTTTGGGGGGATATTATGAAATTTTATGTTGGTGATGAAGAATTAGGAATGGTTATTGAATCTTATTATCGTTATGAGGAACGTTTATATATTAGATATTTAGATGATTCTATGGCTACTATTTATGATCCTAATGGTGATTATGAAAAAATGTTACAAAATAGAATGATAAGACAATTACAAGAAAGAAATGAAGTTGTTGACTTTGAATTTTTAGCTAGAAAGTGTTATTTTGATTGTGTATCTTTTACATCTTTGTATGGTTTATATATGGCTTGTCTTTTTAAACACGATGGTAATGTACCTTTTTATATTACTATTCCTTCAGTTATTATGGGAACTTGGGGAATGATGAGAGCAAAAGAATCTATTAAAATAATGGAAGATATTAAAAAATCTAATTTGTTTTTGGCTATGAATGATAGTCTTGGTGATGATTCTGAACTTAATGTTAATACTTTAGATGATTATTCTTATAAAAATGTTAGAAAAATATATAGAAAAGTTCTTAAGAAGTAATTTGCTTAGGTATTTTACTTCTTTTTTTCTTGCCCTTTTATATTATTTAATATATAATATATGTGTGGAGATGTAGTAGATGGATAAGAGTATTATTAAGGTTAGAAGTATGTCATTTAAGTATGCTGATAAATATATATTTAAAGATTTTGATATGGATATTGATACTAATTCTTTTGTCTGTATAATTGGAAGAAATGCTTCTGGAAAGAGTACTCTTGTTAAGATATTGGGGGGCTTGTGTAAAGCTTCTGGATATATTAATGTTGATGGTTATTTACTTAATGATACTTATATTAAAAAGATTAGAAGAAGTTTAGCTATTTGCTTTGATGATGCTGATAGGCATTTTATTGGGGATACTGTTTTTGATGACCTTGCTTTTTCGTTGGAAAATTTGGGATATTTTCCTAAAGAAATTGAAAATATGGTTAATAATATAGCTAAGAAATTTAAGATAGATGATATACTTGATATGCCTGCTGAAAAGATTAATGATTCTGAAAAAGAGAAGGTTATGATTGCTAGTAGTCTTATTTTTAATCCGAAAATTCTTTTACTTGATGAGTCTATTCATAAACTTACTCCTAATGATAAAAAACTTGTATTTAAGATTCTTGATGAATATAAAAGAAAAGAAAAACTTACTATTATTCTTATTACACATGATTTAGAGGATACTTTGAAGGCTGATAGGATAATTGTTCTTGATAAGGGAAATATTGTTTTGGATGGTACATGTGAAGAAATATATAAAGATGATACATTGGAAAAAATGGGTTTTAATCTTCCTTTTATAGTTAAATTGTCACATAATCTTATGTTATATGATGTATTGGATAAGGTTTATTTTGATGATGTGGAGGTTATGAAAAAGTTATGGGGATAAGGTTAGAAAATGTTTCATATCAAGATAAAATTAAGAATATTAGTTATGAGTTTGAGGATGGTAAGATTACTACTGTTATTGGTTCTTCTAGTAGTGGAAAGACGCTACTTAGTTATATTCTTAGTGGTATTATAGATGATTATACAGGTAATATTATTAGTACTTATAAAAACAGAGAAATTGGATATATTTTCCAGAGACCTGATGAAGCTTTTATATTTGAGACTGTAAAAGAAGAATTGGCTTTTGGTATTAGAAAATATAATTATAGAGTTGATGAAATAGATAAAAGAATGGAAGAGGCTCTTAAGATGGTTGGACTTCCAAAATTTTATTTGGATAGAAATCCTTTTACTCTTTCTAGTGGAGAGAAAGAAGCTTTAGCTTTGGCTACAATACTTATTCTTAATCCTAAGGTTATTATAATTGATGATCCTAGTATTAGCTTGGATAATTATAGATGTGATCATTTGATTAAATTACTTAAGAAATTGTGTAATAGATATAAAAAGACGATTATTATTTTTTCTTCTAATACTCAATTTTTGGTAAGAGTTACGGATAATTATGTGTTACTTAAGAATGGTAAGATTGTGTTATCTGGTAATAGGAGAAATTTATCGGATAATATTGGTAAATTTAAAAATGCTAATGTTTGTATACCTAGGATTACACAATTTATAAGTAATGCTAATAAAAAATATAATGCTAATTTGGAATATACTTTTGATATTAAAGAACTTATGAAGGATATATATCGTAATGTTAAGTGATATTTGTATTGGTAAATATATTCCAAATGATTCGGTTGTTTATAAACTTAATCCATTATTTAAGCTTTTATCTGTTATTATTATGATTATTAGTATATTTTTTATTAATAGTTATGATGATATTATTATGCTTGGTTTTTATTTAATACTTAGTATGATATATAGTGATATTGGTATAAAGGTATATTATAAAAATATTTGTAATATTAAGTTATTTTTGATATTTATACTTGTTGTTGATCTTATATTTTTTACTGGTATTGATAGAATTATTTTTGATTTATTTAAGCTTATTTTTATTGTTATTTATGCTAGTATTCTTACTTATACTACTAAAATGACGGAGATTGTGTATAGTATTAGTAAATTACTTAAACCTTTTAGTAATATTATTCCTGTTAATGATATTTCTATGGTTATTACTTTGACACTTAGATATATTCCTACTTTGATTGAAGAGTATAATAGAATTATTAGAGCACAAAAATTAAGAGGTATGGATTTTGATAAGGAAAATTTAATTGGTAAACTTAATATTATTAGTAAGATGTTGGTTCCGATGTTTGCTTTGTCTATAAAAAAAGCAGAAGATAGTGCGAATATTATGGATCTTAGGTTATATAATTATGGTAAGTCTAGAAGTAGTTATAGGACTTTTAAATGGAAGGGTATTGATACATTTTTATTTATTTTAAATATACTTATACTTATTATTGTAATTGTTTATTAGGAGGTATTATATGAGATATTTAATTACAGTTAGTTATGATGGTACTTTATTTGCCGGCTATCAAAAACAGCCTAAACAGAGAACTGTTCAGGGAGAAATTGAAAAAGCTTTGAAAGAAATTAGTGGTGGTAAGAAAATTGATATTCATGCTTCGGGAAGAACTGATGCTGGAGTTCATGCTATTAATCAGAAGATACATTTTGACTTGGATACTAAAATAACGATTGAAAAGCTTGCTAAAGGGCTTAATAGCCTACTACCGGAAGATATATTTGTTAAGAAGGTAGAGGAAGTTAGTGATGATTTTCATGCTAGATTTTCAGCTATAGGAAAGGAATATATGTATATTCTTAATGTTGGGGAGTATAATCCATTAGAGAGAAATTATGTATATCAACATAATAAAAAACTTGATGTTGTTGAAATGGAAAGAGCTATGAAATATTTTGAGGGAACGCATAATTTTAAGTCCTTTACTAAGAGTGATGATGAAAAGGATGATTATGTTAGGACGATATCTCAAACTAATCTTATTAGGGATCCTAAGGATTTGAATAAAATTACTTTGATTTTTGTTGGAACTGGTTTTTTGAGATATATGGTAAGAAATATGGTTGGTCTTTTGATTGAAGTTGGTGAAGGTAAAAGAAAAAGTGAAGAAATTATTAGTATCCTTCATAGTGAAGATAGAAGGACTGCTGGAAAAACGGCTAATCCTGAGGGATTATATTTAAAGAATGTGTTTTATTAATTTACAAAGTTTGATTTATATATTATAATTATTAAGAGGTGTTATGAATGGGAAGAGAACTTAAAAGAAAACAAGCTAAAAGAGAAGGAAGAAATGTTAAAGAAGTACAAATTAAGAAAAAAGAAGCTAATGAACTTAAACCTAAATCTTTATTAACTATATTAGGTGTACTTGTATTAGTTTTTGGTGTTTTATATTTAATTACTGGATTATTTATTACTAAAGATTTTTCTTGGTTTGATAAGAAGAAAGATGATACTAGTAGTGATACTAATAATGATAATACTGTTTCTAATAAAATATTAGCGGTTGATACTTTGAATCAAGGTGATGATGAGTATTATGTCTACTATTATGATAGTAGTGATAAGAATGATAGTATTAGTAATAATGTAGATAGTTTATCTAGTAAAGTATATAGGGTTGATTTAAATGATGGCTTTAATAGTAATTATGTTGGTGAGCCTTCTGGAATAGTAGATGATATTAGTGATTTAAAAGTTGAGAATCCTACTATTGTTAAAGTTTCTAATAAAAAAATTATAGAATTTTATAGTGGAAGTGAAGAGGTTAATTCTATTTTAGATTAGGGGTGTTTTATGCAAAAATTATATTTAGATTGTGATGGAGTTATTCTGGATACTGTTTCTAAAAGAATCTATGAAAAATTAAGAGAGCTTGGTATTAATACTGCTGAAGCTACAAGTATGTATTTTTCTAAATTAGATTGGGATAAATATATAGATGAATGTGGTCAAATAGATAATTCTATAGATAAAATTAAAGAGTTATGTAATTATTATGATATAGAAATACTTACACATATTAATTCTGATAATGAGGGTGTTTCTAAGATTAAGTATTTTGATAAGGTGTTGCCTGGTGTTAAGGTTAATGTTGTTCCTAAAGCTATTGCTAAGGCTGATTTTATTGATCCTAAGGGTATAATTTTGGTTGATGATTTTATACCTAATTTGGATTATTGGTCTCATAAGGGTGGAATTTCGGTTAAATTTTCTGATTCTGGTAAGGAATGTGATTATGTTACAATTACTGATTTGATGGATTTAACTAAAGTTAATTTTAAAATGAGATATAAAGTTAAAGAGTAGAGGTGAAAGATATGAAACTTATGAATGTTAAGGGTACTTCGGATAGTTTACCTAATAAGGAAATTATTAAAAGACGTGTAGTTAATATACTTACGGATACTTTTGAGAAGTATGGTTATTTACCGCTTGATAGTAGTATTTTGTGTTATTATGATTTACTTGCTAGTAAGTATGCTGGTGGTAGTGAAATTTTAAAGGAAGTATATACTTTGAATGATCAAGGTGATAGAGAACTTGGTCTTAGATATGATCTTACTGTACCTTTTGCTAAGGTTATTAGTATGAATGTTAATAAAAATATCAGTTTACCTTTTAAGAGATATGAAATTGGTAAGGTATTTAGAGATGGCCCTGTTAAAAGTGGTAGAGCTAGAGAATTTTATCAGTGTGATGTTGATGTATGTGGTATTGAAGGTTCTTATATTGAGGCTGAAATGCTTGAAATGACTGTTTCTTGCTACAAAAAACTTGGTATTGATATTTATATTGAAATTAATAATAGAAAATTATTGCAAGGACTTATTAGTGCTGCTGGAATTGATGATGATATTATTAATAAAGTTATTTTGTCAGTAGATAAATTAGCTAAAATAGGTGAAAATGGTGTTAGAGAGGAACTTAAAGAATTTGATATTTCTTCTGATAAGCTTGATAAGTTATTTGGTTATTTTAAATTATCTATAAATGATATTGCTAAACTTTCTATTGATAATGATATGTTTGTACAAGGTAGAAATGAAATTAGTGAATTATTTGATTATATTGATAAACTTGGTCTTACTGAGTGTAAGTTTACACCATATTTGGCTAGAGGACTTGAAATTTATACTGGTACGATATGGGAAGTATTTGATAAGAGGCAAAGACTTACTTGTGCTTTAGGTGGCGGTGGTAGATATGATAAGATTATTACTAATTTTATTGATGATGGTAATAACTATCCTGCTGTAGGTATATCATTTGGAATTGTTCCTATATGTGAAATTCTTGAGAATGATTATGATGAGTCTTTATATGATGTTCTTGTTATCCCAATGAATACTAATATTGAGTGTTTAAAATTTGCTAGTAAACTTAGAAGTAATGGTATTAAGGTACTTATTGAAATGAAAAGTAAAAAGCTTGGTAAAATACTAGAGAAGGCTGATAAGAATAATATTCCTTATGTTATTATTATTGGGGAAAATGAAATTACTAGTGGAATAATTGAAATTAAAGATATGGCTAATAGTCTTAGTACTGAAATTAATATGGATAATATTGATGATATATGTAATATTTTGAAAGTAAGAGAGTAATAATCTTTTACTTTTTATATTGCAAAAATATTAATTATTTGGTATTATATTTATAGTAAGGGATGATAGATATGGATAGTAATAAAGTTAATAAATTTTTACTTATTACCACTATTCTTAGTGTTAGTATATTACTTATAGGAGCTACTTTTTCTTATTTTACAGTTAGTAATAAAAGTAAGCTTAATGCTGTATCTGTATCTGCTGGTCGTGTTCAACTTGGACTTGGTGTATCTGATATGACCGCTGGTATCAAACTTATTCCAACGAGAGATGAAGATATTATGACTGCTTATAAGCATAATTGTATTGATGATAATGGTTATGGTGCTTGTAATGTGTTTTCGTTTTCTTTGTCTAATTTTTCTAAAGCACAAGATGTTATTGGTAAAATTGATTTTACTGTTAATAATATTGAACATCTTAGTTATATGGTACTTGATGATAATGATGAAATTTATTTGAGTAAAACTTCTATACCTAATGGTACTTCTTCTGGTTTATCGTTAGGTGAACATTTTATATTGGGAAATGCTACTGAAGTTAATCCTACTACTAAAAACTTTAAGCTTGTTATATGGCTTAGTAATTTAGAAGAGGCACAAGAAAAAGAAGATGCAGGTACTTATAGTGCTGTTGTTACTTATTCTTCTGTTGATGGTAGTATGCTTACTGGTACTGTTAGTGGTATTAAGGATAATGGTGATTAAAAACTACATTTTTTGTAGTTTTTTTGACTTTTTTCTTAATATATGGTAATATAATTGTCGATTTTTGGGGATGATTTTATGTTTTATTTTTTAGATAAGATTGATAATTATATTAGGGATAATGGAATTCCTTTTAGAAATGTTGAAATTAATAGTGATTATTTGCCTTTATATTTTAATTATGCTATTCTTTGTAAAATTAGAAGTTTGGGTCCATCTGTTTTTGATTTGATGTGGCCAAGTAAATATGTTCTTACTTATGATGATGATAATAATTTATATTTAGAAGCTATTGGTAGCGATTGTAGAACTAGATTATTTGTATATTCTACTGATGGATATAAAAATGCATCTGATGTTAATTATAGAGCTAAAATATCTGATTATCAATTATATAAAGAGGCATGTGTTATTAAATATAATAAAAAAGTACAGGATGAAATAATGGGAAAATTAAATGAAAAATATTTGAATAGACCTGTATCTGATAAGATTAAAGAATTATATGATGTTACTAGTATTATTAATCATGAATATTCTTATTTAATGTGGGAACGTATTGCTTCTACTGTAGATTATACTAAGGAAATGGATAAAGCTAGTGATAGTATTATTGCTTATATTGATTATCTTAATACTGCATATAGGGATGATTTGCTAGAATATGATAAGGAAAAATTAGTTACTGTAAATTTTACTATGCCTGATTGTGATACTGTTGTTAGAAGAAGTGGTGTTAATAGTGGTAATAATAGTAGGGATAGAATAAATAAAATTATTCCTGCTAATGATAGGGTTAATATACTTAATTCTTTTGATTATGATTATTATTGTTTGGCTTCTAGTGGTAGTAATCGTAATGTTGATTATTATTGTTATTTATATAGAAATTATGATGATATTCCTGTACTTGTTATTGAGTCTTATAGTGGTATTAATTATACTAAAGTCATTTATTTGGAAAGGGGATATAATTATTCTAAGGAAGAGTTTTCTTATTTGTGTAAAAAATATTTGGAATTATCTAATTTTGATTCTTTTCAAACTGGTATGGTTATAAGATTTAATCATACTAATATAGAGGATTTTGATAGTAATATTAAATTAGTAATAGGTGGTACTTCGAGAAAGAAAGATTATAATAAATGTATGCGTGTTAAGAAAATAGTGAATAATTTATAATAATATAAATATACTGTAACATAAAATGGTTGACAGTATATTTTTTTTGTGATAGAATATTTTAGGAAAGCGAGGGATATATATGGCAGTTAAGATTAGACTTAAGAGAATGGGAGCTAAGAAGGCACCTTTTTATCGTGTTGTTGTAGCGGATTCAAGAAGTCCTAGAGATGGTAGATTTATTGAAAATATTGGTACTTATAATCCTTTAGTTACACCTGCTGAAATTAAAATTGATGAAGAGGCTGCTATTAAATGGCTTAATAATGGTGCTATTCCAACTGATACTGTTAAAAATTTATTTAGTAAATCAGGAATTATGGAAAAGTTTCATAATTTAAAACAAGGTAAGTAATGAATAATAGTTTAGTAGAACTTACAGAGCTTATTATTAAAGGTCTTGTTAATGATTCAGAATCAGTATCGGTAAAGGAATTTGAGTCAGATGAGGATAATACTGTATTAATTGAAGTTATGGTTAATGGTGATGATATGGCTAAAGTAATTGGTCATGGTGGTAAGACTATTAATTCGATTAGAACTATAGTTCAAGCAGCATCTTTTAATCAAGATAATAAACTAGTTAAAATTAATGTTGACTCTTATTAGAACATGTAAATGTTCTTTTTTTCTTGACTTGATTTTTCTTTACTTATGTTTTATAATTAACTAGGAGGGTATGTAAGTGAGTAAGATATGTAATGTTTATGCTAGAGAAATATTAGATTCTAGAGGAAATCCTACTGTTGAAGTTGAGGTTTTATTGGAATCTGGAATAAAAGGTATTGCTTCTGTTCCTAGTGGTGCTTCTACGGGAAAAAGAGAGGCTTTAGAACTTAGAGATAATGATAATAATAGATATCATGGTAAAGGTGTACTTAAGGCAGTTAGTAATGTTAATAATATTATTAATCATTTAATAGTTGGTATGGATGCTAATAATTTAAGAGAAATTGATGAAGTTATGATAAAAAAGGATGGTACTTCTAATAAGAGTAATTTGGGTGCTAATGCTATACTTGGAGTATCACTTGCGGTGCTTAAAGCAAATGCTTTGGAGAATAATAAAGAACTTTATGAATACTTAGGAAATGATTATAGTATGCCTAGATGTATGATGAATATTTTAAATGGGGGAGTTCATGCTAATAATAATCTTGATTTTCAAGAATTTATGATTATTCCTAGTAAAGGTGAATATAGAGAAAATTTAAGAATGGGTAGTGAAGTATTTAATACTTTAAAGAGTGTTCTTAAGGAAAAGGGTTTGTTATGTGGAGTAGGTGATGAAGGTGGATTTGCTCCTCTTATATCTGATGCAGAAGAGGCTTTAGAACTTATTAGTATGGCTATTCAAAAAAGTGGTTATATTTTGGGTAAGGATATATTTATTGGTCTTGATGTTGCTGCTTCAGAAATATATCATGATGGATATTATGTATTGGAAGGTAAAAATTATAGTAGTTTAGAACTTATTGGTTATTATAGAAAACTTATTGATAAGTATCACATTATATCAATAGAAGATGGTATGGCTGAAGATGATTATGATGGATGGAAACTTATGACAAAGGAATTATCTGATATTCAGCTTGTTGGTGATGATTTATTTGTTACTAATAAAAAGTTGTTAGAAGATGGTATAAAAATGGAAATTGCTAATGCTATTTTGATTAAACCTAATCAAATTGGTACTGTAAGTGAAATGCTTGATACTATTATGCTTGCAAAAAAGAATAATTATAAAACTATTATATCTCATCGTAGTGGTGAGACAGAGGATAATTATATAGCGGATTTTGCAGTTGGACTTAATATAGGACAGATTAAGACTGGTTCTTTATCTAGGGGAGAGAGAACTTCTAAATATAATAGATTACTTAGAATTGAGGAAAAAATTAAATGAAAAGGTATTTGTTTATAATTGTTGGTTTGCTTTTTTTAGTGGGTTGTTCTACTAAAGAAGAGAATGAGAAGTATGCTTATTTAGAATATAAAAATGATTTGGAATCACAAGATGTTTATGATGAAGAGGATAGTCTTGATTTTGATACTTATTTTAATATTATTAGAAATAAGGATGATAATGAAAAGGTTGATTATAGTATTGTTATTGATAAGCCTGAAATAAATATGTATAATGTGAAGGCTTTACTTGTTCATGATTATATGAATGAAGATGCTTTTCCTTCTGTTGGTATATTTGATGATCCTGTAACTTTAAGAAAGGATAGTGCTGATAAAATTAAGCTTAATGGTACTATTAATACTACTGCTGATACTGGTAATATTAATTTTAAATTATATTTAGAATATACTGATGATAATGGTGAAGAAAATAAAATTTATTATGAAGTAAAAAGAGGATAATAAAATACGACAAAAAGTATATAGATTTGGCTATATACTTTTTTTGGTGATAATGTGAAAGTTAAGATTTTTGATGAGGAACATGAGAAGGATTTAGAAGAAGATATTAATAAGTTTTTAGAAGAAAATAATCCTGAAGTTATTGATATTAAACTTAGTAATTCTTGCTGTATGTATGGAGAAGAACAGATATATTGTTTTACGGCTTTAATTATGTATGAGAATAAGTGATTTGTAAAATTAGTATATTTTTCTTTATATAAAAATTAAAATATGGTATTATATATACATAGGGAAGTGTACTTATGAGAACAAAAAAAATATTTTTAAATATGGTATGTGATATCTTACCTTATCTTTTAATTGGTATTGTTGGTCTTGTTAAGATGAATGTACTAATTACTTATATTGGAGATGTTGGTAATGGTTATTATCAAACAATTAATCAAATTATATCTTATGTGTTTTTAGCACAAGCTGGTTTTTCTGATGCTGTTATATATAGTTTATATAAACCTTTTGCAGAGAAAAATAAGAATGATATTAATGCTATATATGGTGGGGCTAGAAAAATATTTAAGATAATAGGTTTTATTATATTGGGTATTATTTGCTTAGTAACATTAGGATTATATTTATTTTATCATTTTGAGAGTGGGTATATGTTGCCTTCACTTATTTGTTTCTTTATCATATCAACTTCTTATTTAATTTCTTATTTTGGTAAGGGACAAACTTTTATGGCAGTACTTAGTGCTGCTCAAGAAAAATATGTTTATTCACTTATATTTAATGGTGTAAAACTTTTATGTGATATTTTGATTGTAATTGTTACTGTTAAGTTTAGAACACTTGAGTCTATTGCTATTGTTATCCTTATTATGAAGATTTTGGAGGAGATTATTAATAGAATTGTTGTTAAAAAGAAATATCCAGAACTTCATGAAATAGATAAGAAGAATACTTCGATGGTTAAGATGACTAAGGATTTGGCTTGGACACAGGTTGGATTTTTAATTCTTAATAATGTTGATGCTTTACTTCTTATGGGATTTAATGGTCCAATAATGGTTAGTATTTATACAACTTATAATTATATTCTTAGATTTTTAAACGAAATTGCCTCTAGAATTGAACTTTCCTCGGTATATTCGTTTGGTAATGTTTTTGCTAAAAAAGAAGAAGATAGGGTATATCCTTTGTATAAAGAGTTTTTTGCTTTGTTTGTACTTATTGGATTTTGTATGTGCATTACATTTATGATTGGTATTAGAGGCTTTGTATCGGTATGGGTTGGTAAAGATAATTATATACTTGGATATCTTACTATTGTTTTATTTACTTTGACATTGTTTTTAAATATTTTATATTATCCGCTAGTGGCTATAATTAATGCTGATGGGTTATTTAAAGAAAATAAAAAGCATATATTTATATGTGCATTTACTAATTTATTTTTATCTATTATATTAGTTAAATATTATGGTATTGATGGTGTACTTATTGGTACTGTGATTGCATTCTTTATTAATATTCTACTTAAATCTAGTTTGGTAGCTAGACGAGTGTTTAAAAATGTTAAGATGTTTGATGTACTTAAGTATTATATTATTTCTACAGTTTTATTTGTTTTATTAGCGATTATATTGAAGCCTATAGAAAGTTTATTTTTAAGTACTAGCATTGGTTTTATTATGACAGTACTTAAATTGGGATTATTATTTGTACTAGTAATAGTGGTTGCATCTCTTATTTTATATACAATTAGTAGTTCTGCTAGAAACTTATTTACTAGGATGTTTAGGCTTGTAAAGAGTAAAATTAAAAAATAGCTTTAGCTATTTTTTAATTTGTCTTTAACTTTTTCTATTTTATCTTTTAGTTTTTCATGTTTTGTTTTGGAATATTTTTTTATTATATTGACTCTATATTTTGGATAAGCTTTTAATATTCTTCTATTTAATACTTTTGTTTCTAATAATTCTTTTATTTTTTTATTTAATTCTTCAGTTATATCTATATTTAAGTTTTTAATTTTACTCTTTAGATTAAATGTTACTATTAGGGATGTTATTAGATCACTTACAAATAGTATTATTAGGATTATACCTATTATTGTTAATGTGTTTTTGTTTACTTTTGATAATATTTCTGTGAAGAATGGATTAGCTATATAGACTAATATTACTCCTAAAACGCCAAATAGGAAAGCATTTGTTAAACATACTCTTCCATTGATGTTGAATTTTCTATGAGAATAATCCCACCATCTGGCAGAAAATAATTTTTCCATTATATAGCTTATTAGATACTCAACAAAACTGCATATTATTACCGCTAATAAGAAGACAGTTAATGGATTATCTTTATAATGATTTAAATAAAATATCATTATAATACTTGAATATCCATAAATAGGACAGTATGGTCCTAACATGAAACCTCTATTGATAATTTTTTTTGTTTCGATAAAGACGGTTATTACTTCTAGTATCCAACCTATTATGGAGTATATTAGAAATAATATAAAGTAAAAACTAATATTGTACATCATATAAATACCTCACTTCGTAATTATAACATAAAATTATTTTTTTTAATACTAATATTGAAAAAAATGTTATATTATAATATAATTAATGAGAAAGAGGTGTAATATGAAAAGAATTTTAACTGGTTTAAAACCTAGTGGAGAGCTTACTTTAGGAAGTTTAATTGGTTGTATTAATCAAATGGTTAAGCTTCAGGATGAATATGATTCTTTTATGTTTGTACCTGATATGCACGCTATTACTGTTAAACAGGATCCTAAAATGTTAAGGGAAAGAATTAGAAAAAATGTAGCTTTATATTTGGCTTGTGGTGTTGATCCTGATAAGAATACGATATATTTACAATCTGAAAATTTATATCATGCTAATTTGTCATGGGTTTTAGAATGTACTACTTATATGGGGGAAGCTTCTAGAATGACACAATACAAGGATAAGTCTAGTAAGGGAGAAAATGTAACTGTTGGTTTATTTACTTATCCTATACTTATGGCAGCAGATATTCTTTTATATGATGCTGACTATGTTCCGGTTGGAATTGATCAAAAACAACATGTTGAACTTGCTAGGGATATTGCTCTTAGATTTAATAAAACTTATGGTGATACTTTTAAAATGCCAGAACCTATGATGTCGGAGGTTGGTGTTAAGATTATGGATCTTCAAGAACCTACTAAAAAGATGAGTAAGAGTGATGAAACTTATAAAGGTGTAATTCTTCTTTTAGATGATGAAAAAACAATTAGAAAGAAGATAATGTCTGCTGTTACAGATAGTGATAATAAAATATATTATGACAAAGATAATAAACCTGGAGTTTCTAATTTACTTACTATATATTCTTCTTTGAAAAATATATCTATAGAGGAAGCAGAAGATTATTTTAAAGATTATAATTATGGAAACTTTAAGAAAGAAGTAGCTGATTTGGTTGTTAGCGTACTTTCGAATATTCAAACTAAATATAATGAAATTATTAATGGTACTATGCTTGATGATATACTTGATGAGGGAAGAGAAAAGACTTGTGAGATAGCTAAGGAAAAGACTTTAGATGTATTTAGAAAAGTAGGACTTGGTAGAAATTAAAAAATAGCTTTAGGGCTATTTTTTATTTTTGAATATATATATCTTTATTTATTTTTATGTTATAGTTTTGTAATTTGTTAAATGTTTCTTCATTAACATTGACATTATATGTTATATTATCTTGAAAATCTTTTTTTAATATTTGACTATCTTTTAATAGGTAGTCTATATTTTTTATGTCTTCATAATCAAATATTATGGTTATATTATAGCCTTTGGTTAGTTCTATAATATTATCTTTAGTTATTACTTCTTTGGCTACTTTTGAATATGTTCTTGTTAATAGACCTGTTCCTAGTTTTATACCACCAAAATATCTTACTACAATTATTAGTGCGTAATTTAAGTTGTTTCCTTCTAATTGAGTAAAGATGGGTAATCCTGCTGTTTTAGATGGTTCTCCATCATCGGAAAATTTGGTGTCGTTATCTATTATGTATGCATAGCAATAGTGAGTAGCATTAGGATATTCTTCTTTTACTTTATTTAAATAATCTTTTACTTCTTCTTTTATTGTTACTTTAAATAGTAGGGATATAAATTTGGAATTTTTTATTATGTATTCATATTTATTATTATTTTTTATACTTAACATATTTTTTCACCAAAGATATTGTATCAAAATTGTTTTGAAATATCAATATGACTACTAAAAATATATGATTTGATTAAAATATTATAAAAAAATTAATTTTTTTTTGTAAAAATTACAATTTTTAGGAATTTTTGGTGTTTATATATATGAGGAGGTATAATATGAAGCAAAAGTTAATTGTACTTCAAGAAGGGAGTAAGGATTGTGGAGCTGCTGCTTTATTGTCAATTATTCGTTATTATGGAGGTGATGTATCGTTAGATAGATTAATTGACTTGACTAAGACTACAAAAGAAGGAACTAATTTTTATAATATTAAAGAGGCTGCTAATAAGATTGGACTTATTGGTACTGGTTATAGAGTAGAAGATATTTTAAAACTTAGGGAATTGAATGAACCTTTTATTGCTCAAATTAGAATTGATAGTTATTTTCATTTTGTTGTTGTTTATAAAATGAATGATAATAAGATGCTTATTATGGATCCGGCTAAAGGTAGAATGGAAATTGATGTTTTTGATTTTTCTAATAGCTTTACAGGAAATATTATGCTATTTGAGAAGAAGGGTGATGTTTTAGTTTTAAAAAGTAGTAAAGAAATTACTAAAATATTATTTAGTTCTATTATTAATAATAGATATTGTATTTTATTTGTTTTTATATTGTCTATAATATTTACTTCTTTATCTTGTTTGATATCTTTATATTCTAAATTTGTTTTTGATAATGTAATTGATACTAATACTAATAATTTACTAATTATAACAATTATATTCTCCATTTTGATTATTATTAAAAATATAACTAGTTTTATTAGAAATTATTTGATTATTTATTTGAATCAAAAATTAGATATTAGTATGGTACTTAGTACTTTTGCTAAAATTATTTTACTTCCTTATAAATATTATAAAAATAAAACGACATCGGAAGTATTATCACGTATTAGTGATCTGTTTAGTGTTAAGAATTTTATTTCTAAAGTTGTTATGATTATTTTGGTTGATAATCTGCTATTTATAGTGGCTAGTATTATTATTTGTAATATTAATATTAAAATATTTTTATTACTTATAATTATGGCATTTACTTATTGTTTTATGATAGTGGTATTTAATCCTATTATAAAAAATATTATTTTGAGAAAACAGGAAGATATGGCTAAAATTAATAGTTTAATTATTGAAGATGTTAGTTCTTTTGAGACTGTTAAAGGACTTAATATTGAAGATAATGTTATTTATGATTTTGATAGTGTTTATAATTCTTTTTTGAATAATGTATTTTATGGGGAAAGAATTAATAATATTATTGTATTTATTAAGATTTTAATTGAAGATATAGGACTTCTGATAATTAGTTATTTTGGTATTAAATTTGTTATGTATGATAGTTTGAGTACTGGAGATTATTTTACTGTTATGTTATTTGCTAATTATATTATTTCTCCAGGAAAAAATATTTTGAGTATTTTGAATGAGTATCATTATATTAATAATTCTATTAGAAGGGTTAATAATTTGTTAAATAATTCGATAGAGAATATTGAAGATGCAGATAATCTTATGGTTAATGGTGATATTGTTATTAAGAATTTAAGTTATACTTATAATAATAAATATAATATTTTGAATAATGTTAATTTTTTTATTAGAAATGGGGAGAAGGTTGTTATTATCGGCTCTTCGGGAAGTGGCAAGTCAACGTTATTAAAACTTATTTATAAATATTTGGATTGCGGACGTGATAGTATTTTTATAAATAACTATGATATTAATGATTTTAGCCTTAATGATATTAGAAGTAATATTGTCTATATTTCACAAAATGAAATGTTATATACCAAAACCATCCGAGATAATATTTTACTTGGGAGAAATATAGATAAAAGTGAATATTTAGATGTTATTAATATGTGTTATGTAAATGATATTATAAAAGATAATCCTTTAGGAGATAATTTTATGCTTGAAGAGAATGGCGTTAATATTTCTGGTGGTCAAAGACAAAGAATTATTTTAGCTAGAAGTTTACTTAAGAATAGTAATGTTATTATGATTGATGAGGGATTTAATCAGATTGATATTAATCTTGAAAGAAAGATACTTAAGAATTTATTTTATTATTATAAAGATAAAACTATTATTGTTATATCACATAGAAAAGAAAATATTGATTTATATGATAGAATGATTAATTTTTCTAATGGGGAAGTTATTAATTTAGAAAGGAGAAGATGCGATGAATAATTGTATTGATAGTAGAATTATTTTAAATAAAGATATTAAGCCTATAGTATATGTTTATATAATGATTATTATTGTAATAGTACTTTCTTTAATTATATTTTTATTATTATTTCATTATAAAACATATTATAAAGTTAATGGTATTGTATTTTCTTCTGATGATAATTATTATTTAAAGGTCTATGTACCTAGAAATTATATTGGTTATTTTAATAATAGTAATGTTTTATATATTGATAATGATAGTTATAAATATAGTATTATTTCTACTAATGAAGAGTATTATACTAATGGTGTAGATACTTATGTAATTGTTGATATAGGATTGGAACTTTCTGATAATTATAAATATGTTAATTTGGTTTTGAAACTTAAATTGCTAAAAGATGATAAAAGAGTATTTGATTATTTGTTTAAATAGAGGAGGTTTATATGAAGGAACTTAATAAGAATGAACTTATGAAAATAGATGGTGGTTCTAGTACTGTCTTAATTGTATCGGTAATAGCGGGAGTTATTACTTTTGTTACTGGTATTTTATCTGGATATTCTAATCCACAAAAATGTAATTGATGGAGGTTATTATATGAAGAAATTAGAAAATGATGAATTGTTAAAAATAGATGGAGGAACTGATGTTATTAGTGTTACGATGATTAATTCTATATATAAGATAGTTAGTTTTATATATGAACTTGGTGAGGCATTTGGTAGTTATATTCGAAGAAGTAATGAAGATAAAATGTGTAATTTATAGCTTGAAAAAGTTCAGAAGAGATTCTGAGCTTTTTTTTGAAAAAAATAAAAAAATTAGCAATTTAGTGTTGACATTGCTAAACAATAGTAATATAATGATATTAGCAATGGAAATAATGATTGCTAAAGGAAGTGATATTGTGATCACTAATAGACAAAAAGAGATACTAAAAGTTATTGTTGAAGAATATATTAAAACTGCTAAAGCTGTAAGTTCTAATCATATTTGTAAAAAGCTTAAGTGTTCTTCTGCTACTATTAGAAATGAAATGGTGATACTTGAGGATTATGGTTTGCTTGAAAAGAATCATTTTGCTTCTGGTAGAATTCCTAGTGAAAAAGGTTATAAGTATTATGTTGATAATCTTATGACTCCTAAAAATATGACTGGAGAAGATATGCTTAAATTGCAAACTATATTTCATAATAATTCACTTGATCTTAATGATACAATTAAAAGAAGTATAGAAATTGTTAGTGAGATAACTAATTACACTGCTGTTGTACTTGGTAATGCTTCTTCTTCTAATAAACTTATGAAAGTAGAAGTTGTACCTCTTGATGATGATAAGATTTTATCTATTGTTATTACGGATAAAGGTATTGTACAGCATAAGATACTTAGCTTGCCTACTGTTGTATCTAAAGAGGAAATTAAGAAGACTGTAGAACTTATTAATAAGTTAGTGGTTGGAACTCCTATTAATGAGGTTAGTGAGAAACTTGAGTATGAAGTTAAACCAATTATAAAAGATTATGTAAGTCAATATGAAGTTTTATATAATACTTTTTATGATGCTTTTCACGAGTTTTCTTCTGCTAATGAAGATGTTCATTTTGGTGGTAGAAATAATATGCTTAAACAACCGGAATTTAGTAATATTGATAAGGTAAAAGAAATACTTAGTAAGTTTGATGATATTGATAGTATTTCAAATATGAAAGAAGAGGATAATGGTATTAATATTTATGTTGGTAGTGAAACAAAACTTACTGATGATGTTTCAGTGATTAAAACTAAATATAATATTAATGGAGAAGAGGGAACAATAGCGATTATTGGTCCTAAGAGAATGGAATATGATAGAGTTGTTGCTCTTCTTGATTATATAAAAAATAATTTAGGAGGAGAAAATGGAGAATAAAGATAAAAAACATAAAAATAAAAAAAATGAAGAGTTAAAAAAAGAAGAGTGTAAATGTTCTTGTGATGAAGAATGTTCTTGTAATGAAGAATGTAATTGTAATGAGAAATGCTCTTGTGATGAAAAAATAGAAGATAATAATCTTGATAAAATTAAGAAATTAGAAGATGCTCTTTTAAGAAGTCAAGCTGAACTTGTTAATTATAAAAGAAGAAAAGATGAAGAGACTTCAAGAATTATTAAATATGCTGAAGAAGATATACTTAAAGGTTTTCTTCCAATATTAGATAATTTTGAAAGAGCTATTAATATGGATGATGATAATTTGGATGATGAGGTTTCTAAGTTTCTTCTTGGATTCAAACTTATGTATAAACAAATTAAGGATTTGCTTGCTAAGTTTGAAGTTAAAGAAATGGATCCATTAAATAAACCATTCGATCCTGCTTATCATCAAGCTATAGCTGTTGATAATAAAGAGGGTATCTTACCTGGTACTGTTACTGAAGTTCTTCAGAAAGGCTATATGTATAAAGATAAAGTGCTTAGAACCGCTATGGTAAAGGTAAGTGAATAATATGAATAAAGATAAAATTAAAGAAATTATTTATATTATTATTGCTATTATATTATCGATACTTGCAGTTAAATTTATGATATGGTTATTGCCTATTATACTTGTTGTAATGCTTAGTATTATTATTTATAGTAATATTAAAATGAATAAGAATAATACTTCAAATAAAAATGATAATATTAAAGAAGTATTTGATTATAAAGATAAAAAATAATGAAAGGAAATGATAAATATGAGTAAAATTATAGGAATTGATTTAGGTACTACAAATAGTTGTGTATCTGTATATGAGGGTGGTGAAGCTAAGGTTATCACTAATCCAGAAGGTGCTAGAACTACTCCTTCGGTAGTAGCTTTTAAGAATGGAGAAATTATTGTTGGTCAAAAGGCTAAAAACCAAATGGTTACTAACAAAGATACTATTTCTTCAATTAAAAGAAAAATGGGTACTAATGAAAAAGTTAGTGCTAATGGAAAAGAATATACTCCAGAAGAAATATCTGCTATGATACTTGGTGACTTAAAGAAGACTGCTGAGGCATATTTAGGAGAGACTGTAACTAAAGCTGTTATTACAGTACCAGCATATTTTAACGATAGTCAAAGACAAGCTACTAAAAATGCTGGTAAGATTGCTGGTTTAGAAGTAGAAAGAATTATTAATGAACCTACAGCAGCAGCTCTTGCTTATGGACTAGATAAACAAGATAAAGCACAAACTGTTCTTGTTTATGACTTAGGTGGTGGTACATTTGATGTATCTATTCTAGAACTTGGTGATGGTGTATTTGAAGTTAAATCTACTAGTGGTAATAATCATCTTGGTGGAGATGATTTTGATGAGAGAGTTATGGATTACATTGTAAGTGAATTTAAGAAAGAGAGTGGTGTTGATTTAACTAAAGATAAAATGGCTATGCAAAGAGTTAAAGATGCTGCTGAAAAAGCTAAAAAGGATCTTAGTGGTATGAGTTCTACTGAAATTTCATTACCATTTATATCTCAAGGAGAAGATGGACCTATTCATTTAAATATGAGTTTAACTAAAGCTAAATTTGAAGATTTAATTAGAGATTTAGTAGAATCTACTACTGAACCAGTTAGAAAAGCTATGAAAGATGCTAAACTTACTGCTAAAGATATTGATAAAGTTTTATTAGTTGGTGGTTCTACTAGAATTCCTTGTGTACAAGAACTTGTTAAGAAAGAACTTGGAAAAGAACCTTCTAAAGAGGTTAACCCTGATGAGGTTGTTGCTATGGGAGCAGCTATTCAAGGTGGAGTTTTAACTGGTGATGTTAATGATATCGTACTTCTTGATGTTACTCCATTATCTCTTGGTATTGAAACTTTAGGCGGTGTTATGACTACATTGATACCTAGAAATACTACTATACCTACTAGTAAGAGTCAAGTATTTAGTACTGCTGCTGATAATCAACCTGCTGTTGATATTCATGTTCTTCAAGGTGAGAGACCTATGGCTAGTGATAACAAGACTTTAGGTAACTTCCAACTTACTAATATTCCACCTGCTCCTAGAGGTGTACCTCAAATTGAAGTTACATTTGATATAGATGCTAATGGTATTGTTAATGTTAAAGCTAAAGATTTAGGAACTCAAAAAGAACAATCTATTACTATTACTGCTACTAATACTTTAAGTGATGAAGAAATTGATAAGATGATGAAAGAGGCAGAAAAGAATAAGGAAGCAGATGCTAAAAAGAAAGAAGTAGCAGATGCTAAAAATGATGCTGAACAAGTTATCTTTATGACTGAAAAAGCTATTAAAGATTTAGGCGATAAAGTTAGTGATAGCGATAAGAAGGAAGCTGAAGATTTAATTAATGATACTAAGAAAGCACTAGAAGGTGAAGATGCTGAAGCTATTAACAAAGCTAAAGATAAGTTATTAGAGAAAGCTAATGCACTTGCTTCTAAAGTTTATGAAGAAGCTGCTAAGAATCAAAATGCTACTAATGAAAACACTACTGAAAATAAAGAAGAAGATAAAAAATCTAATGATGATGTTGTCGACGCTGAATATGAAGAAAAATAACCAAAGTTAAAGTTCTAGTATAAAGTTTTAACTACTAGAACTTTATACTTATGTATGGAGGAAATTATGGATAAAAAAGATTATTATGAGGTACTTGGTGTAAGTAAGACTGCTAGTCAAGATGAGATTAAATCAGCTTTTAGAAAACTTGCTAAAAAGTATCATCCAGATGTATCTAAAGAAGAAAATGCTGCGGAAAAATTTAAAGAGGTTCAAGAAGCTTATGCGGTATTGTCTGATGAAAGTAAAAGACGTCAATATGATCAATATGGACATGCGGCATTTACTAATGCAAGTGGTGGTTTTTCTGGATTTGATGGTTTCGACTTTAGTGGTATGGAAGATATTTTTGGTGATTTGTTTGGTAATATGTTTGGTGGCAGATCGTCTCGTTCTTCTTCAAATAGAAGACAAGATGGAGCAGATTTGTTATACCGCATGACTATATCTTTTGATGAAGCTGTTCATGGAACTAAAAGAGATATTAAAGTTGAAGTAGAAGATGAATGTGATAATTGTAAGGGCCAAGGTGGATTTGGTAGCCATACTTGTCCTGAATGTAAAGGTACTGGAACTGTTACTAAACAGCAAAGTACAATGTTTGGTTCATTTTTATCTAGAACTACTTGTAGTCATTGTGGTGGTACTGGTACTTCTTTTGATAGAATTTGTACTGATTGCCATGGTAAGGGTAGAGTTACTAAACCTAAAACTCTTACTGTTACTGTTCCTAAGGGAGTAGATACTGGCAATAGAGTTAGACTATCTGGCAAAGGAGAAGCTGGTAGTAATGGTGGTGCTGCTGGAGATTTATATATTGAATTTACTGTTAAAGATGATGACTTCTTTAAGAGAGATGGTAATGATATATATATTACTGTTCCACTAACTATTACTGAGGCTGTACTTGGATGTAAGAAGACTATTCCTACTATTTATGGTAATGTAGAACTTTCTATTCCTGATGGTACTAAAAATAATAGTAAATTAAGATTAAGAGGTAAGGGTATTGATTCTGATGTTAATGGTAAGAAGGGCGATATGTATGTTATTACTAATGTAGTTATTCCGTCTAAACTTACTAGGGATCAAAAGGAACTATTTAAAGAACTTGCTCTTACTAATTTAGATAATGATAGTGAATTTACTAAGTATAATAAAAGAATTAAATAAATATGTATGAAAACTTCTTATTAATTTATAGAAGTTTTCTTTTTTATATGCTATAATTAGTTTACGAATTATTGTGTATGGAGTGATATTATGCAAAGATATTTTGCTAAAGAATATAATGATAAAATTATACTTAGAGATAGTGATATTCATCATATTAAAAATGTTATGAGGATGAAGATTGATGATAGAATAGAGGTTGTATTTGATAAGAAGTTATATATATGTAATATAGATTCTATGGAACCTTTAATTTTATCAATTATCGATATTATAAATGAAGAAAATAAAATTAATTTGGATGTTATTGTTGCTTTAGGGCTTGTTAAAGAACAGAAGATGGATCTTATTTTGCAAAAACTTACTGAACTTGGTGTTAATGAAATTATTCCTGTTAATATGGAAAGAAGTATTGTTAAACTTGATGATAATAAAATTAGTAAAAAAATGATAAGATGGAATACTATATGTAAAGAGGCAAGTGAGCAGTCTAAAAGAACTAGTGTTCCTATTATTCATGATGTTATTAATTTAAAGGATTTGACTAAAATAGATGGTGATGTTAGGCTTGTTGCTTCAACAAAAGAAAAGGATAAATTATTAAATTGCTATTTACAAAATATAGATAATTGTGCTAAAATTGTAGTGGTAATAGGACCTGAAGGTGGTATTAGTGATAGGGAAGAGGACTATTTGTTTGATAATGGTTATAGTCCGGTTTCTTTTGGTAATTTGATCTTTAGAGTAGAGACTGCGTGTATATATGTGGCTTCTATATTGAACTATTATAGTAGTAGAGGTGAATAATATGAATTTACTTAATTCATTTAATGATTTTTATGATAATTTATCTTCGAATGGTTTATTTTTCTTTTGGATAATTGTATTCTTGTTTGTGTTTTTAATATTTTTACTTATTGTTTTATATTTTAAAAATAAAAAGCTTATTAAATTACTTAAAGATAATAGAGATACTACTATTAATACTATAAGTGAAGAGGCTCCAATAGAAAACAAAGAAGTACCTATTAGTAATGCTACTTTTACAGTAGAAGATAAGATATTAGAAAATGATACTACTTCTTCAACTGATGTAAAAGAAGTAATAAAAGATGAACCTAAGAATGATGTTCAAATGGTTAATGAGATTAAGCCGATAGTTAATGAAACAAAAGTAATAAAGGATAATATTCAAGATGTGAATGGACCATATAAAAAGAATGTACTTAGAGAAATGAATACTAGAGGACAAACTTCTCCTATTAATATAGTTAAGAAAGAAGAAGTTTCTGATACTACTTTTAATGATTATAATGATAGTTTAGATACTAATGGTATAGATTTAGGTGAAGATGGTTTATCACCACTTGAAAGTATGGAAGATGTGTATGATGTTAATGATAGTATGCGTTTTGCTGGTGATGTTGTTTCTAGAATGGAAAAGGATGTTAAGCCCTCTAATATAGAACTTACAGAATATGAAAAAAAGCAGGAAGAAGAGGCTATTATTAGTTATGATGAACTTCTTAAAGTGAAGGATAAGATATATAATATTACTGAAGATGAAGAAACTGATGAATTTATTGATGAACTTAAAAATTTTAGATTGGATTTACAATAGACATAGTGATATGTCTATTTTTTTCGACATATATTTAACTACTATTAATATATACTAATAGTGGTGATGGTTAATGGGTAAGATGAAACTTAAACCTTCTAAGAAAAAATATGGAAGATTTATTAGAAAAAATATTTTATATATGGTAATTATTTATGTTATTTTTTCTATTACTTTTTATTATTCTTTAAATAATAGTAAGAAGATTAATAATATTAAGTTTATTAAGTTTTTACTTGGTGGTGGAAATAGTCATATGATGACGGACTATAAGATGCTTAATATTGTTAATTCTAGTACTAATTTTTTATTTAATATTGATATTAGTAATCCTAAGAGTATACTTGATAGTGGTATTTTTATGTATGGTGATAATAATAAGACTATTTCTCTTATGCATAATGATGATTATAGCAATCTTGAAGATCTTAAAAAGGTTAGTTCTTATATGGAAGATCCTAATCCTGTTGATATTGATAATCCTATTATTTATATTTATAATTCTCATCAACTTGAGAATTATGATAATACTAATTTAGATGTATATGGTATTACTCCTAATGTTCTTATGGCTTCATATTTACTTAAGGAAAAACTTAATAGTAGGGGATTATCTACAATAGTAGAAGATGCTAATTTAACGGAATTTTTAAATATGAATGGATGGAATCATGCTAGTAGTTATAAGGCTTCAAGAATATTTATTTTGGATAAAAAAAATAAATATCCTTCTATTAAGTATTTTGTAGATATTCATAGAGATTCTGTTAGTAAGGAGAGTACTACTACTAATATTAATGGTAAGGATTATGCAAAGATATTATTTGTAGTTGGATTAGAGCATGATAACTATAAAAGTAATTTGGAAATAGCGGAAAGAATAAATAATATTAGTAATAAATATTATCCTGGATTATCTAAAGGTATTTTAAAGAAAGAGGGAGAAGGGGTAGATGGTATTTATAATCAAGATATAAGTTCTAATTCGGTTCTTATTGAAGTTGGTGGTGTTTATAATAATATTGATGAAGTACTTAATACTACTGAAGCACTATCTAATATTTTTAATTATCTTATAAATGGTGATAAGAATGAATAAGAAAAAAATATTTAAATTTATATTTGGACTTATATTTATTGCCTTTATTATTAGTTATGTTATAGAAGAAAGTGGCTACTATGAATATAATCTTCGTAATAAAACTGTTATGACTAAAGAATCTATGGAAAGGTTTGAAAAGGATTTGAAAGATGGAAAGGATGTACTTATGGAGGATTATGTTGTAAATACTACTAAGGATTATACTTCTAGACTTACTACTGGTACTAATAGGGTGTCTTTTAAAGTTAATTCTTTTCTAAAAAAGGGTATAGAAGGTATGTTTAAAGTGGCTAGTAAATTGGTAGAGGATTAATATTTATATTTAATAAAAAGTAGACATGGTCTACTTTTGAGAGGTAAAATATTTAAATTATTATTAAGTATTTTTATATCTATTATTAATACTCTCTTCTATATTTTATCTCCTCATATATATAAACACTAATTTTTTTCTAATGACCTTGGCATTAGAAAACGACGAGCAATGAAGTGTGAGGCGATAATAAAATAGTTTTAATTATCTTGATAAATATTTATCTTTATAGTATAATATATTTATATTAATAAGAAGGAGAGTTGAGATGGATAAGATTAAAGATTGGGCTAAGAAAAATAAAGGTTTAGCTACGATAGTAGGACTTGCTATTATATTATTTATAATACTTTTGATTATAATACTAGAATTGTTATTAGGTGGTTCTTCTAATAAATATGGTGATAGATTAGATGGTATTGATAAGGTTAAAATTGAAGATAAGACTTATAATGAAGTAAAAGAAGAAGTTAAGAATACTGATTTAGTTACTGATGTTAGTATTAGATTACAGGGAAAGATTGTTTATACAACTATTGTTTTAAAGGATGATACTAGTGTTGATAAGGCTAAAGAGATTGCTTCTAATACTTTAGATAATTATAGTAAAGAAGAGTTATCTTTTTATGATTTTTCGTTCTTTTTGGAGTGGAAGGGTGAAGAAAAAGATACTGTAATTACTGGTAATAAGCATCATAATCTTGAAGCTATAACATGGGTAAAGAGTTAGGTGAACTAATGTGAAAAAAAGAAATAATAAAGTAATTGTTTTAGCATTAGCAGGAGTTATTTTTGTATCTTTATTAGTGGTATTTATACTTAATTATAGTAAAGATGATTCTAGTTTTTCAATATTAGAAAAGAAATGGATTAATGATAATGCTAGTAGTGTAATTGATGTAAGTATTTATAATGATATTCCAATATATGGTAAGAATGGTAGTGGTGTTTCTTTTGATTTACTTGATAGTTTTTCGGAGAAATATGGTATTAATTTTAATAAGGTATCTTATTTAGTTAATGATTCTACTAGTTTTAAAGATAGTGCTTTTCATGTTGTTGATAGTAATGCTAGTATTAGTAAAAATGATATTTTACTATATGAAGATAAATATGTGCTTATTTCTAATAAAAATGATTCAGTAGATAAAATAGAAGATATTACTAATATGAATGTTTTGGTATTATCTTCGGATATTGGTATTGTATCTAATTATTTATCTGATGCTAAGAATGTTGCTTTTACTAGTAAGGAAAAGATTGATGATATTGTTACTGATATGAAAAAGGATGATAAGTGTTTTGCTGTTATTCCTTATAATATGTATGTTGATTATATATTAGAAAATAATTTTAATATACTTTTCCATTTTAATGATATTTATAAGAAGTATGTTTTAACTATTAATGATAAGACTTTCTTAAATATAATGAAGAAATTTTATAATTTATATGGTAAAGATAGTCAGGTTGATTCTTATAAGAAACATTTTTTAGCGGAGTATTTTCTTGATAAAAAGATTAGTGATGTTGATAAGATTGGATATAATTCTTCGCAATATATTGTTGGTTATATTGATTATATGCCTTATTCTGGGGGTGAATCTTCGGAATTTGTTGGTACTTTGTCTAATTATTTAAGTAGTTTTGAAGATATTTATGATGTTGATTTTAAATTGTATAGGTATAATAGTGTTAATGAGCTTAAGACTGCTTTATCTCATGGAGAGGTTGATTTGGCTTTTGCTAATTTTAATACTAAAAATATGAATATTGATATTATTAATACACCTTCTTTGTTTGAAGAGGAATATGTTATTTTATCTAAAGATAAGTTTACCGCTGATTCTATTAAGAGTTTAAAAGGTAAAGATGTTACTACGATAAATGGTACTTTTATTAATGATTTACTTACTAGTAATGGTATTAAATATACTCTTTATGATAATTCCTCTGAACTTATAAAGCATATTGGTAATAATATTGTTGTTATTGATAAGGATATGTATGAATATTATAGAAATACTAAGTTTAGTGATTTTTATGAAATATATACTGGTACTTTAAATGCTGATTATACTTTTGTTATTAGAGATGTTAATAAGAATAAGGTTTTTGCGGATATGTTTAGTTATTATGTATCCACTGTAAGTTATAATACTATTCGTTATGATTATAATATTAATTCTAATGTACATGATTTTAATCTTCTTTTGATTTTCTTGATAAGTGTAGTTTTAGTTCTTGGTATTTTTGCTTTGATTATAATTATTAAAAAGAAAAAGAATAATGAAAAAGTACTTAAGAATAATGAAAAGCTTAAATACGTTGATGCTATGACTTCTTTAAAAAATAGACTTTATTTGAATTGTAAGATTAAGGAATGGGATGATAATGTTATTTATCCTCAGGCATTTGTAGTAATTGATCTTAATAATCTTAAGGATATTAATGATAGTCATGGTCATGAAGAGGGAGATATTATTATTAAAAAGGCCGCTAGTATTTTGATTGTTAATCAAGAGCCTAATACTGATGTTATTAGAACTGATGGTAATGAATTTTTAATATATATGGTTGGTTATAGTGAGAAAGATGTTGTTAATTATACTAGAAGAATATACAAGGAATTAAAAGAGCTTCCTTATGGTTTTGGGGCTTCAGTTGGTTATAGTATGATAATGGATGATGTTAAGACAGTTGATGATGCTATTAATGAGGCTATTTTAGATATGAAGAATAATAAGAAAAATAGTAAGTGAGTGATATTATGTTCTCTTTAAAAAGCATTAAAAGATATTTTAGTAAGCTTATTAAAATTCTAAGTTTAAAAGAACTTAGAATTTTACCTGCCTACTTATCATATAGTTTTGTTTTGGCTGTTATTCCTATTGCCACTATTATTGTTATAGTGGCTGGTTATTTTTCGATATCTATTGATAGTATTATTAATCTTATTAATGAATTTTTACCTAGTTATGCTAGTGATATTGTAGTGGGAGTTATTTCTGGTAAGGATTTTGATATTTCAGTTGGTGTTTTAAATATTTTTACTTTTATTGCCGCTGCTAATGGTATGTATGCTATTGTTAGTGCTTCTAATGATTTGTATAAAATTGAAAATTCTTCACAAATTAAAGATAGATTTAGGGCTTTTATAATACTACTTATTATTATTAGTGCAATTCTTTTCCTTATCTTGGTACCTATGCTTGGTGATAAGATTATATTACTTTTAGGAAGATATGAATCTTTGAATAAGATAGTGGAAAATATACTGCTTATATATAAGGCTATTAAATGGCCTATTACATTCTTATTTATTTTCTTTAATATTAGACTTATATATTCTATTGCTCCTTCATATAGAATTGATAAGAGTAGTACTACTTTAGGAGCTTTTATTACTACTGTTGGCTGGGTTATTGCTACCGCTATATTTAGTTATTATATTAAATATTTTGCTAAATATGATTTAATATATGGTGGTTTATCTAGTATTATTATGCTTCTTATTTGGTTTTATATTTTGAGCTTTATTTTGATACTTGGTATTGTTATTAATTCTACGGAGTATAATAAGAAGTAAAAGAGATATAATATGTATGGATACATTAATAGTATTACTTAGTATCCTTTTCACAGACTATGGTGTTTATATGTAGTAATACTATTTTCTCCTTAGTTTGAAGTCTTATATGGCTTAAGTGAGCATTGTGGCTCACTTTTTTTAGTTTATAATTGTTTTTATGGTTATGTTATGTTAAAATTATATAGAAGGATAGTGGTATTATGAATATAATTGATATTATTCTTAAAAAGAAGAATAAAGAGGAACTTACAGAAGAAGAAATTAAATATGTAGTAGAAGGATTTACTAATGGTTCTATTTGTGACTATCAGATGTCTTCTTTACTTATGGCTATTACTATTAATGATATGACTGACAATGAAGTTATTTATTTAACTAAGTATATGATGTTATCTGGTAATACTATTGATTTGAGTTTTTTGGATAATGTAGTTGATAAGCATTCTACTGGTGGTGTAGGTGATAAGACTACTTTGATTATTGCTCCTATTGTTGCGGCATGCTCTTGTAAGGTTGCTAAGATGAGTGGTAAGGGGCTTGGATATACTGGTGGTACTATTGATAAGTTAGAATCTATACCTGGATTTAGAACTAATCTTAGTAAAGATGAATTTATTCATGAAATTGAAGATATTGGTATGGCTATAACTAGTCAAACTGATGATGTTGCTTTAGCTGATAAAAAGATATATGCTCTTAGAGATGTTACTGGTACGACGGAATCTATTCCACTTATTGCTTCTTCGATTATGAGTAAAAAGATTGCTTCGGGATCTAAAAAACTTGTTATTGATCTTAAAGTTGGTGAGGGTGCTTTGGTTAAAGATATAGAGTCCGCTAGGAGACTTGGTAATCTTATGATTAAGATAGGTAAAGAGAATGGTATGGAAGTTATATGTCTTCTTACTAATATGAATATTCCTCTTGGTAATAATGTTGGTAATTCTTTAGAGGTATTAGAGGCTATTAATACTTTATATTATAATAAAGAGAGTAATTTACAAAAGTTATGTATTAGTCTTGCTAGTTATATGGTATCCTTGGGAAGGAATATTTCTTATGAAGAAGCTAATAATATGGTATTAGATGCTATTAGAAGTAAGAAGGCTTATAATAAGTTTTTAGAGTTTGTACTTTATCAACATGGTGATATTACTAAGCTTCCTAAAAGTAATAAGATATATGAGGTTAAGAGTGATACTTCTGGTTATTTAACGGATATTTCTTCTTTAGAGATTGCTAAGTTATCTATGCATTTAGGGGCAGGTCGTCAAAATAAGGATGATAAGATTGATTATTCTGCTGGTATTATTATTAATAAAAATATTAATGATTATGTTAATATTAATGATACTATTTTAACTTTATATACAAATAAGGATGTTCCTTTATTTGATAAGAATAAGTTATTTAAGATTAGTGATAATATAAATAATGATAATAGTAGTCTTATTTATGAAATTATTAAATAGTTTTATGAAATTATTAAATAGTAGTATTTACAAAATATTTAAAATATAGTATTATATATGACATGAAAGAAGGTATAAAATGGAAAATATGACAATGGATAAAATGGTTAATTTTTGTAAACAATATGGTTTTATATTTCAAGGTAGTGAGATATATGGTGGTCTTGCTAATACTTGGGATTATGGTCCTTTAGGTAGAGAGGTTAAGGAAAATATTAAGAAGGCATGGCATAAGAAATTTATTGAGGAGCATGTTAATAGTTATGGTCTTGATGCTGCTATACTTATGAATCCTAATGTATGGGTTGCTTCTGGTCATGTTGCTAGTTTTTCTGATCCTTTGATAGATTGTAAGAAGTGTAAAACTAGACATAGAGCTGATAAACTTATAGAAGAGTTTACTCATGGAGAAGAGACTGGTGATGGTTGGGATAATGAGAAGTTAGAAAGATATATTAGTGATAATAATATTCCTTGTCCTAAGTGTGGAAAGAGTGATTTTACTAAGATACGTAAATTTAATTTGTTATTTGAAACACATATGGGTGTTACTTCTGATTCTTCTAGTTTGGTTTATTTAAGAGGAGAGACCGCTCAAGGTATATTTGTTAACTTTAATAATGTTTTAAGAAGTATGAGAGCTAAAGTACCTTTTGGTATTGGACAGATTGGTAAAGCTTTTAGAAATGAGATAACTCCTGGTAATTTTATTTTTAGAACTCGTGAGTTTGAACAAATGGAATATGAATTTTTCTGCAGACCTGGTAGTGATTTAGAATGGTTTTCTTATTGGAAAAGTCATTGCTTAGATTTCTTAAAAGAAATTGGTATTAGAGAAGAGAATTTGAGATATCGTGATCATGCTAAAGAAGAATTAGTCTTCTATAGTAAGGCTACTACTGATATTGAATATAAATATCCTATGGGATGGGGAGAATTATGGGGAATAGCGGATCGTACTGACTATGACTTGACTGTACATCAAGAACATTCTAAAACGGATATGAGATATTTAGATCCAGAGACTAACGAAAAATATTTACCTTATGTTATTGAACCTTCAGTAGGTGTAGATAGATTATTGCTTGCGGTACTTTGTGATGCATATAATGAAGATGTACTTCTTGATGGAACTACTCGTGAGGTTTTAAAATTACATCCTTATTTGGCACCATATAAAGCATGTGTTCTTCCGTTAGTAAAGAAATATCATAGTGAAAAGGCTATGGAAATATATAATATGCTTGCTAAATCTTTTATGGTTACTTATGATGAATCTGGTAGTATTGGTAAGAGATATAGAAGAAGTGATGCTATTGGTACTCCTTATTGTATTACTATTGATGAAGATACTATTAATAATGGTACAGTTACTATAAGGGATAGGGATACTATGGAGCAGACTACTGTTAAAGTAGAGGAACTTACTAAATATATTGAGGATAGGATTAAGTTTTAAAGAACAAAATATATTGTTCTTTTTTTCTTGAATACTTTAATAGGATATGATATAATTTTGATAGATTATAGAGGTGGTATTATGGAAGATACAAATCTTAAGATGGATATTATAAAGGACTATTTAAATTCTACTAATAGTAATACTATTGACTTGAAAATATTGCTAAGATTATACTCTAATTATTCTAAGATAGCTAAAATTGATTATAATAAATTAAAACGTTATGAAGATGATGTGTATACTATTAAGAATGAGAAAATGTCTGATAGTGAGAGGATAATAAAAGAGATAGACATTATTAAAACTGCTTTGAAAAAGTGTAATGATGAAAAGATTATTAAATATGTAAATGATAGTTTGGCGGAGATGGAAGAAATACTTAAATATGATGATTATATTTTTGATGGTTATATTATGTATTTAAAGAGAACAATTACTGAACTACAAGCATTATTAAATATAAATATTAATTTTTATAATGCTTCTTGTGATGCTTTTATTGATATATATAAAGAAATAGAAAATACATATAACAAGAAAAGAATATTATAGGTGATAAATAATGAATGATTTGATGGAATTAAAAAATTATTTAATTGGTAAAATAGATATTTTAAAAAAGAAAAATGATATATTAAATAATTTTATTGAGTTAAAGGGTAATATTGATCTTCTTAACAAGGCAATTAGTAATTATGAATTTGAAAAGATGAATGTTGATGATTTAAAGAATGTATTGTCATTTATTTATCCTAATGAAGATATTACTAATAAAGTTAATAAAATTATGGAAGCAATAAGTATAATACGTTTATTTAATGATGATAATATTCCTCAGGTTGAAGCGGCGAAAGATTATTTGAAAGAGTTGAATCAGATTTTATTAAGCGCCTCTAGAACTTTGGAAATGAAAATTTATAAATTGAATTTGGATTCTAATAATGAATTAGATGATTATTATGAATATTTGAGTTTAATTAATGATGGTAAAATTGTTAGACATTTAAATAAGGATGAATTAAATAGATTTTTTATATTTTTAAATAATACTAGTTTAGATGAAAGTGTAAAGTATAATTTAACATTGTTATTTTCTAAAGATAGTATTTCTTATGCAGAACAATTAAGAAAATTGAATCAACGCAAACAAGAAATTATTATAAGTGAGAATGCTGAAAGAATACAAAGAGTAATAGATGAAGATAATAAAGTAGAAAATGATAGTTATGATAATAAGCAAGATGAACTTTCTTTAAGTGCTGATGAATTAGATATTTATGATAAAATAATGTTTATTATTGATAATTATGAAAAAGGTAAAACCTTGGTACATGATTCATTGGTTGATTTACTTAAAGGGGATTATAGTTTAGATACAAGAATTAAGGTATATGATTCATCTCCAGATAAGTTAAATCTTATTATAGAGGATTTAAAAGAGAATTTATTACCTAGTTTTAAAGAACACAGAAATGAAATAATGATAATATTTAATTATATTCTTGAAATATTTAATCATGAATATAAGAAAGAAGAACAGTCTCAATTTATTTCACAAGTAGATGATTTTACTAAAGAAGAACAAGAAGAAATAGAAAAGTATTTATCTTTAGGGAAATTAGAGTTTGATGCTTATGATAAGTTTAATGAAGTTGATAAGAATATGATACATAGTATTTTAGAACTTATTAAAGGTGGTGATACTAATACCGCTGGAATTAGTGAGAGGTTTTCTGTAAATTATGTAATGTGTTTGGAATTGTTTAGAAAGTTAAAAGAATCTTTTGATGAATATTTGGAATATCGTGCTAATGAAAAAGAATATGTAAATGAAGGATTACAAGATGATATAAATAGTTGTTTAAATAGTCAAAAGGCTGATATAATAAGTTTAATAACTAGATTAAAAAGAGAATATGAAGTATTAAATGTTGAAAGAAATATTACAGAAGAACCTTTAGAAGAACAAGTAAATAAGGATAATTCAATAATATTATTTTTACCGCTAGAGGATGGTAATTATTGTGTTTATGATGATCAAAAGATAATACTTAAGGAACAAAAGTCTGTTATGAATAGTATTGTAAGTATATTACATAATCTTAAGAGATATGAATTTTATCGGTCTAAAGATATATTAGGTAGTAGGGAACTTCAACCTAGTTCTGAAAGAAAAATACCTGATTATACTAAAGAGGTAAAGGCATATAGAAATAGAAGTGGTGATGGTAGAGTTGCTTATGTTAAATTATCAGTATCTGCTAAAAATAAGGAAATATTGAGTGAAGCATATGGTATAGATAATCCTTCTGTTTTATTAATTATTGGGTGTCGTGAGAAGCTTAATGATAGTGATAGGGTACCTGCATATTTTAATAGTCGAATTGCTCGTGAGATAGTTAATATAAGACATGTATTTGATTTATTTAGTAGTGATTTTGATTCTTCAAGTAAGAGTGAGGCTTTTGGTTTGATTGATGATACATATGCTATCTATGATAAGTTATCTAAAAATCCGGAAGTTCCTTTAGAGGATATTGATAAGATTAGGGAGTGATAAAATGGAAGAACAAATAATAAATGTTTTAGAACTAATTAAAAATGGTCAATTGAAGGAGATAGATGATATTGAATCAGAATTATTATTTCCTTTTAATGGTTTATTGAATAATTTGTCTTCGATATTGAATAATCCGGTAAAAATAAGTGATTTATCTATAGAAGAGTTAAAGAAAGTCTTACCTGATTTTGATATAAATATTATTAATAAATTAGAAATGTATAAGAAATTGTCAATGTTAAGTTATTTTCCTTTAACTACGGAACAAAAAAATGAAATAGTGGATATTGTTAATAATATGATAAATGATTTGAATAATAAGAAAGAATTTTTAATAGATAATAATGAAGATATTAAAGATAAAAAAAATATTATAGAAATTATTGAAAGTTTAATTGATAAGATTAATAATTTATATAATGGAAAGAATTATTTAACTTCTTTGGATATTGATAATATAGCTTTATATTTAAAATTATCTGATTTATCTATTGATAAGCAAATGGCTATTATTCAAGATATATCTTTGAAATCTTTGGAATTAATTAATAGTATAAAGGTAAATAAAGAGGATGAAGAGGTTACTTTATTAGAGGAAACTAATTTATCTGAATCTGATGTTTTTGATTTATTTGATAAATATAATTATAATTTCGATGATTTTAAAGATAAGGATAAAGTACAATTACTTAAGTATGGTAATTTATCTACTATAAATGATATTTTGAAGGTATTTAGTGATAATGAGGTATCTTTATATATTAAAGGTTTTAGTAGCAAGTTGGTTCAGATATTATTACATTCTAATGGGAATATAGTATCAAGTATTATGAGTAATTTAAAAGATGATTGTACTGAGAATAAATATATTGATAATGAAGGTAATAGTTATAATGTTTCTTTAACTGAATTATTAAATAAGTATTTAAATTTTCCATCGTTATTTATTAATGGTAAACGTGCCTACTATAAGAGTAGATCTGGCGGCAAAAAGAAAATAGTAGATGATTTAAGTTTAGATGATAAAAGATATGTAACTGGAGCATATGATAATTATATAAAAAATAGGAAATTATTTATATCGAGAGGTATAAATCCTACTAATATTATTAAAGATTGTCCTAGTGTGTTTTGTCTTTCTTATAATAAAGTAAAAGAAAATTTTGATAGTTTTGATTTTTATAAAATACCTCCGGAAATATATAAGAATACTTTATCATCACTTCAAGCTGTTGATCCTTTATCTTCAATTGATCAGTTTATTGAAGTTGGTTGCTACGAATATATTTTATCTAATTTCTCATATATTAATAGAAGAAGTGATGATTTGATGTTTTATCGTATAGTTAAAGCAGGTCAAATGAATAAAGATATTTATAGTAATAGAAGAACACAAAAGGTTCAATTTATAAGTTCAATTTCTAATGATAAGAATAATGAATTTAATTTAAATGATAGTGATAAAGTGGAGTCAGTAGGACAATATATTCCTACATTTGATTCTAGATTTGATGATGTTGTAAATAGTAATAGAAATGCAGGACCTATAATTCTTGCTTATAATAATTATTTTATTAAAAAAGTAGAAGAGTATAAGATGGATGATTTAAGATATAATTTTAATGGTGTAATAATTTCTAGATATAAGGTACTTAGAATTTATGAAACTTTAATTAAGAATCATATGGCAGGTACTTTGGGGGCAATAAAATATGCTATATGTAAAAATAGTATTTTAACTGAAGAGCAGTATAGAAATATAGAGGATTGTCTAGAAAAAGTTTATGGTAAGAATTTGAGAGGGGTAGCTAGAAGATGATTGATTTCTTAAAGATGGTAAATATAAGTGATAGTACATTGATTGAGATGATGAAGAATAATAATGAAGCGATATTATTTAATTTATCATGTAATGAAGATGATGCTTTAAAAATTATTAATTATATGCAAAGTATAGGTATTAATGATATTGATGATTTACTAATATATAGAATTGATATATTTACTATATTGTTTGAACAATTTATTAAGAAAATATCAAAGTTTAATATACCTTTATTAGTTGAATATGTTAATTCTGATTATACAAATATTGATATTATTAACAGATAGTTATTGACAAAAAAAAGAAATAGTCATATAATATATTCATATTCAAAGCAATGAGAAGGACAAGATTATATATATTTTATTTATAGAGAGTTAGTGGTTGGTGTAAACTAATAATGGAGATATATAATTACTACCTTTGAGTGTACTCGAAAGAGATTACCGGGTAAAACCGTTATCATAATTAAGACCAAATAAGGATGGTACCGAGATGTATTCTCTCCTTTAAGTGGTCTTTTTTTATTTATAGGAGGTTAGTATGAATATTAAAGGATATGTACCAGTAGAGGTACAGGGTAATAGAGATTATTTATGGTATTTAAGTGTTTTAAATTTGAATTTGAGTGAATTATTAGAATTAAGAGAGGAATTAAGATGGTTCGGTGCTAATTCTGATTCTATTAGAATATTAGATGGATATATTAGAATGAAGTATAATATTTATGTTAATAATGATCATTATTATGATAATGATGGTTTTGGATATCGAAGAGAAATTAAGAAAGAAACTAAGATTAGGAAGATGAATAAGAAAAGGAAATCAAAGGAAAGGAATGGTAAATATGGTAAATATTAAAGAAAATGAAGATTTAAGTAAATTAAATCATTCTTGTGCACATTTACTTGCACAAGCTGTAAAACATTTATATCCTAATGCTAAGTTTTGGGTAGGTCCTGTAATAGAGGATGGCTTCTATTATGATATTGACTTAGGAGAAGATGTTATTAAAGAAGATGATTTGCCTAAAATTGAAAAGGAAATGAAGAAGATTGCTAAGGATGGTAAAAGGATTGTAAGACATGAAATATCTAAAGATGAGGCTTTAGAAATGTTCCGTGATGATCCATATAAAATAGACTTAATTAGTAGAATGGATGAGAATGAAACGGTAATATCTTGTTATACACAAGGTGATTTTACTGATCTTTGTAGAGGACCTCATGTTGATACTGTAAAGGAACTAAAATATTTTAAGTTACTTAAGGTAAGTGGTGCTTATTGGAAGGCTGATTCTAATAATAAGATGCTTCAGAGAATATATGGGGTATGCTTTAGAAATGAAGAAGATCTAAATGACTACTTAAATGAACTTCAAGAAAAGAAAGAAAGAGATCATCGTAAGATTGGTAAGGATTTAAATATTTTTATGTCTCATGATTTAGTGGGAAAAGGAATGCCTTTATGGTTACCAAATGGTGCAATTGTCCGCAAAAACTTGGAAAATTATATTTATGCTAAGGAACAGAAATTGGGTTATTCACATGTATATACACCATGTGTTGGAACAACTAATTTATATAAGACTTCTGGACATTGGGATCATTATAAAGAGAATATGTTTCCTTCTATGAAGGTTGATGATGAAGAGTTTGTTTTAAGACCTATGAACTGTCCACATCATATGTTAATTTATGGTAATTCTATTCATTCTTATCGTGAACTTCCAATAAAAATAGGAGAATTTGCTACTGATTTTAGATATGAGGCTAGTGGTGCTGTAAAAGGTTTAGAAAGAGTTAGATGTATGTGTCAAAATGATGCTCATTTATTTGTTAGACCTGATCAAATTAAAGAACAATTTAAAGAGGTTGTTGGTCTTATACTTGATGTATATAAAGATTTTGGTATTGAAAATTATAAATTTAGATTATCTCTTAGAGATCCAGAAGATAAGCATAAATATTATGATGATGATGATATGTGGAATAAGGCTGAAAATGAACTTAGAGAGGTATTAAATGAAATTGGGGTTTCATATACTGAGGCAATAGGGGAAGCTGCCTTCTATGGACCTAAACTTGATGTTGAAGTTAAGCCTGCTGTTGGACCTGAAGTTACTTTATCTACTTGTCAATTGGATTTCTTATTACCAAGAAGATTTAATTTATCTTATATTGATTCTAATGGTGAGAAACAAGTTCCTGTTGTTCTTCATAGAGCTATTTTTGGTACTTTTGATAGGTTTACTGCTTTTATTTTAGAGGAGACTAAAGGTGCTCTTCCATTATGGCTTAGTCCAGTACAAATAAATATTATTCCTGTTAATAATGAGTATCATTTAGAGTATGCTAATAAGGTTCTTGAAGAACTTAGAAGTGATGAATTTAGGGTTGAATTGGATTCTAGAGATGAAAAGATGGGATATAAGATAAGAGAATCACAAACTAAGAAGATACCTTATACTTTAGTACTTGGTAATAATGAAAGGGATAATAATACTATTACTTATCGTAAGTTTGGTAGTGATGATAGTACTACTGTAACATTAGAAGAGTTTAAATCTATGTTAGAAAAGCAAATAGAGGATAAGAAATAGAATTAAATTAAATGTAAAGTATTAGGAGATACTTTGCATTTTTTTTACTCATTTGCTATAATATTAATGGAGGTACTATGAAAGAGAAGGCACTTGAAATATTAAAGAAATTTGAGAATAATGGATATGATGCTTATATAGTTGGTGGTTATGTACGTGATACTCTTTTAAATAGAAAGACTAATGATATTGATATATGTACATCTGCTACTCCTAAGGATATATTAAATTTATTTGAAAATGTAAGTATATCTGATATTGAATATGGTAGTGTAGTGGTATCATATAAGGGATATAAATATGATATAACTACTTTTAGAAAAGAAATTAAGTATGAAAATAATAGGATTCCAGTTAATATTAAATATATTAAGAATATAAAGAAGGATTTATTGAGAAGGGATTTTACGGTAAATACTTTATGTATGAATAGTGATGGTAAGATACTTGATATTTTAAATGTTAAGAATGATTTGAATAATCATATACTTAGGACAGTTGGAAATCCTAGATATCGTATTAAAGAGGATTCTCTTAGAATACTTAGATGTATAAGATTTGCTACAATACTTGATTTTGATATTGAACCTAAGACTAAACATTTTTTATCTAAATATAGTTATCTTTTGAAAAGTTTATCGATGAATAGGAAAAAAGAGGAACTTGATTGTATATTTTTATCACAGAATAAGGAAAAGGGTATTAAGTTATTGATTGATTTAAGTTTAACTAATGCTTTGGATATTAATAAATTACCTAATATTAAGATATGTAATGATTTGATTGGTATTTGGTGTCAATTAGAGGTAGATGATATCTATCCATTTACTAAATTGGAAAAGAATCAGATGAAGGAATTAAGGGAATTGTTAAAGTATGATAAGCTTGATAATTATTTGTTATATAAATATGGTCCTTATCTTTGTACGGTATATGGAGAAATACGTGGTATATCTAAAAGAAAGATTAATACTATATATCAGGGATTACCTATTCATACTTCTAAGGATATTTTAATTAGGGGAAATGATATATCTGATATATTGAATAGGGAACCTGGTAAATATATTAAAGAGATACTTACTGATGTTGAAAGAAAAATATTGGATAATGAATTAGATAATAATTATGATGATATTAAGAAGTATATACTAGATAATTATAAGTAATTATCTAGTATTTTTTTTTAATTTATACATAATAATTACTATGAAAAAAATATATTTGGTATTTATGATATTGTTACTGACTGGTTGTAGTAGTTATTATAGGAAAGAAGAGGATTATAATTATTTATCTAATAATTCTATTAGATTTATTAGAGATAATACTACTTGTTTTCTTATTAATAGGAATGATATATATTATTTATTATATTTTGATTATTTTGATAGTGATATATATAGTGATTATTATATTGATTTGAATGATATTGATAGTGGTATTGTTATAAATGACTTGGTTATTAAGAGGAATGATAAGATAGAAATAAATATTGATAATTATAATTTTTGTATATATATTAAAGAACTTGATAGGGATAATTATGGTAATTGTGATTTTTTATATTTATATAATATTGATGATGATTTTTATATTACTTTAAGTAATGATATGTATATACTTTTTTATGATAGTTATACTAGGTTTAATTATAGGTTTATGTATCATTTATCTTTAGTATGGGTTGATTCTTATACGATAGATAAATCTTCTTATTTGACTATGACTATAAGGAATAATAATTTTATTATAACAACGGATAAAATAAGAGGAAAAACTATTCACAAAAAGGGAAAATCATAGTATAATAGGCTAAAGGATGTGATAAATATATGTCTAAGAAAAGTGTATTTATATTACTTATGGTATTTATTGTATTAATACTTGGTATATATATTTATCCTTCTATTAAGAATGATAATTATCAGAAGAGATTGATTAGTGATATATATAAGAATACTGATATTAAGGATATTGAATATTTGAATAAAGATAATAATTATTATGTTGTTAAAGATCGTGATAAGGTAATTGTACTTGATTTGAATTATGAAGAGGTATATAGTATAGATAAGAGTAAGTTAAAGGATAATGATTTGGATTTGGTTTATAGAAGAAATAATTTATATTATGAAGAAAAAATAAGAGATGGTGATAATTTGACTTATAATTTTTATAATATAGATAATAATGAATTAGCTTATCAAGTGTTATTAGGAGGTAATGATGGATAATATTGAGAAATTATTAAAAGATAGACCGATAATTGTACCTAGATATTTGTTTAATTATTATTTGAGATTGGGTATTACTGCTGAGGAATTAATAGTACTTATATTTATTATTGATAAAGGGGATAGGATTGTATATAATCCGGAAGAAATAGCTATTAATTTGGGAATGGATAAGTTTAAGGTTATGGAAATTCTTAGTAGTTTGGATGAAAAGAAGATAATATCTATTACTTTAGAGAAGAATAGTGATGGAAAGAGTGAGGAGTATATATCACTTGATTTATTATATAAGAAGATTGTTGGTTTGATTATTGATAATAAGAAGGAAAAGACACTGGATAATAGTGATATTTTTAGTACTTTTGAAAATGAGTTTGGTAGACCTATATCTTCGATGGAATGTCAGATTATTAAGGGATGGATTGATGATAATTTTTCTCATGAGTTAATTATGGAAGCTTTGAAGGAAGCTATTTATAATGGGGTTACTAGTCTTCGCTATATTGAAACTATTTTATATAATTGGCGTAAGAAGGGTTATAAGAGTAAAAATGATGTTATGGAAGCTAAAAATAAGGCTAGGGAAAGTAGAAAAGAGGAAACTAAGGATGTTTTCTTCTATGACTGGTTAAATGATGATTAATAGAATAATTGATTATTTAGATGAATTGTTTCCTAATCCTAGATGTGAACTTGAATATACAAAAGATTATGAATTATTGATGGCAATAGTAATGAGTGCTCAAACTACTGATAAGAGGGTAAATGAGGTAAATAGGGTATTATTTAATAGATACAAGTCTATTTATGATATTGCTAATGCTGATATTAAGGATATTGAGAAGATAATTAAGCCTATTGGTACTTATAAAAAGAAAAGTATATTTATTAAGGAAATTGCTAATAGATTGATAAATGATAATATGATGCCTATTCCTAATAATAGGGGGTATTTGGAGTCTCTTCCTGGAGTGGGTAGAAAGACGGTGAATGTTTTTTTATCTGTTATATATAATGAACCTACCATAGCGGTGGATACGCATGTTAATAGGGTTAGTAAAAGACTTGGACTAGCTAATGAAAGTGATGATGTAATTGTTGTGGAAAAGAAGCTTATGAAGAGAATTCCTGAGGATAAATGGAATAGGGTACATCATCAGTTGGTGTTTTTTGGTAGATATAAGTGTAAGGCTATTAATCCGATATGTGATGATTGTAAATTGAAGGATATGTGTAAATATTATTCTATGCACTCTAAGCCTAGGTCTTAGAGTGTTATTTTAAGTCTATTGTGATAGTCTTAAAATAAATATTTTGGGTGTTGAATTAAAGGATGATATGATATGAAGTTTAAAAGAATATATGTAGAAATAACTAATGTTTGTAATTTGAGTTGTTCTTTTTGTAGTCTTACTAGAAGTGATAAAAGGGAAATGACTCCTGATGAATTTGAGATTGTTATGAGAAAGATATGTGATTATACTGATTATGTATATCTTCATGTTAAGGGAGAACCTCTTACACATCATTATTTGGATGATATTCTTGGTATTTGTAAGAAATATAAGAAAAGAGTATGTATTACTACTAATGGGGTGTTTATTAGAGATAAACTAGATGTACTTAATAAGTATGATAATATTTATCAGATTAATATATCTCTTCATAGTGAGAATAATAAGAGTAATTATATAGATGATATTTTTTATAGTGTTGATAGGTTATCTTGTTATGTTAGTTATAGATTTTGGACATTGGATAAAAGTATGGATACTTTAAATAATAAATATTTAGATATGATTAGGAATAAATATAATGTTCTTGAATTATATGATAAGATGAAACTTGAGGATAATGTATATTTGAGTTTGGATAGTAAGTTTGATTGGCCTAGTACTTATAATGAGTATTATAATGAAAATGGTACTTGTCTTGGTGGTAAAAAACAGATTGCTATTCTTGCTTCAGGGACTGTTTGTGTTTGTTGTTTGGATGCTGAAGGTGAGAGTAATCTTGGTAATATTTTTGATATGAATATGGAAGATATTCTTAGTAGTGATAAATATTTAAATACTATTAAAGGTTTTAATAGTAATAAGGTCTATTTAGATATATGTAAACATTGTTCATATAAAGATAGATTTTGTAAATAATAAGTAAAGAAATGGTAAAAGAGTTTTTACTTTTTTTCTTTTGTGGTATACTAATATGTAAGAGAGGTATTAATATGTGTGGAATTAATGGAATTATAAGTAAAGAAAAAAATAAAGATAAATTAATTAAAGAAATGAATAATAGAATTATACATCGTGGTCCGGATGCTGAAGGTATTTATGTAGATGATTATGTGGCTTTGGGACAAAGAAGATTATCTATAATTGATATAAAGGGTGGAGATCAACCTATATATAATGAAGGTAAGAGTGTTTTAATTGTATATAATGGTGAAGTATATAATTATAAGGAATTAAAAGAAGAGTTGAAGGAATATAAATTTACCACTAATACTGATACTGAGGTAATACTTCATGGTTATGAAAAATGGGGTCATGAGTTACTTAATAAGCTTAGAGGTATGTTTGCTTTTGCTATTTATGATAAGAATAAAGATGAGGTTTTTATAGCTAGAGATCAATTTGGTATTAAGCCTTTGTATTATTATAAGAATAATGATGTTATTTTATTTGGATCGGAGATTAAGAGTTTTTTAGCTCATCCTAAATTTGTAAAAGAACTTAATAAGGAATTATTGGGACCTTATTTGACTTTTAGTTTTACTCCTACGGATGAGACGTTTTTTAGGAATGTTTATAGATTACCTGGGGGTAATTATATGACTATTAATGTTAAGAATGGTGATATTAAGATTAATAGGTATTTTAAGGTTTCTTTTTCTTCTTCTAAAGATAGTTTTGATGAGATGGTAGATAAGATATCTAATGTTATGGAAGATTCTACTAAACATCATTTAATTAGTGATGTTGAGGTTGGTTCATTTCTTTCTAGTGGTGTTGATTCTTCTTATTTGGTTAGTTTAGCTAGACCTGATAAAACTTATACTATTGGTTTTGATTTGGCTAAATATAGTGAGATTGATTATGCTAAGGATTTGACTGATAAGTTAAAGATAAAGAATATTAGTGAAAAGATATCTAAAGAGGAATATATGAAAGCTATTCCTGATGTATATTATCATATGGATGAACCTACTGCGGATGGTTGTGCTATAGCGGTATACTTTTTGTCTAGATTAGCTAGTCGTGATGTTAAGGTTGTTTTATCTGGAGAAGGTGCTGATGAGTTTTTTGGAGGGTATAATAGTTATGATGATAATTTTTATACTAAGTTACCTCTATGGTTAAGGAAATCTTTTGCTGGTATATGTAAGGTATTGCCTAAGAATAAGATTACAAGATATATTATAAGAAGAGGTAAGTCTTTAGAGGATTCTTATGTTAGTATTAATAGAACGTATTATGATGATGAACTTAAAGATGTATTGAATAGTGATAATTATATTAAGAATAGGGATATAACTAAAGATATATATGAAGAGTATAAGGATTATAATAAGCTTGATAAGATGCTTGCTGTTGATATTAGATATTGGCTTAGTAATAATATTTTGACTATAGTAGATAAGATGACAATGGCTCATTCTATTGAATCTAGAGTACCTTTTACGGATATGGAAGTATTTAAGGTTTCTTCGATGTTGCCTAGAAAATATAAGGTATCTGATGGTATTACTAAGGTTGCTTTAAGAAATGCCGCTAAAAGGGTTATTCCTAATGATGCTTATAAGAAGAAAAAACTTGGTTTTCCTGTACCTATAAGGGAATGGATTAGAGAAGATGATTTTTATAATGAGATTAAGAATACTTTTAATACGGATATTGCTAAAGAGTTATTTAATAATGATTATTTATTAAGAACATTAGATGAACATAAGAATAGGGTAAAGGATAATTATAGGCGTATTTGGGCTGTTTATAGTTTCTTGAAATGGTATGATGAGTATTTTGTGTTAAGATAGAATTTATTTTCTATCTTTTATTTTTGCTTGATATATAGTATAATAGTTAAAAAGAGGTGTGAGATGAAAAAATGGAAATTTAAAGATAATATATTATTAATAATTGCTTCACTTATATTATTATTATCTATATATTTGAAGGTTAATATATATAATTCTTCTTTTGATCAGTATATGTATAGTGTTCTTAAGATTTCTGGAGCAGGTGGACAACCAGTTAAGTTTATAAGTTATATTATTGCTTTCTTTGTTTTTGTAATAATATATGGGATATTTTTATTACCTACGATTGATTTTGATAAGAAGTTATATATAAGAAATAGTAAAAAGAAGGAAAAACAAATATTACCGATAAAAAATACTAAGAGATATAATAGAATAGTTCTTGCAATATCTATAATTTGTTTAGGAATAAGTGTTGGCTTTTTTGATTTTGCTTTTAATGGTTTAGTTAATAGTGATTTATTTAAGGATTATTATGTATCTGGTAATGATGTTAAGATAGATTTTCCTAATAAGAAGAGGAATTTGATATATATTTTTATGGAATCTACTGAAACTTCTAATGTTAGTAAAGCAAATGGTGGTACATTTGATGTTTCTATTATGCCTAATTTAGAAGAATTGGCTTTGAATAATTTGAATTTTTCTAATAGTAATTTACTTGGTGGTGCTGAGGAGTCTTATGGTACTAGTTGGACAGTTGCGGCGATGATTGCACAAACTTCGGGTGTTCCTTTAAAGTTGAAAGTTGATGACTATGATAGTAATAGTACTAAGTTTAGTAATATTGTTACTTTAGGTGATATTTTAAAAGATAATGGTTATAATAATTATTTGATGATTGGTTCTGATTCGGAGTTTGGTGGTAGAAAGGCTTATTTTAGTACTCATGGTTATGAGATAAGTGATTATTATACCGCTATTAAAGAAGGTAAAATAAGTAGTGATTATTATAAATGGTGGGGTTATGAAGATAAGAAGTTATTTACTTATGCTAAAGAGAAGTTAATGGAAATATCTAAAGATGATGAACCGTTTAATTTGACTTTATTAACTGCTGATACTCATTTTGCTGATGGTTATTTGGATGATGATTGTGAAGAGGTATTTGATAATCATTATGCTAATTCTTTCTATTGTTCTGATAAAATGGTTAGTGATTTTATATCATGGGTTAAGGAACAAGATTTTTATGATAATACGACTATTATTATTACTGGTGATCATCCTACTATGCAGAATAATTTTTATAAGTTGGATAATGGGTATAAGAGAACTGTATTTAATACTTTTATTAATGTATATAATGATAATAATGTAAGAAATAAGAATAGGATATTTACTACGATGGATATGTTTCCTACTACGCTTGGAGCTATGGGAGTAAATATTGAGGGTAATAGGCTTGGTATTGGTACTAATTTGTTTTCTGATTCTAAGACTTTAGCTGAAGAAATGGGTATTGATAAGCTTAATACTGAGCTTAAAAAGAATTCAGCATATTATTATCAATATATTAGAAAAAATGAAGATAAAGAAAAGAAATAGACTTGCATTTGCAAGTCTATTTTGTTAATTTATTTTTATTGTTTTTGTAATACTATTTTTATATTTTAATTTATATACAACGCTATAAGTAATAGTGGCTTCTTCTCCAGATTCTAGATTATTGATAGCATCTTCTAAGTCATTTACTGTAAGTTTAGTAGTACCATTTAATTTGTATGTAATTAGAGAACTACTTGTTACATCTTCACCTTCAAAGGTTACTTTTATTCCTGAATCATTGTAAGAACCTTTATTGTAATTTGTTGTATTATCATTTAATGTTAATTCTAATTTATCACTATTTGAACTACTACTACCAGTACTATTAATTGTTGTTGAAACACCATTACTAGCATTTGCTTTGAAATTACCATATTCGGCTTTTACTACTATTTCAATATTTCCACTAGTAGTAGGGTGGTATATGTATTCTGTTTTTTCTGTAAATGCAATTCTATCTAAGTTTCCAGAAGGTGATTTTACATAGATACCAAATCCATTTCCTCCTAGAGTACTGCTATTATAGTTAAGTCTTGCTTGTAAGTAATTAGCAGAACTTTTTCCAAATACTGAGTTGCTAAAATATTTTGTTAGGTAAGTTGAGCTAAGTACATCTGGCTCTTTCCAACTCCATGTTAGTTTATATCCTTCTGATGTTTTAGTACTTGATAGGTTAGTTACTTCATCTAGTTTTGCATATCTTTGCGATACTTCAGTAGGTTGTGTTCCTTTTTTAAAGTATTCGGTTATAACCATGTCACTTGGTGTATATTCACTTGGTAGTTGTGCTGGCCATGTTTCTTTTTCAACTGTGGTTGCTACTACTGATGAAGGCATTTCCCATTCTTTTGTTGTTTTTGGTATATATTTCATTACTGAACGCATAACGGCATCTTTTGGAGCACTAGCACCACTTAGATAGTGACTACTATCGACTTTTTCATATCCATACCATAATGCTACTGAGTATTCTGGTGTGTAGGCAACAGTCCATAAGTCGTTAACGGCACTACTAGGAATTCCTAGGGCTTTTGTTGTGGCTTCCGATAAGTTTGATGTTCCTGTTTTGGCTGCTACTGTAGAACCTGCTACTTTTGCTCCACCATTGAATCCATAATCAACAGCGTATTTTAATACGTTGTTCATAAGATATGCTGTTGAATCTGACATAACTTTTTTCTTTTCTTCAGAGAAATCTACTGTTTCTCCGGTACTTCTATATTCTATTTTTGTTACAGCATGGGTTTCAATATGATATCCTCCATTAGCAAATGATGCATATGCTTCGGCCATGTCTAGTGGTGTAACGCCATATGCCATACCACCGATGGAGTAGGCTTCATTGATAACGTTATCTGCTCCGGTTTTTTCATCTTTTTTATAGTTTTCTGATTTTGTACTATATGCAACATCTAATCCTAGATTATTAACAAAGGTAACAATATTCTTTTTATCTACTTGTTGGAAAGCTTTAAGAGCTGGTATGTTTCTTGATACACTAAGTGCTTGTCTTAATGTGATTAATCCTTGATAACTACCATCCCAGTTTCCTATTTCTGGACCATTTGTATAAGTCCATGGTTCATCATTGAATAGGGTATATGTAGAGAAATCGTTATATTCCATACCTGGACCATAATCAAATATTGGTTTAGCGGTACTTCCTGGTTGTCTACGTGATTGTGTTGCGTAATTCCAATCTCCGGCATTACGATTACGACCTGCACCGATTGCTACGATTGTACCATCATTAACATTAGTAACAGCAACACCTGCTTGTACTGTATCATCAGCCCAAGTGTGATCTTCACCACTAAGTACTTTATTAATACCATCTTGAACTGTTCTATCCATAGCTGTATATATTTTCATTGATACTTGTGCTGGGTTATTACCTGTTTTATTTTCTACTTCTTCAATTACGGTATCAATGTAACCTTGATAATCACTTTGAGTACCACCGCCAGCTAACATGCTTTCAACGCTAACATCTTCAGCCATTTTCTTTTCTTCTTCAGTTATGTATCCGTGTCTAACCATTAATGTTAGTACGGTATCTCTTCTTTTTGTTGCTGCTTCAGGATTTTTGTATGGATTATATCTATTAGGAGCTTGATACATGCCTGCTAATAGTGCTGCCTCTGGTAAACTTAGTTCGGAAACGTTTTTACCAAAGTAATATTTACTGGCTTCTTCAACACCATAAACTGTTCCTCCTAAGCAACTGTCATTAACATACATTTCTAATATCTCATCTTTAGTATATTTTTTCTCTAAAAAGAATACTGATAAATATACATCTTGAAATTTTCTTACTATTTTCTTTATTTTATTCGTTTCAACAGTATCTTTTTTTGTTAGATTATTTTTTACTGTTTGCATTGTAAGAGTAGAAGCTCCACCGGCATCATCTTGACCTACAAGATTAAGAATAGTTGCTTTCATAAATCTTGCCATATCAACACCATTGTGCTGGTAAAATCTTGAATCTTCAGTAGCTACAAGAGCATCTACTAGTACTTGAGGTAAATCATCAAAAGTAATAGATTCTCTTTTTTGAGCTCCTAAGGTAGCTATAACATTATTATCTTTATCATATATTACTGTTTGATCTTGATTTTTTAGTGCTTCTGGATCAAAAGAACCACTACTTATAACAATGTATAGCATAAATAGGGCTGCTGCAAAAATACAGAATATAGCAAATCCTAAAATGATAATTAAGATTTTTCCTCTTATACTTTTATCTTTAAATTTTTCTTTTCCTATTATATTATTTTTCCTTTCGGTTTTATTATTTTCTTTCTTTCTACTACTATTAGTGCTTTTTGTAGTAGTTTTTTTCTTAGGTACTTTTTTCTTTGTACCATCAGAAATAGCTTTTTTTCTATCTCTAGAACTCACAAATTCAACTTCCTTTCTTTCTCTAAAATTTCTTTTTTCAATATTCTTCTTTTTTATATTTATACTATTTGAATTGAGATATACAATTAGTAATGGTGAGATAATTAATAGTACTAATGAACCTTTTATACCAAATGTAATGATACTTAATACTGTTATAGTTATATACATAATAATAATTATTAGTATCATTTTTCTATCTCATTGATTAGTTTATCAACTATTTTTATATAGTCAAGTCTAGGAGCATATTTGATATCTAGTTTGTAGCAGTTATTTTCAAAGTAGTCAAGTGGAATAGATTTTCTTTCTGTGTTATCTACATAATTTATTAAATTATTACCTGGAATAATAAAATCTTTATGTAAATTGTTAAATCTGACAATTAAAAAGACAATTCCTTGATGCTTTATTACTTTTCTAATATATGCTAGCTGATGCTCATGAATATTACTGATTGGAAAACTAGTACTACTATTAGTTTCTTTGGCATCGAATTCGATATAATAACCTTTATATACGCCATTATAATCTAATGTTGATTGAGTTTCAAAGAATCCATCAGTAATTCGCATATCCTTATAATTGGTTTTCGTTATTCTAATAGGGGTTGGCTTTTTATAAATAAGAGCAATATCATAAGTTAGATAGTATTTATTTGTTTCATTGATATCATTCTCAAGTCCCATACCTCTATTAGCGTAAGTACTATTAAAGTTAATTTTATAACTCATGGGATACCTCCCATATAAATTATACTATAAATAAGTAAAAAAATCTACATAATTGATAAAAGATTGGAAAATTGACATTTGTTGTGAAAAATAAAAATAGATCACTGTAAATGATCTATTAATCTAAATCTTTAGTAAGTATACCTATATTAACTAGGCCTGAAAGTAGTACTAGAATATATACTATTCTTGTTAACATACTTTCGTCTCCGAAAAGGTATTCTACTAGATTGAAATTGAAAAAACCTACTAAACCCCAGTTTATACATCCTATTATACTGATAACTAGAGCTATTTTATATAATGTGTTCATTAATAATATCCTCCTTTTTATAATATTTTCTGCAGAAAATTATAAATTATTCATCATATAAGAAATTTTATTTAATATAATTTAGAGAAAGAATAAGGAAGGTGAAGAATGAAAAAAAAGTTATTGTTTTTGATAATGATAATTGGTGTATTTGCTATTAGTGGATGTGGTAAAAATAGTGAGAGTGATGTTATTAAGGATTTAACTAAAAAAATTAATGATTCTAAAGCTTATTATGTTGATGGAACATTGGAAATTGTTAATAATGAGGATGTATATACTTATAATGTTAATGTATCATATAAAGAAAAAGATAATTATAAGGTTAGTTTGGTAAATACAGTTAATAATCATGAACAAATAATTTTACGTAACTCTGATGGTGTATATGTTGTTACACCTAGAATTAATAAGAGTTTTAAATTTCAAAGCGATTGGCCATATAATAATTCACAAGTGTATTTATTGGGACCTTTATTAGATGATATTACTAATGATGCAAATAGGACATTTGAAAAGGTTAATGATGGCTCTAAGATTATTGTGGCCGCTAATTATCCAAATAATTCTAAATTGGTAAAACAAGAGATATTATTAGATAAGAGTAATAATATTAAAAAGGTAACTGTTTTTGATAATAATGGTACTGCGCAAATTACGATGAAATTTAATAAAATAGATTTAAATAGTAAGTTTAATGATAATTATTTTGATTTAAAACAAATAATTGATATTAAAGAAGATAATACAGATAATACTACAAATAGAGAGAACAATAGTGATGAGAATAAGAATACTACTGATAATAAAGTAGAAGATAATAGTACTACTGAAAATAATAATACTAATGTAAATGAGAATAAGAATACTAATGAGAATAAGAATGAGGATAAGAAAAGTAGTGAAACTAAGCAAACTAGTTCTATTGAGGATGTAATTTATCCAATGTATATACCTGCTAATACATATTTATCTAATAAAGAAAAGGTAAGCAAGGATGATGGTGAGAGACTTATATTAACTTTTGATGGGGATAATCCTTTTATGTTAATAGAGGAGACTGTTACTTATGAAAAAGAGCATTTGATAGTACCAACTTATGGTGAACTTGAGGTTATGGCTTCTACTGTAGCAATTGTAAATGACAATTCGGTTAATTGGATTGATAATAATATTGAATATTATGTTGTAAGTGATAAGTTATCTAAAAGTGAATTGTTAAATATAGCAAGAAGTATATCAGTACTTCCAGTAAGCAAGTGATTCTTGCTTTTTTTCTTTTTATAAAAAATTAACTTTTATAGTGAACGCATGTACTAAAATGTATTGACGTTGTAAAAACAAAATGATAACATTTTATGCAAGGGTGGCGAGGTTATATATAATTATTGTTTTTGTACGATAAAAAAAGGAGGTCTTATATGGAAGAAAATAAAAAAATTGCTATAATGGGTGGTAATACTGCCAAAATAGCAAAAGATGATCTTGAAAATAAACTTGGAGATAAGGTTATAACAAACAATAATAGTCAATATATTGATGAAAATAAAAGTAATTAATTTATTTTTTTAGAATATCCATAACATGAGAAGAAGCTCCAAGTAATTCTTTTCTTTCACAAGTTTTTAGATGATAATCGAGGTAAATAGAGAAAGTTTTATCGTCCATTTTATTTATAATACTTCTAAGATAATCACTAGGACCATCTTGAGCTAGTATTTTAATTCTTTTAAGATTGAGTTTATTTTTATATCTATTTATGTCTTCTAATCTTACCATACTATATAGATCGTTATTTTTAGGAGTAATGTGATAAGTTTTGTTAACAAGATTATTTTCTATAGAAGATATTATGTTATTGTCTCTAAAACCATGAGTAATAATAGCGTATTCATTCATATAATAACTAATGAAGATAAGACCACCTTTTTTAATAATTCTTTTAGATTCACTTAGGGCTTTTAATTTTTCTTCTTCACTGATTAGGTGATACATGGGGCCAAATAATAAAGCGACATCAAAGGTATTATCTTTGAATCTTGATAGATTAGTGGCATTACCTTGATAGGCTTTTATATTATTATTCTTTTTTTTGAGAGTCATTAGATTGTGTTTTATTAATTCTACTGCTGTAATATCATATCCTTCATCGTATAAAGTACATGAATATTTACCTGTACCTGCTCCAATATCAATTATTTTAGGGTTATCTATTTTTTTTAAATATTTGTGAATATATTTCATAGATGTGGTATATTCTATGATACCATGTCTTCTAGTTAATCTTTTATCTTCGTTAAATTTATTATAGTATTTGATTAAGTTATCTTCGTTCATAAGTAAATCACCATAAATATAATAATATATTACTTGGAATAAAGCAATAGGTTTATTATTGTATATTTATGAATGATGTGATAGAATATTTAGAGAAAGAAGGGATACTATGATATATTTTGATAATAGTGCTACTACTTTTGTAGATGATAGGGTACTTGATACTTTTAATAAGGTATGTAAGGATTATCCTGGTAATTCTAATTCTCTACATTCTTTAGGTATTAAATCTAAAGAACTTGAAAATTATGCTACTGATAGGATAAGTAAACTTTTAAAAGTAAAGCCTAGTGAAATAATCTATACTTCTGGTGCTAGTGAATCTAATAATACTGTTTTTAAAGGGGTTACTTCTAAATATAGAAATAGGGGTAATCATATTATTACTAGTTATTTAGAGCATTCTTCTATTATTGAGACATGTAAATATTTAGAAAAAAAAGGCTTTGTTATTGATTATGTAAAGGTTAAGTCTGATGGTATGATAGATCTTGATGATTTGAAGAGACTTATTAATGATAATACTATTTTGGTATCTATTGCTATGGTGGATAGTGAACTTGGTATTAAGCAAGATATTAAAGAGATAAGTAAGGTTGTAAGGAAATATCCTAAATGTTATTTTCATGTTGATGCTACACAGGCTATTGGTAAGGTTAATATTGATTTTAATGATATGGATTTTATGAGTATGTCTGCTCATAAGATATTTGGTATGAAGGGTATTGGATTGCTTATAAAAAGGGATAATATTGTTATTGATAATTTAATACATGGTGGAAAGAGTACTACTGATTTTCGTAGTGGTACACCGGCTTTACCTTTGATATGTAGTTTAATGAAGGCTTTGGAACTTGTTATTCCTAATGTTGATAGTAATTATGAATATGTTAGTAGGATTAATAATATTATTAAAGATAATTTAAATAAATATGATGATATACATATTAATAGTACTGTAAATAGTATTCCTTATATAATTAATTTTAGTTTGAAGGGAATTAAGCCTGAAACTTTTATTCATGCTATGGAAGAAGAAGGTATTTATTTATCTACTAAAAGTGCTTGTTCTACTTCTTCTTTGTCTAATGCTATTTATTCTATATATCATGATAATGATATTGCATCTTCTAGTATTAGAATTAGTTTATCTTGTAAGAATACAGAAGATGAGGCACGTAAATTTAATGAGATATTTGATAAAGTATATGATAAACTTAGTTTAAAATAGTTATGATTATTACATAATGTTAATGCTTGACAATATGTTAAATAATGCTATAATACTTAGCCAAGGAGATTTTTATGAAAAAAAGAAAGATAATATTAGTTATTAGTTTATTTGTTTTATTTGTTATTATGGTAATGGTATATTTGTTTTATAATAAGAATGATAAGAAAATTGATTTTGATGTTGAGAGAAATAATAATGTTACTAATCCTACTGATTATAGTAAAGAAATAAATGAGTTAAAGGAAAAGTATAATAATGATGATGTGGTAGGTATTTTATCTTTTGATAATACGGATTATAGTGCTCCTATTATGCAGGGGGAAGATAATGAGTATTATTTGAATCATACACCTGATAAAGAAGATAATTATATGGGATCTATTTATTTGGATTATAGGGTTGATATAGATAATAGTAAAAAGCTTTTGATATTTGGTCATAATTCTTCACGTGTAGATATGCCTTTTAAGATATTAGAGAATTATTATGATAAGAATTATTATGATGATCATAAATATATTTATGTTACTACAAATAATGTTAAGAAAAAATATGAGATATTTTCGGTATTTGTGGAGTATAGTGATTTTACTTATATGAATATTAACTTTGCTAATGATAGTGATTATTTGGAACATTTGAATAAACTTAAGAGTAAGTCAATGTATGATACTAATGTAGATGTTAGTGCTGATGATGAGATTTTATTACTTCAGACTTGTAGTACACATAGTGATTATGCTAAGTATGATAAGAAGTATTTATTAGTAATAGGAAAAAGGGTATAAAAAATATGATTATTTTGATATAATCATATTTTTTTGGTATATTTTCCAAATTTTGGTTTTTTTCTAAGAAAGTTTGTTATTAATTCTTTTACCTCTTCATATCTATTATTAATAAATAAATCATGAGTAAGTGTTTTGATTTCTACTAGGGTAACGCTTTTTGCTGCTATAGTATTATATACATATAATACGGAATCTTTTGGTACGATGTCATCTTTATCTCCATGTATTATTAGTGTTGGGCAGGTTATATTTTTTACATCACCTGTGTGTTCTTCTACTAAAAGCATGAATTCTCTAATGGTTGGTATTGGTATTTTGAAGAATCTGGATAATACTTCTTCTGGTTTATAGTTTTTAAATAATTTGGGTAATTTTTTTATGCTTTTTGCTACGTCTACTTTATCACCATTAAAGGCTAAGTAATGAAAGGCTGGAGCTGCTAAAACTAACTTTGTTACTTCTTTATATTTACTTGCTAAGTAAGAAGCTATAACTCCTCCCATACTATGGCCGATAATATATATTTTACGGTAACCATTATTGATTATTTTTTCTATTTCTTCTTCGGCTTTATTTATCCAATCATTTCTTGTTACTTTATCTATTATCATTTTTTCATGACCTGGTAGGGTAAATGTATATACATCAAAATTGCTATATAGTTCTAAGTCATTTCCTATTTCTCCATAGTCATAATTGCCTCCGGCAAAGCCGTGTATTAATAGTATTGCTTTTCTGAAATATTTTAAATTCATATTTATCATTCTCCTTTTCTTTATTTTATCATAAATATATTAAAAAAATATAATATTTTAATATATTTAATGTAAAAATATAAAAAAATATTTAAAAATGTACATTTTTTGATACTAAAAATGGCAAAAAATGTACAAGGATATTGCAAAAATATATTTTTTTAACTTTAATTATTTTATTTACAAATAAATAAATATCATATATAATTATATAGGAAATAGGTGATATAATGAAGAAAATATTATTATGCATTATGGATGGTATAGGGTTATCTAAAGAAAAGAAATATAATGCTGTGTATAATGCTAAAACACCAGTACTTGATTATTTATGGGATCATTATCCTAGTGCTACTTTGATTGCTTCTGGTGAGAGTGTTGGACTTCCTAGTGGTCAAATGGGTAATAGTGAAGTTGGTCATACTAATATTGGAGCTGGTAGACTAGTATATCAATCGTTAGAACTAATAAATAGCAAAATAAAAGATGGGTCTTTTTATAGTAATGATGAATTTTTAAAAGTTATTAGACATGTTAAAGATAATAATTCTAAGTTACATTTAATTGGTTTATTATCTGATGGTGGGGTACATTCTCATATTAATCATTTATTTGCTTTACTTGATTTATGTAAAAAAGAAAATGTTAAAAATGTATATGTTCATGTATTTACTGATGGCAGGGATGTTAGTCCTACTAGTGGTATTAAATATATTGAAGCGTTAGAGAAAAAGATGAAGGGTTTAAAACTTGGTAAGATTGCTTCTATTAGTGGTAGATATTATGGTATGGATAGGGATAATAGATTTGATAGGGTTAAAAAGAGCTATGATGTTATGACTAAACCTTCTTTAGTAGTAGATGTTAAAAAAGTATGGAAAAGTAGTCAAAAAAATAAGATAACAGATGAATTTATTGTACCTACTGCTACTATAGAAAATGGGCTTATAGAAGATAATGATGGTATTATATTTTTTAATTTTAGACCTGATAGATTAAGAGAATTAGCTAGTGCGTTTACTAATGATAAATATGAATGTTTTGATAGATGTAAGATTAATAATCTTAAGGTTGTTAGTATGATGCATGTTACTGATACGGTGCTTTGTCCTTATGCTTTTGAACTTCCTAAAATTAAAAATACTTTAGGAGAATATATATCAAAAAAGGGATTTACTCAATTACGAATTGCTGAAACTGAGAAATATGCTCATGTTACTTATTTTTTTGATGGTGGTATTGATAAAGTGTATGATAATGAAAAAAGAATATTAATACCTAGTCCTAAAGTAGCTACTTATGATAGGGAACCAGAAATGAGTGCTAATATGATTACTGCTTCTTTGGTAAGAGAAATTACTAGTAATAGGGAGGATTTGGTTGTACTTAATTTTGCTAATGGTGATATGGTTGGTCATACTGGTGATTATGATGCTGCTATTAAGGCTGTAGAGACTGTTGATGAATGTATTGGTAAGATATTAAAAAATATTTCTCTTGATGAATATACTATGATAATAATAGCGGATCATGGTAATTGTGAGGTTATGAGAAATAAAGATGGTAGTATTAATACTAGTCATACGACTAATTTGGTACCTTTTATTGTTCTTGATAAGAAGGTTAAATTATTAGATGGTAAGCTTGGTGATGTTGCTCCGACAATATTATATTTGATGGGACTTGATATTCCTAGTGAAATGACTGGTAATATACTAATAAAAAATAGGAAGAAGAAATAATTGGAGGAGTAAGAAATGATTAATTTGTTAAATAATCCAACTTTTGATAATGAGAGAAATGTTCTTAATGCTGATTTGTTTGTTAGTAATTTACATAATACTCTTAAGGCTTTTGGTTTTAATCCTAAAGTTACGTATAATGTTTATCGTTTAGTAACTATATATCGTATTAGTTGGAATGATGATAAGGATTATAATGATATTATAGAATATAATAAGGAGATTGCTTTAGCTTTAGGAGTACCTAAAGAAGAATTAAAGATAGATAGAATTAGTGATAATGAAATAGAGATTAAAGTTCTTAATATGAAAAGGGATATTCTTACTTTAAAGGAATTATTATCTATGTATAAGAAAGATGATAAATTTAAGGTAGCTTTAGGTTTAGATGAAGAAGATAGGGTTATTATTTTTGATTTTGATAAGGATAAGAATCTTTTGGTTACTGGTACTAGTGGTAGCGGTAAGACTAATTTATTTAGAAATATTATTATGAATGTTCTTATTAATTATACTGATACTAAGATTATTATACTTGATACACAAAGTATTAATTATAATGATTTTGCTAATGTATGTGAGGTTGTTAATGGGAAAAATGATGTTATTAAGAAGATTAAGTTATTAAGAAGAGAATTTGAAGAAAGAGTAAAGAATGGTAATAGGGAGAGAATACTAGTATTTATAGATGAGATATATGAAATATTAGAAATGGATAATAGTGTTGATGAGGATATTAATTATTTATTATCACTTGGAGATAAATGTAATATTCATTTGATTGTGTCTACTGATACTTTATCTAATGATGATATTGTTAGGATATTTACTAATAATAATACTTGTAAGATTAGTTTTTATATGACTACTAGAGGAGAATATAATATATTTTTATCTAATATTGTTAATGAATCACTTAATAATGATGGAATGTATTTGGATAGTGATAAGAATTTATCTAGAGTTATTATTCCTTTAATAGGGGATGATGAGATAGAGAGAGTTGTTAAATATTTAAACAATAAATAATTTGTATACAAAAAGGAGTAGTACTTATGAGAATAAAAAGGGATGGAATTGATAAAGAAAAGAAAAGGGATAATATATTTACTATTATTCTTAGTATATGTGATGTTATTGCAGTTATAGTACTTTTTCTTTTATATGGTCCTTATAATAATTTTAGAGACTGGCTTGTTACTACCGCTATGAGTACAATGAGGCATCAATATATTGCTAGAACTTTTTATAATGATGAGACTATTAATAAGATTTTAGAAAGACATAGTATGATAGAACCTGATGGAAATACTGATACTAGTTTAATTCTTGAAGAAGATAATAATTATAAAGATAAATATGATAAGGAAATATTAGATAGAAATAAAAATGATATTTATAAATTAATAGAAATAGAAGAAAATGGTTATAGGGGATATCTTGTAGCAATATATGATCCTTCTAAAATTAAAGTTACTTATAGTAGATATTTGGGTAATGATGGTGAATATTTAGTTGATATGGCTAAGAGAGAAAATGCTGTTGTTGCTATAAATGGTGGTGGATTTTTGGATGCTGAAGGATTGGGTAGTGGTGGACAACCTATGGGAGCTATTATATCTGGAGGTAAGATAATTAGTAATTATGGTACTAGTCAATATGGTGGTGGTATAGTTGGATTTACTAATGATAATAAGTTATATCTTGGTAAGATAAGTGCTAATGAAGCTATTAATATGGGAATAAGAGATGCTGTAGAATTTGGACCATTTTTAATAGTTAATGGGAAGAGCGCTTTTATTAATGGTAATGGTGGATATGGTACTCATCCTAGAAGTGCTATTGCTCAAAGGCAAGATGGTATAGTGTTATTTTTAGTAATTGATGGTAGAAGTTTAAAAAGTAAAGGTGCTGATATGAACGACTTAGTAGATATCTTACTTAGATATCATGCTTATAATGCTGCTAATCTAGATGGTGGTAATTCTAGTGCTTTAGTTATAAATAATGAATTAATAAATCATCCTATAAATTGGGATAACATGGAAAAGACAAGACCGATACCTGATGGATTTATTGTGACTGAATAAAATAAATAATGAAAGAAACATTTATTGTTTCTTTTTCTTTTGTTGGTATTGTAATGTTCAAAATATTATGTTATAATCTAATTATGAACAAAATAGTTCAAGAAGGAGAGAAGATTGATGAAGAAAAAAATAATATTTTTAGGATTAACCTTAATGTTATTGTTAACGGGGTGTGGTTCAAATAAAGATAGAGTAGTAATATATAGCTCTATGGAAGAAGAAAGAAATCAGGATTTAAAGAAAATGGTAAAAGAAGAATTTCCTGATATGGATGTTGTAGTGCAATATATGGCTACAGGAAATTGTGCTGCTAAAATTAAAAATGAAGGCACAAAAGTAGAGGCAGATATAGTATTGGATTTGGAGACAGCTCATATGAAAGATGTCAAAGATAATTTTGCAGATTTATCTGATTTTGATACTAGTATTTATTTAGATGGTGTAAATAATGATAGTAATTATTTGACTTGGACTAAATATACTATGAATTTAATCATTGATAATAAATATTTTAAAGAACATAAGTTAAATATTCCTAAAACATATGATGACTTATTAAAGCCAGAATATAAAGGATTAATAGCAATGCCTGATCCAAAAACTTCAGGTACTGGATATGGTTTTTATTTGAATGTTGTAAATATTATGGGGGAGGATAAAGCAATAGAATATTTTAAAAAATTAAAAGAGAATATGAGAGAATATACAACTTCTGGATCAGGACCTACTAATTTATTAAAACAAGGAGAAATAGCTATTGCTATGGGAATGACATCACAAGGTGTACATGCAATTAATGAAGGATATGATTTTAAGATTGTTTCGTTAGATACTGGGTCTCCATATAATACTACATCATTTGGTATTATTAAGGGTAAAGAGACAAACGAAAATGTAAGAAAAGTATTTCAATGGTTGATTAATGATTTTGGTAAATATGATAAAGAGCATTATCTTCCAGATATAATATTAAAGGATCAAGACAATAAGGTAGAAAATTATCCTACTGATTTGGTTGATGCTGATATGACTGGAATAGATAGTATAGAGACAAAAGATAAGTTAACAGAGAAGTGGGGAGAAGTAAATGGTTAATCTTAAGATAAATAACCTTACTAAAGTATATAATGATAAAACTGTATTAAATAATATTAGTTTTGAAGTTAATGATGGTGAGTTTTTATCGATATTAGGACCTTCCGGATGTGGTAAAACAACATTACTAAAGATTTTGATTGGTATAGAAAGTCCTACGAGTGGTGAAATTATTAAGAATGAGAAGGATATTACAAATTTAGATCCTTCTAAAAGAGGAATGGGTATAGTTTTTCAGAACTATGCTCTATTCCCTAATATGAATGTTTTAGATAATGTTATGTATGCTTTAAATTTAAAGTTAAAAAACAAGGATAAGGCTAAGAAGGAAGCTATGAAAGTATTAAACGTAGTAAATATGGATGAACATATAAATAAATATCCACATGAATTATCAGGTGGACAGCAACAAAGGGTTGCAATAGCAAGAACGCTTTCTTTAAAACCAGATATAATTTTATTTGATGAACCAATGAGTGCTTTAGATGCTGATAATAGATTAATATTAAGAAAAGAATTGAAGGCTCTTCAGAAGGAATTTAAGACTACTATGATATATATAACTCATGATCAGGAAGAAGCTTTTTCTCTATCAGATAGAGTAATGGTTATGCATGATGGAAATATTGAACAAATAGATGTTCCTAATAAGATATTTAATCATCCTAAAAATGATTATGTTAGAAACTTTGTTACTAATCATCTAAAAGAGAAAGTATCATCAATAGAAAAATGTACAGGAATTGATTTGTAATGAAAAAGAAAAGTAAAATAAGTATATTGATTTTTATATTTTTATTAGTAACAGTTTTTTATCCACTACTAGAAATGTTAATTAGGGTAGAATGGTCTGATTTTGGATCGTTGGTTTCGTCTTTTGCTTTTAAAGAAGCATTATCTAATTCATTAATAGTAACTAGTATATCTACTATAGTATCAATATTGATAGCTTTTTTCTTGGCTTTTACATTAAATAGAACTAATATAAAACATAAAGCTATATTAAAATTATTGCTTACAGTACCCATGCTTATACCATCTATATCTCATGGACTTGGATTAATAAATTTATTTGGTGCTAATGGTATAATATCAAAGTCATTAGGCTTTAATATCATTGGAAGTTATGGAATTATACTTGGTTCTATTATGTATTCTTTCCCAGTAGCTTTTTTAATGTTAGATGATGGTTTTAATTATATTGATAATAATATGTATAGTACTGCTAAAGTACTTGGAATGAATAAATGGCAAACATTTAAGAAGGTAACTTTATGTTATTTGAAAAAGCCATTATTATCTGCTATATTTGCGGTATTTACAATGATATTTACTGATTATGGTGTGCCTTTAGCGGTAGGAGGAAAGTTTATTACATTACCTGTATTTTTATATAAAGAGGTAATAGGATTACTTGATTATTCTAAAGGAACAATGATAGGATTATTTTTACTTATTCCTGCTATTATATCATTTTTGTTTGATAATTTTTCTAAGGATTATAGTAGTGGTGAGTTTGAAGGTAAGGAATATAAAATTAGTTCTAATAAAAAGAGGGATGTAATATTAACTATATTTGTTTATTTGATAATTGCTTTTATATTTTTAATATTAGGTTCGTTTATTTATTATGCCTTTGTAAATAATCCTGTAATTGATAATACTTTGTCATTTAAACATTTTGAATATATTATAGATAATAATATTGGTAAATATATATTTAATTCTTTATTTATATCTATTTTAGTATCCATATTTGGAACATTTATAGCATATTTTGCTGCTTATACTACTGCTAGAATAAAGGGAAAATCAGCAAAAGTAATACATGTATTGACAATAATATCTTTAGCAATACCAGGAATCGTATTAGGGTTATCGTATTCAATAGGTTTTAGGAATAGTTTTATATATAATACATTTATAATTATGGTTATAGTAAATATTATTCATTTTATTGCTTCACCATATTTAATGGCATATAATGCTCTAGAGAAGGTTAATCCTAATTATGAGGTTGTTGCTAAAACATGTAATATTAATATATTTAGGATAATAATTGATGTAATAATACCATGTACAAAGAAGACAATAAGAGAAATGCTTACTTATTTCTTTGTTAATTCTATGGTAACTATATCTGCTATTACGTTTTTATTTAATACTAAAACGATGCCATTATCGTTACTTATAAATAATTATGAAGGAAATATGATGCTTGGAGAGGCTGCTATTATATCATTAATTATATTATTTTTTAATGTAATAGCAAAAGGTATAATATATATAATAAATAGAAAAGAAAGTAGGAGAAGTATAAATGGATATAACATATAATGAGTTTGAAATATTAACATGTGTTGAAAAAGAAAAAAAGAAATTATCGCAAAGAGAATTATCAAAATTAACAGATTTATCTTTAGGTACTGTAAATAAAGTAGTAATAGATCTTCAAAAGAGGGGATTAATTGATGAAGATAATTTGATAAGTGAAGATGGATTGCATTTATTAGAGCCGTATAGGGTAAAAAGGGCTATCTTTTTAGCGGCTGGTTTTGGTTCTAGGATGGTACCTATAACTTTAAATACACCTAAACCAATGGTATTAGTAAATGGAAAGAGAATAATAGAAACTTTACTTGATGCTGTGGTAAGAGCTGAAATAGAAGAAATAATAATTGTAACAGGATATTTGGGAGAACAATTTGAAATGTTATTAAAAAAATATCCAAATATAAAATTTGTATATAATGATAAATATAATGAAATGAATAATATTTCTTCTGCATATATGGTAAAGGATAAGTTTAAAAATAGTTATGTATTGGAATCTGATTTAGTATTATATAATCCTGATATTATAAGAAAATATGAATATTATTCTAATTTTTTAGGTAAGAAAGTAGACGTAACTGATGATTGGTGCTTTGAAAGTAAAAATGGTATTATTACTAAAGAAAAATTAGGAGGATATAACTGCTATCAAATGTATGGCATATCATATTATAATGAAGATGATGGTAAGAAGATAGAAAGTGATATTGCTAAAGTATTTAATATGCCTGGTGGAAAAGAAAAATATTGGGAACAAGTGATTTTAGATGTATGTAAGAATAATTATAAAATACATGTAAGAGAATGTCATGATGGAGATATCATTGAAATAGATACATTTAATGAACTAAAACAAATAGATAAAAGTTATGATTGCTATAAAAAGGTAAGGAAGTGATTTTATGCAAGCAATAATGTTAGCAGCTGGTAAAGGATCTAGATTAGGAAAATATACTAAGAACAATACTAAATGTATGCTTGATGTACATGGAGAAACATTGCTAGAAAGAGCAATAGATGCTTTGTTAGAAGCCGGTATTAAAGATTTTATCTTGGTACTTGGATATAAGAAAGATAATGTAAAAAAATTTATTAAAGAAAAAGAGTTAGATAAGAAGATTAATATTACTTATGTTGATAATGATATGTATGATACTACTAATAATATTTATTCACTTTATTTGGCTAAAGATTATCTTATACAAGATGATACTATATTATTGGAGTCTGATTTAATATATGATAAGTCTATAATTAAGAAGTTAGTTAATTCTAAATATGAGAGTGCTGCTTTAATAGCTAAATATGAGGAATGGATGGATGGAACAGTAGTAAAATTAAATGATGATAATACTATTAATTCCTTTGTAGAAAGAAAAGATTTTAATTATGATGATGTTGATAGTTATTATAAAACAGTTAATATCTATAAATTTAGTAAAGAATTTTCTGAAAGATTTTATCTTCCATTTTTAGAGTCATATATTAAGGCATATGGAAATAATGATTATTATGAGTTAGTACTTAAGGTAATTAGTGAACTTAAGGATACTAATTTATATGGTCTTCCACTTACTAATGAACTTTGGTATGAAATAGATGATTGTCAAGATTATGATATTGTTAAAGCTATGTTTGCCCCTAGTACACGTGAAAGATTAGAATTATTTCATAAGAGATTTGGTGGTTATTGGAGATTTGGTAATATTAAGGATTATTGTTATTTAGTTAATCCATATTTTCCTACAGAAGCTATGATTAATAAAATGAAATATTTTTATGATAAGTTATTATTTAATTATCCTTCTGGACAAAGTATTGAAAGAATTTGTGCTTGTAGAATGTTTGATAATGTAAGTGATGATAATATTTTAATAGGAAATGGTGCTGCTGAACTTATTAATAATTTGAAATATATAGTAGGTAAGAAAATTGCTCTTACTATACCGTCATTTAATGAATATGTTAGATGTTTTCCAAATAGTGAGATTACTTATATAAATAGTAAAGATGATAATTATCGTTTATCATTAAATAAATTAAAAGAAACATTAAATAAAGTTGATACATTAATTGTTATTTCTCCTGATAATCCTAGTGGTTCTCATTTGAAATATGGTGAGGTTATAGAATTATTAGATATGGCTAAAGAAATGGATAAGCAAGTAATATTTGATGAATCATTTATTGATTTTGCTAATGATAGTTATACTTTAATAAATGATGATATATTAAATAAATATCCTAATTTAATTGTTATTAAGAGTATAAGTAAGTCATATGGTGTACCTGGTTTAAGACTCGGTGTGCTTGCTAGTGGTAATTATGAATATCTTGATATTATTAATAGAAATATGCCAGTATGGAATATTAATTCTTTTGCAGAGTATTTCTTACAAATATTTTTGATATATAAAAAAGATTATGTATATGGATGTAGTAAAATAAAAGAAGAAAGAAATAGATTTTATAATGAATTAATTAAAATTAGTGAATTAGATGTTTATGATTCAGAAGCTAATTATTTTATGATTAAGTTAAATAAGAGTACCGCTAATGAAATTGCTGAATATTTATTAGATAATAATAAAATTCTTATTAAAGTATTAAATGGTAAGAATGGATTTGATGATAAGGAATATATAAGAATAGCTGTTAAAACGAAAGAAGAAAATGACTATTTTATTCAAAGTATTAAAGAATATTACAATAAAAAGTAATATTCTTTTTATATACCTTGATAATGCTAAGAAAATATTGTATAATTATTTATGATAGCAGAGGGTGAGTAGTTATGAGAAAAAGAAATATAAATATTGATTTAATAAAATGTATTGCAGTATTTTCAGTAATATCTGTACATTTTTTGCTAATACGGGATTTTATGATAAAACTATATCGGGAAATGATATGTATATAGCAGTATTTTTTAGAACTTTATTTATGATATGCGTACCACTTTTTATGATAACTACTGGTTATTTGATGAAGAATAAGACATTAAGTAAAAAATATTATTTAGGGATAAGTAGAGTACTTATAATTTATTTATTAGATGCGGCATTGTATTTGAACTATAACATTTTATATTTGAATCAGCAAACGGATATAAAACATATTGTTTATAATATATTAAATTTTGAAATAGGTTATAGTTGGTATGTTGAAATGTATATTGGATTATTTTTACTTATACCATTTATTAATCTTATATATAATAATTTGAAATCAAAAAAGCAAAAGCAAATTTTGATAATGACGATGCTTATTTTAACTTCGTTTCAAGGTATATTTAATATAAAATATTCTTTAATTCCAGATTGGTGGACTGGTATTTATCCACTTACTTATTATTTTATAGGTTGTTATTTAAAAGAATATAAAGTAAATATTAAATCATTAAAGAATATATTATTATTTTTAATCTGTTTAGTTATATCGTCATTTATAAATATTTATATTTCCAAAGGAACTACTTTTATTAGATGTATACTTAATGATTGGGGAAGTATTTTTAATGTTCTTACATCTAGTTTGATATTCTTATTTATAATAAATCTTGATTTAACAAAGTTAAATATAAATATTAAAAAAATAATAGTGAAAATATCTGAATTATCATTTGGTATGTATTTAGTATCTTGGACTGTTGATAATTTCTTATATTATAATTATTTTGAAAATTTAAATTTCTTTAGTGTTGTAGGATATTTTAAGATAGTACCATTGGTTTTTATTCTATCAATAAGTTTATCAATGATTATAACTGCTATATATAAAATAATAAATAAGTATATAATAAAAAAGATAAGAATATGATACTTCTTTATAAAATAAGAAAAATATGGTAAAATATTATTAGCACATGGAGTGATAAAATGGAAAAGAAAAATACATTATTTAAAAATACAATATATAAGTCAATGTTAAGTATGGTTAATATAGTGGTACCACTGGTAATTGGACCATATATTATGAGACTTTTGGATGTTGATTTGTATGGATTATATAATAGAGTTTTTGCCGACTTTCAAATGTTTTTAGCGTTTGCAAGTTTTGGTGTTTATACATTAGGCGTTAGGGAAATAAGTAAAATAAGAAATGACAAAGAAAAGGTGTCAAAATTATTTACTAATTTATTTGTTATATCATTTTTATCTAATATGCTTGTTTTAATTATTTATTTAATATTTAGTTTGATTACTTCTACGGGATTAGCTAAAGTATTATATTTAGTGATGTCTATACAAATAATTGCGAATGTTTTTTATGTTGAATTTGTAAATGAGGCTCTTGAAAATTATAAATTTATAACTATAAAATCAATTATAGTTAAAATCATTTATTTTTTGGCTATATTATTAGCGGTTCGTAATCCCCATGATATTGTGATATATGCTGTAATAGTATCATTAACTAATTTTTTAAATAATATTATTAGCTTTATTTATGCTAAACATAGAATATCTTTTGATTTTTCTAAAATACAAATAAAGAAGTATATAAAACCTTTAATTGCTGTCCTTGTTATAACCAACGCTGATCTTTTATATAGTCAATTGGATAGAGTAATGCTTGGAAGATATGTAAGCGGTGTTTCTGTAACTGTATATTATACGGCTTATTATTTGATTAGTACATTATCCGCTATTCCTTATTCTATTATAAATGTATCGATTCCTAGATTGTCTTATTTACTAAAGAATGAAGGTAAAGAAATATATGAAGAAAAGCTAAATAATTCTATATCATCATTAATTTTTATAATTGTGCCAATGTGTTTGGGAGTATTTGTTTTATCAAAAGAGGCTATAATACTTTATGCTGGAAAAAAATATTTGATGGCTATAGTTCCGCTTATGATTGCTTGCATAACTAGAATATTTATATCTTTGGAATCTGTTATGAATAATTTGGTAATGTATCCTAATAATAGGGAAGATAGAATACTAAAAGTATCACTTACATGTGGAATAAGTAATTTAATAATTAATTATTTGTTGGTATTGTTTAAAATATTTAGTCCATTAACAGCTCTTGCTACTACGGGATTAGTAGAGCTAACGATATTTATTATTCATTATACATATGCTAGAAAAAAGATGAATATTGATGTTCGAGTATTTAGTAAGAAAAATATGACTTATATATTACTTAGTTTGTTATTTATTCCGATTTCTCTTATAATTAGAAGTTTAAAGCTTAACTTTTATATAAATATTATTGTTATTGTTATTATATGTTCTTTAATGTATTTTATTGTTTTATATATAAAGAAGGATAATAATTTGTTATTTATTTTAGATAAATTTAAAGGTAAATTGAAAGTAGGTAGAAAGTAAGATGAAGAGAATTATAGTGCCAATGGGGTATATGGGTAGTGGATCATCCGCTATTACGGATTTAATTTCCGAATTTAAAGATTGCCAGAATGAATATAAGAGCTATGAATATGTGCTTTTACATTGTCCAAATGGTTTATTTGATTTGGAAGATAAATTATTAATTGGTAATAATGCTATTAGAAGTGATGAGGCGATTCGTAGCTTTGAAACTCAGATGAATAAATTATATAATAAGAAATTTTGGTGGGTAGGAAATTATCAAAAAATAATTAGTCCAAATTTTATGAAAATGACAGAAGAATATATAGGACGTATTCAACAGTTTAATTTTCCTGGATATTGGTATACACATGAAGAAGTAAATACTAAGATGTTTTTAAAATTATTGATAAGAAAACCGATTAAAATACTAACTGGTAATAAAGTCAAATTTAATAAAGTTTTAAAGTATTCTGATGGTATGAGAATATCATATATAACTTCAGAAAAATTTTATGAAGAGTCTCATAGATATATTTATGATATAATAGATGTGGTGTCAAAAGGAAAAGAGAATATAATATTAGATCAATTTTTATTACCATTTAATTTATTTAGAGTAGATAATTATTTTGATGATAGATTAAAAGCTATAGTGGTAGAAAGGGATCCTAGAGATGTATTTATAATTAATAAATATATTTGGCAAAAGAAACAAATTTGTGTACCTTTTCCACTTGATGTAAATGAGTTTTGTTCTTTTTATAAGAAAATGAGAGAAAGTGAAAAAGAATGTAATTCTAACAAAGTATTAAGAATTAGATTTGAAGATTTAATATATAATTATGATGATGAAGTAAAGAGAATAACAAAATTTTTAGGATTTACTAGTAAAGATCATATAAACAAGAAATCAAGATTTGATCCTGATATATCAATAAAAAATACACAATTATTTAGAAAAAAAGAATATCAAGAAGAAAGTAAGATAATTGAAAGAGAATTGGAAAAATATTTATATAATTTTCCTTATGAAATAAATAATGATGTTAAAGAAACTGTAGAATTTGAGTAGGTGCAAAAAATGAAACTAGAAAAAGATTATAAAAGAAAGTTACAATTAAAAATATTAGATATTGTTAAAGATATAGATGATGTGTGTAAAAAGAATAATATAGAATATTATATTTTATATGGCTCAGCACTTGGAGCTATAAGACATAAAGGCTTTATTCCTTGGGATGATGATTTTGATATAGGAATGACGTATGATAACTATGTTAAGTTTTTAGAAGTTTGTGAACAGCAACTTGATAAAAATAAATATTATGTACAAACACCTGATAAAGAAAAAGATTATTATTTATCTTTTTCTAAAATAAGAGATATAACTACTACTTTGATTGAGGAAGGTAATAAGGATATTGATATAGTTCGTTCCATATATGTTGATGTTTTTCCTATAGTTGGTTGTCCAGAAAATAAATTTAAGGAAGGGATTTTAAAAATAAATAGGGCTTTTATGTTATCTGCTAATAAAAATATTATTAATAATAAAGTACTTAGGGGTATATTTAATGTTATTTTGAAAATTTTTGGAAGAAAGAGAATACTTAAATATACGACTAAAAGATGTTTTAAATATGATTGTAATAGTAGTAAGTATTGGGTTTCAATTGCTGATGGGGATAGTTTTGAACAAAATAAATTAGAAAAAAGTGTATATGGAAAACCTAGATATATTGATTTTGAGGATACTAAGTTGCCTGTTCCGGAAAAAACCGATGAATATTTAAGAAATATTTATGGAAACTATATGGAAATACCTTCTAAAGAACAAATAAAGGCTAGAGAACATACACCTTATTTTCTTGATTTTAATTTGCCATATAATCAGTATATCAAAAAAGATAGGTGAGTAATATGAAAAAAAATATATTGTTTATTGTTATAGATTCTGTTACCAATGATGTTTTGTTTAATAAAAGTAATTCAAAAAAGATAGCACCATTTTTAAGTAAACTTAGGAATGAGTCAATATCGGGTGATAAAATGTATTCTGAAGCACCTTATACCGAAGCTGCTTTAATGAGTCTTTTAGCATCTGTTGACACTATGGATAATGGTGGATATATGGAAAGATTAAAAACTAGCAAATGTGTTTTAGAATTCTTTCAAAAACATGGATATAAGGTTTTCTTTAATACTTATTATCCTAGCATATATCCATCTTGTATGGTAAAAGGATATGATGAGAAAAAATATATAGAAGGGTTTCAATTTGTACAACTTTGGGAATATAGACTTAAATATTTTTCAGAAATATTTGCAAATGATAAATTAACTGAAGAAGAAGAAAAAATGCTTGCTTGTATGTTAGAAGATAATTTTAAAGCATGGATGATTTATTTCAAAAAAATTAGTACTAATAATGAAGAAACAGTTATGTTAAATGATTGCATAGATATTACTAATATTCAAAATGATATTGAATTATTAAATAATGAATATGATATTTTTAAGAAAGATAAATATAAGTATTTAGAAAATCTTTTAAGATTAAAGGAAGAACATCCTTTATTTAAAATTAAAACATATAAGATGACTGATAAGGTACATAGTGCTGATGTAAGAAATATAGTTATGAATAAATATGAAAATACCTTTAAAAAAATAGCAAGTTTAGATTTTAAATATAATTTATTAAATAATAGTTTACCTTTAAAGAAAGTATGTAACTCTGTTTTAAAAAGAAATTTTTCTACTACTAAAGGTGTATTAGCAGGATATAAGAATTCATTATTTGATAAAGATTTATATGAAAGAATAGGCACAAATTACGATCAGTTTAAAGCTCAAAGATCATTTTATACTGTGTCACAAGAATTATTTAAATGGATAAAAAATAATGAAAATGAGAATTGGATGAGTTATGTCCATATTGATGATGCTCACTATACAGAAAATTTCTTTACTTATGATACTAATGATATAAATGTTATAGACGGTGATTTCAAAAGAATAGATAATTATTTGAATAATATACCAAAAGATTATAAGGGAAGTATAGCATATGATTTATCTTTAATGTACTGTGATAATATTATTAAAAATATATTTGATTTTTTAGAAAGCGAGAAGTTATTGAATAATACCAGTGTGGTAATAACTGCAGATCATGGCTTTTCATATTATTTTTCCCCTGTGAGAGAAAAATATGTAATATCTAGTTATAGAGAAAATTATAATGTGCCATTTATTGCTTATGATAAAAGCATTAAGCATAAAATGATTAAAAACTATTGTTCTACCAAGGATATTCCGGCAACATTATTAGATTTGGCTAATATTCCTATTCCAAAAGATTTTAAGGGAAAAAGTTTACTTAAATATAATGGTGATAATTATGCCTTACTTGAATATATGGGTGGTGGATGTCCAGATGTTAAAAGAAGGCCTATTATATTAGGCGTTAGAACTGATAATTATGATATTATCATGGATATTTATATTGATAAGAAATTTGATGATAATATAATAAAAGAAGTATATGATATTAAAAAAGATCCTTTTGAACATAATAATCTAGTTAATAATAAAAATATTAAAGAAAAGATTCAAAAAGAACTTAAAATATTAAAGAAAAGATATGATGAAATTATTTGTGAATATGAGGTGTAAAAATGAAAATAAAGGTTAGTGTCATTGTTCCTGTATATAATGTTGAAAAGTTTATAGATAAATGTTTAAATTCGTTAGTTAACCAAACTTTAAAGGAAATTGAAATTATTGTTGTTAATGATGGCAGTCCAGATAATAGTCAAAAAGTAATAGATGAATATGTAAAAAAATATCCTGATAAAATTAAATCTTTTATTAAGGAAAATGGTGGACAAGGATCCGCTAGAAATATGGGGATAGAAAAGGCTGTTGGTGAATATATTTCTTTTGTTGATAGTGATGATTGGCTTGATTTGGATACTTTAGAAAAAATGTATTTTCTTGCAAAAAAAGATAAAAGTGATATAGTAATATGTGATATGGTTGATCATTATAGCTATTATACTATATATCATAATTGTACTAAGTATAATAGTGTATTTGAAGTGACTCCATCGGCTTGCAATAAAATATTTAGAAAAGAATTGATAAAAGATTTTAGGTTTTTATCAAAATTATGGTATGAGGATTTTGACTTTACTACAAAAATACTTTTTAACACTAATAAGATATCTAATATAAGCGAAGGCCTTTATCATTGTAATTGTGGCCACGAATCTACGATGAATAATAATAATTCTAAAAAGAATTTGGATATGATAACTGTTATCAATGATATAATTGATTACTTAAAGAAAAATGATAAATATGATAAAAATATTGTTTCTTACTTAATTTTTAATCATATACTTATAACTACTATTAATAGAGTTGCTGTTCAAAAAAGTACCGATAAAAAAGATGTTATTAGACAATTAATTAAATATTCTAAAGACAATATAAGTGATTATAGAAAACAAGCCTTTTATAAAAATATAAGTATAAATAGAAAGATTATAGCTTGGTTAAATTATCATAATATGTATAATTTATCTAAAATTATTTTGAATATTAAAGGTAAAGTTAAAGGGTGATATAATGAATAAATATAAAGTTAGTATTATAATACCAGTATATGGAGTAGAAAAGTATATTTCAAAATGTTTGGAGAGTTTAGTAAACCAAACATTAAATGACATAGAAATAATTGTTGTAAATGATGGTACAAAAGATAATAGTCAAAAGATAATAGATAAATATGTAAAAAAATATCCTGATAAAGTTAAATCTTTTATTAAAGAAAATGGTGGACAAGGATCTGCTAGAAACTATGGTTTGAAACAAGCTAATGGCGATTATATTGGATATGTTGATTCTGATGACTATGTTGAATTAGAAATGTATGAAAAATTATATAATAAGGCAATAAGTGATAATTTAGATATTGCTATATGTGGTAATTATAATGTTAGTGAAGATTATAAAAATAAAAAAGTAGATTTAGAGTTTATAAAATTTGAAGATAATAAAATTAATGCTCTTTTTGGAAAAAAAGCTGTATGGAATAAGATATATAAAAAGAGTATAGTGGAAAAATTAGAATTTAGAAGTAAAGTTTGGTATGAAGATTTTGATTTTTCTATAAAAGCAATATGTGGTGCAAAAAAAATTGGATATGTTAATGAACCATTATATGATTATTTATTAAGAGAAGGATCTACTATGAATAATTCTAATGTTATAAGAAATTTAGAAATATTGGATGCTTTTAATGAAATAGTGAAAGATAAAAAATATAAGAAATATTATGACATAATAGAATTTTTAGCAATTGATCATATATATATATCAACGATAGTAAGAGTTATTAATGCTAAAGTTGATAAAAATATAAAAATAGAAGTAATAGGCAAATTAATAGATTATATGAATAATAATTTTCCTGATTTTAGAAATAATAAATATATAGAAACTTTATCTAGAAACAGAAAAATAATATACAATTTAATAAATAGAAAGAGATATAATTTAATAAAATTATTGTTTGCAGTGAAAGGAAGATAAAAATGCAGTTTAAGGAATACATAAAAAAATATTGGCTATTTTTTATAATAATAACTCAGCCTGTTTTGGATATAATAGCATATTTTACATTTAATGAAAAAATTACTATTATATCATTTGCAGTTAGGAGCTTTTATTTACTATTTATAATAATTTATACATTTTTAAAATCAAAAGATAGAAAAAAATATATACTATACATGCTTCCATTTGTTATATTTTCTATGTTGCATGTTTTAAATTCCTATAGATTGAATGGATTGGAAATTTTTGATGATATTAGATATTTGATAAGCGTTATGCAATTTCCAATTATAACAATATGCTTAATTGATTATTTAAAAGATAATACAAATCAAATTAAAAATGTTGAAAAGGGTATTATAGTTTCGTATACAATAATTTTTGTTAGTGTTATTCTATCGATTATAACAGGAACGTATAATAATACTTATACTACCTATGGAATAACTGGATGGTTTAGTTCCGCTAATACTCAGAGTATGATTTTAACAGTAATATCACCATTATTTATATATTTTTGTTCGAAGAAGGAAAGTTATAAATATTTTATTGCAATGGCTATGTTCTTTATTTTATTATATTTTAATGGTACTAAAGCTTGCTATTATACATTGATTTTTAGTTTAATAGTAATGTTATATGTTTTGATATTTAAAAAGGAAAATAAACCAACAAAAGTGATAATTACGCTTGCTTTTTTAGTAGGATGTCTTTGTATCTATAACGTTTCGTTTACATCTGATAGAAATCAAGAGGTTGATAATACAATAAAGTCAAATGATGAAGCTATAATAAAATTGTTAGAAAAAGGAAATTTAAGTAAACAAGAAACAATAAATATTTTAAGGACTAGTTATCTTTTTGAAGAGGCAATGGATGATTTGGGTGAAGATGCTGTATATAATGAAATGAAGGATAAAGTTACCCTTTATAATTTAGGAGATAATAGGTTGATTAAGAGAATTTATGGTAAAGTAGTTTTCAAAAACAGTGATACTTTAACAAAACTTGTTGGAATAAATCATAAAGTAATATCAGATTACGGAAGAGATTTGGAAAATGATATAACTGCCATATTCTATTATTACGGATATATAGGGTTTGCTTTATATATTATATTTATATTATCATTTGCTATTTTAGGAATAAAGGTATTGATTAAAAAACCTATTAAATTATTTTCACCACGATTTATTGTGCTAACATTTACAATATTATTGTCATTGTTTGGAGGAGAATACTCTGGAGCACTTTTAAGAAAAACTAATGCAAATATTTATCTTAGTATAGTTTTTGCTTTATATTATGTATATTTAATATATAGTGATAATAATGATAATTTTAAAATTAATATAAACAACAATAAAATGTCTTTCTTACTTCTTCATTTAGGATATGGCGGAATAGAAAGTTCAACTATTAATACTGCTAATAGTTTATGTGATAAATATGATATTGAAATTATGTCGTTTTATAAATTAGATAAAAATCAAGCTAATAAACTTAATGATAAAATTAAAATTAAATATTTATATGATGGTGGACCTAATAAAGAAGAATTCTTAAATGCTATGCATAAACATAAATTTATTAAAGCATTAAAAGAAGGTATAAAAGCTTCAGATATATTAATTAAAAAGAAAATTAAAGTTATTAAGCATATAATTAATTGTGATGCTAAATATGTTATATCTACTAGATGGGAATTTAGCATATTACTTAGTAGATATGGAAATAATTATAGTGTGAAAATAGCACAGGAACATCATTATCATAATAATAATAATAAATATATAAATGTATTGAAATATAAATATAATAATATTGATTATTTGTTTGCTTTAACTAAGACATTAGAAAAAGATTATAAAGATTTCTTGAAAGGAAATAATGATCATACTAAAGTAGTGTTAATGCCTAATATGTTATATGAAATACCAAACAAAGAAAGTAAATTAAAAGATAGAAATATTATTACTGTTAGTAGATTAGATGAAGGAAAAAAGATTGATGATATTATTAGAGCTTTTTCTAAATTAAAAGAAAAAGATTGGAAATTATATGTAATAGGTGATGGTAAAGAATATAATAATCTTAATAGTTTAATAGATGAGTTAGAATTAAAAGATAGAGTAATATTGACTGGTTATAAGAATAAAGAAGAAATAGAAAAATATATGTTAGAATCAAGTTTATTCTTAATGGCTTCTGTATCTGAAGGATTACCAATGGTATTATTAGAAGCTATGAGTTATGGTATACCTTGTATAGCTTATCATACTGATAGTGGTACAGATGATATAATAAAAGATAATAAAAATGGTTATATAATAAATAATCGTAATGAAAAAGAATATATAAATAAAATAGAAAAAGTTATTAAAGATGATAAACTTAGAATTAAGTTAGGAAAAGAGGCAAAAAGTACAGCTTATGATTTTTCAAAGGAAAAAATAACAGAAAAATGGTTAAAAATATTAAATAAATAAAAAGGAGTTATGATTATCTTATGAAAAATAAAAAAAGAAAAAATAATAAAATAATAATAATTATTAGTTTATTATTAATTATATTAGTTGGAGTAATAATATTTATCTATTATAGTAAAGATAGTGTTATGCCTATTTTAGATAATACAAAGGAAATAGAAAAACACTATAATGAATTTGTTAAAACAAATAAAGAAAGTATATTATATAATGAGAAAGAAGAAGAAATTGGTAAAATAGGTAAAGATGTAGAACTTACTTTAAATAATATAAACATTGATAAAGATACAAAATATTTTAGTATTAAAGATATAGATGGATATTATATAAAATATATAGATGTTGATAAAATAGATAAGTTAACTGATATTGATCAAAGATATAAAGAATATATACCTTTTAATCAAAATATTGTTACTAATGATATTACTAATTTCTATGATGAAAGTGGTAATTTAATATATTCTTTAAAAGAAGAGTTTTCTCTTCCTATAATTATAAAAGATACTGATAAGTATGGTGTTGAATATAATAATAGATTACTTTATGTTAATAAAGATGATATAAAAGAAATAATAGATAATCATAATACTGATAAAAATAATTCTAGTGGTATTGCAGTACTTAATTATCATTTTGCATATGAAGATGATGATTCTACTTGTAAAGAGTCTATATGTCATTCTGCTAGTCAATTAAAAGAACATTTTTCTTATATAAAAGATAATGACTTTTTTACACCAACTATGAAAGAATTGGAAATGTATATTGATAAAAAATTGCAATTGCCTCAGAAAAGTGTTGTTATTACATTTGATGATGGCGGTCGAGCAGATGTGGCAAAAAAATATGTTGATGAGTATAAAATAAATGCAACTTTGTTTTTAATTACTAGTTGGTTTGATAAAGAACAATTTGAATCTGAGTATTTTGAGGTACATTCTCATGGCGATGACATTCATAATGGTGGCTTATGCCCTGGAGGGCAAGGTGGAGAAATTAAGTGTATGGATCATGATAAATTATTAGCTGATTTAAAAACAAGCCGAGAAAAATTAGATGGAAGTACAGTCTTTTGTTATCCATTCTATGAGTATAATGAATATAGTATAAAGGTACTTAAAGAGGCTGGATTTACTATGGCTTTTGCGGGAGAAAAGGCTGGTGGAAAAACAAAGGTAATACCTGGAATTGATAAATTTAGGTTACCAAGATGGGTAATTGTTGATTATACAACTAAAAAGCAATTTATTAGTTATATAAATGGAGGTAGTTAGAATGAAAAAAAAGAAAGTTTTATTTATATCATCAACTGGAGGGCATCTAGAAGAATTAACTCAATTAAAAAGTATGTTTGATAAATATGATTATTATATTGTAACTGAAAAAACAAAGTCTAATCTTAGTTTAAAGAATAAATATCCTAATAGAGTATCTTATTTAATATATGGTAGTTATACTACTTTGGGTAAAAAATTTATTTATCCGTTTAAGTTGCTACTTAATTGTTTTAAATCACTATTTATTTATATAAAAGTGAGACCTAAATATATAGTTTCAACTGGTGCTCATACAGCAGGACCAATGTGTCTTATTGGGAAAATATTTGGTAGCAAAATTATTTTTATTGAGACATTTGCTAATTCGAAAACAAAATCAAAAACAGGTAGTATAGTTTATAAGTTTGCAGATTTATTTATAGTACAGTGGAAAGAAATGTTGGAACTATATCCTGGTGCTATATATGGAGGTTGGATTTTTTAATGATATTAATTACACTAGGTACACAAGATAAACAATTTACTCGTTTATTAGACATGGTACAAAAAGAAATAAATAAGGGAAACATTAAAGATAAAGTTGTTGTTCAAGCAGGACATACTAAGTATGAAAGTAAATATATGGAAATTTTTGATTTGATTGATAGAGAAAAATTTTCTGATTTAATTTCTAAATGTGATGTTTTGATTACCCATGGAGGAGTTGGCTCAATTATTACCGGTCTTCAAAATAATAAAAAGGTAATAGTAGCTCCAAGACTAGCTAAGTATGATGAACATATGAATGATCATCAATTACAGATAACTGAAAACTTTTCTAAAGCAGGATATATTTTACCGTTATATGAAAATGATGATTTAGGAAAGGTTTTAAAGGATATAAAATCATTCAAGCCTAAAAAGTTTAAAAGTAATACAAGCCATATGGTAAAGTTAATTAGTGATTTTATAGATAATAATTAAAAATTAGTATGAAGTAAAAATAATTTATTAGAAGAAAATATAAGTAACAGTTAATACTGCTATTGATGTTATAAAAACGACCATTACAGAAGAATGTAACAAAATGAGTAAAGTATCTAATCCATATGGAGATGAATACGCTAGTAAATATATAGTAGATGCTATTATAAATAAGTATAGATAGGGAGGAAGTATGAAAATATTAGTAACTGGTGGTACTGGTTATATAGGTAGCCATACTGTAGTAGAACTACTAAATTCTGGATATGAAGTAGTAGTAATAGATAATTTATATAATTCTAAAATAGAAGTAGTAGATAAAATAAAAAAAATAACAGGAAAAGATTTCACATTCTATAAAGGAGATGTATGTGATAAAGAATTATTAGAAGAAATATTTACAAATCATGATATAAGCGCTGCTATTCACTTTGCTGGTTATAAAGCTGTAGGAGAATCAGTAGAAAAACCACTTATGTATTATAGAAATAATATCGTAAGTACATTGTCATTATGTGAAACAATGAGTAAACATAATGTAAAAAATATAGTATTTTCATCTAGTGCAACTGTATATGGAATACCAGAAATATTACCAATAATAGAAAATTTAGAAATAAAACATGCTACCAACCCATATGGAGAAACAAAAATAGTTAATGAAAAAATACTAAATGATCTTCATATATCAGATAATAAATGGAATGTAGCACTTCTTAGATATTTTAATCCTATAGGGGCTCATCCATCAGGTCTAATTGGAGAAAATCCAAATGATATTCCAAATAATTTAATGCCTTATATTGTAAAAGTAGCAACTGGAGAATTAAAAGAATTATCAGTTTATGGAGATGATTATGATACTATAGATGGAACTGGTGTTAGAGATTATATTCATGTAGTGGATCTGGCTAAAGCTCATATAAAAGCAATAGAATGGACTTTTAAAAATGAAGGAATAGATGCATTTAATATAGGAACAGGACATGGTTACAGTGTTCTTGAAATAGTAAAAACATTTGAAAAGGTGAATAAAGTAAAAGTACCATATAAAATAGTTTCAAGAAGAAAAGGTGATGTAGCATCATGTTATGCTGATGCTAGTTATGCTAAAAATAGATTGGGATGGAGTAGTACTTATGAACTAGAAGATATGGTAAAAGATGCTTATAATTTTGCAATAAAAAATTAAAATATGTTTTTGGGGGATTAGTTAATTATGATTATTAAAATTAAAAATACAAGATATTTTAAAACTGTGATGTTTTTTGTATATGAAGGGATATATTTACTATTTATTGATGCATTTAATCAATATTTATTGACTAGAAGTTTTGATATTAGTAATTATTTGATAAATAATTTGGTGGTATTTAATATTGTTTGGATTTTATTGTTTTTTATATTTTTATATGTATTAAAACCTAAGGCCAGAAAAATAATAGCTTGTATTTTTAATATATTATTATTATTGATATCACTTGCTAATTATTTTATGTACTCGTATTTTTATTCTGTTTTTTCTTGGAAGGATTTGGTTCTTTCTGGTGAGGGCTTTTCATTTATAGATTCTGTTTTTAAATTTATTAATTTAAAGATTATTTTGTTTACACTTACTTCTATTGATATGATATTACTTGTATATAAAACTAGGACTAAAAGAACATATAAATTTAAATCTATACAAAGTTTGATTTTAGTTATTATGATAATAGTTTTGTTTGGAGTAAGGAGAATATATATAAATAATAATTTAAATAGTGTTAATGATGGATGGAATTCTAATAATGTAATTAGTAATGATTCTAATTATTATCAGAATTGGAATAGTCCTACTAGACTTGTTAAAATATGTGGTATATATGAATATTTAATTAAAGATTTCTATAATTCTTTTATCAAAAAAGATAATAGTATTGAGGCTAGATTGTTTGTAAATAATTATATTGATGAGAATTATAAAGAAGATAATAATGAATATACTGGTATTTTTAAAGATAAGAATCTTATATTTGTTATGATGGAAAGTATGGATGATTGGTTAGTTAATGAGGATGTTACTCCTACTATGTATATGATGATGCAACATGGTTTTAATTTTAATAATCATTATTCTCCGGGATATGTTACTGGTGATACTGCTAATACTGAATTTATTGCTAATACTGGTATGTATCCAGTAATTAATAAGTTATCTCCTAATTATGCATATGTAAATAATAGTTATCCATATTCAATCGCTAATTTATTTAAGAATGAAGGTTATACTGTTAATTCTTTTCATAGATCTGGTGGCGGAATATATAATAGGGAAAATATGCACATAAGTTTAGGATATGAGAAATATCATAATTACGTTGATATGGGGATTTCTGATGATAACTTGGATTTGGATAGTTATATAATTAAAGATGGTTATGATAAAATTATTTCTGATAATAAATTTATGAGTTTTATAATAACTTATTCGCCACATTCTCCATATACTTATAATAAAATTGAATGTCAAACTAATTTGTCTGATATAAAAACTATATATCCAGAATTAGATAATGAAGAGTTATTATGTGCATATAGTTCTGCTAGAGAAACGGATAATATGTTTAAACTATTATTGGAAAAACTTAAAAATGATAATTTACTTGATGATACTATAATAGTGGCATTTACTGATCATCCTAATAAATTAGTTATTAGAGATGATGAAACTGAAAAACTTAATAAAACAATATTTTATATATATGATCATGATATGAATAGTAATCAAATTGATACTATTACTAGTTCGATAAATATATTACCTACAGTTATTAATTTGTTTGGTATTAAGAATAATTATTTATATTCTGGTTATGATGCTTTGGATACTAATGAAGAATATGTTATATTTAAGGATTATACTTATTTTGATGGAAAAGAAGTTAAAACAGTCACTAAAGAATATAAAGATAAATTAGAATATAGTTCTGATATTTTATCTTCTGATTATTATAAAGATAACACTGTTAAAAAATAGTGTTATCTTTTTATGATATAAAAATACTTATTAGATAATAATTAATTATAATTGATAAAATATTAAATATGTTATATAATATAAATGTAATGTTTATTTAAGGAGTTGTAGTGATAATGGAAATTAATGATGTAATATTGATTGTATTAACAACGTTTATAATAACTGCTTTATTTATACCTGTTGTTAAAAAGATGGCTGAATTTATTGGGGCAATGGATATTCCTAATGCTAGAAAGGTTCATACTGTACCTATACCTAGATTGGGTGGCCTTGGTATATATGCTGGATTTTTAATTGGTTATATGTTATTTGGTCAACATTCTATACAAATGAATGCTGTACTTATTGGTAGTTTTATTATTTTGGTTACTGGTATTTTTGATGATATTAAACCTGTACCTGCTAAATATAAGTTATTAGGACAAATTGCTGGAGCTGCTATTATACCTTTATATGGTGGAATATTATTAAAGGATATATCTGCTTTTGGATTGTATTTGAATTTTGGGGTACTTTCTTATCCTATAACTATATTATTTATTGTGGCTATTATTAATTGTATTAATTTAATAGATGGATTAGATGGACTAGCATCAGGAATAAGTAGTATATATTTCTTAACAGTAGGAATAATAGCAATGCTTCTTAATAATGCTGGTGGTTTGGATACTACTTTAACATTTATTATGCTTGGTAGTACTCTTGGATTTTTAGTACATAATTTTCATCCTGCTAAAATTTTTATGGGTGATTCTGGTAGTATGTTTTTAGGTTATATTATTGCTGTAATAGCATTATTAGGATTTAAAAATATTACTCTTACTTCATTTATTGTTCCCATGCTACTATTAGCTATACCAATAATGGATACACTATTTGCTATACTAAGAAGATTAGTAAACCATAAACCATTAGGTGAACCTGATAAAAATCATTTACATCATCAGTTACTTAGACTTAGATTATCACAAACTAAAACTGTTTTAGTTATATATTTAGTTGATATTTTATTTGCTATTGCTTCTATATTATATGCTATTGGTAATAGAGTACTTGGTACTAATATATATGGTATTATTATATATATTATATTATTGGTTTTGACTATATTATTAGTACTTAAAACTAATATTATTTGGAATCATGATAAAAAGAATGATAAATAATGATATTTTAATTAAAAATAAGTTACTGTCGCAAATTTTGCGACAGTTTTAATATTATATAAAGTGATAGATAAATGTTTGATAAAAAGACTATAGGCTTTTTATCACCTGATGAGATTATAGCTCATCAGGAAATGAGTTAATTTAATCATATTATTTTATTTATTAAATATAATTTAATAGAAAAGAGGAATAATATGATTAATAAGAAGAATTTGTGGTTTTTAACGTTATTTAGTTTAGTATTGGTACTATCAATTTATTATGTTACTATGCCTAGTGAAATTTTTGATAGTAAATTAGAGAATGAAAAGGTTGATAAGAGTACTGTTAATGTAGAAGAGTCATCAGTGATTTCTGCTTTGAAGGTAGAAGATGAGAATGAAGTTAAGGAAAAGATTAATGGTTTAAAAGAAAAACTAACTAATAGTGAAGTTAGTACTAAAGAAAAAAATGAAGTATTTGAAGAATTAAAGCTTATTAATAAAAATTCTTCAAAAGAAGAAACTTTAGAATCTAAGATTAAAGATAGTTGTTCTTGTGAAAATTTTGTTAAAATAGATGGAGATAATGTTAGAGTTGTACTTGATTCTGATGATAGTAATGCTACTACTGCTAATAATATAATGAGACTAGTACAAAAGGAATTTGATGATAAGATGTATATATCAGTAAAATTTAATAAATAGGGACTAATAAACCTCACTTTATTTATGTTTTTGAATAGAATAATATGAATAAACATAACCACCCTTATGGAAGTGAGGTATTTATGAGTAAAGGTATATTAACCAAAAGAGAAAAAGAAGTTTTTTCGTTATTAGTAGAAAATAAAACTACTCATGATATAGCAGAGATATTGGGGATAAGTGAAAAGACTGTTAGAAACCATATATCTAATACTATGCAAAAGTTATCAGTTAAGGGAAGAGCTCAGGCAGTAGTAGAATTGATACGTTTAGGAGAAATTACTTTATAAGCACATATGTGCTTTTTTTCTTTGTATATTTGTATTTTATTTATAGATTTTTAATTGTAAATATGATATAATTTTTTATGATATGGAGGTATGAAATGAAAAATTTATTTGATTTAACTGGTAAGGTTGCTGTTGTAACCGGTGCTAGTAGTGGTATAGGAAAAGAGGCCGCTATTGCTTATGCAGAAATGGGGGCAGATGTAGCTCTTCTTGCTAGAAGAGTAGATAAGTTAGAAGAGACTAAAAAGGAAATAGAAAAAATTGGCAGACGAGCTATTTGTATAGAATGTGATGTTACTAAGGAGAATAGTGTTAAAAAAGCTGTAGATGAGGTACTAAGTGCTTTTGATCATATTGATATATTACTTAATGATGCTGGTGTTGCTGTACGTGGTGGAGTTGATACTTTAGAAGAAGAAGATTGGGATAAATCTTTTAATACTAATGTTAAAGGTATTTATTTGATGTGTAAATATGTTATTCCTGGTATGAAGGAAAGAATGTATGGTAAAATTGTTAATGTTTCTTCAGTTAATGCTATAGTGGCTGATAAGAATGATATGTTTATTAGACATTCTTATAATGCTTCTAAAGCTGCTGTTATTGGTCTTACCAAGGGTATGGCTTGTAGTTATGCTAGGTATAATATTACTGTTAATGCTATTGGACCAGGTTTATTTGAAACTGGTATGACTGAGAATACTTTATTTAAATCTGAAGAATTCTTACGTGGATATAATGCTTTAAATCCTTCTAGTAGACCTGGTAGACATGGTGAAGTTAATGGTACTATTTTATATTTATCTAGTGATGCTTCTAGTTATATTGAAGGTCAATTTATTGCTATAGATGGTGGTGGATCTATAGTATAATCATATACTTTATGGATAAGAGATATGAAATAATAAACGATAAGCTTAATAGTCTTAGTAAGAGTACTTTTAGGAATAGTTTTTGTCTTAAAGATAAGGATAAAAATTATATTAAAGATAAAGGAATGAATATTATAAAGGATCATGCTTATGATATTATTTTGAAGAGACTTGCTCCAATTGATATTAAGAATGATGGAAAGCAGACTCCTATGAGGGGACATCCGGTATTTATTGCACAACATGCTACAGGGTGCTGCTGCAGGGGCTGTTTATTTAAATGGCATGGTATTCCGAAGAATAGAGAATTATCTAATAACGAGATTAATTATATTGTTATGTTAATAATGGAATGGATAAAAAGACAAATGGAATAATTTGTCTTTTTGTATTGTGAAGTTGGTATTTTATATGGTATAATAAAGGGACGAAGAAGGTATAAAAATGAAGAGAAATGAAGTTGATAGAGAGAAGTTATCTCCTATGATGAGACATTATGTTGAACTTAAAGATAAATATGAAGATACTATTATTTTATATAGATTAGGGGACTTTTATGAGATGTTTTTTGAGGATGCTGAGATTGTTTCACATGCTTTGGAGCTTACTTTAACTGGTAAGAGTGCAGGACTTGAAGAGAAGGTTCCTATGTGTGGTATACCTCATCATGCAGCGGAAATATATATTGATAAACTTATTAAAAATGGATTTAAAGTGGCTATTTGTGAGCAGCTTGAGGATCCTAAAAGTGCTAAAGGAATAGTAAAGAGGGATATAGTAGAGGTTATATCATCTGGTACTATTATTAATGCTAATTCTTTAAATGAAAAAGAAAATAATTATATTGGTAGTTTATATGATTTTGGATATGGATATGCACTTACTTATTCAGATATTACTACAGGAGAAGTTTACTCTATGCTTCTTGGTAATTCTTTGGATATTATATATAAATTGTTATCTTTAGAAATTAAAGAGATTATTGTTAATAAGGAATTTGATAGGAATACTTTAGCTAAGATTAAAAATGAAAAGATACCTGCAACAATAGTAGATAATTATTTAGATGATATGTATACTGATATCTATAGTGATATTAGTGATGAGAGAATTATTAAATCTATTAAGTTATTACTTTATTATTTAAGTTATGAACAGAAAAGAGAATTATCTCATTTTCAAAAGGTTATTATTAAAAAAGAAGATGCTACTTTGATTATGGATATTCATACTAAGAGAAATTTAGAACTTACTGAATGTCTTAGAACTAAAGAGAGAATGTATTCTTTACTTTGGCTTCTTGATAATACTAAGACCGCTATGGGAAGTAGAAGACTTAAATATTTTATTGAGAATCCTTTAGTAGATATGGATATGATAAATAGGAGATATGATGTTGTTTCTAAGTTACTTGATGAATTTATTTTAACTGATGAACTTAGAAATGATTTATATTCTGTATATGATTTGGAAAGACTTTGTGGTAGAATTGCTTTTGGTTCTGCTAATGGGAAAGATTTACTACAACTCAAGACTTCTTTAGAGGTACTTCCTAGTATCAAGGAAAAGATTAATACTATTGGTTTTTATGATGATATTGAACCGTTTAGTGAACTTTATAATTTACTTGATAGTTCTATTAATGAGGATGCTCCTGTTGGTCTTAAGGAAGGATTTCTTATTAAAAGTGGTTATTCTAAAGAACTTGATGAACTTAAGAATTTAAGTAAGGGTGGTAAAGATTTTATTAGTAACTTTGAGAGAGAAGAGAGAGAAAGAACTGGTATTAAAGGTCTTAAAGTTGGATTTAATAAGGTATTTGGTTATTATATTGAGGTTAGTAATTCTTACTTATCTATGATTACTGATGATATGGGTTATACTAGAAAACAGACACTTGCTAATTGTGAGAGATTTATTAATCCAATACTTAAAGAGAAAGAAGATTTGATTTTATCTAGTGAAGATAAGATTATTAATTTGGAATATAATTTATTTATTGGTATAAGGGATGAATGTAAGAAGTATATTAATATTTTACAAAAGAATGCTAAGGTTATTAGTGAGATTGATGTTTTACAATCTTTTGCTTATGTTAGTGAGAAGTATAATTATACGAGACCTACTTTAAATAGTAATAATGAGATTAGGATTATTTCTTCTCGTCATCCTGTAGTAGAGAAGGTTCTTCGTGATAGTGAGTATGTTCCTAATGATATTATTATGGATAATAATACTGATATAATTCTTATTACTGGTCCTAATATGGCTGGTAAAAGTACTTATATGAGACAACTTGGTATTATTGCTATTATGGCACAAATTGGTTGCTTTGTTCCTGCTGCTGAGGCTAATTTACCAGTATTTGATAAGATATTTACAAGAATTGGAGCAAGTGATGATTTGGTAAGTGGTGAATCTACTTTTATGGTTGAGATGATGGAAGCATCAAGAGCTATTAAAGGTGCTACTAAAAATAGTTTAATTTTATTTGATGAACTTGGACGTGGTACTGCTACTTATGATGGTATGAGTTTAGCAGAGGCTATATTAGAATATATTGCTAAAAGAATTAAATGTAAGACACTTTTTTCTACACATTATCATGAGCTTACAGATATGGAAAATTCTCTTCCTAATTTGAAAAATAAACATGTATCCGCTATAGAAGATGGTGGTAATATTACTTTCTTACATAAGGTTAAAGATGGTTCGGTAGATAAAAGTTATGGTATTAACGTTGCTATGTTAGCTGGTCTTCCTAGTGAGGTTATTGATAGAGCTAATGTTATATTAAAGGAATATGAAAGTAAGAATGATAACTCTACTAGTAAAAAGAAGAAAAAGAATGATGATTCTTTTCAATATAGCCTACCTCTTGACTTTGAAGAGAAAAAGAGTGAAGTAGAAGAAGAAATTAAAAAGATTGATGTTCTTAATATTACTCCTATGGAAGCTATTAATATTCTTAGTGAGTTAAAAGAAAAAATAAAATAAATAGTAAAAATGATACAGAGTGAAAACAATAGTTTTCACTCTTTTTTTGTTTTTTATTAGAAATTTTGGAAAATATTACAATTTTATTAAAAAATTGGTGTTTATATATATGAGGAGGTAAAATATAGAAGGGAGTAATAATGATAGATGTAAAAGATAAGATAAAAATATGTAATGATGTAATGTTTAAAAGTATATTCTTAAGACAAAGAGATGCTCTAATTACGATGATTTATGATATTACTGGTATTAATGAAAAGATAAATAAAGATGAAATAATTACTGGTTATGAATTAGAGCCATATACTGTAAAAGGTAAAGTTAATAGAAGTGATATGTTAATAGGAATAGGAAAGGATAATTATCTAAATGTTGAAATTAATTATAAACATGAAAGAAATGTTACCGCAAGAAATATGATTCAACTATTTAGAATAACTAGTCAAGTAGTAGAATCTGGTATGACTGATAAAGAGTTAAGTCTTAAGATGGTAGGACAATTAAATTTAAATACTTTTAGAAATTTAAATAATAAGATAATACAAATAGGTGCTTATGCTGATTTAGATACAGGAAGAGAACTTGATTATGGAGTAATAAAAATATGGAACTTAGATATTGAAAAATGTTATAAAAAGTTGTATAATAATATTGAAAAGATTAAATATGCAACAAAAATGGAAAGATGGGGAGCAATACTATATTGTAGTATAAATAATATAGAATTGATATCCCAATTGTTAGGAGATGATCTTTTGACTATGGAAGAAAAAGAAAAGTTTATAGTAAAAATTAAAGATGCCAACAGCAGTGATAGAATAATACAAGATTGGATGGTAGAAGAGAATAATCGTCTTCGTCTTGAAGGACAACTTGCTTATGCCAAAGATGAAGGTATAGAACAAGGTATCGAAGAAAACAAAATAGATGTTATTCGAAGTATGTTAAAGAAAAACATTGATTATAATACAATATCTGAGATAACTAATAAGAGTGTAGAAGAAATAAAAGAAATAGAAAAAAATATTTAATAATAATTTAAATATTTACCCCTCAAATTAATCCAAATAGAAATTAATAATTTTTATTTGGTTTTTCTATTTATAATAAAAGATATATAATTGATTTTATATGATTTTTAGTACTAATTATATATAAAAGTATTGATAATAAAATTAAAATACTTTATAATTTATTTAGGTGATGCAAATGAAAAAAATGAATAATAAGGGATTTACTTTGATAGAACTTCTTGCGGTATTAGTTATTTTAGTGGTTATTATGTCGATAGCTATACCTAGTATTACTTCTTCAGTAGAGAGAAGTAAGGCTAAACAAAGAGAACAGGTTATTAATATTGTTAAAGCACAAGCTGAATTATATGCTGATAAGCATAAAAATTCTCTTAAGAATGATACTACGATTACTATTCGTGATCTTGTTTGCGAAGGGTATTTGACTTTAGAGGAAGCTAAAGATCCTATGAATGAGAATTTTACAATTGATATTAGATTTACAGTAGGAAGTAATAATTCTTTAGTTAGTGAAGAACATGGTGGATTCAAAGTAGCACTTAAAGATGAAAATGGTAATGATATTGATGAAGTTGAGTATTGTCGCAATTACAATTAGATTAGAAAGATGGGATTTAAATGAAGGTTATATTAATTAAGTATGGAGAACTTACTACTAAAGGGGATAATCGTAAGTATTTTATTAATGTTTTATATAATAATATTAAAAAAGCATTAGAAGAATATAATGTTAATATTGTTAAGAATAGGGTACGTATGTTTATTGAGACTGATGATGATGTTATGGAAATTGTTAATATTCTTAGAAATATATTTGGTATTCATAGTATAGTTATTGCTACTAGAGTTAATACTAATATTAGTGAAATAGAAGATAATGTTTTAGAGGTAGCTAGGGAAAATGATTTTAGAACATTTAAAGTAGAAACTGATAGAGCAGATAAATCATTTCCAATACAAAGTATGGATTTTTCTAGAAGAATTGGTGCTTTGATACTTAAGAATATTTCTAATATAAGTGTAGATGTTCATAATCCTGATTATTTATTAAAAATTGAAATAAGAGAAGATTATACATATATATATCATAAAGAAATTAAGGCGTCAGGTGGCTATCCAGTCGGAGTAGCGGGACGCGGTCTTCTTATGTTATCAGGAGGAATTGATTCCCCAGTAGCGGGATATCTTGCTATGAAGAGGGGAATCAAGGTTGATTGTGTTTATTTTGAGTCACCACCACATACTAGTGAGATGGCTAAAAATAAAGTTAGGCGTCTTGTGGAAAAACTTACTAAATATAATCCGGATATTACTTTATATGTAATAAAATTTACGGATATTCAAGAGGCAATATATAAAAATATCGTCCCTACATATATGATAACCATTATGAGAAGAATGATGTATAGAATAGCCACTAAAATTATGGAAAATAATTCTTATTTATGTCTTATAAATGGTGAAAGTGTTGGACAAGTTGCTAGTCAAACTTTGACTAGTATGAATGTTATTAATAATGTTACTAATAAAGTTGTTATTAGACCTGTTGCTTGTCTTGATAAGATAGAAATTATGGATATTGCTAGAAAGATTGATACTTATGAAACTTCAATACTTCCTTATGAGGATTGTTGTACTATTTTTGTTCCTAAACATCCAGTTATTAATCCTAGTTTGAAATTATCTATAGAATATGAGAATAGTTTTGATTATGATAAGTTAATTGAAGAAGCTATTAATAATATGGAAGTAATAAAGATTACTAATAATTATAATAAATTTGATATATAGTAAAAATTACCATTAATTTGTTAGTATGAAATTTACAATATTTCACAACCTATTAGTGTAGGAGGTGAAATGATAATGAGTAATAGTAATAATAACAAAATGGTAGTTCCAGGAGCTAAACAAGCTATCGATAGAATGAAATATGAAATAGCTAATGAATTTGGTGTTAACTTAGGACCTGATTCAACTTCTAGAGCTAATGGTTCAGTTGGTGGAGAAATTACTAAGAGATTAGTTCAATTAGGACAAAACCAACTTAGTGGTTCTAATTACCAAAACAAATAAGTTGTTTATATAAAATAAAAAAGAGTCTCATATGATTAGTGAGACTTTTTATTTTTGGATAAAAAAAACAAGAGACTGACCCCCTAAGGAACAGTCTCCCAAAAAGAATAAAAAGGGGTTGGCTAGTGTGATACTAGCACCAATTCGCCTAAATCGAACTGGTGATTAATATAATAAGCGAAGTTCCTTGTTTTGTCAATAGTAAAAATGAAAAAAATTTAAAAAAACAACCATTTTGTTTAAAATGTCTAAAAATAGGTATAAAAGATATATAAAGACTTGATTTTTTTGATGTTTGAGTGTAAACTTATTTTTAGGAGGTATATGAATTATGGCAAATCAAAATTCAAAGAGTAAAAACAAAAAGAATACAACTAAAGCTAGTACTAATAGTAAGAAAGTTACTTCTAATAAAGATGTAAAAAAGGATACTAAAGTAGTTGCTAAAAGTGAAAATAAGAAGGTAGAGGCTAAGAAAGTAAATAATAAAAAGGTTGAGGCTAAAAAGGATGTAAAAAAAGAAGTATCTAAAATTGAAGTTCCTAAATTTGAAAAGAAAGAGAAAGAAAAAGTACATGAAAAGACTAGTAGTAAGAGTAAATTTTCTTTAACTGCTAAACAAAAGGATATTATACTTATTGCTTTGGTAGTAGTATTACTTATAGTAGCTGCTATTGTTACTGGTAATAAGGATAGTAAAGTAGATATTGAACTTCCTGTAGCTTTGGAAGGTGATGCTGGATTTAACGAGATTACTTATTCTAATTATTTAGAAAAGATTGATTCTAATGAACCATTCTTAGTAGTTATAGTTAAAGATGGTTGTGGTTATTGCGAAATGTATGAACCTATACTTAAGGAAGTTGCAGATGAATATAATTTACCTATTAATTATATTAATCTTACAAATTTATCTGAAGAAGAGTATAATAATTTAGCTCAATCTAATGCTTACTTGAAGAAGAATCAATGGGGAACTCCAACTACATTATTTATGTTAGGTGATTCTGTTATTGACTCTATCGGTGGATATGTTGATAAAGATAAATTTGTAGATTTTGTAAAAGAAAACTTTGTGGTAAATGAAGATGCAGAATAAGATTTATGAAGAAGTAAAAAAATTTAAAAGAAAATATCCTCTTACTATTGCTTTTAGACTTAAAAGTCATGCTAAAATAGCTGCTAAATTTATTGATGCTGGTGAAGAAGTTAAATACGTTTTTGCAGCACAAAAGAATTATCAAAGTTATGAAATTATAAATACTAATATCATAGTTTTAACTAATAAGAGATTAATAGTGGTTACTAAGAGATTAATATTTGGTTATTTCTTTAGAATGATTACTCCAGAAATGTTTAATGATTTGACTATTAAAAACGGCATTTTATGGGGTAAGGTAATTATTGATACTGTTAAAGAGGAAGTAGTATTATCTAATATTGATTCTAGGGCTTTGTCAGAGATAGATGATAATATTACAATGTATATGCTTGAACAAAAAAGAAAATTTAAAGAAAGTGAAAATAAATAATACTTTCTTTTTTCTTACGGAGGTTTTATGAAGATAGATAGATATGAACTTGTTAAAAATAATATTTATAATGTTTATTTATCTAATGGTGAAGTATTAACATTAGATGAGAATGTTATTACAGATAATGAACTTTTATTAAAAAAAGAAATAGATACTACTTTGTATAATAAGCTTAAAAGTGATAATGATATTATATCTTTATGTAATATGGCTATTAAATATATTAGTATTAGATTGCGTAGTATTAAAGAAGTAAGAGATTATTTGTCTAAGAAATGTGATAATAGTTATTATATTGATATGGCTATAGATAAACTTATTGGGTATAAATATTTAGATGATGATAGATTTACTAAAGCTTTTATTAATGATAAAATTAATTTTACGATGATGGGTGATTATAAAATAAGAAAAGAACTTGAAAGATATGGCGTTGATAATGATATTATTAATAATAATATTATAAATATAGATAGAAGTGTTATTATTGATAGGATTAAAAAGATTATTGATAAGGATATTAGATGTAATAAAAAATATAGTGGTATTATTTTGAAAAATAAAATATTTAATCATTTAATTACTCAAGGATATAGTAAAGAGATTGTTATTGATATTATTAATACTTATGATTTTTAGTATAATTTTAGTAAATATTGTAAAAATATAAATGGAGATGATTTTATGAAGAAAATTATATCGATATTTATATTTTTACTTTTATTAGTGGGATGTTCTTTATCTAATAGTCCTACTTCTAAGGTTGAAGAACTATTTAGTAAATATCAAAGACTTGATAGTGATGTTAGAAATGGTATTAATGATGTTGTTAAAGATGAGAATTTGACTGATGAACAAAGTACTAGATATAAAAAATTATTAGAAAAACAATATAGTAATTTATCTTATGATATAAAGGATGAAAAAATTGATGGTGATAATGCTGTTATTAGTACTGAGATTAAGGTTATTAATTATAAAAAGGCAATAAACGATACTTATAATTATTATCAAGGTAGAGATGATTATACTGTAGAAGAGTATAATAATACTAAGCTTAAGAATTTGGAAAAAGAGAAGGAAAAAGTTACATATACTATTGACTTTGATGTGAAGAAGGATAAAGATGGTAATTGGAAGATAGCTTCACTTAGTAATGAGACTATTAAGAAGATACAGGGAATGTATTAATTAATGGTTTTTTTATTTTTATTAAAAAACTTTTATTATTAATTTTAATAATTTTATTTTAAAAAAATTATTTTTGTGGTAGAATAGATAATAGGTAGGAGAGGTGATAGTAATGGATAGTGTTCTTATGATTACGATTTCAACGTTAGTATTGGCAATTATCCTTATAGTTATTACTATTGCTGTTATAAAAGGTAAACAGAGTAAAAAATATAAAAAAGAAATTGAAGAATTAGATATAGAGAAGAATAGTTTACTTGGGGTTCCAGTGCTTAGTGAGATTACTAAAGTTAAGGAACTTATTAAGACAGATAACTTAAAGGAAAAGTTAAATGATTGGGATAATACTTTTAAATATATTAGAGATGAGAAGATTCCTGAACTTACTGATTCTATATCTGATGCTGATTTTTTAATTGATAGAAAAGAATATAAACAAGCTATAAAAAAGATTGCAGATGTTGAAATGGAACTTAGACTTCTTAAGAATAAAACTGATGTTTTATTGGAAGAAATAAAGCTTATTACTAATTCTGAAGAAAGAAATAGAACACTTATTACTAAACTTAAGATTGTTTATCGTGAACAGCAGGCTAAATTTGATAGATCTAAGAAGGAATATGGTGATGTTGCTCCTTATATTGAAGATGAATTTGATAGTATAGATAAATTGTTTGCTGATTTTGAGAAGGCTATGGATAATAATGACTATGTATCTGTAGAAAAAAGAATTGCTTCTTTAGATGATAAGATAGATGCTTTAGGTAAGATTCTTCTTGATGCCCCTACGATTGTTCTTATGGCTACTGTTATGGTTCCTAATAAAATAGAAGAGGCTACTACTTATTATTATCGTATGAAAAGGGATGGCTATCCTTTGGATTATTTGAATGTTGAATATAATATTAAAGAGATTAAAACTAAGATTGATAATATTATGAATAATCTAAAACAGTTACAAATGGGAGATGCTATCATTGAACTTAAGACTTTTATTGAGTATTTTAATGGTCTATATAATGATTTTGATAAGGAAAAAGAATGTAAAGATGTCTTTAAACAAAATGTTAAGGAACTTGGATATAATATTGAAAATATAAATAAAGTTGTTAGAGATATTTATTTGCAAATAGATGATATTAAATATAATTATAATTTAAGTGATGAGGAAATTAATAAATTTAGTCTTTTGAATAAAAATTTGGAACGTATTAATAAAGATTATAAAATATTAGTGGAACAAGGAAAAATGAAAACTTTTGCTTATTCTAAATTGGTTGATGAACTTGATGGGTTATCACTTAAATTATCTAGACTTCAGGATGATTTGGATTATCAACTTAGATCTATTACTAGTATGAAAGATGATGAATATAGGGCTAAAGAACAACTTGCCACTATTGAGGATTTGCTTAAGAAAAGTAAATATCGTCTTAAGAGTTATAAAATACCGGTTATTCCTAGTAGTTATTATATTGAGCTTAATGAGGCACAGGATGCTATTAGAGAGATTGTTAAAGAATTACAGAAGAAACCGATTGTTATTAAGATTTTGAATATTAGAGTTGATACTGCTAGAGATTTGGTATTTAAAATTTATAATAAGACTAACGATATGATTAAACTTGCTAATTCTGCAGAAAAAATTATTGTATATGGTAATAGATATAGAAGTACATATGAAGAAATTGATATTGCTCTTACTAAAGCTGAGGAATTATTTAAGCGTGGTAAGTATAAGGAATCTCTTGAACTTTCTAAAAGAAGTTTAAGTTTTGTAGATAAAAATATTGAATAATAAATAAATATTAGTTGCAATTTTGAGTGTTTTATGATATTCTAGTTGTAGATAAGAATAAGGAGGAATAGCAATGCAATTTGATGCAGTAGTAGATTTTTTATTGGAATATTATGTGTGGGTTTTGGCAATTTTAATTATTTTACTTATTACAGTAATTGGTTTTTTAGCAGATGCTAAAAATAAACGTAAGAAGAGAAAACAATTGGATGAAACTAGTAATTCTAGTGAAAATAATAATAGTTCACAATATATGGACTTTAATAGTATGAATAATATGAATAATGTTAACAGTATGAATATGGATAATAATGGTTTTAATGCTGCTCCTGATTTTAATAATAACATGAATAGTTTTAATAATAATCAGAATGTTAATGAAATGCCTGTTAATAATATTAATCCAAGTTTTAATGGTGGTATGAATAATAATTCTAGTATGGGTAATGAATTCAATACTAATATGAATGTTAATCCTACTATGAATAATGGCTTTGATAGTGGTATGAATAATCAAAATATTAATAGTATGCCTTCTAGTAATAATATTGTTGAACCTAATAATAATGTAAATGGTTTTAATAATCAGAATGTTAATGAAATGCCTGTTAATAATATTAATCCAAGTTTTAATAGTGGTATGAATAATAATTCTAGTATGGGTAATGAACCTAATATTAATATGAATAATAGTATTAATAATAATTTAGGTATGAATGTTAATCCTGTTAGTGGTGTTACTCCAGAAATTAATAATAGTGGTTTAAATAATGTAAATAGTTCTATGAATACTTCTGAAACTAATAATTCTTCTGATTCTTTCTTTATTCCTGCTTCGGAGCAGACTCCTAAGATTCAACCAAGAAATGTTGTTATTCCTAATGTTAATACAAATACAGATATTCCTAGTCCTGTTACTCCGCCAACACCTGTGAATAGTCATCCTGTAGAAGCACCTGTAAATAATGTTAATCTTAATGGTAACTATGGTGAGAGTAATAATGCTATACCTAATGTTACTCCTGTTGTTCCACAACCTGTAATGCCTAATGTGGTGCCTACTGAAAACATGAATCAAGTTAATTATAATAATGCTAATGGTATGGCTAATAATATGTTTAATAATGTTAAACCAACGAATGAACCTAATGTTTCTCAAGGTCAAAATGTTAATAATTTTAATTCTAATTTTGTTAATAATGGGTCCAATTTTGTAACTGGTAATCCTAATGTCAATCAAAATAGTAATATGCAAAATGGCAATATTTCTGGTAATTGGCAGTTATAAATTTAGGTTAATACCTAAATTTTTTATCTTAGAAGGGAGGTAAGATGATGAATAATACTAACAATGACAATAATTCAAATGGAGTAGGTCCTTATAGGGCTACCAGTAATATGAATACTTATATTGATACTCCTAATGCTAATTTTAATGGCATGATGAATGTTAATATTCAAAATACTACTACTAATAATAATCAGAATGTTGCTGATATTTCTACTAATACGACTAGCACTAGTAATGCATCTGTTAATGTTACTACTTCTAATACTTATACTAGTAGTGATGCGAATGTATCTAGTAATAATTCTGATGGTGTTGTTAGAACTTATGTAAGTAGTGATAATAAACCTAAAAAAAAGACCGTGACTTTGAATCTCGGTACTGAATTTAAGATTGCTTTTTTAATTGTAGTAATATTACTTGTGTTTATTTTCTTACTTCCATATATTAGTGATTTTATTAGAGGTTATTAATATTTGATAGTTCAATTATTTTATTGAAATTATCATCTATGGCCATTATATTTTTGTGTATTTCTTTACACTTACTGCAGCTATAAATTATTTTATAGCTGTTTTTGAATTTTTCTATTCCTATTGGTTTCATTAATCCTTTACATTTGTTTTGTCTGTCCCCAGGGTTTATGTCTAAATGTTTGGAATATAAACAATATGGGCAATGATCTCTAGCTGTATAACCAAGTTTTTTAACTTCTTTACCACAATTTTCGCATATAAATTTTTCATCAATCATATTAAACTTTTTCATATTTATATTTTATCATATAATTAAAAAAATTAAAACACTATTTGTGTTTTAATAATATGGGTATGGTCCGTATGGTGGGTAGTAGTTATTATATACGGGGTATGGTCTTGGATAAAAAGCTGGTGCTAGTAGACCTCCTGTTATTCCTCCTAAAAGAAATGGTCCAAAGAAACCACCACCAATAAATCGATTGTTATTTATTGGTCTTCTATACATATTGTTATACATGGGTTTTTCTCCTTTCAATATTATTATATTAATAAAAGATAATGCTGTGAAAAAATACTTTATTTATTTTATATTTTCGAGTATAATATTATATATGGAGGTTGTGATGGAAGAGACTGTATTTAAAAGCGATGATTTGTTAGTTATGAATTTAATTAATTATTTTATTACTGAAAAGAATTATAATCCTATGATTATACATGGTTTAAATGATGAAATATGGCTTGAAAATTTAGATAGTAGTTATAAGATAGTTAGAATTGTTTCACATCATATTCATAATAAAGAACAATTGGATTTTGATAAATTTAAACTTAGTAGAATAGTTAAACAGGTGAAAAAGAAAACTTTATCTTTTAATGTTAAAGTTTTAAATATATATATGGATATTGAGGATGATAAATTGCTTTCGGATAATGATGTTCATATTTCTAGCGAGGAGGATATTAATAATTCTAAACTTACTAATGTTTTTCCTGATATTGTTGAAAAGACTGAAAGAAAAGAAGATGGACTTGAATATTTTATAAAGGTTAGTGATAATATTAATAAGAACAATGAGATTAGAAGTAAGAAGGCTGAAAAGTTATTTTCTATTAAGAGTCCTATTGTAACTAATATTTTAATTTTATTATGTGTAGTTATTTTTATAGCTATGTATATATTTGGTAATGGATCTTCGGATAATTATACTTTGTTAAAATTTGGTGCTAATTATGATGTCTTAACTAAATCAGGAGAATATTATAGGCTTATTACTTGTATGTTTTTACATATTGGAATTGTACATTTGCTTTGTAATATGTATTCTTTATATATTGTTGGTAATAGTGTTGAAAATTTATTTGGTAAAGTTAAGTATTTGATTATTTATTTTATTAGTGGTATTTGTGGTAGTATTTTGTCTTTAGCATTTTGTCATAATACTATTTCTGCTGGAGCATCTGGTGCTATATTTGGTCTTTTAGGAGCTTTATTGTATTTTGGATATTATTATCGTGCTTACTTAGGTAGTACTATTAAGAATTCTGTTATTCAAGTTATTTTAATAAATTTGATTATTGGTTTTATGGTTCCTGGTATTAGCAATGCTGCTCATATTGGTGGTTTGGTTGGTGGTATACTTACTGCTATGATGGTTGGTGTACCTGATAAATCTACTTCTAGAGATAGAATAAATGGACTTATACTTACGGTTATATATATATGTTTTATTAGTTATTTAGCATTTATGTAGGAGAATAAAATATGAAAATAAATAGTGATGAAAAATTGGCTTTGGAGTTTTTTGAATTAGAAGATAATTTTAGTAAAAAGCAATATAAGAGAGCATATGATACTAAAATTAAAAATAAGTATAATGATGCATTAGTTAGTGGTAGGGGTGTCAGTGATATTGAGAAGGATATTGATAAATATAATGAGATTATAGAATTATATTTATTTAAGCGTAAATGTTATAAAAAGATGAAAGATTGGTATTTTGATGGTATTGAAAAGATTGATTCTTCTTTAGTTAAATATATTATTGATGTTAATTATAGTAATAATTATTTGCTAGACAAGGATGTTATACTTGATTTGGAACTTTTACTTGATACTTTTTATAAGAGACTTTCTTTCTTTACGGATTTAATTATGGAATCTACTACTAAGGATGAGGTTGTTAAACATTTTGGGGATTTTGTTGCTATTATGGAAATTGATATTAATAATTATAAGAATGGTAAACTTGCTATTAAAGCTAGACTTATTAATGATTTTAAAGATAAAGTAAGAAGTAATTTTGAAAAGGGAAGTAGTAATTATCAATATATGATTAGTAATTATTTTACTAAATTATTAGGCTCTAAGAATAGTGATGAGTGTTTACGCATTTATAATATGGCTATGATGGAGATTAAATTATTTACTATGGATAGTTTTAGAGTGAAAGAAAGATAATAAAATCTTTCTTTTTTTTTCTATTTATGTTATTATATAGTAGAGGAGAATGGAAATGGAAAAGATACATATTAATAGTAGTAAATTATCTGATGTTATAGAAAAATTTGATAAACCCACTAAAATATATATTCCTCTTATGGATAAGAATGGTAATAGTTATAAAATGTTAGTTAAAGTTGGTGATTATGTATATAAAGGGGATAAAGTAGCTAATTGTGAAAAATTTGATTTTCCTATTAATAGTTCTGTATCAGGTTATGTTGCTAGTATAGATACTAAATTTATATCTAATGGTAATGAATGTGAATGTATTGTTATTGAAAATGACTATAAGGAAAAAGTTAGAAAAAATAGAGTTATTGGTAATAAAAAGGATAATTATTCTAAAGATGATTTTATTAATGATTTAAGGAATAGTGGTATTGTTGGTCTTGGTGGTAGTGGTTTTCCTTCTTTTATTAAATATAATACTGATGGTATTAAGTATTTACTTATTAATGCTGTTGAATGTGAACCTTTTATTTCTTCGGATAAGGCTGTTATTTATAATTATAGTGAAGAGATACTTGAATGTATTGATAATATTTTAGATATTATGGAGATTGATAAGGCTATTATTGTTATTAAAAAGTCTAATACTAGATATATTGATGTTTTAAATAAGTTTATTGGTACTTATCCTAATATTAGTATTTATTCTACTATGGATTTTTATCCTAATGGTTGGGAAAGGTTAGTGGTTAAAAATACTCTTGGTATTTCTTATGATAAGTATCCTAGTGAAAAGGGTATTATTGTTAGTAATGTTTCTACTATATATGCTATATATGAGATGCTTAAGGAAAATAAATCTTTATGTGAAAGAATTGTTACTATTAGTGGTAATGGTATTAAAAAGAAATGTAATGTTAAAGTTAAGATTGGTACTTTGGCTAGTGATATTATTGATGGTTTTAATGAGTATAAGAAAATTAAGAATCCTATTTTTATAGCGGGAGGTCCTATGATGGGTAATTCTTTACCTAGTGATGATATGGTTATTACTGCTGATGTTAATTCTATATTGGTTATAAGTGATTTTGATAGTAAGCTTTTGCCTTGTATAAAATGTGGTAAGTGTACTAGAGTGTGTCCTAGTGGATTAGCACCTGTGCTTATTATGACTTCTATTAATGATAAAAATAAACTTAAATGTCTTGATACTTCTAAATGTATTGAGTGTGGTCTTTGTAGTTATGTTTGTCCTTCAAAGATTGAGGTTAGGGAGTTTGTTCGTGAAGCTAAGAAGAAGGTGAATGAATAATGGAATTTAAGGTACGTAAGAAGACTTTTTTAAAGAGTAAAGATAATACTACTAATATTATGTATAGTATTCTTGTAATTCTTGTTTTGTTTATTTTGTTTGCTACTTATAAGAATGGTATTTATCCTACTATTAAGGGATATGGTAGTTTATATCTTTTATTTAAACCTCTTATATTTTCTTCTATTGGAGCTGTTGTTTGTTTATTTACTGAATATTTATATTATGTTATTAAAGGAGATAAGAAAAGTTTTTATTATTTATTTACATCTAGTTATGCTATTATACCAGGGGTATTTCTTAGTCTTATTATTCCTATTAATACTCCTATATGGCTTTTAATATTGGGAAGTTTTATGGCTAGTTTATCTAAGGTTATTATGGGAGGATTTGGTAAGAATAAATTTAATCCTGCTTTAGTTGGTGCTCTTTTTGTTACAGTTATTTTTTCTTCTTATAATGGGGGATATCTTAATAATTATGAAGTAGATACGATAAGTTCTGCTACTCCTCTTGCTAATATGACTGCTAGTGGATATGCCATTTCCTATGATAATTTGGTTAAACCATATGGTAGTTTACTTGATTTCTTTGTTGGTAGTATTCCTGGTTCTATTGGTGAGACTTCTTCACTTCTTATTATTTTAGTATTTATATATTTAGCTTATAAGAGGTATATAAAGGTTAGAATTCCTATTAGTTATGTTTTGACTGTTAGTGTTATTAGTTTGATGTTTTGTATTATTAAGGATATTGGGCTTTGGTTTGTATTATTTAATATTTTATCAGGTGGTTTGCTTTTTGGAGCAGTACTTATGGCCACTGATCCTGTTACTACTCCTATTAGTAATAGGGGTCAGGTAATAGGTGGTATTATACTTGGTATTGTTACTATGACTATTAGGTATATGACTCCACTTCCTGAAGGAGTACTTATTTCGATATTAATTCTTAATGTATGTACTATTTTTATTAATTATTTTACTACAATACTATATAATAAGAATATTGTAAGAAATATTATTATGGTAGTTTTTATACTTAGTATTATACCTATAGCTTTTGTTATTAGTGATAAGATTACTAATAAGCCACTTGATGATAGTTTTGAAGTTTTATCTAAAGCAAAGAGTGGTAATGATACTATATATGAAGTACGTGGTAGGGGATATGCTGGTAATGGTAGTTTAAAACTTAAAATTGTATTTACTGGTAATAAGATTACTAAGATAGATGTTATTAAGAGTAATGAGACTTATACTAAGATGATTTATGATAATGATTATTTAAATAAACTTACTTCTTATCAGAATAATTTAGATAATTTAGATACGATAAGTGGGGCTACTTATACTAGTAATTATTTGAAAGATATTGTAAGAAAAACAATAGAAAACTATGAAAAATAGTTTTCTTTTTATGTTTTTGATAATAGTTATAAATAGCTTATATATAATATGTTTTTTCATGGCAATAATAAGCAAAATAGCTATAAAATTATTTACTTTTAATTTTAGTAATGTTATAATTTATATATAGAAGGATTTGATAAGATGGCTAAGAAGAAAAATAAAAAAGAAGAAAAGAAAAAGTTTGAATATAGTAATGAAGTTGTTGGTATTATACTTATACTTGCTTCTATTATTGGAATTGGGGCATATGGGCCTGCGGGAGGATTTATTAGATCTTTTGCGGTTTTTTTAGTTGGTAATATTTATATATTTTTGTTATTAGGTGTATTAATACTTGGTGGGTATTTAATATTAAAGAGAAAGATGCCTGATTTTGGTAGTTTGAGGTGGATTGGGTTTTATATTATTGTTATTTCTTTCTTAATTTTATTACATATGAAATATATTATTCTTAATGAACAAGAAGGAAGCAAGATTATTACTGAGACTTTTAATAATTTACTTGTTGCTTTTAAGAGTACTAGTGCTATTTCTAATAGTGGTGGTGGTATGATAGGGGCTATCTTTACTTTTATGTTTTATAGTTTATTTAGAGATGGCACTAAGATTGTCGTTATTACTTTGATTGTTATTGGTGTTATATTATTATTTAATACTAGTATTATTGACTTGTTTAAGAAGATTAAACTTCCTAAGAGAGAAAAGAAAGAAAAAAATACTTCTAAGAATGATGATGAAGAAGATGAGAGAATACATATTTCTAGTACTAAGGATATAGAAAAGGTTAGTGAAAAAGAGGCTATTGTAGATAGAGAGATTCCTATTAAGACTTCTAGTGATGTTTCTACTCCTAAAGTAGAAGAGGTAGAGAAGCCTACTATTAATCTTAATTATAAACTTCCTCCTATTAGTTTGCTTAAACTTAGTAAGGGTAATAATGATAAAGAGAATGTTGAATCTGTTAAACAGAATATTGCTACTTTAGAGAGGGTACTTGGTGATTTTGAGATTCCTGGTAAGATTAAGGAATGTCATATTGGCCCTTCGGTTACACAGTATGAACTTGAACTTAAGGCTGGTACTAAGGTTAATAAGCTTTTATCGATTCAAAAAGAAATTGCTCTTAATTTAGCTGCTAAAGATGTTAGAATACAGGCTCCTATACCTGGTAAGAGTACTATTGGTATTGAACTTCCTAATAAGGTTAATTCGGCTGTTTCTTTTAGAGAAATTTTATCTAAGTTACCAGAACCTAATGAGAAGAGTATACTTGCTGTTGGTCTTGGTAAGGATATTATGGGTAGTGTTAAATGGGCAGAAATTAATGCTACACCACATCTTTTAATAGCGGGTGCTACTGGTAGTGGTAAGAGTGTATGTATTAACTGTATTATTGCTTCTATTCTTATGAGAACTAGACCTGATGAGGTTAAGCTTGTTATGGTTGATCCTAAAAAGGTAGAATTATCTATGTATAATGGTGTACCTCATTTGCTTACTCCTGTTGTTACTGATCCTAAGAAAGCTTCTATTGCTCTTAAGAATATTGTTAGAGAAATGGAAAAGAGATATCAGATATTTGAAGATACTAAGTGTAAAAATATTGGTGCTTATAATAAGATGTGTGAAACTAATACTGATTATGTTAAAATGCCGTATATTGTATTTATAATAGATGAGCTTGCTGATCTTATGCTTGTTGCTGCTAAAGATGTAGAGGATTCTATTATGCGTATTACACAAATGGCTAGAGCGGCTGGTATTCATTTGATTGTTGCTACACAGAGACCTTCTACTGATGTTATTACTGGTGTTGTTAAGGCTAATATTCCATCACGTATATCTTTTGCTGTTTCTTCTTCTATTGATTCTAGAACAATACTAGATCAAACTGGAGCCGAAAAGTTACTTGGTAAAGGTGATATGTTATTTAAACCGATGGGAGAGAATGTTCCTATTAGAATTCAAGGAGCATATGTTAGTGATGAGGAACTTCAAAAGATTGTTGACTTTACTATTTCTCAACAAAAGGCTAATTATGATCATTCTATTACTGAAGATATGAGCGAAGTAAGTAGTGATAGTGGTAAATATGATGATGGTTATGAATCTAAAGAGGAATATGATGATCCTTTATATAATGATATTGTTGATTTTGCTATGGAATTTGGTAAGATATCAGCATCTTTAATTCAAAGAAAGTATCGTATTGGTTATAATAGAGCTGCTAGAATTGTAGATTTACTTGAAGAGAGGGGTATTATTGGACCACAAAATGGATCTAAGCCTCGTGAAGTACTTATAAAAAAGGATAGTAATAATGATAGTGATGAATAATTACTATCCTTTATTTTAGAGGTGGAATATGATTGAAATTAAGAAACATTATTATAATATTGGTAATAAGAATATTAATATTATGATGTTTGGGGATTTGCATTATTCTGATAGGTTTAATGATAAGAAACTTGATTTGATTAGTAGTAAGATGGGTGATGCTCAATATCTTTGTATAGCGGGAGATTTGATTGATAGTACTGATTTTCTATATACTAATAAAGATAGAAAGAATAGGATTACTTCTTTTATTAGGAATATTAGTAAGAAGTGTAAGATATTTATTACTTTGGGTAATCATGATATTGCTGATAGAAGTCATGGTAATAATGTACGTGATGATAATGATGAGTTTTGGTGTGAATTATCTAAAATAGATAATGTGTTTGTATCTAGATATAATTGTTATTATGAAGATGATAATGTTATTATATATATGTTAGAGGCTGATTATGATTATTATTATAGGGATTATAAGAAAGAAGCTAAAGATATATTACTTAATAAAATTAAAGAAGATAAGAAGTTATTTGATAATATGAATAATGATAAAGTTAAGATTGTTATATGTCATTCTCCTATATATATGACGGATGATGATATTTTAAGTGAGTTTAAAGATTTTAATTTTATATTTTGCGGGCATATGCATAATGGGATGATTCCCTATTTATGTGATAAAATTATTAGAAATAATAGGGGAATTGTTTCTCCTTGTGGGAAGTTATTTTCTAATAATACTAGAGGTACTATTGATATTAATAATATTCATTTAATTATAAATGGTGGTATTACTAAATTATCTAAGTCTTCAGGAATATTTAGTTATTTTAATTTTATATATCCTATTAGTATGGATAATATTGTTATTAATAGAAAAATGTAGGAAAAGGTTGATATTTTTTTAAAAATATTATATAATTATTAGGCAGGTGAAATTTTATGATTATAGATTTATTTGATCTTAATATTAATGGTAAGAAAATTAATATTGATGGGGAAGTAAATATTCCTTTGGAATTACTTAATGATAGTTCTATTAGAAGATTGGATAATGTGTATTTTCAAGGTTATATTAATAAGCTTATTGATGATAGTTATGAGCTTTGTGGTACTTTAAGTGGTGATATGATATTACCTGATGATATAACTTTGGAAGATTATAAATATAATTTTACTAGTGAAATAGAAGAAAAAATTGATGAAACTAGGATAAATTTGCAAAAAAGTATTGATATTACTTTGGATTTGTGGCAAAATATTCTTGTGGAAGTTCCTCTTAGAGCTGTTAACCCTAAAAATGAAAACATTTCTCTTAGTGGTGATGGCTGGAGACTTATTAGTGAGGAAGAGGTTAAAACAGAGAATAATCCGTTTATGGATTTACTAGGGAAGGAGTGAGTTAGATGGCAGTTCCATTTAGAAAAGTTAGTAAAACTAGAAGAGATATGAGAAGAACTCATTATAAAATTACCGCTAATGGATTAGTTGAGTGTTCTAATTGTGGCGCTAAGATTAGATCACATAGAGCATGTCCTAAATGTGGATTTTATAAGGGTGCTGATACTTCTAAAAAGGTAAATGAAGTAGTTTCTGAGGAGAAGAAGACTCCTAAAAAAACAAAGACTACTAAGAAAGATTCAGAATAATAAATTGATAGCGTGTTTTTGTGCTGTCTTTTTTATTTAATGGGGGATGATTTTAATGACAAAAGAAGAAATTTATGAAGAAAATATGAGAAATGAATATTTGAGAACATTTCTTACTGGTGAGAGACAAGGTCCTTATACTAATAGACCCAGTATGGATAGGCCTTGGCTTCAATATTATGATAATGAGGTATATACTAGGGATTTGCCTAGAAAGACTTATTATCGTTATGCTAAAGATAATAATGTAGATAATATGGGGAATACTGCTATTAATTATTATGGATTTAAGACTAATTTTAAAGGTTTTTTTGATAAGGTAGATAAGATAGCTAATTCTTTTAGTGCTTTAGGTGTTAAGAAGGGGGATATTGTTACTATTTGTTCTCCTACTTTTCCTGAGACTATATATGCTAATTATGCACTTAATAAGATTGGAGCGGTAGCTAATAATATTGATCCTAGAACTAATGCTAAGAGAATACTTGATAATTTGAATAAGGTTAATTCTGATTATTTGGTTATGCTTGATATTGCTTATCCTAAGATTGATACTATTATTAGAGATTCTAATGTTAAAAAGGTTATATGTAATTCTTATATGGATTCTATTCCTGTTTTGGCTAGACCAATATTTAAGAGAAAACTTAATGTGGAATTAGAGAAGAAAGGTCTTGTTATTCCTGATATTCCTTATGGTTCTTTATATGTAAACTTTAAAGATTTTATTAATATTGGACGTAATACTGTAGCAGAAGAGGTAGAGTATACTCCTAATATGCCTGCTGCTATGGTTCTTACTGGTGGTACTACTGGTATTCCTAAGAGTGTTACGCTTACTAATGATTCGGTTATTTCTATTTGTGAACAATATAAGGATACTGATTTAGGATTAGAAAAAGGACAATCACTTCTTAATATTATGCCACAGTTTATTGCATATGGTTGGTCTTTTGGGGTTGTTATGGCACCTTCATTAGGTATAGAGGATATTAATATTCCACAATTTGATCCTGATTGTTTTGCTGATTATATTATTAAATATAAACCTAATCATATTGTTGGAGTTCCTACGCATTATACTTCGCTTATGCATAGTGAGAAAATGCGTAATGTTGATTTTTCGGGATTTCTTAAATCTATTTCTGCTGGTGGGGATTATTTCCTTCTTGGTAGTGAGCAGGAATTTAATGAGTTTTTACATAGTCATGGCTATGATAAGAATGTTATTGTGGGATTTGGTCTTACTGAACGTAATTCTAGTGTAGCTACTAGACTTAATAAGCGTAATGTTCTTGGTAGTGCTGGAGTTCCTCTTTCTAGAAATATTATTTCAATCTTTGATTTTCCTAAGGATGGTTCTAATGGAACTGAGAAGGAGCTTGGTTATGGTGAATATGGAGAGATATGTATAGCAGGTCCTAGTGCAATGGCTGGATACTATAAAGATGATGAAAAAACTCGCGAAGTACAAATTAAGCATAGTGATGGACTTGTTTGGACACATACTAAAGATAGGGGTTATATGACTCGTGATGGTGTACTTTTCTCATGTGGACGTACTAAAAGAATGATTATTAGACCTGATGGTCATAATGTATGGCCAATGGAAATGGAAAATATTATTAAAAGACATAGTGCAGTAGAAGAGTGTTGTGTTGTTGGTATTCCTAGTGATACTACTACTCAGGGTGAATTTCCTATGGCTGTTGTTGTCCTTAAAGATAGTTGTACTACTCCTTTAGAAGTAGTAGAGAAAGAACTTAGGGAACTTTGCTCAGTTAATTTACCAGAAAGAGATGTTCCTTATAAATATACTTTTGTAGATAGTCTTCCACTTACTAATATTGGTAAGATTGACTTTATGGAAGTACAAAATAATGTTAAAAAAAGAATTAAAAAGAGATAATGAGGTGTGATATATGAATATATTTACTATATATAGTTTATTTTATAGTTTACTTATTAATATTGTTTATTTTTCTAGTAAAAGACTTCGTAGTATAGAAAATAAAATATTTGAAAAGATTATGCTTACTAACTTTGTAGGTGTACTTTTGGCTATTGGTAGTTATTTTACTATTAAAAATATTGATAGATTTGAACTTTTAAATACGTTTGTATCTAAAGGGTATATAGTTTATCTTTTGACTTGGCTTACGCTTTTCTCAGTATATATATTTGTTATTTCTATAAAAGATGGAAAAGATAAGAAAAGTGAGGTTAATAAGATTATAAACTTATTTGGTATTTTATATTTAATATTTTTGATAATAATAATTATTAAACCTTTGTATTATCATAATATTAATGGGGCTATTTATTCTTATGGTCCTAGTGCTAATGTTATGTATATTGTATCTATTGTATATATAACGGTATGGTTAATTAGATTATCCACTAATATTAAGAGAATTAGGGATAAGAAGTATTTACCTATATTTGCTTTTATGGGGTTAGGTTTAGTTGTTATGATTATACAAAAGCAACATCCTGAACTTCTTCTTATGACTTCAATGGAAACTTTTATTGTATTCTTAATGTATCATACTATTGAGAATCCTGATATGCAAATAATTGAAGAAGTACATAGGGCTAAAGAAATTAGTGATAATGCTAATGAAGAGAAGAGTATGTTCTTATATAATATGACTAATGAGATTAGGGGTATTACTAAGGATATTGATTATTCTGCTGATAATATATTAGAAGAAGTAGATAATAAGAAAGTTGATGTTCTTAATATTGGTAATTCTGCTAGAGAGATTAAGAATAATACGGCTAAGTTTACTACTATGACTAATGAGATTCTTGATATTTCACAAATGGATTCTAATATTAAGATTTATAATGATAAATATAATGTTAAGATTATTATTAAAGAGTTAGTTCAAATATATAAGAAGAAAGCTGAAGATAAGGGTATTAGTTTTAGAACTAATATTGCTAGTGATATTCCACCATATTTATATGGTGATAGTATGGGACTTAAGAAAGCTTTATCTATTATACTTGATAATAGTGTTAAATATACTAGTAGTGGTTTTATTGATTTTGATGTTAGTACTATTATTAAAAGGGATATAGCTAGACTTGTTATTACGGTAGAAGATTCTGGTAGTGGTATTAAGGCTGAAGATCTTAATAAGATATTTAATAAGAAAGTTAATGATAATGAGAGACTTAACATTAAATATAATCTATATAATGCAAAAAGACTTGTTATACTTATGGGTGGTACTATTATTCCTAGTAGTGTATATGGACGTGGTACTACGATTAAGGTTGTGTTAGATCAGAAGATTGCTGATATGGATGATGCTTTAGATAAATATGAAAGTGTATATGATAAGAAGAGTATTCTTCTAGTAGATGATAATGTTTCTAGTGGTAAGATATTTACTAAGATGCTTAAGGATACTAATATTGAACTTAGTATTGTTACTTCTGGTAAGGAATGTTTAGATAAGATTAGAAATAAAGATAAATATGACTTGATTTTACTCGATGAAGATATGGAACCTTTAGATGGTATTACGGTTATGAGAAAATTAAAGGAGATTAGAACATTTAATACTAAAACTATTCTTCTTACTAAAAATAATGATTATGAATATAATGATGATTATTTGGAATATGGTTTTGATGGTTATTTGCTTAAACCTATAGATAAAGATAAATTATTTGAACTTATTGATAAGTACCTTAAATAGGTACTTTTTCTTTTTTTCTAAAATTAATATTGACAATACTTGATATTTAGTATATATTTATTATGACATTTGCGAAGAAAAAAACTCTATATATAAGCACGATGAAACTACATATATTCATATGTGGCTTTTTTGTGTTATCAAAGAATTAGATTGGAGGATGATATGGAAGAAATATTAGTTGATGATGAAGGTAGATGTCAATACTATGAGGAATTAGAAAAACTTAAAAATTTAAGTTTGATTAATTCTAGTGTTGGTAGTGAGAGTTATACTTCTAGTGTAGGGGATGGGTGGCATGATAATTTTGCTTTTGAAGAATCTATGAGAGAAAGTGTTAAGATTGCTTCTAGAATTGATAGAATGATAGAAGAAGAAATGTATTTAAAGGTGGTTCATAGAAAGAATTATCATAATGATATAATTGATATTGGAGATATTCTTACTGTTTTGGTTATATATGATGAAGATGATAAAGAAGAATATACTATTAAATTAACTGGGAAGTATTTGCCTAATACTGATTCTCTTATTAATGAGATATCTCTTAATAGTCCTATTGGTAGGTGTATATATTTGAAGAATATTTATGATGATATTTATTATTATGTTAATGATAAGAGAATAGATATTAAAGTTATAAAAAAAAGATAATATGTTCACAATATAATATTTATGGAGGTTATAATATGGATAAAATAATAGATGATAATAATAAAATAGTTGGTAATATTAATTTAGATAATTCTAATATTAAGTTTATTGGTAAAAATAATATATTGTATGTAGATAATGGGATTACTTTGGTTAATTCTAGTATTGAATTTAGAGGGGATAATTCTTTGGTATATTTATGTAAGACTAATGATAAACTTACTATTGATGTAAAAATATATAATAATTCTACTTTATATTTTGGTAAGAATATGTGGATTAATAAGGGAATTAAAATTGTTATATCTGAAGAAACTAATGTTTTCTTTGGATGTGATTGTTTGGTTAGTTATGATACTTGTATTAGAACTGGAGATCCACATATTATATATGATATTAATACACGAAAAAGAGTTAATCATAGTAAAAGCGTATATATTGGGGATCATGTATGGATAGGACAACATGTTATGATACTTAAGAATACTATGATTGGTTCTGGTAGTGTTATTGGAGCTATGAGTTTGGTTACTAATAAGAAATATTCTTCTAATAGTGTTTATGCTGGTACTCCTGCTAAAAAGGTACGAAGTGATATTTTCTTTATTAAAGATGATTGTCATAGATTTTTAGATGATGATATAGATAGATATGAATATAATTATAGTAATGATTTTATTTATAATAAAGATAATACTACAATATCTTTTAATGATATTGAAAAAAATCTTAGATGTTTATCTATTGAAGATAGAATTAAATATTTAAATGATATATCTAGTAATATGAGTAAAAATAGATTTTATATTGAATGATTATGTGAAATAATGGGAATTATTTATCAAAAGTTGATTTTTCTTTTATTTTATGATACTATAGTACCGGCTAGTAAGGGGGAGGTAGTATGAAATTTGTCAATAAAGAGCATTTTGATGCTTTTTTAAATTGTTTAAGTTTTTTAGGTCAAGGTAGTCAAGGAATATGTTATTTAGATAGTAAAAATAGAATTGTCTATAAAGTTTTACATGAATATTTTGATGAAGATGAAAATATTTATTTTAGTAAAGATGACTTACTTAAATTTAGTGATATTAAAAATAAAACTTTTATATGGCCTACTGATATTATTAGTGTTGATGGCAAGGTATATGGTTATATTATGCCTTATAAAAGGGCTAAAAATTTAAATGCTAGTAATCCTTTAATGGTTAATTTGAATAGTTTAGAAAAGGGAATATTAAGAGCGGAAAAGGATATTAAATTACTTACTGATAATGGAGTACATATATGTGATCTTAGATATAATACTTTATATAATAATGGTAATATATATGTAATTGATACTATTGAATATGATTATAAATTATCTACTTATAAAGAAAATAGAGAAGGATTGGATAAGGAACTTATGTTATTTTTAATAGATAATTATTTTGATGATTTTGTATTTAGTAATAGTGTCTTAAGAGAAATGTATTTGGAATTTGAGGTTCGTGGGATTGACTTTATGAGAGAGTTTAGAAAAATGCTTAGTGAATATATAGGAGAAGATGTTGTTTATTTAAACAAAGCTAAATCTTTAGTTAAGAAGAATAATAATCCTGTATACTATAGGGAGTTTTTAGGAGGTAGTATTTATGAATAATGTAAAATCTGTTATGAATTATTTTGATGGTAATTTTTTGTTTAATTTATACTTAAAAAATATAATTGGTAATACTAATGATGAAAGTTATATGTATGAAGATAATTTATTAAATGATATAAATAAGAATGCTGTTATAATGGGATGTATATGTAATATTATGACATCTATTAAAGATGGGCTTAATGATAAGACTAATAATTTTAATAAATATTTTTCAGAAATTGTTAATAAAGAATTATCTGATAATATTTTAATGATAGCTTCTAAAAATAAAGATGGATATGCTATTGATGATTATACTTTTAAAAATGCTTCTAGTATATTAGCAACACTTAGAAATAAACTTAGCTATGGTAATTTTGCGCTTGATTTAGAACAAGGTAATGTTACTTTTAAAGTTAATAATAAGGATGTTAGTATTGATATAGATACTTTAGCAAATTATGTTATATCATCTTTATGGACATATATGAGAATTGATGATAGTAATAAATATATGAGAAATATTGTTGTTACGAATAAATTTGATAATAGTCGTAGTACTAATATGAAAAATAGATTTGAACTTAAATCATTTATTAGAAGTTTTAAGGAAATTGATTTTTCTTTAAGTAGAAAAGATAATCAAAGAATAGAGGGCTATGTTATTAATAGATTAGAAGAACTTATAAAAGAATTTAAGATTAGTCATGATTTTAAGATATTTAATGATTTTCAAAAAGAAATTAAAGATAAATATAATTTTAATTGTCATCATGGTAAAGTTAGAAATATTAATATTGATGGTATTTTAGATGATTTGTCTAGTATTATGATAGATGATATTGATTATGATACACAAGTTTATTTAATTGGTATTGAAATGCAAAAATTAGTTGATGATAATAATTATAATAATGCAATTAAAGCTAATTTAAGAAATTTGATTTTAATTAATACTATGTATAAGTGTAATAGTACTGATAATATGGTTATTGGAAAAGAAATGGTTAATAATTATGGTATAGTAGATATTAATTATGATAATTATGTTGCTAATGAAATTGCTATGTTTAATTCTTTGTTTTCTTATGCTAATGATGAATTATATAAGAATAATAATAAGTATAGTAATTTAAATAGTGATGGTCTTGATTATGGTATGTTAAATTTATCTGGTATTAGGCTTAATACAATTAATTTAAATGATAATGTTATTACTAGATTATTAAGTGAAAAAATTAGAATTCAAAAAGAGATTAGTAAGATTAATGATATGATTACTATTTATAATAGTAATTTGGATATAGTTATTTTAAAAAAGAATATTAAAGCTATAGAGAAAATAAGTGAATTGTTAAAATCAGAATTTGAAAAATTAGATGTTTTACAATCTTTGTATACCGCTACGGAAAATAGCTTATCTTTTGCACGAACTTATTATAATAATAATGTTAATTGTTTAACTAATGAAGCTATTATAACTGGTATTAGAAATTCAATTGCTCATGGTAATTATAATATTGTTAATGATGATGATAAAATTAAGATAGTATTTAATGATAAGGTTAATAATAAGTTAGTTTTTAGTTGTGAAGTTTTTATTAATGATTTTAGAGATATATTAATTAATAGTGCTGCTGTAGTTAAGTCTTTTATTGATAATAAATATAATGATAAAAATATTGTTAAAGTTAAAAGTTTAGTTATTGTTTAGTTTGAAAGACATTATATGATGTTTTTCTTTTTTTATTGACTAAATAGTTTATATATTATAAAATATTATTAGTTATGAAGATGATTTAATTATATAAAATATAATTAAGAGAGGGTGATTATTATGTTATTATATAATACTTTAACTAGAAAGAAAGAGAAGTTTATTCCTTATGATGGAAAAAGAGTAGGTTTTTATACTTGTGGTCCTACTGTATATCATTATGCTCATATAGGTAATATGCGTAATTACATTGGTCATGATATACTTGATAAAACTCTTAGGTATTTAGGATATGATGTTACTAGAGTTATGAATATTACTGATGTTGGACATTTGAAGAGTGATTCTGATAGTGGTGAAGATAAGATGGTTGCTAGTGCTAAAAGAGAGCATAAGAGTGTTATGGATATTGCTAAGTTTTATACGGATGCTTTCTTTCATGATTTTGATGCTTTGAATCTTAGAAGGCCTGATATTGTTAGTCCCGCTACGGATAATATTGACGAATATATTAAGATTATTAGTAAATTATTAGAAGATGGTTATGCTTATCAGGCTGGTGGTAATGTTTACTTTGATGTTAGTAAGGTAGATGATTATTATAAACTTACTAATCATAAGGAAGATGAAATGGTTGTTGGTGTTCGTGATGGAGTAGAGTATGATAATAATAAGAGAAATCAGGCTGATTTTGCGCTTTGGTTTACAAAGAGTAAGTTTGATGATCAGGATTTGAAATGGGATTCTCCTTTTGGGGTTGGATATCCTGGATGGCATATTGAATGTTCTGGTATTAGTATTAAGTATTTAGGAGAGCATCTTGATATTCATGGTGGTGGTGTTGATAATATTTTTCCACATCATACTAATGAAATTGCTCAAAGTGAAGCTTATTTAGGACATAAATGGTGTAATTATTGGTTTCATAATGAACATTTAATGGATGATAGTGGTAAGATGAGTAAAAGTAAAGGTGCTATTTTATCTGTTAGTAGGTTAATAGAGGAAGGATATAATCCTTTAGCTTTTAAACTTATGTGTTTAATGAGTAATTATAGAAAACAGCTTGTATTTTCTTATGATATATTAAAACAAGTAGAAGGAGCATATAATAAACTTAAGAATAGAATATTAGCTATTAATGATATTGGTGAATTAGATACTACTAAGTTTGGTTATTATATGGATAAATTTAAAGAGGAATTATCGAATGATTTGAATACCGCTAATGGGATAACACTTATTTATGATTTACTTAAGGATGATAGTGTTAATGGTCATACTAAAATAGAAATTATTAATGATTTTGATAAGGTGTTTTCTCTTGATTTGACTAAGAAGACTCTTAATACTTCTATTGATATGGATAAGTATATTAAAGATAAAATAGAAGAGAGAAGAATTGCTAAAATGAATAAGAATTATGAACTTTCTGATAGTATTAGAGATGAACTATTAGATAAGGGTATTATTCTTACTGATACTAGAGAGGGTACTACTTATAGAATTGTTAAATAAATATGAATAGTTAATAATACTATTCTTTTTTTACAGATTTATATATTTTTTTTCTGTACTTTATTTGGATTATTTGTTACAATTAATGGTATGGAGTAGTGATTATATGGAATTAATTAGAGTAGTAGATGAAGATGGTAATGATACTGATGAAGTATTAGAAAGAGAAGACGTTCATGATTTATCTAAACTTCATAATGAGGTTACTATTTATATTATTAATAAAAAGGGAGAGGTACTTCTTCAGAGAAGGAGTAAGAATAGAAGATTTTGTCCTAATATGCTTGGTGTAATAGCGGGACATGTTGGATATTTAGAAGATCCTTTATCGTGTGCTAAGAGAGAACTTGAAGAGGAAGTTGGACTAGCTGTGGATAAAAATGAGGTACATGTATTATGCAATAAGTATCTTGTGTTGGAAGATGAGAATAATCACTTTATGTATCCTTATTATGTTATAACTGACTTAAAAGAAGATGATTTTAATATTCAAAAGGAAGAAGTTAGTTATGTTGAATGGCATAATATTGATGATGTTATTAAACTTATTAATGATGGTAATGATGATTTTGTTTTTAAAAAGGAAGAGATTTATTTGTTTAGAATGCTTAAGGATATTGTTTCTTAATAACTAAGAGAGATATATTATTGTGGTAATTATTTGACATAATATGGGTGTATAAAGAGGAAATAATGTATTTCTTCTTTTATTTTATTTGTTTTTATGTTAGAATTAGATTGTAAGGTAGGTTATAGATATGAAACTTAATGAAAAAAGAATTATTAATGATATTAGATTATTAGCTCTTGATATGATTAATACTGCTGGTAGTGGACATCCTGGTATTGCACTTGATTTTGCTCCAACTATGTATACTCTTTTGGCATATCATTTGAAATTTGATATGGAAAGAAAGGATTGGTGTAATAGGGATAGACTTGTTATGTCATGTGGACATGGGTCAGCACTTCTTTATGCTAGTTTGTTTTATATGCTTGATGAGTATAGTATAGATGATCTTAAGTCTTTTAGAAAGATTGCATCTTCTACTCCTGGTCATCCTGAGTATGATTTATCACATCGCATTGAAATGACTACTGGAGCATTAGGACAGGGATTTGCTACTTCGGTTGGTATGGCTATAGGAGAAAAATACTTGGAGGCTACTTTTAATCGTAAGAAAAATACTGTATTTGATTATAATATATATTGTATATGTTCTGATGGTGATTTGATGGAAGGGGTATCTTACGAAGCTGCTTCGATGGCAGGTAATCTTGGTCTTGATAATCTTATTGTTTTATATGATTCAAATAATATTACAGCAGATGGGGATATTTCTAAGACTTTTGATGATAATATTACTGATAGGTTTACTAGTATGAATTGGAATGTTATTAAGGTTCGTAATTCAGAGTCGGTTAGTGAGATTACTTCTGCTATTGAGAAGGCTAAGAAGAGTAATAAACCCACTATTATTGAGATTGAATCGGTAATTGGTAAGTATTCTAAGTATGAAGGAACTAATCGTATTCATTCGGATTTGGATAAGAGTGATTTGGAAAATATTAGAATGACTTTAAAGGGTACTAGTCCTTTTACTTATAGTGAAAATGATAGAAATGGTATTCTTGAATTTATTAAGGGTGGTACTAGTGATTATTATAGGGATTGGTATTCTGAGTATGAGATGTATTTGGCTAATGCTACTGATAGTGAGAGGGATAAGATTAATTTAGTTATTGAAAATGAGGGTATTTCTTTGGATATTGATGCAGTAGTGGATGCTAGTAAGATATTTGAGGATAAACCTATGAGGGATATTAATTATCAGATTATGAATGTTATTGGTACTTTTATTCCTAATTATATGGGTGGTAGTGCTGATTTGTTCTGCTCTACTAAAACTTATTTAAAGGGTAAGAGAGAGTTTAGTTATGATGATTATGGTGGTAGAAATATTAATTTTGGTGTGAGAGAAGCTCTTATGGGAGCTGTTATGAATGGTCTTGCTCTTACTAATATTAGAAGTTATGGTAGTACTTTTCTTGCTTTTGCGGATTATATGAAGCCTGAGATAAGAATGAGTGCGATGATGGATTTACCTGTTACTTATATTTTTACACATGATAGTGTTAGGGTTGGTCCTGATGGTATTACACATCAGCCGGTAGAACAACTTGGTATGCTTCGTAGTATTCCTAATTTTTCGGTATATCGTCCTTGTGATTATAAGGAACTTATTGGTTCATGGACAAATATTTTAAGAGAAGGTAAGCCTTGTGCTTTGGTTCTTCCTAGGGGACACTTGGAAACAATGAAACATACTAATTCGGAAAAGGTAAGTAGGGGAGCATATATTATTAGTGAGGTTAGAACAAGACTTGATATTATTATTATTGCTACGGGAAGTGAAGTTGGTCTTGCTATGAAGATAAAAGAAGAACTTCTTAAAAATTATATTGAGGCTAGAGTAGTTACTATGCCTAATCTTAATTTGTTTTTAAAACAAGATAAGGATTATCAAGAGCAGGTATTTCCGACTGGTTATAGAAGAATGGTTATAGAACTTTCTAATGATGCTAATTGGTATCGTTTTATATCTAGTGATGAGGATTTTGTGGGTATTGATACTTTTGGCAAGAGTGGTAGTGAAGAAGATGTTTTATCTTTCTTTGAACTTGATATTCAGGATTTGGTTATTAAAATTAAGAATAATTTATAATTCGACAATTTATTTATATATAGTATGTTACATTAATATTGGTGATATTAATGAGAACATACTATATTTTTAATGTTAATAAATATTTTTCTTATATGTATAAAAGAACTCCATTTAAGATGTATAAGATATTTGAAGAAATTTATAATACAAGAAATTATGATACTAATATGACTTATCATTCTCTTCTTGATGTAGCGGATCCTTTTAATAAGATTATGTTAAGTGAATATATTTATTATGAGTATAAGTATAAATATGGATATAAGAGATGTGGTAATGTTCATACTTTGAATAGTGGTGAAAAGACACTTCTTAGAATTAATAATTATAATATTAAGCTTAAGACTGAGAATAATTATAGTGTGTTTTTTAAGTATCTTAATAGATATAATAATAATCTTTTTGTATGTGATTTTGAAAATAAGGATTATTTTTGGCTTAGTATATTGGAAAATGGTTCTTTACAAAAGGATAAAGCTGTAGTAAAATAGTTTTAAGGAGGAAAGAGATATGCTTAGGGATATATTATATATAGTAATTGGTTTAATAGTTGGATTTATTTCTGGTTTTTTAGTAGCTAGAAAGGTTATGAAAAATGAACTTAAGAAGAATCCTCCTATTAACGAACAAATGATAAAGACAATGATGAGTCAAATGGGAAGAACTCCTAGTCAAAAACAAGTTAATCAAATGATGAAACAAATGAATAAGATGATGTAATATCGTCTTTTTTTGATGCTTTTTAGCTTAATATGTCGAATATATTTACTTTGATATGATAGTGTATTATAATGTGGTTGTAGTAAGATTTGGTAGTAAGAAAGGAATATGTTATGGATAGTACTAAAACTCTTACTGTAGATGTTATTAATGCTAGAAGGATACTTAGATTTTGTCCTTATTATGATGATATTATTAATTATGATATTAGGTATGATGATGAGTTTTCTTTTGATTTGATTGATTGGTATAAGGATTTGATTTTTTCTTGTGATGGGAATAATGATAATGAAATGAATATTGTTAGGCTTATTGATAAGAGTATGTATTTATATATTAATAGTTATGAATATAGAAATGGTTTAAAGAGAATTGTTAATATTAGGGATATTGATCTTAATAGTGATAAGAGAATTAAAAGACTTATTAAGAAGATTATTAATTATACTAATAAATATGAAACTATGGAGGTTCTTAATGTTAGAACTAATAGGTGGATATAAGTAACTTACTGAAAATTATTTATTTTCTTTTTTTTTATTTTACTTCGATAAAAGCCTAGGTCTTTTATCGTAATTTAGAGCCTAAGGTCTCTAAATTAAATATTTTTATAATAAATTTTAATAAATATTACAATTTTATTATATTATGTTATAATTATTTTAGGTTTATTGATATTTGGAGGTGATTATATGTATGTTTCTGTTCTTACACAAATTGGAGCTAAAGCAGTAGATCAAACTTTTTTTTATCATGTTCCTAAGTTATTAGAAAATAATATTAAAATTGGTGTTAGGGTTAGAATTCCTTTTGGAAATATGATACTAGATGGATTTGTACTTGGTATTTCTGATAATAGTAGTTATGATAATAGTAAGATTAAGGATATTATTAATGTTATTGATAAGGAACCTGTTCTTAATAAGGAGATGTTACTTCTTGGTAAGTATATGAGTGATAATTTATTGGCTTCTTTATCTTCTTGTTATCAGGTAATGCTTCCAAAAGCATTAAAAGCGGAAGTTAAAAGTAATATTAAGATTAAATATGATAGATATTTACATAGAATTAAGAGTATAGAAGAGATTGATAGATATATTGATAATTGTAAGTATGAAAGTCAAATTAATTTGCTTTGTAAGTTAAAAGAGGGGGATATTTTAATTACTAGGATGTCTAGTAGTATTAATACTATTATTAAGTATGGTTTTGCTAGTATTATATATGAAGAGTGCAAGAGATATAAGTATGATGGTATTAGTAATTATAAAAGAGTTAATTTAACTGATAAACAAAGATTGGTTAGTGATACTATTATATCTTCTTTTGGTAAGAGTGATACTTTTCTATTATATGGCGTTACTGGTAGTGGTAAGACTGAGGTATATATGGATGTTATTGAAAAGGCTATTAATAATGGGAAAAGCGCTATAATGTTAGTACCAGAAATTGGACTTACTCCTCAAATTGTTGGTAAGTTTATATCTAGATTTGGTAATGTTATATCGGTTTTACATTCTAAACTTTCTGATAGTGAAAGATATGATGAATATCGTAAAATTACTAATGGGGAATCTAAGATTGTTATTGGTACTAGAAGTGCTATCTTTGTTCCTTTTACTAATATTGGGGTTATTATTATTGATGAGGAACATACTTTATCTTATAAGCAGGATAATAATCCTAGATATTCTGCTATTAATGTGGCTGAATGGAGAAGTAAATATCATAATTGTCCTTTGGTATTTGGTAGTGCTACTCCTAGTTTGGAAAGCTTTGCTAAAGCTGGTAATCATGTGTATAAACTTTTGACTTTGACAGAAAGGGCTGGAGGTAGTGTTCTTCCAAACGTTAATATTGTTGATATGAAAAAGGAAGTTAAGAAGGGTAACTTTATTTTATCTGATATGCTTAAGAATAAAATTGGTGAGGTTTTAGATAGGGGTGAGCAGGCTATTATTCTTCTTAATAGAAGGGGTTATTCTAGTACTATTAGTTGTAAGGAATGTGGATATGTATATAAGTGTCCTAATTGTGATATTACTTATACTTATCATAAGAGTAGTAATAATCTTAAATGTCATTATTGTGGTTATTCGATGGTACTTCCTAACAAATGTTCTATATGTGGTAGTGATAATTTGAAGGATTATGGTCTTGGTACAGAAAAATTAGAAGAGACTCTTAATAGTTTGTATAAGGCTAGAATTGTTAGAATGGATGTTGATACTACTAGTAAGAAGGGACAACATCAAAAGATTATTGATGATTTTGGAGAACATAAGTATGATATTTTAATTGGTACACAGATGATTGCTAAGGGACTTGATTTTCCTTTGGTTACTTTAGTTGGGGTTGTATCTATTGATAGTAGTCTTACTTCTCCTGATTATAGGGCTAGTGAAAATACTTTTCAATTATTATCACAAGTTTCTGGTAGAGCTGGTAGAAGTGAGAATAAGGGTGAGGTTATTGTTCAAACTTTTAATCCAGATCATTATGCTATTACTTTGGCTAAGAATCATGATTATATAGATTTTTATAAAGAAGAGATGAAGGTAAGAAAAATGCTTAAGTATTCTCCTTATTATTATATGGTTCTTGTATCTATTACTTCTAAGGATTATGAACTTGGATTTAAAGAAGCTAATAAGATTGGTAGTTATATTAGAAATAATATTAGTAGCGATAGTATTGTTTTAGGTCCTACTATGGCTAATATGTTTAAAGTTAATAATATTTATCACTATCAAATTATTATTAAATATAGAAAAGATGATAGTCTTATGAAAGTACTTAAATTTATTATAGATATGCAAGTGAAAAATAACAAGATTGATGTTTCGATTGATTTTAATCCTTCGAGAATTTAACTCTTGTTTTCTTTTCCTTTTTATTGTATAATTGTTTTAGATAATATACGATGATAGGGAGATTGGATGTGATGGATATGAAGAAGAAAATTAATAATAAGGGTTTTACTTTAATAGAATTACTTGCTATTATTGCTATTACGGCAATAGTACTTGGTATTGGTACTTATGGTATTGTTGATTTGGTTACTAAGTCTAAAGAAAAGGGTTCTTTAATTAGTGAAACTAGTATTAAGAAGAGTGCTAGTTTATATGCTGATGAAGCTGGTGATAGTTTATGGATTGATCCTGGTAGTGGGAATTATAAATATTATTGTATAACTATTGAGGAACTTATTAATAAGGGTATTATTAAGAAGAATGCTAAACTTCCTAAGGGTATAGATAAATATAATTATGTTTCGATTAAGAAAAATAAGGTTACTTTTGTTAATGGAGAATCTTTAATAATAAAAGATGCACTTGATGGTAGTGCTGATGCTAGTGTATGCGTTGGAAATATTATTAAAGAAAAAATAGAAATTGCTCCTAAAGAAAAAAATGTTACTAGTTACACTGATGAAATTGATAGTGTTTTTGATGATTTGGTTGGAGAATCTAAAATTATTGATAAAACTTGTTATTTTAATAAAGATAGTTCTTCAATAGTTAGAGATGATGGGCATAAAGGTGATTTTGATAAGTCTTCAAATACTTGTTTAATTAAGGGATTAGATGATGAGACAATTTATTATTATAAAACTTGTATGACGACAGAAAAGGGTTCTATTATTTGTTCTAATTCTTATAGTACTAGTACGGCTTCTTTTGTTAGTCCAGAATTTTCTACAAAAGATGATACTATTACAATTAAATATAAAGATGATAATGTAAAGGAACCTTACCATTATTTTAAATCTAATGTTAATGGTAATAGTGATAAGAATGTTAGTGAGTGTGTACTTGGTAGTGATAATAAATTTACTTGTAGTGGTAGTACTAGTAATATTACTAAGGATAAGTGGTATAAGGTTAATGAAAATGGAGTTAAGATTACTTATAAGGATAATGAAATTAAGAATGGTGATATTACTGCTAGAATAATGGATGGTACTGGTAATTATAAAGATAGTGATAAGAAATTTAATTTGTACCGAACAGTATTTAAGAAGGGTAATGCTGATAAGATTAATAATAGTACTAATGATATTACTAATATTTGTTTGAATGATATTGATAAGAAATGTAATATTAAATCTCCTAGTATTAGTAAAAAGGGTTATACAATAGTAGGATGGAATACTGATAGTAGCGCTAGTAGTAGTATATGGAAGGCAAATACTTCTAAAGATATTGATGGTAGTAATACTTATTATCCTATTATTAAAAGTAGAGTTAATATTAAACTTAATGCTAATGATGGTAGTGTAACAAAAGAGACTTCAAAAGGTGGTACATATACTACTGATTCTTCTGGTATTATTAGTAGAAATGGTAAAAATATTTTCCATACTATTAATTATGGTGAAAAAATGAATAGTAGTGGTCTTGCTAATTATAATAATAAAGATTATTTATATATTACTAAGAATGGTTCTATTGTTACTAAGAATAAGGAATGGATTTGTTTAAGTGGATGTACTACTAATGGAAAAGTATATAGTCAATATGAAGCATATAGTTCTGATGATTTTTGTGATGCGAAAGAGAAAAGTTGTACTGTAGTACTTGGTGTTAATTGGAAAAATGAAAATTATACTTTAACTTATGATAATAATGGTGGTAGTGGTTGCACTAGTAAATCAATGAATTATGGTGATGAATATGGTACTTTATGTACACCTAGTAAACGTGGTTATGCTTTTGTAGGTTGGTTTGATAATAATTATAAAAATAGTCCTCTTAATTATTATGCTGACACTTATAGTGATTTAAAGAATGCTTTTGGTTATGATGCTAATCGTTTATATAAACATTACTTTGAATATGGTTTAAAAGAAGGTAGGAGAATATCTCAGTATATATCTTCAGATATATATAATACGGAAGGTAATAAAACGATATATGCTGGTTGGAAGGGTGTAGTTTATAAAATTAATTATAATGCAAATGGTGGAACTGGTACTATGGAAAGTAATAATGCTGAATTTGGTACTAATGTTACTATTAAGAATAATGGCTTTACACGTGATGGTTATACATTTGCTGGTTGGACAACAAAAAGTAATGGAACAGATGATGGCTATGGATGGACAGGTTGGAGTGGTACTTGGAACTATGCTGATGGTCAATACGGTATAGCGGAAAATAAACTTGTATTATATGCTAGATGGAAAAAGAATAAAGTATATATTAAACTTGATGCTAATGGTGGTAGTGTTAGGGGTAGTACTACTTATGGTAGTTGTAGGACTAATAATAATCTTATCGGTTGTAGTTGGAATAGTCCTAAAGAATTATTTCATACTATTGATTATGGTGATTCTTTAGATAGTGCTGGTCTTGCTAATTATAATAATTCTGATTATTTATATATTACAAAAGATGGTTATTTTGCATATGCTAGTGAAGCTTGGATATGTGATTCTAGTAGTGGATGTAGTACTGTTGGTAAAACTTTTGATCAGGATAAGGCATATAAGGCTAGTGAGTTCTGTGATGCTTCAGGTGGAGATTGTACTGTAACTCTTAAAGTTAATTGGAAGAAAATTGATACTACTATTAATGATTGGAGATGTCATGATAAATATTCTTACTTTATTACTTATTGTGATCCTGATGATATGTGTGAATATACTGCGGTGGCATATAAGGAAAACGATAAATCTTATTTTGAATATACTGTTGGAAAGATAAATAGAACAACTTTAAATAATAGTTCTTGCTTTATAGATTCTATTAATGATTATAGATGCAATAGTAATGGTAAATATTATATTACTACATGTAGTGAAACTACTTGTAATTATACGGAATTTGATGGTAGCTCTGAATATGGAACTGTTGATAGGGATACGTTAAGAAATTGTATAACTCAAGAACATACGCATGTATGGAAAGCAAGGGGAATTAGAAAATTTGCTATAGGGCAATCAACACAGTTTACTTGTGGCAATTATCATAATTATGGATTTGCTGTTTATTGTAGTGTTTGTGGTATGTCGAAAGATTATTATAATAGTCATGTTGCTAAGATTGGTGAGAAATTTGTTTGTCCTGACTATCCGTATGGAATTCCTAATGGATGGAAGATATATGATGATTGTGCTATTACTACTAGAAGTTCATTACAAAATATTAGTGGTGATAATAATAGTTTTGATGAAACTACTAAAAATTCTTGTTAGAGGTGATATTAGTGAATAAGAAAAGGGTATTAATAATTTTATTAATTATAATTAGTGTTTTGATAATTGGTATGATATTACTTATTAATAAAAAAGATAATGATTGTACTGATTGTCATACTGAATATGTTGAAAGTATTGGTACTACAAAAGAAATTAATTTACTTGATAATATGAATATGGAAAAGTATGTATATGATAATTATGTTTTTACTGATATGTATGTTATATGTTCTTCTAATAGGAGTGAATTTGATGGATATGTTATGAATTTAAATTCTAATACTAATAAAGATCTTAGATTAAAGATTACATTATTTGATAAAGATAATAAGGAAATATATTCTTTTAAGACTGAGATTTATGAGTTGGAATTTGGTAAGAAGAGGGATTTCTTTTCACAGATTAATAGGGATATTAGTAATGCATATAGTTTTAAAGTAGAAGAGTATTAATATTCTTCTACTTTTTTGAATTTTTATTGCTAAAATTTGTTTTATATGTTATGATGAGTATAGTATAGAAAGTAGGGAAAAAATGAAAAAAATTATATATTATATATTTGCTATGGTATTATTTATACCTATATTTGTTTGTGCTGATACTATTAATATTGATTTGTCTTGTCCGGAGAAAATTACATTTTCTGGAATTATTAAATGTGGTTTTATGGTTAATAGTGACTTTGATGTTAGTAGTCTTAAAATGAAGGTTCTTGATAGTAGTACTTCAAAATGTAGCTTTACTAGTAATGACTCAAAAACTATTGAAATTGGTGATGATCAAATATTAACTATTAATGGTATTTCTTCTGGTAATAATAAAATTGGTGAAATTACTGTTATGTCTAGTATTAATGATGAGCCTAAAAAAAATAAAACTATTACAATTAGTGATATTGTGGCTACTAAAAGTGATGGAACAGAAGTTAGAGGTACAGAGGTTAGCAAAAAGGTTTATGTTCAATCTGCTGATAATAGTTTGAAAAGTTTGGAGGTTACTGGTTTAACTTTTGAATTTGATAGATTTAAAAATGAATACAATATTGAGGCTCCGGAATCGCTTAATAGTGTTGAAATTAAAGCAACTCCTAATGATTCTGCTGCTGAAGTTACTGGTACAGGTGTTAAAGAGTTAAAACCTGGAACTAATACATTTAAAATTACTGTAAAAGCAGAAAATAGAAATTTGGCTAAAAGTTATGTTATTAATATTATGAAGCCTGGTGAAACTGTTGTTGAAAAGCCTACTGGAAAAGGGGACAACTATTTAACAAAGTTTGTTTTCTTAGGTTATGATTATGGTTTTGATAAGAATAAGACTGATTATTTAATTATTGTTGATAATAAAGTTACTAAATTTGCTGAGTGTTCAGATAATGCTGATAGAGATGATTATCTTTGTTTAATTGATTCCGATGTTAGTGGTGATTTGGATAATGATATGAAAATGGTCATGCTTTTTAATGATGTTGATATTTTGAAAGCAATGGAGGAAAACAATAATATTAAAGTAAAGGATAATGAACTTGGGGGACATGATGGCTACTTAGATGGTGAACTTATTTGGAGAACTGATAAATTAGGTCGTTTAGTTTATAATGCAACTCCTTTTGCAAATATTAATGTTGGGGAAAATATTTTGAAAGTTATAGTAAAGGCTGATAATGAGAAAGATCGGATTTATACCTTTAAAATAGTTAGAAAAGATGCTGAAGGTAATGCACCTGTAGGTGAAAAAAATAAGGATAATGATGTTATGCCGCCTGAAACAGGAAATACTATATATGTTGTTATATGTATGATTTTAGTTATTTCTTTTGGAGTTGGAATGTATTTCTTTTATAAAAAAACCGCCATTATAGAGGAGTAATTTTGGAATCTATCTTTTGATAGATTCTTTTTACACTTATGTATGATTTATTTGTAAAATTTATAAATAATATTTACTTTTATTATATATGACGATAAAATATATATGGAGAATTGTATGGAAAAGAAAAATAAGTTTTTAATTATTTTAGCTATTATATTATTTGTTTTGGTGATTTGTTTAGGTGGATATGTTGTCTATGATAAAGTATTTAGTGAAAATAAAAAAGGTGATACTACTGACAAAAATGAAAATAATAATGATAATGAAAATATTGGCGGTAATGATGAGCAAACCAATGATAATACTGGTAAGGAAGATAATAAAACTTCTGTAAATATATCTGATGTAATGAGTAATTATAAAAAAATATTAAAAAATAGAAATGGTTCTAATTATTATTTGTATGATATGAACAAGGATGGTATTCCAGAGTTATTTATTGTTAGTGGTGATAGTGAGGCTACTAAAGAAATATCTGTTTATACTTATACTGATAATCCAAATCTTAAATATGCTGATGATATTGTAAATGTTGGCATTTTTGGATGTGGTCATGGGAATATTTATTTATCTAATGATGGTCAACTAGTGATATTTTTTGCACATATGGGATATCAGCATTATACTTACTATAAATTAGAAAATGATTGGCTTGTTAGAACTTATTATTCTGGTGATGAATATATAGAAGCGGGTAATGAATATAGACCACCTGAAAATGTTAAAGAAATGATAACTATACCTAGTAGTGATTTATCATTATTTGATAATTATAAATAAATTTACTTTTAAAAGAAATAATGTGTATTGTTATTTCTTTTTTTACATTTATTATGTATTATTTTATAATTTTACTTATTTGTATAGCAAAAATTGTCTAAAAATGTTATAATTAGTATGAGGTAGAAGATATGAAGAAAATAATTATTACTTTGATATTATTTGTTTTATTTATAAATGTAGGGTATGCTGCTAATGGAACTACTTATTGTCCTGATGATAATGAACCTATTAATATAAGAAATAGTGCTGGTGGTTCTTTAATAGGAAAGGGTATTCCATGTGGTAGTGATGTAGAGGTTCTTGATACTAATGCTGGGTCTACTAGTAATTGCAGGACTTGGTATAAGGTTAGATATGATATTACTACTGGTTATGCATGTGGTGATTATATTAAACTTAAAGATTCTAATACTACTTATAAGGGCAAGGCTTTATGTATTGAGAATACTGATCCTTTAAATATATGGAGTGATATTAATAAAACTAATAAGTTAGGTAAATTAAGTTGTAATGAAGAGATGGAAGTATTAGAGAAGAATGTTGCTAGTAATACTAAGTGTGGTAATTGGTATAAAGTTAGACATGATGGAACTACTGGATATGCATGTGGTAAATATATAGGTGATGTTAATAGTTCTACACCAGTTAAAGATATTGGTAAGGGTAGTGGAGATAATATTTATAAAAAAGATAATTATAATTCTAAACCTAGTGGAGATGGAACTATTAGTTGTTTTGAGGATACTGGTGACTTATCTCTTAGAAAGACTCCTGGTGGTAGTACTACTGGTAAAAAGGTTAGTTGTGGTGAAGTTATAACTATTAATTCTTCTTCTGAATCTAGTGGTATTTGTCCTTATTATTATAATATAACTGATAGTAAGGGTAATAGTGGTTATGTATGTGGTTATTATGTTAATACTACTAAGCTTTCTGATATAGCTATTAATTATTATAAGAATAATAGTTTGGATGATTATTATAATTCTTTAAGAAATAGTGGTTTTCCTGATAGTTATTTGCCTTACTTAGCAGAACTTCATGCAAGACATCCTAATTGGAAATTTATAAGTGAAACAATACCTCTTACTTTTGATGAGGTTGTAAGTGGAGAGAATGCTTATGGTCGTAATTTATTACAGGGTAGTGCATTTAATGAGAATTATTATTCGATGGGTATAAATAGTTATGATATTTTGAACAATAAGTTTACTTCTTATGCTACTGAGAATGGATGGTATGATGCTTCTTCAGAGGCTATAGCTTATTATTTGGATCCTAGAAATTATTTGAATATTAAGTATATTATGGCTTATGAACTTCTTCATTATAATAATGCTCATACGGAAGATGCTGTAGCTAAAATAATGGGTAATAATAGTTTTTGGAATAGTGTTTATTCTGGCTATGATGGTAATGTTTATTCTGATGTAGTTCGTGCTACTAGTGATATTGGTATTAGTTCTTTTCATATAGCTGCTAGAATTAAGCAGGAAATATCTGGTATTAGTACTTCTGATCCTAGAGCGGGGGGGTCATTTACTTTAGATGGTAAGAGTTATTCTAATTATTATAATTTCTTTAATATTAATGTATGGGGTACTGATAAGATTATGCGTGGTATGAGATATGCTGTTAATAATGGTTGGAATAGTCCTTATCTTGGTATATATGGTGGTAGTAAGTTTATTTATAATGAATATTGTGCTGTTAATCAGGATACTTTATATTATGAGAAGTTTGATGTTTCTACTAAGGATGGTGATTATACGCATCAATATATGCAGAATTTAGCGGTTATTGCTCAGGAGACTAATAAGGTTTATAAGTCTTATGTAGAGAATGTTTCGGATTATTTTGATAAGCCTTTAGAGTTTACTATTCCTGTATATAAGGATATGCCTAATTATGCTGTTACTGCTCCTAGAATTGGTAATCCTAATAATTATTTAAATGATTTGAAGGTTAATGGTACTACTGTTAGTGGATTTAGTTATGATACTTATACTTATGATGTTAGTGTACCTGCTGGTACTGGTAGTGTTAATATTAGTGCTAATAAGATTGCTAGTTCATCTTCTATTAGTGGTACTGGTGATATTAGTATTGATAGTAATGAGAAGAAGATAAGTGTTATTGTTACTTCGGAGAGTGGTAATAGTAGAGAATATGTTATTAATGTTAAACGTGATGAGATAGATAATCCTGATGATATTCCATCAATTGATACTATTTTGAATAGTTCTGGTATTAAATATAATAATGGATATATATTTGGTATTGGGGAGAATACTTCTATTAGTAGTTTGATTAACAACGTTAAGAAAACTAGTGGGTATGCTAGAATTAATATAAAAGATAGTAAAGGTAATAATAAGACTAGTGGTTCATTTGTTACTGGGGACGTTGTAGTTATTGGTAATAGTAAAGAAGAGAAGAGCTTTGGTATTGTTATCTATGGTGATGTTAATGGTGATGGTAAGATTGATAAGGATGATTGCTTGGGTATTTTGAGACATCTTAAGGGTTATGGTGATTTGAAATCTTATTATGCTATGGCTGCTGATAATAATAAAGATGGTAAGATTGATAAGGATGATTGTTTGGGTATTTTGAGACATCTTAAGGGATATACTAATTTGAATAAATAGGAGGTTATTTTTGTGAAGAAAATTAGATTTTTTATGGTTTTTGTTTTTGGCTTGTTTTTGTTTTCTACTGTGAGTGCTTCTAGTGTTAGTGTTAGTGCTAATAAGAGTTCTGTTACTAGGGGTGATAGTGTGACTATTACTGCTACTATAAGTGCTGGCAGTGGTATTTATACTACTGAGGGTTCTATTAATTGTAGTGGTGCTGGTGTTACTGCTAGTAGGGATATGTCTTTTGAGGATATGGATACTAAGAGTACTTCTAAGAGTTTTTCGTTTACTATTAAACCTACTTCTTCAGGGACTGTTACTTGCAAAACTTCTAATGTTGTTCTTAGAGAACTTGCTGTTGATAAGGGTTATTCTTTAGATAATAGTTCTATTTCTATTACTGTTAAAGAACCTGTAGTTATTAAGAAGCCTACTCGTGAGTATTCTTCGAATAATTATTTGAAATCTTTAGCTATTGATGGGTTTGATATTTCGCCTTCTTTTGATAAAGAAACTAAAGAGTATAGTGTAGAAGTTCCTAATGGTACTGAAAAAGTTAATATTAAAGCTGAGAAGGCTGATTCTTCTGCTAGTGTTAAGGGCGATGGAGAAGTTAGTGTAACTGAAGGTGTTAATAAGATTGAAATTAAGGTTACGGCAGAAAATGGTAATGAAAGGGTTTATGTTATTAATGTAACGGTTAAGGAACTTGATCCTATTGAGGTTACTATTGATAAGAAGAAATATAATATAATTAGAAAAGAAGGAATTATTGATCCTCCGGAAAATTATGAAAAAGATACTATTAAAATTAATGATAATGATGTTTTATGTTATAGGAATAAAGTTACTAAAGTAGTACTTGTTGGTATTAAAGATGAAAGTGGTAATGCTGCTTATTATATATATGATGAAAAGAAGAAGACTTATACTAAGTATAATGGTATTAAGGTTGGTAATTTGTATTTGAGTGTTCTTGATATGCCAAAGGATAAAATACCTGATGGTTATGTTAAGAAAACATTTGAGTATGATGGTAAGAAGATAGATGGTTATGTACTTAACAATAGTGACTTCTATCTTATATATGCACAAAATGAAACTACTGGTAAGATAGGACTTTATACTTATGATAGAAAAGAAGCTACTATACAAAGACTTAATAATGATGTTGTTAATGGATATAAGAAAAAGGCTGATAATTATTTTCTATATTTACTTATATCTATAGGGGTACTTGCTATTACTATTATTACTTTTTCTATAATTTTAATTAAGAAAAAGGATAATAGACATAAAATTAAGAATAAAAATAAATTAATGTAATATAATATAGTGCTACTAGAAGTTAGTGGTAAAGGAAAATATAGGGGTTTATATTTTCCTTTTTTTATATTCCTTTTTTGTTAACTTTATTGACTTGTTAATTAATTATTATTATAATAAAAAATACAAAATGGAGAAGGAAAGGAGTAGATTTGAAGAAGGTAATTTTTATTTTACTTGGTATTTCTTTTATACTTGGAGGTATTATTTTTGTTTTATATAAAAATAATTATAGTAAGAGTGATGATGTGGTAGATATTTTTAAAGAAAAAGATGATAGTGATAATAATAGTAATGATGATATAATAGAAGAGATGAAAGATGATACTAATACTGTAATAGTGGATATTAAGGGGATGGTGGTTAATCCTGGTGTATATGAGGTTCCTAGTAGTTTTAGGGTTAATGATGTTATTGAAACCGCTGGAGGACTACTTGATGGAGCTGATACTAGTAAGATTAATTTGGCTAAAGTAGTTAGTGATGAAATGACTATTATTATTTATTCTAATGAAGAAATTTTAGAGAAATATAAAAATGAGGTATGTGTATGTGATTGCCCTGATATTAGTAATGATGCATGTATTAGTGATAATAATGAAGATGATGAACTTGTTAATATTAATACTGCTAATATAGATGAACTTATGGATATTAAAGGTATTGGAAGAAGTAAGGCTAAAGCTATTATTGAATATAGAGATAAGAATGGTAATTTTAATTCTATAGATGATATTAAGAATGTAGATGGTATAGGGGATTCTTTGTTTGAAAAGATTAAGATGTATATTAAAGTTTAAATATTTATTTAAGTTATTAGCTTTAATTTTTTTAATAGGAGCGATATTGTTTACGCGTTATTATAAATTTGAATCTTGTTATGAAAAAGACGATGATACTTTTGTGGGAATTGTTACTGATTATAAAGTTAGTGATGGTAAGATTAGTATTACGCTTAAGGCTAAAGAGGTATTAATTGTTAATTATAGTTATAATAATTTGGTTTTTGATAAACTTCTTTATGGTGATAAACTTCTTGTTAAAGGAGAGTTATATACTCCTATGGATAGTACTATATTTAACTCTTTTAGTTATAAAGATTATTTATATAATAGGAAGATATTTTATATAGTTAAGGCTAGCAGTATTAATAAGATAGAAAATAATAGTAATTATTTTTATACTTTGAAAAATGTTTTATATGATAGGGTTAATAAACTTAAGTCTGGTAATTATATTAAGACTTTATTATTTGGAGATAATAATCTTTCTAGTGATATTAAAGATAGTTATAGGATTAATGGTATAAGTCATTTGTTTTCAATATCTGGTATGCATATTAATCTTATTATTGGTATTTTATATATTTATTTGGATAGGATTACTTATAATAAATATATTAAATATTTAATTAGTGATTTTTTTCTTATATTTTATTTGATTTTTGCATATACTTCTTCTTTACTTAGGGCTTCTATTATGTTTATACTTAGTAGTATTAATTATTTTTTTAAGTTTGAGATTAATAAAATTGATATTATGTTATTAACTTTAGTTATTGCCATTTTTATTAATCCTTTTATTATTTATGATATTGGTTTTATTTATTCTTATTTAATTAGTTTTTTTCTTATTCTTTTTTATGATAAATATAAAAATAAAAATTATTTTATTAAGGTAGTTTATACTTCTGTTATATCTTTTTTGGTATCTTTTCCTATTACTGTATTTTATTTTTATGAGGTTAATGTTTTTAGTATTATTATTAATGTTTTAATTGTACCTATAGTTAGTGTTATTTTGATTCCACTTGCTATTATTACTTTGTTTTTTCCTATATGTGATAGTATTATGTTTTTCTTTACTAGTATTTTAGAGGATATATCTTTCTTTTTGAATGATATTTCTTTTATGAGATTTATTTTTTACAAACCTAGTATTATTATAGTTATTTTATATTTTGCTATTATTTATGGTATTTATAGATATAAGGGGTTTATATATTTGTTTATTTTAGTTACTTTAATTCATTATATTTATCCTTATTTTAATAATAATTTAGAGATTACTATGTTTGATGTTGGAGAGGGTGATTCGTATCTTGTTAGTTTTCCTAATAATGGTGGTAATATTCTTATTGATACTGGGGAAGATGATGGGTATTCTATTATGAAGAATAATATTATAATGTATTTGAAAAGCAGAGGGATTAGAAAACTTGATTATGTTATTATTAGTCATGGTGATAAGGATCATATTGGTGGTCTTATTAATCTTACTGATAATTTTAGGGTAGATATGGTTATTTTTAATAGAGGTGATAAATCGTTATTTGAAGAAGAAGCTATTGATATTTTTGAGGATAAGGACATTGGATATGATACTTTTGGTGATAAAATTGATATTCATGGTATATATTTATATTTTCTTAATGATAAGATATTTGATAATGAAAATGATAATAGTAATGTTATTTATTTTGAATATTTGAAATATAAGTTTTTGTTTATGGGGGATGCCTCTAGTAATGTTGAGGATTATATTATGTCTAAATATAATCTTTCGGATATTACTTTTTTTAAGGTAGGACATCATGGTTCTAAGACTAGTAGTAGTAAAGATTTTATAGATTGTATTACTCCTAAAATTTCGCTTATATCTTTGGGGAAAGGTAATATATATGGCCATCCTAACGAAGAAGTATTAGAAAATTTAAACAATTCAAAAATATATAGAACTGATTTGGATGGAAGTATTAATATCAAGATTAATAAAAGTAAAGTTAGAGTTCGTACTGCAATTATGAAGGAAGGTGAATAAAATTAATTATTATAATGAGATTAAAAGTAAATTAATAGATAATGAAGTATATAAAAGAGTAAAAGATTATTCTAAGAATAGAAATGAGATTAGTACCTACTATGAAGTTGGCGGGCTACTTTTTGAAGCAGGAAAAAAATATGGTGAAAAAATTATTAATAATTATTCAAAAAAACTTACATCAGAAATAGGCGGCGGATATGGAGTTTCAAATTTGAAAAGAATGCGACAATTTTATTGTTTAATAGAAAAAGGTGTGGCAATGCCACACCAATTAAGTTGGTCACACATTTTATCTTTATTACCTATTGATAATATAAATGAAATAAATTATTATATTGATATTTCTATTAAACAAAGTTTATCTTATAGGAAATTGAGAGAAAGAATTAAAAATAAGGAATATCAAAGATTAGATGATAATACTAAATTGAAACTAATTAATAAAGAAGAAACAATAGTAAGCGATTTTATTAAGAATCCAATAGTTATTAAAAATAAATATAATTATGATATAGAAAATATTTCTGAGAAGATGCTTCAAAGATTGATACTCGAAGATATACCATCGTTTTTAAAAGAACTTGGAGATGGCTTTAGTTTTATAGAAAATGAATACAAAATAAAAATAGGTAATACTTATAATTATATTGATTTATTATTATTCAATATTAAATTTAATTGTTATGTAGTAATAGAATTAAAAGTATGTGAACTAAAGAAAGAACATATAGGTCAAATAGAAGTATATATGAATTATATAGATAAACATATTAAAAGTATTAATCAAGATAAGACTATTGGTATTATTATATCTAGACGTGATAATCATTATTATATAGAATACTGTAGCGATAACAGAATATATACTAGAGATTATGTAATAAATTAGGAGGATGATATGAATTATTATAATGAAATAAAAAATAAATTAATAGATAATGAAGTATATAAAAGAGTAAAAGATTATTCTAAGAATAGAAATGAGATTAGTACTTATTATGAAGTTGGTAGATTGTTAATTGAAGCACAAGGTGGTGAAAATAGGGCAAAATATGGTGATGGCTTAATTAAAGAATACTCTGAGCGATTAACAAAAGATTTGGGGAAAAAGTATTCTATAACTTCACTTAAATATATGAGAATGTTTTATATATTGTATGAAAAAAGTCCTACACTGTCGGACCAATTAACATGGAGTCATTACAAAGAAATTCTAAAGTTTAATGATATTAATGAAATTAATTATTATATATCTATAATAGAAAGTTATAATTTGAGTGTAAGAGAATTGAGAGAAAGAATTAAAAATAAAGAATATCAAAGATTAGACGATAATGCTAAATTAAAACTAATTAATAAAGAAGAAGTTAACGTAAGTGATTTTATTAAGAATCCAATAGTTATTAAGAATAAATATAATTATGATATAGAAAATATTTCTGAGAAGATGCTTCAAAGATTGATACTTGAAGATATACCATCATTTTTAAAAGAACTTGGTGATGGTTTTAGTTTTATAGAAAATGAATATAAAATTAAAATTGGTGATATTTATAATTATATAGATTTATTATTATTTAACTATATTTATAATTGTTTTATAGTAATAGAATTAAAAGTATGTGAATTAAAGAAAGAACATATAGGTCAAATAGAAGTATATATGAATTATATAGATAAACATATTAAAAGTATTAATCAAGATAAGACTATTGGTATTATTATATCTAGACGTGATAATCATTATTATATAGAATATTCTAGTGATAATAGGATATATACAATAAATTTTGCAGTTGGGTAGGAGGCTTTTATGAATTATTATAATGAAATTAAAAATAAGCTAATAGATAATGAAGTATATAAAAGAGTAAAAGATTATTCTAAAGAAAGAAACACTGTAATTACGTATTTTGAAATGGTAGATTACTTGCTATAGCTGGGGGAAAATATGGAGATAATGTTATTGATGAGTATTCAAAAAAATTAACTAAAGAAGTAGGTAAAAAATATAATCGTAGAACATTATTTAGGATGAAGCAATTTTATAATGTGTTTAGTAATGAAAAAGTGTCCACAATGTGGACACAATTAACATGGAGTCATTTAAGATTATTATTTAATTTAGAAATTGATTCTATAAATTATTATATTCAAGTTATCATAAGTAAAAAATTATCGGTTAGAGAGCTAGAATTTAAGATTAAATCCAATGAATATGAAAGATTACCTATGAAACCAAAAATAAGATGAAGAGTGAAGATAGATTAGAAATGAAAGATTTAATACCGAATCCTATATTAATTAAAAATAAAAATAATATAGAAGTAGTAACTGAGAGGATATTACATAATTTAATTTTGGAGAATATAGAGAACTTTATGAAAGAACTAGGTAATGCATTTAGTTTTATAGGTAGTGAATATAAAATAAAAATTGGAGATAGTTATCATAAAATAGATTTACTATTATTTAATATAAAATATAATTCTTATGTAGTAGTTGAATTAAAAGTAACGGAGTTTAAGGCAGAATATATTTCTCAAGTACAAAAATATATGAATTATATAGATAAAAATGTAAAAGAAGTAAGCAATAATAGTACTATTGGAATATTGATTTGTAAGAAAGAAAATAGATTTGTTATTGAATATTGTTCTCTTGATAGTATTGTTATTAGAGAATATGAATTTATATAATTGTTTTTTAATTCTTTAAATAATTATTGGTATTATTTAATGATAATAGAATATATACTAGGGATTATGTGCTTAGTAAAAATAATAACTTATGAAAAAATACTTGCAATTTATTTGGAAGATAGTATATAATGTTACAGAAAGGGATGATTAGATGGCAAAGAAGTTAGTTATCGTGGAGTCTCCACATAAGAGTAAAACTATTGAGAAATATTTAGGAAAAGATTATAAGGTAGTCTCTTCCTTAGGACATATAAGAGATTTATCTACTTCTGGTAAATTTGGTTTTGGAGTGGATATTGATAATGATTTTAAGCCTGATTATAAAATTATTAAAGGTAAGAATAAACTTGTTAAAGAACTTAAAAAGGATGTTAAAGATGCTTCTTTTGTTTATTTGGCTACCGACCCTGATAGGGAGGGGGAAGCTATTAGTTGGCATTTATATGATACTTTAGGTCTTGATGATAATAATTATGATAGAATTGTTTTTAATGAGATTACTAAGAATGCTGTTATTAATTCTTTTGATAAGGCAAGAAAGATTGATGATAATCTTGTTAAGTCACAAGAAGCTAGAAGAATACTAGATAGAATTATTGGTTTTAGACTTAGTAAGCTTATGCAATCTAAAACTGGTGGTAAGAGTGCTGGTAGAGTACAATCTGTTGCTCTTAAACTTATTGTGGATAGGGAAAGAGAAATAGAGGCTTTTGTAGCGGAAGATTATTATGAAATTGATGCTCATTTTAATGATTTTGATGCTAAACTTGATACTTATAATCATAAGAAGATTGAAATTAAAAATGAGAGTGAAGCTAAAGATATTTTGTGTAAGTTATCTAATGCTTTTAAAATTGAATTGGTTGATAAGAAAGAAAAGAATAAGAAAAGTAAGGCTCCTTTTACTACGAGTACACTTCAGCAAGAGGCTTCTTCGAAACTTGGATTTACTTCGAAAAAGACTATGATGATTGCTCAGAAGTTATATGAGGGTGTTTCTCTTAAGAATGAGGATGTTGGTCTTATTTCTTATATGAGAACTGATTCTATTAGATTATCTGATGAGTTTGTTAATTCTTGTTATGGATATATTAAGGATAATTATGGTAGTGAATATGTTGGTTATGTTAAGAAGAGTAATAAGACAGAGAATGTTCAAGATGCTCATGAGGCTATTAGACCTACTTCTATTAATAAGAATCCAGAGGATATTAAGGAATATCTTACTAATGATGAATATAAGTTATATAAGATGATTTATTATAGGGCTTTAGCATCACTTATGCGTGATGCTAAGACTTTGGCTACTAGTGTTATTTTGGATAATAATAATTATCAATTTAAGGCTACAGGGCAGGTACTTGTATTTGATGGTTATTTGAAGGTATATAGTATGTATGAGGATAATAAGGATAATGTTTTACCTGATTTTGCTTCTTATAATAGTAATGTTGTTATTGCTAATAATATTGAGTATAGTAAACATACTACTAAACCTCCTAGTAGATATACTGAGAGTAAGCTTATTAAAGAAATGGAAGATGTTGGTATAGGTAGACCTTCTACTTATGCTAAGACTATTGATACTTTAAAAGAGAGAAGTTATGTTAGAGTAGAGGATAAGAAGTTTGTTCCTACTGATGTTGGTATAGAAACTACGGATAAACTTCAAGAGTTTTTTAAGGATATTATTAATGTTGAATATACTAAGATGATGGAAGATGATTTGGATAAGATAGCGGAAGGTAAGATGGAATGGGATAAGCTTATTAGTTTATTTTATAATGATTTTGAACCTAAAGTAGAAATTGCTTTTAAAGAAATGGAGAAGAAGGCTCCGGAATATACTGGTGAAAAATGTCCTAAATGCTCTAGTCCTTTGGTTATTAAGCAGAGTAGATATGGTAAGTTTGTGGCTTGTTCTAATTATCCTGAATGTAAATATATTAAGACTGAGAAGAAGGAAACTACGGAAATTATGGATTGTCCTTTATGTGATGGTAAGATAATAGAGAAGAAGACTAAGAGGGGTAAAGTTTTTTATGGATGTAATAATTATCCTAAATGTAGTTTTGCTTCATGGGATAAACCTATAAGTGAAAAATGTCCTGATTGCTTTGGTGTATTAGTTATAAAAAAGGATAAAGTAAAGTGTATGAATTGTGATTATGAAAGGGAATATAAGGAAGAAGATAATTAGTACTTCTTTCTTTTTCTTTACTTATATTTGCTATCGTGATAAAATTATATTGGATGGTGATTATGTGAATAGACAAGAGGATTTAACAAAGGTTTTCGATAAGAGATGGAAAGCTAATCATAATGATGATGTTAAAAAAGCTAGAGATAAAGAAAAAGATTTTATGAATAAGATGTTTAATACTAATATTAATACTATTTCTAATAATAGTGTTATTACACCGGGAGAAATGGTTAGTAATCTTCATAATAATATGGAGAGTGCTAATAGAGGTATTAATCAAAGTAAGATTAATAGAATTGTAGGGAAGTTTAAATAATGGTTGATTTATATAAGTATGAAAAAGAACTATATAAGAGTGGATGTAAATATATTGGTGGTGTTGATGAAGTTGGACGTGGTCCTTTAATTGGTAGTGTGGTAGCGGCATGTGTTATTTTACCTCCTGATTTTGTATTAGAGGGACTTACTGATTCGAAGAAGTTATCTGAGAAAAAGAGAGATGAGTTTTATAAGATTATTTGGGATAAGGCTATAGCTATTGGTATTGGTATAGTTGATGAGAAGGTTATTGATGAAGTTAATATTTATGAGGCTACTAAAATTGCTATGAAGAAGGCTATTAGTGATACTAATATTAAACCTGATCATGTTCTTATTGATGCTATGCCTCTTGATATAGATGTTCCAACGACTAGTATTATTAAGGGGGATGCTAAATCTATTTCTATAGCGGCTGCTTCGGTTATAGCTAAGGTTACTAGAGATAAGATGATGTATGAACTTGATAAGATATATCCGATGTATGGTCTTGCTAGTAATAAGGGATATGGTACTAAGAAACATATAGAGGCTATAAAGAAATATGGTATTACTAAATATCATAGGTTATCTTTTAAACCTGTTAGTGAATATAAGGATAAGATTATAGATTGATATAGTCTTTTTTTTTACATATAAATGTGTAAAGTTGTGAAAAATATATTTACAAAGATATATTGTTATAGTAAAATATATACATAGAGTGGCACAAAGTGGAAGAAAGTGGGGGATAATATGCTTATTGGTGAATTTCATCATAACTTAGATGAAAAAGGTAGAATGATTATTCCTTCTAAGTTTAGGGATGATCTTGGTAGTAAGGTTGTTGTTACTAGGGGACTTGATGGATGTTTATTTGTATATAGTATGAATGAATGGAATAATATTGTTTCTAAACTTAAGAGTCTTTCTTTTACTAAAAAAGATGCTAGAATGTTTAATAGATTCTTTATGTCTTCTGCTACTGTATGTGATTTTGATCGTCAAGGTAGGATTAATATACCAGCTTCTCTTGTTTTATATGCAGATATTAAAAAGGAATGTACGATAATAGGGGTTAATGATCGCCTAGAGGTATGGGCTACTGATAAGTTTGATAGTCTAATCGAAGATAATCTTGATGTTATGAGTGATGTTGCTGAGAATTTGTTTGAGGGGTTTGATATTAATGCATAAGACTGTATTATTAAATGAAGCAATTGATAATCTTAATGTTAAAGAAGATGGTATTTATGTTGATGCTACGCTTGGTTTTGGGGGACATAGTGGTTTAATACTTAAAAGAATTAAAAGGGGCTTTCTTTTCGCCTTTGATCAGGATGATATGGCGATAGAATATAGTAAAAAGAAATTAGAAGAGATTGGTAGTAATTTTGAAATTATTAAGGCTAATTTTGTTAATTTGAAAGAGGAACTTAATAAGAGAGGAATTACTAGAATAGATGGTATTGTATTTGATTTGGGTGTGTCTTCTCCACAACTGGATATTCCGGAGAGGGGATTTAGTTATCATAATGATGCTCCACTTGATATGAGAATGGATACTGATAGTGATTTTTCGGCTTATAATGTTGTTAATGAGTATTCTTATGATGATTTGGTTAGGATACTTAGGGATTATGGTGAAGAAAAGTACGCCTGTAGTATTGCTAAAAATATTGTTAAAGAAAGAGAAAAGGGTAGTATTGATACTACGCTAGAACTTGTAGATATTATTAAGAAGAGTATGCCTTATAAGGCTATGCGGGAAGGTCATCCTGCGAGACGTTCTTTTCAGGCTATTAGGATTGAGGTTAACCATGAACTTGATGTACTTAAGATTGCACTTGAATCTGCTATTAAGATGCTTAATGTTGGTGGTAGAATATCTGTTATTACTTTTCATTCTTTAGAGGATAGAATTGTTAAGGATATGTTTAATAAGTATTCTAAGGTTGATAGTAATCTTAGTAAACTTCCTTTTGTACCTAGTGAGTTTGAACCTAAATATAAGACTGTTCTTAATATTACTCCTAGTAAAGAGGAGATTAATGAAAATAGTAGGGCTAGATCTTCTAGACTTAGGGTTATTGAAAGAATAAAGGAATGATATAAATGAAGAAGAAGAAAAAGAAGGGTTTAACTAAAATAGAGAAGTTTTTATATAAAAGTTCTATGGCTATTATTTTGTTCCTTTTAGTGGGAATTGTATTTACTAGTGCTTCAGTATCTAAGATGAATATTGAACTTCAGGAAATGAATAAGACTGTAGAGAGTCAAGAGGATACTAATGAGAGTCTTGCTATGAAAATAAATGAAATGGCTTCTTTAGAGAATATTCAAACTATGAGTAGAAACTTGGGACTTGCTTATAATGATGAGAATATTAAGACGATAGAATAAGGTGATTATTATGAAAAAAGGTAAAGTTAATAATGATAGGTTTAAAGTTAGCAAACATGTTATTATTGTTACCTTTTTTTTGTTTTTGGTACTTATTGTTAGGCTTTGTTATTTGTGTGTAGTGGATTATAAGGTTGGGGATTCTACTATTAGTATGTTTATTAAGAATAGGAATACTAAAGAAGAGGTTCTTATGCCTAAGAGAGGTACTATATATGATACTAATGGTAATGCTTTGGCTAATGATGTTGTTAGTTATACTTTAGTGGCTTATTTATCTGATAAAAGGGTTAATTCTAATGGGGATATTGATTATGTTAGTGATATTGATGATACTAGTGATAAGCTTGCTAGTGTACTTGGAGTAGAATCTTCTAGTATTAAAGAGATTCTTACTAATGGTAAGAATAATAATAAGTATCAGGTTGAATTTGGTAGTTTTGGTAAGGGACTTAGTGAACTTGCTAAAGAGGATATTGATAAGCTTAATCTTCCTGGTATTGGGTTTACTAAGGATATTAAGAGGTATTATCAGAATGGTAATTTTGCTTCTTATTTGATTGGATATACTGTTACTAAGGAAGATGATGATGGTAATAAGTGGATAACTGGTGAGATGGGACTTGAGGAGTATTATAATAAAGAATTATCTGGTAAGAGTGGTTATATTACTTATGAAAAGGATAAGTATGGGTATAAGATTGCTAATGGTCGTGAATATGTTGAACCTGCTACGGATGGTAATGATATTTATCTTACTATTGATAATAATATTCAGTTATTTGTAGAAAATGCTGTTCGTTCTTCGGAAGAGAATAGTGAGGCAGAATGGACTTTGATGGTAGTAGCGGATGCTAAAAGTGGGGCTATTTTGGGTTATTCTTCTGCTCCTAGTTTTGATCCTAATATTAGGAATATTACTTCTTATTTGGATCCTATTGTTAATCAGGCTTATGAGCCTGGATCGACGATGAAGATATTTAGTTATATGTGTGCTGTTGATTCTGGTAATTATGATGGTAATACTACTTATACTTCTGGTAGTAAGTCTTATACTAGTGAAGCTGATGGTAGTACTGTTACTATTTCTGACTGGAAGAAAGAGGGATGGGGGACTCTTACGTATGATCAGGGTTTTGCTTTATCTTCTAATATTGCTGTTGCTAATATTGTTGAGAGTGTTATTACTAAAGAGGATTTGAAGAGTTGTTATGCTAAATATGGTTTTGGGAAGGCTACTGGTTTTTCTTTGAAGAGAGAAGACAAAGGTAATATTGATTATAAATATCAGATAGAGGCTGCTACGGCGGGATATGGTCAGGGTATTACTACTACTCCTATGCAACATATTCAGGCTCTTACAGCTATTGCTAATGATGGAGTTATGCTTAGACCTTATGTAGTTGATAAGATTACTCTTTCTAATAGTAAGAAGAGTATTTATACTGGTAAGAGAATGGTAGTTGGTACTGTTGCTAGTAGTGATACTATATCTAAGATGAAAGAACTTATGAAGAGTGTTATTAATGGAGATGAGACTAATTCTACTGGTTATGCTTATTATATGGATGGTTATGATTTGATTGGTAAAACTGGTACTGCTCAAATATATGATTATACTAAGGGTAGTTATATGAAGGGTAGTAGTGATTATATTTATTCTTTCTCTGGTATGTTTCCTGGAGATAATCCGGAAATTATTATATATGCTGCTGTTAAACTTCCTAAGGATACTACTAATTATATTGCTCCTATGGTAAAGGAAGTTGAGAAGAATATTACTAAGTATTTGAATATTGAGAATTCTTCTAAGAAGAAGGATAGTTATGAAATTAAATCTTATTTGAATAAGAATACTAAGGAAGTTGAGAGTGAACTTAAGGCTAATAATCTTAGAGTATTGGTTTTAGGGGATGGGGATAAGATTATTGATGGGTATCCTAGTAGTAATAGTAAATTATATGATAATGATTTGGTTATTCTTAAGACTAATAGTTTTGATAATAAGAAGATGGTTGATTTGGTTGGTTATTCTTATAAAGAGGCTAATAATATTCTTAAACTTATGGATGTTAATTATTCTATTGAGGGGAATGGTTATGTTTATGAACAGAGTATTAATGCTGGAGATGATATTGGCAATGATGAAATTATTGTTAAACTTAAAGAGAAATGGTGATGATATTTGTTATGGAAGATGATACTAATTTTATATCTAAAGTATTATATACAATACTTATTATTCTTATTTGTGTTATTCTTGGTATATATGTTGCTAAATGTATAATTGGATAATATTATTATATATTCTCTTAAGCCTAGGGTCTTAAGAGGTAAATTGGAGCCAAATTATTTGTCTCCAATTTAATTATTTATCTCTTGTTTTAATTTAATTTTTATGATATTATTTATATGTAAGATAAAGAAAGGAAGTGACCCTCTGATATGAAAAATATGCTATTTGTAAATGTTAACATATTGTTAATTGGGGGGGGGCTTGTAAATTCTTATAATAATATAGAATATGTAAATAATAAAGACTATGAAATAACTAATAGAAATATTAGTAATTTTTCATAGTCTTTTTGGTGGTGATATAATGGATAAATATAAGAAATTTATGTATATAGGAATATTTATATTATTAATATCTTTAGTAAGTAGTGCTGGTACTTATGCTTGGTTTACTTGGATTAGTCCTAGTAATACTAGCGTTACTTTATCAATAGGTAATTTAGCAGATGTAACTTTTACTAGTGGCCCTGATATTAATATATCTAATTTAGCCCCTGTATATAATTACACTGATGGAGTAAATACTACTTTTACAATAAGAAATGCTAATAGTACTGATTCATTATTATATAAAGTAAAATTAGAAATAACTAGTATTGCTAATGAATTAAAAGATGAATCATTTAAATATACTTTATTAAAAGATAATAAAGTAGTAAAAACAGGTAATCTTAAAGATGCAGTAAATGGTAATACTTTAATATTAAATACTAGTTCATTAGATAAAGGTAGTACTTCTAGTCCTAAAATATCTACTTTTAAGTTATATTTTTGGATAGATGGTAATATTGAAAATAATTCTAATATGATGAATAAATCTTTAATAGGTAAAATAGATGTAGGAGTAGAAACTAATGTAATAACTAATACTGAATCAAATATAAGTTCTACATCTAAATTCTTAAATACCGAAGTACCAAGACAAAATATAACTACCCTAAAAGTAGTAGATAATCTAGATATACCAGAAGGAGCAACAGTAGTAGATGTATCTAAGAATAGTGATAATACAATAAAGATGTGGTATAATGAAGCAGATGCAAATGGTAACTATGATATAACTATAGGTAGTAATAATACTATATATGCTAATCCATCGTCATTTGAATTATTTAGTAATCTAACTAATGTTACATCAATAGATCTATCTAATATGGATACATCAGGAATGACTAATATGTCTAATATGTTCTCAGATAATACATCTTTAACTAATATTACTTTTGGTAATAATTTTAATACAGCTAATGTAACTAATATGAGTGGTATGTTTAAAAATTGTACCATTTTAAAAACAATAGATTTGAGCAGTTTTGACACAAGTAATGCAACAATATTTGCTAGTATGTTTATGAATTGTCAAGACTTGCAGAACTTAGACTTAAAAAGTTTTAACACAAGTAATGTAACAAGTATGTATGGAATGTTTTATAATTGCAGCTCACTTACTAGTTTAGATTTATCGAGTTTTAATACAAGTAATGTGGAAAGAATGGAAGGAATGTTTTATAATTGCAGCTCACTTACTAGTTTAGATTTATCTAACTTTAATACCAGTAAAATAACAGACATGACTTATATGTTTAACAGATGTAAATCTCTTACAAATATTAATTTATCAAGTTTTGATACTAGCAATGTTTCTTCTTTATACGATACATTTGCCGGGTTAACTTCTCTTAAAGTATTAGATTTATCAAGCTTTGATACTTCGAAAGTTACTAATATGGGAAGAATGTTTTTAAATTCTAATAATTTAGTTACGATATATGTATCTGATTTATGGAATATAAGTAATGTAACAGCCGCTTCACGTATGTTTGAAGGTTGTAATTCTTTAAAGGGAGCAGTACCATATGATAGTAGTAAGACTGATGCTAGCATGGCTAATTATACTAATGGGTATTTGACTAAGAAGTTATAAAAAAACACATGGGTATGTGTTTTAACCTAAGGCTATATCTAATATCATCATGATTGTGAAGCCTATTATTGTGAAGAGAGACATTAGGTCTTTCTTTTTGTTTGTTTGGGATTCTGGTATTAGTTCTTCTACTACGACATAGATCATTGCGCCTGCGGCGAATGATAGTAGAAATGGTAATAGGATTCTTATTTTTAATACTAAGAGTGCTCCTAATACTCCTGATATTGGTTCTACTAAACCACTTAATTGTCCATAAAAGAAGGCTTTTTTTCTACTCATTCCTTCTCGTCTTAATGGGACTGATACTGCTGTTCCTTCTGGGAAGTTTTGGATTCCTATGCCTAATGCTATTAGCATGGCTGATGTTAATGTTGCGCCTTCTAAGGAATATGCGATGGAACCAAAGGCTACGCCTACGGCTAAGCCTTCTGGGATATTATGTAATGTTATGGAAAATATTAGCATTAGACATCTTTTGAAACTATTTCTTTCTTTTTCTTCTTTTTTGTTTATTTTTTTATCGAAGTGATTAAATAGTTTATCTCCTATAAATAATAGTAATCCTCCTGCTATGAATCCTATAAAGGTTATTAACCATGGTATCATTTTTAGATTTATGGCCATTTCTGTAGCGGGATTTAAGAGAGAAAAGAATGATGCTGCTATCATTACTCCGGCAGCTATGGCCAACATGGCATCCATTATGTTTTTTTTGACGTTTTTGAAGAAGAAGACTAAAGAGGCTCCTAATAGGGTTACACTATAAGTAAATATTGTAGCAAATAGAGCTAATAATATGGGGCTTAAGTCTTTTAAGTTATTTATCATGTTATCTACCTCATTATTAGGTTATGTTATTATTTATATGGTGTATAGGCTAATGACTAAAAGACCTTTTTATAAAATTATTGATTAGTGTAGTTTTTATGATATAATATATTATGTAAGGTGATGAAATATGGAAGATGAAATGGTTATGATTACTAAGAAACCAGGAATAAAGAATTGTGTTAGAATTAATGGCACTTCAGATATTCCTGATTTCTTAAAAGATGTTGTTAGTGTTCAAGGAGAAGAATTAGTACTTGATTGTCTTGAGGGAAAAGAAAAATGTCCTCTTGGCTCAGTTATTGCTTTTGAAAAATTAGATAATGGTAAAATGAATGTATGGAATAAGGCCAACTGGAAGGAAACGACATAGGAGGTCAATGGTGTTTTTTATGAATTACCTAAACCTAATATTGCAATAAGAGTTGGTGATACGATTCCTTTTGAGGTTACTAATGGTCTTGGAAATAGATTTAGTGTTTTACCTAATGGGGAATTTCAAATTGATGCTGGATGGGGCCTTGTCAAATGCGCTCCTAATAATGGATATATTGTTGTTTATGGTAAAAATGAGGATGGAAGTTTAGATGCTAATTTTTTGACAAAGGGTACTCCTTCTTTTGATCAGTATTATGTTTTGGATAAGAATGGTAATATTATTCAGTCTTTAGAAGAATATGATAATCAATTTAATCAGAGTAAACATTCTGGTAAAAGAATGTAAAAATAATAACCTCTAATAGTCTAGAGGTTATTATTATTTTAGAGATTATTTAGGTAATCTCTTTATGTAAACAGTAGTTTTATTGCTACTGTATTATTATTATATTTGTTTTTTTGTTTTTTATACTTTTTTTGATAAATATTGTTATGGATATTATGATATATATTATTAATTGTATTATTAGTATATATGGATATATGCTATCTAGGTAGTGGTTGAAATTGGTATTGTTTTTAAATATTTTGGTTGATATTAATATTATGGTTATTATTAGTATTAGATTTAAAAGGGGATTGTTTTTTTTATTTATGTTTTCTTTTATGTTATAGATGTATATGGTTAATGATATGAATGAACTTAGTATCCATTGTAATGATAAGAAGTTTTCTATTCTATCTATGAAACTGAATATTGATATTTTTTTTAGGGTTATATATACTGGGTATTGATATATTTTTATTAGATATCTTCCTAGACATGAACTTGATATTATGCATATAAGGAATATTGTTAGGCTTATTATTATATATGTTATTAGGAGGTATTTTGTTGTTTTTTTGTTGTTTTCTATTATACTTTTGGGAATTATTAGGAAGCTATATGCTGGAGATGTTAATAATAAGGTATATACTAAGGCTGCTAAAAAGGGGGGCTTGATGCCATTTTCTAATATTGGTTTTAGGTTATCGGGTTTTATTTCTGGGATTATTCCTATTATTCCTAGAATTAGTAAGGATAGTATTATTATTGTATATATTATACTTATTTTGGATATGGTTGTTATTCCTTTGCTTACTGTGTGATAGATTGTTATTCCTAATATTAGTGTTACTAAGGTTATTGATGTATTTGTTAGGTATTGGGATATGATGAAATTACTGGTATTGAATAGCATTGTTAGTGTTAATATTATATATATTATGGTTAGGATAATATTTATTATTGTTCCTAATGTTTTTCCATATATTATTTTTGTTTTTATATGTATTGGTTTATCTATTTCGTAATTGAATATATATATTAGTATTAGTATAGGTATTATACCTATAATTGTACCTATTATTATACTTATATAGGCGTCTATGCCTGTTATTTTTATGGTTATATATGGGGCTATTCCTAAACTACAGGAGAATAATTGGAGAAATAGAATACTTGATATGTCTAGATTATTTATTTTTTCTTTCATATTCTATTCCTCCTAGGGTATTGCCTTTTTCATATAATTTTATATTTGATTTTACTTCTAGTTTTATATTTGGGTATATATCTTCATACCAGTTATTACATTTTTCTTTAAAATATTTATGGTCTGTATGATAGTATAATTGTCTGAAACCAAAGATATCGGTATTATAGTTTTCTTTGATGTTATTAAAGGTATTTATTATTTCTTTCTCTAATTCTTTATTGAAGTGTTGGTTTAGTTTTTCTACTTCTTTTTTATTTTTTATGTCTATATTTGTTTGTACTTCTTTTGTTTTGGAATATCCGGATAGTTCTATTTTTATTTTGTTATTTTTTATGTCTACTTCTTTTTTTGTTTTTATTTGATTTGGTTCGAATACGACATAGCCGTTTTTATATGGATATTTTAGGATTGTTTCTTTTATATTTCCATTTATTATATTTTGTATTTTTGATTCTTCTATGGATAGGTATCCTAGTATTTTATTATCTTTTGTAATAGCGGTTGTTCCTATTTTTACAGTGGCTTTGGGGGATGATGTGGTTATGTTTTCTTTTTCGTCTCCTATTTCTTCATTGCCATATAATGTCATTGATGGTAGTGTTACTTCTAAATAGGGATCTATATACATATTTAGTAATTCGTTTATTGTTACTTCGTATGTTAATCCTAGTACTTGGCTTTGTAATTCTAATGATTCTAGGATATTTGATGATGAGAAGTTTGTTAAGAGGGTTTGTAAGGATATTCCTTCGATACTTTTATCTGTTTTGGCTATTATTATTTTTATTTCGGTTCTTGTTTCAGGATCTCTTGTGAAGTATTCTAAGAATTCTTTTAGATGGTTATTTACTATTTCTTCACTTAATACGATTATTTCTAAATGTGCTGCGTATAGCTGTCTTGGTGATTCTAATACGATATTACGAAAGGCTTCTTGAAGAGATGGGGCGCTATTTTTGAAGGTGATGAATGGGGAGTTATTAGCGCTTGAGGCGTCTTGTTGTTTGATTGGATTTACTACTTCTGCTATTATGTTATAGTTGTTATTTTGATAGTCGATACTAACAGCGGTTGTTATTCCTAATTTGTTTAGTTCCCTATAGTTACAGCCGGTTAGTAGGGGGAGTAATATTATTAAATATTTAATTTTTTTCATTTTTGACCTCTCTTATGATATTTTTTGTTAGATATTTATCTCTTTTGTTTCTTTTTGATAATGGGAATTTTATGATACTGTTTTTTATTTCTTCGGATAATGGGGTGAATGGTAACATATATGATTTACCAAATGTATTTATGCTACATATATTTGTTGTAAATATTATGAATACCATAAATATTCCAAATATTCCTATGGTTGTACCTCCAATCATGAATAGTAATCGATACCATTTTATGGCGTTTGTTAATTCTGGTTCGGTTATGATTAATGCACTTATGGCGGTTATGGCTACTACTATTATCATAATTGGGGAGACTATTCCGGCATTTACGGCAGCTTCTCCTAATATTAATGCTCCTACTATGGATAGGGCTGAATTGGATATGTTTGGGATTCGGTAGTCACTTTCTCTTAGTATTTCAAATGATATGAACATTAATAGGGCTTCAAAAAAGGCGGGAAATGGTACGGTACTTCTTTGGGAGGCGAAACTTGTTAGTAGTTCTAATGGTATCATTTCTTGATTGAAGGTTGTTAGGGCTATATATATTCCTGGGGTTAGTATTGTTATAAAGAATGCTAGGTATCTTAGTATTCTTGTTAGGGTGTTATTTATGTATTTGGAATCTTTATCATCTTGTGATAGAAAGAAATCGTTTAGAAAAGCGGGCATTATTATGGCAAATGGGTTATTGTCTACTAGTAATACTGTTTTGCCTTTTAATAGGGAATTTACTACTTTGTCTGGTCTTTCTGTTGTTATGGTGGTTGGGAATATTGTTTTTGTTTCGTCTTCTATTAGATATTTTAGTGTTCCTGAATCTATTACACTATCTATTTCGATGTTATTTAATTTTTTTATTATGTTGTTTTTTATGGTTGTATCTGTTATACCATCTATGGTAAGGATACTTATTTTGTTTTTGGAATATTTTCCTAATTCTATATCATGATTCCATAATTTATTTGATTTTATTCTTCTTTTTATTAATCCCATATTGGTTTCTATGTTTTCGGTAAATGAATCCATTGGTCCACGGATTGTTGTTTCGGTCATTGGTTTTTCTATACTTCTGGTTAGATTTTTTTTTACTTCTAGGGCTAATGAATAATCATTTTCTATTAGTAATATGGCAAAGCCATTATTTAGATATTTATTTATATCTTTATAGTTTTTTATTTCTTTTATTTTGATGTTTGTTATGTTATTTTTTATTACATCATATAGTAAGTCTTGATTATTATATATTCTTTCTATATAGTCTAAACTTTTATAGAGAAAATTAGACATTTTGTTTTGATCGGTTAGGGATTCGTTATAGATTATATTTATTTTGGTGTTATTTATATATTTTTCTCTATATATTATATATGAACTATTATTAGTTTCTTCTTTTAATTTATTAATTATTTTGTTATTCATATTGCACCTCGTTATTATTATGATATTTATGATTGGTTTTAATACTATTTTTGGTAATAAAAATGGTAATCTAGTGTTAAATTACTTTATATTAATTGACAAAAAATATAAAAAAAATTATAATTATAATAGAGGTGGTTTGTGTGAACTATACAAATAGAGAAGTAGTTAAAAGATTAAAACAATATGATATGTTTTTGAGTAGTTTGAATTTGACTACTGATAGTCTACAGAAAGAAAGAATATGTGATCAATTAGATAAGATAGAGAAACAGATATTACTTGATACTAATACTGAGTATGAAGAGGAATATATTGCTTTATCTAGTAAGGAATCTAAATTATTAGATGAAGAGAAGGATAGGTTAAGAGATCTTATTTCTTTAATAGAGGGTAGACGTGAATATTTGAATCAAAGAAAAGAAAGACATAGGGATATAACTGGTTCTCTTGTTGAACTTACTACTTTTCTTGGTGAAGATAAACTTACCTTTTATAAAAGAAAATTAAAGATTATTGAAAAATATGAGGATAATAAGGCTTTAAAGGAGTCTCTTATTAGTGATATGAAGAGTCTTGATATTAAGATTAGTGAGGCTTCTCGTAATGTTAAGGCTAATATGCGTTTAAATGATATGCTTGAGAGTAAGATGATTGCATTGGTTAGTAAATCTCTTGATAAGCTTAATCTTTATAATTTGATGGATAAGAAGGATGATATTTTTAATAAATATAGTTCACTTTCTTATGCTAAGGATATGGCTAAAGATAATCTAGATAGTTCTATAGAACTAAAAGATGATGATATGAAGCTTGAATGTGAAAAGATGCTATCAGATATTACTAAAGAATATGATGTATATGATAAAGAAGTTAATATTATTAAATTGATTGAGATATATGATAAGCCTACTAGTGGATATGAAGAGTTACTTAAGAAGAGAGAAGAAATTAATGATATACTTAGAAATATTTCTGGTACTGAGCTTTATAATCTTATTAATGATGAATTATCTAAGGGATATAATACTATTAAACTAGAAAAACAAGATATTAAGAATTATGATGATCTTAGAAGTGAGAGAGAAAAGAAGAATAAACGTCTTTATGAAATAGATGAAGAAAATAACTCTAAAGAATTTAAAGAATTACTTGAGGATTTGATTAAGAGTGAGAATAAGTTTAGAGAAGAAAGAATTAGACTTGCTAGAAATCAAGAGAGTAAGGAAAGAGAAAAGAAATTACAAGAGGAACAAAAGATAGAAGCTTCTAGGGTTAGAAGACAAAAGCTTATTGAAGAGGCTAGACTTAAAGAACAATTAGAGAGAACAGAAAAATTAAAGGAATTACAAAAGAAGACGGTTATTAATCCTAAGAAAGAGGAACTATTTGAAAAGGTACAAGAAGAACTTGAAGAGAAAGTAAAGAAAGAGCAGGCTAATTTTATTAAGGATGAAAAGATAAAGAATCCTTTAGAGAATAAATCTTTGGATGATATGCTTAAATATGAAGATACTTTTGATACTAATGAGTTATTTGAAAATACTAAGATTGTTCCTAATAAGGTTAATAATGATATGGAATCTTCTTTATTTAAAGTGGCTTCAGAAGCTCCTATGAATGAGAATGAAGATAAGAAAGAGGATACTCCTATATGGGAACCTATTGATATTCCTACTGATAATAGTAAAGCAGATGATTTGTTTAAAGATGTTAATGAGAATGTTTCTTTAGAGGTTCCTGCTGAAAAAGAAGAAGTAAAAAAAGAGATTCCAAAAGAAGAAATAGAAAAGAAAGATAATAGTACTTCTATATTTCCTGAATCTCCTATGAAAGATAAAACTAAAGATAATTCTATTTATGATATTTTAGAAAATAATCAAAATATTATTTGGAAGACTACGGAAAGTAAAAAGTCTTTGAATGAAATACCTGTTATTGAAAATAAGAATAAAAATAGTTCTGGATTTCCAGAATTAGGTAGTAAGGAAGGTGAGGTATTATGGAAGGAAACTCTTTAAATTCTTTTGAAAATCTTTGTAAGATTTTTGAAACTAGAATAAAACTTGATAAAGAGAAGAATATTGAAACACCACCTGATGTACTTATTAATTATGAAAAGTATTCTAAGAAGATAGATGCTATTTATAATAGTAAGTTTGAAAAAGAAATTAAACCTTTGATTGTTCCTGCTGTTACTATCGAGAAAGAAGAGGAAAGACTTGGTAAGCTTATTAGTTTACTTAAGAGTAGATTAGAGAAGAGAGAAGAGTTAGAAAATAGGTTTTATTTAACTACTGGTAGATATATTAAGGGATTACAACTTGTTGTATCTGAAAGTGAGTTTGAAGATAAGAAGAATAGATTGGAAACTATTACTAAATATTTAGATACTCGTAATGAAATTAATACGGTTAATGAATCTATTTCTGAACTTAAGGATAAACTTAGTGATGAAGTGGCTAAACAAGATGAGTATATTAAAAAGAATAAGATCATGGAGGATGAACTATATAATACTTTTAAAGATGTTATCAGTAATGATGATTATTTGAGTAAATTAAATGAAGATGATATTGATACTGAGATTGCTATGGTTATTGATAAAGTAAAAGATAATAAGGAAACTTTAGATGTAACTAAAGATAGTGTTAATAGTTTGATGATAAGTGGAGATAATGATGATTATGCTTCTTATATTGAAGATGCTGAAAGAAGTTATTTTACTTGGAAGAATAGGGAACTTTTATTAAAGATATATTCTCTTGTTGTTAAATTTGAAGATAATTATAATGATTTATTTGAAAAAAGAGATAAAATAAATAAGATAGTAAGAAATAGAAGAAGTATTAAAGATAATTTGACTATTGAAGTTACTGATAATTTTAGTTCTTTTGAAGATGTTTTAAAAGAACAATTAGATGTACTTAAGAATGAGAAAGAAGTTTTAGAGAATGTATCTAATTATACTAATAGAATTAGTTTTAAAGAGGAAAGATTAAGTGAATTAGAAGAAGCTAATAATTCTGTAGAAATTCTTTCGATATTAAGAGAATATGGATTAATTGATACTTATGATAATAAAGAGGAATTAGAAGAAGTTCCATTGGAAACTCCTGAATTAGAAGAAGAAGATGCTAAAGAAGAAGAAATCTTTGTTAAAGAAATTAATCCTTATCGTATAGTTGATGTTATTGATTATCCTAAATCTTTAAATATTGGTTTAGCTAGACTTAAGGGTGAGAGCGTTAGAGAGAAGGTTAATAAGAAGTTAAATCCTACTATTAAGGCTCCTACTTTTGATGATATTACTAATGAAATAGATAATAGTAAAGAAGAAGATAAGGTTATTGATACTTCTAATAATGATTTAGTGGATGATAAGAAATTAGATAATGAAGGTGTTAAGGAAGATATTGTTACTCCCACTTGGGAGGCTCCTAAGAAGGAGGATATTATTAAAAAGGATGATACTGATATTAAGGTAATTAATGATGATAATATTCCTGTATGGGGTAGTAATATTAATACAAATATTAATACAGTAGAAGAAGTTAATACTTCTAATGGTAGTGTTCCTATATGGAATAATACTTTAGATAATAATAGTAATTCTACTGATACAAAGATTCTTGATAATAAGGAAGATAATGCTTTCTGGGTACCTGTATCTGATTCTAAATTGGATGCTAATGTTTTTCCTAGTATTGATATTCCTGTAAATAATGGATTTAATGGTACAAAGGATAATTTTGGGTTCCCGGATATTAATAATTAGAGGTGATATGATGAAGATTGATATTAACAAGGTAATTATACTTGAAAATAAGGAAGAGTATGTAGTACTTGATAAGGTTAATTGTGAAGATGTAGATTATTATTATATAGCTAAGATTAATGATACTAAAACTGATATTGAAAATAATTATAAACTTGTTAGAATTACTACTAATAATGATGGTGATAGTATTATTAAGGAAGTTACTGGGGAAGATAGTTTAAGAAAAATATTGCCTTTATTTGAGAAAACTTATTAAATATTAAAGATGACTTTGGTCATCTTTTTCTATTTCCTTTGTTTATAATATATTGTCTTCAAAAAGGCGAACACTTAGTCGTTAACAAGTTGTTAAAAAAGCTAAAAAATTCAATTTAAGAAACATTGTAATTCTTTAAAATACTGAAAAAAGTAAAAATAATTTACATTTGTAATATACTTAAAATTTCTATAATTCCTTTAAATATAAGGAAATATTGGCTATAATATACAAAAGAATAAAATATTAAAAAAACTATTTTTTTAAAAAAGTATATTTTTACTTTACTTAAAAATTGAAAAAATGTAAAAAAATAAAAAAGCAAACAGAAACTATTGACATGGGTGTAGTGATGCTATATAATTAGATTGTAAAATAAATGTTGGAGGAAGTAAAATGATTGAAACAGAAGAAAAATTAGAAAACCTTGAAGTGGTTAAAAGAAATGGTAAGAAAGTAGAATTTGATGGTACTAAAGTTGCTTTGGCCATTAAGAAAGGGTTTGATAGTGTAATAGCAGAAGATGCTGAAGAAAAGAAGTATACTTCTAAAGATATTCAAAAGATATATCAAGCTGTTATTAAGAAAATAGCTAAAGAATATTTACCTGCTGGTAAGATTAAGATTGAAGAAGTTCAAGATTTGATTGAAGATATGCTTAAGAAATATAATTATGATGATGTATATGAGAATTTTTCTGAATATAGAAAGAGAAGAGCTGCTGCTAGAGAAGCTTTTAGAGATGATAAGAATATGGCTAAGCTTCAAAAGAAAATTGAAGGCTTAGGGCTTAAATCTGCTAATGAAGAGGATTCTAAGAGGGAGAATGCTAATATTGATGGTAATTCTGCTATGGGTACTATGCTTCAGTTTGGTAGTACTATATCAAGAGCTTTTACTGAAACTTATTTGATGAAGAAGAAGTTTGCTGAGGCTCATGATAATGGTGATATTCATATTCATGATATGGATTTTGAGGCTATGGGTACTACTACTTGTATGCAGATTGATTTAAATAAATTATTTAAAAATGGTTTTTCAACAGGACATGGTCATCTTAGGGAACCTAAAGATATTATGAGTTATAGTGCACTTGCTGCTATTGCTATTCAATCTGATCAGAATGATCAGCATGGTGGTCAATCTATACCGGCTTTTGATTTTTATATGGCTCCTGGTGTACTTAAGACTTTTAAAAGACAATATAAACAAGCTGTATATGAATTATTAGACTTTACTGATTTTATTAGCTTTGTTAATATGGATAAAGTTGAAAAAGAAATTGATAAATTAAATAGTATTAATGTTGATGTTAGTTGTTTTGAACCTATATATAAAGATAGTCATGAAGTTAAGAGAATTTTTGAGAAGGCTTATGAGACTGCTTATAAGAAGACTAATAGAATGACTTATCAGGCTATGGAAGCTTTTATTCATAATTTGAATACTATGCATTCTAGAGCGGGAGCTCAGGTACCGTTTTCTTCTATTAACTTTGGTACTGATACTTCTCCTGAAGGTAGAATGGTTATTAAGAATTTCTTATTATCGGTAGATGCTGGTCTTGGTAAAAATGAAACTCCAATATTTCCAATATCTATATTTAAGTTAAGAAAAGGTGTTAATTATGAAACTGATGATCCTAACTATGATTTATTTAAATTAGCATGTAAGGTATCTTCAAAGAGATTGTTCCCTAACTTCTCATTTATGGATTCTTCGTTTAATAAACCTTATTTTAAGGGAGATTATAATACTGAAGTTGGTTATATGGGATGTAGAACTAGGGTAATTGGTAATGTTGTAGATGAAGATAAGGCTGTTACTCCTGGTAGAGGTAATTTATCTTTTACTTCAATTAATTTGCCTAGACTTGGTATTAAGCATGGTATTGTTAGAAATGATGAGACTGATTTGGATGGCTTTTATAAGGAACTTGGAGAACTTATGGATTTGGTTAAAGATCAGTTACTTGAGAGATTTGAAATTCAATGTAATAAGAGACTTTATAATTTTCCATTTTTACTTGGTCAGGGTGTTTGGATTGATTCGGATAAACTTAAACCTAATGATAGATTAAGAAAGGTTTTGAAACATGGTACTTTATCTATTGGTTTTATTGGTCTTGCTGAGTGTCTTAAGGCTTTGATTGGTAAACATCATGGTGAGAGTGATGATGCTCAAAAACTTGGACTTGAAATTATTGAGTTTATGAGAAAGAGATGTGATGAGTATTCTGCTGAATATCATTTAAACTTTACTTTACTTGCTACTCCTGCGGAAGGTTTATCTGGTAGATTTGTTAATATTGATAAGGCTATATATGGTAAGATTAAGGGTGTTACTGATAGAGAGTATTATACTAATTCTTTCCATGTTCCAGTATATTATAATATTTCAATAGTTAATAAGATTAAGAAGGAAGGCCCTTATCATAAATATACTAATGCTGGTCATATTAGTTATATTGAGTTAGATGGTGATACTACTAATAACTTAGAGGCTTTTGAAAAGATTATTAGATTAATGTATGAAAATGATATGGGATATGCCGCTATTAATCATCCAGTAGATAGAGATCCTGTATGCGGTTATATTGGTGTTATTGGTGATGTTTGTCCTGGATGTGGTAGGAAGGCTTATGAAGGTGTTCCTATTGAAAAAGTAAATGAATTTAAAAATAGTTGTAATTGTTAGAAAGGAAGTAATTAAAATGAAAGAAGAAAAACAAGAAAAATTAGTTGGTGAGGGTGTAGGTTTTGATAGAATTAGAAGGATTACTGGTTATTTAGTTGGTACTGTAGATAGATTTAATAACGGTAAGAGAGCTGAAGAAAGAGATAGAGTAAAACATAGTACTGAAGGATTATTAGATAAAAAGGCTGTTTAGTGGAAATTAGACTTGCTTCGCCAGTATTACAATCTGATAGTATTGTAGATGGGGAAGGTATAAGAGCGGTATTATGGACCCAGGGTTGCTTACATAAGTGCCCTGGGTGTCATAATCCTCAAACGCATTCTTTTGATGATGGCTTTTTGGTAGATATCCGCGAAATAGAGGATCAAATAGATGAACTTGAAGGGCAAGATGGTATTACTTTTTCTGGTGGAGATCCTTTATATCAGGTTGATGCTTGTTTAGAACTTGCTAAATATATTAAAGCTAAAAAAATGAATATTTGGTGCTATACTGGTTTTACTTTTGAGAGTCTTATGGTTTTGGCTAAGGATAATCCTAAAATAATTGAATTTTTAAAAACTATTGATGTATTAATAGATGGTCCTTTTGTTCTTGAAAAGAAGAGTTATGATTGTATTTTTAGGGGATCTACTAATCAGAGAATTATTGATAGTAAGAATAGTGTTAAGAATAAAAAGGTTGTTTTAGTAGATAAGTATTATAATACTAATAATAAAAAGAAAAATACTAGGGATCGTATATATGTATGATTCTTTTTATTTTTATATTTTATAGTAGATTTTATTTGAGAAATCTGATAAAATAGATAAGTAGGATGTGAATGTATGTATTTAAAGGAGTTAAGAGCATATGGTTTTAAATCATTTGCTGATAAGACAAGGGTTGAATTTTGTAAGAATGTTAATGGTATTGTTGGACCTAATGGTTCTGGGAAGTCTAATATTGTAGATGCTGTTAGATGGGTATTGGGAGAACAATCTATGAAGTCTTTAAGGGGTGATTCTTCACTTGATGTTATTTTTTCTGGTAGTGAGAGTAGAAAACCTCTTAATAGTGCTTCGGTATCTTTGATATTTGATAATACAGATAAGACATTGCCTATTGATTTTGATGAGGTTGCTATTAAGAGAATGGCTTTTCGTACAGGCGAAAATGAGTATTATATTAATAATGAAAGGGTAAGACTTAAGGATATTATTGAGTTATTATCTGATTCTGGTACTGCTAAAGAGAGTTTTAATATTATTAGTCAGGGTAAGATTGATGAAATTCTTTCTAATAAACCTGAAGATAGAAGAATAATATTTGAAGAGGCTGCTGGAGTACTTAAGTATAAAAGGAGAAAGGAAGAAGCTTTAAGAAAACTTGATAGAACTAATCAAAATTTGAATCGTGTTAATGATATTATTTTAGAACTTGAAGGTAATGTAGTACCTTTAGAAGAAGCTTCAAAGAGGGCTATTAGATATAAAGATATTAAAGATAAATTATCTAATATAGAGGTTGCTTCTATTGCTAAAATGATTAGTGATTTGAATTTTGAATATAAAGAAGATAAAGAAAAGATTGAGTTATTAGAAGATGAAATTGCTAAGGTTAGTACTAATAATAGTAATTATGATATTGATATTCTTAAATATAAAGATAAACTTAGAAATATAAGGGAAGATATTTCTTCTAAACAGAGTACTTTAATTGATCTTACTAAGAATGAAGAGAAGATTACTTCTTCTATTAAATTATTACAAGAGAGAAATAAGTATAAGGAAGAGTCTTCTAAAATAGCTAATAATATTATTTCTTTGAAAGAAGATATTATTGATATTAATAATAATTTGAATAATTTTAATAGTGATATTTTAGTTATTAATAAGAAGATAGAGTTATTAAAAGGGGATATTGATAATATTAGTAGTAAGAGTAGTGATTTATTATTTAGGAAGAATAATTATAATAATATGATTATTAAGAATAATAGGGATATTGATAGTTTGAAATATAGAATTCAATATTTGGAAGATAGTATTAATAATAATTCATTGGTTCCTAAACAGATTAAAATGATATTAGATAATCCTAAATTTAATGGTATTCATAATGTTATTGCTTCACTTATTGATACTGATAATAAGTATAATACTGCTATTAGTACTGCTTTAGGGGGACAGGCTTCATATTTAGTAGTTGATACTCCTAATATTGCTAAAGAACTTATTAATTATCTTAAGAGTAATAATCTTGGTAGAGCGACTTTTTATCCGATATCTGTTATTAATGGCCGTTATATTGATAATGGTATTTTAGATAATATTAGATATGAGGATGGATATATTGGTATTGCTAGTGAACTTGTTAAGTATGATAATAGATATAGTAATATTATTTCTAATGTACTTGGTAATACTATTATAGTGGATAATATTGATACTGCTAATAGGTTTAGTGCTCTTATTAATAAAAAATATAAAATTGTTACTTTAGATGGTCAAGTCGTTAATGTTGGTGGTTCTTTAACTGGTGGTAGTAAGGATAAGTTTAATAATTCTTTATCTATTAGATATGAACTCGATGAAAATAGAAAGAAATGTAATGTTCTTGAAGATAAGAATAAAGATATTGTTAAGGAACTTAGTGATATTGATAAAGAACTTAATGATATTAATAATAAATTATATGAATATCAAAATAATAAGATTCAATATGAAACTAAGAAAGAAAATATTTATATAACTATTAATAAACTTAATAAGGATAAAGAAGAAAAAGAAAATGAACTTAGGGATTTGACTAATATTACTTCTAATAATAGTGAAGAAGATAATCTTATTAATGAACTTGCTAAAATTAGGGAGAATATTAGTAGTGTTAATAGTAGTCTTTCTTTATTAAAAGTGGATGAGGATAAGATTAATAATACTATTAATGAGCTTGAGGAAACTTCTAGAAGTAGTAATAGTTATATTGGTAAGAAGCAAAAGGAACTTAATAATTTGAATATTATTGTTAATAGAATTGATGTTAAGTTAGATAATTTGCTTAATGATTTGACTAATGATTATAATATGACTTATGAGTTTGCTATTAATAATTATAAATTAGATATGGATATAGATAGTGCTAATAAGGAGATTAGTAGGCTTAAGAATGATTTGCTTGCTATTGGAGATGTTAATTTGAATGCTCCTAGTGAATATGAAAGGGTTAAAGAGAGATATGATTTTTTGAAATCACAGAAAGAGGATTTAATTACTGCTGAAAATACTTTATATGATATTATTAAAGAGATGGATAGTATTATGAAGAATAAGCTTAGTACTACTTTTGAAGAGGTAAGACGTGAATTTAAGATTGTATATCGTGAGTTATTTAAGGGAGGAAGAGCGGAACTTTCTTTAACTGATCCGAACAATATATTGGAAACTGGGATTGATATTAAGGCGGAGCCTCCTGGTAAGAAACTTCAGAGTATTAGTTTGTTATCTGGTGGAGAGAAGACTTTTACGGCTATATCGTTATTATTTGCTATACTTAATGTTAGACCTGTACCTTTTTGTTTATTTGATGAGGTTGAGGCTGCTTTAGATGATGCTAATGTTGAGGCTTTTGGTAAATATTTAGATAAGTATAGAGATAACACACAATTTATTATTATTACTCATAAAAAGAAGACTATGGAATATGCTGATGTTTTATATGGTATTACAATGCAAGAGTCTGGGGTTAGTAAGATTGTATCTGTAAAATTAGAGGATATTAAGAAATAAAATTTGTTATTTTATTTCTTTTTTAGTAAAATGAATTAATGAAAGAAAAAATAATATAATTGACTTTGTTTGCTATTTGTGTTATATTATTTTCTAATTTTAGAGGGGGGTATTTTATATGATATTTGAAAAGTATGGTATAATATATATAATAGGTGTGATAGGTGAGAAGTATGAATAATATATTAAATTTATATGAACATAATATTGAAGCATTTAATAGGGTACTTAATGCTTATAATAATGGTGAAGATAAAGTGGCTATATTACAGGCTACTGGTACTGGTAAAAGTTATGTAGCTTTAAGATTAGCTTATGAATATAAAGATAAAAAAGTATTATATATATCTCCTTCTGAAGCTATAATAGAGCATATTAAAAATATAATAAATAATAATGGTTTAGATATAAATAGGGATTTTCCTAATTTAAAATTTAGAACATATCAAAGTTTAATAAATTTATCAAGAGAAGAAATAGTTGATTTAGATGTTGATTTACTTATAACAGATGAACTTCATCATCTTGGTGCTCCTGTATGGGGAAATAGAATTAATACTATTGTAGATACTCATCCTAATATGTTATTGTTTGGAATGTCTGCCTATAATGTAAGAGATAGGGGTACTATATATGAAAGAGATATGACTAATCCAGATACTGATGAATTATTTTCTGGTAAGGTAGTAAACTATTATGATTTATGCGATGCTATGATAGATGGGGTACTACCTAAACCTATTTATCGAAGTGCTTATGTAAGATTATATGATTATGAGAAATATCTTGAAGATAAAATAGAAGAAGGAAATTTATCAACGAAAGATTATACGGAATATAAGAAGTTATTATTAGATGTTAAAAGGAAAATAACTAATGCTCCGAGTATACCTGATATGGTAAGAAAAAATATTAAAAATGCTGGTAAATATATTTATTTTTGTCCTCCGATTACTGAGGAGGATACTAATGATATAGATACAATTATGAATGAAGTTAAACAATGGTTTGATGGGTATGATGTAGTATTTTATAAAACGACAAGTAAAGATAAAACAAGTGGTAAACTAAATAGAGAGGCTTTTTATAATGATAGAGATCTAGAAGGAAATAGTGTTAAAAAGAAACTTAGAATTATGTTTGCTATTAATCAATATAATGAAGGAGTGCATGCTCCAGATGTTGATGGAGTAATACTTGGAAGGGGTACTACTTCAGATATTGTATATTTTGAGCAAATAGGTAGAGCTTTAGCGGTAAAGGGAAAGACAAAAGAAAAGTACGAAGAATATGATTCATTAACTAGAAATGAATTAATAGATATAGCTAAAGGTAATGGTATAGATGTATCTTTAGATATGACAAAAGAAGAAATAATTGATAAACTATTATCACCAGTAATTATAGATTTAACTAATAATATAGAGTTTATTGAAGAATTAGAAAATAATTTAAAGAATAGGGTAAAAGAAATTCAAAGGAAACAAGGTAAAAGTAATAAAAAGATTAAAATAAGAAATACTGATTTTGATATAAATATAGAAAATAAAGATTTATATGAAATATTAAGATATGTAAGAGATAGAATTAATCCTAATAACTGGGATATGATGTATGAATTAGCAAAGAAATATTATAAACATTATGGTGATTTGAGAATACCTCGAATGTTTAAAACAATAAATGGTTATGAAATAAATGAAAATGGCTATAATTTAGGAATATGGATTCAACGACAAAAAACATGTTATAAAAATGGTACTCTCTTTGATGATAGAATAAAACAACTCGAAAAAATAGACATGATATTTGGAATTGGACGACAAGATGCTTGGAACAAAATGTACGACCTAGCAAAGAAATATTATGAACATTACGGTGATTTAAAAATACCATGTAGTTTTAAAACAATAAATGGCTATGAAATTGATGTAAAAGGCTATAGTTTGGGATTTTGGATTGTTAATCAAAAAACAAAATATAAAAATGGTACTCTTTCTGAAGATAGAATAAAACAACTTGAAGAAATAGGTATGATATTTGAAATTAAACAACACGTTGCTTGGAACAAAATGTATGAACTAGCAAAGAAATATTATGAACATTATGGCAATTTGAAAGTACCTCAGAAGTTTAAAACAAAAAATGGCTATGAAATTGATGAAAATGGCTATAATTTAGGATTTTGGATTGCTAATCAAAGAGTGAAATATAAAAATGATACTCTTTTCGAGGATAGAATGAAAAAACTTGAAGAAATAGGTATGACATTTAAAAATATAAATGGTGACACATGGAATAAGATGCGCGAATTAGCAAAGAAATATTATGAACATTATGGTGATTTGAAAATACCTAATGGGTTTAAAACAAAAAATGGCTATGAAGCAGATGAGAATGGTTATAATTTAGGAAATTGGATTAATTCTCAAAGAATGAATTATAAAAAAGGTAGTCTTTCAGAATATAGAATAAAAAAACTTGAAGAAATAGGTATGATATTTGAAAATGTAAATGATGATTCATGGAGCAAAATGTATGAGTTGGCTAGAAAATATTATGAACATTATGGTGATTTGAAAATACCTCGTAGTTTTAAAACAGTAAATGGTTATGAAGTCGATGAGAAAGGTTATACTTTAGGAGCATGGATTAATACTCAAAGATTTAGTTATAAAAAAGGTACTCTTTTTGAAGATAGAATAGAAAAACTTGAAAAAATAGGTATGATGTGGAATATAAGAAAAGATACTGATACAAAGAGAATATTATGTGATAAGTATGGTATTGATAGTTCTTTGGTAGAAAATATATCTTATATGGAACTTTTTGCTAAAATTAATTATTTATTGGATAATAATATGGATATTATTATTGATGGTAAACTTAATCCTATATTTTTTATGAGTAATGAGAATATGATGATGAATTATGGTGTTTCTTTAAAAGATATGGTTAATATTTATACTAAGAATAAGAAGGCTAAATAGAGGTGAAATTATATGGAAAATATTGGTGTTGTTAGAGAGATTTTTATACCAAAATGTGATGATGAACTTAGTTCTGAATTGATTGGTTTTAAAGTATATGTATATGATTTGGATAAGGAGATTACTATTACTTTAAAACAAGATGAATATAATGTAGATATTTATAAAGATGATGAGGTTATTGTTATTAAAAATAATGATAGTTATGATATTATGTTATATGATGGTGATATAGATGTTTCTTAGAAGATATTTAGATGATTTTTACTTTGATATGGTTATGAATAATTATGATATTTCTTATTTGGAAAGTATTGATGAGGATAATTTTGAAAAGATATATTGTTTGTTGAAAATGTATAATTTTTATTATATTAATGATATTATTTTGAATTATATAGAGATATTTTCTTTGGATATTGATGATGTTAAGAATGGTATTATTGAACTTAGGAATAAACTTGGTAGTAATTATGTATATATTATTGGTAATGATATGAGATATTTAGATTGTTTACTTAATAATTAATAGTAGTATTTTTTATGTTTTTATGATAAAATGGTTATTGATGAGGTGTTATGTATGAATGATAAACAAAATAAACAGATTACTAGTAGGGATGTAGATTTTGCTAAATGGTATACTGATGTTGTTAGAGCTGCTAAACTTGCATGTTATTCTAATACTAAGGGGTGTATTGTTATTGAACCTAATGGTTATGCTATATGGGAAAATATGCAGAGTATTATAGATAAGAAGTTTAAGGAAACTGGTCATGTTAATGTGTCTATGCCAATGCTTATTCCTGAATCTCTTCTTAATAAAGAAGGGGAATTAGTAGAGGGATTTGCTCCTGAAGTTGCTTGGGTTACTTATGGTGGTAATAAGAAATTAGATGAGAGGCTATGTATTAGACCTACTTCTGAAACGGTATTTAGTGATTATTATGCTAATAATATTTCTTCTTATCGTGATTTACCTAAATTATATAATCAATGGTGTAGTGTATTAAGATGGGAGAAGGAAACTAGACCTTTTCTTAGAAGTCGTGAGTTTTTATGGCAAGAGGGTCATACTATTCATGAAACTCGTGAAGAAGCTGAAGCTGAAACTTTACAAATGTTAAATATTTATAATGATTTCTTTCATGATTATTTAGCTATTCCTAGTATTGTAGGTAGAAAGACGGAAAAGGAAAAGTTTGCTGGTGCTGAATATACTTATACAGTTGAAGCTCTTATGTATAATGGTATTACTTTGCAGTCCGCTACTAGTCATTTCTTTGGTCAGAAGTTTGCTCGTGCTTATGATATTAAATATACTTCTAGAGATAATAAGATTGATTATCCTTATCAGACTTCTTGGGGTTGTTCTACGAGAATGATAGGAGCTCTTATTATGGTACATTCTGATGATTATGGTCTTGTTTTACCTCCTAAAATTGCTCCTAAAAAGGTTGTTATTATACCTATTGGTAATGATTTGGAAGTATTATCTTTAGCTAATGATTATTTTGATAAGTTGAAACAAGAGGGTATTGAGTCTTATATTGATAATAGTGAAAAGAGTCCGGGATATAAATTTGCTGAAGCTGAAGTTCAAGGTATTCCAGTACGTATTGAAATTGGTAAGAGGGATTTAGAGAATAATATGGTTACTTTGGTTAGAAGGGATACTAGAGAAAAATTACAAGTATTTACAAATACTGATATTATTCATGATGTTAAATTACTTCTTCTTGATATTCAAAGGGATATGTATGATAGGGCTTTAAGAAGAAGAGAAGAGATGACTTATACTGCTACGGATATGGAAGAGTTTGCTAGTATTATGAATGCTCATCCTGGTTTTGTTAAAGCTATGTGGTGTGGTGATCCTAAATGTGAAGAAAAGATTAAGGAAATAAGAGGTACGAAATCTAGATGTATTCCTTTTAGTGATGAAAAAGTATCAGATAAATGTGTTGTTTGTGGTAAAGAGGCTAAGGATTTAGTTATTTGGGGAATGCAATATTAAGAATACCATAGTTTATACTATGGTATTTTTTGTGTCAAATTTTGTTATATAATAGTTAAAAACTTGACTTAATTGTTAACTATTGGTATTATTTATTTAGTATTAATTTTGAAGGGAAGTTTATTATGAAGAAATTAAGTATTATTGTTCCTTGTTTTAATGAGGAAGAGAGTATACCTTATTTTTATGATGAGGTTAAAAAGGTTACTAAGAATATGGATATTAAGTTGGAACTTATTTTTGTTGATGATGGAAGTAGGGATAAGACTTTAGAGGTTATTAAGAGTAAGACTGATGATAAGGAAGTTAAGTATATTTCTTTTTCAAGAAATTTTGGGAAAGAGGCCGCTATGTATGCTGGTCTTAGTATGGCTAGTGGTGATTATGTGACTATTATGGATGTTGATTTACAGGATCCACCTAGTTTATTACCTGAAATGGTTAGATTGATTGAAGAAGAAGGATATGATTGTGTTGCTACTAAGAGTACTAGTAGAAATGGTTATTCTTTCTTAAGAAAGACATTTACTAAATGGTTTTATGATATTATTGGTAAAATGTCTAAAACAGAGATGGTACCTGGTGCTAGAGATTATAGACTTATGACTAGACAAATGGTAGAGGCTGTTTTAAGTATGAAGGAATATAATCGTTATTCGAAAGGTTTATTTAGTTTTGTTGGATTTAAGACTAAATGGATTGAATTTGAAAATAAGGAAAGAGTAGCAGGTACTACTAAATGGAATTTTTGGAAGTTATTTTCTTATGCTTTAGATGGTATTGTAGGATTTAGTACGGCTCCTCTTACTATGGCTGCTTTTATTGGTGTTTTATTTTGCTTGATAGCTTTTATTATGATTATTGTTATTATTGTTAAAACACTTGCTTTTGGTGATCCTACTAGTGGATGGCCTAGTCTTGCTTGTATTATTTTTATGGTAAGTGGTATTCAGCTTTTATGTTTAGGTGTTATTGGTGAATATTTGGCAAAGATGTATTTAGAAGTTAAGCAAAGACCTATATATATTATTAAAGAAAGTAATGTTGATAAGAAATGAAAAAAATAAAAGAATTATATTATAAATATGAAGAAATTATCTCCTATTTAATAGTGGGTGGTTTAACTACGGTAGTTAGTTTGGCTACATATTATTTACTTGTATATACTATTCTTAATCCAAAAGAAGCAGTAGAATTACAGATCGCAAATATTATATCTTGGATTGCTTCGGTTACTTTTGCTTATTTTACTAATAGGAAATATGTATTTAAAACTAAAGAGAAAATATCTTTTAAAGAGGGGATTAATTTCTATTTATCTAGAGTAAGTACACTTCTTTTGGATATGCTAATGATGTATATATTTGTTAGTGTTTTGAAATTTGATGATAAGGTTATTAAACTTATTGTTCAGGTTATTGTTATAGTACTTAATTATGTATTAAGTAAGTTTATTGTTTTTAAAAAGAAATAGAGGTTTGGCATGAAAAAGAAAGATTATTATAATTATATGATTTTAACTGGTATTGTCTTTGTTATTTATATGATTTTAACTCATTTTACTAATGTATTTGGGTCTGATACTGATTGGATAAATCAACATACTATAATTCCTGATTATTTTAGGCAATTATTTTATAAGACAGGTAATTTGATTCCTAGTTTTTCTTTTAACTATGGTGGTGGACAAAATATATTTAATTTATCTTATTATGGTTTTTTGAGTCCAATTATTTTACCTTCTTATTTATTGCCTTTTGTTAGTATGAAGACTTATATGACAGTAGTTGATTTTATTATTGTAGTATCCTCAGGAATATTATTTTATAAGTGGATTTTATCTAATAAGTATGATAGAAATATTTCTCTTGTTACTTCTATTATATTTGTTTTATCTGAATCACTTATATTTCAGATGCATAGACATGTTATGTTTGTTAATTATATGCCTTTTTTAATAATGGGACTTATGGGTGTAGATAAGTTATTTAATAATAAGAAGAAGTCTTTACTTATTATATCGATATTTTTAATGATAATGACTAGTTATTATTATAGTGTTGGTGGTATTGTTGTTATTGGTATTTATTATTTATATAGGTATTTTAGTGATGATAGTAAACAGGGTATTAAATTATTTGCTAAGGATTTGGGTAAATTTATATTGTATATTTTAATACCTGTATTAATGGCGGGTGTATTACTTATTCCTACTATGAGTACTCTTTTAAGTGGTAGAGGTAGTAGTGAGAGTGCTATAAAATTAACTTCTTTATTGGTACCAAATTTTAATTTTCATAAGATTTTTTGTGGTAATTATACTATTGGTTTATCAATGCTTGGATTTATATCTTTATTATATTTATTTTATAGTAAGAAGAAAAACAATGTTATTTTGGGAATATTATTAAGTATTGTTTTCTTTATACCAATATTTATGTATATATTAAATGGTGGATTATATTTGAGGGCTAAGTGTTTTATTCCTTTTGCTCCTTTAATTGGATATTTGATTGCTTTATTTATTAATAATATTATTAATAATAAGATTGATATTAAGAAATTTATTATTTATATATTATTTGTTTGTATATTATTATATTATTTTAATCAAAAACAATATTGTTATTTATACTTAATATTTATTTGTTTAATTCTTATATTATATAATAAGTTTAAATATAAGAATATTATTTATATTTCTTTATGTTTAGGTGCTTTTGGAATATGTTTATATACTAATTTTACTGAGGACTATGTAAGTAAGGATATGTATAATGAGATATTTAATGAAGATATAGAGAATAATATTAATAATGTTATTTTAAATGATAATGATTATTATAGATCTAATAGTTTGATGAATCCTACTAAAACTGTAAATAAGATGTATAATGATAGGTATTATACTACTAATATTTATTCTTCTACTTATAATTATGATTATTTATATTTTGTTAGGGATGTATTTAAGAATAATAGGCTTGAATATAATTATTTTATGATTCCTTCGAGTGATAATATATTATTTGATACTTATATGGGTGTTAAGTATTTATATTCTAGTTATGATCCAGGACTTGGTTATGAGTCTATTGGCAATAATATGTATATGAATGATGATGTATTTCCTATGTTATATGCTAGTAATAATATTTTAAATGAAAAGGATTTTGATAGTTATGAATATCCTAATTATTTAGAACTTCTTCTTAATAATGTTATTACTACTAGTAGTAGTAATAATAGTATTATGAATAATAATACTGAGAAGGTTTCTTTGGAATATGATGTTATTAGTAATGATGGAGTAGATGTTACTAAGAATGATGATGGTTATGTTCTTAAAGTAAAAGATAAGGGAACTATAAATATTAAACTTAAAAATAAGTTAGAAAATAAATTATTATTTATTAATTTATATGGTCTTAAGGAAAATAGTTGTAAATATGATAATATTGTTATGTCTATTAATAATATGGATAATTTGTTAACTTGCAGAGGATGGACATATGCTAATAAGAATTATACTTTTAGATATTTGATATCGGATAAGGTAATTGAAGATATTGATATTAAGTTAACTAAGGGTACTTATAATATTAAGAATATTGAAACTTATGTATTAGATTATGATAATGTTACTGGTATTAAAGATAGGTTTGATAAATTTAATATTACTAATTTTGATAATGATACAATAGAGGGTAATATTAATGTTACTAGAGATAATTCTTATTTTGTTACTTCTATTCCATATGATAAAGGATTTACTATTAAGGTAGATAATAAGATCATTTCTTATGAAAAGGTTGATAAGGCTTTTGTAGGTTTTCCTATTACTAAGGGTAAACATGATATATCTATTGTATATACTGCTCCAGGATTAAAATATGGTTTAATATTTAGTATTACTGGTTTTATAATTTATGGAATGGTTATTATTATGGAACATAAAAAGGGTAAGAAACTATAGATAAAACTATAGTTTTTTTTCTATAATACGAAATAATGATTGTTTATATAGCGTAATAAATTGATAAAAAAGTAAAAAATTACTTTGTAAAACAGCTTAATTTTTAAGCTGTTTTTCTACTAGAGACTTATAGGCTCTAGTAGACCACGGAAGACTTTGGGCTGAAGTGGCAAGATAAGAAAAATTTTTATTTACAAAGGAATAGTTATTTGTTATAATAGATATTGTATGAAAGGAAGATAATATGGAAATAGCAGTTATTATTATATCAATATTATTAATAGCTATAGTTTTGCTACAAAGTGGCAAAGCTGAAAGTGCTTCACAAATAATTCAAGGTGGATCTTCTGATTTATTTGCTGAAAGAAAAGAGAGAGGTTTTGAGTTATTTATTACTAGAGTTACTTATATTTTAGGAGTACTTTTCTTTGTACTTTGTTTAATAATATCTTTATAGTTAAGACTTAATTTTTTAAGTCTTTTTGTGTATAAAAAGAGGAGGGTTAGTATGAAAGAGATTATATTAGATAAGTTAAGAGATAATACTTCTCTTACTATTATGGAGTTAAATGATTTACTTGGTTTAACTACTATTGATGAATATAAAAGTTTACAAAATACACTTGATGAAATGGTAAGTGATGGTATTCTTTATTATAGTGATAAGAAAAAGAAATATTTACTTTTAGAAAATAGTCATTTGGTAAAGGGAACTTTATCATTAAATGAAAAGGGATTTGGTTTTATTATTATTAATAAAGATATTAAAGATGTTTATGTTAATGAAAAGAATATTAATGGAGCACAAGATGGTGACTTGGTTTTATTTGAATATTTAAATAAAGATAAAGAGAGACCTGAAGGTAGAATTATTAAAACTATTAAAAGGAATTATGAACCTTTAGTAGGAGAAGTTATATTAGTAGATGGTGAATACTTTGTTAAACCGGATAAAAAGGGTGCTAATATATATATTCCTAGAGATAATTTAAATGGTGCAGTAGAAGGTCATAAAGTAGTGGTTACTCCTTTAAAAGAGGGTAATAGAGTTGGTAAAATTACTAAGATTATTGGTCATAAAAATGATGTTGGTGTAGATATTTTATCTTTTGTTTATGAATATAATTTTAGTCCATCTTTTCCAGATGAGGTGGTAGAAGAATTAGATGATATTCCTTCTTATTTGACAGAAGAAGAAATTAATAAGGAATTATCTAGTGGTAGAAGAGATTTAAGAAGTGAAGAGATATTTACTATTGATGGTTCTGATACTAAGGATATAGATGATGCTATATCATTATCTAAATTAGATGATGGTAAATATAAGTTGGGAGTACATATAGCGGATGTTTCTTATTATGTTAAGGAAGGTACTAAATTAGATGATGAAGCGTATTTTAGAGGTACTAGTGTATATTTAGTTGATAGGGTATTACCTATGCTTCCACATAAATTATCTAATGGTATATGTTCTTTAAATGAAAATGAAGATAGATTTGCATTTTCTTGTGAGATGATTATTGATGATAAGGGAGATATTGGCCACTATGAAATATTTAAGTCTATTATTCGTAGTAGGAAAAAGATGACTTATGAAGAGGTTAATAAGATATTAGAGGAAAATACTACTAGTGAGGATTATAAACCATTTGAAAAGACTTTACTTTTAATGAATGAATTATCTAAGATATTAAGAAAAAAGATGATTCGTCGTGGGTATATTGAATTTGAAAGTACTGAGGCTAAGATTAAAGTTGATGAAAATTGTCATCCTACTCATATTGAATCTAGAGTACAAAGAAGTGGTGAGGAACTTATTGAGAACTTTATGATAGCCGCTAATGAAACAGTTGCTTCATCTATTTATTATAAGAATTTACCTGGTATATATCGTGTTCATGATAAACCTGATGAGAAGAGACTTGGTGAATTTATGAAGTTCTTATCTTTACATGGATATGTTGTTAATGGTAAAAGTAAAATAGATAATCCTAAAGACTTGCAACATATTCTTAGTCAATTAGAAGAGGTACCAGAGGTAAGAGTACTTCATGATATGGCTATTCGTAGTCAGGCTAAGGCTGTATATTCTGATATTAATATTGGACATTTTGGTCTTGGTAGTAAGTGTTATAGTCATTTTACTTCTCCTATTAGGAGATATCCAGATTTGATTTTACATAGGTTACTTAAGGATTATAATTATAATTATAGTGATAGAATAATAAGTGAAAGAAAAGAAGAGTTACCTATAGAATGTGAACATTGTTCAATTAGGGAACAAGAGGCTCAAAATTGTGAAAGAGATGTTGACAAGATGAAGAAGGCTGAATATATGATGGATCATATTGGTGAAGTGTATGATGGTATTATATCAGGAGTACAAGAGTTTGGTTTCTTTGTTGAACTTGAAAATACTATAGAGGGATTAGTTAAAGCTGAAAGTATTAAGGGAGATTATTATGTTTTTGATAATGATTTAATGGCTTTGATTGGTAAAAAGAGTAAGAAGAAATACTCTTTTGGAGATAAGGTTAAAGTAAAAGTTATAAGAGCTGATAAAGATAGATCAGAAATTGACTTTGAAATATATGATGATAAAATAACTAAGTAGGGGGATATTAATGGAAAATAGCATTATAGAATTACTAAGTAATAAAAGAAATAATAATTTAAAGGCTTTGGAAATAGCTAAAATATTAGGAAAAGATAAGGATGATGTATTAGATACTTTAAGAATATTGGGAAAAGAAGGTATTGTATATAAGAATAATGATAGATATATGTTAGTATCTAATACTTCACTTAGAAAGGGTATAATTAAGATTACTTCTAAAAAGGGTATAATTGTTGTATTAGAAGATGGTACAGAGTTAGATGTTGTATATAAAGATAAAGGGAAACTAAGGAATAATGATACTGTTTTAGTAGATTATGGTAGTCATAGGGGTGCTGCTAAGGTAGTTAAGATTATTGATAGGAAATACTATGATTATATAGCTGAAGTAGTAAAAGAAGGTAAGAAGTATATAGCTAGATGTGAAGATAAAGAAGATGTATATTTAAATGATATATATCCACTAGGAACTAAACTACTTATAAGTGGTGAAGATAATACTATTAAAGAGGTATTAGGTCATAAAGATGATACTGGTATGTTAGAAAAAGAAGTACTAGCACTTAATGGTTTTCCTACTAGCTTTAGTGATAAGTATTTAGAAGAGGTAAGTGAGAAAGAGAAAGTATTATCAGAAGATAATATAATGTATGAAAAAAGAAATGGTTTAAAGGATCAAAGAGATATTGTATCTGTTACAATAGATGGTGATGATACTAAGGATTTTGATGATGCTGTCTCCTATTATAATAATACTATTTATGTTCAAATAGCGGATCCTAATAGATATATTGAGGATAAGAGTGCTATGTGGGAAGAGACTTTAAAGAGAGCTATTTCGGTATATTTTCCTGGATGTTGTAATCCTATGATGCATGAGAGTTTATCTAATGGTATATGTTCTTTAGTACCAGGAGAGGATAGATATGCTCTATCTATGGGTATTAAAATAGATAATACTGGTAAAGTAATAAATTATAAGATAAATGAAGCTGTAATAAATAATAGAAAAAGAATGACTTATGGCGATGTTAATAAGTATCTAGAAGATAATATTGTTGTTTCTGGTTATCAAGAATATACTTCTTTATTAGATAATTTATATATGTCCGCTATGAAGGTAAAAAAGAGAATGTTAGAAGATGGTTTCTTAGAGTTTTCTTCTGATGAGGTTAAGTTTTTAATTGAGAATAATACAATTATTAATATTAAGGAAAGAAGACAAGGTAAGGCTGAAGAATTAATTGAATTTTTAATGCTTCTTCATAATATGTGTTTAACTGATTATTTCTTAAAAAATAAGTTACCATTTATATCTAGATTCCATGATAGTCCAGATACTGATAAGTTAAATAGTTGGATTGGTCTACTTAAAAAGAGAGGATATAAAATTAATTTGGGTAAGAAGAAAGATTTTACTACTAACGATATTAGAGAAGTACAAAAAACATATACTGGTTCTAGAGAACAAATAATATATGATAAGATGGCTATTATGAGTCAATCTAAAGCTAAGTATTCCGCTACTAATATTGGACATTATGCTTTAGGATTAGATGCTTATTCTACTGGTACTTCTCCTATAAGAAGATTATCTGATACTATAAATCAAAGAATATTAAAAGATTCTATTCATTATGGTATTAACTATACTAAAAGAAAATGGGAGAAGATTACTCCTTATATTGCTAGAATAGCTACTGATGGTGAACTTAGAGCTATTAAAGCTGAAAGAAAAGTAGATGATATTAGAAAAGCTGAATTTATGAAGCAATATGAGAAAGAGGAATTTGAAGTAATTGTAGCAAGTATTGGAGATAAATATTTAACAGTACTATATCCAGATAATTTGATATATGGTAGATTATATTATAATGAAAGATATTTTCATCTTGGTAAAGATGGATATTCAATAGTAGGAGCTAATGGTGAAAAGATATTGATAGGTGATATGTTTACCGCTAAACTATCTAAGGTTAATACTGCTAATGGAGAAATAGTTTTTTCTAAAAAAACTAATGAAGTAAAAAATATGTATGAAGAAAGAAGTAAAAAGAAAGTTAGAAGAAGATAAACTTTCTTTTTGACTAATATAAGGAGAATATATGAGAAATAAAAGAAAAAAGGATAAGGTATTAAGAATATTTATAGTTCTAATAATATTAATTATAGGAATATATTTTGGATATAATAAATTATTGAATAATCATAATAATATAAGTAGTGATAGTAAAGTAAATGTAGATGATAATAATCATAGTACTTCAATTAGTCTTATTATGGCAGGAGATAATCTTATTAATGATAAACTATATAATGCCGCTAAAAAGGATGATGGTAGTTATGATTTTAAGTCTATGTATAGTTATATTAAAGATATTGTTAAGAACTATGATTTAGCTTATTATAATCAGGAAACTATTTTAGGTGGTTCTGAAATAGGTGTATCTTCATATCCTGCTTTTAATTCTCCTTATGAAGTTGGTGATGCTACAATAGATACTGGTTTTAATTTGGTAAGTTTAGCTACTAATCATACTCTTGATAGAGGTGAGAAGGCTATTATTAATTCTCTTAATTATTGGAATAATAAGAGTAATGTATTAACGTCTGGTAGTTATTTATCTAATGATGATAGAAATAAAGTTAATATTAAAGAGGTAAATAATATTACTTATACTATGCTTAATTATACTTATGGTACTAATGGTATTAAAGTTCCTGAGGGCAAAGAATATTTAGTAAATATATGGCCTTGTACTGGTAATAATCCAGATAATGATACTAAGTATCAAGAATATAAAGAAGTGGTTAAGGAAGATATTTTAAGAGTTAGAGATAAAGTAGATCTACTTATTGTGGCAATGCATTTTGGAGTAGAATATACACATGTTCCTACTAATTATCAGATTGATATGGCAGAATTTTTATCTTCTTTAGGAGTAGATATAATTATAGGTACTCATCCTCATGTTATTATGCCTATAACATATATTAATGATACTTTAGTAATATATTCTTTAGGTAACTTTTTATCTGCTCAAGATACTAATAATGATTATAATACTACTGTGGGATTATTAAGTAGTATTAAAATTACTAAGAATATAGATAAAGATAATAATTCTAGTATTAAGTTAAGTGATTTAAATAATGAACTTATATATACTACTAATAAAGATGGATATAAAATTATTCCTTTTTCTAATCCTGATATTAAAGATTATCTTAATGACTATGAAAGAGTATATAATAAATATGCTAATATAGTTAGAAGTATAGATAGTAGTATTAATATTAATAGTTTAAGTTAAAAATGTGATAATAGTATAAATTATATATAAGTAGTTGAGTATATAATATTGTTAAAATATAGAAAATAATATATAATTATATATAGAAAAAGGTGATTACTATGGAAATATTAAATAGAAAAGCAAGATATGATTATGAAATAGAAGATACTTATGAAGCTGGTATTGTTCTTACTGGTACAGAGATTAAATCAATAAGAATGGGTAAAGTAAATATTAAAGATAGTTATGCTATTATTAGAAATAATGAAATTTATTTACTTAATACTCATATTTCTTTATATGAAGAAGGAAATAGATTTAATCATGATGAAGATAGAACTAGGAAACTACTATTACATAAAAAAGAAATACTTAAATTAAAAGATAAATTAGAAATAGAAGGATATACATTAGTACCACTTAAAATATATTTTGTTAAGAATAAGGCTAAGGTTTTAATTGGAGTAGCTAAAGGTAAGAAGAATTATAATAAAAAAGAGACAATTAAAGAGAGAGATATTCAAAGAGAAATGGAAAAGAGTTTGAAATATAGATAATGGATAGAGTAATAGATAAAACGAAACTACTTATTAAGGCTTTTGAAGATAGTGATATTATAAGAAATTTAGATCATTATAAAACTTTAGTAGTTAATAATAAGAAACTGTTAGAATTAATAGATAAGTATAATAATAGTACTGATGACTATGAAAAGATATCTCTTAAAAAGGAAATATATACATATCCAGAATATAAGGAATATATGAAATATTATAATGAACTTTTTTACTATGTTATGAATATAAATAATAGATTTAAAAAATATACTGATGTAAGAGGGTGCACTAAATGAGAGTAATAAGTGGTTATTTAAAAGGTAGAAATATTGATGGTTATGATACTATAGGTACTAGACCTACGATGAATAGGGTAAAAGAATCTATGTTTGCAAGTATTCAAGAATATATAAATGATAGCTTAGTACTTGATTTATTTTCTGGTAGTGGAAGCCTTGGAATTGAAGCTATATCTATGGGAGCTAAGAAATGTTATTTTGTTGATAATGGTAGGGAGATATTAAATATATTAAGGAAAAATATTAATAATCTTAATATTGAAGAGAAATCCACTATTATTAATAAGGATTATAGAGAAGCTTTATTATATTTTAAAAATAATAATATTAAGTTTAATATTATTTTAGTGGATGCTCCTTATAAGATGGAAGCTATGAATGAGGTTATAGAATTAGTAAATAAATATAATCTACTAGAGGATAATGGAATATTGGTATTAGAATATAGTACTGATATATTAAAAGATAATTATAGTAATCTTAGATTACTTAAAAGTAAGAAATATGGTGATAAATATGTAAATATTTATCTTAAGGTAACCAATAAATTATTAAAGTATTGATATAATTTATTTGTAATTTAAATTACATTATGAAGGCATTCCCATTCCGCTTGAAGGGGGGGATGCTTTCTTATTTTCTTTAAAAAAAGTATAAATATTTATCTTGATATAATTGACTAATATTTTATTTTATGTTAATATTATCTTATAGGATAGAGGAGGATTAATATATATGAAAAAATTAAATAGAAAAGGATTTACTTTAATAGAACTACTAGCGGTTATCGTAATACTTGCTGTAGTATTAGTAGTAACTATACCATCAGTAATATCTTCAATGAATACCGCTAAGGGAAAACAACTTAAGAATTCTGCTGATAGTATAACAGAATGGTTTACTAAGCAATATGAATTAGCTACTTTAGGTTCTGATATGGTTGGAACTCCAGATGCTGCTTATACAACTTTTGTAAATACTTTTACTGATAAAAAGTTACCAACTAGTGATCCTAGTGCTGCAAATATGACTTCTGCGGTTTTAAAGGCTGCTGGTCTAACTGATGCAAGTAATATAGATGGAACAGTATATTTGAATGGTAATAAAATATGTATAAAACTTACTGCTAAAGATGGTAGCCAATTCTATAATAATGCTGATTCTACTAAAAACAGTGTTTCAGGCCCAGGTTGCTAATAGCTAATTAAGAGGAGAAATCCTCTTTTTATTTTTGGTAAAATATAGTATAATATATTTGGGTGATAAGAATGAGTTTGATAATAGGAAGTCATGTTTCTTATAAAAGTAATAATCAGTTAGTAGGAAGTGCTCGTGAGGCTATTGGGTATGGGGCTAATACGTTTATGTTTTATACTGGTGCTCCACAAAATACTAATAGGGGAGATATTAGGTCTGAATTTACGGATGAGGCTAAGAAGTTAATGGAAGATAATGGAATTGATATTAATAATGTTATTGTTCATGCTCCTTATATTGTTAATTTGGCTAATATGAATAATTTTAATTTTTCTGTTTCTTTCTTAAAAGAAGAGGTAAAAAGATGTAGTACTTTGGGAATTAAATATATGGTTCTTCATCCTGGATCAGCGGTTAATGTATCTAGAATAGAGGCTATTGAAAATATATCTAAGGGTCTTAATTTGATACTTGATAATGATTATGATGTTAAAATATTACTTGAGACTATGGCTGGTAAAGGTAATGAAATTGGTAGATCTTTTGAGGAGATTAGGGATATTATTGATAAAATTAACTTTCCTGATAAAATAGGGGTATGTTTGGATACTTGTCATCTTAATGATGCGGGATATGATATTGGTAATTTTGATAATGTTCTTGATTTATTTGATAATATTGTTGGTATTGATAAAATATATTGTGTACATATTAATGATAGTATGAATGTTATTAATAGTCATAAGGATAGACATGCTAATATAGGCTTTGGTACTATTGGTTTTGATAATTTACTTAGTGTTATTTATAATAAGAGACTTAGTGATATACCTATGATATTAGAGACTCCTTATGTTACTAAGGACGATAATTCTAAAGAGAAGATATATCCTCCTTATAAATATGAAATTGAAATGATAAGAAATAAGAAATTTGATAGTGAAATGATAAATAAGATAAGAGAAGGTTAATCTTCTCTTATCTTATTTGTAAAATTATCTATTATGTTTTTATATTTTGTTATTAGTTCTTCTATTTTGGTATATGTTAATGGTTTTACTTTGTATTTTATTTCAGATAGTGTTTTCTCTATGGGGTAATAGATAATATTTTTATAGTTTGTTTTGATATAATTATATACTATGTCTAACTCTTCTTTATCTAATTTTATTCCTTGTTTTTGGGCATAGTTATTAATATCTTCTTTTTTTAATTTGTTTATGTATTCTGTTATCATATAAATATTCATTATTTCACCTAATTAACTATATGTATATTTTTACTTTTTATGATATAATAATAAATGGAGGCTTTGTATGGGTAGAAAGTTTGGAAAAAAGGTGTTTTCTTTAGGTGATTTATTTACATTTAGAAGTAAGAAAATTAATAAAACTAGTAAGAAAAGAAAGAAAAGTAAACTTGAAATTAAGAAAAAAACAGGACCTATTAATAAGAAACATAAGTGTAATGATAAACATCTTGATGAGATTATGAATAGGAGATTTGGTTTGATTATTGTGTTACTTATTTCTATATATTTAGTTATTGGATGTAGACTTTTTAATCTTCAGATACTTAAGAATAGTGAGTATAATGATAAACTTGCTATGGCCACTGAAAAGACGATTGAAAGTACTAGTGCTCCAAGAGGTAGAATTTATGATAGGAATCATAAGTTACTTGTAGATAATGAGGGTATTAAAACTATTTATTATAAGAAACAAAATGGTATTACTACTAAGGAAGAGATTGAACTTGCTTATGAGGTTTCTAATAATATTGATATTGATTATTCTAAAATAGATGATAATAAACTTAAAGATTTTTATTATAAGTCTCATTATAAGGAATGTAGAAAAAAGATTACTGATGAGGAATGGGATTTATATAATAAGAGAAAACTTAATGATAAGGATATTGATAAACTTATATATGAGAGACTTGATGATGAAATTAGTGAATATACTGATAGTGATAAGAAGGCTGCGTATATTTATTATTTGATGAATAAGGGTTATTCTTATGCTGAGAAGGTTATTAAGAATAGTGATGTTACTGATGCTGAGTATGCTTATATTAGTGAGAATATTGATAATTTAAAGGGATTTAATACTAAGCTTGACTGGGAAAGGGTTTATTTGTATGGTGATACTTTTAAATCTATTCTTGGAAATGTTTCTTCTAATACGCAGGGTATTCCTTCGGAATTATCTGAGGAGTATTTGAAGAGGGGATATACTTTAGATGATAGGGTTGGTATTTCTTATCTTGAATATCAATATGAGGATTATTTGAGAGGAACTAAGGCTAAGTATAGGCTGCTAGCGGATAATAGTTATGAGCTTGTTAGTGAAGGTAAGAGGGGTAATGATATTGTTCTTACTATTGATATTGAACTTCAAAAGTACTTAGAAGAGGTTCTTAGTAATGAGGTATTAAATGCTAAGGGTGAACCTGGTACTCAGTATTATAATCGTTCTTTTGCTATTGTATCTGATCCTAATACTGGGGAGATATTAGCTATGGCAGGTAAACAAGCTGTTTTGAAAGATGGTTATTATCAAATTGTTGATTATACTCCGGGTATTGTTACACTTCCTGTTACTCCTGGTAGTGTTGTTAAGGGTGCTTCGATGATGGTAGGATATAAGTATGGGGCAATTGATATTGGTACTGTACTTAATGATGAATGTATTAAGATTAAGGATACGCCTCTTAAGTGTTCTTGGCAGACTATGGGACCTATTGATGATGTTTATGCATTGCAAAATTCTTCGAATGTATATCAATATAAGATTGCTATTAAGGTTGGTAATGGTAGTTATGAATATAATCAAGGATTAGTATTAGATGAGAGTGCATTTGATAAATATAGAGAAATGTATGCTGAGTTTGGTTTGGGAGAAAAAACGGGAATTGATCTTCCGGTAGAAAGTTTGGGATTCATGGGTAAGAGTAGACTTCCTGGTCATTTACTTGATTTCTCTATTGGACAGTATGATACTTATACACCAATACAGTTATCGCAATATATTAATACTATTGCAAATAATGGTGTTAGGCTTAAACCTTATTTATTAAAAGAGGTATATAAACCTAGTGATAGTGGTGATACTTTTGGTTCTCTAATATATAAGGCTAATGTTACGGAACTTGGTAAATTATCTGTAGAGAAGAAATATATAGATAGGGTAAGAGAAGGATTTTCTGCTGTTGTTACTAAGGGACTTGGTTATGGTTATATGGGTAACTATACTAATTCTGCTGGTAAGACTGGTACTAGTCAAAGCTTTATTGATACTGATGGTGATGGTAAAGTAGACACTGAAACTATTACTTCTTCATTTGTCGGATATTCTCCTAGTGATAATCCTAAAATGAGTATAGTAGTGGTATCTCCTGATATTAGTGTTCCGGATTCTACTACTTATGGTGTTACTAGAAATATATCTGCGCAAGTTGTAAATAAATATTTTGAACTTAACGGTTAGAGAAGAGACTAGTAAATAGTCTTTTTTCTTTATATTTGCATATATTATGGTTGTATGTAAAGAAATGTTTAAAAAGTACTTGACTAATTTATATAAAAATGTTATTATTAATTCGTTCGTGAATTTAGGTTTTACTATGGGTAAAACTTATATTTAAGATTGAAAATGAAACACCAGGATATGTGTAAGAAAGGAGTGATATAATGCCTACAATTAATCAGTTAACTAGAAAACCTAGAACTAAGAAAGTAAGAAAGAGTAAATCTCCAGTATTATTAGTAGGAAAGAATAGTATCCAAAAGAAACAAACTGTACAAGTTTCACCTCAAAAGAGAGGAGTTTGTACTAGGGTTGGTACTACTACACCTAAGAAACCTAACTCAGCTTTAAGAAAATATGCGAGAGTAAGATTATCTAATGGTATGGAAGTTACTTGTTATATTCCAGGTATCGGACACAACTTACAAGAACATAGTGTTGTTCTTATAAGAGGCGGAAGAGTTAAAGACTTAATCGGTGTTAGATACCATATTATTAGAGGTACTTTAGATACTGCTGGAGTTCAAAACAGAAAGCAAGGTAGAAGTAAGTACGGTGCTAAAAAAGATAAAAAATAATAATTATTAATAATATTGGAAGGAGGATAAACTATGAGAAAGAGACAAGCTACTAAAAGAGATGTTTTAGCGGATCCTATTTATAATTCTAAAGTGGTTACTAAACTTGTTAATCATATTATGAAAGATGGTAAAAAGGGTACTGCTCAAAAGATTATATATAATGCTTTTGATATAGTTAAAGAAAAAACTGGTGAAGATCCTATGGTAGTATTTAATAAAGCTATGGATAATATTAAGCCAGGACTTGAAGTTAAGTCTAGAAGAGTTGGCGGAGCTACATATCAGGTACCAGTTGAAGTTAAACCTGATAGAGCTCAAGCTTTAGCTTTTAGATGGTTAGCTCAATATGCAAGATTAAGAGGAGGTCATTCAATGGCTGAAAATCTTGCTAATGAAATTATTGATGCATCTAATGGAATTGGTGCATCTGTTAAGAAGAAAGATGATACTCATAAGATGGCAGAAGCTAATAAGGCATTTGCTCATTATAGATGGTAATTATTTGAGAAGGTTGACAATTTAAATAATGATAAATAATTACTAATAAATATAGAGTATAAAGGAAATTAATTGTAATGGATAATATGAAGAAGATTACTAGGCTTGAAGTTGAAACTGGTTTAGCTAAGTTACTTTTTTATACTAAAGTAAGTGTGTACTATGAACCATATCTACCATATCGTGATATTTTTGAAAAAATATTGAATATTGTAGAGAAATGGTTAACTTATTATGCTACTGATGGTGATTTGTCTAAAATGACTGATGATGAAGCAAAAAGTATAATAGAATTAGTTGATGAGATACCAGTTGAAGCTTATTGTTGTGACTATTATGAAGAAATAGAAAATTGGGTTGATATAGTAATTTACTATGGAAGTTGTCCGTTAAATGAAGCAGTTGATGAAAGTAAAATTACATTGAAGGGAAAAAACGAAAAAGATGAATAATTTTGATTAAAAAACAATAACTGAATGGTCATTGCGTTTACTTGATGTTAATATTTCTTTAAAATATCTGAGATTGAAATAGGAGATGATATTAATGATTTATAGAAATAGATTTGATGATTTTATGTATGATAAAAGCGTTATAATGAAGAGGATAACTATATGAAAACTCATCTTATAAACATTAAAAATGATTTGAAATTGTTGCTAGAAACTTCGGGTTATAAGTATGATAAAAGCGAAATAAATTTAATTCAAGAAATAATAGAACAATTAATAAATGATTTAAATAATGATTTGACTATACTTCAGTTTGATTTTGAAAAAATTAAAAGGTTATCAAATATGGTTTATGATCTTAATTATAATAACGATTTTTGTAGTTTAACTGATCATATAAGTAATGAATTATACTCATTTGAATTTTTACTTGAAGAAAAACTTAAGGAAACAAAAAAAGGAAGTGATTAAAATATGGAAAAAAATAAATTTGGTGTGAAACATGATGATGGTCATTATTCTAAAATGACAGGAAATGATAAAAATGTGTCATATTCAATATATGATAAAAATCCGTCTCTTCCTGGTCATAAGGGCACTCATATTAATTATAATACCGAAACCGGAAAGGGTAGTATTGTAGAACATGATGAAAATGGCAATACAACTAGAACTGATACAAGTTGCTATTTAACTACTGCTTGTATGAAACATTATTTAAGTAATTTTGACGATAATTGTTATGAACTTTCTGTACTTAGATGGTTCAGAGATAATTTTGTTTCTGAAGAAGATATAAGGCATTATTATAGTACTGCACCTTATATCGTTGAAGGTATAGAAAATGATTGTAATAAAGATATTGTTTATGATTATATTTATGATAATGTGGTAGATTATTGCGTTACTGCTATCGAAAATGGGAATTATATTGAAGCATATAATAGATATAAAAATAGTATTATTGATCTTGAACAAGTATATGCAAGAAAAGAATTAGTCAAGAGACTTGTTAAAACCTTAAGTTAATAATTACTAATAAATTAAATAATAAAAGAAAGGAAAAAGAATTATGGCTCGTGAAATAAGCTTAGATCATACAAGAAATATTGGAATTATGGCTCATATTGATGCTGGTAAGACTACTTGTACTGAGAGAATTTTGTTCCATACTCATAAGATTCATAAGATTGGTGAAACTCATGATGGTGAATCGCAAATGGACTGGATGGCTCAAGAGCAAGAGAGAGGTATTACTATTACTAGTGCCGCTACTACTGCATTTTGGAAGGGTTATAGATTTAATATTATTGATACTCCAGGACACGTTGACTTTACTATTGAAGTTCAAAGAAGTTTAAGAGTACTTGATGGTGCTGTTTTACTTATTGATGCTCAAGCTGGTGTTGAACCTCAAAGTGAAACTGTATGGAGACAAGCAAATGAATATGCTGTACCTAGAATTATCTTTGCTAATAAGATGGATAAAATGGGAGCTGACTTCTATTTTAGTTTAGGTACTATTAAAGATAGATTAGGGGCTAATAGTGCTGCTATACAATTGCCTATTGGTGCTGAATCTGATTTTAATGGTGTAATTGATCTTGTTACTATGAAAGCATACCATTTTGATGGTAAACAAGAAGAAAATTATACTGAAATTGATATTCCAGAGGATATGAAAGATAAGGCTTTGGAATATAGAAATATGTTAATTGAAGCTGCTGCTGATTTTGATGAAGAATTAATGATGAAATATCTTGATGGTGAGGAAATTGGCGTAGATGAACTTAAGAAAGCTATCAGAAAAGGTGTATTAAAAGCAGAATTCTTCCCTGTTATGTGTGGAACTGCTTTGGGTAATATGGGTGTTAAGTTATTACTTGATGCTGTTGTTGATTATTTACCTGCTCCTACAGATGTTGCTTCTATTGAATGTACTGATCCTAAGGGTAATGTTGTTCTTAGACATCCATCTGATTCTGAACCTTTTACTGCTTTAGCATTTAAGATTGCTACTGATCCATTTGTAGGAAGACTTACTTTCTTTAGAGTATATTCTGGTACTTTAAAGAGTGGTTCTTATGTGCTTAACTCTACTAAGAATGTTAAGGAAAGAATTGGTAGAATACTACTTATGCATGCTAATCACAGAGAAGAGATTCCTGAGATTTATGCTGGTGAAATTGGCGCTGCTGTAGGTCTTAAGAATACTACTACTGCTGATACTTTATGTGATGAAAAGAAACCTGTAATAATGAAAGGTATGGAATTTCCTGAACCTGTTATTACTCAGGCTGTTGAACCTAAGACTAAGGCCGACCAAGAAAAGATGGGTATTGCTCTTCAAAAACTTGCTGAAGAGGATCCTACATTTAGAATGCATACTGATCCAGAAACTGGTCAAACTACTATCTCTGGTATGGGTGAATTACACCTTGATATCATTGTAGATAGAATGAGAAGAGAATTTAATGTTGAAGCTACTGTTGGTGCTCCAATGGTTGCTTATAGAGAAACTATTACTCAAATGGGTGAGTGTGAAGGTAAGCATATTAAACAATCTGGTGGACGTGGTCAATATGGTCATGTTTGGATTAGATTTGAACCAAATCCTGAAAAAGGTTATGAATTTGTTGATAATATTGTTGGTGGTGTTGTTCCTCGTGAATACATCTCTGTTATTGATAAAGGATTACAAGATGCTATGCAAACTGGTATTCTAGCTGGATATCCTATGGTAGACGTTAAGGCTACATTATTTGATGGATCTTACCATGATGTAGACTCATCTGAAATGGCATTTAAGATTGCGGCTTCACTTGCTTTAAAAGAAGCTAAAAATAAATGTAAACCAGTATTACTTGAACCAATAATGAAAGTAGTAGTTACTGCTCCTGATGAATATACTGGTGCGGTAATTGGTGACTTAACTGCTAGACGTGGTAAACCACAAGGACAAGAATCAAGAGGTAATGCTATTGCATTTACTGCAATGGTACCACTTGCTGAAATGTTTGGTTATGCTACTAGTTTAAGAAGCTCTACTCAAGGTAGAGGTAACTATGTAATGGAACTTGATCATTACGAAGAAGTTCCTAAATCAATCGCTGATGAAATCATCAAAAAAAATGGTGGAAATTAGTAAAAATACTTGAAAAAATATCATAATATGATAAAATAGAATATGTAATATTAAGAAAGAGAGGAAATTATAATGGCAAAAGAAAAATTTGATCGTTCAAAACCACACGTTAACATTGGTACTATTGGACATGTTGACCATGGTAAAACTACTTTAACAGCTGCTATTACTAAAGTATTAGCTGCTAAAGGTGGAGCTGAATTTATGGATTATGCTAATATCGATAAAGCTCCAGAAGAAAGAGAAAGAGGAATCACAATCAACACTGCACACGTTGAATATCAAACTGCAAAGAGACACTATGCTCACGTTGACTGTCCAGGACATGCTGACTATGTTAAAAACATGATCACTGGTGCTGCTCAAATGGATGGTGCTATCCTTGTTATTGCTGCAACTGATGGTCCTATGGCTCAAACTAGAGAGCACATCTTACTTGCTAGACAAGTTGGTGTACCTAGAATGGTTGTATTCTTAAACAAATGTGATATGGTTGATGATGAGGAATTATTAGACCTAGTTGAAATGGAAGTAAGAGAATTACTTACTGAATATGGATTTGATGGAGATAATACTCCAATTATTAGAGGTTCTGCTCTTAAAGCTCTTGAAGGTGATCCTAAGTATGTTAAGGCTATTGAAGACTTAATGGATGCTGTTGATGAATGGATTCCAACTCCAGAAAGAGATAATGACAAACCATTCTTAATGTCTATTGAAGACGTATTTACTATTACTGGTAGAGGAACAGTTGTTACTGGTAGAGTTGAAAGAGGACAATTAAAACTTAATGATGAAGTTGAAATCGTTGGATTAAAACCTACTAAGAAGACAGTTGTTACTGGTATTGAAATGTTTAGAAAACAACTTGATTTCGCTGAAGCTGGAGATAATGCTGGTGTATTATTAAGAGGTATTGATAGAAGTGAAGTTGAAAGAGGACAAGTTCTTGCTAAACCTGGATCAGTTCATCCACATAAGAAATTTAAAGCACAAGTTTATGTACTTTCTAAAGAAGAAGGTGGAAGACATACTCCATTCTTTACAAACTACAGACCTCAATTCTATTTCAGAACTACTGATGTTACTGGTGTAGTTACATTACCAGAAGGAACTGAAATGGTTATGCCTGGTGATAACGTTACTATGACAGTTGAATTAATTGCTCCAATCGCAGTTGAAAATGGTACTAAATTCTCTATTAGAGAAGGTGGACACACTGTTGGTGCTGGATCAGTTACTGAAATTATTGAATAATTGAATTAAGGATACTCAAATGAGTATCTTTTTTTTGACTTTATTTAGTTATTTTGTTATAATATTATGATGAAAAAGAGGAGGTATTGTATGAAAGTTAAATATACTTTGTTACATAATGATAAGAATACTAAAGCTAGATATGGAACTCTTGAGACTAATTATGGTAAGTTTGAAACTCCTATGTTTATGCCAGTTGGAACACAAGCTACTGTTAAAACTTTAGATACGTCAGAACTTAAGGAAATTGGATCTGCGGTAATTTTGTCTAATACTTATCATTTATGGCTTAGACCGGGTGCTGATATTGTTAAAAAGGCTGGAGGATTACATAAATTTATGAACTATGATGGGCCTATATTAACTGATAGTGGTGGCTTTCAAGTATTTAGTTTGGCTAAGAAGAAAGATATTAGTGAAGAAGGAGTTATTTTTAAGAGTCATTTGAATGGTGAAAAGTTATTTTTGACTCCAGAAAAGAGTATTGAAATTCAGAATAAACTTGATAGTGATATTGCTATGAGTTTTGATGAATGTCCTCCTTATCCTGCTACTTATGAATATATGAAGAATAGTGTTGAAAGAACTCTTAGATGGGCTAAGAGAGGTAAAGATGTTTTTGATAATCCTAATCAGAGTTTATTTGGTATTGTTCAAGGCGGGGAATTTGAAGATTTAAGAGAATGGTCTTGTAAGGAGACGGTTAAGCTTGGTTTTGATGGTTATTCTATAGGTGGTACTTCAGTTGGTGAAGATAAACCTACGATGTATAAGATGATTGAATATGGTATTAAGTATTTACCTGATAATAAACCTAGATATTTAATGGGTGTAGGAGAACCTACTGATTTGTTTGAAGGAGTAGAAAGAGGCGTTGATATGTTTGATTGTGTTCTTCCTACTAGACTTGCTAGACATGGACATGCTTTTACTAAATATGGTAAGATTAATTTGAAAAATGCTAAATATAAAGAAGATTTTACACCAGTAGATAGTGATTGTGATTGTAAATGTTGTAAGAATTATACTAAAGCTTATATTAGACATTTATTAGTGGCTAATGAGACTTTAGGTCAAAGACTTTTATCTATTCATAATTTGAGATTTTTAATTAGAATAATGGAGAATATTAGAGAGGCTATAAAGGAAGATAGATTCCTAGAATTAAAAGAAGATTTTTATAAGAACTATAAGGGTGATAATAATGAAAAATAATGAATGCTTTGTTAAATTAATACCTATGGATAATATTAATTTTCTTGATTTAAGAAAATTTGCTAAGAATTATTATGAAAATGGTGATTTATTGACTTCTAGTAAAAATTTTTCAGTGCTTAATTTTTGCTTTTCTGATGGTATTAATGTATGTGCTATAGAAAAAGATGATAGATTATATGAAAAGATGACTAATAAAGAAATATCTTTGAATGGTATTGATAGTATTAAAGATGGTTTTATTGCTATTAAAAGTAGTTCTTTGGAGGTTAGTAATGATGATAAGGGTATTATTGCCTTCTTGGAAATGTGTAAAAATAGAAAAAATAATGTTGACCGTCAAGTTAAAGAATATACTTTTGATGTTATGAGCAATGATTCACTTGTTATTAAGTATATGAATGATATATTGGATAAAGATAAAGCTATTTCTTTTAGAAGAGTATATATTTATAATAATGACTTAGAAGAAATTAAAAGTTATATTATGCCTTTAAAGAAAATTGATAATATAGATAAAACTATATATACTGATATTACTTTTGGTTATGAATTTGATAAGGATAATGAATATATAATGGTTTCTGATATGAATATTATACCTGATATTAATGATTTTGATATTATATCTGGTGTATATGATTTTATTAATGATAGGGATTGTGTTTGCAGAGAATTTGATGATGTTCTTGGTACTAAGAATAATAAGGTTAGAATATATAATAAGTAATATAAATATTTATTTTTGATGGATTTAGAGGTGGATATAGTGAAAAATAAGAAGATTAATGTTCAAAAAGCAATTAAAATGACTTATAAGGAAAATAAGAGAAGTTCTTTGGTTATTTATTTGGTTTTGAGATTTTTGGTTATTATATGTATGATATTACAAATATTAAGAGGAGATTTGAATAATGCTTTATTATGTTTGTTGTCTCTTATATTATTGTTTGCTCCTTTATTTATTCAAAATAAGTTTGAGATTACTTTGCCTAATGATTTAGAAATTGCTATTTATTTATTTATTTTTTCTGCTGAAATATTAGGGGAAATTGATAATTTTTTTGGTATAATTCCTTATTGGGATATTATATTACATACTATTAATGGTTTTTTAGCTACTGCAGTTGGTTTTTCTTTAGTTGATTTATTAAATAAAAATAGTAAGAATATTAATTTGTCACCATTTTATTTGTGCTTGGTTGCTTTTTGTTTTTCTATGACTATTGGTGTGTTATGGGAATTTTTTGAATATGGTTGTGATAAGTTTTTAAATGTTGATATGCAAAAGGATACGGTTATACAGAAGATTTCTTCGGTTGCTTTGAATCCTGATGGTGAGAATAAGGCTGTTGTGGTTGATGATATTGGTAAAACTATTATTTATGATACTAATGGTGATGTGCTTCAGGTAATTGATAATGGTTATTTAGATATTGGTTTAAATGATACGATTGAAGATTTATTTGTTAATTTTATTGGTGCTATTGTATTTAGTTGTTTTGCTTTTTTTGATTTGAAACATAATAGAAGTAATTCTTTTATTAATAGATTTGTTCCTACTAAGGGTAATAATAAGCTTATTAAATCTATTTAATTTGTTATATTATGGTGAATATGGTGAGTAGATAATTAACTTGTAGTAAATTTATTCTGTTTTATAACTGAAAAATGATGTACACAAATGGTACATTCTTTTTTGTTTATCTATATGCTATTATTTATGTATAGGAGGTTTATTATGAATAAAGAAATAACAATGGCATGTAGAGATGGACAACTTAGACCGGGATATGGAATAACAGAGGAATTAACAATGGCATGCAGAGATGGACAACTTAGACCAGGATATGGAATAACAGAGGAATTAACAATGGCATGCAGAGATGGACAACTTAGACCGGGATATGGAATAACAGAGGAATTAACAATGGCATGCAGAGATGGACAACTTAGACCAGGATATGGAATAACAGAGTTGGAACGCAAAAATGAAAAACCAAAAATTTACAAGAAAGTTGCTTAATGCAACTTTTTTAGAGGTGTTGTTATGATTAATAGAAAAATTAATAATATTGACGTTATGATAGATGAACGTAATGCTGCATTATATATAGATACTCAAAATAAAGTTGATTTTAAATATGGAAATATAGATGAAATATTAAATTTTTTTTATAATAAAACTTATTCTCCATTGTCTGTTTATTTTGAATTAACTAATTGTTGTAATTTTAATTGTCCTTTTTGCTATATAAATATACCGAAAGAAAAGAAAGTTTTTCTTGATACAAAGTCTCTTTTGGAAAATATAGATTATTTAACTGATAATGGGATGTTATTTGCTACATTATCAGGTGGAGAATGTTTGCTACATAAGGATTTTAATATAATATATGAGTATTTGTGTAAAAAAGGAATTTTAGTTAATATTTTAACTAATGGTTCATTAATTGACAATGAAAAAATCAAATTATTTAAAAAATACAAACCGTTTAAAGTTGAAATTTCTATTTATGGAAAAGATAATGTTACGTACTATAATAATACTATACAAGATCATATTGGATTTGAAAATATTATTAATAATTGTAAAAAATTACAAGATAATAACATTAATGTGATTTGCAAAATGCCTATTAATAATATTACTTCTAATAGTTTTTTTGATGTATTATATTTTACAAAAAAAAATGATATACCATTTTACTATTCCGATGAATTGTTTAATAAATATTCAGGTGAAGATAACAAACAATATCTAATTAAGGGAAGTTCGAAAGTAAAAGACTTTATTAAAAATAATAATCTTTCATATATGAGTAATTTAGATTTGAATTATTGTGGTGAGAAAAAATGTTTTGATTGTAAGGCTGGTAAATATTCAATGATTATATCATATGATAATTATATTTATCCGTGCTTTGAATTTAGACAAATCAAAAATGCTAGATTTAAAATTGATGGAAATTTTAAACAGGCTTTAGCAAAAATGATAGAATATATTAATTTATATAAGAATAACATAATTTCAAAATGTGATAATTGTTTAAATTACTCAATATGTCAAGATTGTGTTATTAATTTTATTAAAAATGAATTTAATTGTGATATATATACCGAATTGAGAAATAATATTTTAGATTATAAAAAGGAGACTAAATTAAATATGAAAAATAAATACGATACTAAAGAATTAGAATGTGAAAGATTGGTTTTAAAAAAAGGTACTAGTGAAGATTGCATTAAAGTATATGAATATGATATGTTAAAGTGTAGGGGAGTAGGAGGTATTAATGTATTAGAAAAGTCTTTAAACAAAATAGATTTTATTGGTAGTGATAGTGAGAAATATTATGATGAATGTATTAAGAATAGGATGTATGATTGGTATGTTTATTTAAAAGACGGTACTCCTATTGGAAATGTAGTAGCGGACAGAGAAGATAATAGTATTAATTCAATAGAGTTATCTTTTAATATGCATCCTAACTATTGGAGAAAAGGGTATATGACTGAAGCGGTTAAGTGTATTATTAATTATTTATTAGATAATTATTATGATAATATTATTATTGGTTATGATACTGGTAATGTTAGGAGTAAGTCATTTATAGAAAAACTGGGTTTTAATTATTATAAAACTATTAAGAATGTTTATGAAAAAAATGGTATTATGATTGATACTACTTTGTTAATTATGAATAAAAATGATTGGAATTTATAATGTCTCAATACTTTTTATTTTGTAATATATTTTTAATAAGCTTATTAAATCTATTTAATTTGTTATTATGATAGACTTTTTTATATAAATTTGATACAATTATTATTGTAAGGAAAGTGATGGTATGTATTGTATTAATTGTGGTAATAAATTAGATGATGGGGCTATATTTTGTTCTAAATGTGGTATTTATACTGATGATTATATTAAAAATAAAGATGATAAACCTAGTTTTATATTAGAATTCTTTTCTTTCTTTGTTCCTTTATTTGGTCTTATTATGTATTTGTCTTTGAATAATAGTAAGCCTAATAGGGCATGTTTATGTGGTAAATTTGCTTTGTTTGGTTTTATTGTGAATATTCTTATATTTGTGATTACTTTTATAGGAATTGTTATTCATGGGGGTAGTATTCCTGGTGTTAATGTTTAAGTCTTGTATTTTTATTGATTTTATGTTAGAATATTAGTTGTAAAAAAAGGAGATTTTATGGAAGATATTATATTAAGTACTGAAGAGAAGATGATGTTATCGATTGAGGCATTAGAAAATAGATTTTTAAATGTTAGAGCGGGTAGAGCTAATCCTAGTATGCTTGATGGGGTTATGGTAGAGTATTATGGTACTCCTACTCCTATTAAGAGTTTAGCAAATATCTCTATACCGGAGGCTAGACAATTATCTATTAAACCTTTTGATAGATCTTGTTTGGGTGCTATTGAGAAGGCTATTTTTGAGGCTAATTTAGGTGTTACTCCTAATAATAATGGAGAGGTTATATTTATTGTTATTCCTCCTCTTACTGAGGATAGAAGACGTGAACTTGTTAAACAGGTTAAACAAATTGCTGAAGAGGGTAAGATTGCTCTTAGAAATATTAGGCAGGATGCTAATAAGGCACTTGAAAACTTAGAATTACCTGAAGATGAAGAAAAAAGGGGTAATGAAAAGGTACAAGAGTTGATTAATGAATATAATAAAATTATTGATGAGAAATTAAAGGAAAAAGAAAAAGATTTGATGACTATATAGTTATGTGGGGGTGTTTGGTTATGAAGAAGATTTTTATTCCTTCAATGGATGATTTATATAAAATGCAGGATATGCATATAAATATATTACCATATTTATATGCTAAGGCTATTGAAAGATTATGTATTGAGTATAATAATTATCCTAAGATGGGGAGTATACTAAGAAATGAATATAAATATTTACGTGAAGATCCAGTTATTGCTAAGGCTATATGTATGATGTATCCTAGTGAGATTATGTATTCTGATATTGTTAAATATGATGCTGGTTTAGCTATGAAATTAATTAGTGAACCTAAGAATAATGATATTTATAGATTGGATAATATTTCTTATTTTGGTAATAATTTGGATAGTAATTTATTAATTCAAAAAGAAGTTATAAGAATATTATATAATGAGATTTATAGTAATCCTAAGTATCGTTTTGAGTATAAGAATAGTAATATTTTAGATGATATTTTTATGGGAAGATTTAATACAACATTATTTTTAGATGATATTACTAAAAAGCAGCTTGGTTATATTGAACCATATTATGGTTTAGATAGTGATATGTTATCTAATATGATGGAACGTTATGTGAATAGATATGGTATTGATTATACGTCTAATAATAATGATATATTAACTAATCAAACTATAGAGGTTAAAAGATTATTTAGATGTATTGATAGAAAATAAGACGATGATAAGGAAATAGTAATATTAAAGATGCTTTATAGAGAGTTAAGAATGGTGGAAGCTTGACATGATATTTAATATGAATTCACCCTTTAGTTTTAACCGTTTATCTGGTTATAGATTTGAGTGTATAACAATTGTTATAAAGAAAGGTGGTACCACGGATATTATTCGTCCTTTTATGGTACTATCTTTTTATTTTTAGGAGGAATATGGGATATAATATTGATTATTTACTTAGATATGTATCTATGGATACATATAATAAAATTATAAATAGTAATAATGATTATGTATTAGGATTACTTAGTGATAATTATATTGATGTTAATCTTAATATTAAATATTTAATTAAATATGGGGTATCTAATATAGATAAGATTGTTTATAATAATATTAATGATTTTATTGTTAGTCATAGTGAATTTATTAATGTTATTAAGAATTATGAGAAGAGTTTATCTAAAGATGAAATTATAATGTTATATGAAAATAAATAGGAGGATATGATGAATAAGATTGATGATGTTAAAAAATTAATTGAAGAGAAGTTAATTGGTATTAATAGTATGGAAGAATTAAATGCTATTAAGAGTGAGTTTTTGGGTAAGAAGGGATTTATTACTGAACTTCAGGGTTTGATTAAAGAAGTAGAAAATGATAAGAAAAAGGAATTTGGTATGAAATTAAATGAGGTTAAATCTTTATTTAATTCTAAGTATGAAGAAATTAAAAGTAAAATAGAAGAGGATATTATTAATAAGAGATTGGAAGAAGAGGCTATTGATGTTACTCTTCCTAGTGATGGTATTTGTACTGGTTCTTTACATCCTTTTAATAGAATTATTGAAGAAGTAGAGGATTTGTTTGTTTCTATGGGATATGATGTGGTTGATGGTCCTGAACTTGAGACTGATGAGTATTGTTTTAAGAGGCTTAATGTTCCGGAGGGACATCCCGCTAGGGATATGCAAGATACTTTTTATATTACTAATGAGTATTTACTTAGAACACAGACTAGTTCTAGTCAGGCTCATACTATGGAAGATAGTATTTCTAAAGAACCTATTAGAATGATATGTCCTGGTAAGGTATATAGAAGAGATGATGATGCTACGCATTCTCATCAATTTGGACAGGTTGAAGGACTTGTAGTTGATAAGGATATTTCTCTTGCTGATCTTAAGGGAACACTTGAAATATTTGCTAAGAAATTAATAGGAGAGAATACTAAAGTAAGATTTAGACCTAGTTATTTTCCTTTTACTGAGCCTAGTGTTGAGGTTGATTTATCATGCTTTAAATGTGGTGGTAAGGGATGTAATTTATGTAAGGGGACTGGCTTTATTGAGGTATTAGGAGCTGGTATGGTTCATCCTGATGTACTTAGAATGGGTGGTTATGATCCTAAGGTATATACTGGGTTTGCTTTTGGTACTGGTCTTGATAGGCTTGCTATGTTTAAATATAATATTCCTGATATTAGGTATTTATATACTAATGATATTAGAATGCTTAAACAATTTGATAGAAAGGATGAGGAATAATGTTATTAAGTAGAAAGTTTGTAAGTGATTATATTGATTTGCCCAAAGATGAGAATATTCATGATATTGCTGAAAAGATGACTAGTATAGGTAATGAATATGATTATGAAGGTAAGTTAATACCTTGTAGTGGTTTGGTTATTGGTAAGATTATTGAGTGTGAGATGCATCCTGATTCTACTAAATTACATATATGTAAGGTTGATGTTGGTAATAAGGTACTTCAGATTGTATGTGGGGCTCCTAATGCTAGATGTGGTATTAAGGTAATAGTAGCAATGGATGGGGCAACTCTTCCTGATAAAACTATTAGGAAATCTCTTTTAGCGGGATATGAGAGTAATGGTATGTTATGTTCTTTAGGAGAACTTGGACTTGATCATAAGTATTTAAAACAAAGTGATTTGGATGGTATTTGTGAACTTGATAATGATGCTCCTATTGGGGAGGATCCTATTAAGTATTTGAAACTTGATGATGAAGTTATTGATTTTGAACTTACTTCTAATAGGGGTGATTTACTTAGTATATTAGGTATGGCATATGAACTTGGTGCTATATATAATACTAAGGTTAAAGATATTGATTTATCTTATAAAGAGAATAATAATAATATTAAAGATTTATTATCTTTGAATGTTAAAACTAATGAATGCTCTTTATTCTTAGTTAAAAAGGCTATTAATGTTACTATTGGTGAGAGTCCTGATTTTATTAAGAATAGGCTTATTGCTTCTGGTATTAGACCAATTAATAATGTTGTAGATATTTCTAATTATGTAATGCTTGAAACTGGACAACCGCTTCATTTTTATGATGCTGATAAGCTTGGTAGTTCTATTGGGGTAAGAATGGCAAATAATGATGAGGAAATAACTACTTTAGATGGTGAAAAGAGAATTCTTAATGATAATGATTTGGTTATTATTAATGATATGAATACTCCTATTGGATTAGCGGGAGTTATGGGTGGTTTATCTACTGAAGTAGAGAGTGATACTAAGAATATAGTAATAGAGAGTGCTATATTTAATCCGACATTAATTAGAAAGACTTCGAAGAAGATACTTAGAAGTGAAGCTTCTAATAGATTTGAAAAGGGCCTTGATCCTAATAGAACTTATATGGCTATTGAAAGAAGTATGCATTTACTTGAGAAATATGCTGGTGCTACTATTATTGGAGGATTATTAGAATATAAGGATATAGATATTAATGATAAGGAAATAACTATTACTTATGATAAGATTAATAAAGTACTTGGTACTGATTTGGATAAAGATACAATACTTGATACTTTAGATAGATTAGAATTTACTTATATAACTAATAAAGAAGAAGTAACTATTAGAGTTCCTTCTAGAAGAATTGACATTAATATCGAAGAGGATATTATTGAAGAAGTTGGAAGGATATATGGTATTGATAATATTCAAGGTAGAAACATGAATCTTTCGGTAAGAAGTGGTCATGTAGATAAAACTAATAGAAGTATTAGACATTTGCTTTGTGATTTAGGACTTAATGAGACTCTTACTTATACTCTTATTAAAGAAGATGATGTATATAAATATACTACTGATAGTTTTGATATGGTTAAGATATTGGATCCTATGACTTTAGATAGATGTACTTTAAGATATAGTCTTATTCCTTCACTTTTATCTATATATGATTATAATATTAAAAGGGGTATTACTGATATTAATTTATTTGAAATAGGTAAGGGCTTTTATAATAAGAATAATATATATGGGGAAGAAGAGAGATTATCTATTCTTATGAGTGGTAATTATTATCATACTTTGGGTAATATTAGGAAAGTAGATTTTTATGTTATTAAGGGAATAGTAGAAAGATTACTTAATTATTTAGGCTATAATGGTAGATATTATTTTAAAGTAATGGATCTTCCTAGTGAATTACATCCTGGTGTTAGTGCTTCTATATATATTGATAATAAAAAAATAGGAATTATTGGTAAGATACATCCTAATGTGACTAAAGATAATATTTTTGTTAGTGAGATTAATTTATCATTACTTAAGAGTATTAGAACTTCTAAAATGAAATATAAAGAGATTAGTAAATATCCTTCTATATCTAAAGATGTTGCTTTCTTACTTAGAGATGATATTACTTCAGAAGAAGTAATTAAGGCTATTAAGAAAGCTGGAGGTAGATTACTTACTAAGATAGAGGTATTTGATTTATATAAGGGTATAGGTACTCCTGAAAATATGAAATCTTTAGCATTTAAGTTATATTTTGAAGATCCTAATAAGACTTTGACTTTAGATGAGGTTATGCCTATATTTGAAAAGATTATTACTGAGATTGAAAAGAAATATAATGCTAGTGTAAGAAGCAGTTAAGTCTGCTTCTTTTTATTGACACAGATAGTTATTAATGATAAAATTATAATGTAATATAAAGTAGGTGACATTATGAGTACTAAGAAAAATATTAAGGAAATAATGAGTAAAAGATATATTCAAATTGGTATATTAATAGTATTAATATCTTTAGTAGGTTTAATGGGTACTTATGCTTGGTTTACTTGGAAAAGTTCTAGTAATACTAATGTTACTTTATCGATAGGTAATTTAGCTGATGTAACTTTTACTAGTGGTCCAGATATTAATATATCTAATTTAGCTCCTGTATATAATTATACTGATGGAGTAAGTACTACTTTTGTTATGAAAAATAATAGTACCACTAATAATCTTAATTATGAAATAAAATTAGATGTAACTAGTATTTCTAATGAACTTAAGAGTGAATCATTTAAATATACTTTATTAAAAGATAATAAAGTAGTACAAACTGGTAATCTTAAGAATGCAGTAAATGGTAAAACTTTAACATTAAATACTGGCTTATTAGCTAAAGGTAGTACTTCTAATTATAAACTATATTTCTGGATAGATGGTAATATAGAAAATAGTTCTAGTATGATGAATAAGTCTTTAGTTGGTATGATAGATGTAGGGGAAAAAACTACATATATAAATAATTTATATAATAATAGTACTAAGACACCAGTAACAAATAATAGTATTACATATCAGTATGATACTAAAAATAACCTAATGCAAGATACTGCAGGTAATATAAGATACTATGGAGCCTCTCCTAATAACTATATATATTTTAATTGTGATAGTTATCCTAGTACTAACTGTGAACTATGGCGAATAATAGGAGTATTTGATGGTAAAATAAAACTAATGAGAAATAAATCAATAGGTGATATGGCATATGATGATGATAGGCATGATACGTATCTTCAGCAACTTACTAGTAATGATAATAATTCAGCGGTTAAGATGCTTCAATATGATAATGATAGTGAAGTTACTGCTAAACTATTGGCAGTACCTGATTCTGGTGATGGTCAAAACGATTATAGTAGTTCATCGCTTCAAAAAATCCTTAACAATTATTATTATAATAAATTAAATTATACTGGCACTATTACTTATGATTTTACTAATACAGGTATAAAAAATGATACAACAAGAAATATGATAGCAGAGACAACATGGAATCTTGGAGGATGGGATACATCTAATATATATTCTAATGTAATGTATGAAAAAGAAAGGGGAACAACAGTAATATCAAATCCTAGTGATGGTATAACTAGAACAACCACATGGACTGGTAAAATAGCTCTAGCATATCCATCAGATTATGGCTTTGCTACTGATTTAAGCAAATGTTCTCAAACTTTATCTAATTATGACAGTAGTACTGACTCATATGCATGTCGTAACAATGATTGGATGTATTCTATTATTACTAATTCTGGGAGCGGCTATGGATGGTTATTAACCCCTAGTTCCAGTGATGCGTACGTTGCGTTCAACGTGAACTCGGATGGCTATGTTGGCAGCCACAACGACGTCATCAACTACGTCTATATTGAGTATGGGGTCGCTCCAGTCCTTTATCTGGGTTCTGATCAAGATATAGTGGCAGGGGACGGTTCACAAAGTAATCCATATAAGTTAACTGGGAATTAATTTAATGTAATAAAAAAATAGGTTTTGATAACCTATTTTTTATATACATTCTACATATGTATCGTCTAGACATCTTAGTATGCAGCAGCAACCTAGATTTATTGTGAAGAAAGAATTGGTTGCTTCGTAAGGAAATACGCTTGATACATCGGTATTTGGTGCTAGTACTCTACATGTAGCACAGCATCCGTCTAATTTTTCTAACCTAAATACTGTAGATGTAGTTGTTACTGCTGGATCTTTACTTATTGGCATTGCTAATGGTGTTCCACCATTACCACAAGTATATAGAACGATTGGTCTAGTATTATAACACAAGCTACTATTTTGTCCTAAAAAGCCTCTATCACATGTTTCTAAACAGCAGTCATTTTGACATACGCTTTGTTGTAATATTAGAATAACTTTTAGGATATCCGCGATGCAATTCTCACAAGTGTTATTTTCATTGTTACACATATAATCCACCCCTTTTTTATATTCAATATAACTTATGTTAATTAATTATAAAAATGCACTACTAATACCTAGTATTTTATAATATTTTTATCTATTTGTCATATATAGTATTATGAGACTGGTTAGAATTTTGGATAATTATATTAATGATAAGAAGTTTAGTATGATATATACTAATGGTGGTATTGATATTGTTAATTATAGTGAAATACTTGATTTTTCTTCTAGTAAGATATCTATTAGATATAATAAATGTATTTATTATATCTATGGGGATGATTTGGTTATATCTAAGATGATGGATGATGAGATATTTATATGTGGTAGTATTGGTAAGATTATTTTTGAATAGAAATGGGCTGATATTATGAAGAAGAAGTTATTATATATTTTTTCTAGTAATGTTAAGATTAGGGTTAGTGGTAGGAATATTAATTTGTTTATTAAGAGGCTTATTAAAAATAATATTAATGTTATTAGGGTAATACCTGTTAGTTATAAAGAGGTATTACTTATAGTGGATTATAATGATATAGAGAAGATTGATAGAATTAAGACTATATATAAAGTTGAAATTGTTAAGTATTATGGTAAACTTAGGTTACTTAGATTTATTAAGAAGAATATTTTTATTATTTCTTTTTTAATTATTGGTATTATTATGATATATGTACTATCTAATATTATATTTAGTATCGATATTATTCATTCTAATAGTAATATTATATCTTTAGTAGATAGTGAACTTAGGAGTCATGGTATTAGGAAATATGGGTTTGTTAAGAGTTATGATGAGATTGAAAAAATTAAGAAAGATATATTAGATGATAATAGAGATAGTTTGGAATGGTTAGAAATTATTAGAAGTGGTACTAAGTATATTGTTAGGGTAGAAGAGAGAATTATTAATAGTGATATTAATAGTGATAATAATTATAGTATAGTGGCTAAGAAGAATGCTGTTATTAAAAGTATTATTGCTTATAATGGAGAGAAAGTAAAAGAAGTTAATTCTTATGTTAAGAAAGGGGAAGAGATTATTTCTTCTTATGTTACTATGCCTAATAATGAGAAGGTTTTTAGTGGGGCTAATGGTAAGGTAATAGGAGAAGTTTGGTATGATGTTAGTATTGATTATCCTTATTTTTATAATGAGGTATTATATACTGGTAAAAAGAGAAAGGTTATTTCTTTTAATATATTGAGTAAGAGTTATTCTTTATTTAATTTTAAGAAGTATAAGAGTTTTGATATTAATAGAAAATATATATTTAAGAATGGTATTATTCCTATTAGTCTTAGTATTGATTATGAGTATGAAACTAGAGTTATTAATGATATTTATACTTATGATACCGCTAAAGAGAAGGCTATTATGGTTGCTAAGAATAAGCTTATGGATAAATATAAGGATATTATTGATATAGATAAGGTTATTACTATTAATGAAAGTGAGGATTCTTCTAAAATTAGTTTAAATTTATTTGTTGCTTGTAATGAGGATATTACAGAATATAAGGAAGTTATAGAAGAAGATAAAAATAAAAGTGTAAAGAGTGAGTAAAATGTCAAATTATGCTTGAAAAAGAATAATATTTCTGATATACTTTAACCATAGGATAGAAGTTAGATCCGATTAAAAGAAAAAAGGAGAGAGAAAAAATGAAAAAGAAAATGTTATTCTTAATGGCTGCTATAGCATTATTTGTTCCAAGTGTTATGGCTGCTGAAGCTCCTACTTATGATGAGGAGAATAAAGCACTTTTTGCTAATGGTACACCTGTTACTGTTGAAGCTAGAACAGATGGCGTTGCTGGTGCTTTAGTAAAATGGAATGGTGGTGAAAAATTATTACCTGCTGATAATTCAGTATTTGGTGGAAGCCATGATAGTGCTGCTAAGATTGATAGTACTAGTGTTACTGTAAATGGTGGTACTTTACACAATGTATTTGGTGGTGGCCTTCATAAAAGCTATGTTGGTACTGCTGTTGTTACAATAAATGGTGGTAAATTTACTGGTAAGGTTCATGGTGGTGGCGCAAGTTCATATTCTGGATCTACATGTCATCAACCATGGTATGAAGGTAATAAGGAAAAAGCTACTACTGTAGTAGATGAGGCTATTGTTACAATAAATGGTGGAACTTTAACTGATGTATTCGGTGGTGGTGAAGGAATTAGTTATACTAAAAAAGCTACATTGATCGTTAATAAGTCTTTTACAGGTAATATTGCTTATGCTACTGCTGGAGGTGCTAATGGTTATGCTGATGAAGCATATGTTGAACTTTATGGTGGTAATGTAAGAGTATTACAAGCTGTAAATAGAGGATTTATAAATAATTCTGATATGTTAGTAGATGGAGCTAATGTAGAAAATGCTTATGTATCTTCAGAAGGAGATAATAAAAAATTAGGCGTTACTGAAAGTGCTTCACTTACTATTAAAAGTGGTAAAGTAAAAAATGTTGCACCTGGACAAAGTGGAAATCCTGGGGAAAAAGCTACTACTATATCTTCACTTCTTTATAAAGAAGGAACAGTAGAAAATATATCAAATGATTTCGACGGTGATATGGTTAGTGAAGCAGTAATCTTAACATTTAATGCTAATGGTGAAACTGAAACAGTTGCTGTTCCTAAAGGTGGAAGCTTTACTGCAGATGAAGTAACAGAACTTACTTCTGAACTTGAAAATGCTTTAGTTGGAAGTGGTTATAAATTTGTTGGTTTCTTTAAAGATGACAAATTTACTACAGCATTTGATTTAACTAAACCAATTAATGAAGATACAACTGTATTTATGAAATTGGAAGAAGTTAAAAACAATACTGAAGTTAAAAATAATGATGGTAAAAAGGCAGAAGATAATCCTAAAACTTCAGATATTAATTTAGCTTTAATACTTGGTATGATTGCACTTGGTGGTGCTGGAGCATTTGTTTCTTATAAAAAGAAAAACTCTAAAGCTAATAATTAATAATTAAATCAAAAGAAGTCGTATGACTTCTTTTTTGTATGATTAACTAGTTAAAGACTTTGGCTTTAACTAGCAATGAGAGACCTTAGACTCGAATTGAAATTAAGAGATAAATAACTATTGTAAATATTTTAAAAATTTAGTACAATTATATTATGGTGATGATATGAATAAAGACTATGACACTAATAATGATAATTATATTCCTAAGCATGCAAATGATGATAATAATCAATATAATAATTGGAATAATAATTATAATAATATGAATAATAATAATAATTATAACAATATGAATAATAATTATAACAATATGAATAATAATAATTATAATGATTTTTGGGGTAATGATAAGGTATATAATAATATTGTTAATAATTATAATAAGATTAATGATAATATGCATAATGATTCTAATAGTGATATTAATAGTAATGATATAAATAGTAATAAAATTAAACGTATTAAAAGAAAAAGAAAGAATAGTAAGGTTATATGGACTGTTATTATGTTTATATTTATATTTATTGCTTTGGCTTGTGTAGTTAAACTTATATTTTGGAATAGGGATAATAAAAAGACTTCTTCTTTGATTGATAATATTTCTTCTGATACGATGATTAAAGAGGTTGATGATAGTGATAGTGAATTGGTATCAAAAGATGAAGATAAGAATAGTGATTATTGGTATTATATTACTTTTCCTTTAATTGATGTTGATATTAGTAAGCTTAAGAGTAAGAATAGTGATACTGTTGGTTGGATTAATGTTAATAATACAAATATTAATTATCCTTTTGTTCATTATAAAGATAATGATTTCTATTTAAATCATTCTTATGATAAGTCTTATAATGAGGCTGGATGGGTATTTATGGATTATCGTAATAATATTAATTTAGATAATAAGAATACTATTTTATATGCTCATAGTAGGCTTGATAAAACGATGTTTGGTTCTCTTAGTAAGACACTTCATTCTTCTTGGTTTACTAATCGTGATAATCATATTATTAGATTATCTATGGAAAAGGAGAATACGATGTGGCAAATATTTTCGGTATATAAAATACCTGAAGAAAGTTATTATATTACTACTAAATTTAATAGTGATACTGATTATACTAAGTTTTTAGATACTATTAAGAATAGAAGTATATATGATTTTAAGACTAAGGTTACCGCTGAAGATAAGATTCTTACTCTTAGTACTTGTTATTCTGATACGGAAAGAACTGTAGTTCATGCTAAACTTATTAAGAGGAGTAAAAACTAAAAAAATATAAAGAATATATTTAAAATATTCTTTTTTTATGGTATAATTTTCTTCGAGGTGTGTATTATGAAGGCAAATAGAACAATAACAAGAGAGAAAGCAATGACTGTATTGTATCAAATCTTTTTATATAATAAAAATAATATTAGTTATAAGATAGATGATGTTATTAATGAAATACTTGAATCTATGGATATAGAGGATAGAAAGAAGATTGATATTAATTTTTTAAATGATTTAGTTAATGGAGTAATTAATAATATGGATAATATTGATGAATATATTTCTAAGTATTTATCTAATTGGACTATTGATAGACTTGGTCTTACTGATCAAGCTATTATTAGAATATCTGTATATGAACTTATATATACTGATACTCCTAATCTAGTATGTATTAATGAAGCAATTGAACTTGCTAAGAGATATTCTGATGAAAAGGTAGCTAAAATGATTAATGGTGTATTAGATAAGATATATCATGAAATAGAGGATAATTGTGAATAATAGTTATAATATTATTAAATTTGATTCTAACTATGATGATTTAGTTAATAGTGGTGTGATATCACCACTTAATAGATATAAGTATTCTTTTTATATTAATAGTGATAAATTATTTTTTAAAGAGGATACTGATAGAATGTATTATGAACTTATTGGGACTGCTATAGGGGATTATTTAAATATTTTACATACTAGTTATAAGTTAACTATGATTGAGACTAGTGATACTAATATTAAGGGAGTAACTTCTAAGGACTATAGAGAAGATGGCTATAAACTTATTAAGTTTAATAATATTTTATTTGGAAAAGAAATGACTTTAGATAATATTAGTGAAAGACTTAATATTTATTTTAATGATTATAGGAATAAAGATATTATTGTAAATGATATTTATAATGATGTTATTACTTATTATATGTTAGATTTATTACTTGGTAATATTGATAATGGCAAATATAATTATGAGTTTATGGTTAGTGATACTAATGCTAAAATGTCTCCATATTCTGATTTTGGAATGATATTTAATTTTAGTAGTACTAAGTTAAGAGTTAATGAATATTGTAATTCATCTATATATGATAATTTAAATGTATTACTTAGTATGAATAAGGAATATTTAACTAGATTTTCTTCTATGTATGAAAAACTTACACCAAATAAACTTGAAGAGATTATTAATGATGTAGAAAAGAATAATAAAGTTGATTTTGGAAGTAATTTTAAGAATATAATTTTTCTTTCTTATAGTAGACATTATGTTATGTTAGGTAATATTATTAATACTATTAAAAAGAATAGTTATTTGACTAAGAAATGAGGGGTATGCCTATGAATAATAACTATATTACTGTTACTGAGGTTAATAAATATATTAAAGAGATAGTTAACGAGGACTTACTTCTTAAGAAAGTATATTTAAAAGGGGAAATATCTAATTTTAAGGCTCATTCTAGAGGTCATTATTATTTTACTTTAAAGGATGAGAATTCTAGAATAGCCGCAGTTATGTTTTCTTTTAATAATCGTAATTTGAAGTTTGTACCATATGATGGTATGAAAGTTCTTGTTAGTGGTAAGATTGATGTATATGAGGCTTCAGGTAGTTATCAGATATATGTTGAAGAGATGGCTCCTGATGGTATTGGAGCTTTGTATGTGGCTTTTGAACAACTTAAAGAGAAGTTATCTAAAGAGGGATTATTTGATAAGGATAAGAAGAAAAAGGTTAGAAGGGTACCTAATGTTGTTGGAATTGTTACTTCTCCTACTGGAGCTGCTATTAGGGATATTCTTACTACTATTAAAAGAAGATATCCTGTATGTAAGACTATTTTATTTCCGGCTTTAGTACAGGGAGATAATGCTGCTTTAGATATTGCTAAGAAAATTAAACTGGCTAATGAGGTAAAAGATATATATGGTATTGATACTTTGATTGTTGGTCGTGGTGGCGGTTCACTTGAGGATTTATGGCCTTTTAATGAAGAAATTGTAGCAAGAGCTATATATGATAGTAAGCTTCCTGTTATATCTGCTGTTGGGCATGAGGTCGATATTACTATTTCGGATTATGTAGCTGATCTTAGGGCTCCTACACCTACAGCAGCTGCTGAACTTGCTGTACCGGATATTAATACTATAATTACATATTTGGATACCGCTAGAAGTAGGGGATATACAGCACTTACTAATATTGTTAATATTAATTATAAAAAATTAGATGCAATAAAAAATAGTTATATTCTTAGTAAACCTATGAGTATGTATGAGATTAAGGAACAGAAGTTAGATATACTTATTGATAGTTTAAATAAAGCTATGAATAAGAAATTAGAGAATACTAAAGTTAAATTATATACATTAGAGAATAGTTATATTCTTAATAATCCTAATATGTTATATAAATATAGTACTCAGAAATTAGAACATATTATATCTAAATTAGAAGTTCTTAATCCACTTAATACTTTAAGTAGAGGATATGCTATTATTAAAAAAGATGGTAAGGTATTACCTAGTGTTAAAAATATGAAAAAGGATGATGTAGTAACTATAACATTAAATGATGGTGAAGTTACTAGTAAAATAATTAAGGTAGGTGAAAAAAATGGCTAAAGAAAAGGAAATGACTTTTGAAGAAAAAATAAAGTTACTTGAAGAAATAGTTAAAGAACTTGAGGGTGGTGAGGTACCACTAGATGAAGCAATAGAGAAATATACTGCCGCTATGAAACTAGCTAAAGAGTGCTCTGATAAGTTAAATGAAGTTAGTGAAAAAGTTAATAAAATAATGCTTGAAAATGGTAAATTAGAAGACTTTACTGTGAGTGAGTAGTAATTAATGAAAAGTAAATAATTTGTTTACTTTTCTTTTTCTTTATGAGATAATTATGATGGTGGTATAAAGATGGAATATATAGTATTAATACCTAATTCTATTAAAAAAAATATTATTAAGGAAGTTAGAAATAAATATTATAACTATAATATTAAGTTTTTATCTTTAGAAGAGTTTATTGAGAAATATACTTTTTCTTATAATAATAAAACAATATATTATTTAATGCGTGAATATAATCTTAATTTAAGTAGTGCTATGGTATATATTAAGAATTTATATTATATTGATATGAATATTCATAATAAAAAGATGGATACTCTTATTAATATGAAAAAGTTTTTAGATGATCATGATTTACTTATATATGATGATTATTTTAGAGAGTATGTTAAGAATAAAGAAATATATATATATGGATATGATTATCTTAATAAATATTATCTTAAAGTTTTAGAAGGGCTTAATTATAAAGTTATTGATTATGTATATAATGATTATGAAGTTAAGAATATTTATGAATTTAATTATATAGATGAAGAGGTTATATTTGTTATTGATAAGATATTAGAATTAATTAGAAGTAATATAAAACCAGAGAATATTAAACTTATTATATCTAAAGAGTATGAAGAGGTTATAGATAGATTATTTAAAATATATAATATTCCTATTAATGTAAAAAAAAGAAGTATTTATAGTGCTAGAAGTGTTAAAGACTTTTTGAATAATTTAGATGATATTAATAAGGGTTTAGATGATATTAATGATGATGAAATTAGGAATAAGGTTATTTCAGTTCTTAATAATTATGCTTTTATAGATAATAAAAAAGAGGCCCTAGAACTTATTATTAATGATTTAAAGAATACTTATTTTGAAGATGGTAATACTTCTGTTAAAATAGCTAGATTAGATGATTATTTTACAGATGATGATTATGTTTTCTTACTTGGATTTAATAAAGAGAATATACCTATTTTATATAAAGATGATGAGTATTTTAGTGATAAAGAAAAAGAAGAAATGGGATATGATAGTAGTAATACTCTTAATATTAATAAGAAAATAGAAGTTATTAAGAAAATTAAGAATATTAAAAATATTATAATTAGTTATAAATTATATGATGCTAATAATATTTATACTAGGAGTGACTTATTTAGTGATGTTAATATTATTAAAGATTATAAGCATTTATATACTAATAGTGATATGATGAATAAAATCTTTTTAGCAGGTATGTTAGATGATTTGGTTAAGTATGATGTTATGAATGATGATATTAATTTACTTATAAGTAATTATCATATTCCATATATGGAATATGATAATAGTTATCATACTATTGATAAGGACAAATTATATAAATATTTGAATAATAAGCTACTATTATCTTATACTTCACTTAATAATTATTATAAATGTAAGTTTAAATATTATCTTAATCATGTTCTTAAGATTAATATTATTCGTGATGATTTTGCTATTTTAGTAGGAGAGGTATGTCATTATATTTTATCTTGTATGGATAATGATGATTTTGATATTGATACTTTGTTTGATAATTATTTGAAAACTAAAAGAGAATTTTCTAAAAGAGAGATGTTCTTTCTTAATAATATTAAAGAAGAGATAGTATTTATAGTGGCTACTATTAGAAAACAAATGACTTATACTACTTTTGATAAAAGTATGAAAGAAAAGTGTGTATATGTAAATAAGGATAGGAATATTAAAGTTACTTTTAAAGGGGTTATAGATAAAGTTTTATATAAAGAAGAAGATGATATTACTTATTTAGTTGTTATTGATTATAAGACTGGTACCGCTGGAATTGATATTAAGAATATGGAGTATGGTCTTGGTATGCAACTTCCAATATATTTATATTTATCTAGTAAGATTGGTCTTAAAGATGTTAAAGTAGTTGGTTTTTATTTACAAAAATTACTTAATACTAGTTTAGATAATAGTAAAGATTATTTAGAAGAGAAGGAAAGTAAGTTAAAATTAGATGGTTATTCTATAAATAATGAAAATATATTATCTAAATTTGATACTACTTATCATGATTCTAAACTTATTAAATCTATGAAAACCACTAATAATGGCTTCTATAAATATAGTAAGGTATTAACAGGTGAGGAAATGGATGAAATGGCAATACTAGCGGATAATATGATTGATAAGGCTATTGATGGTATATTAGATTGTGATTTTGATATTAATCCTAAGGTAATAAATGGTAGTAATGAAAGTTGTAAGTTATGTGAATATAGAGATATCTGCTACCAAAGAGAAAAAGATATTGTTTATATCAATAAGGAGGTTAAAGATGATGGAGAAGTATAGTAGCGATTATAGTTATTATGGTAATGTATATAGAAAGAGTGCTGATGGTAATGATATTCTAGTAGAAGAGAATGCTATGCTAGAGTATTATGATGAGACTTTTAAATTTGCTTTTCTTTCTGATGCTATGGCTTATATTCTTTCACTTGCTTATGATAAAGAAGAGGATAATAAAGTAGCAGAAAATGTTTTGAATAGTAAAATGTTTTCTTGTGATAGAAATACTACTAATAATGGTGATGTATATGTTGATCCTAATTCGATTAGGATTAATATGAAATATCCTGAATTAAAAGTACTTATTGATAATCTTAATAATCCAAAAAAACGTAAAGGTAAGAAGTGATATTATGGCATGGACTAATGAGCAAAAGGAAGCTATTTATACTGAAGGAACTAATATTATAGTTTCTGCTGGAGCAGGAAGTGGTAAAACAGCTGTTCTAACTGAAAGAGTATTAGAAAAAGTAAAAAAGGGAATATCAGTAGATAATCTTCTTATTTTAACTTTTACTAAAATGGCCGCTAAAGAGATGAAGGAAAGAATAGGAGATAAGTTAAAAAAAGAAGGACTTACTAGTGAACTTGCTAAACTAGATACAGCGGATATTACTACTTTTGATGCATATGCTTTATCAGTTGTAAAGAAATATCATTATTATTTAAATGTAAGTAAAGCTATTAATATTATTGATGGATCAGTTATTACTTTATATAAAAGAAAGATACTTAAAGATATATTTGAAGAGTTATACGAAGAAAATAATCATGAATTTATTGATTTTATACAGGAATATTGTATTAAAGATGATAAAGATATATTTGAATTTATACTTAATATTAATAGTAAACTTGATTTAAAGACTAATAAAAGAGAATATTTAGATAATTATATTAATACAGTATATGATGAAGTAAAGATTGATAATGACATTGATAATTATATTAAAGTAATACTTAAACTTATTTCTAATATTAATGATTATCTAGAATATATAGATGATGATGATTATTTAGCAAAATTATATGATGTTTTATCTCCTTTATTAAGTGCTAAAAGCTATGATGATATTAAAAGTAATATTTCTATTAAACTACCTATTCTTAGAGGTGCTAGTGATATTACTCGTGAATATAGAGATAAAATTAAGAGTACTATAGATGAGATTAAAAAACTTACTACTTATGATAGTTATGATGATATTAAGAGGGGTATACTTAGTACTAAGGGAAATGCAAAAGTTATTATTGATATTATTAAGAAATTAGATGATATAACATATAATTATAAGGTTAAATATAATTCTTATGAATATTCAGATATTTCTGCTTTGGCTATTAAACTAGTAAGAGATAATAAGGAAATTAGAGAAGAAATTAAAAATAATTTAAATGAGATATTAATTGATGAATATCAAGATACTAATGATGTTCAAGAAGAGTTTATATCATATATATCTAATAATAATGTTTATATGGTTGGAGATATTAAGCAATCTATATATAGGTTTAGGAATGCTAATCCATATATTTTTAAGAATAAGTATGATACTTATAGTAATAATATTGGTGGCATAAAAATAGATTTAAATAAGAATTTTAGAAGTAGAGAAGAAGTTATTAATAATATTAATTTATTGTTTGATAGGATTATGGATAATGATATTGGTGGCGCTGATTATTCGTTATCACATAGAATGATATATGGTAATCTTATGTATAAGGGTGATGGTGATAACAAAGAAGATAATAACTTCTCAGTATATAATTATCTTAATGGTACTACTTTTAAAAATAATGAAGTAGAGGCATTTATTATTGCTGATGATATTAAAAATAAAATTAATAGTGGTTATAGAGCTTTTGGTAAGGATACTAATGGTGTTAGAAAGATTAAGTATAGTGATTTTGCTATTTTACTTGATAGTAGTAAATCATTTGATTTATATAAAAAGATATTGGAATATAATGGTATTCCTACTTCTATTGTAAAATCTGTTAATTTAACTGATGGAGAGGTAGTACTGGTTATTAAAAATATTATTAGTTTTATTATTAAGATTAATGATAATAAAATAGATAATGAATTTAAAAAGTTATTTATATCTATTGGTAGAAGTTTTTTATTTAATACTGATGATAATGTTTTATTTGATTATTTTTTGAATAATAATTTTAAAGATAGTGATATATATAAAATTAGTTATAATATTACTAAGAGGTTAGATACTATCAGTTTAGAAGAGATTATTGATCTTATTGTAGATAATTTTGATTTTTATAATAAGTTATTTCTACTAGGGGACTATAATGCTAATATTTTGAGAATACAGAAATTAAAAGAGATTACTAATAGTTTAATTAATCTTGATTATGATATTTATGATTATCAAAAATATTTAGATGATATTATTAGTAATAATTTAAAACTAGAATATAGTGTTAATGATAATAGCACTGATACTGTTAAAATTATGACTATTCATGCTTCTAAGGGACTTGAATTTGGAGTCTGCTACTACGGGGAATTATATAATAGATTTAATAATAGTGATGCTATAAGTAAGTATTCATATGATAATAAATATGGTATTATTCTTCCTTATAAAGATAAATTCTTATATAATACTATTTATCATAATCTTAGTTATAGGGATTATGTAATGGAAAATATTAGTGAAAGAATAAGACTTTTCTATGTAGCATTAACAAGAGCTAAAGAGAAGATGATATTTATTTTACCTAGTAATACTAAAGAGGATAATAAAAGTATTGGTGATATTATAGATAATAGTATTAGAGGTAAATATAATAGTTTTGCTAGTATTATGTATTCTTTAGAGAGTATTACTAAAGACTATTATAAAAATATTGATATTAATGATATTAATTTATCTAAAGATTATAATATGATTTCTAATAATAATTATAAAGAACATTTAAAATTAATAAATGATAAAATAGAAGTTAATACTACTTGTATTCTAAGTAGTATTAAAGAGAATAAAACTTTTTCAAAAAAGGATATTCATATTATTACTAAAGAAGAAGAGGATAAACTTCTTTATGGTAGATTAATACATGAATTATTTGAATGTACTGACTTTAATAATTTAGATAATTTATCAGATAATAATAAAAAGATTATTGAGAGATTCTTAGAGAAAGTTGATATATCTCATGCAAATATATATAAAGAATATGAATTTATCTATGACGAGGATAATACAACATATCATGGTATTATCGACTTGATGTTAGAGTATCAAGATAATATTAAAATAATTGATTATAAACTTAAGAATATAAATGATGATGCTTATATTAAGCAGCTTAATGGTTATAAAGATTATATTGAAAAATTATTTAATAAAAAAACTAGTATTTATTTATATTCTATAACTTTAAATACTTTAGAAGAGATTAAGTAAAAAAATTCTTTCTATATGATATAACTCGTGTTATAATTATATAGAAAGTTATGCCGAATTAGTTTAGTGGTAGAACAAGGCCCTCGTAATGCCTAGAGGTAAGTTCGATTCTTACATTCGGCACCACTTTTATTTTCAAAGACAATAGGCTTTGAAATTTTAGTTAAAGCCATAAGTCTTTAACTAACAGTGAGAGACCTTAGGCTCGAACTGTAACTAAGGAGATAAATAATGAATAATATTAAAAAAATTTTATTAATAGGAATTATATTTTTTATATGTGGATGTTCTTTTTTTGATAATGATAAAAAGGTTATGCCAATAGATAATTCTGATTTAGATAAAAATGAATATAAAGATGATAATCCTATTAAACTTGGTATATTTTTGGTAGATAATAATTATCATAATAAAAGTGTTATTGATGATGATTATTATACTGATTTTGTAAGTGGTAAGGATATTGCTTCATTCGAAGTTTTTTATACAGGAGATGAAGTTATTGATGGTACTAATTTTAAGAATACTTGGAATACTTATTATGATAAATATACTGATATTGATAACTATAAAATAGGGTATAATATTAAATTTATATTAAATGATGGTACTAGTTTGGATAATACTTTTTTAAAACCAGATATATTTTATTTTGCTAAATATTTTTATGTTTATTTTTATGATGATATTCATCAAAAAGATGGAACTATGTATAGTCATTTAGAAGAAGTTAATGATAATACTTTAATGACCTCTATTAAAATATATGCTGTAGATGGTATAGATAATGTTCAAAATATTATTTTAACTGCTTTTACATATGATGATGAAGATGATTTTGATGATAATGGTAATTATAGAGGTAGTTCTAGTTATACTATTGAAATTAAAAGAAAGTGAGTTATTTTTCACTTTCTTTTAGTTTATTTAGATATTCTTTACTTATTTGTATTAGAATGTCCTCTACTTCTTTTGGGTTATCAAGTCCTATATAATATTCTTTGTTATTTTCTTTTATTGTTTTTCTTAGACAAATGTCTTCTGGATTATTAATATTAGCAAATAGGGTATATTTATTATTGTTTATTATTAATTCTTTTATAATAATATATTCTATATTGTCATCTAAAATTATTGTTTTCATTTTCTTCCTCTTGTATTTTTACTTGTATCTTTTACAATGTTATCTATAGTTCCATTTTCATAGGCCTCTAATAATTCTTTTTTTCCATATGTTTCTAATATTTGAATACTTGGATTACCATTACTATCTACTAAACCATTTATTTTACAATAATCTGCCCAATCTTTATATCTTTTAGTACCATCGGAATATGTTATAGAACTTATTAAATTATAGTCCTGCAATAGGTTAGCACCTGCTTTTTCTAATACTTTTTTATATGCATAAGTTTCAGCAATGCTTGGATCTGTTATACCGATATTTTGATAAGCTTCATTTGAAATATAGTTATTCATCTTTATTGTACCGTTTTCTCTGATAGTAATTATACCTGCTGCTTCTAAATTTCTTTCGGCTTGTTTAATAACTATAGCAATAGCGGCATTTGATTTTCCTGTTTCTTTGATATCTTTTAAGGTGTATATAGCGGTTCCTAAAGAGATAGCTACCGCTAAAGAGAGTGGTACTATTTTATGATAGAAAAATGTACTTTGATATTTTATATTGTCTTTTGCTTTTGTTGTTTCTACTTTGTTGGTAGTAATACTTTTACTTGATACTTCTTCTAATTTACTAGCTATATTTATTTGCTTTGTTTCTTCTAAAGAAAAATATTCTATCGGTATTCTTTTGCCATAGTTACCGATTACATATTCTTTTTTTTCTTGATTATTAAAGTCTTTTAATTCATTATTTATTTCTTTAATATCTTCTTGATTTGTTTTGCTATTTTTCATTGTTATTTAGTTATTATTTCCTTTTTTTATTATTTTTATTATTTATAGAATTAAAGTAAATTATTTTGCCTTCTTTTTGAGCATCACATCTTTGATGATTTTCATCAAGTTCGATATAATTACCGTTTTCATCAAATGTGAAGTATGTTGCGTATTTTTTAGGTGGTTCTTTGATATGATCTTTTATATTAACTATAGTTTTATCATTGTTATCTTTTTCTTCTAAATAACAATTTCCTTTTCTATCCTCAAAATACATATTATCATTGGCATCTTTAAAAATATATTCTAGTTTTGTTAAATTTCCTTCTTGATCTTGGAAAAAGCTACCGAAATTTTCAGTAATATGTAACCAGCCTTTTTTTGATCCGTCACTAGTTTTAAAATTTATGGTTTGTTTTTTTAATATTGGCATTCCAGCAGGATCAAGTAATGGTTCTCCATCAGGACCAATTATATATCTTTTTTTCTTTTCCTGGATATGCTTGCGTAATTCGGCAAGTTCTCTATCAATTTGCTTTAATTCTTCTTCGTTAAAATCATTTTTCATTTTTTATTCCTCCTTATGATAAATATATATTAAAAAAAGTAGAAAGTCAATTTACTAGACATTTTTTCTTTTTTTAGTGTAAAGAAGATTATTATTAATATTTTTCATTTCTAGATATAATTCACTTGAATATATTGCTTTTTCTTTAGTTTGATATTCTTCAGTAAAGTTTATCATTGGTTCTAAATAATTTATATTTTTTTTCATTAATTTTGTTATAGGTATTTTATTATTTATATGTAATGTTAAATTACCTTCTTTAATAGTAGAGTATAAATAACCACTATTAATTAAATCTTTTATGTTTTCAAATAATTTTTTCTTATTATAACCCATTAATAGCTCTTGATATTCTTTATTTTTTATTTTTTGATAAATCAATTCATTTAATATTTCGGGATTAAAAGATTTTTGTTCTTTAATTTTTAATATTACTATGAACATTTCTAGTAAATCATTTAATTTGAAAACAGTAGATGTATTATCTCTATCATCAATTTTTTGTAATGAAATGCCAAATGTTTTTATGACTTCCGATTGGTTTGGCATACATTTTTTGCAACAATAACATGGATCTATTTTGCTATCTAAATAGTTATAATAGGTTATTTCCCACATTTTACCCGCTGATATTTCTTTACCACATGAGTAACATATTGTAGGTGTTTCTATCTCTACATCTTTTATACTTTTTATTCTATTATTTATTTTCATATTTTTTTCCTTTCATAAATATATTATTTTCTTGGTGAATGTATTATATAATTTATTTTGTTATTTGTCAAATAAAAGACTATTGATGTTAGTCAATAGTCTTTAGTGTTAGTTGATTATTTATTAAATCAATAGTGATTGTACTTCCATATTTTATTTGATCATTTATTATAGCATTAGCTATTAATGTTTCAATATTTCTTTGTACATATCTTTTTATTGGTCTTGCACCATACTTTTCATCATATGATGAATTAATTATATATTCTTTGGCTTTATCTGTTATTACTAGATGTAATCTTTTATCTTGTAATCTTTTTTCAGTATCAGTAATTATTTTATCTAAGATGTCATTTACTACTTCTTTAGTTAATGAATTAAATATAATTATTTCATCTATACGATTAATAAATTCTGGTTTAAATGTGCTTTTTAGTTCATTCATTACTAATTCATTAGCATTGTTATTTCCTTCAAGAATATATTCACTTCCTAGATTAGATGTCATGATAATTATGGTATTTTTGAAATCTACTGTTCTTCCTTGACCATCAGTTATTCTACCATCATCTAGTATTTGAAGTAATACATTAAAGATATCACGATGGGCTTTTTCTATTTCATCAAATAGAATTATAGAGTAGGGGTTACGTCTTACTGCTTCAGTAAGTTGTCCTCCTTCATCATATCCAACATATCCTGGAGGAGCCCCTATTAACCTAGCTACTGAATGACTTTCCATATATTCAGACATATCTATTCTTATCATATGTCTTTCATCATCAAATAATTCATAGGCTAATGTCTTAGCAACTTCGGTTTTACCAACACCAGTAGGGCCTAAGAAGATAAATGAACCGATAGGTCTATTTGGATCTTTAATACCCGCTCTAGCACGAATTATTGCTTCGCTTACTAAATGTATTGCTTCATCTTGACCTTTAACTCTTTTTTTCATGTTTTCTTCTAGGTGAAGTAGTTTTTCTCTTTCACCACCAACTAATTTAGATATTGGAATATTAGTCCATTTAGATATAATAGCTGCTACTGATTCTTCATCTACGGTATCAGATAATATATCAGATTTATTTATTTTTTCTAATTCTGCTAATTCTTTTTCTAGTCTTGGAATTGTACCATGTCTTAATTTGGCTGCAGTTTCTAAATCGTAGTTATTTTCTGCTTTTTCTAAAGCAAAGTTAGCAGAATCTATTTCTTCTTTCTTTTTACTAATTTTAGTATTAACTGTTTTTTCTTCTTCCCATCTAGTTTTTAAATCTTTTTCTTTTTCTTTAAGACTTAATAATTCTTTATCTATGGATTCAATTCTATTTTTAGAAATATCATCTTTTTCTTTCTTTAGGGCTTGTTTTTCTATTTCAAGAGTCATAATATTTCTTTCTAAATTATCAAGTTCAGTAGGTACTGATTCCATTTGTACTTTAATTGTAGCTGCTGCTTCATCTATTAAATCGATTGCTTTGTCTGGTAAAAATCTATCAGTTATATATCGATCGGATAGGGTAGCCGCTGCTACTAGGGCTTTATCTTTAATATTTACACCATGGAATACTTCAAATTTTGGTTTTAGACCTCTTAATATTGTAATGGTATCTAATACATTAGGTTCTTTTACTAATACTTTTTGAAATCTTCTTTCAAGAGCAGCATCTTTTTCAATATATTTTCTATATTCATTTAAAGTAGTAGCACCGATACAATGTATTTCACCTCTGGCAAGCATAGGTTTAAGCATATTACCAGCATCCATAGCTCCTTCAATGGCTCCTGCTCCTACAATCATGTGTATTTCATCAATAAACATAATGATGTTACCATCTGATTCTTTTACTTCTTTAAGAACAGCTTTTAATCTTTCCTCAAATTCACCACGATATTTGGCTCCTGCTACTAGGGCTCCCATATCAAGTTCCCATACTGTTTTATCTTTTAAACTATTTGGAACATCACCTTTGATTATTCTTGTTGCAAGTCCTTCGACTATAGCGGTTTTACCAACACCTGGTTCACCAATTAATACAGGATTATTTTTTGTTTTTCTAGATAGTATTCTTGTAATACTTCTTATTTCATCATCACGACCAATTACTGGATCTATTTTTCCATCTTTAGCGGCCTGTGTTATATCACGACCATATTTTTCTAATGGTTTTTGTAAATTTTCTTCATATGGATTATTCATATTCATATTAATCATCCTCCTTTTTATATATATAATTATAGCACAATTTTAGCAATTGTCAATAGAGATTGCTAAAATAATATATATAAATATGATTAATTTATAATGTAAGTTTTAACTTTCTATATTAATTATTTTTTATTTATGTTATACTTATAATTGAAAGGAGTGATAAAAAGTGGAAAAACAAAAAAATAAAGTATTGATCGTTTTAGTAATTGTTTTATTATTTGTAATATTTGGATTGGGAGGCTATATTGTTTATGATAAGGTGTTGAATAAAAATCAAATTGAAAATAATAATTCTAATACCCAAAATTATAATGGAAATTCTGGTAATAAAAATAATTCAAACCTGGCATTAAAAATTGATAGCACTAAAGATTGGGTTTATAATGCCGATTATAATTTACCAACAAATGAAGATAGCTATTATGGTTTTAGTGATCATAGTAAATTGATTAAAGCTAGTGATTTAATTGTTCCTTATATAAATATTAATTCTTCTGATGCTAAAACAGCAAATCAAGAAATTTATAAATTATATGAGCTATTAATAAATAAGTTTAATGAAAATCTAAAAGAAAAAATTTGGTTTACTACTGTAGAATATTCTTCAAATATAAATAATGATATAATTTCTATAATGATTAAAACTACTTCTGCTGGTACATCTACACCATTATACGAATATTATACATACAATTTTGATGTTACTAATGGTAATATATTGTCATATCAAGATGCCTACAAATTAGTAAATATTAATGATTCTACTATTGAAAACGTAGTAGAGCAAAAAATAAAGAATGGATTAAAAGATTATCCACAATCTTCTTATGAAGAAGCCTTAAATGGCAGTATTGATAATTATAAAAAATCTGTTAATGATAAGTCAATAAAATATTATTTTGATTCTACTGGAAAACTTAACGTTATTGTTACTTTATATCCTATTGCTAGCGGGGATTCTAAAAAGATTATAGTTTTAGGATAAATTATGAGTTTATTAATTCATAGGTTAATTAGTATTATAATAATTGTGATAAAATCACTATTATTTGTTAAATGTAATATTAAAAGTAGGGGATGATACATCCTCTACTTTTAATATGTAAATGATAATATAATTATTATCATTTAAAGATATACAGAACATGCTATTTATTATATATCAAAACAAAATAAATGTTTTATTTGTAGACTTTAGGCTACAAATGACCTAGAAAGACTATAGGCTTTCTAGGATAAAAATGATAAATATATATTATATATAGTAATGAAGGGGAGTTAATAAAATGAAATTTATATAAGAATAAAGAAAAATATTAAAAAAAGTGATAAAAAAGCCTTGATTTTCATAGATTTATTTAGTATAATTGTATCTGTGTGACTGGCTTAGATGTGCGAAGTTGCTGATACGCCCGGTTAAGTTGTCAATAAATTCAAAGGGTTTGTCAGGTAATTCGTTCGGAGCTATGTCTATACTAAGATATAGGCGAAGGGAGGACAACTTATGGCAAAGGAGACTGTGAGAATTAAACTTAAAGCTTACGACCACAGAATTCTTGATAGTGCTGCTGCTAAAATAGTAGCTACTGTTAAGAGAACTGGTGGGGAAGTATCTGGTCCTGTACCATTACCAACTGAAATTGAAAAAATTACAGTATTAAGAGCGGTACATAAATATAAGGATTCAAGAGAGCAATTTGAGAAAAGAACTCACAAGAGATTAATCGATATCATTAATCCTAGCAAGGAGACAATTGATGCACTTGCTCATTTAGATATACCTAGTGGTGTAGATATCAAAATTAAAAAATAAGTAGGAGGAAAAAATGAAAGGAATCTTAGGAAGAAAAAAAGGGATGACTGAAGTATTTACTACTGATGGTAAACTTATTCCTGTAACTGTTATTGAAGTTGAAGATAACGTTGTTTCTCAAGTTAAGACTAAAGAAAATGATGGTTATGAAGCAATTCAACTTGCAACAGTAGAGAAAAAAGAATCTAGAAGTAATAAACCAGAAACTGGTCATCTTAAAAAAGCAAACACTACCCCTAAGCGCTTCTTAAAAGAAATTAGAGGTGTAAGTGTTAGCGATTATGCTTTAGGTGATGTACTTAAGGCTGATGTATTTGCTGCAGGAGAAATGGTTGATGTAACCGGCACTTCTAAAGGTAAAGGATTTCAAGGTGTTATTAAAAGACACAATCAAAGTAGAGGACCTATGAGTCATGGTTCACAATACCATAGAGGTGTAGGTTCAATGGGTACTATGTTACCGATGAGGGTTTTACCAGGAAAGAAATTACCTGGACATATGGGTCACGTACAAGTTACTATTCAAAATCTTGAAGTAGTTAAAGTTGATCTAGAAAATAATGTTATCTTAATTAAAGGAAGTGTTCCTGGTCCTAAAAACTCTTTAGTACTTGTTAGAACTGCTGTTAAAGCTGGAGATAAAGCAAAAGAACCAGTAGAATTAATAGTATATGAAGATGGTACTTCTTCTGAAGAAGTTATTGAAGAAACTATCGAAACCATTAATGAAGAATTAGCAGAAACTAATGAAGAGACATCACAAGAAGCTAGCGAATAATTTGCTTAATGATTGTATTAAAATTATATTGTGATGATAAAGGAGGAAATTATGTCTAAGAAAATAGATGTTTTAAGTCTTAAAGGCGAAAAGGTAAAGGATATAAAATTAGAAGATAACGTATTTAATGTAAAACCAAATGATGCTGTAATTAAAGATGCAGTAGTTGCTGCTATGGCAGGAGCAAGACAAGGTACTTCTAAAGTTAAAACTAGAAGTGAAGTATCTGGTGGTGGAAGAAAACCATATAGACAAAAAGGTACTGGTAATGCAAGACAAGGAAGTATTAGAGCACCACATTATAGACATGGTGGTATTGTATTTGGACCAGTTCCAAGAGATTATTCAAAGAAAATGAATAAGAAAGAAAAGAGATTAGCTTTAAAGAGTGCTTTATCTTATAAAGTATTAGATAAGGAACTTATTGTAATAGATAATATTAACTTTGAAACTAATAAAACAAAAGAAATGGTAAGTTTATTAGAAAACTTAAAGCTAACTAATAATAAGGTACTTGTTTGTGTAAACGAACTTACTGATAATATTTGTTTAGCTGCTAGAAACCTTGCTAATGTAAAAATTGTTTTACCTAGCGAAGTAAATACTTTTGATGTTGTTTCTTGTGATAATTTACTTATTACTGAAGAAGCTTTAAAATCATTAGAGGAGGTGCTTAAGTAATGGATAATTATTTAGATATAATTGTAGCACCAATTATTACTGAAAAAACTGCTGGTATGGAAGCAGATGGTAAGTATGCTTTCAAAGTTTTAAATAAAGCAAATAAAACCGAAGTAAAGCAAGCTATTGAAAAGAAATTTAATGTTAAGGTTAAATCAGTTAATATTTCTAATTCTCATCCAAAGAAAAAGAGAGTTGGTAAATATACTGGTATGACTAATAAATATAAGAAAGCTATTGTAACACTTGAGAAAGGTAGTACTATTAGTTTTGACTAATGTAAGGAGGAAATATAATGGCAATAAGAGTTTATAAACCTATGACAAATGGTACAAGACAGAGATCTGTTTTGACTAGTGAAGAAATCACTAAAACAACTCCCGAAAAAAGTTTGACAGTTACTAAAACTAAGACTAATGGTAGAAATAATCAAGGTAGAATTACTGTTAGACATAGAGGCGGCGGAGCTAAAAGAAAATATAGAATTATTGACTTTAAGAGAAGAAAAGATAATGTTCCTGCTAGAGTTGTTTCTATTGAATATGATCCTAATAGAAGTGCTAATATTGCTTTAATATCTTATAAAGATGGTGAAAAAGCTTATATTATTGCTCCTAAAGGATTAACTGTAGGAACTATAGTTGAATCTGGTGAAAACGTTGATATTAAAGTTGGTAATACTCTTCCTATTATGAATATTCCAGTTGGTACTGTGATTCATAATATTGAGTTAAAGCCTGGAAAAGGAGCTAGCTTAGCAAGAAGTGCTGGTGCTAGTGCACAAATTCTTGGTAGAGAAGATAAATATGTATTAATAAGATTATCTAGTGGTGAAACAAGAAAGATTTTAGGTACTTGCAAGGCCACTATTGGAACAGTTGGTAATGAAGATTATGGACTAGTTAAAATCGGTAAAGCTGGTAGAACTAGACATAAAGGATTTAGACCTACAGTTCGTGGTTCTGTTATGAACCCTAATGATCACCCACATGGTGGTGGTGAAGGTAGAGCTCCAATTGGTAGAAGTGGACCTATGACACCTTGGGGTAAACCTGCTCTTGGATATAAAACAAGAAAAAATAAGAAAGCGTCTGATAAATATATCGTATCACGTCGTAAGAAATAGAGAAAGGAAGATTAAAAAATGGCTAGAAGTATTAAAAAAGGACCTTACGTTTTTGATAGATTATTAAAGAAGGTAAAGGTATTAAATGAATCTGGTAAAAAGGAAGTTATTAAGACTTGGTCACGTCGTTCAACAATCTATCCTGAATTTATTGGTCATACTTTCGCTGTACACAATGGTAAAGAGTTTATTCCTGTTTATGTAACTGAAGATATGGTTGGTCATAAACTTGGAGAATTCTCACTTACAAGAAAGTTTGGCGGACACGGATCAGACAAGAAATAATTTTCTTAAAGGAGGACAAAAATGGAAAGAACTGAAGCTAAGGCTGTAGCTAAAACTGTTAGAATTTCCCCTAGAAAAACTAGATTGGTTATTGATCTTATTAGAGGTAAAAATGTTAATGAAGCAAGAGCTATTCTTGCTAACCAACCTCAAAGAGCATCTAGAGTTATTTCTAAAGTATTAGAATCTGCTATAGCAAATGCTACTAATAATTTTGGCATGAAAGAAGAAAATCTTTATGTTAAAGAATGCTATGTTGATGAAGCATTAGTAATAAAAAGAATCAAATTTGATTCAAGAGGTCGTACTGGTAGAAACGATCATAAGACAAGTCACATCACAGTAATCGTGGCTGAAAAATAAAGAAGGAGGACACTTATGGGACAAAAGGTTAGTCCAACAGGACTTAGAATTGGTATCAATAAGGACTGGGAATCTAAGTGGTATGCTGAGAACGACTTTGCTAAATATTTAAATAATGATTATAAAATTCGTAAGTATTTAAATAAGAAGTTTAAAAATGCTGGTATTTCACAAATCGTAGTTGAAAGAAACCCTAAAAGATGTGAAATATTTATCTACGCTGCTAAACCTGGTTTGATTATTGGACAAAGTGGTGTTGAAATTGAAAAGATAAAAAAAGAAGTTGCAAAACTTGTTAATGAAGAAATTCAAATTTCTGTAGTTGAAATTAAGAACCCTGATATGGTTGCAGAATTAGTTGCACAAAATATTGCTCATAATATTGAGAATAGAGTATCATTTAGAGTTGCTCAAAAGAAAGCTATTAGAAATACTATGAAAGCTGGAGCTAAAGGTATTAAAACTTTAGTATCTGGAAGACTTGGCGGTGCTGATATCGCTAGAGGTGAAGGTTACTCAGAAGGAACTATTCCACTTCATACTTTAAGAGCAGACATTGATTATGCTACTGCTGAAGCTGATACTACTTATGGTAAGATTGGTGTTAAGGTATGGATTTATAAAGGAGAAATCCTAAAAGGTAAGGGAGGTAATTCTCATGTTGATGCCAAAAAGAACTAAACATAGAAAAACTTTCCGTATCAGATATGATGGAAAAGCAAAAGGAAATACTACTCTTCATTTTGGAAGCTATGGACTTATGGCAAAAGAGGGAGCATGGATTACTGCTAATCAAATAGAAGCTGCCAGAATAGCTATGACTAGATATATGAAGAGAGGTGGTAAGGTATGGATTAATATTTTCCCTAACTTATCATTAACTAAAAAACCTCTTGAAACTAGACAAGGTAAAGGTAAAGGTAATCCTGAAGTTTGGGTTGCTGTAGTAAAAGAAGGCAAAATTATGTTTGAAATTGATGGTGTAGATGAAGCTACTGCTAGAGAAGCTTTAAGACTTGCATCTCATAAATTACCTATCAAATGTAAATTTGTTAAAAAGGAAGAAAGTGGTGAAGTAAATGAAGACTAATGAACTTAGAAAATTAACCACAGAAGAATTAACTAAAAAGATTTCTGAATGTAAAGAAGAATTATTTAGTTTAAGAATGCAAAAGGCTACTGGAATGCTAGAAAAACCTTCTAGAATTCATGAGCTTAGAAAAGAAGTAGCTAGAATTAATACTATTCTTAATGAGAGAAGAGAAGGGTAAGTGAGGTGTAAGAGATGAAAGAGAGAAAAGAATTAATTGGTGTAGTTGTTTCTGATAAAGCTGATAAAACTATTACAGTTAAGGTTGAAACTTACAGAAAACACCCATTATATGGTAAAAGAGTAAAATATTCTAAGAAATATGCTGCTCATGACGAAAATAACACTGCTCACGTTGGTGATAAAGTTCGCTTAGCCCAAACTAGACCATTATCTAAAACTAAGAGATATGAACTAGTAGAAGTAATAGAGAAAGCTGTTATTCTATAGTTTAGCTCGGAAGGAGGAAATAAATATGGTACAACAAGAAACTAGATTAAAAGTTGCTGATAACTGCGGTGCTAGAGAAGTGTTAGTTATTAGAGTTCTAGGTGGAAGTAAAGTTAAAACAGGTAATATTGGAGATATAGTTGTTGCTACAGTTAAGAAAGCTACTCCTAATGGTACTATAAAGAAAGGTAAAGTTGTTAAAGCTGTTATCGTAAGAACCAAAAAAGGAGTTAGAAGAGAAGATGGTAGTTATATCAGATTTGATGATAATGCATGCGTTATTATTAAAGATGATAAGAGTCCAGTAGGTACACGTATTTTAGGACCAGTAGCACGTGAACTTAGAGATAAAGATTTTACTAAGATTGTAAGTTTAGCTAAAGATGTGCTATAGGAATATTAGGAGGATTTAAAATGAAACTAAAAACAGGCGATAAAGTAGTAGTAGTTTCTGGCTCTAATAAGGGAAAAGAAGGAAAAATTACTAAGATATTAGATAATAAAGTTATTATTGAAGGTGTTAATATTGTTAAGAAACATTTAAAACCTAAAAATAATAATGGTACTGGAGAGATTATTGAAATGGAAGCTCCAATTCATGTATCTAACGTAATGCTTAGTGATCCTAAGACTAAGAAACCTACTAAAGTTAAAATTGAAAAAGATAGTAAAGGTAAAAAAATTAGAATATCAAAGAAATCTAATGAAAAGATTGACTAATTTGGAAGGAGGGCGAAGTATATGAACCGCCTAAAAGAAAAATATAATAAAGAAGTTGTTCCAAGTTTAATAGAAAAGCATGGTTATAAAACACCTATGTTAGTTCCAAAAATTGATAAAATAGTTGTTAATATGGGTGTTGGTGATGCTACTGTTAATTCTAAGAACTTAGAGAATGCTGTTCGTGAATTAGAAAAGATAACAGGTTTAAAAGCAGTTGAAACTACTGCTAAGAAATCAATAGCTACTTTTAAAATTAGAGAGGGCCATAAAATTGGTTGTAAGGTTACTTTAAGAGGAGATAGAATGTATAACTTCTTAGATAAGTTAATAAGCATTTCACTTCCTAGAGTTAGAGATTTTAGAGGTCTATCACCAAAGAGTTTTGATGGAAGAGGAAATTATACAATTGGTATTAAAGAACAAATTATCTTCCCTGAAATTAATTTTGATGAAGTTGAAAAGGTTAGAGGTATGGATATAGTTATCGTTACTACCGCTAAAACTAATGAAGAAGCTTATGATTTATTAAAAGAACTTGGAGTTCCTTTTAGGAAATAAGGAGAGGAATTAAGATGGCAAGAAAATCAATGGTTGTAAAATCAGAAAGAGAACCTAAATATAAGGTTAGAAAATACACTAGATGTAAAATTTGTGGAAGACCTCATGCTGTTCTTAAGAAATATGGTATTTGCCGTATTTGTTTCAGAGAACTTGCTTATAAAGGTCAAATACCTGGTGTAAAGAAATCAAGTTGGTAAGACTTGAAATAAAAGAAGGAGGGATTTAAAAATGACAGATCCAATCGCAGATATGCTTACAAGAATACGTAATGCTAATCAAAATAGAGCTTCAAAAGTAGAAATCCCAGCATCTAAAGTAAAATTAGAAATTGCTAAAATTTTAAAAGATGAAGGATTTATTGAAGATTATAGTGTGAACAATGAGAACGTTCAAGGTACAATAACATTAACTTTAAAATATAAAAATAAAGAAAGAGTAATTACTGGACTTAAGAGAATTTCAAAACCAGGACTTAGAGTTTATGCTAAAGCAGAAGAACTTCCTACAGTTTTAAATGGTTTAGGAATTGCTATTATATCTACATCTAAAGGTATTATGACTGATAAAGAAGCAAGAAAATTAGCTTTAGGTGGAGAAGTAATTGCTTATGTATGGTAAGGTGAAATAAATGAGCCGTATTGGTAAAAGAGTTTTATCTGTTCCTGAAAATGTTAATGTTAATGTAGAAAATAATGTTGTTACAGTAAAAGGACCTAAAGGAGAACTTACTTTAAATTTAGTTAAGAATATTGAAGTAAAAGTAAGTGAAGAAGGTGTTGCTGTAACTCCACTTAAAGATGATAAATTTACTCATGCTATGCATGGTACTACTAATGCTAATATTAAAAATATGATTATTGGCGTTAGTGAAGGATATACTAAGGGATTAGAAATTGTTGGTGTTGGTTATAAGTTTAATCCACAAGGAAATAAGCTTACTATTAATGCTGGTTACTCTCATCCTGTAGTTATGGAAGTTCCAGATGGAATTACTGTTAAAGGTATCAGTAATACTGAAATAGAATTATCTGGTATTGATAAAGAAAAAATCGGTGAATTTGCTGCTAATATAAGAAAAGTAAGAAAACCTGAACCTTATAAAGGAAAAGGTATTAAATATAAAGGTGAAGTAATTCGTCGTAAAGAAGGAAAGAAAGCTTCTAAATAATAAGTAAAGGAGATTCTATATGATAAAGAAAGTTTCAAAAAATGAAATGAGAAAAGTAAGACACGAGAGAATCAGAGAAAATTTATCTGGTACTAGTGAAAGACCTAGATTATGTGTCTTCAGATCTAATGCAAATATTGAAGCTCAAATCATCGATGATGTTAAAGGTGTTACTTTAGTTTCTGCTACTACTTTAGAAAAAGATTTAAAAATCAAAAATGGTGGTAATGTAGAAGCTGCTAAAGTAATCGGAGCTGAAATTGCAAAGAGAGCTAAGAAAGCTAAAATTAATACCGTTGTATTTGATAGAGGTGGATATCTTTATCATGGACGTGTTAAAGCTCTTGCAGAAGCTGCACGTGAAAACGGATTAGAATTCTAAGGCGCTAGGAGGAAAAAGAATGAACGAAGATAAGAAAAAGGTTGAAGTTAAAGAAAACAACCGTAAATTCGATAAAAAAAGACCTAGAAACAATAATAGACCTAATAAACCAAAATCTGATTTAGAAGATAAGGTTATTGAAATTAAAAGGGTAACTAAAGTTGTTAAAGGTGGACGCCAATTCAGATTTGCTGCTACTGTAGTAGTAGGAAATAGAAAAGGTATGGTTGGTCTTGGAACTGGTAAGGCTAAAGAAATGCCAGATGCAGTTAAAAAGGCTACACAAGCTGCAAGTAAAAATTTAATTAAAGTTAATCTAATTGATAATAGAACTATTTCACATGATATTCTTGTTAAAGAAGGAGCATGCAAAGTTATGCTTAAACCTGCTAAGGAAGGTACTGGAGTTAAAGCTGGAGGACCAGTTAGAGATGTACTAGAACTTGCTGGTGTTAAAGATGTTCTTTCTAAGAGCCAAGGATCAAGCACTAAAATTAATGCTGCTAGAGCTACTCTTAATGCTTTAAAAATGCAAAAGTCTCCAAGTCATGTTGCTTATTTAAGAGATAAGAAAGTTGAGGAGTTGAGATAATGAAATTACATGAATTAAATTCACTAGAAGGTTCTGTTAAAGCAAGAAAAAGAGTTGGTCGTGGACAAGGTTCTGGAACTGGTAAGACTAGTGGTAAAGGTGAAAAAGGACAAAATGCTAGAAGTGGTGGCGGAGTAAGACCTGGTTTTGAAGGAGGTCAATTACCACTATTTAGAAGATTATCAAAAAGAGGATTCAACAATTATAATTTTAGAACAGTATATAGTACTGTAAATGTTTCAGATTTAAATAGATTTGAAGATGGAACTGTAGTTGATATTAAACTACTTAAAGAAGTAGGACTTATCAAAAATGAATTAGATGGCGTTAAAGTTTTAGGAAATGGTGAACTTACTAAGAAACTTACTGTAAGAGTTAATGCATTTACTAAGACTGCTAAAGAAAAGATAGAAAATATTGGTGGAAAAACTGAGGTGATTTAGATGTTTAAAAATCTAAAATTAATCTTTAGTCCTAAAAATAAAGATATTAGGAAGAGAATTAGTTTTACCTTAATAGGACTACTAATATTTGCGTTTGGTACTACTATTCCGGTACCAGGAACTGAAGGAGCTATATCTAGTTTAGGATTATGGGAACTTTATAATGCTATTGGTGGTGGAGCACTTAAGAACTTTTCAATATTTGCTCTAGGTGTTATGCCTTATATTTCCGCTAGTATTATAACTGGAATATTGCAAATGGACATTGTTCCTTACTTTACTGAACTTAAGGAAAGTGGAGAACAAGGAAGACAAAAAATTAATCAAATAAATAGATATCTTGGTATTGCAATTGCTTTTGTTCAAGGATTTGCTATGGCATTTACTTTTATAAAAGGTGCTTCTACTATTCAATACTTTGAAATTGCAATTATTTTAACTGGTGGTACTGCCTTATTATTATGGTTAGGAGACCAAATTACGCAAAAGGGTATTGGTAATGGTATTTCATTAATTATTATGGCTGGTATTATTTCTACTGTACCTAAAATGTTTATTGATACATTTAGTACATTAGTTACTAGTCGTACAGGATCTTTATTTATTGGTATAGTAGGATTTAGTTTATTTGTTCTATTATACTTACTTATTGTTGTAGGTGTTGTATTTGAAGAGTGTTCTGAAAGAAGAATACCTATTCAATATTCTAATAGAACAACTGCTAGTTATGGTGGGAAGCAAAATTATATTCCATTTAAAATTAATTCTGCTGGTGTAATGCCTGTTATATTTGCATCAGTATTACTTTCCATTCCTACTTTTATAGCTGGTATCTTAGGTAGTGATTCGGGATTTAGTTTATTTGTATCTAAATATATTGATTATTCAACTCCTGTAGGATTTGTGCTTTATATGATACTTATATTTGTATTTGGTTATTTCTATACAAATATGCAAATTAATCCAAAAGAACTTGCTAAGAATCTTAATAGGAATGGTGGTTATATTCCAGGTATTAGACCAGGAGTAGAAACTGAAAATTATATTAAAAAAATATTAAATAGAATTACTTTCTTAGGATCTACTTTTATTGCTATTATAGCAGGTCTTCCAATTGTATTTAGTAGTTTTATATCTACTGGTCTTCCAGCATCAGTAAGAATTGGTGGTACTGGAGTACTAATTGTTGTAGGTGTTGCTATTGAGACATGCAGACAACTTGAAAGTAGTCTAATAAATAGAAGTTATAAAGGAGCTAGATAAAATGAAGAATATTATATTTATTGCCCCTCCTGCTGCAGGAAAGGGAACAGCATCAGCTTTAGTATGTGAAAAATATAATATTCCTCATATATCAACTGGTGACTTATTAAGAGATGAGATTGCAAATCAAACTAAGCTAGGAGTAGAAATTAAAGATGCTATGGCTAGGGGAGAATTTGTAAGTGATGAAGTTATTACTAAATTATTAAAGAAAAGACTATCTTTAAAAGATGCTAAAAAAGGTTATATATTAGATGGTTATCCTAGAAATATTAAACAAGCAGAGATTTATGATGATTTATTAAAAGAATTATCATACGATATGGGAGTTGTTATATTTTTAGATATTGATAAAGATACCGCTATGAAAAGGGCTTTATCAAGAGTTGTTTGTTCTAAATGTGGTTTATCTTATAATCTAGATAATAAAGAACTTTCACCTATAAAGGAAGGCATATGTGATGCTTGTGGTGGAATACTTAAAACTAGGGGAGACGATAATAAGGAGACATTTATTACAAGATTTGATACTTATATGAAAGAAACTTATCCTTTGATAGAGTATTATGAAAAGAAAAATAATTTAGTTAAGATTGAAGTTAGTAATTTAACTGCTGACGAAGTATTTGAAGAAGTTAAGAAGGTAATTAAATAATGATTACAATTAAGAGTGAATATGAATTATCACTTATGAGAATAGCAGGTAGAATAGTTTATGATACTCATCAGTATTTAAAACCATATATAAAACCTGGTATAACTACTGGTGAACTTGATAAGATGGCACATGATTATATTATTAGTAGAGGAGCTTATCCATCATGCTTAAATTATGAAGGGTATCCTAAGAGTATTTGTATATCGGTTAACGAAGAAGTAGTACATGGTATACCTGGAAAGAGAAAACTTAAGAATGGTGATATTGTTACTTTAGATATATGTGCCTGCTACAAAGGTTATCATGGTGATTCTGCTTGGAGCTATCCTGTTGGTGATATTTCAGAGGAAAAGAAGTATTTACTCGAACATACAGAGAAAGCTTTGTATGAAGGACTTAGCAAAGTAAAAGCTGGAGTTCATTTGGGAGATGTTTCTAATGCTATCTATGAATATGCAAGTAAGCATAGATTAGGTGTTGTAAGAGAATTAGTTGGTCATGGTATCGGTAGTAATCTTCATGAGGATCCGGAAGTACCTAACTATGGTAAAAAGGGCACTGGAGTTATTCTTAAAGAGGGTATGACTATTGCCGTTGAGCCTATGCTTAACTTAGGAACTAGAGAGGTATATCTACTTGATGATGACTGGACAATAGTAACAGGTGATAATAAACCATCAGCCCACTTTGAACATACAATTATAATAACTAGAGATGGTTATGAAATATTAACAGGAGATGATAATTATGAGTAGAGAAGACTTAATAGAAGTCCAAGGAAAAGTACTTGATAATTTACCACAAGGAAAATTCAAAGTTGAACTTGATGGGGGCCACATAGTAGTTGCCCATGTTTCTGGTAAAATGCGCATGAACAACATACGTATCTTACCAGGTGATACTGTGGTTATAGCAATGTCACCTTATGATTTAACACAAGGGCGTATTGTATATAATAAGAAATAGGAGTGATGATAAATGAAAGTTAGAGCATCAGTAAAGAAGATTTGCGATAAATGCAAAGTAATTAAAAGAAATGGCAAAGTAATGGTTATTTGTGAAAATCCAAAACACAAACAAAAACAAGGTTAATCTAAGGAGGAAATTAAAGTATGGCAAGAATTAAAGGTGTAGATATTCCTAATGATAAGAGAATTGAAATATCTCTTACTTATATCTACGGTATTGGAAGAAATTTATCAAAAACAATTCTAAATAATGCTAATGTTGACTTAAATAAAAAAGCTAAGGATTTAACTGAAGATGAACTTTCTAGAATCAGAAAAGAAATAGAAAATCATTTAGTTGAAGGTGATCTTAGAAGAGAAGTTAACATGAATATTAAAACAAAAATGGAAATTAATTCTTATCAAGGCACTAGACACAAAAAGAATTTACCAGTAAGAGGACAAAGAACTAGTAGAAATGCTAGAACTCGTAAGGGTAAAGGTAAAGTTGTAGCTAATAAGAAAAAATAATTAGGAGGAAAATATGGGAAAATATAATTCAAGAAAAAGAAAAACTAAGAAGAATATTCCTGCTGGTGTAGTTCATATCCATTCAACATTTAATAACACAATAGTAACTATTACTGATTTAGAAGGAAATGTAGTTAGTTGGGCTTCTGCTGGAACTCAAGGTGTTAAAGGTAGTAAGAAGTCTACTCCATTTGCTGCAGGTAATGCTGCTGAAGCAGCTGGTAGAGAAGCTGTAGCAGCTGGTATGAAAAAAGTTAAAGTTGAAGTTAAAGGCTTAGGTGCTGGTAGAGAGGCTGCTATCAGAAGTTTACAAACTGCAGGATTAGAAGTAGAATCAATAACAGACGTAACCCCAATTCCACATAATGGTTGTCGTCCACCTAAAAGAAGACGTGGATAATTAAGAAAGGAAGCGCATACAATGTTAAAGTTTGAAAAACCTGATTATAAGGTTAAAGAATATATTAAAGATAATTTCTATGGTAAGTTTGAACTTGAACCATTAGAAAGAGGCTTTGGTACAACAATAGGCAATGCACTTAGAAGAGTTATGCTATCTTCATTACCTGGAGATGCTATTACTTCTGTAAAAATAGATGGTGTAGCTCATGAATTTCAAAAAATTGATGGAGTAGTAGAAGATGTTACTGCTATTGTATTAAATTTAAAAAGTATTGTAATAAAGAATCATGCTAGAGGAGAAGATAAAGTTCTTAGACTTACTAAGAAAACTCCTGGAGTAGTTACTGCTGGAGATATTGAAGCTGACGCTGATATTGAAATTTTAAATCCTGACCAAGTAATTTGTACTTTGGTTGAAGGTGGAAGCATCAATATGGAAATGACAGTAGGAACTGGCAGAGGTTATACTGTAGCGGATGAAAATAAGAAATTATTACAAGGTGATAAAAACAAAGTTAATACAATTGCTATTGATAGTCTTTATTCTCCAATTGAAAGAATTAATTATGAAGTAGAAACTGCTAGAGTAGGACAAAATAATAATTTTGATAAACTTATTTTAGAAGTTTGGACTAATGGTTCAATTTTACCTGAAGAAGCACTTGCACTTGCATCAAGAATTTTAATTGAACATTTTGAAGTTTTAACTGAACTTAATTCTATCGCAGATGAGACTGGTTTAATGATTTCTAAGAGTGAGGATCCTAATGTTAAAATACTTGAGACTTCTATTGATGATTTAGATTTCTCTGTAAGAGCTTATAACTGTTTGAAAAGAGCTAATATTTTAACGCTTAGAGATTTAACTGAAAAATCTGAAAATGAAATGATGAAAATTAGAAACTTAGGTAAAAAATCATTAAAAGAAGTTATGGATAAAGTAAAAGATATGGGATTATCTTTTAGAGATGACAACAATTAATATAAGGAGGTAATTATGGCTTATAGAAAGTTAGGAAGAGACAATAAACATAGAAGAAGTATGTTAGCTACTTTAACTAAACAACTTATTCTAAACGAAAGAATAGTTACTACAGAAACTAGAGCTAAAGAAGTAAGAAAAAGCTTTGATAAAATGGTAACTTATGGAAAAAATGGTACTTTAGTATCAAGAAGATTAGCACTTGCGTTTTTACATAATGATGAAAAATGTGTTAATAAAGTATTTAATGAATTAGCACCTAGATATAAAGATCGTAATGGTGGTTATACAAGAATTATTAAAATGACTGAAAGAAAAGGAGATAACGCTCTAGAAGTTATTTTGGAATTAGTATAATGTAAAAGAGAATGAGTAATATCATTCTTTTTTTCTTGACTTCTTATTTCATTTATATTATTATAGACGATAAGACTATGATAGAAAGGAGATAAATTGATGAATGACTTAATAATTAAAGATAATATAAAAATAGAAGAATTAATATATGAAGTAAGAGGAAAACAAGTAATGCTAGATTCTGATTTGGCTAAACTTTATGAAGTTGAAACGAAAAGAATAAATGAAGCTGTTAAAAATAATATAGAAAAGTTTCCTGAAAGGTATTCTTTTAGAATTAGTGAAGAGGAGTATAATTTTTTGAAGTCGAAAGTTTCGACTTCAAAAGGAGGGTCTAGAAAAGGACATAATGTCTTTACTGAACAAGGTGTATATATGTTAGCAACAATTTTAAAAAGTAAAGCAGCATCTGAAATGACAATAGCAATAATGGATGCTTTTGTATTGATGAGAAGATTTATTTCAAATGATTTATATAAAAATAATAATATTTTGATTAATCATGAAAATAGAATACTATTACTAGAAGAATCTTTTGATAAACTAAGTACTAAAAAGGATAATAACCATATCTTTTATGAAGGACAAATATATGATGCCTATTCTCTGCTTATAGATATATTAAGTAAAGCTAAAGAAGAAATAATTATTATAGATAATTATGCTGGTAAAGAGTTATTTGATATTACTAGAAATATTAATGTTAATATTAAAATATATACTAAGAATATAGATAATATATCTAAAAAGAAATATGAAAAAGAATACTCTAATATAGAAATAATTAGTACTGATATATTTCATGATAGGTTTATTATAATAGATAATAAAGAATTATATAATATTGGTAGTAGTCTTAAAGATATAGGTAAGAAGTGCAGTAGTGTAAATAAAATAGAAGATACAGTTATAATAAGTGAATTGATTGATAGATTGAAGTTAATTTATGGATAAAATAGTATATTTACAATTGCTTATTTATCTGCTATAATTATGGTAAGTCTATAAACTAGAGGAGGTATTATTTATAGATTAGCGCCTGAACTATAAATAGTTGACGAGGATGGTAGTTATCGAATTTTCGGCGGATGCTACTTTGGGTTATATGCTCATAGGTTATTATTAAAAAGCAAAATTAACATTGTAACAAAGTAATAATTAAATATAGAAATGAGGTAATTATGTGTGGCATAGCAAGTTATGCTGGTGATAAAAATGTTATAAAAACGATAATGACTGGTTTAAAGTCTTTAGAATATAGAGGTTATGATTCTTCAGGAATTGCTTATATGAAGAATGGTAAAATTAATATTATAAAAAAAGAAGGACCTATTAAAAATTTAGATAAAATATTAGATTATGATGATGAGGCTAATATTGGTATTTCTCATACTAGATGGGCTACGCATGGTGGTGCTACGGATATTAATGCTCATCCTCATAGACAAGGTAAAATTACACTAGTTCATAATGGTATTATAGAAAATTATAATGAACTTAGAGAAGGACTTATAGAAAAAGGATATGTATTTAATACTGAGACAGATACAGAAGTAGCCGCTGGAATTATAGATGATCTATATAATGAAGAAGGCGATATGCTTAAAGCATTAAATAAGGCTACTTATGTTCTTAAAGGTAGTTATGCTTTTAATATTATAAATGATGATTATCCTGATACTATTTTTGGTATAAGAAAAGATAGTCCCCTAATAGTAGGAACTAGTAATGAAGGGAATATTTTAGCTAGTGATATTCCTGCTATTATACATGTTACTAATAAATATATTATTCTTAATAATTATGATATCGTAGTTCTTACTAAAGATAATATTAAATATTATGATAGAGATTTAAACGAAATACATAAAGATATAAAAATATTTAATGGTGATAGTGAAGAAATTAGTAAAAATGGTTATGATCACTATATGTTAAAAGAAATTAATGAAGAGGGTGAAGTCGTTAAAAGGATATTATCTTTATATACTAAAGATAATAAAGTAGGAGATATATTTAATATAAAGAAATATAAAAGTATTGATATTGTAGCTTGTGGTAGTGCTGCTTTTGCGGGATATATAGGTAAATATTATATAGAGAAATATGCTAATATTAGAACTAATGTCCACTACGCATCAGAGTATAGATATCAAAAGAATTTCTTTGATAAAGATACTTTAGTAATATTAATATCTCAGTCTGGAGAAACTGCTGATACATTAGCTGCTATGAAATTAGCAAATGAGCATGATATAGATACATTATCTATAGTTAATAGACGAGATTCTTCTATTGCTAGAGAAAGTAAGTATGTAATATATACACCTGCTGGTATTGAAATAGCGGTAGCTACTACTAAGGCTTATTTAGCTCAAGTTATTATTCTAATATTACTTGCTATAAAGAATAGTAGTATGGAAGAAGAGGGAATAAGAGAGTTAAAACTTCTTCCTAATATTATTACTAAATATATTAATGATTTTAATTATAAAGAAATTGCTAAATTAGTAAGTGATAAGAAAAATATATTTTATTTAGGTAGAGGTATTGACTATTACTTGGCTTTAGAAGGTAGTTTGAAGTTAAAAGAGATATCTTATATTCATAGTGAGGCTTTTCCTGCAGGAGAACTTAAACATGGTAGTATATCACTAATAGATGAGAATTTTGGTGTTATTGCTATTGTACTTGATAAATCTATTAGTGATAAGACGATAAGTAACTTAAAAGAAGTATCTTCAAGAGGTGCTGAAGTTATTGCTATTACTAATATAGATAAAGATGATTTTTCAACACATAAGATATTACTTGATAATCATAGTGAATTTTTAACTCCTCTTACCGCTATTATACCAATGCAACTTCTTGCATATAATACTGCTTTAATTAAAGGCTATGATATAGATAAGCCTAGGAATTTAGCTAAATCTGTTACTGTAGAATAAGAGTATTTGACTACTCTTTTTCTTTATGCTATAATACTTTCCAAGAAATGGGGTGCTATATGCCAATAGTTAATGGGATGAATAGTGATTATATTAATTATTTCTCTTTATTTGATTATGTAAATAAAATTAAATTGTCTCCTGCAGTGTTAGAACATTTAGAGGCTACTAATAGGGAATTTGATAATTATATGCATACTTTATCTTGTTATGATGAAGAATATATTGTTAATTATTTTATTTATTCTTTATATAGTGAACTTATGTCCAGTACTAGAATTGAGAATGTTAATTTTGATGTTAAAGAATTAACAAATAAAGACTTGTTCTTTGATACTTTAACTATTAGCAATAGAAGAATACATCTTTTACATAATTTTATTACTGAGGGGGAAATGGAACCTAGTTTTGAATATAGAAAAAAAGAGGTTAATGTTAGCAAAATTAATGATGATGGTACTGAAGATATTTTTTGGCGTGGTGTTAGAGCTAAAGATGTTAATAGGTTTATGAATAATTTTATTAAGATTTTTAAACATAATGGTACTTCTCTTTTATATAGTAATCCATTTTTAGCTAGTAGTTTGATGCATCTTCTATTTATTAGGATACACCCTTATACTGATGGCAATGGTAGAACTTCAAGAATTATTCATAATATTAAATTTACTGAGATGGTAAATAAACTTTATGGTACTAATTTAAAACTTAGTCCACTTAATTTATCTGAAAGTATTTTACTTAATAAAGTGACTTATGTTAAGAGATTGGATAATATATATTTTGATATGAAACATGATACTAATGAAGATATTAATGCATGGTTTAACTTTATTTTGGATATGGCCGATGAACAATTATTTGTGGCAATTGGAAGAATACCCTCTATTGATAATAGATTTATTGTTAATGATAATGATATTAAAAAGATTAGATCTATGCGTTTGTCTAAGATTAAATAATACTAAGAAATTGGTATTATTTTTTTTGTAAACACTAAGTAAATTATATTGCTTTATTTTTTTCTCTATGATATCATTAAGTAGATGATAATAGAGGAGGTAAGTTTTTATGACTGAATTTGATAAAGAATATTTAAGATTACTTAGAGAAATTATTAATAATGGGGTAGAAGTTGAAAACAGAACAGGAATTAATACTTTGAAAATACCTGAATTTCATTTTTGTTTTGACGTAGAACGTGAGTTTCCTATTTTACAAACTAAGCAAATGTTTTATAGACAGGCTGTTACCGAGATGCTTTGGATATGGCAAATGGGCTCCAACGACGTAAGAGATTTACATGAAAGAAATGTACATATATGGGATGAATGGATGGTAGATGATGATGGTATTTATCGTATATATGAGCCTAGTGGTAATTATGATCCTGATAAAGAAGTTGTTGTTATGGATCCACTAAGCACAGGAGTAGATAATCCTTTTGGAGAGTTAAAACCTAAACTTGATAGCGATGGTAACGTTATGAAAGCTAAAAGTAGAATAGAAGGTAAGACTATTAAAAGCGCTAAATATTATGGTAAGGAATTTGCTTATACTATTGGTACTGCTTATGGATATATTACTAATAGATATAAACATGCTAGAAATTTAATTGACACTATAAAGAATAATCCTACTGATAGAAGAATGGTTAAAAGTTTATGGCAAGATGAATTTTTAAGAACTGCTGTACTTCCATCATGTGTATGGTCTACTGAATGGGATGTTACTGATGGAACGCTTAATTTGTTTGTTCATCAAAGAAGCTGTGATGTACCTCTAGGGCTTCCATTTAATATTACACAATATTCTTGTTTCTTAGCAATGATAGCTCAAGTTACTGGTCTTAAAGTTGGAAAACTTAATTACTCTATTAAAGATGCACATATTTATGTTAATCAATTAGAAGGCGTTAAAGAACAAATAAGAAGAGAAGATAGATATAATGAATTATCTTTATTACCACATGATGAACTTATTAAAATGAAAAATGGATTAGAAGATAAACTTAGTTTAATTCAAGATATTAAGAGTGATGAATATAAGAAATTAGATACAGAAAATAGAATTATTGATTTGATATTAGAACCTACACATCCAAAACTTGAATTAAATAAAGATATTGATGACTTCTTTAAATTTGATAATTCTAAAGAACTTAAAGATGTTAAAGTTAAAAGTTATAAGCATATGGGAAAAATAACTTTTCCTATAGCACAATAGGGGGAATAATATGAAGAGTTTAAGTTTAATTGCCGCAATAGGATATAATAATGAACTTGGTATTGATAATCATTTACTTTGGAAGATACCAGAAGATTTAGCTTTTTATAAAAAGATGACTATGGGTAAAAATGTTATTATGGGTAGACGTACATTTGAGTCAATGCCTCCGAAGGCTTTTATTGGTAGAAAACCTATTATACTTACTTCTCATGATATTGATAGTGTTTGTGATGTTTTATGCTTTGACAAATTTGATAATCTTCTTGAATATATTTATAATAGTGATGAAGATTTTATGGTAGTTGGTGGGGCTATGGTATATGAACTTTTTATTCCTTATGTAGATGAAATGTATTTAACAGAAGTAGCATGTGAGTATATCGCAGATACTTATTTTCCTTATTTTGATCCAAATGATTTTGATAAGGAAGAAATTGGTAATTTTATGGATAATGATATTCCTTATGTTAGAAACAAATATGTTAGAAAGAAGGTTAAATAATGGGAAAGCTTATTGTAATTGAGGGCTCTTGTGATGGAGTTGGTAAAAGCTTGCAATATAAATTATTAGTAGATAGACTTTTAAAGGATAAAGAAACAGTTGTTACTACACATCATTTTCCTAGTTATGGAACATATCAAGGTAGACCAGTAGAGGAATATTTAAAAGGTAATTATGGCAAAATATCTAGTTTATCTCCTTATTTTGTTAATAGTTTATATGCTCAAGATAGAGCTATTACTTGGATAACTGGTTTGAAACAAGAATATGATAAAGGTAATATTATAGTACTTGATAGATATACTACTTCTTCTTTAATATATCAATCTTCTGTTATTGACAATCCTAAGGAAAAGGAAGATTTTATTAATTATGTTTATGATTATGAATATAATAAAATTGGTATTCCTGAACCTGATTTAGTAATATTTTTACATGTTCCTTTTGAGCTTGCCAGAAGTTTAAAAAATAAAAGAACTAATAATGAGGGAGTTAAAAATGATATTCATGAAAGTGACTATGAATATTTAAAAAGAGCTTCTGATACTTCTATTGATATTGCTAAGAAATACAATTGGAGTTTTATTGAATGTTCTTCAAATAATGAAATGAGATTACCAGAGGATATTCATGAAGATATATATAAATTAGTAAAAGAGAAATTCTATAATTAGAGTTTCTCTTTTAACTTTTGTCTTGATATAATACATATGTTTTCTATTATATTTTTATAGAAATGCTTATAAATTAATTATAAGAATAATTAATTTGATATTGACTTGAATATTTAATTTATATATAATGTTTAGGTGGTAATACTTATATGGGTGTTCTCTCCTTTTTTAAATTAATTAAGGAAGGAGTGATTTTATGTCTAAGAATAATTTCTTACCTTCAGGGGGGAGGTTATTATTAGATGGAGTTAGTCTTAGCTTTTGCTTGGATTACTCTAATTACTATTGTCTATATAGTCAGTAGTAGTCGTAAGAAATAAAAAATGAGCACCCTCAGGGGGTGCTCCATACAAAAAAACTATGGAGAGAACACCTTTTGAATATAGGTGTTACCCATTTTTATTATGAGTAAATTTTTCTTTCCATATACATTATATAATATATTTTAAAAAAATACAAGTTTTAATGATTTTAAATATGGACTTTACTTTAATATTTTGTTAAAATATAGATAGTAAGAGAGAAAGGGATGATACTATAAATGAAAGATATTAAAGTTATATTTATGGGTACTCCAATATTTGCTTCTATTATATTAGATGAATTGATTAAGAAATATAATGTTATAATGGTTGTTTGCCAGCCAGATAGAGAGAAAGATAGAAAGGGTAATATTATATATTCTCCATGTAAAAAACTTGCTATAGAAAATAATATCCAGGTATTTCAACCTTTAAAGATTAGGGATGAATATCAAAAGATATTAGATATGAATCCAGATATTATTATTACTGCTGCATATGGACAGATTATTCCTGATATTGTATTAAATTATCCTAAATATGGTGCTATAAATGTACATGGATCATTATTACCAAAATTAAGAGGAGGTGCTCCTATACATCATGCTATTATTAATGGCGATAAAGAAATAGGAGTTACTATTATGTATATGGATAAAAGAATGGATGCTGGGGATATCATTAGTCAAAGAGCTATTCCTTTAACTAATGATATGAATCTTGATATAGCATATGAAAAACTAGCTATAATAGGAAGAGATTTACTTATTGAGACAATCCCTAGTATTATTAATGGTACTAATAATAGAATTCATCAAGATGAGAATGAAGTTACTTTTGGTTATAATATTACTAAGGAAGAAGAAAAAATTAATTTTGATGATACTTCAATGAATGTATATAATAAAATACGAGGTTTATCTAGTGTTCCTGGTGCTTATGCAATTATTAATAACAAAAGAATGAAAGTATATTCTTCCACTATTAGCGATATTAAGTCTAAAAATTTGCCTGGAGTAATTGAGGATATTAGGAATGATGGTATATATGTTAATACTAAGGATTATATAATTAAGCTTACTGATATTAAATTAGAAGGTAAAAAGAGATGCCCAGTACATGAATTTATTAATGGTATTAAAAAAGAAGATTATATAGGAGTTAAATTTGAATGAAAGAAAATGAAAAAGTAGATAAAAAGAAACTTACCTTAAAGGAAAAATGGAATGATAAAAGAGAGAGAGCTAAAATAGAACTTCTATTATATGTTATCTTTTTTATCAGTGTAATTATTTTTGTTAGAGTAGGTAATAATATTTCTAATAATAATAATATAAATGATTTAGATAATCTGTTTATATATCAAATAGAAGATAATTATTGCTATGATACTAAGGTTAATATTAATGATAATAATTATGAATATATTGGTAAAGCACTTGGATATAATTCTACTATTGAAAAGAAAGATAGTAATACAGATGAATATTTTTATAAAAAGAATGATAAATATTATAAATTAGATCAAGATAATGGATATATTTTATCTAATAAGAATGATATATATGATGTTATCAACTATGATTATATGGATATTAATAATATTAAAGAATATATTAAAACTTCTAATAATGATAATGGTATATATAAAGTTAAAATTAGTGATATTATTCTTAATAGTAGTAGTTCAGATTATATTACTATTAAATTAGATAACATTAATAATACTATAGAGATTGATTATACTAATTTATTAAGAATTAATGATAATAATATTACTAAAGCTATTGTTAATATTACTTATAGTGATATTAATAAAATTATTTCTTTAGAAGAATAATTATTGATAAATATTTAAATTTATGATATTATTTATATGTAAGATAAGAAGGGAGGCCCTCACTATGAAAAATATGCTATTTAAAAACGTTAACTCATTGTTAATTTGGGGGGGGGGTTGTAAATTCTTATAATATAATAAAATATGTAAATAATAAGGACTATGAAATAACTAATAGAAATATTAGTAATTTTTCATAGTCTTTTTTGGTGGTGAAGATATGAATAAAAAGAAGATTATAATTATATCGGCGCTTATAATCATAGTACTATTGGGGATATACTTACTTTATAATACTTTTGCTATTAATAACACAACTAATGCTAATAATACTTACACAATAAATTTAACTAATGGCAATAATACAATAGATGTTCCTAGTAAAAGTAGTAAGATAGTATATTATAAAATAAACAATACTAATAGTGGTACAGTTAAGTATGGAATAGGTTATAATAGTAGTAATATTATAGTTAAAGTATATGAAGACTCTAAAGATCCGGTAACTGGACTTATATCTAGTAATGATAATAAGTTTGTTAAATTAAAATTAATAAACAATAGTACTAGTAATGATACAGTTACCTTAGATACAATATTTGGCTATGAAAATGGTGGTAATTTAATAGTTCCAACTGATATAACTTTAGTGACGAAGATCTATATGATTACTATGTCAGGATATATAACAGATCTATATAATAATTCCAATAAAACTTCAGTAGTTAATAATAACACTACATACCAATATGATACAAGTGATAATTTAATGCAAGATATTGCAAAAAATATAAGATATTATGGCGAATATCCCAATAACTATGTATACTTCAATTGTGATGTATATCCAGATACCAATTGTGAATTGTGGAGAATAATAGGGGTATTTGATGGTAAATTAAAATTAATAAGAAACGAAAAAATAGTTGACCATGTTTGGGATACATCAGCTAGTTCAATAAATAATGGTTATGGTGTAAACGAATGGTCAGATTCAGATGCAATGAAACTGCTTAATCCAGGCCATGAATCTGAATCAGTAGGAGGAAGCCTATATTATGATAGCAAAAGTGGACTTTGTTATAGTAATACAGGTAATGAAACAAGAATTTGTGACTTCACTAAAAATGGTATAAAAAATGATATAACGAAAAAAATGATATCATATGAAAAATGGTATTTAGGAAGATATAATACAGCAGATATCTTAGCAAAAGATATATATATAAAAGAGAGAATAATATCATCGGATAAAGACATATGGGAAGGAAGAATTGCTTTAGCATATCCATCTGATTATGGATATGCAACTGATTTATCTAAATGTAACGCTACATTATTATTTTATAACAATACTGAATGTGTTAACAATAATTGGCTATTTAATATTCTCACAAGAAATTGGCTATTGACTCCAATGTTAAATTCATCAAATGATGCATGGAATATTAGCACAACTGGCCTTGTGCGTAGTTCTTATTATACATCTACTGTGTATGGTATTAATCCAACTTTATATTTAAAATCAGAAGTAGAAATAGTTTCTGGCAATGGTACCACAGATGAACCGTATAAAGTATTCTTAAAAAATAGTACTTAAATCATAGATTTTAAGCTATAATTTACCTTTTGAGATTAAAAATAGACTTAAGAAAATAATGGAAAATTCATCACTTTTCTTTTTTTATAATAAGCATAAATAAAAATGGTTTAATCGTTAGTTAATTTACTATTGATAAATATTTAAATTTATGATATTATTTATATGTAAGGTAAGAAGGGAGGCCCTCACTATGAAAAATATGCTATTTAAAAACGTTAACTCATTGTTAATTTGGGGGGGGGGTTGTAAATTCTTATAATATAATAAAATATGTAAATAATAAGGACTATGAAATAACTAATAGAAATATTAGTAATTTTTCATAGTCTTTTTTGGTGGTGAAGATATGAATAAAAAGAAGATTATAATTATATCGGCGCTTATAATCATAGTACTATTGGGGATATACTTACTTTATAATACTTTTGCTATTAATAACACAACTAATGCTAATAATACTTACACAATAAATTTAACTAATGGCAATAATACAATAGATGTTCCTAGTAAAAGTAGTAAGATAGTATATTATAAAATAAACAATACTAATAGTGGTACAGTTAAGTATGGAATAGGTTATAATAGTAGTAATATTATAGTTAAAGTATATGAAGACTCTAAAGATCCGGTAACTGGACTTATATCTAGTAATGATAATAAGTTTGTTAAATTAAAATTAATAAACAATAGTACTAGTAATGATACGGTTACTTTAAGTACAATATTTGGCTATGAAAATGGTGGTGATTTAATTGTACCTTCAGGTGTTACTCTTGTTACTCAGAAAATAAAAAAAGTTAATACGATAAAAAATGCTGAGAGTAATGTTAGTGCCACTTCTAACTTTCTTGGTACAACTTTAGTTAGAAATACTATTGAATCTATTACTATAACTAATGATAATATAGTTCCTGTTAATGCAATAGGAAGTTTTGATGTATCAAATAGTAATGACGGTAGCATAATGCTATGGTATACAAAAGGAAGTAGTGATAATTTATATAATGTATATATTGGTAGTGAAAGTGGAAAGGTATATGCTCCTATTAATTGTTATATGTATTTTAGTAATTTAACTAATGCTATTAAAATAGATTTATCTAATTTTGATACATCTAATGTAAAAGATATGAAATATATGTTTTCAAATTGTACTTCATTAAAAAGTTTAGATTTATCAAACTTTAACACATCAAAAGTAACAAATATGCAAGATCTTTTCAGTCATTGCACATCACTTGTATATTTAAATATAGAAAATTTTAACACTTTAAACGTTACAGAAATGGGTGCGATGTTTTATTACTGTGAGTCATTTACTAGTTTAGATTTAAGCATGTTTGATACTTCAAATGTAACTAGTATGAGAAATATGTTTGGACATTGTTATGCTTTAACAAGTATAGATTTATCTAGTTTTAATACTTCAAAAGTTACGAGCATGTATCATATGTTTTTGGGATGTAACTCTTTAGAAAGTATAGATTTATCAAATTTTGATACTTTAAATGTAACTACCATGAATGCAATGTTCACTAAATGTTATGCACTTAAAGAGTTAGATTTAAGTAATTTTAATACTTCAAAAGTTACAAATATGTATAATATGTTTCAATATTGTACATCACTTACTAATCTGAATATAAGTAGTTTTGATACTTCGAATGTAACGAATATGTCTGGTATTTTTTCTTATGATAATAAACTTACTCTTATTGATATGCGAAATGTGACTTTTAGTAGTAAACTTACAGATGCTAATTCAATGTTTTATAACGCATCAAAAAATGCCACTATATATGTAAAGAGTAATACTGAAAAGCAATGGCTTAATACTAAATATAGTGATTTAAGTAATATTATAGTTACTAGTTAATTAGCAATATAAGTATTTCTGATTACTAATATAAAAATGTTAACAAATTATTAATTTGCTTGTAAATATTTATAATGATATTAAATATGCAAATAATAAGACTATGAAGAATATTTTTAGTAATATTCTTTTCTTTTTCTTTAATTTATATTATAATAAATATGAAGGAGAATATTATGATTATAACTTCAGTAAATAATGATAAAATTAAAGATATATGTAAATTAAATGAAAAGAAATATAGAGATAATACTAATACTTTTTTGATAGAAGGAGAGCATTTGGTATGTGAAGCTATATGTAGTAATTTACTTAAAGAATTAATACTTTTAGAAGGTGTTAATATACCTTTTGATGGACCTATTATATATGTTAATGATAAGGTAATGAAGAAGATATCTTGTATGGATAGTTATCCTAAGGTTATGGGAATCTGCTACAAAAAGAAAGAAGAGAATATAGGTAATAGAGTATTAATACTTGAAGATATTCAAGATCCTGGTAATCTTGGTACTATTATTAGATCTTCTGTGGCGTTTGATGTAGATACGATTATTTTAAGTAAGAAATGTGCTGATTTATATAGTTCTAAAGTTATTAGGTCTACTCAAGGGATGATATTTCATATTAATATTATTACTCGTGATATAGAAGATACTATTAAATATTTAAAAGATAATAGTTATACTATATATGGTACTAAAGTAGATGGTGGTGTAGATATTAAAAATATTGATATACCAGGGCGTTATGCTTTAATTATAGGAAATGAAGGAAGAGGTATGAGTGATAATATTAGTAAGTTATGTGATGAGTATTTATATATTAAAATGAATGAAATGGTAGAAAGTTTAAATGCAGGAGTAGCTACTTCGATACTTTTGTATGAGATGTATAATAAGTAATATGGATTATATTAAAATTGGTAAGATTGTAAATACTCATGGTATAAAAGGGGAAGTTAGATTATTATCTAAATTTCCTTATAAGGATAAAGTCTTTGTAAAAGATATGAATATATATATAGATAAAAAATATAAAGAAGTTATTAATTCTTATCGAAAACATAAGAATTTTGATATGATTACTTTAGTAGGATATGATAATATTAATGATGTGCTTAAGTATAAGGGATTAAATGTATATGTTAATAAAGATGATATTAGGTTAGATAGTAATAAATATTTAGATGATGATATTATTGGTAGTAATGTTATATATAAAGGTATAAATGTAGGTGAGATTAAAGATATAGAAAGATATGATAAGTATAGTTTGCTTGTTATATTAGGTAAGAAGGAATATTTAATTCCTTATAATGATAATTTAATTGATAATATAGATATTAATAATAAGAATGTTTATATTAAAGATATAGATGGTTTATTTGATATTTAGAATTTACAATTGTTTGATATTATATTATAATATTTAGTAGGGTGGTAATGATATATGGTAATAGATGTTTTAACTTTATTTCCTAATATGTATGATAATTTTTTAACAGAGTCTATTATTAAGAGAGCAATAGATAATGGTAAAGTTAAAGTTAATATTCATAATATTAGGGATTATACTGTTTATAATAATAATCAAGTTGATGATTATCCTTTCGGAGGGGGAGGCGGAATGGTACTTATGTGTGATCCTATCTTTAGAGCTATTGATGCTCTTAAAGATGATGATGCATTTATTATTATGATGACTCCTGGAGGAATTGTTTATAAAGAAAAAGTAGCTTATGATTTATCACAAAAGAAACATTTAATAATACTATGTGGTCATTACGAAGGATTTGATGAGAGAATTAAAACAATAGTAGATATGGAAATTTCTATCGGTGATTTTGTTTTAACTGGTGGAGAAATTCCTTCAATGGTTGTTATGGATAGTGTTATTAGACTTATTCCAGGTGTTATTAATAGTAATTCTCTTACTAATGAAAGTTTTAATGATAATTTACTTGATTATCCTAATTATACTAAACCAGTGGAATATAGAGGTATGAAAGTACCAGATGTACTTCTTAGTGGTCATCATGAAAATATAAATAAATATAGGCACGAGAAACAAATAGAACTTACTAAGAAGAATAGACCGGATTTATTAGGGGGAGAAGATGCGTAATTATTTTATTAATAAGGATAATAAAACAGGGGAAATTGTATATTTAGAATATGATAAGAATGGTTATAGTGTGTCTCCTAAAGCTAAGAAGAAAAATGATATAGAAGTTAATAAGATTGTTTTTGTTTCACCTGAGCTTACTAGTAAATTACTTAAGAAAAAAATAGATATAAAGATTAATAAACTTCTTAATGAGTATAATACTATAGATGATGATGAAGATGATGATAATGGTAGTAGACTTAGAGATAAACTTAAAGAGGCTGAAAGGCTTAAAATTACTATTTTAAATGAATATGGGAAGTATTTAACTGATGCTTATATTAAACTTACTTTGAAAAAGTTAGAACTTATTATTGATGGTTATCGTAGTAAGTTATATAGTTTAAGAACTAAGAAACAAAAAGAAGTATTTCTTCAAATGTTTAATCAAATAGAAGATAATGAAAAAAAGGGAAGAGGTAGATAAAATGGAATTATTAGATGGTAAAGTGGTAAAGGCTAAATTATTAGAGGATTTAAAAGAAAAAGTAGATAAACTTGATACTAAGCTTGGTCTTACTGTTATTCAAGTTGGAGATGATCCCGCTAGTAGTGTATATGTAAAACAAAAGAATAAGATGGCTGAAAGTTTAGGATTTAATTTTAATCATATTAAATTAGATGAAAATATTAAAGAAGATGAACTTTTAAATATAATAGATGAAATGAATAATGATAATAGTGTAGATGGTATTTTAGTACAAATGCCTATTCCTAATCATTTAAATGCTAAGAAGATACAAAATGCTATATTACCTAGTAAGGATGTAGATGGATTAACTGATATTAATATGGGAAAACTAAGTCATAATGTCGATTCTTTAGTTCCTTGTACTCCTATGGGAATTATAGATTTACTTAAATATTATAATATAGATATTAGTGGTAAGAATGTTGTTATAGTAGGAAGAAGTGATTTAGTTGGTAAACCTCTTGCTTCTCTTATGATTAATCATGATGCTACTGTTACTTTATGTCATTCTAAAACTGAAAATTTGAGTTTTTATACAAGGAATGCAGATATTTTAGTGGCTGCTATAGGAAAAGCTAATTTTATTAAAAAAGAAGATGTTAAAGATGGCGCTGTAGTAGTTGATGTTGGAATTAATAGATTAGAAGATGGTAAATTACATGGTGATGTCTTCTTTGATGATGTTAAGGATAAAGTTAGTTATATTACACCAGTGCCTGGTGGTGTTGGACAAATGACTGTAGCAGAACTTGGATATAATACATATAAGGCACATTTTATTAGGACAAAAGAAGACTAAAAATATAGTCTTCTTTACTTTTTCCTTTTTTTGTGATATTATATAGGCATTCAAAAGGGGGAAATTATAATGATATTTTATAATGAAACTGGTGAAAAGATAGATTATCATTTACTTAAAAGGATTGGTGGTGGATCTTATAGTAGGGTATATATGCTACCAAATGATAGTTGTATAAAAGTATTTAAAGAAATTGATAATGGTATTGATAAAAATAATTTAAGTTTTATTAATAATTTAAAACTAGATAATTTTTACCAGATAAATGATTTTCTTTTTGATGGTAATAATAATTTTGCTGCTTATACTATGAATTATTATAGACCTTCTAATGATTCTATACTTTTGATGCCTACTACGTATACTCTTGATAATTTGAATACTATTGGTAAATCGATTGGTGTTCTTACAGATAATCATATCTTTATTCCTGATTTACATAGTGATAATGTAATAATAGGGGATAATAATATTACAGTAATTGATACTGATATTTATGCTAAATCTTTATTCTTTGATAAAGATAAATTAGAAGTTAGAAATTATAGAGCTCTTTATTGTCTTTTTAAAATGTTATATAAAGAAGCTTTATATTGTGATTTTAAATATTGTGATGATGATATTGATAATATTAATAATTTATTTGATTATAATAATGCTGATAATGTTAAAACACTTAGAAGATATAAGTATCCAATTGATTATATTAGAAGTGCTAGGAGATAGTAAAAGACCTCAGATGAGGTCTTTTTTTAGTTTTCTCCTTCTTCTAACATCTTGGTAATTAGTATTCCATATCCTTTTTTAGGATCATCTACTACTACGTGAGTTACTGCTCCTATTATATAGTCGTTTTGAATAATAGGACTACCACTCATTCCTTGAATAATACCTCCTGTAGTTTTAAGTAGTTTTTCATCGGTTACTTCAAATAATATATTTTTACTGGCATTATTATTGATATTTAATTTGAGAATATTGATATCAAAGGCTTCGATAGTATTATCATTTATTACGGTTAATATGGTTGCTTTACCTGTAGTTATATTTTCTTCTTTACCTACAGCATATAGTTTTTTCTTTGGTAGTTCTTTGGTATATGTACCAAATATACCACTGGTGGTATTTTCATTAATATTACCATATATTTCTTTATTATTATATCTTGCATTTTTTTCTCCAGGACTACCAATACTACTTCTTGTGACACTAGTTACAGTGGAACTATATATTTTCCCATCTTTTATTTCTAATTTTTGACCAGTATTTTTTTCTATTATTTCATGACCTAAAGCACCAAATAACTTGGTATTTGGATCAATATAGGTTAATGTACCAACGCCGGTGATACTATCTTTTACATATAGTCCGGTCTTATATACGTTATTATCACTTTTTATTAAATTTAGTGTCGTAGTTAATTCTTTGTTTCCTCTTTGATAGGTTATATTTATGCTTTCTTTGTCATTAGATGTTTCTATTACATTTAACATATCTTCAATATTGGTAATGTTATTATCATTTATTTTGATAATTTTATCACCGTTTAATAATCCTGCTTCTTTAGCGGGATTTGTATTATTTACTTCATAGGAACCCACTATTATGACACCTTTGGAATTTAATTCAATACCGATATTTTCACCACCTGCTATTATATAATCCGAATAAGCTTTAACGTAATATGGAATAATAGTTAATGAAAGAAGAAGAATAAAGAAACTGTTTTTTATTTTTTTAAAAAACATAAAATAACATCTCCTTTAATTAATTTTCACAGACTACATTATTATTATTTACATTAATAATAAAAGTATATAAGTGAAATATTGGTAACTGCTAAAGCCTTGACAAATAAGGACTTTTGATGTATTATATTATAGCAAAAAGGAGATGATAGGATGAATAAAAGTTTTTTTGATAAACAAGTTAAATTAGCTTATGATAATTATAATTATTTCTTTATGAAAATGATTGTTAAAATTTTACAAATTTCTTTAAAGTTAGCTACTGTTTTATTAATAAGTGAAATATTTAATTATACTTTTGTTAATGTTATAGCTCTTATTTATACTATTATTTCTATTTATAGTATGTATGAAACTATTTGTAATTATAAGTATATTATTATGGATATTAAGAATACACTTGGATATGATAATATTTCTTTTGAAGTTGATTTGAATTTTATTAGTAATAATATTTTTAAAGGACTTGTAAATTATGGAAAATAATTTTTTTGTAGGAAATGTAGTTCATAAAAATAAAAAGGGGAATAATTTGTATAGTGAGAAGATAGTTTTATATACTTGTGATAATGTTTATTTTATTGATTTGCTTACGGATAATACTTATACTACTAATAGTGAAAATAGGGATTATGTTGTTTATGATTCTTTGGTTCCTACTAATAGTGAGGAATTTAGGATTGATTATGATTATTTGCTTATTAAACATAATGATGGTAATAATAATAAAATTAAAAGAAAAAGATTTTTATTTAAAAAATAAAAAAATTAATTACTAGATATTCTAGTAATTTTTTTCATATAGTTTAATAGGTGGTATGATGAATAATATGATGTTTGCTTTTGTTTTAACTTTTTTGGCTGGTTTTTCTACTATGATTGGTACGATTATTATTTTTATTTCTAAGAGTAATCCTAAAAAGATAGTTTTAGCATCTTTATCTTTTGCTGCAGGAGTTATGATTACAGTTTCTATAACGGATTTAATACCTGAATCTTTATCCTTACTTAGAGATATGTTATCTGGTACTAAGGCTATGCTTTTGTGTTTTCTGGGAATTATTTTGGGGGTTATTATTTCTATGCTTATTGATTATTATTTACCTTCTAATAAGCTAGATGGGGCTAAGGATAAATCTTTGTATAAGGTTGGTATAATATCTATGCTTGCTATTATACTTCATAATATTCCTGAAGGTATTGCTACTTTTGTAGCTACTAGTAGTGATACTTTGCTTGGTGTATCTCTTGCTATTGCTATAGCTATGCATAATATTCCTGAAGGTATAAGTATATCTGTACCGATATATTATTCTACTAATAGTAAAAAGAAGGCTATTATATATACTTTGGTGTCAGCATTATCTGAACCATTTGGGGCTTTGATAGCTTTTATATTTTTGAGAAATATTATTAATGATATAATACTTGGTATATTATTTGCTATAATAGCAGGAATTATGTTACAAATTGCTTTTTGTGAACTTATTCCTACCGCTAGAAGATATAATAATAAAAAATATTTATTTATTTTCTTTTTAGTAGGAGTTATCTTTATGTTATTTAAATTTATTATTTAAAAATGATATAAAGTGTGTTATACTATTTACAGTGGTGATAGTTATGAACGTTTATAATGATTTTCCTAAGAATATGTTATTTGATAAGGAATTAAATGAAGAAGAATTGGAACTTATTAAAAGTGAATATAAAAAGTTACAATCTATTAATAAGATGAAATTAGATAGTAATAGTTATCAATTATATTTGGATAAGAATAATGATGTTTATTTTCCAAAAGGAACTTTAATTTATGGTACTAATGCTAATTTAGATAATATTAAATTTATAAGTAATAATGGTATTTTAGCTTCTGAATTTAATGGTACTACTAATAACTATGGTACTTATTATTCTTCTTTATTCTATAAAACTGATAGGGATATTTTGCTTAAGGAATATGTTAATGATATTGATGATGATAATATGCCTTTTAATAATTGTAATGAGAAGATTGCCTTTATTGTTAATCCTACTAGTAAGATTGGTGGACTTCTATATTATGATTTACTTGATACTAAGTTTGATAATAATCCTATTGTAAGAAATATTATTGATCCTTTGGTTAAGAATGATTTGTGTAAGAAAAGAAATGAACTATCTTTAATATTGGTTGGTGTACCCGCTAATAGTATTAGTGGTATAGTACTTGGAGATAAACTAATTATAGATAAAGATATTGTAGATAAAATTAAGAGGTTATTTCCTAATGCTTATATTATTAATAGAAGAGGTATTATTATTAGGGATAGATCGAATATTATTAAGATAGATGATTTTGATGATATGGCTTATAACTATACTAAAACAATTGTTAATAATGAACTTCTTGATATAGAAAATGTTAAATTGAGAAAAGAAATTAAAAATATTATTAGTATTCTTAAGAAAAATACTTCTTATTTTGAGCAAGCTAAAATATTTACTTCTTTAGGTTATAAATTGCCTAAAGGTCTTAGTAGTAAGCTTTCTATAGAAGAAGCAAAGGCGTTAAAAGAAATTAAACATTAATTTGGAGATTATAGCTCCAAATTTTTTTCTAATGACTATGGCATTAGAAAACGGCGAACAATGGAATGTGAGACGAATAATATATAATTATTTATAAAAAGGGATGACAAACTCTTTTTTTTCTGATATACTTAGATAGTAGAGTAGGAGGATAAGATGAAAGAAACTTTAATATGTAGTTTAGATAAACATAATATTTACTATTTAAGTGATGCTAATTGTAGTTTTTATATATTAACTCCTTATAAAGAATTTAATGAAACGAATATTTCTATTAGGTTAAAGAGTAATTATCAGAGTTATGATTTAAGTCGTAATTCTATAGATAATGTTACTAATGAACTTATTAATTATTATAAAAATATTGATAATTATAATATTACACTTATTTTACCTGTGTTTTATGATGATTTACTTCTTAGAATTAGAACAGTTGATGATATGGATATATATCATAAGATGGATAAATATTTGGGTTATATGTTTAATAATGCTTATAAGTTTTTGACTAGTAATAATATTAAGGTTAATAGTAATATATATGTTATTAATAATGATTCTTTTAAGAGATTTACTAATTGGTTTGTTTCTAGATATAATAATCGTATTGAGTATAAAACGATAGTTGATTTAGTAAGGCAAAGTGGTAATTATAGTAGTTATAATATGGTTGAAACACCAAGTATTAATTTTGTGGTAGGAAAGAATAGTGAGCCTAAAATTGAAAAGACAGTTGAAATAGAATCTGAAACTTTTGATAGTTATGCTAAAGATGTTCAGGAGAATGAACCAAAAAAAATTCCTATTGAAGAAAGAAAAGAAAGCTCGGGATTTGTATCTTATATTTTATTAGGAGCTATTACTTTTATTGTGTCAATGGCTATGTTATATTTATTTGTTAAATAAAAAAAGATATTAGTTGAAAAATACTAATATCTTTTTTAACGTAATATATAAGAAAGTATAGCGGTTATTGGAAAAGATAAGGCTACGAATAACATTACGTAAGCGAATATTTTTCTTCCATTAATTTTCTTTTTCTTTTTATTTTTGCTCATTATTACACCTCTATTAATATTATACTAAAAATATGGTATATTTTCAATACTTAATAAATATACTTAAGTGGTGATAATGAATGAATAAGAAAATTAATAATGGACTTGCTATTATACTTCCTAATAAAAGAATTAATTTATTTGCTATATTTATATTAATACTTGGTATTATTTCTGGTTCTATTTTTTTGATTGTACTTAAAGATAATGATAAGAATATGATTGTTGAACAATTTAATACTTTTATTAAAAATGTTAATGAGAATAATATTAATAATTCTTATGCTTTTAGAAATGCTTTATATGAAAATTATATATTTATTATTTTGGTATGGTTACTTGGTAGTTCTATTATTGGTATTATTGTTAATATATTTTTGGTATATTTTAAGGGATTTATATATGGCTTTAGTCTTAGTAGCTGCTACTGGGTATTTAAATATAAGGGATTAATACTTAGTTTTATATATGCTTTTCCTACTATTATTATTAACTTGATAGTTGTTTTAATTCTTTTGGTATATTCTATATTGTTTACTAGTTATTTATGGAAGGTTATTTTTGCTAAGGATAGGAATACTGGTATTAAGAGGTTTTTGAAAAAGTATTTATTTGTTTTACTTATTTGTTTGGTATTAGGTCTTGTTTCTTCTTTCTTAGAAGCTTATCTTGTTCCTTCCATGATTAAACTAGTTATAAAACTATTTATTTAATGTTATTTTTATGGTATAATTAGCTAGAGATGAGGGATTTTATGAAAACTGTAGTAATTGGTATGTCTGGTGGTGTTGATAGTTCTGTAGCCGCTATTAAACTTAAAAATGATGGATATAATGTTATTGGTCTTTTTATGCGTAATTGGGATAGTACTATTAATAATGATTATTTAGGTAATCCTAACTTGGATAATAATATTTGTCCACAGGAGAAGGATTATAATGATGCTTTAGAGGTATGTAAAAAGATTGGTATTCCGTTAAAGAGAGTGGATTTTGTTCGTGAATATTGGGATTTTGTTTTTACTTATTTTTTAGATGAACTTAAGAAAGGTAGAACTCCTAATCCTGATGTTATGTGTAATAAATATATTAAATTTGATTTGTTTTATAAAAAAGCTAAAGAGTTAAATGCTGATTATATTGCTACTGGTCATTATGCTAGACTTATTGATGGTAAACTTGCTAAGGCAGTTGATACTAATAAGGATCAATCTTACTTTTTAGCATATGTTAATAGAGATGTATTTCGTGATGTTCTTTTTCCTTTAGGGGAAATAACTAAACCTGAGGTTAGAAAGATAGCTCATGAATATGGTCTTATTACCGCTGAAAAGAAAGATTCTACTGGTATTTGTTTTATTGGTGAAAGAAACTTTACAAAGTTTTTGGAAAATTATTTGCCTAATATACCAGGTGATATTGTAAATATTGATACTGGGGAGATTCTTGGCAAACATATTGGCCTTATGTATTATACAATTGGTCAAAGAAGAGGACTTAATATTGGTGGTACTAAAGATAGATGTTTTGTTGTTAAAAAGGATTTGGATAAGAATATTCTTTATGTAGCGATAGGGGATGAAAATAAGTATTTATATTCTACATCATGTATAATTGAAGATTTTAATTTTTTAACTGATGAAAGACCAAATAAATGTAAATGCAAATTTAGATATCGTCAACCTGATGTGAATACTAAAGTTGAATATTTGGATAATAATATGCTTAAGCTTGATTATGTTAGAACTAAGGCAGTTACTGAGGGACAAGTATGCGTTCTTTATGATGGCGATATCTGCTTAGGAGGGGGAATTATTAAAGAAGTAAAGGAAAATAATTAACAATTTTTCTTTTTTTATTTTGAAAGTAAATTTTACTATTTACATTTTTACCTTGACATAAAATTAGTATACATGGTAAAATATATATAGGAGGTTAGCTAAAATGAATGTTGTTGAAAAAGTTAATCAAATATTAAAACAAGCAAATATTTCAAAAGTTAATTTAGCTAAGTATTTAGGTGTATCTAGACAAATGATTTACAATTATTTTGATGGAGATGATTTGTCAAAGCTTCCTAATGACAAGTGTCAATTACTATATGATTTACTTGATGTTAAGTCTAGTGAAGAGATATTAAATATAAAATTGGATAATGAATATTTACAAAAAGTTAGTAATAAAATGTTTAGTACCAAAAAAAATACATCTAAAAAAGAAGAAGTTATTGAACTTTCTGGTCTTGATAAAGAAGAGGTTAATTTAATAAGTGATATTAGTTTAATGCTTAAGAATATAATTTTAGATAATAAGAGTAGAGAAGGGGAGGCTATTGAAACTGTTAGATATGTATATAATTTTATTCAGAATCTAAGTACTAATAAAGAGCTTAAATATGTACTTGGATATTTCTCAAAGAATTTTGGTTATACTGATCCTAATAAATTTGTTTTTGATGAGAATAATCAATATGTATTTGAAAGTATTATGTATTCTGCGATGACTTTATATTCTAATGGTGGTGCTTCTAGAAGTAGACTTACTGAATCTCATAAAAAATGGGAAGCTATGCTTGCTTCTAAAAAAGAAGAAAAACTTAGTCGTACTCAGGAATTAAATACCGCTAAAATAAGAGCATTAAGAGAACTTGGTTATAATGAGATTGATAAGAATAATGCTAGTGAAGTTTTATCGAAAATAGCGGAAATTATGTCACAAAATTTTTAATACTATCCCCCTACTTTGATTTTTAAATTTAAATAGGGAAGATGATATATAATATTATAGGTGTATTTTAATTATAATATAGTTATTTTAATTTATATAGTAAGAAGATATATAATATATTAAATTATTAATACGAAGTTAAATTAATTTATATTAATATTATTTACAAAATTAGTTATAATATTAATAAATTATAAAAATAATTAATATTAGTTATAAACCTATATAATATAAGGATTTGGGGTTAACAACTATCTTACTTTTTAAATAATATCTTACTTCCTATAATTAATATTATGTTAAGTTCTATTTTGAGGGGAATAATTGACTATTATTTTTTATTTCCATATATTTACTCTACTTATATTGTATATATTATTATTAATAGTTAATACTACTAATGGAGGTAATTAAAATGAGTAAGAAAAATAAAACTTCAAAAAATGAAAATAATTTAAAGTCTAATAATTCTTTTGGATGTAATTGTCATGAAAATGGTTATGAATGTAACTGTCATGAGAATGAACATTCTAGTAAGAATTGTAATGATGATAATAAAGAAGAAGAATAGGGACTCCTACTCTTCTTTTAGTTTATTTAATAGGGAAGTAAATTCTTCTTCTATTTGTTTTAGTTTTTCTTTATCTTTGGATTCATATCTGGTTATTATGTTTGGACCGGTATTTGATTTTCTTATTAGGGCAAAGCCATCTGGGTAGATTACTTTGACTCCATCTATTGTATGATATGTATATCCTTTATTTTTTACATACTCCTCTACTCTATCTATTATATTGGCCTTTTTTGAGTCCTCTACGGTTAGTTTTACTTCTGGAGAGGAATAATATACTGATATGTCTTTTAACTCTTCTGAGATGGTTGTTTTCTTGTTTGAGAGTATTTCTACTAATCTTAATCCACCATATATTCCATCATCATTACCAATGAATTTATCTCTAAAATATAAGTGTCCTGAATATTCTCCTCCAAATGGATAATCGTTTTCATAAGATATTTTCTTGGTATATGAGTTTCCGGTTCTTGTTTCTATTGGTTCAATGCCTAATTTTATTAGTTCATCTTTTATTACGTTAGAACATTTTACGTCGTAGAAGCCTTTCTTATTTTTTACTTTATTATAGATGTTACGCCATATTATTACCATATATTTATCTATTGGAATGTACTTTCCTTTTTCGGATACTACTCCTACTCTATCACCATCACCGTCAAAAGCTATACCACAGTCTGCATGTACTTCTAATACTTTTTTCTTTAAATCTTTAAGATTTTCTTCAACAGCAGGATCTGGTATATGGTTAGGGAAATTTCCATCAGAAGTATCATATAGTGGTATATATTCGATATTTTTATTTGATATGAATATATCTTTTGCTATTATACTAGTGGTTCCATTACCACAATCATATACTACTTTTATTTTATTTTCTCCTAAAGTAATGTGATTATTTATCATTTTTATATAGTCTTCTTTAATATTATAGTTTGATATATTACCTTTTCCTTCGGCATATATTCCATTTATTATTACATAGTATAGATCTAATACTTCTTTACCAAAACAGTTATGTATACCATTATAACTCATTTTAAAGCCATTATATTCTTTTGGATTATGACTTGCTGTTACCATGATACCACATTTTATATTTAGTTTGTCCCATGCGTAATAATACATAGGAGTGGTAACTAGTCCTAATCTTACGACATTAACACCACTATCAGTAAGTCCTTTTACTAAGTTTTCTTCAATTGTTTTAGAACTTATTCTATTATCGTATCCTACAATCATTGTATCTTTTCCATAACTTAGTAATTTAGTAGCAAAGGCTCTTCCTATATGATATGATACTTCTTCATCAATATCTTTTTTCCATATTCCTCTTATATCGTATTCTCTAAATATTTCTTTATTTAATTTCATTTTAATCTCTCCTTTTATATAATTCGTAATTTTCTTTTATTATATCGTTTGATACATTTGTATATATTTGAGTAGTTGTTATACTACTATGACCTAACATTTCTTGAATAGTTCTTAGATTGGCTCCATTATTTAGTAAGTGAGTAGCAAAACTATGTCTTAACATATGAGGTGTTATATTTTTATCTATATTTTTTTCTTTAGCTATATTTTTTATTATTAGAAAGAAGCCTTGTCTTGTTATGTTTTTTCCATGATTATTTAAAAATACATTCTCAGTATAATAACCTTTTTTCATGCTATTTCTATATTCATTTATATATTTTTTTAGATATTCTATAGCTATTTCTCCTATTGGAATTATTCTTTCTTTTTTTCCTTTACCTAGACATCTTACATAACCATTATCTAAGTCTATATTATTTAGTTTTAAATCTACTAATTCACTGACTCTTAAGCCTGATGAATACATTAGTTCTAACATAGCTTTATTTCGATAATCGAATGGGGTATTTAGTTTTATGTCTAATAAGTTATCTACTTCTTCTATTGTTAATATATTGGGTAATTTTCTTCGTAATCTTGGATTTATTATTTTACTACTTACATCTTTTATTTTATATTCTTCACTTAAATATTTATGAAATAGTTTTATTGATACTATTTTTCTTATTATTGAAGATGTTTCATAGTTATTATTATCTAGATATTTTAGATAATTTGTTATGTTTTGATATTCTATATCTAGGGCAGTTTTTATTTTATTATTTTCCATATATTCTAGATATTTATAGATATCTTCTATATATGATGATACTGTTGTTTTTTCTTCTTTTTGTTTTACTGTAAGAAGATATATTTGATATTTTTCTAAGATATCTTTATTATTTTTATTTAATTTTAGATTATCTATTTTTATCATTTATTACTACCCTACTTTCATATTTATTATAACATTATTAGTATTTTTAGTAAACTTTATGACATTAATTTTACATTTTATATCCTCTTAAGTCTAAGGTCTTAAGAGGTAAATTATAGCCTTGAGTCTATAATTTAAATATTTTGAAAAAATAAAACAGTTAGATTGATTGCCAAACTGTTTTATTTTCTTTTTATATATTACCAAAAATTCACAGGGTCCTGTAACCTAGATAATTATCTAATTATTTATTACTTGTACTATTGATTAAGTTTAATATAAACATAATTGGCCAAAACATTATTTGAAATATTAGTTTGAAAGTATATTCTATTAGTTTAAATGGCCAGATTAATAATTTTATTAACATATATATCTTCCCTTCTTATATATTTATAATATCATACTTTGATTACTTTTACAAATGATTAAGATGTGTATTTTATATTTACTTTGTTATATAAATAAGTTATAATAAATTAAGAAAGAGAGTTGATATAAATGGATAAGTTAATAAGAGATGCTTTAAATAAGGAAATTAAAAGGCAAAATGATAATATTGAACTTATTGCTAGTGAGAATTATGTATCTAAAGATATTTTAGAACTTCAAGGTAGTGTTTTTACTAATAAGTATGCTGAAGGTTATCCTTCTAAAAGGTATTATGGTGGCTGTGAAAATGTTGATGTTGTTGAGGAGTTAGCTATTTCATATGCGTGTGAATTATTTAATTGTAAATATGCTAATGTTCAACCTCATAGTGGTAGTTCTGCTAATATGGCTGTATATAGAGCACTTCTTAATAAGGGGGATAAAGTTATGGGGATGAATCTTTCTGATGGTGGTCATCTTACTCATGGTCATAGTCTTAATTTTAGTGGTATTGATTATGAAATTGTTGATTATAGGGTTGATTCTGATACAGGATATTTGGATTATGATAAGGTTAAAGAGATTGCTTTAAAAGAAAAACCTAAAATGATAATAGCGGGTGCAAGTGCTTATTCTAGAAGTATTGATTTTAAGAAATTTAGAGAAATTGCTGATAGTGTTGGTGCTTATTTATTTGTTGATATGGCTCATATTGCTGGGCTTGTAGCGGCACATTTGCATATGAATCCTCTTGATTATGCTGATGTTGTTACTTCTACTACTCATAAAACTTTAAGAGGCCCTAGAGGTGGTATTATTCTTACTAATAATGAGGATATAATTAAAAAAATTAATAAGACTATTTTCCCAGGTATTCAAGGTGGTCCTCTTATGCATATTATTGCTGCTAAAGCTGAATGTTTTTATGAAGCATTACAACCTTCGTTTGTTACTTATCAAAAACAGGTGTTAAAAAATATTAAGGCTTTAAGTGATTATTTAATTAGTAAAGATATGAAGGTTATATCTGGTGGTACGGATAATCATTTGATTTTACTTGATGTTTATAATTCTATTGGTATTACTGGTAAAGAGGCTGAAGCTATTTTGGATAGTGTTCATATTACGGTTAATAAGAATACGATTCCTAATGAAACACTTAGTCCTATGAAGGCTAGTGGTATACGTATTGGTAGTCCTGCTATGACTACTAGGGGTTTAAAAGAAGATGATTTTGTTTTAATCGGTGATATTATTTATAATGTTCTTAATAATTATAGTGACGATAGTGTTTTAGAGAAAGAAAAATGTAGAGTACTTAGTTTAACTAGTAAATATAAGATGTATGATTAGGTGATAATATGGAAGAATTATTAGCGGTAAAATTAAGACCTAAATCTTTAGAAGATATTATTGGTCAGGAACATTTAGTTGGTAAGGATAATGTTATATATAATTTGGTTAAGAATAAGAAGTTATTTTCAATGATTTTATATGGTCATCCTGGTATTGGTAAAACTAGTATTGCTACCGCTATTAGTAATGAACTTGGTGTTAGATATAGGTGTCTTAATGCTGTTGTTAATAATAAAAAGGATTTTGATATTGTTATTGAAGAAGCTAAATTATATGGTAGTATGATTTTAATAGTGGATGAAATTCATAGACTTAATAAGGATAAACAGGATATATTACTTCCTTATTTGGAATCTGGTATTATTACTTTGATTGGGATGACTACTGCTAATCCTTATCATGCTATTAATCCTGCGATTAGAAGCAGATGCCAGTTATTTGAACTTAAGGATTTAACTACTAATGATATTATGAAGGGTATTGATAAGGCTGTTTCTTCTAATTATTTAGAGGGATTGACTATAGATGATGATGCTAAAGAATATATTGCTATTTTAGCAGGCAGTGATCTTAGATTTGCTTATAATTTACTTGAGGTGGCTTATTATAGTGCACATGATAGGCATATTACTATTTCTGTAGTTAAGAAGATTAGAAATAGAGCTAATAGTTATAGTGATAAAAATGGTGATGGATACTATAATGTTATTTCAGCTTTTCAAAAGTCTATTAGAGGTAGCGATGTTAATGCTTCTCTTCATTATTTGGCTAGACTTATTGAGAGTGATGACTTAGATATTATTACTCGTAGATTATCAGTTATTGTATATGAAGATATTGGACTTGCTAATCCTAGTATGGGGCCCAAAGTAGATGCAGCGATTAACTCGGCTTTAAGGCTTGGACTTCCTGAGGCTAGAATACCTCTTGCAGCGATTGTTATTGAACTTGCTTTATCTCCTAAAAGTAATTCAGCGGAAACGGCTATTGATCTTGCTTTAAATGATGTTCGAAGTGGTAATATATCTGATGTTCCTAATCATCTTAAGAATCCTTCTAGTGATTATAAATATCCTCATAATTATAAGAATGATTATGTAAAACAACAATATTTACCTGATAGTCTTATTGATAAAAAATATTATTATCCTAAAGAGAATAAGAATGAAAAAATACTTAAAGATATTATGGATAAATTAAGTAAATTATAAAAGGAATACAATTATTGTATTCCTTGTTTGTTTTCTATTTCTTTATATAACTTATCTTTTAATTCTGGATATATTTGAAGAAATGACTCTACGGCTCTACTATTTTTATTATACCTAGCAAACTTAGGTATTAAATCACTATTATCTAGAGGAATATAATCAGGTCTATTAGGATACAAATACAAATTTACATCTCCCCTCTTCGCCACTTTTATTAATTCATCATATAAATTAGGAATAAATTCTTCTTTTAGCACTTCCTCATCATAATTACTTACTACTTCGGCACTCCAACCTGTTTGGCCCTCGGCAAAGTTTTTACTACTTAATGTATAAATAGAACCACTAGTATTAAATATCTTACGAAACATTCCTTTTTTTCTTTCTACTAATGTTATTTTAGTAGTTTTCCCATTTCCTGATAAAAAATAATATAAATCACTATGCATTGGCGAAGAAAATATTATTGCAACTACCTTTGAATATGTCCCGTATACCCATTCTTTCATATGTGTACTTTCATTTCTTTTAATTACTTTTAAATTAGGAATATGACTACCATGATACACGTATTTCATTTTACTTCCTTTTTGCTAAAATTCTACTATAAGTTGGGTTAACATCTTGTATATTATATTTTGCATTTAGTATATATTCTTTTAATTCTTTTAATATACCTTTTTGAATATAACATGATATATTTATTCCTTCTAATTCTGATAAGATACTATTGGCATTACAGCCTGAATAACAATTTTTATAATATTCACAGGTTTTAATACATTCATCTCTTCTTAAGATACTTTTCTCTAACAATTTTAAAAAATTATCATTCATAAAAACTTCGCTTATAGAAGTAATATCCTCAATATTACCAAGATTGTATTCATCTGTACATAGTCTATCGCATGGATATATTATTCCATCAGAATCTAAACATAACCATTTCCCTAAACATGAATTAAAAGTACATACTTTTGAATGTTCATTAAGAACTAGATTTACTAATTCTTCACAAGTCGTAACGTTAATATTACATGTTTTATCATTTATCCAGTATTTAAAGAAATTAGTAAAATATTTTATGTATTCATTCGGATCTAGAGATGGTAACCCCTCTTTTACGGCAGCTCCATCATTAAACATTGGATTAATTTTCATACTTAGATTCATTGATTTAAAATACTCATATTCATTTATTAAATTTTTTACATTATTTTGATTTATCACTATTATAGCGCCGGGATTGTAGTTATTTTTTTGCAGTAATTTTATACCTTCTAATGTTTCATAGGTATGTCTACGCATCAATTCATTATTTAAGCCATCAAAGGATAAACCTATATTAGTATTGGTCCTATTAAAGAAATCAACTATTTTTGGTGTTAAAAGAGTACCATTGGTTTGCACCGAAAACATAAACTTTGAATTTTTGCTATCACAATAGTTATATATCTCTTCATAATAGTCGAGAGACACAGTAAGTGCTTCTCCACCATGCCAAACTAAATTAATGTATTTATAATTTTCTGATAATAAATCAATATATTTTTTTAGCTTATTCATATCTAATAATTTCTTTTCATATCCATATTTTTCATGAAAACAATAATTACATCTTAAATTACAATTATGAGTTGGTTTTATTAAAGTATTAATTTGTGACATTATCTTTTACTTTTATTTTTACTTTTGAGTTTACGACGTAATTATCATGTGTATCGCAATGATAATCCGGATCTCCAGGACCGCTATCATCATGTAATGAATATATTGTTCTTTCATTTGAATTAGCCTGTTTTTGATAAGTTTGATAAAGTTCCATTAATCTTTTGAATTTTGTTAAATCTGCTTTTAACATAATTACCTCCTTTTTTTAATTTTACAATACTTTTAATTTTAATTATGTAAATTATTTGGTTACATAATATATATTATTTATTATTAATATAGTTAATTATAAGTTAACATAAAATAAAGGAATACTATTTTTGTATTCCTTTATTTCTTTATTATATCTTGTAATATATAATTAGCAGCATATATACCCGCTACTGAAGGTACGGGCATCATTGAGGCTATTACTTCTTTATTTGTGTTATTTGGTTTTTCTGAAGAGAATACACATATAACTTTTCCTCTTATTTTTTCATCTTTGATATATTTTCTTAGAGATTTAGCTATTGGATCATAACTTGTATCTTTTATATCACATATTTTTATTTTTGTTATATCTAATTTTTTACCCATACCACATACTGTTAAGAGATTTATATTTTTTTCTTTACATAGTTTTATTAATAATTTTTTTACGATAACAGTATCACAAGCATCTATTATATAATCATATTTTTCTTCAAATAATATATTTATATTATCTTTAGTTATTTTTTCATTTATTTTCTTTACTTGGATATCTTTATTTATTTCTTTGATTCTTTTTTCCCATTCATTTACTTTATAATTACCTATATTATTACTATTTGCTATAATTTGTCTATTTATATTAGAGTAGTCAATTTTATCATAGTCTACTATCGTTATATTTTGAATACCACTTCTTACAAGGGTTTCGATGGCATAGCCTCCTACTCCACCAGTACCTAATACTAAGATGTTTTTTCTTTTTATTTTGTTTAGACTTTCTTCTCCAATTAAGGCTAGTGTTCTTTCATACATTTCATTTCTCCTTATATATTGGTACTTTTTCTTTAAATTTATCATTTAAAATGGTTATATCTTCATCTTTTAGATTGTTTTTATCTACTATAAGAGCTCTATTTTTATTTATATATAAATAAAATGAGTCTTTTGTATTTATTACTTTATATAGTTTATCATAATCTATATATTCTTCTTTATCTGTTGTTATTCGGAAGTTGTTTTTTTTGAATATATATTTTATTTTGGTATTTATGATATTATCTTTTTTATTTTGAATTCTTTTATAGTTTATATTTGGTAGCATATTGGTATTTAATTCTAGTATACCAAATAAGGCAAAGATAAAGGCTATAAAGTCTAACCAAGTATTATATTTATAATTTATAAAAAAGTAAATTATTAGAATGGCTATTAGTATATTAATTAGTATTCTAGTAGTTTTTATTCTTTCAAAGTAATATATTTTTAAGAATGTTTTTATTTTTTCTTCACTATATGTAGTGGTCGTTTTTATTTCTTTCATTTTTACACCTCTCACATGTATTAGTATAACATAAAAATATAATAAAAAAAAGACCCAGATGGACCGACTCTGCAAGATAAAACCCGCGGCGTACTGTCACAGGTGGGTCAGCACAACAAAGTAATTAGGATCCTTACTTATAAGCAAGTATTCAACACATAAATTGTATTAGCTCCCCTATTAATATCTTTAGTCGGTTTTATACTAAAGATGTCGTATCCTCTAGGTAATTTAATTATATCATAGTTATATATTTTTCTCAATATTTTTTATATAACTTTACATTTATTTCTTTTTCTTTAAGATATATGTAGTATTATCTTTAATTGTTTCTGGAGTTATGATTAATTCGCTATAAACTTCTGGATTAGAAGCTATTTCAAATGAAGCATAAGATAAGGCTGCTTCTATTATTGAATCTAAACTACGAGCACCAAATCCTTTTTTCTCCGCTGATGAGGCTATTTCATTTATGGCTTCTTCAGTAATTGTTAATTCTATTCCTTGCTTTTGTAGGAACTTTTGATTTGTTTGTAGGACACTATTTCCTGATTTTATAATTCTTATATAACTATCATGATTTAGTTCATTCATTTGTACTATAACTGGGAATCTTCCTATTAGTTCTGGTATCATACCATTTTTAATAAAATCATCAGTTGTTAAATCTTTGTATTGTTTTGGTTTACTCTTTTGCTCAAAACCTACTACTTTATCAGGAATTAGTTCTATACGAGACCAGCTTCCCATACCTACTATCATTAATTTACTTGTATCGAAAGTATATTTTCTGCTATGCCACATTATATCGTATTTTCCGTCTTCAACTATTTTTAATAATGCTTCTTGGACATCTTTTTGGTTTACTTGACTTTGTGTTTTGTTTGTTTCAGATAATTTATCTAATTCGTCAATTATTAATATTCCTTTTTCGGCTTTTTCTAAGTCACCATTTGTGATATCTAGTAGTGATTTTAACATTTCTGATACATCTCTACCTACATATCCTGATGCGGTATATTCTGTTGCATTGGCTATATAGCATGGTATGTTTACATTTTTTGTTAATTGTCTAAATATTTCTGTTTTACCAACACCAGTGCTACCATTTATTAAAATATTTCTTGATTTGTTGGTGGAAAAATTATTGTATTGTTTCCATATGGCAGTTAGTATTTTTTTGATAGGTTCATTTTGATCAATTACATTTTTAGTTATTTCAGTATATAACTTATTAACATTGATATCTATTTTGTTTTCTTTTTCTTTATTTGTTACTTGAAGTTTTGTTTGGTTTTCATTTTTTGGTTCTTCTATTTGTTTTTCATATGTTATTTTTATACCAAATTCTTCTTCTATTTCTGAAAGTACTTCAGGATAATATGTTATATAGAAAACTAAAATATCTCTATCTAAAAGAATACTTTCTTTACTATATTTGTCTTTATCATAGAAGTTAATCATTGGTGTACATTCATCACTAAATTGATTTAACTTATATTTGTATTTTTTTGCATAATATAATATTAGTGCTTTTATAACTACTGGTGGTAATAATGGGAATTGCTTATTGTATTCTGCTAAGCTTTTTCTAGCGGCAAAACCGTAAGTGTTACCTTCAATTATATGATGATATGGTGTACCATGTTCATCAATTAATTCTTCTTCTTCGCCATCATATGTTCCTATTACCACTTTATATGGTACATATTCTAAAGTTCCATAATTTCTTTTTAATTTGTATATTATTGCTATATCTTTTACTTCTTCTGAATTATTCATAAATCCCCCTACTAAAATTAATCTCTAATTTTTATATGTGTTTCTCTTAGTTGTTTTTCAAATACTTCATTTGGACAGCCCATCATTTGGTCGGAACCATTAGCTCCTAATGGAAAGGCTACCATTTCCCTTATATTCTCTTCATCTTGTAAAAGCATTAGTATTCTATCTATACCAGGAGCCATTCCGGCATGAGGTGGTGCTCCATATTGAAATGCTGTATATAGACTTCTAAATTTGTTTTCTACGTCTTCTTCGGTATATCCTGCTAATTCAAATGCTTTTTTCATTATTTCAATATTATGGTTTCTTACGGCTCCTGAAGCCATTTCGTAACCGTTACATACAAAGTCAAATTGATGAGCTACAACATTTTCCATATTTTCTTTTGTTAAAGCTTCTATACCACCTTTTGGCATACTAAATGGATTGTGTCCGAAATCCCAAGTGTTTTCTTCTTCATTGTATTCATACATTGGAAAATCATTTATGATACAGAACTCAAATTTGTTTTTATTTATTAAGTCTAATTCGTTACCTAGTTTGGTACGTAATAGACCTGCTAATTTATCTATTTTATGTTTGTTATCTGCTAGAATAAATAGTGCACTACCTTTATTTAAATGACATTTTTCTATTAGTTCTTTTCTTAAATCATCAGTTAAAAATTTGTCAATTGATGACTTAAATGTCATATCTTCATTTACTTTTATATATGACATACCAGTAGCTCCTAATGACTTTATGTATTCTTCTATTTTTTTATACCATGAATTTGACTTATCAATATTATCTACTTTTATTCCTCTTATATTTAATGTTTTAAATGGTTCAAAAGTACTTTTTGATAATATTGTTGTTAAGTCTTCTATTAGCAACGGATTTCTTAAGTCTGGTTTGTCTGAGCCATATTTTAGCATTGCTTCTTTGTATGGTATTCTTTTAAATGGTATAGGAGATACTTCTTTATCACTGAAATGAGTAAATATATTATAGAAGATTTTTTGTCCTACTTCATATACATCTTCTTCATCTACGAAAGACATTTCTAAGTCTAATTGATAAAATTCACCATATAATCTATCACTACGTGGATCTTCATCTCTAAAACATGGGGCTATTTGGAAATATTTACTAAATCCTGAGCACATTAATAATTGTTTGAATATTTGAGGCGCTTGAGGTAAAGCATAAAATTTACCTTTATATTTTCTTGATGGTATTATGAAGTCTCTAGCACCTTCTGGAGATGATGCTGTTATGATAGGAGTTTGAATTTCAGTAAAATTCATATCTTTCATTATTTTACGCATGTAGTCTAATACTTTTGTTCTAAATAGTATTTTGTCATGTACTTCAGGATTTCTTAAGTCTAAATAACGATATTTTAGTCTTGTATCTTCAAAGGCTTCTTTGCTATGATTTATTTCAAATGGTAATACGTTATTTGCTGCTCCTAAAAGTTCATATGATGATATTAATACTTCTACTTCACCAGTTTTCATGTTTGGATTTGTCATACCATCGGCACGATGTCTTACTATTCCTGTTGCGGTAATGGTACTTTCTCTTGTTAAGGTACTAAATTTGTCTATTTCTTCGCTTATTAATTGAATAAGTCCTGTTTCGTCTCTTAGTGTTAAGAATACTAGACTTCCTAGATTTCTTATTTGTTCTACCCATCCTGCTACTTTTATTTCTTCACCGATGTTTTCTTTTGTTACTTCGCCACAATAAATTGTTCGATATTTATTTTTCATTTTATTCCTTCTTTCATAAATAAAAGCACATTAAATGAACCTATAGGGACGGATTATTATTCGCGGTGCCACCCTACTTCACTTAATGTGCGCTTTTGTTAGTTTTATATCGGAAACTATCCGTTCTATCTTTTTGTTACTACTTGTCACTAATAGTAATAGAAACTATAATTATTATATAATTATTACATTTGATTGTCAATTGGTTTAAATATTATTTTGATATTTATTTGATTTTTTTCTTACTTTTTGTGTCTTCTAAAGATTTAATATCATTTTCTAAAATACTAATATAACTTTTCATTATACTATTTGTATTTTCTTCTAAAGTTTTAGTTATAGCATTAGCGTTGTAATTATTATTTTCAAATGATGTTATTATGTTAATTGTATCATTTATATGTTTACTACTTTTAGATACATATGAATATATTTTTAATATTTCTTTTTCACTTAATGTATTTATTTCGTCATTACTTAATGTTCTTTGATATAGTTTTGTGAAATTATCTACTAGTTCTTTCTTTTCTAAATCTTTTACGATATCTGAATTTAAGATATATACTAGATAGGTAATCATATGATATTCCGCTAATAATAATGTATCGTCTTTTTCTCTTTCCTCGATTACGATACTCATACTTTTATATAATTTGCATAGTTTTGCTGGTGATATATATTTTAAGGCATTCTTTAAGTATTTTATATTTTCTTTTGGAATGATATTTTTTATATCTTCTCCTTTTACTATTATATTAGAATTCATATTTATAAATAAGTCATTAAATAATTCATTATTATTTACTCTTTCCATAATTTCTCCTCACTGCTATATAATATCATAATTTTTTAATTATTTCAATAAGAATTATTTTTTCTAATGACCTTGGGCATTAGAAAACCTAGAGTGACTACAGGCACGAAAGGCAAAAAGAAAAAGAAGCAGTTATTTTTCGAGCATTATTGTTATTGGACCATCGTTTATAAGGGATACTTTCATATCTGCTCCAAAAATTCCCGTTTCTACTTTAATATTTTCTTCTTTTAATTTGTTATTAAATTTATCATATAGTAAGATTGCTTTATCACCACTTAAAGCTTTGATGTAAGATGGTCTTCTTCCTTTTCTGGTATCAGCATATAATGTAAATTGACTTATGGATAAAATACTACCATTTACATCTATAAGACTTTTATTCATGACACCATTTTCATCATCGAATATTCTTAGATTTATTATTTTATCTACCATATAATCTATTTCTTTGTCGGTATCGCTATCTGTAAAACCCACTAATAACATTAAGCCTTTGTTTATTTGCCCTACTATTTTGTTATCTACTTCTACACTTGATGACAATACTCTTTGGACTAATACTTTCATTAATTCATCTCTCTTTCTACTTTTTCAATGAAGTTTAAATTTAATAAGTCATTCATGAATTTTTCTAATTTTTCTTTGTTTTCTACTAATACTGTCATACTGTATACTTTAGCACTACTTTTGTTTATAGTAGATATGCTATCTATTATTATGTTATTGGCGGATGCCTTGGTTATTATGTCTAGTAGATTGTCATATGCACTAGTATATATTAAGATATCTGAACTATATTTCTTTGATATGTTATTATTCCATTTAACATTTATTAATCTTTCATCAATATCAATTATATTTTTGCAATTACTACGATGAACTGTAATTCCTGAACCTCTGGTAATATATCCTATTATGTTATCTCCAGGTATTGGTTTGCAGCAGCCACTTAGATTAGCTTTGATTTCAGCCATGCCTTCTACTAAAACATCGTTATTTTTTATACTTGTCTCTTTATGTGAATTGTTTTCATTTATTTTAGTGGCTAAATCTGGTTTTCCTTCATCTTTTTTGTTTATTATTTTTATTATTGATATTGGAGTATGTTTACCTAGACTAATATCTACATATAATTCATCTATATCTTTAAGTTTTAGCTCGTTTAGTATTATATCAATATTTTTATTAGATAAAAATTCATTTATACTTATATTTTCTTTTCTTAATTCTTTTTCTAATAATTCTGATCCCTTTTCGATATTTTCATCTTTTTCTAATTTACTATAATATGATTTAATTTTGTTTTTAGCTCCTGAAGTTACTACAAAGGATAACCAGTCTTTACTTGGCTTAGAAGCTTTGTTAGTATTAACTTTGATTATATCACCAGTGGATAGTTTATAGTCTAATGGAACGATATTATCATTTACTATGGCTCCAATAATTCTATCCCCTACTTCACTGTGAACTTTATAGGCAAAGTCAACAGGGGTTGAACCAGTAGGTAATTCTATTACATCTCCTTTTGGTGTATATACATATATAACATCGTTTGATAGTATATCTTTTTTTACTGAAGAGACAAATTCTTCTGATGTATTGGAATCTTCATTTAATTCTATTATGTTTCTAAATATTTGTAGTTTTTGTTCTGTGGCGTCTTTTATACTCTTTTCACCATTTTTATTTTCTTTATATGACCAATGGGATGCTATACCATACTCTGCTATTTTGTCCATTTCATATGTTCTTATTTGTATTTCGAAAAGTTGTCCATCAATACCAAAAACTGTTGTATGTAAGGATTGATATAAATTTGTTTTTGGCATAGCTATATAATCTTTAAATCTTTTTGGTACTGGTTTATATTTTGAATGTATTAAACCTAATGCTAAGTAACATTCTTGTTCAGTATCTACGAATACTCTAAGGGCTAATATATCATATATATCATCAAATTTTTTACCCTTACATAGTTTATTATATATACTATAAATACTTTTACTACGACCTTTCATTTCATGAGGAATGTTATGCTCAGTAAGTAAATCAGATACTTCATTCATCATTTTGCTTACCGCTGCATCACGTTCAGTCTTTTTTAAGTTTAGTTTTTCTACTATATCAAAATATGCTTCTGGTTTTAGATAACGAAGCGATAGATCTTCAAGCTCACTTTTAATTTTATAGATACCAAGTCTATGGGCTACTGGAGTTAATATTTCTAATGTTTCTTTGGCCTTTCTTTTCTGTTTTTCTTCGGATAATACATCTATAGTACGCATATTATGTAGACGATCCGCTAATTTTATTATTATTACTCTTGGGTCTTCGGATAGTCCTACGAGAATTTTTCTTTGATAAGCTGCTGAAGCTTCGTAATCTGATGAAAAGTTTAGTCTGTTTATTTTGGTAACACCATTTACAAGTAAAGCTACTTCTTTACCGAAAAGGCCTTCTATTTCTTCATATGTAGCATCAGAATCTTCGATGGTATCATGAAGAAGAGCCGCTGCCATACATGGTGCATCAGCAGATATTTCGGTCAATATTAATGCAACATTAAGGGGATGTAATATATAATCATCTCCAGATATTCTTTTTTGACCAAAATGTTTTTTCTCGGCATATTCATATGCAGACCTAACTAATTTTATATCTTCTTCGTTATTATTGTATTCTTTAAACTTATCAATAAGTTCATCAATGGTAATATATTTTGTCTTAGTACTCATTATTTCACCTTCTTATTTAACTATTATAAGAGGAAAAATACTTTCCTCTTATAATTAACAATTAACACCTTTAACTTTTAATTCTTCTACTTCATCTAGTTTCTTTTTTTCTTTTTTAGGTTTAGTTATTCTTCTAGACTCTAGTATTAACCATAATTGGTTAGATACATATATTGAAGAGAAAACACCCGCTATAAATCCTACTAATAAAGCTAAATTGAAGTTTAATATTTCACTTGCTCCAAAAATTATTAAACAAATTATTGGAATTATAGTTGTTATAGTAGTCATGATTGATCTAAAGAAAGTTAATCTTACAGAATCGTTTACGATATCTTTTAGTTTTTCTTTATCAATATTTTTTCTGTTTTTATAATTTCTTCTTATCATATCGAATGTTACAATAGTATCATTTATAGAGTATCCTATAATGGTAAGAAGAGCCGCTATAAAGATGGAATCTATTTCTAATTTAAATACTCCAAAGAAAATAGTTGTTATTAATACGTCGTGAAGTAATGCTGCTATACCTGATATAGCATAATTAAATCTAAATCTAATACTTACATACGCTGTTATACCTAGAAAGGCTACTAATACTGCTATGATAGCATTTTTAATTAATTGTTTCTTTACTAGGTCTGATACTACATAGATATCTGCACTAGTATTATATTCTTCTTCTAGTTTTTCAGATAATTCTTTTACTTCATCTTTATTTAGTTTTTCTTTAATTGTTATAGTAGTTGAATCTTTAGTGCTATTAATTTTATCGATAGTATATCCTTCTAATGATACTTTATCAGTTGTATTTACTGTTATACTAGTACCTCCAGTAAAATCTACTGCAAAATTAAATCCTTTTATTAGAGAATATGTAAGTCCTCCTACTATGACTATTAAAATTATTGGAAGCATAATTTTTCTTGAATTTACAAAATCTAATTTTTTGAATGGTATTCTTACTTCTTTAGCAGGAATTATTTTCTTTTTAGGTAATCCTATAAATAAATTTATTTTATTATCAAATACTCCACTCTTAGCAAATAATAGTATGACATATTTTTCTAGGTATACTAGGATGGCTATTGTTAAAATAATATTTATTATTAACATTGTTGCGAATCCTTTTACTGAACTTTGTCCTAAAATAAATAGTATTACCGCTACTATAAATGTTGTGATATTAGCATCTAAGATACTTGAAAGGGATTCCTCATTACCTAACTTTACAGCTTTTTCTAATGGAACACCAATTTTTAATTGATCCTTTATTCTTTCAAAAGTTATAATTGATGCATCTACTGCCATACCAATTCCTAATAACATGGCTGCTATACCTGGTAATGTTAATGTTCCTTGTATTAGATAGAATACTAGGAATGATGCCATTGTATATAGCATAACAGCTACACCTGCTATAAAACCACTGAAATGGTATAAAAGTACAAGTGTTAGTATTACAAAGCATATACCAATAATACCGGCTATTAAGGTTTTGTTTAATGATGCTTCACCATAAGTAGCTTCAACTGTTCTTGAAGATATTTCAGTTAATTTGGTTGGTAGAGATCCTGAATTTATTAATTCTACTAATGATTTGGCTTCTTCTTCAGTGAAATTACCTTGAATTATAACATCTGATGAAAAGGCTTGTGATACTCTAGCTGCACTTAAACATCTTGATGATGATAGTGATCCACATTTATCTTTTTCTTTGTAATATGAATCAGTATTTTCATCATAGTCTAACCAAATAACGATAATATTATTTGTCATGTCTTTTACACTGTTAGTTACATTATAAAATTTTTCATTATCTTTTATTGATAAACTTACAGCAGGATGTCCATACTGATCAGAAGTTACTTTTGCCGCTCCACCTAGAACATCAGCGGTCATTAGAAGATTATCAGAATAATCACGAAATGATAATACGGCTGTTGAAGATATTACTTCTCTTGCTTCATCTTTATTGGTGATACCCGCTAAGGCTATTCTGATACGATTACCATCTTCAATACTTATTTCTGGTTCATTTACTCCTAAAATATCTACTCTTTTTAAAATGGCTTTATATGTATTATATACCATATCTGAATCTAATTCTTTACCATCTAATGGTTCTATTTGATATAGTACCTCAAAACCTCCTTGAAGATCTAATCCATAATTAGTATGTTTAAATATTGGAATACATAAATATGCTGATATTAATAGTACACCAAATGATAATACTATTCCAGATATACACTTTATTTTTTTGTTTTTGTTTATTATTACTAGTAATAAAGCTATAAAACTTATTACACTTAATATAATTACTGCTATTTTCATAATATCGTCTCCTTCTTTATATTTAGTCTTCCTTTTTATTCTGGCTTTTTATGAATGTATCTACTTTGATAATATTCACGTCAATAATGTCGTTTACCATTTCTGATATAGTTAGATTTTGATCATAACGCCACTTATTTAATTTTAGATAGTTCCATATATCTAGCATACTAATATAGTCGTATTTTTCTTTAATCATTCTAAGCTTTACTTTTAAAGCTCCTTTTAGATCGTTAAAGAGTTCTTTTTCACTACTATAATCCATAACTAATCACCATAAGTTAATTATACTATATATTGGAAAAAAAGCAAAGAAAAAATAGCAACTTATGCTATTTTTCATCTTCATTTTTCCTTTTTTCAAATAATAATTCTATATCAATGTTTAAAGCATTGGCAATATTACTAACTGCATCGATTGAAAAGTTTTTCTTACTATTTGGAGCCTCTATTCGTCTGATAAATTCATGTGAATATTCAGTTTTTTCTGCTAATTCGGCTTGTGTCATTTTTCTCTCTTTTCGATAATGTTTAATATTCTTGGCAATTAGTTCATATATATCATAATGTTTTTCACGTTTTCTTTCCAACATGCATCACCTTAATGTTATTTTCTCACAAAATAACAGTTTTTTATGTAAACTATTTGGTTACATTATTAATATTTGTTGCTTATTTATGCTACATTTTGGTAATTGCTTTTTATTTTTTTTAATGCCTTACCCTCCCCTCTTGATACCGCTACTTGATTCATTTTGAGGATACTTGCTATTTCTGTTTGTGTTTTATCTTCAAAATATCTTAAATAAATTATTTCTTTATCAGGGCTTGGAAGTTTGTTAATCATATCATATAACATTATATTATCTATATTATAATAATCTTTTTGATCGCCAATTGTATCGGATAATGATAAATCTTTACTATCAGTATATATTATTCTATCTAAACTATCCATTGGATTCATAGCAAGCATGACTTCATCTATTATTTTTTTATCTATTTCGATAAACATAGCTATTTCTTCATTAGAGGGTTCTTTCATTAATTTTTGACTTAAAATTATCTTTGCTTCGTTTATCTTTTTATATAATTTATAGTAGTCTCTTACTAATTTAATATTTCTACTATTATATACATAAGAATATATTTCACCATATATGTATTTATAGGCATAAGTAGAAAATTTTGTATTTTTATTATCTTGATAATTATTATATGCTTTTATTACTCCTTTAACCCCTTCTTGGTATAAATCTTCTTTATCATAATTTTTAAAATATTTGTTTATTATGGCATAAATAAGACCATTACAAGAGGTAATTATATCTTCATATTTATTCATTAGATCATCCTTTCAAATAGTTTAAAAGCATCATACTCATTATCTATTTTAGGAATATCTTTAAATAGTCTTTTTGATATGTTAAATTTATCACAGATAATTATATTTCCTTTATTATTTTTAAAGTTTTTATATAATTTTTTTAAATATTTTATACTATAACTATCTATTGAATATATATCATCTATGTTAATTACAATGTATTTAAAGTCTTCATCTACTATTCCTTTAACGGTATTTTTGTTTAAATCTCCCTTCACTCTTATAAAAAGTATTCCTCTTCTAAACTCCATACTAGTTTTTAACACTTTTATTCACCTCTATTATAATTTAGCATATCTTTTATTTTTAATATACATATTCGACAAAACTAGACCTTTATTTTTTTCGACATCTTTCACCTCCTAGTAATCCCTCTATATATATAAACACTAAAAAGGTTAAAAAAATGTAACTTTTTGGATTTTATTTAAAATTATTTAAAAAAATAAAAAAGACTTATATTTTTAAGTCTCCTTTTATTATTTCTTGTAGATTACGAATAAATATTGTAAATATATTAGCTTTATCTATATTTTCTGTTACTGTTGCATCAATATTAGATATTACTTTATTGTTTTCAATAATATCGATGGTACCGATAGTATCCCCTTTTTTTACTGGAGCTATGATAGTAGAAATGTTTGTTTTATATGTTATATTTCTATCTTCATCCGTTTTTTTGCTTAAAATGGTTATTGTTTCTTTAGATGTTATATTTGCTTTTGTTTTTTTACCTAATTCTACTTTTACTGACTTTAGTTTTGTGTTATTATCAACTATATTTTTTACTGTATATATATTATATCCATAATCTAGCATTTTTGTTGTATCACTACTTCTCTTTGCCACTGTAGGTTCATTCATTACCACGGTTATTAGACGCATGTTATCTTTTTTAGCGGTGGCTGTTAAGCAATAGCCTGCTCCTTTAGTAAAACCTGTTTTTAAGCCATCGGCTCCAGAATAAAATTTTACTAGTTTATTTGTATTGACTAGCCAGAATGGACTCTTAGTATCTTTTCTTAAATAGTCTTCATAAGTTGAACTAAATTCCAATATTTTTTCATGCTTTATTAATTCTTTGGCTATTAGCGACATATCGTAAGCACTTGAATAGTGATTATCAGTATCAAGTCCAGTAGAATTAACAAAATTAGTATTTTTTAAACCGAGTTCTTTAGCTTTAGTATTCATTTTTTTAACAAAGTTTTCTTCACTTCCTGCTATACGCTCGGCCATGGCAACTGTAGCATCATTTCCTGAGGCTATAGTTATTCCTTTTAACATGTCAGTGACGGACATTTTTTCACCAGCTTTTAGGAATATTTGACTTCCGCCCATGGACGATGCTTTTTCAGAAGCTGTTATTTGTTCATCCCATTTTAAAGAGCCTTTATCTATTTCTTCCATTATTAGGAGCATACTCATCATTTTCGTCATTGATGCTGGTGGTAATTTTTCATAAGCATTTTTTTGAAATAGTATTTCTCCAGTAGAAGCTTCTATCATAATGGCACTTTTTGCATCAGGAGCTAAGTCTTCTTTTTCTTCTGCATTGACTATAGAAAACAAAAAAAGACAGAATATAAATATTAATATTTTTTTCATATTATCACCTAGTAAAAACTATGCTTTTATTAATATTTTATTCTATCTATTTATTTAATTTCTTTTATTAAACTTTTGATTAAACGTTTTGAGTGTTCTTTTTGACTTCTTTTAAAATCGTTGTACGCATTATCAAATCTTGCAAATGATGCTGCTTCTACTTTTTTTAAGTAATTTTTATATGCTTCTTTGGTATTTTCATCATTAAATTTGCTTAAGTATGCTTTAGCATCTTCTTCACTTACAAATTTGCATTCTTTTTCACAAGTTAAGCCATAATTTGTAATACATGTTTCATGTGGACATTTTACACTTATAACTCTACCTGTTACTTTTTCTCTTATTCCTAATAGTGGTGTATAATTACATATAACTCTGAATTCTTTTAATTCATCGTTACATAGATTAACTTCAAAATAATTTTTTTTCATAATACTTCTCTCCTTGTGCTAATTATTATATGACATTTTATCTTATTTGTCAATATTAGAGATAATATAGGTATTTGTAGGTGTCATAAAATATGGTTTTGAGTAAACTATATTAGATATCACGTAAAGGAGGTATATATATGTATTATTACGGAGGATATTCTGGAGGTTATGGCAATAGTGGATGTGGTTGCGGAAGTAATATGAGCTATGCCTATCCTTCATACGGCTATGGCTATACAGGTGGTTATGGTTATGGTAGCAGTGCCGCTATTATATTAGTATTATTTATATTACTAGTAATTATAATAGGTTCAAGAGTAACTGCATAATATTTAGGGAAAATACTTCCCTTTTTTTTATTTTTATGTTAAAATATCTTCTGGAAGAAAGGAATGATTGTATGCTTAGAACAAAAGATATACTTGATGAAAAAGATCCACGTGTTAGAGCAGAAAATACAGATGTTGAATTTCCTTTAAGCTTAGAATATAAAAATATTATACCAGAAATGTTAAAACATTTAAGATACTCTCAGATTGAAAAATTATCAAAGAAGTATAACTTAAGACCTGGTATGGGGCTTGCTGCTCCACAATTGGGTATTAATAAAAACTTTTTTGTAGTTTGCTATGAAAGAAAAGAAGGAGTATTTGATGATTATGTGCTTATTAATCCTAAGGTTATTTCTTATTCTGAGGAAATGATTTATGCTGGTGAAGGAGAAGGATGTTTAAGCGTTAATCGTGAAGTTGATGGTATTGTACCAAGACATGCTAGAATTACAGTTGAAGGATATGATTTGGAAGGTAATTTAATTAAATATCGTGTTCGTGAGGATTTGGCTATTGCTTTTCAACATGAACTTGATCATTTAAAGGGAATTTTATTTGTAGATTATATTGATCCTAGTGATCCATATAAAAATGCTGATAATATGCGTGAAATATAAAAAACATGTGATTAACACATGTTTTTATTTTAGTATTAATATTAAGATGATTATTACTAATAATAGTAATACAGAGCCTATAATTATTAAAATTTTGTTATTTAGAAAACCATTTTTATTCATACTATTTAGTAAGTTGATTTTAAACATATCTCTCTCAGCATGAGATTTAGATATCATTACTCCTTTGTATGTTTGAAGTTCTTTTTGATGGCCTTCACTTAATATTTCTTCTGGAGTTATGGTATCTAACATTATTATTTTTTGATTTTCATAAAGAGTATAATGTAATACTACATCTCCATGTACTTGTGAGAACATTCTATCAGTAGGAAGCTTAAATTCATATTTAATTATTCCTTCTTTACTATTTTTGGATACAATCACTCCTTGCATGTTTCCATCACGTAATTTTGGTACACAGTCAAATATTAATTTTTTGTAAGCTAGCATATTATATTTTTTTAAGGCTCTCGTTTTTTTGTTGAATTCGTTTTCATTTAAGTATTCTACTACATATGTATGCATTTTATCACCTATATACATTTTACTACATATTTGTTTTTTTTTAAATACTTTTTGATAAAATATTTGAAAAACGAAGAAAAATTAAATTTTCTTCGTTTTGATAAGCATTTTGCTTTTACTTTTATTTAGTATTTGTCCAGCTTCTTTAATTCCTATTATTTTTTCATCTGAATTGTCTTGATGTTTCATTTTTTCTTCTTTATATCTTGAATATACCACTACATTTACAGCTGTATTAATGGTTGGATTACTTTTATAATATTCTTTTTCTTCATCATTCATTTTTTCTATGAATGATGTTGATTTTAGGCTATCTACTAAATATGGTTTTACTTTATTATATTTTATTACTTTATTGGCTGCTACGAATATATTGATTACTGGTAATAATAATAATAAATTTTTATAATTGTGTTTTCTTTTATTTTGATTTGTATTGTTTAATACTTTTTTAGTATTTATTTTATATCCTTTATCAGCGGTATCTTTATACATTCTAAATTCATTATATCTTACTACTATTACACTTACTACACTTGATACTACACATGCTCCTAATATTAACATAAGTTTCCTTCCTTTCAGAGCTGCTATTATATCATTACTAGACTTTATTGTCAAATATTATTTGCTATTTATTTAAAGTGCTATTTCCTGTTTTATAGTCGATAATTATTCCATCTTGAATATTATATACAAAAACATTGAATTTTACTCCTTTTCCGTTATCTTCTATTGAGTATGCTTCCATTTCTACTCCTGTTGCTAATAAGTTGTTACCTTCAAATACGGGAGTTACTCGATATAAAACATGATTATTTGTTTCTTTTATATATTTGGCTACTTTATTTTCGAACTCTAACATACCTATTGTATTCATGCTTCTAGTACAAGTTATTAAATTTTTTTCATTGGCGTTTTCACCGGTTAATTGATATCCTATTAAGTGGCATCTATTATATAGATATTTACCTTCTACTATATCATATTTTACTGTATGCCAACCACTAGGCTTTATTCCTCCTATACTACCTCTTTTTTCAGTGGGCATCATACTTTTATCAATATTGGCATAAGCCGTTGTACATCTTCCTAGGTTATCTAATTCACCATATTTTTCAAAAGTAGTTGTATTTTTTTCTTCTTCTTTGAAATATGGTTCATTATCGTTAATTATAACATATGATTTATTACTATATTCTGGTATTTCTTCTAAAGACGATACTGTTGTTTCGGAAGTAGCTGTAGTATTACCTATGATATTGTTTATATCTATATTATAATATTCTATTACAAATATTATTAATATTGGTAGTAATGCTATACTATATTTTTTTAATTTATTTTTTTTCATATTTATACCTCTTGTAGTGATATTCTACTACTATTACATTATAACATAAATATTATGCTTTATGTTATTTATTTAAAAAAATCAACTAGAAATAGTTGATTTTTTAAGTTATGCTCAAAGTAATTTGAGTTTTTGTTAAATATGGTGCTGAATGTAAGAATTGAACTTACCCCTGAAGCTTACCATGCTTCTGTACTACCACTATACTAAATCAGCGGAAATTAATATTATTTGAATAATATTAATTTTGCAAATATGATTAATGCAAGTATTACTCTATAGAAAGCAAAGACTGAAAAATCATGCTTTTTGATATAGTTTAGTAGGAATTTTATTGTTAAAATACCCATTGCAAATGATGTTATTATTCCTACTATTACTTCTTTAGTAAATACTAGGTCACCAACTTTTAATACTGTGGCACCACATATTACTGGTACTGATAGTAGGAAGGTAAATTTTGTTATTGCTTCTTTTGATATTCCTTGTAATCTTCCTGCTAGAATTGTAGTACCACTTCTTGAAAAACCTGGTATTACTGCAAAAGCTTGAGAAATTCCTATTATTATTGCTTGCTTTAATGTTATATTTTCAAATTTTGTTTCTTTCTTATAATGCTTACTAGCCCATTTGTCTCCAACATATATTAGAACACCCATTACAGCTAGTGATAAAGCTATTAACCATATTTTGTTTCTTATTACATTTTCTATTATGTCATCTAGTAATAGTCCTACTAAAGCGGCAGGTATTGTTGCTACTACTAAATACCAAAACATTTTTCCGTTTGTTGTCTTCTTCTTTGTTTTTATATCTTTGATGGCTCCAATAAATAAGTCCCACCAATCTTTAAAGAAGAATACTAGTACTGCCATCATTGTACCAAAATGTAGTGCTACATCAAAAGCTAATGATGATTCTTCCCAACCAAATAGGTATGGAAATAGTATTAAATGAGCTGATGATGAGATTGGTAAAAATTCGGCTATCCCCTGAATAATTCCTAATATTATTGCTCTAAATACAGTCAAAATTATTCACCTTCTAATTATTTTCTTTTAATACTTCTACTGCTTTTTCCATGGCCATATTGTATTTTAATACTTCTTTTGAACCGAATTCTTTCATTATTTCTTCTTCAGTTACATTATAGTTTTTGGCTATTTTTGCTATTTCTTTATCAACATCTTTATCTTTAATTTCTATTTTTTCTTCTTTGATTATTGCTTCTAATAAATAACGATATTTTAATCTTGTTTCAGCTTCTTTTTTGATATCTTTCATGATATCTTCTTTTTTTACACCAGCATAAGCGTAGTATAATTCTTCATTTACGCCTTGCATTTCTAATTTTTTTACGAAGTCTTTATACATTTTATCTGCTTCTGCATCGATTATTTCTTCTGGAATTTCAATAGTCATATTTGATGATGCTTTAGCTAATAAATCTTCAACAAATTTGTTTTCTGTGTCATGTTCTTTTTGAGTCTTTATTTCTTCTTCGACAACTTTATTTAATTCTTCTTTATTTGTTACGCCTTCCATGTCTAAGTCTTTAAAGAATTCTTCATCTAAATCAGGAATTACTCTTTTTTTAATGTCATGTACTGTTACGTTGAAGACTACTTCTTTTCCTGCTAAATCCTTAGCCATATAATCTTCTGGGAAAGTTAGTTTTATATCTTTACTTTCTTCTTTTTTCATTCCTACTACGCCTTCTTCAAAGCCTGGTATAAATGAATGACTGCCTATTTCTAATGAATATCCTTCAGCTGATCCGCCTTCGAATTCTTCATTATCTTTAAATCCTTTGAAATCGATAATAGCAGTATCACCTTCTTCTACTGCACCATCTTTTGATACTAGTTCAGCAAATCTATCTAGGATATGTCCTACTTCGTGTTCAATTTCTTCTTTTGTTACTTCTACTTTATCTTTTTTTACTTTTAATTCTTTATATTTTCCTAATTTTACTTCTGGATCTGTAATTATTGTTATATTTACTTCAAAGCCATCATCATCAGCAGATACTATCTCTAGTTTTGGTTCTACTGCTGGTATTAGTTTTTCAGTAACTATTATTTCTCCATATTTAGCATCGATTAGGTCTTCCATTGCACTTCTTACGATATCTCCTGTACCATATTTCTTTTCAAAAACATTTCTTGGTACTTTTCCTTGTCTGAATCCATCTACTTTGGCATTCTTTGATACTTTTGCAAATGCTTTGTCTTTTGCTTTGCTCCATTCTTCTCCACTTACTTTATAGTTTATTTGTTTTTTCATATTTTTTACCTCCCTAACAAATTTCTACTATTTCTACTTCGTATTCACCATTAGGAGAGGCTACTTTTTTTACTTCTCCTACTTTTGCGTTCATTATTGCTTTAGCTATTGGGCTTTCGTTTGATATTTTATTGTTTGATGGATCTGCTTCTTTTGATCCTACAATACGATATTCTTCTATTTCGTCATCATCTACATATTTTATTTTTACTGTAGTTCCTAATCCTACTTTATCAGTAGATGCTTTCTTTATTATATGGGCATTTTCTATTATTTTTTCTAACTCTTGTATTCTTCCTTCTACTTGTGCTTGTTCTGTTCTAGCTGCATCATAATCAGCATTTTCAGATAAGTCTCCAAGAGCTCTTGCCTCTTTTAAAGCCTTGATAACAGCGGGCCTTTTAACATTCTTTAATTCATTTAATTCTTCTTCTAACTCTAGAAATCCTTCATCGGTTAGATATACTTTATTGTCAGTCATTTTTATTTCCTTCTTCCTCTTTCTATTTGAAATTATTTTTTCTTTTTTACAATTCAAAATTGTACTAAATTTTGATACTTTTGTCAAGTATAAATTTACTTTTATTATATTCTAAAATTTATTATTATTAACTTATTTTTATTCGAATCATATCATTTGGATAAACTTTCTTATCTAGCTTGAATTTTAATATTTCTTCTGGATGCCTACCGATATTTACTTTTTCACCATCTTTATTATATATATCAGGCATTTTGAAACTAAATGGTTTTATATTTGGACCAAATATTTCTACTTCATCACCGGTTTGAAAATAATTTCTTTCGGTTATGGTTACCATGCTGGTTGTCTCATCATAATCTTTAACTATTCCTAGGAAATCTTGATTTGACACTTCATTTCTTCCTAAATAATATTGTTCATTTACGGTTGGTAATTTGTCCCAGAATTGAATGGTTGCTTCTCTATTGGCTACTCTATCTAATATTTTTTGATAATATTCTACTTTTTCTTCGGTTAATTTATTTTCGTAATAATCATCAATTAGATTTCGATAGGTATTTATGACAGTGGCTACATAGTAATTACTGCGCATTCTTCCCTCTACTTTTAGAGAAACTATGCCTATTTCTATCATTTCTTTTACTTTGGTTAACATCATTAAATCTTTTGATGAAGCAGTGAATTTTGTTTCTGATTCTATCTTGTTGTTATTTTTATCATATAATGGGAATTCCCAGCGGCATATTTGAGCACAACCACCACGGTTGGCATCTCTTTTGGTAAAATAATTTGATAATACACATCTTCCGGAATATGATGAACACATTGCACCATGGACAAATGTTTCTATTTCCATACCTGTTTTGTCTATTATTTCTTTTATTTCATTTTTTGACATTTCTCTTGCCAATACAACCCTTTCTACACCTTGTGATTTCCAAAATGATACTGCTTCATAGTTTAATGTAGATGCTTGCGTAGATATATGTACTTTTAAATTTATATTATTATCATTTATTATATCTATTATTAATGGATCTGATACGATTATGGCATCTACTTTAGCTTCTGATAAAGCTATTAAATATTCTTTTATACCTTTTATATCTTCGTTGTGAAAAACGATATTTACTGTTACATAGACTTTTTTATTTAGATTGTGAGCATACTTTACGGCTTCTTGTATTTCTTCAATACTAAAGTTTTTAGCATTAGCACGAAGTGAATAATTTCTTCCTCCTATATAACAAGCGTCTGCTCCATAAAGAAAGGCAAATTTTAGTTTTTCTAGATTTCCAGCGGGTGCTAATAATTCTACTTTTTTATGCATCTTTATCACCTTTCAATCGATAAATTGTTTTTATATTATAGAAGCCTTCATAAGTATTTTCCATTTTTTCTTTACTTATATATTTATCTATTATATCAATATTATTTGTACTTGATAAATCTATTACTAAATTTATGTCTTTTAACTCCTCTATATGATTTATTAAATTTACTAGTGGACTATAAATGATAGTACCATATTTTTTTTCTATAATGGTATACTTATTATCATTATTATATATACAATATAGATTGTCTTTTTTTTCTTTATTTATGTATGTAAAATAACTAGTAAGTAATAATCTACGAGAATAAAAGATTGGTAATAATCCATATACTGTGTAATAGATGTTTAATTTTGTATTATTTTTTATATCTAATATTTCTTCTTTAGTTATATCTGATGTTATATAGGTACTATTTAAACCATGGTTATAATAAAAATTATTACTATTTATACTGGCATTTAGATGCTCCTGCGATAATATTAATTCTTTTTTAATATTCATATCTTTAGCTATTTTAAATATGCCAATATCATAAAATAATATGCCTTCTATATTGCTTGTGGCCACTTTATTTAATACTTCTTTTACAAGTAGTATATCTTTATTATGAATCATTTTATTCATTGCTATTATTATTTTTTTATCTACTGACTGTGCTAAAAGAATTATTTCTTCAATAGTTAATTCAAAATTATATATGGATAAATCTTTGACACCTATTATTATGCCTTTTATATCTTTATTTAGAATGATATCTATATCTTCTTTTTTATTTGGTACAACAATTATATTATTCATATTTTTTACTCCTTTTGGATATGGCTATTTTATCCCCTACTGGTATATAAATAGTAGAAAATTCTTTATTGTTATCTAAAAAGTTAATAAATAATTTTATTTTGTTTACGATGCCTTTTTGATTTTTAGTTTTTATTAGATTTGGGTTTTCTACTAAGCCATGGAAGGATAAGTTATCTGTAATAATTGTTCCATCTTCTTTTAAATTATTTTTATATTTTTCAAAGAAAAGGATATTCTTTCCTTTAGCGGCATCAATGAATATTAAATCATATTTACCTTCTATATCTGTTAGTGAAGCATCATCATTAATAATATTTATTTGATTTTCTAAATTATATTTTTTAATATTCGCTACTGCTATATTATATCTGTCTTTATCTTTCTCTATAGTAGTTACTTTGATGTTTTTATTTGCTTTAGCCATCATAATAGCGGAATATCCAATAGCACTCCCTATTTCTAAAATATTTGTAATTTTATTTTCTTTAATGTAATTAACTAGATATAATATTCCATCTTTTTGCATGATAGGTATTCTATTTTCTTTTGCATATTTTTCTATTTCTTCCATATTTTTTCACCTTAACTTTTAAAAGAAAAGCAACTTTTTATTGCTCTTCTTTTAATCTTTCTTTTTTCTTAAATTTTAATTCTTCAGAAGCCGTTTCTTCATCTAAAAAATATTTATTAGCCATTTTAGTATCATATGTTAGTAAGTGCCCTTCAATATAGAAGCCAGGGAATTTCTTTTTTATCCACTCTTCTTCAATATTGACACTTGCTATATCTTTAATACTTTTTACATATATGTTACTATGATAATTGGTAATTAGCTTTGAATCTTTAATATGAAGTGATGTTATTAATGATTCTCCTTCTGTTCGTAAGAAAAAACCTTTATCATTATAATATATAACGTTATATATTTTTTCTGTTCCATCTATAAATGTTATATTTATATTATCTAATAGCATTATACCACCATTCATAATAAAACTCCTCTCAATAGCATTATTTATTATATCAAAGCATTATTCTTATGTCAATAATATTATCTTATTAGTAATGTAGTAATAGTTATTAATGTTATTACTAATGCTATAGCTATGGCTATTATGTATATTTTTTCGTTTACTTTTACTTCAACGTAGCTATCACCATTTTCTTTATATTTTAGTTCTATTTTTCCACCTTTTCTTTTAACCATTTCTTTTAGTTTTTCTTCTATTTCTGGAATAGTTAAACTAGTTGTTAAAAACATATCTAAGATAGCTTTTTTGAATACTTCAGGACTTAAATACCTTAGTACTTCATAATTTTTGTAGTATTCTTCTGCTAAAGAAGCAATGTCTCTTTTTCTTTTCATAATACAACACCCTTTCTACTTTTATGAGTTTAGTATATCATAAAAGAGTGCTTATTTCAAGACTATACTCCAAAATTATGTTTTGTTTTCTTTGTTATTATTTTTCTTATTATATCTAATGGGATAATGCTAAATGATAGAACAATTGTAATTAATAATTCTTTTATATTTATTCTTGTAGTTTGAAAAATTGTTATACCGGAATATGTTATGGATATTTGTACTATGATGATAAATAGTATTATTAATAAAAAGATTTTGTTTTCTGATAAATGAGCAAATATGTTTAGTCTGTGTGTTCTAGCATTAAATGCATTAAATGTTGCTAAAAAGATAAATAGACAGAAGAATGATGTCATAAAATGATTATTATCTACAAATAAACTTTTTATTATTGGAAGTTTTAGAAAGATAATGCATAGTACTAAAGAGTATAATCCAGAAGATAGTATTTCATTAATCATATATTTGTTTAAAATGTTTTCTTCTTTCTTTTTTGGTGGTTCTTTCATGTACTCTATTCGTGGTACTTCGTAGGAAAAGGCTAATCCTGCTAATGTATCCATGACCATATTTATCCATAACATCTGTACAACGGTTATTGGCGATGGTACTCCGATAAATGGCCCTATTAGGGCTAAAAGAATAGCAGATACATTTACGGATAATTGGAAAATAATGAATTTACGAATATTTTTAAATATTGTTCTACCGTATAATATTGCTTTAGATATTGATACTATATTGTCATCTAATATTACTATATCTGAAGCTTCTTTGGCTACTTCGGTACCACTACCCATGGCAAAAGATACATCGGCTTTTTTAAGAGCAATGCAATCATTTACTCCATCACCAGTCATTCCTGTTACTAAGCCTAATTCTTTTGTTAGTAATACTAGTCTTTTTTTGTCTTCTGGAAGAGCTCTTGATACTACTTTTAATCTTGGTATTATTTTTTTTAATTCTTCGTCATTTATTTTACTTAATTCATTACTAGAAAGTATTACATCAGCATTATTGCTTACTATACCTACTTCTTTGGCTATACTGGTAGCAGTTTCTTTGGAGTCTCCTGTTACCATAATGGTATTTATTCCTGCTGATTTTATTAAATTTAAACCATCTCTAGCCTCTTTTCTTATTTCGTCTTTAATAAATATTATACCTACTAATATATTTCTTCTTATATTATCTGTAGGATAGATACTTTGAGAAGTAGATATAGCTATTGCTCGAATTCCTTTATTTGTTTTTTCTTTTATAATGGACATTAGTTTTTCTTTATCTAAATATTTGCTTTTTCCATTTTCATCTATATAATTAGTAGTATACTTTAATAATACATCAGGTGCTCCTTTTATTAGTTTAATTTTTTTATTGTTTTTTTCTATTATTGATATGGAATATTTATTTTGACTATTAAACATTATTTTATCAATTATCTTTATAGTGTCTTTTTTGTTTTGACCTGCGAAAGATAGTAAGGCTTTATCGGTTATATTTCCCCCTATTATTTTGTTAGTAGTACTATCATATTCTGAATCGTTGTTATAAATAATGCTATCTATTAGGATTTGTCTATAAGATGGTAATAATTCATTTATATTAGTATACTCATTTAAAGATCCATCTAATATTGATATTACTTCCATTTTACCATTGGTTATGGTTCCTGTTTTATCAGTAAATAATATATTTAATGATCCTGCAGTTTCTATTCCAACCATTTTTCTTACTAGAACTTTGTTTTTTAACATTTTCTTTGAATTAGTTGATAATACCAGTGTTATCATCATTGGTAGACCTTCAGGGACGGCCATTACTAATACTGATACTGCTAATGTCATTGCTTCTAGAATATAACCTATGATGGTATTTAATGGTATGGCTTTTATTATTGATAGATTGAAATTATTTAGAATAAATATTTTAGAGAATAAATAAGAAATGGCTATAAGGATAGCAGCTATGTAACCTATTTTGCTTATTATTTTGGCTAGATTGGTTAATCTTAGTTTTAATGGCGATATATCTTCTCCGGTTGTTAATTCTTTGGCCATTTTACCATATAATGTATCCATACCTACTTTAGTTATTAATACTTCAGCAGTTCCATCATAAATGGTTGTTCCTCTATAAACTTTATTCTTATCGGATATGATATTTATATCTTTTGTTAATTCTTTATATACTTCTTTTGATTCTCCATTTAGTGATGATTCATCTACTGATAATTTTCCTCTTATTAAAATACCATCTGCTGGTATTTTTTCGCCACTTGATAAAATTATTACATCATTTTTTACAATGTCATCTATTGATATTTCTATTATTTTTTTATTTCTTCTTACACGGACATTTATTTTTGATGATTCTTCTTGCATTCTTTCAAATGCTTTATTAGATCCATACTCACTAATAGCGGATATTAGAGATGCTACTAAGATGGCTATTACTATACCAATTGTTTCAAAGTAATCGAAGTCTTTAAATAAAAATATTGTTTTTACTGCTAAAGCTATTATTAATATTTTTATAATTGGATCTCCTAAAGTTTCAATAAATAAATTAAAGAATGTATTGGTATTTTTTCCGCTAATGTTATTACTACCATATTTTTTTCTGTTTTCCTTTACTTCTTCATTATTTAAACCATTATTATTGTACATAAGAATCCTCCTATGGTACATAATATTTTATGTTTGATTTTTTTAGAAGTTTTATGAAATGACAAAAAATGACTATTTTATTTAATAGTCATGATTAATGTTCATACTTTTTAAATACAAATTTTTTATTTGTATAATAGTTATATATAAATGTAAGAAGCGAGCTTATTATTTTAGACCAAAAGTTTGATATACTAACTTGTTCAATTAATATAACAAGTATAGTACTATCTATTAGAAAACCTATTAATCTAAAGATTATGAAATCTAGTATTTGGGTTATTTTGTTTCTTTTATTTGTAGGTATTGAGTTAAATAGTTTTTGATTCAAGTAAAATAATAAGCTAAATGATACTAAATAAGCTATAAAGTTTGCTAATATGTATGCTTTGGGATTTATTTTTGTTATGAAAAAATATATTAAGTATAATATTATAGTACATATAATGGAAATACTACAATATTTTATAAATTTTTTATTTTTGTTATATATGTTAATTATATTATTCATTTTTACACCTTTATATTTTTATTATTGTTTTTATTTATTATAATACTAATTTTTTTTGATGTAAACTTGATTTTAAAATGTGTTGTTTATTTATTGTAATCTTCTAAAAAACTTTTATATACTCCATTCTTTTTTGTTCCTAATATGCAATTTAGATTTATGTTATCTAAGCTTTTAAAAATATTTCGATCGATATTTGGATTTGTTTTTTTTAGTTTTTTTATTAGTTCTTTCATTTCTTTTCTCTTACTTAGTCCTTCATTTGTTAGGGAACACATCTCTGTAAATTTACATGCACAATTTATAAAGGTTAATTTGGAATTGTTGCGCCATGATATAATACTTTCTTCCGCTACTAAATATAGTGGTCTTATTAATTCGATACCTTTAAAATTATCACTATGTAATTTTGGCATCATTGTTTTTATTTCAGAACCGTAAAACATGGATAGTAGTGTTGTTTCTATTACATCGTTAAAATGGTGTCCTAAGGCTATTTTGTTGCAGCCTAATTCTTTGGCTTTATTGTATAAATATCCTCTACGCATTTTAGCACACATGTAACATGGACTATCAGAACTTATTTTTGAGACTACATCAAATATATCACTTTTAAATACTTCTATTGGTACATTTAATGTTTTGGCATTATCTAATATCATATTTAAGTTATACTCATTGTATCCTGGATCCATTACTACATACCTAGCATTAAATGGGACATTACCATGTCTTTCTAGTTCTTGAATACATTTTGCCATTAAGAAAGAGTCTTTTCCTCCAGATATACATACCATGATATTATCATTTTCTTTTATTAATTCGTATTCTTTTACTGCTTTGACAAACTTACTCCATATATCTTTACGATATTTTTTTATTATACTTCTTTCTATTTCTTTATATTTTTCCATTTTCTTCATACTCCTTATATATTAAATTGGTTTTTAATAAAAGTATATTTATTAACTAATATCTAAATATAAAACTTCTATAAATAAATACTACACAATTATATCATACTTTTATTAATTATTATATAATTTTTTTATTTTGTAAACTATTGAATATTAAGGAATTGAAAAAAATGTAAAATAAATTTTCTAAAATCTATTGCTTTTTATTGAAAAATGTATTATGATTAATATGTCATAAAAATATATGACCGCACTCTACGATTGTAAGTAGGTGTGATAACCAAAACCCCCTGAAGAGTCAGCTAAAGCTGGCTCGCTTTTATTTATATTATTAGAAGATGATTAAATATAATACTTGTTTTCTATATTTTTAACTATATATAAAAATTACGGAGTAATATCCGTAATTTTTTTAATCTAAATTTTCAGTTGATTTTAATTCTTTGATTATTGGTTCATACTCTGGATTAGTATTGAACGTTAGTAATGTACTAATGAATTCATCGGCGTCATCTTTTGCTTTTAATAGCATTTTAAAATCTTTTTTGATGCTTGCCATTTTGAATGATAGTTCTCCACTTTGTTCGGTACCAAATAGGTTCCCTTCGCCTCTTGTCTGAAAGTCATATTCACTTATAGCAAAGCCATCATTTGTTTTCTCTAGTAGCCTTAGCCTTTCTTGTGATTCGGGAGCTACTAAAATACAATAACTTTGAATATCACCTCTTCCTACTCTACCACGTAATTGGTGAAGAGTGGAAAGTCCGAACATGTTAGCACTGAATATTACTATCATTGAAGCATTTGGAACATTTATTCCTACTTCTATTACTGTTGTTGATATTAATATATTTATTTTATTATTTTCAAAATTTGTCATTATTTTGTTTTTTTCTTTTGAATCTATTTTGCCATGTATAATACCTATTTTAGCTATTTTTCCAAAAGCTTTATTCATTTTTTCTTCTAGTTCTTTGACGCTTTCGGATTCTTTGTCTTCTTCTTCGTCAATCATAGGAGCCACTACATATATTTGATGATTTTTATCTAGTTCTTCTTTCATCATATTTAATACATCAGTTATTTCTTTGTCCTTTTTAAAAATAGTTATAACTGGTTTACGATTAGCAGGCTTGCTTTTAATTATTGATAAGTCGGTATCACCATATATAGTAAGTGCATATGTTCTTGGAATTGGAGTGGCACTCATTGATAATACATCAGGGCTTATTCCTTTACTTTTAAAAATGTTTCTTTGATTTACACCAAAGCGGTGTTGCTCATCAGTTATTACTAATCCTAATTTTTTATAATTTATTTTCTCTTGGATTAATGATTGTGTGCCAATTATTAAATCTATTTTCCCATTGGATAAATTTTCATATATTTCTTTTTTGTCTTTAGCACTAGTACTAGATGTAAGAAGGGCTATATTCATTTTACATTTACTAAATATTTTTAATGCTTCTTCATAGTGCTGCGTTGCTAGTATTTCTGTTGGAGCCATCAATGCTGACTGATGTTTGGATAAATAGTTGGCATATATACTTATGAATGCTACAATTGTTTTACCAGAGCCAACATCACCTTCTAGTAGCCTATTCATGCGTTTTTCACTTTCTAAATCTTTTAATATATCATTTACGGCTATTTGTTGATCTAGTGTTAGGGCAAATGGTAAGGAACTTATAAATTTATTTATTTTTTCTCTATCTAAATTTCTTGTAATGCAATCTTCTTCACTAACTATTTTTTCTTTTAAATAATTTATTTTTAGCATATACATAAATAATTCTTCATATTTGATTCTTTGTCTTGCTTTTTTTAGCATTAATATATCAATTGGGTTATGTACATTATGTAGAGCTTCTTTTTTTGTTATTAAATTATATTTTTCTTCTAAATATTTTGGTAATAAATTATCTACTGAAAAATCTGTTTCTAAGGCACTAGATATTAATTTTGCTAATTGTTTTGATGTAAGCCCTGATGTTACACTATAAATAGGCTCTATTTTAGCACTTGGTGGTAATAATCCAAATCTTACGTCACTTGCTATAATGGTATTTTTTAATTTGTTATATTTACCTATAATTGTTACTTCTTTACCACTTTTTAATTCTTGATGTAAGTATATTTTATTATATATTGTTACATTTAATATAGATGTCTTAGTATTTATTCTAAATATTATTTTTTTTAGACTTTTATTTATATATATAATGGTTGGCTGTCCCTCTACGATGCCATCTATTACTATTCTATCTCCATCATTTACTACGGTTAAATCACTTCTTTTAATGATATCATAGCGGAATGGATAATGATTGATTAAGTCCTCAGCAGTATTAATTCCTAATTTATTTATTAGTTCTTTAGTTTTTGGGCCTATTCCATCAATACTCTCTAATTCTATCATTTTTATATCACTCCTACCATAATTGTACTAAATTTCTAATGAAAAGTCTATTACTTTACACTAAATTGTCATAAAAGATATTAGTATATGTAGTAATTATAATAAAAGAGACTATTTTTAGTCTCTGTATCATTATGTATTTGTGCGCATACTTTTTCTTATATCTTTATAGTTTGGACAATACTTACTTACTAATAACCAAAATTCTTTAGAATGATTTGGGTGGATGAAATGCGATAGTTCATGGACAATAACGTAGTTTAGATAAACTTTAGGATATTTTGATAATTCTAAATTTAATGTTACGTTATGATTTTTGATATTGCATACACCCCATCTACTAGTCATTTTTCTTATTTTTAAGTTTGGAACAGGTATTTTTTCTTCAAATAGGTTATAGTAATAATCTAATTGTGCTTGATAAATGTTTTGAATATATTTTGATAAGTATTTATTAAGTGTTTTTTCATCTTTGGTGTATATTTTACTTTCTTCTATTTCGGTGTCTTTAAAGCCATATACAATATCATAACTTTCTCCAAAAAGTTTGAATGATGTATCTTCTTTTTTGATTTCGCTTTTTATGAGACATTTATTTATGAATTCTGTATTGTCTTTAATTAGTTTTTCTATCATTTTAGAAGGGGTAAGATAGTTTGTTGTAACTACTACCTTACCCTCTTTTACTCTGATATAAGTATTTTTATTATTTTTGCGGATTATCTCGATTGGATAACTTTTATTATTTAAAGTGTAGATATTAGCGGAAGCCACCGCCACCGCCTCCTCCTCCACCGAAGGAGCCGCCTCCTCCTCCACCGGAAGAGAAGCCACCGCCACCAGATGAATAGCTTTCTGCTCTAGATCTTGCTACAGATGCAGCATGAACGCTATTATATGACATGTGATCTATATACATTAAAGTGCTATAATCAATATTAACATTTGGATCGTTAAGTACTTCTGGATATAAATCTTTTAGTTGTTTTGCTACTTTATTAGCCATGCCAAATATATAGGCAAACATTAAATATTCATCCCACAAATGAACTTCTATTACTTCTTTGGTATCTATTCTTGTGAATTCGTCAAAATACTTTTTTAAACCATATAATTTAACGCTATCTTCATAAATTATATCATCCATAACATTTTTATATTTACATTCTTCTTTGCTAGTTCTTGTATATATATGATTACTTGCTTTTAATTTTTCTATCTCTCTTTTGTTAATTCGTTTAAATAAATCAAAAAATTTAGTATAGTGATTATTACACCATTTTTCTAGTTCTTTTGGTTCTAATATTCCATCTTTAGAGGCAGAATACATTATATCAAATAATTCTTTTTCTATTGGGTCATCAAAAGTTGGATTTAAAGTTAAATCCATTATACCACTTTCTTTATTAAATATTCCCTTTGTTTCTGTTTTGAACGTTACTTTATTTTCTTTTACCCATTTTAAGATTATTGCTCCAAATATATTGGTCTCTTGATATCCTTTATATAATTTTTCATTTAAATTTACTAAACAGTTTGCATAATACATGTCTTTATTGCATGGTATCTCTCTAAATAAAGGGGTATTTGTTTTATCTATTATTTTGTTGTTTTTATATCCGTATTTCTTTTTTGAACATAATATTGTTCCTGATATTATGATAATAAACGGTATTCCTAAACTTAGTATGAACGGTAACGCTTCTGCTATTGCATTTAGTATTCCGTTATTTTTTTTATGTTTATATGGAGTTGCTCCTTCGTTGGCCATATTTAGGTAGTAATTAAAATCGTTGTTAACGGTAGCACTAGTACTAAAACTATTTGCGGGGAATTTTACTAGGATTGTCATATATTCACTACTATAAACTGTTTCTTCAGAGTCCATTTCAATATAACCATCATATACATATGTTGGCACACCATATTTACCATAACCCCATACATCTAATGTATCACTATATCTGAAATCACTATGTATTTTTATATAAACTCTTTTGGGTGATGGATTATAATTATATGGAAATAAAGTCCAATATATCATTTGATAACCATCAGTAGTTGTTACTACAAAGTTGGTTATATCATAAGTTAGAGTATATGTATTTTTTCCATATTCTGTTATGCCAAAGCACAATTCGATACCATCATTAACGTAATGGAAACCATTTTTATATTTTTTTTCATTGAAACTATCATTAATATTATAATTGCTATCAAAAGTATATGGATTATTATTTAAACTGACTTTGAAGTTTTCTATTTTGCTTTCTCCTAAATTATAATATGGTTTGTATCCTTCAGTTCCCTCTGCTAAATTGGTATCCCATTTTTCCGTTACATGGGCTGTGCCATTGTTATCAACGTAAATATCCATGTCGATATTATTTATTTCGTTTGCTAAAATTATACTTGGTAATAAGAATAATACCAAAGTAAATATTACTTTTTTCATATAATTCTCCTATCAAAAAAGGACTATATAAGTCCTAAAATTTAACTTGTGGTGCTTCTTTATCTTTTTCATCAGTTTTAAAGAAGTCAATTTTTCCGAACTTAAACATATTAGCAATTATGTTAGATGGGAATTGTTCTCTTAAGTTATTATAAGTTAATACTGTATCATTATAAAATTGTCTTGCATAACTTACTTTATCTTCAGTTTCTTTTAAGTCTGCTTGTAATGATATAAAGTTTTCATTAGCTTTTAAATCAGGATATGCTTCAGATAAAGCAAATAATTTATTTAAAGCGGCAGTAACTTGATTAGAAGCTTCTAATTCTTCATTAATTCCACTAGCAGTAGCCATTTTGTTTCTAGCTTCGATTACTTCTGTTAATGTTTTTTCTTCGTGTTTTGCATACCCTTTTACTGTTTCAACTAAATTCGGTATTAAATCTACTCTTCTTTTTAGTTGGACATCTATTTGGGAAAATTGATCATTTACTTTATTTCTAGCATTTACTAGTTTGTTATATACACCTATGCCATAGAATACTAAAAGTAAGATAACTCCCACTACTATAATAATAACTATTGCGCCTGTATCCATTTTATCTATCTCCTTTCATATTATATATTAAGTTTATCATAAATATATTAGTTTGTAAATCTCTATTTGTTATTTGCTTCTTTTTTTATAATGCTATTAGCTGCTATAGTGGCATCCCCAACAGCAGTAGTTAATTGGTAAACGTCTTTTTTTATTACATCACCTATAGCATATACATAGTCTATATTTGTTTGATAATTATTATTTACTACTATGTAATTATCTTCTTTATCTATATCAAATATTTTTGTATTTGGTATACTTCCAATACTTAGAAAAACACCACTACAATTTATTTTTTTGTTATTGTCTAAAGATACTGATACTATTTTATCTTTCTTTATATTATATTTTTTTATATTTGCATTATACATTATTTTAATATTCTTGATTTTATTTATTTTAGATATTAAGTTTTGTTCGGCGGTAAATGTATTTCTCCTATGAACCATTGTTACTTTTTTACAAATGCTTGATAGGTATATTGCTTCAGTTAGTGCTGATGATCCTCCACCTACTACTATTACTTCTTCATCTTTGTAAAAAGTCCCATCACATAGTGCACATGTGCTTATTCCTTTTCCTAAGTATTCTTTTTCGTTTTCAAGATTTAGTAGTCTTGGACTTCTGCCAGTGGCTATTATTAGATAGTCAAATTTTATTTCATTATCAATTGTTTTTTCTTTTAAGCTTATGTTTTTTATATTCTTGTATAAGTATTTTATACCTAGTTCATTTACTTGATTATATATATTCATTGCTAAATCAGGACCTGCTATGCTTATATATCCAGGATAATTTTCAATGTTTGGAATTATATTTAGCATACCACCCGGAGCATTATTTTCTATTATTATTGGTTCTAGGCCACCTCTTTTTAGATATATTGCTGCTGTCATACCTGCTATGCCTGATCCTATTATTACTACTTTATTTTCTTTCATTTTTATTTCTCCTTATTATATATATTATTCCTATTATACCTAGTATAATTAGTATTATTGATACTATTTGACTTATTCTAAATATTCCTATATACAAACTGTCGGTACGCATACCTTCTATTATTAATCTACCAATACCATACCATATACTATATATGGATATTAGTAGTCCTTTTGTGTTATATTTATTTTTGTTTCTTATGATTATTAATAATATAAAACCAAGAAAACACCATAATGATTCATATAAAAATGTTGGAATATAATAGTTGCCATTTATATACATTCCTTCTATTATGAAATTAGGAAGATGCATACTTTTAAGATTGCTTAGACTAGTTGATATTCCATGAGCTTCTTTATTTATGAAATTACCCCATCTTCCTATTGCTTGACCTAAAATTAAATATGGTACTAATGTATCTACTACTAATAAGGTGTCTTTTTCTTTTTTTCTTGTATAATATATGATAAATATTATACTAGCAATTATGGCACCATAAATGGCTAAACCGCCTTCCCATATTTTAAATACGCTTAGTGGTTCATCTTTAAACAAATCGAAATTAAATATTACATAATATATTCTTGCACCTATTACCCCTACTGGTACTAGATAACATATTAAATCGATTATAAATTCTTTGCCTAATTTATTTTTTTCAGCTTGTTTTGATGCAAAATACAAGCCTATTAATATGGCACTTATTATTAATACTGAATACCAATATATAGTTATTGGGCCGAGTTTTAAGAATGTTCTATCCATTGTTTCTTCCTTTCTATTTTATGGTAAAAGAAAAGGATACTTTCTATATCCTTTTCTTTTTAAAGAGTTTTATTAATAATTATCTCTATCTCTTAAGAAAGGTGGGATATCTAGGTCGTTATCAATATCATCTGTTCCTTCTCTAAAGATTTCTTCTCTGTTTGTTGAGTTAAAGCTGTGATATAATGGTTCGCTTTGATTTTCAAAACCAGTAGCTATTACTGTAACTATTACTTCATCATTTAAGTTTTCATTAATTACTGCTCCAAATATTGTGTTTATATCAGTGTTAGCAGCAGTTCTAATAACTTCAGCAGCTTCCTCAACTTCGAATAATGTTAGTGAAGAACCACCTGTTACATTAATGATGGCATCAGTTGCACCATTTATAGATGTCTCTAATAGTGGTGATGATACTGCTTGCTTTGCTGCGTCGACAGCTCTATTTTCACCTGATCCAACGCCAATTCCAATAAGGGCATTTCCCCTATCTTTCATAACTGCTTTAACATCAGCAAAATCTAGATTTACTAATCCTGATACAGCTATTAAATCTGAGATTGATTGTACGCCTCTATGTAATACGTTATCTACTTCTCTAAACGCTTCTAACATTGGAGTTGATTTATCAATTAATTCTCTTAATCTATCATTTGGTATAACTATTAATGTGTCTACATGTTTTTTTAATTCATCTAAGCCTGTTACTGCTTGACTCATTCTTTTTTTACCTTCAAAGCTAAATGGTTTAGTAACGATTCCTACTGTAAGAGCTCCTAAATCTTGCGATATTTCTGCTATTACTGGTGCAGCACCTGTACCAGTTCCACCACCCATTCCACATGTTACAAATATCATGTCGGCACCTTTGATAGCTTCTTCTATTTCTGCTTTTGATTCTAGAGCGGCCTCTCTTCCTATTTCAGGATTAGCACCTGCACCTAAACCGTCAGTTAGTTCTCTTCCTATTTGTAATTTGATTGGAGCTAAAGAATTGTTTAATACTTGAAGATCTGTATTGGCAACGATAAACTCGACACCTTTTAGTCCAGATTCAATCATTCTATTTACAGCGTTGCAGCCGCCTCCCCCTACACCAATTACTTTAATTTTTGCTAATTGATCCATTTCTAAACCAAACATATTATTCATTTTTAATCCTCCTTAGTACCAATAAAATTTCCAAATATTTTGGTAATTGCTATTTTGTCCTTTTTATTCTTGTTATTTGGATTTATAAGCAGCTCCTCGTCTTCTTTATCTAGCATTGAATATTCTTTTCCCCTGGTTTCCATTTTATTTATAAAATATTTTATCATACCTATTGCAGTAATATACTTATTATCCCTGATACCTAATGTATCCTCGTTATATATTATAACATCTTTTCCTAAAATTTCATAGACTAAATTTTTAAAGGCCCTTATTTCGGTTAATCCTCCTGTTATTACTATATAAGAAATATTTTGTTTTGTCAATAGTAATATTTGTTTATTTGCTAGTTCTAATATTTCTGCTAAGCGATCCATAACTATTTCTGTTACTTCAATTTGATTTAGTTTTATCGTTTCTTCGGCAGTATTTTTTACTTCATAGACATCATTTAAAGCGATAAATCTTTTATGACTTGAAGCAAACTTTTCTTTTATCTCTCTAGCATCGAAGATGTTTATGTTAAACATATAAGCAAGATCTTTATCAATATTTAGACCTCCTAATTGAATAGTCTCAGTATTCATAAGTTTTCCTTTATTGTACACTGAAACATTAGTTGTTTCATGGCCTAAATTAATGATTGCACCAACTTTTTTATCTAAGTTTTTATTTCCAACTTCAGCATAGTCACATAGTCCAGATATGGTAATATCTATTACTTCTAAACCAGCACCTTCCATGACAGATAAAACTGAATATATATTCTTTTTAGGGGCAGAAATCATAATTCCCTTCATTCCTAATTTTTTACCTGTTCTACCAACAGGATTTTCAGTTTCTTCATCATCGATAGTAAATACTAATGGTACTACTGTAATTAATTCATAGTCCTCATATAATTTAGCATATACTGATTCCTTGATTACTTTATTTATATCATCAGTAGTAATTAATTCATCTTCGTCTATGATATTTACTTCACCGGTTACAAGCATGAACTTTGTATTGTAGTCTGGCACATTTACTATTACTTTTTTGATTTCTATACCAAGCATATTATTCATTTCTTTTATGCCATCTTTAATTGAATTAATGGCTAAATTAGGATCGACAATTAAACCTTTTCTTATTCCTTTTGCTTTTTGTTCATGTGAGGAAAGTACATTTACTTTTCCACCGAAGTATTCTCCTGTGACGAACTTAATTTTATCAGATCCAATATCAATTGCAGTGTATATTTTCTTCACGATATCGACTCTCCCTAAAATAATACAATATAATTATAACAAAAAATAAAGAAAATGTATATATTTTCTTTATAATTTATCTTATTTGTTTTTCTTTTACACTATTTGTTTCAATTGAAACTCTTTGTACTAGACCTAAGACAGTCATTAAACATATTGCGTAACTGCCACCATAAGATAAGAATGGTAATGGAACACCGGTTAATGGTATTACACCCATAACTCCTAATAGATTAATCATTATATGACATAATAAGTAACAAAAAACTCCATAACATATTAGACTATTACGTAATGTCGTGGCTTTTCGGGCTATTTTAATTATCCTATATAACACAATCATATAGGCTATTAGAATAGCTATTCCTACTATTAAACCCCATTCTTCAACTATTATTGGAAAAATGAAGTCAGTATAGGATTCGGGTAAATATAAATATTTTTGAGTAGATGCCCCTAGTCCTTGCCCTTTTATGCCACCATTTTTAAAGGCTATAAAACTATTACATAATTGATATCCTGATTTTTCTTGATATCTTTCACATGGTTTTGTAAAATTAAATCTTTCTAATTGATAATCTTTTAAGAAACTACCACCTGTAGTTATTAATACTAGAGCTACTACTATGATACCTCCGATAATTATTTTATTAAATATACTACGATATTTTTTATTAACTGGTACAGCATAGAACATTAACATGGCAATTACCATGATAATAAAAGCTGTTCCCATATCTGGTTGAATTAATACAAGAGAAGCTACGATAGTTACTAAAATTATTGGTTTTATAAATATCCATTCGTTATCTAATTTTTTGATATTTTTTTCATAATATACTGCTAAATATATTATGACTATTACTTTAGCAAATTCTGATGGTTGTAAAGTAAATGGTCCTATTTTATACCAACTAACTGCATTATTAGCGGCATGGCCATATACTAGGAGACCCAGCAAGGCCATAAATACTAAAAATAATAGAAAACTATATACTTTTTTATAGTTTTTTGTAGGAAATATTATTGTGAATAGGAAAAAGACTGTTCCTATTGCTAGAAAAATTAATTCTCTAACAAAATAGTGATACGGACTATAGTTATAACGCATAAAAGATTCCATCGATGATGCACTTTGAATCATTATTGCACCAAATATAAAGAAAATTATGGTTGTTATTAATAATGGTTTATCTAAACGTGAAAATAGTTTCTTCATATTCTTATCTCCTTATTATTATCATAACATAAATATTTACTTTTGAAAATATTTTTTGCGTTAGTTTACATTTGAGTTTAAAAGAAAAATAAAGCAGAAAATTTTCTACTTTATTTCTTTACTATTACTGTGTTGGTATTTTTGATATCAAGTTCTTTAATTAATTCTTTTAACTCTTTATATGTTAATGATTTTATTATTTCAATTGGATTATCTTCTAATTTGTTATCATATATAATATTATCGATAATTATATCATTTACTGTTTCTACTGATTCGAAGGCTAACATTTCATTACTTATCAATACTTTTTTCTTACGGTTAAAGTCAGCTTCTTTTACTTCTAATGTCTCTAATTTTTCTTTTAATTTTGATAAAAATTCTTCATACTTTGGTGTTTCATTTATTAGAGATATTAATATATGTGTATTACAATTTAATAAACTTACATATGTTGTGCTGGTTATAATATTTTCTTCTTTTAATTTTTGATCAAAGTCACTTGTTTCATCAAATAGTGTTGTGAATAATATATATAGATATAGATGGAGTTTTCTTCTTGTAAGTTTGATATTTTTTAGTGGTATCTTTATGGTATAAGCAGCTTTTGGTATGTTTGTTGAGCTTTTTATTATTTCTTTTTCTTTATATACTTTGTCTTTTTCTTCGAATTCTTTTATCTTGATTTTATCTAATTCTTTGAATTCTTTATTTCTTTGATTTTCTCTTATTGTCTCCATTATTTTTTCTACATTGAAATTACCGGATACTACTATAAACATATTAGATGGATGATAGAATGTGTGATAACATGTTTCTAGATCCTCTTTTGTTATGCTTTCAATATCTTTAACTGTACCTATAATGCTATCGCGGTAAGGATTGTTATTTAATGAATTCAATCTTGTTTTTTCAATTAATACTTCGTTTGGTCGATCTTCATACATATGTATTTCTTCTGCTATTATACCTTTTTCACTTTCTACTGATTCTGGTGTTAAGTAAATATTTTGAACATAATCTAGGAGATAATTTATATTCTCTTCTAGATTTTCTGTAGCATAAAAAAGATAAGTTGTATTTCTGAAAGTTGTATATGCATTACAAATTGAGCCTGATTTAGCAAAAAATTCCATTGGCTGTGGATCATCTTTTTGAACAAAAACTTTGTGTTCTAAGAAATGAGCAATTCCTTTAGGAAATGATGTCATTTTGTTTTCACCAATGGGAACGAACTCATTGTATATTGATCCATATTTTGTTGTAAATGTTACATAATTTGTATGAACATTGTCTTTATTATATAGATATACTTCTAAACCATTATTTAATTTTTCATAGTAAATGTCTTCATTTATGTCTTTTAATTTTATTTTTTCCATTATTCATCCTCCTTACTTTCTAATGTTAAGATAGTATGAAGGGTTACTTTTTTACTCACCTTTACAATATCTTCTTTTGTTATTTTGTTAAAGTTTGCTATACGTTCTTCTTCATTTGGAGTGCCCACTAAAACTTTAGAAAAATATGTATTGATTATGCCTATTGGTTCATCTGATGCTGATTTTATACCTGATATTATTGTGTTTTTAGCGGATATTATATTTTCTTCTTTTAATTTTCCTTCATTAATACTTTTTAATGTTTTTCTGACTAATTTAATTGTTTTGTCTATATTTTCTTGTTCCACTCCTGAATTTATAAGTAAAATATTATCGTAAGCTTTAACACTAGAGTTTATGTAATAACAATAGCTATGTTTTTCTCTTACATTTTCAAATAATATGGAATTGGCTGATCCACCTATTATTTCATTATATAATTTTATAGTATATCTTCTTTCAAACTCTGTAAGATTATTTAAACTGCATAATATTATCAATTGGGCTTGATTTACTTTATCATATTCATGATATCTTACTATTCTTTTTCTTGGAAGCAATTCTTTTATAAGAAGATCTTTATTATTTTTTTTGAAGGTTGTTACTTTGAAATATTCTTTAAATATTTCTTTAATTTGGCTTTCATCTATATCACCAAGAATGAAGACATCTATTTGATCTTCTTTTAATACTTTTTCATAGTAGGTATATAATTCTTCACCTGTTATATCTTCTAGATCTTCTAGATAGCCAAATGTGTTATATGAGTATTCTTTTTCTTTCATTTTCTCCATTAATTTTAATACTGAATATTTTACTTTATTATCTTTAATACTTATTATATCTTGTTTTAACTTACTTTTTTGTTTATCAATATTAAGAAAAGCGTTATTTTTTACATTTGGATTAAATATTAGGTCAAGAAAAAAGATGATAGATTCTTTATTCATTCCTTCTTCTGTGTATTTTTCGTTTAGGAATTTTGTCTGAAAAGATAAATTACTAAATTTACCAATACGAGAAATTGATGATGATACTTTTATATCATATAAGTTTTCGCTTTCTATTATTAGATCTTTTTCATTTTTATAATTTTTACTTGAGTCTAATAATATCATTTTTAGTAAATTTCTTTTGGTAATTTCATCTTTTTTGATTTCACGATAAAAATCTACATCTATTGTTATTGTTTTAAATTTTTTGGTTTTTATGAAGTGCAAATTGTAAGCACCCATATTAATTGTTTCTATATTCATGCATATCACCTCTTGTTATATTATGTACGAGTTTTAAATTTTTAAACTGGCTTCTAGAGCTAAAATTATTAAATTATCAAGTCCTTGTTCTCTTTCTAAACTAGATAATTTGTCTGCAAAAATAAAACTATCGCTTACCATAAGTAATGTTGTTGCTTTTTTATTAAGTAGTTTAGCATTTAATAGTAGTGCAAATGATTCCATTTCTACTCCTAAAACTGAATACTTAGCAACTTTTTCTTGAAAATTATTATTTTGTTCATAGAAGACATCTGATGAATATATATTTCCTTTATTTATTTTTAAATTTAATTCTTGTGCTGATAATTCAATCTTGCTATTTAATTCGGCATTACTATTTATATTAATGTTTTGGTAGTTACATAGATATCTACCATAATTGGAATTGGTTATAGAATTTTCTACTAGAACGATATCTTTTAATTGTAAATTGGTATAACTACCCATGGTTCCTATACGTATTATGTTTTCAACATTGTATTCTTTAAATAATTCGTATGAATATATTCCCATGCTAGGAATGCCCATTCCTGATGGAAATACTGTTATTTGTTTGCTTTTATAGTAACCGGTATAGGCTGTCATACCCCTTACATTATTGATAATTTTAGCATTAGATAAAAACTTTTTGGCGATATATTCGCATCTTTTTGGATCCCCTGGCATTAGTACTGTTTTAGCAATATCATTAATATTGCTTTCTATATGTGTACTCATATTGCCTCCTTATTCTGTAATATTTATACTATACTTCTTTATATTATCTAGTTTTAATGTATCATCTAAATTGAAGCTTATTGTATCAATTTTTGGACTAGTTATATCTTCTTTAGTATATTCTTTGGTTTGCTCCTCTAACAAGGTATCATTGTCATCATACAATGCGATATTTACACTGAAATTATTGGCTAAGTTTTGATCTTTGAATTCTACTTGATAATTTACATTAATAACATCAGTGCCACTAGTAATACTTACATTGTTTACTAAAATATTAGAAGTGTTTTCTTTACTAATATCTGCTAATGACAATGTATTTGTGCTATTTGTATTTGAATATTTTGATACATCAATACTTTTCATTATATTAATATAGACAATATTATTATTTTCATCATTTACGAATCTTATACCATCTTCTGTAGAATTTACTTCTTTAATTGCGGCAGTACAGCTATTTGCATCGTTACCATAATAAGTGCAGATGATATTCATTATTTCTTTATATATTTGTGTTATTAAATCTTTATTTTCTTCTTTAATATTTATTTCTAATTCATTATCTATTAATGGAATTGTTAAGTCTACCTTGGTATCTTCTTTACTATAATTTACTATTAAATTGTTTTCATTTACTGTACTTGTAAATGTAGCACCATCCGCTATTAATTTTGAAGATAAGTTAGAACTATTTAAACTATTTGATATTTTGTCTAATGTTATGTAATTTGATACATGTTCATTTGGAACTTTAGTATTATCTTGACTGCTTCCATACTTTAAATATAATACTATACCTATTCCTGCTAATAAGATAACTATTAATATATAAGCTAATATGATATCTGTTTTTTCTCTTTTTTCTATTTTTTGTCTTTGAATCATTTCTTGTTCATTCATAAAATTACACCTCTTTTTTCTCTTTCTATCTTAATTAAATATACTATAAATTGTATTTTTTTTCAAGTGATTTGAAACTTATTTTACTATTTCTATTTTTATTTTTTCATTTCTAGGACATTTTACTATAAAATGATGTTGACAATTGGGGCATTTTACTGTGTGTTTGCCTTTTTTTAATGGTAATCTTATTTTTTGTTTGCATTTTGGACATTTACGATAAATATGAGTGTTATGATCTTGGTATCTCTTTTTTTGATATTGATAATATTTTATAATTTTGTTTTTTATTTTGATATATATTTGGTTTTCTTTTTGCCTTTTGGATTTGTTTTTTGATAAAAATCTTATTGTTGATATTATTAATATTATTAGTTCTATGATATCTATTATTTTGCTTTTTATAATGGTATTTAATAGTATTAATATTGTACATATTATTAATAAGAATTTATATAATTCATCTATTCCATATCTTCCATCCATAAATTTATATATTTTATTCATATTCCTCCTAATAAAAGAGGGTATCTATTGATACCCAATTATTTTATTGTTTCTAATCCACCCATATATGGTCTTAATACTTCTGGCACTGTTATACTGCCATCTTCATTATAGTTATTTTCAATTAGGGCTATTAAAGCTCTAGTACTGGCTAATACAGTGTTATTTAATGTGTGAGGATAATAATTTCCTTTTTCACCTTTTATTCTTATACCTAGTCTTCTGGCTTGGGCATCTCCTAAAGTTGAACATGATCCTACTTCAAAGTATTTTTGTTGTCTTGGACTCCATGCTTCGACATCACATGATTTTACTTTTAGATCTGCTAAATCTCCAGAACAGCATTCTAATTGTCTTACTGGTATATTCATATTTCTAAATATCTCTACTGTATATTGCCACATTTTGTTATACCATTCCATTGATTCTTCTGGTTTACATAATACTATCATTTCTTGTTTTTCAAATTGATGTACTCTATAAATACCTCTTTCTTCAATGCCATGTGCCCCTACTTCTTTTCTAAAGCAAGGAGAATATGAAGTCATAGTAATTGGTAAGTTTTCTTCTTTTATTATTTGTCCTTTGAATTTGCCTATCATTGAATGTTCACTAGTTCCAATTAGGTATAAGTCTTCTCCTTCTATTTTGTACATCATGGCATCCATTTCATCAAATGACATTACGCCTGTTACGACATCACTTCTTATCATAAATGGTGGAATGCAATAAATGAATTTTTTGTCTATCATATAATCTCTAGCATATGATAGCATTGCACTTGATAATCTGGCAATATCGCCCATTAGATAATAGAAACCGTTGCCACTAGTTCTACCTGCACTATCTTTGTCTAAACCACCGACTTTGGTCATGATATCGGCATGATATGGTATTTCATAATTTGGAACTACTGGGTCACCAAACTTTTGAACTTCAACGTTTTCACTGTCATCTTTTCCTATTGGTACTGATGGATCAATGATATTTGGTATTTTCATCATATCGTCTTTTAGTTTAATAGATAATTCTTCTTCTTCTTTTTCAATATCTATTAGCTTATTATTTATTTCAACTACTTTCTTCTTGTTTTCTTCGGCAGCATCTTTTTTACCTTCACGCATAACTGTTCCTATTTCACTACTTATGGTGTTTCTTTGTTGTCTTAATGTGTCTCCTTCTATTTTTAGTTTTCTTACCTTTTCATCTAATGATAATATTTCATCTACTAAAGGTAATTTTTTATCTTGAAACTTCTTTTTTATATTTTCTTTTACTAATTCTGGTGTTTTTCTTATTATTTCTATATCTATCATTGTTTTTCCTCCTACTTTATTGTTATTGGTTTCTTTATATAATATATAAATTCTTCTAATAATAGTTTTATTCTTTCTATAACATTTTTTCCTTTAAAACTTACTATTTTTTCTTTGCTTTTGTTATTTAATTGATTTATATAGGCAAAGACTGTTTGAAATTCAAAATATAATACTAACAATAATATTATTATATGTGGGTATATAATTTCTTTTATTTTTATTGATATTATTCCTAATATTAGATCTATTATTAAGAGTGTTGTTTTAAATTTTCCCACTCTCTCAGTAAATACTTTTTTGTTTTTCTTTAGTATTAGATAGTTTATGACTGATATTGTTAATTCTATTATTAATGGTATTACTATTAAATAATATTTATATATTAATAATATAATTATTAATGATAAAAAATATAATTTATCACTTATGGCGTCTAAATATTGACCAAATTTACTATATGCAGATAGTTTTCTGGCAAAATAGCCATCAAAGGCATCCGAGACTGCTCCATATATGTAAAATATTAATGATAATATTATTTTATTTTTTATAAAGAAAACAAAGCCTAATATTAAAGATACAATTCGTGATATTGTTATTATATTGGGAATATTCCTTTTTAATTTATATATCATATTTTTTCCTTTCATTATTGATTATACAATAATATAGTCTAAAAATCAATTAAGTAATGTAAAATATACTAAATATAATTTACTTATTATTTTTATTTTGTTATAATTTATAAGTGGAGGATGAAATAGATGGAAAGTCTGGTTAAAAGTCTGGTAGATTTATTTAGTGGTTTGAATAAAGATGTTGTTGTATTTATTATATCAATGTTACCTTTACTTGAACTAAGAGGTGGTCTTCTTGCTGCTTCAATACTTAATGTTAGTTTTTTGCCTGGTTATATTTTAAGTATATTAGGTAATGTTTTGCCTATACCATTTTTATTATTGTTTTTGGAAAAAATTTTAAATTGGTTAGGAAAATTTAAGTCTACTAAAAAAATTGTAAATAAGTTTGAAAAGAAAGTTTTATCGAAAAAAGATCAAATTGATAAATATGGTTATATTGGGCTTATGTTATTTGTAGGTATTCCACTTCCTGGTACTGGCGCTTGGACTGGTTCTGCTCTTGCGGTACTACTTGGGATGGATAGGAAGAAGTCTTTCTTCTATATATTACTTGGAGTAATTCTTGCTAGTATTATTATGAGTATTATATCTTATGGAATACTTGGTAATATTATAAGGTAAAAGGTATAGTTTATGAACTATACCTTTATTTTATCAAAAGTTACTTTTCCTAAATAGCCATCTTGTAAATCTTTTATTACACGTTTATATACTCTATCATAATCTGTTTCGCTGTTTCTTAAGGCTCCTATTTTTTTACCTATTTCATCTAATATAATTATAATATCTTCTTTTTCGGTTATATTATATCTATTTATAATATTGTCAGGATATTCTTTTAACATCTTCTGTATGATATAGATAGCTATATCTTCGCTATCTAACACTTCTTCTTTTATAGCAGTCATAGCCGCTAAATTATGTGCAACTGTATCATCATCTAATTTTGGCCATAATATACCTGGTGTATCTAGTAATTCTAGTTTGTCATTTATTCTTATCCATTCTAGATTTTTAGTTACTCCTGGTTTGTTACCAACGTTTGTACTTTTCTTTCCTACTAATCTATTGATTAGAGTTGATTTTCCAACATTTGGTACTCCCATTACTAAGACTCTTGCTCTTCTGGCTTTTAATCCTTTGTTTATTCTCTTATTATTTATTTCATTGATAATTGGAGATATTTTATCGAATATTACTTTAGTATTTGGATTGTGAGCTAAATCCATCGGTACCACTATATATCCTTTATCTTCATAATATTTTATCCAACCATTTGTTTTATCCATATCACATAAATCTATTTTTGTCATGATAATAACTCTTGGTTTACTATTGGTCATTTCTTCAATATCTTTATTTTTTGATGAATATGGTATACGAGCATCTACTACCTCAAATACTATATCTATTAGATCTATTTTTTCTTTTATTTCTCTTTTTGTTTTAGCCATGTGGCCTGGATACCACGAAATGGAAACTTTTGAAAAACTTTCTTGACTATCATTATTTTTCTTTTCTTGTCTCATTTTTCTCTTTTGATGCATATCCATTTAAATCACTTCCTATCTTTTATATTTTTTATTTTCTATTTCTTTCAAAATAATTTTATTTTCATAATCAAAATATTCATATTCATAAGTACTATTTTTATAATAAACATACACATTGTGTAATCCATTTTTGTACCACACTGAATAATTAAAATTATCATCTTTAAATATTTGGTTTAATTGTGCCTATATTTCAACATTTCTTTTATCGTATACGCTTCTTCTGACTTAGGATTGTAATCTGCTGCTGTTGTAATAAATAAATCAGTGATTTTTTCTTTATTTTTACTTCCATTCTCTATCATTCTTGCTTCTCTTAAAAAACTATGAGAATCAGACTTATATAATTGTCTTTTTTAAATTTTAAATTTATCATATTCTTTATATTGAAAGCTTCTCAGTTTGAATTACAAGATAACTTTGCTTAAAGTATATCCTACTTGTTTAAATCAGCGTTTAGCGCCTCTAAATATTTTTTAAGAAATTCATCTTTATGCTTTGAATTGTACTGCATAATAAATCGCGGATGTTCTAATGGTATGATTTTTTTAAAGAAATGGTACTTATTATTTATTTTAGTCATAAAATCATAGTTTTTACCACTACCTATACAATAGCATACTGAGGTGTCAATTCCAAAATTGATTTGTGATTTTATTGAATTTATAATTAGTGAATATAATGTTTCTTGTAGTTTTTTATTATCGTAATAATTACAATTAACATTTTTTCCTTTAGAATTTGTTTTTACTATTCCAATTGGGCAAACAAAATTCATATAAAAATCTGAATAAAATTTTTCACAACCACCATATTTTTCAATTACTTCGTATAAAAATCCTGATGAAGACTTGTTTATATAAAATTTATCAATTATAATTCCTGTTTCTTTTTGAAGATGCAATGCATCTTCAAATGGCACTCCTGTAACAGCTGTTCCACGACGTGCTGGTGAACTTCCTAAGATTAGACGACGGTTATTTCTATCATTATAAAATCTTTTATAAAATGATGTTGAAATTTTACGAACAGTTTCTTTTTTATCTCCATTAAATGGATTTATAATTTTGAAGCCTTCTGGTAATTCTATTGATATATTTGATAGATTTTCGTCGAATTGTATCACTTTTTGAGCAAATGTTTTTTCTTCGTTCATTTATTACCTCCAAGTTTTACATCTTGTATTTTTTAATTATTTAGTTAATTTTTTTATTTTAATTCCTAAAACACCATATTTTTCTTGTTCTTCTTTGGAATAATAGTTTTCCATGTCTTTAGGATTAGCTTCTTCATTAATAGAATAACCCATTTCTATTTTATTGAAGTGTTTATATAGTTCTTCGAAACTATTATATTTAAATAAATCTATTACTTCTACTAATAGTTTTTCATTAGTTACTCTGTTAGTAAATTCTATATAATCTCCTACTGTTAACAGCTTTCTTTTTTCATCATTTAATCTTAGTTCTATTGTTTTTGTTCCATTTTTGATACATTCAAACGGCTCGTTATTTAATTTCATTTCGTGTTTCATAATTGCCTCCTACATATAATTTTATCATATGTGGCTGATTTTGTCATTCTTTTTATGTATTTAAAAACATCTCATTAGAGATGTTTTACTGAAATTATTGATACATTAAATTAACTGCTTGGGCCTGTTGGTCCTTGCGGTATAGTTAAATTTAATACATAATTAGGAGCATCACCTGTTATTGTGGCTGCTGCCTGTGTTCCTGGTGCACCTGTTGAAATTGTTCCAATGGTTAAGACTGGTGTTGCACCTGTTGGACCAGTCGCTCCAGTTGGTCCCGTTAATCCTATTGGGCCTGTTGGACCAGTCGCTCCAGTTGATCCTGTTAATCCTATTGGGCCTGTTGGACCAGTCGCTCCGGTTGGTCCTGTTAATCCTATTGGGCCTGTTGGACCAGTCGCTCCAGTTGGTCCTGTTAATCCTGTTGCACCTGTTGGACCAGTGGCTCCGGTTGGTCCCGTTAATCCTATTGTGCCTGTTGGACCAGTCGCTCCAGTTGGTCCTGTTAATCCTGTTGCACCTGTTGGGCCAGTGGCTCCAGTTGGTCCTGTTAATCCTGCTGCACCTGTTGGACCAGTGGCTCCGGTTGGTCCCGTTAATCCTATTGGGCCTGTTGGGCCGGTGGCTCCGATTGGTCCTGTAGCTCCATCTTCACCTCTAGGAATAGTGAAATTTAAAATAACATTTTCGTTGGTACCAGAGTTGGTAACAGTTGCGTCAGTTCCTGGATCAGTTGTTGTCGTAGCTCCGACTGTAATTGTAGCTGCTCCAGCAGGTCCGGTTGGGCCTGTTGGACCGACAATTATTGGAGTGCAATTACATTTTTTTCCTTCTTCTAAGATTTTTTTAATTTTATTATCATGACAATTATTATTCATTTTAATCTCCTTTCAATTTATTTTATGAAATTTAATTAAAATAATATATACTATTGACTATATAATAAAAAAGATGTAACTATTAATTACATCTAATTATTTAAACTACCAAACTTTGTTATTGGCCATATTCTATACACTGCTTTTCCTAGTATATCTTTTTCATCTACTAAACCTATTATTCTACTATCTTTAGATATTGGTCTATTATCCCCTAATACTAGATATTTTCCTTCAGGTATTGATGTGCAATTACATATTTCTTCTAAGTTGAAATCATTAGTAGTACGATATTCAAAATTTGATTCTACTAGTTTATCGTTTACATATAGTTTATTATTTTTGTATGATATATGTTCTCCTGGCATGCCAATAATTCTCTTTATTATTTCTTCGTTATCATTTTTTATAATAACAATATCGAATCTTTTTATAGTGCTACTGTTATATCCTATTTTTCTTTCTAGTAGTACTTCTTTATCATGTAAGTTTGGTTTCATTGAATCTCCTGATACTATTATAGGAGTAATTATAAAGCTTCTGATTAAAATAACTATAATTATAATAATGATATATGGTAATATTTCTTTAATTATTTTATTCATATATTCTCCTTTAGAAATAAAGATAATAGCTAAGCTATTATCTTCTTTCTTTAATATTATATTTGCTCTTTCTGTCTCTTAAGAAATATAATTTAGCTCTTCTAACTTTACCTGGTTTAGTAACTTTGATATAAGCTACTTTATTAGAATGTACATGGAATGTTTTTTCTACACCGATACCAGAATATTCTCCTCTTACAGTGAAAGTTTCAGATACTCCCTTACCTTTTCTTGCTATTACAGTTCCTTTAAAATCTTGGACTCTTTCTTTTGATTTACCATTCTTTGTTTCAGTAATAATGCATCCTACTGTTACTGAATCTCCTACTCTGAATTCTGGTAAATCTTTCTTCATTTGACTCATTGTAATCTTATCAATAATGTCCATCGTAATATACACTTCCTTTCTTTTTTTATAATCACTACTTTATATAAATAGGCGGATTATTTCTCAACGAATATAATTTTACCATATATTATATTAAATTTCAACTGTTTTTTGTTAATTTTTGCTTGTTTATATCATAGTATTTATTATGAAATATGTTATACATAGGGGCATTACTAATAAATACATTAAAGAGAACTCATATTGTGCTATTAAAAGAGCTTTGATGGATGTTAATTCTAGTGGTGTTGAATTTGATATTAGACTTACTAAAGATAATGTGATAGTATTATCGCATGATTCCATTGATATTGAAAGTAGCAATTATAGTGATATTATTAAGAAAAAGTATTTAAGTACATTAGATGTTATTCTTGGTATTAATACTAAGAAGATATTACTTATTGATATTAAGGTTAGAAATAATTATAAGAGATTTGCTAAAAGAATTATTAAATATTTAGATGATATTAATAATAAAAATATATATTTAGCTTCTTTTAATAAGAAGATTATTAAGTATTTAAAGAAAAAAACTAATTATAAACTTGGATATATTACTTTTAAGAATACTAAGAATAATAATTATTTTGAGGTAATTAATTTTATTACTTTAAGTAAAAATAATATTAATAAATATCCAAATAAAGAGATCTTTTTATGGACTATTCATAATAAGAGAGAAGAAAAATTAGTATTAGATAAGTTTTCTAATACTAATTATTATCTTATTAAAGATAGTTATTCTTCTTTTACTTCTATGTAATCTCCTGAATCTAGATATATTATACCTTTTTTATTATCCATACTGGAATATATTTCGTTATATTTATTTATTTTAGTAATCTTACTTAAAGTTATATATACTTCATTTCCATCATTCATTTTTAATAGAAATCTTTCGGTATCAACATCATTTGGAACATAACTTATTTCTGATATTTTTAATAATATATTATTATCTACTTTGGAGAATTTAGTAGTAAATCTATCTTTTATTGTATCAATGTTATTAGTTATTATTGGGGCACTATTTATATTATAGTTATTATCTACAAGAGTAGCATCTTCTAGAAGTAATTTATCATTATATACTCCTATTATTTTTTTCTCAGTTATATAAATATATACTTTATTTAATAGTTTCTTTTTTATATTTACTTCTTTAATATAATTATTTTTTAATAATTTCTTTTTTATAGTACTACTACTGGTAGCTAGAAATGAGGGATAATTACTTATACCGGCTTCTTCTATTATTTCTTTATCACTTAGTATGTTGTTACCTACTATATATATATTTTTTATTGGTAATTTTTTTATATATAGAAATAGTAATACTAATGATATTAGTACTAATAAACATATAATTATTCTTTTTACTTTTAATTTTCTTTTCTTTCTTTTGACTTTTATTTTCTTTTTTTCGGGCATATTATCACCTTACTATTTCTTGTTCTAATATTAAATCAATGTTATATTTTTCTTTGACTTTTTCTTTGATATAATCTATTAATGATATGATATCTTCATATGTAGCGTTAGATGTATTTATAATGAAATTGGCATGTTTTTCACTTACTTGAGCCCCTCCGATGGTATATCCTTTTAATCCTATATCTTCGATTAATTTTCCTGCTGATAAGCCTTCAGGATTTCTAAATACTGATCCTGCTGATGGCATGTTTACTGGTTGTGATGATATTCTTCTATCTCTTCTATCTAGCATACGATGTTTTATTATTTCTTTATCTTCATACTCTAGTGATAGAGTTACTTCAACACAAATAAAGTCTTTATTTCTTTTTAAGAAAGAATCTCTATAAGCATATTCTAACTCACTATTTTTCATAGTTTTTATTTCTAAATTAGGGGTTAGTACTTTTACCTCTTTTACTATAGAGGCCATATCTTCTTTATATGCTCCAGCATTCATAGCGGTACTCGCTCCTAGTAAACCTGGTATTCCTCCAGCAAATGATAGGCCATTTAAGTTATTTTCCATACATATATTGGATAATTTGATTAAACTTACGCCTGCTCCTGCTATAACTATATTATCTTTTATTTCAATATTATTTATACGGTCTAACTTTATTACTACATCAAAATTAGGCCTAGCTAATATGACGTTAGAACCGTTACCTAATATTAAATAATGAATATTGTTATCTTTTAAATATTTTAATAATTCTTGTAGTTCATGAATACTTTTGGGATAGACTAAATAATCACAGCTAACATCTATTTTATAGGTGTTATATTTTTTTAGTGATATGTTTTTATAGTATTCATATTTATTAATAAAACTTTCTATCATTCATTATCAATTCCTTTAGGGTATTATATATTCTAGTACTACTATCTTTTATACCTAGTTTACTAAGATTTTTTTTCATTTCTTCTAATTTATCTTTATCATTTAATGTTTTGTCAATAAGTTCAATTAATACTTTTCCATCTAAATCTTTTTCTTCTAACATAATGCCTGCATTATGTTCTACTAAGTCCATGGCATTTTTGTATTGATGATTGTTTGCTACATATGGACTTGGCACGAATATAGCTGGTACTCCTAATGCTGTTATTTCACTCATTGTAGAGGCTCCTGCTCTAGTAACCATTAAATCAGTTATTTTCATTACTTTTGGCATTTCATAAATAAATGGTAATACTTTTACATTTTTTGGTACTCTTTTATCTTTTACTTTTTCGTAATAACTATTACCAGTAACTATTATTACTGAATAATTTTTATTTCTAAAATTATCTATAAAACTAAATATTTTATCGTTAACACTTCTACTACCTAATGAGCCCATAACTATAAGAACTAATTTCTTATCTTCATCTATTTCTAATTCTTTTTTTGTTGTTTTCTTAATACTAAGTGCCTTCTCACTACATGGATTACCAGTTAATACTGCTTTTCCTTTAGGAAAATCATTTATAGTACTTTCAAATGATACGCCTACTTTATCAGTATATTTAGATAAGAATTTGTTAGCAAGACCTACAACACTATTTTGTTCGTGAATAAACGTTCTCTTACCTAACTTTTTAGCAGCATATATAACTGGAGCGGTAACATAACCACCACAACCTATAACTATATCAGGATTAAAATCTTTTATTATTACTTTAGCCTTTTTAATAGCTCCTAAAAAGTTAGTAATGGTTTTAATATTATCTAATGATAATTTTCTTTTAAATCCTGTTACTTCTAATCCTTCGTATCTATAACCCATACTAGGTATTAGATCCTTTTCCATTCTATCGGTTGTACCAATATATAAAAACTCACTATCTGGTTCTTCTTCTTTTATTTTATTTATAATAGCAAGAGCTGGATATATATGTCCTCCTGTTCCTCCCGCTGAAATTATTACTCTCATGAAATCACTCTCCTATATAATTTTATCATAAATAAAGAAAAAAAGATATATTCCTATTAAAATATATACTTTTTTACACTTTTTATGTATTTATCTATTAATACTATTATGCTTTTAATTGGTATGGATTACTTTGTGAACCATCGCCACCTATAATAATTTGATTAGAATTTAGATAAAGGACTGGGGCGACACCATACGCATTACAGACGATGGGGTTGTCGTGGATAACAGAGCCCGTCGAGTCCACGTAGAACGCATAGCAATCAGAGCTTGAGGAAGGGGTTAATAACCAGCCATAGTTACTTGTACCCAATATAGGATACATCCAATCATTGTTACGACATGCATAGGAACATTTGCTTAAGTCAGTGGCATAGTCATAATCAGATGGATAAGGAAGAGCTATTTTACCAGTCCATGTGGTTGCTCTAGTTATGCCATCACTAGGATTTGATACTGTAGTTGTACCTCTTTCTTTTTCATACATTACATTAGAAAATAAGTTTGATACGTTCCACCCTCCAAGATTCCATGTTGTCTCTGCTATCATATTTCTTGTTGTATCATTTTTTATACCTTTACTAGTAAAGTTACATGAAATGGTTGCATTACTTCGACCAGAATAGCATGTTCCCCCCGACTTACTATTATAATAGAGACTTCCTCCTACTGATTCCGATTCGTGACCTGGATTTAATAGTTTCATTAAATCAGCTTGACTCCATTCATTTACGCCAGATCCAGATCCTACTTCTCTTGCTGATGTATCCCAAGAATATCTTCCTATACTACTATTCCTAATTAGTTTTATTTTACCGTCAAATACTCCTATTATTCTCCATAGTTCACAGTTAGTACTAGGATATGATTCACAATTAAAATATACATAGTTATTAGGAGTGGCTCCATAGTATCTTATATTACCACCATCTAATGACGATGTTGTTCCTCCTAATCTATCATTCATTAATGATTCGGATGTAGCATAATTATAAGTAATACTATTATTAGTTACTGTAGATTTACTTGCATTGGCATATAGATTAGTTATATATTTTGTAAGTGAAATTGGTGCTGTGTATGTTCCTGTTACCAAAGTAGAGTCTGATGGTACTATTAAGTCTCCTCCATTTTCATAACCCATGACTGCGGTTATTTCTACTGTAGTATTAGAGGATGTTTTGTTTTTTAGGTGTAGTTTTACATATTTGTTATCATTAGCTCCTATAGTACCTGTTACTTTGTCTTTACTATCACTATATACTTTTACTTCTATATTGGAATTATTATAGGCTACACCATATGATACTGTACCATTATTGGTATTATTTATCTGACATATTACTGTTTTTTCTTCATTGGCTTTTAGAGATACTATATTGCTATCTGTTAGTTCTATGGTGTAATAGCCGTCATTATTTGTAACTTTTGTGGTTAATGCATAAGTATTGTAAAGTAGATATATACCTGTTAATACTATTAATGATATTATTGTTATAATTATTATTTTTTTATTTTTATTCACATCTATCACCTATTCTTACTCAATATTAAGATATCATATTTTATATTTTTTTTCAATAGTTTATAGAAAAAAATAAGACCTATTTATAGGTCATTATCTAGATATGTATATATCTCTTATTGTATTTATGGGAATATATTCATTATCCATAGTAATTAAATTTGTTTTTGTTTTCCCTACTATACGTTTATTTGTTTTACCTTTATCTGTGACTATTGTCACATCTATCTTATATATATAGTTTGGAGAGTTAAAGATATTGTATATTTTTTGTTCTACTGTATAGTTATTTTTATTATTGATAAAAATATTGTTATTAGATATTTTTCTATCGTCATTATACATAGTAGAATACATTTTTTCATTATTATTAATATCTTTATCTATTGTATTATGATACATCTTTGGTAGTTCTTTCAACTATTATCACCTCTAATAAATTATATGAAAATGGTTATATATATATTTATTATTTTTTTATTTTGTGGTATTATAATAACTAGAGTGTGATATGGATGAAAAAAGAATCTAAATTTAAAGTTGAAGGTAAAATATTAATTCCTATAATATTGTTTGCTATTATTAGTGTAATTACTATATATGCTACGAGAAGTTTACTTCCTAGCGACTATCAAAGTTTATATTTAAAACAGATATTATGGTATGTACTTGGTTTTGGGCTTGCTTATATTATGATGATATTTGGTAATAAATTTTTATATAATAATGCTTATATTTTATATTTTATTGGGGTTATTTTATTAATATTGGTACTACTATTTGGTAAACCTATTAATAATGCTAGATGTTGGTTTATTATTCCTTATATTGGTAGTTTTCAACCTTCGGAATTTATGAAAATATTTTTAATTATTATATTATCAAGATTAATTAATGATTTTAATGAAAGTAGAAATAATAATGATACAATGGAAGAATTTAAGTTTCTTTTAAAGGTATTGGTTATAGTTGGTATTCCTTCGGTTCTTACTTTTATTGAACCTGATACTGGGGCGGTACTTATATATTTTATTATTACTGTTGTTATGTTATTTGTTGGTGGTTTTAAAGCTAGATGGTTTGTTATTACTACTTGTATTATACTTATTTGTGGTGGTGTATTTTTAGGAATATATTTTATGAATCAGGATTTATTTATTGATATCTTTGGAACTAGTTTCTTTTATCGTATGGATAGAATTCTTAATTGGTCTAATAGTAATGGACTTCAACTTACTAATGGGCTTACTGCGATTGGATCTGGGGGAATGTTAGGACATGGATTTAATCATACACCAATATATTTTCCGGAAATGCAAACTGATTTTATCTTTGCGGTATTTGCTTCTAATTTTGGTTTTTTGGGTACTTTATTGTTACTTGGACTTATTGTATTCTTTGATTTAAATATTATTTCTTTGGCTAATAAATCACATAATGATAATGATAAATTATTAGTTGGTGGTATTATCGCGGTTCTTCTTTTTCAACAAATGCAAAATATTGGTATGACTTTAGGTTTATTACCTATTATGGGTATTACTTTACCTTTTATATCTTATGGTGGTTCTTCTTTATTATCTTATATGATACTTATTGGTATGTTATTTAATATTTCAAATGAAAATTTAAGATTTAAAAACTAAATCTTATTTTTTTATTTTAATACATCTAGGAATGTTTGAATCATGCTTATATTATTTAACATTTTATTAAATTTATCACTTGGATTCAATTTATATTTATTTTTCATATCCGCTATAAAGTCTTTATAGGAGTTTGGATTTCTATTTAATCTTTTATACCAGTATGGGTTTTCTCTAATAAATGATGTTTGCATGGGATCGTTAGTTATTTTTATTTGTAGTTCAGTAGTCATTAGTCATCAAACTTCTTATATATTGGTCTTGGGGTGTATGTGTTAGTAGAAGATGTATTGTTTTTGGTAATCATATCACCGAATAAACTTATGGCTTTTTGGATAGATGTTATACCATCTTGTAGTTTGTCTGGATCTATATTCTTGGCCATTTCCATTATATTAGAGAGACTTGATAGTTTGGTATTATTTACTTTTGTTTGGGGTTCTTCTTTCTTTAGATATTCATTCCATATATTATTATCTTCACCATATAAATCATATAGTTCATAGAACTTTTGCCAGGTCATTTTGTTTTCTTTTACATATGTAACTAATACTTGATTTTTTTTTACGAACTCTTTAAAGTTGTCTACTTTTGTCATAGTATCACCTACCATAAGTATATGCTTTTTATGATATAAAGTTACAGATATAAAAAAAATAATCAATTTGATTTTGATTATTTTTTAGTTATTAAATAATGACATCTGACCATCAACTGTATAGTCCTTAGTAAGTTTTCTTACTCTATAGCTGCCTAATGTTTCTTTTTGATTTTCTTTTATTAAATTTTCTTTTAGTAATGATAGTTTTTCTTGTCTTTCTTTATCAAGCATATCTTTGGTTATACCTAATGTTCTATATGCTTTTGTAGCATTATAATTATATACAAACATAGCTAGGTCATGTAATGATTTATAATTTAATTTACATTCATCAGTGGAGGGATTATATTTATATATTTCTCTTTGAAAAAAGTCACTTAGTATTTTACTATTTTCAAAATCATAATGGTGTTTTGCTATCAATGATAAGTTAGCTATATTTATGCTGTTGTTATAGCTATTACGATAATACGATGATAGTTTTTCTAAGAATGTGTAATCTCTTTGCTTGCTTATTAAGATACTTCTTAAATATAGTTGATCTAAATATTTACTTTCTTTTTGATATATTAATCCGTATTTTACTTTTATTAAATTATTATTTTGTTTACGTCTAATACTTAATTCTTTTGTTATTTCATCGATTGATATTATACCTGCTTGATATAGTTTCTTCTTGAATTCATATTCATCTTGATACTTTGAAGTTAAATCGTCTAATTCATCTAGACTAAGTGCTTCTCCCTTAAACTTGGATGTTTTGATAAATCCTTCTAGTAATAATAGATTTAATTTCTTATATTCGCCTTTGTTTGCTATTGTTAAATAATATGCCATGTTATCGCCTCTCTCAACTTAATTATATATAATTTATATATATATGTCAAAGAAAAAGACCTAAAAATAGGTCTTTGTGTTATTTTTCTGCTATGATGTCACATATTAAGTCACTAAATTCAGTAGGATTATCTATTGGTAAGCCTTCAATTAGTCTTGCTTCGTAGTAGATAACTTTGGTATATTTATTGAATTCTTCTTTATTGTTTTTATATAAATCTTTTAATTTTTTACTAATGTTATGATTTATATTTATTTCTAGTACTTCACTAGCGGTTATTTTTTCATCTGTTGGCATAGCATTTATTACTTTTTCCATTGAAGTAGATATTTCACCATTAGTGGTTAAACATACGGGATGTTTCTTTAACTTATTAGTGAATTTTACTTCTTCTACTTTACCATTCAATACTTCTTTCATGTCTTTTAATAAGTCTGTATTATCTTCGTTTTCTTTTTTTATTTGTTCTTTTTCTTCTTCTGTAGATAAATCTGTATTTTCTTTTGATACGTTAACGAATTTTCTTCCTTCGTATTCTCCTAAAGCCATTATAGCAAATTCATCTACGTATTCTGTTAGATATAATACATTATAATTTTTTTCTTTAAATACTTCTACTTGTGGTAACATATCTATTTTATCTATTGATTCACCACAAGCATAATAAATATTTTTATCTTCTTCTTTCATATTAGATATATATTCATCTAATGTTATTAGTTTCTTTTCTTTTGAAGAATAAAACATTAATAAATCTTTAAGTTTATCTTTATTTATACCATAATCATTATAAACACCAAATTTTAGTTGCATACCAAAACTTTTATAGAATTTTTCATAGTTTTCACGATCTTCTTTTAGCATTGATAATAATTCTTTTTTTATTTTACTTTCAATACTCTTAGCAATTAGTTTTATGTTTTTATCTTCTTGAAGAGTTTCTCTTGAAATGTTTAGTGGAATATCTTCTGTATCTACTACGCCTCTTACAAAGCTATAATAATCTGGTAATAAATCACTACATTTATCCATAATTAGAACACCATTAGTATATAGCTGTAGTCCTTTTGTATATTCTTTGCTATAATAGTCATATGATGCATGACTTGGTATGAATAATAATGCTGTGTATGTTACATTTCCTTCTACTTTAAAATGAATTGTTTTTAGTGGTTCATTATAGTCATAGAATTTATCACTATAGAAGTTATTATATTCTTCGTTTTTTATTTCTTCTTTGTTTTTCTTCCATAGTGGGATCATACTATTTAAAGTTGTTAGTTCTTTATATGTTTCATACTCATCACTATCTTCTTTTTTTCTTGTATTGGATACTTCCATTTTTATTGGATAGTTTATATAGTCAGAATATTTCTTTATTATTTCTCTAATTTTATATTCTGTAAGAAAATCACTATATTTATAATCTTCTGTATCTTCTTTAATATGAAGAGTTATCTTGGTTCCATTATCTTTTTTATCTGACTGAGATAATGTGTAACCATCTATACCATTACTTTCCCATATATATGATTTATCTTCTTTATATGATTTTGATTCTACTGTTACTTTGTCACTTACCATGAAGGCTGAGTAAAAGCCTACTCCAAATTGACCTATTATGTTAGCATCATTTTGACAAGAGTTTTCTTCTTTGAAGTGTAATGATCCTGATTCAGCAATTGTACCTAGATTGTTTTCTAATTCTTCTTCGGTCATACCTATTCCATTATCGGTAATTGTTAATGTTCTTGCTTTATCATCTACATCTATTTTTATATATAAGTCATCATTATTTATCTTTATGCTTTTATCTGTTAATGATAGATAGTGTAACTTATCTAAAGCATCACTTGCATTGGAAATTAGCTCTCTTAAAAATATTTCTTTATTTGTATAAATTGAGTTTATCATTATGTCTAAGACTTTTTTACTTTCTGTTTTGAATTGTCTTTTTTTCATTTTATCATCTCCTACAAGTATAATTATAGCACTTTGTTAGCAATTGTCAATATTAATTGCTAATATTTGATATTTTTAAAGAGGCTATTTAGCCTCTACTATTAACTTAATCGCTGTTCTTTCATCGCCATCAATATTAACATCGATAAAAGCGGGCGTACATACTAAATTTTTTCCTGATGGAGCTACGAATCCTCTAGCTATTGCTACTCCTTTTATAGCTTGATTTAGGGCTCCTGCTCCGATTGCTTGAACTTCTACGATGCCTTTTTCTCTGAATACATTAGCAAGTGCTCCTGCTACTGAATTTGGGTTAGACTTCGATGAAACTTTTATTGTTTCCATATTTGTTTTATCATTCCTTTCTTCTACAATAATATATATGAATGAAATATAATTATAGTACAAAAAAAGAAACTTAACGTTTCTCAATATGAATTAATCCATCGTATACTTCTTCTAAAGCTCTACCTATATTCTTTTCACTTTTATATTCTTTGATTGGTTTTTGATAATAACCTGTTTTGGCCATTTGTTTAGCTCTTTCGGAAACAACATAAACTAAAGCGTATTTGGAATCTACAATATTTAATATTTTATCTATTGATGGATAAATCACTATTATCACACTCCCTTATGATATAAGAATATAACATATTATAAATAATTGCAATAGTCTTTACAGTAATTTTACAAAACATTTTTCTTATTGTATCCAATACATTTATTTTTAATTTTAGGCCTTTCTATTGTTCCATTTTGATACATTAGTTTTTCTAATTTATATACTAAGGATTTTATTTCTCTAGATATATATGATTGTGATTTTTTTAGTATTTTGGCTATTTCTACTTGAGAATAGGCTTTTTCAAAATATAAATTATATAAGTATTTATCTTTTTCATTTAATAAATTAACTATACTTCTGATATTGTTTATATTTTCATTATTTATATAGTCTTCTTCTATGTTGACTGATGGATCGATAATTAAACCCATTAGTGTTAATTCGTCTTCTCCATTATCTTCTTCTAAATGGATATCTTTGGTTATTCCTTTTCTTATATACATTAATATCTCATTGTCTATACATTTGCTTGCATAGGTGGTGAAAGAGTAATTCTTATCTAAGTTAAAAGTATCTACTGCTTTTATTAGTCCAATAATACCGTTAGAAATAATATCATCCATATCAATTTGAATACTAGAGAATCTTTTATAATATCTATGAAATACTAGTTTTAGATTATGTAATATTATTGTTTCTCTTGCTTCTGGAATGTTATTTTTCATTTGAATGAATTTTTTTTCTAATTCTTGTTTACTTAATGCTTTATAATTATATTTATTTTCCATATTACCTCCTAGAGAAAAAACAGTATTGTTTAAATACTGCTTTTTAATATTTTACTAATTATTTAGAATATTATGACATCTATCACAAATATCGCCGTCTAAGTGATCAACATAATTCCAACATCTATTACATTTTTCGCCAGTACTCTTTGCTACTTCTACTTCTTCACCATCAGTAGTATATTCTACTTTTGATACGATTAATAGCTGATGTAAATATGAACCTAATTTTTCTTTTACTTCGTTATATTTTGGATCTAAGTTTATCTTTACTACAGCTTCAAGAGCGGAACCGATTAATTTTTCGTTTCTTGCTTCTTCTAATTTTTTATTTACTTTTTCTTTAAGTTCGAAGAATAGTTTAAATAATTCTAATACTTCGGTACTATCTGAATAATTAACAACTTCAGGCATATCTGTTAAATGAACAGAAGCTTCAGTATGTGGTAACAAGTTATATACTTCTTCACTTGTATACGGAAGTATTGGAGCAAGTAATCTTACTTCATTACTTAAAATATTATAAAGTACTGTTTGAACACTTCTTCTTGCTTTAGAGTTTGCTTTTTCTATGTATAAGATATCTTTAGTGAAATCTAGATAGAAATTAGATAAAGTGAATGATACAAAGTTGTTAACTAATTTATATACATTTTGGAAATTATAGCCTTCGTATTCTTCTAGTACATTTTTAGTGAATATATTAAGTTCATTCATCATATATTTGTCATAATATGGCATATCTTCATATTTAATACTATCTTTAGTTGGATCGAAATCTTTTAGATTACCAAGCATAAATTTATATGTGTTTCTTATCTTACGATAGCTTTCTTTTACTTGTTTAATTAGTTCATCACTAATTCTTACATCTTCAGTATAGTCAGTTGATGCTACCCATAATCTTAAGATGTCTGCTCCATGTAATCTTATCATATCAGCAGGCACTATTACATTACCTAAACTTTTACTCATTTTATTGCCTTTACCATCTAGTGTAAAGCCATGAGATACTAATTCTTTATAAGGGGCTTTACCAGTAACTGCTACGCCACAAATTAGTGAGCTATTGAACCAACCACGATATTGGTCTGAACCTTCTAAATATACATCAGCAGGATATGGTAAGCCTTGTTCTATTAATACTCCATTCCAAGTTGAACCAGAATCAAACCATACATCCATGATATCTTCTTCTTTGGTAAAGTTACCATTTGGACTAGCAGGATTTTTATAACCTTCAGGTAATAAATCTTTTGCTTCTCTTTCAAACCATACATTAGAACCATATTTTCTAAATAAATCTGCTACATGCATCATAACATCGTAATCTATGATTTCACTACCATCTTCGTTGTAGAAGATAGGAATTGGTACTCCCCATACTCTTTGTCTTGAAATACACCAGTCTCCTCTATCATGAATCATATTATATAATCTCTTTTTACCCCATTCAGTATGGAACTTAACATTATTTTCAAGTTCACTTAGAAGATCATCTCTAATTTTATCAATGCTACAGAACCATTGTTTAGTGGCTCTAAAGATAACTGGTTTCTTAGTTCTCCAATCATGTGGATATGAGTGTGTTATGAACTTAAGTTTAAGAAGTACTCCTAGTTCATCTAATTTTGTAGTTATTGCTTTGTTGGCATCTTCAAAGAATAAACCACTAAATTCACCTGATAAATCATTTAATACACCTTGATCATCGATACCGTTTATCATTTCTAGGCCATTTTCTTTTCCTATGATAAAGTCATCTGCTCCATACATAGGGGCCATATGAACTAGTCCAGTACCAGCTTCTAATGTTACATGGAAACCATCTACTACTGGAGCTATTCTATCCATAAATACATGTTTATATTTGATACCAGTAATTTTATCACCAGAGAAAACGCTTTCTACTTCATAATTTTCCCAACCAAACTCTTTAGCTAGATTATCAAGTAATTCATTAGCAACAATATAATATTTATCATTTACTAATACTCTAGCATAATCAAATTTTTTACTAACAGCAATACCAGTATTACAAGGAAGTGTCCAAGGAGTAGTAGTCCATATTACTAAATTATCTCCTACTTGTGCAGTATTATTACCTTCTACTACTGGAAATGCTACATATATTGAAGGATCTTTTCGATCGTGATATTCTATCTCTGCCTCAGCAAGTGCTGATTCTGATGATGGACTCCAATATACTGGTTTTAGGCCTTTGAATATTAAGCCTTTTTTAGCCATTGTGGCAAATACTTCAATTTGTCTTGCTTCCATTTCTTTTTGTAGTGTAATGTATGGATGTTCCCAATCTGCTAAGACATTTAACTCTTTAAAACCTTTCATTTGTTTTGCAATTTGTTCATATGCATATTTTTCGCATAAGGCTCTAAAGTCGGCTTTACTCATACTTTTTCTATCAATACCACTATTGGTTACAGCTTGTTCTATTGGAAGACCATGAGTATCCCATCCTGGAATATATATCATATCGTAGCCACTCATCATTTTATATCTATTAATAAAGTCTTTTAGAATTTTATTCATAGCATGACCGATATGAATATCTCCATTAGCATATGGTGGTCCATCATGTAGAATGAATGGTGTCTTGCCTTTATTTTTTTTTCTTACTTTGTCATATAAATTTATTTCATTCCATTTTTCTCTTTGTAATTTTTCATTTTCTGGTAAATTACCTCTCATCTGAAAACTAGTTTCAGGCATCAATAGTGTTTCTTTATAATTCATTTTTTCTCCTCCTTTAAATTAAAAAGCACTTATATTTGTAAGGACGATATACATCGCGGTACCACCTTACTTCACATAAGTGCTCTCATTATTGATAACGGGATTATTCCCGGCTTTTCCTAAATATTCAGAAAAACACATCCAGAGTGATCTATATAGTAACCATCATACTAATTTCCACCAAACATTAGCTCTCTATAACTATTTTACTATATCGTCTCTTTCTTTTGTTTTAACACATAGATATTATATGCTATTTTTTTTTAGTTGTCAACCTCTATTTTTCTTTTTCTTATTTTTGCCTTTGGTACTTTTAAATATTCGTAAAGGTTATTTTCTAATTCTGAAGCAAAAATTGCAATAACTAATTCTTCTTTCCAGCTGGATAAATTCATTTTTTTCAGTTTGTTTCTTTGAATTTTTTGATATCTTTCTATTACAACTTCTATTAAATTTTCAATATCTACTTCTTTGATGATTCTATCTTTATATTCTGCTACTCTAGTATTATATAATATTTTTAAGAATTTTTCTTCTCTTAGGTGTCTTGTATCATACTTGGCTTTTATATTTGTATATATTTTTATAATATTATCTGTAAGACCATAAGCATATTCATCCGCTATTATAGTTAGAAGTGAATCGTCTATAAAGGCTATGGCATCATTTATTATATTGCTTTGTCTCATTTCTTCAACATTTAGATTATTTCTACTTTCAAGATAATCATATGGTTCAATAGTTAATGCTTTGTATAATTCGTCTTTGGCGGTTTCATTTGACACTGATAAAGGAATGGCAAAATAATTATATCTATTTATATATTCTTTATCTTCTTTATTCTTACGTCTATCCCAGGTTGGGTCAAAGACATATACACCATCGATATTATACTTTTCATCTTGAACATAGATAATACTTCTTTGATGTTTTGCTTCTTTACTTATTAGTGGTGCTGCTTTTATATTTAAGCACTTTAAAATTGCATTAAATACATTAGAATAACCTGCACATACAATAGAATCACCAGTTAGAACTGAAGATACATCGGAAGATTTATAATAATTTTCTTCATCTAGTTTATATAATCTTTTCTTTAATATATCATAAGCATACATTATGCTTTCTATATTAGATAGATTTGCTTCTTTTATTTTATTGGCAATTTCGCTTACTAAAGCTGATGTTTTATATAATTCACTTGCAGTAATTGAATTATTATTTTCTTGATAGTAAAAGGTTATATTAGCTTTATCTAGTTCTTCTCTTGAATATTCTTCTAATACTTTTTTATATTTATCTAGCGATATATTTGTGTTATCTAATATTACTTTCTTATTTAGATATTTGGCTAAGGCTATAGCGCTTTTTATATTTTCTTCTTTATATGATATTATTACTTCATCTGCCTTAGTAAGATTATTTAAATATTTGTATCTTCTTTTATGTATATCTATTATACCATATACAAAAGAGAAATATGGTACGTTATTTTCTACTAGAACATGATCTATTTCTTTTGAACTTTTATTTGCTATGACTATATCTGTTATAGCATTTAAAACATTATCATTTAATCTTAATTGTGATACTACTAAATTATCTTTTAGTAATTTTAACATAATATTATTAATGTTATTATCTATCAAGATATTAAAATCTTTGATTGGTATTACTGTTATATTATCAGATAGAAACCAAAAGTCGTTATCTTGGTTATCTGTTATTTTAAATGTCATAAAAATATCCCCCCTGGTATTTATTTTTTCTTACATAAGCTATATAGTATTTTAACTTCTTTAACAGTTAGTGGACGATACTCTCCAGGTAATAGTCCTTTTAAATCAAGATTAGCATATTTTTCTCTTCTTAATTTTGTTACTTTATAGCCTAAAGATTCAAACATTTTCTTTATTTGATGATTTTTTCCTTCATGGATAGTTATTTCCAATATTGAGGTTGATTTCTTTTTATCTACTGACTTAAGTTTTACTCTAGCTTTTTTTGTTTTAATACCATCTATAATAACACCATTTCTTAGTTGTTGAACATCTTTGATTGTTACTTCGCCATTTACTTTAACTATATATGTTTTATCTACTAAAGAGTCTGGACGCATAAGTAAATTAGCAAGTTTGCCATCATTTGTTAAAATTAGTATACCTGATGTATCATAATCTAATCTTCCTACTGGATATATTCTTGAAGTAGTATTTATGAAGTCCACTACTGTTTTTCTTCCTTTTTCATCATTAGTAGTGGTTACAACTCCTTTTGGTTTATTTAATAAATAATATTCAAATGATCTACTATTATCTAAGATATTTCCTTCTACGGATATGATATCACCTGGTTTTACTGTTGTTCCAAGTTTAGTTACTACTTCGCCATTTACTTCTACTAATCCTTTGCTTATAAGTTCTTCGGCATGTCTTCTTGAGCAATAGCCAAGTGAAGATATTTTCTTTTGTAATCTTTCCATATAATTCACCCCTTTTTTAGGACAATCATATTATACTATAACTTTATAAATATTTCATCATTTTTTAACGTTTTTTTGTATTTTTGCATAAAATATATTGAAATAATAGTTTATTTTTGATATAATTTAGTTACTGACGGACTCATAGCCAAGAGGTAAGGCACGGGACTGCAACTCCCTGAGCGTTGGTTCAAATCCGACTGGGTCCTCCAATATTAAATTAAATCGAACTAATGGTAGTTCGATTTTTATTTATCTATAATGTGGTAAATGACCATAAACTTTTTATTTGATATTCAAGTGTTTCATAATCCCACAATTTGTTACTACGTTCTTTACTATTTGGATCGTTTACTGTTATTTTTCCATCTTTAATACCAGTTAGTAAAATGAAATGGCCAATGGTAGTGAAATCTCCTGGTCGCATGCTACATACTATTGGATGTCCTTTTTCTAATTCTGAAAAAACATTTTCTTGGCTAAGTTCTATATTGGTGCCTACTACTCCAAAGTTTTTTATACCTTCAGTCATGAGACTCCAGCTTGTCCCCCACTCGCTTTGATAATAACCATGGTCACTAGAATATTCGGCTATAGTATATGGTGTGATATCATTTTTTCCAGTTAATCCTGCTACTACCATAGATAATACTGTCGGACCGCATCCATTTATTGCTAGAACGTTATCACCATATATACCATAACCCCAATTTTTATCATATTGTAATAACAAAGGGAATTTGCCTTTTTGAACTTTACCAATATTATCTTTATATACATTTCCTTTTTTTTCAGGATAATCAAGCATATAACTAGTCATATCACTATTTCTTGTTAACATTTCTAATAATATTTCTGGATATTTATCATAATTATCTATTATTTTATTAATTCTTTTATCTTTAGTACTTAGATATTCTAATTTACCTAAGGTATCTAGACTATTATAATCTACTTCTTTTGTCTCTTCGTTTGATTTATCTTCTTTTATTTCTTTATTTTCTTTAATATCGTTATTTGAAGTGATATTATCAGTATCTTTGGTAGTATTATTTAAATATATTAGTCCTATGACAATTATACATAAAAATAGTAATAATTTTACTGATTTTTTTAATTTTCTTTTCTTTTTCTTTGCCATCACTTCACCACACTTTATTTAATATTACTTTATTATTATACTACATATTTGATGTTAATAAAAGAGAGATTATATATTTCCCTCTATTATTTTTTTATTTTCTTGTAATCTATTATCATTTGGATTCATTTCAATAGCTTTATTTATGTAATGTAGACTTTCTTGATACCTTCCTGTATTATATAGACTTATTGATAATAAATCATAGATGGTATTATCCCAACTAAAGACCTCATTTATATAAGTCTTTTCATGAGTGGTTATTTGTAATGCTTTTAATAAATAGGTTTCTACTTCGGGATAATTTTTTAGTTCATATTCTAATATTGCTCTTTCAACATAAGCATCTCTTAAATATGGTGCTTCTTTTATTGCTTTATCTAACCACATACGTGATTCTTCTATTCTATTTAAATTTTTATATGCTCTTGCTATATATCTCATGGAGGCTGCTCGTTCGTCTTTCCAAATGGCACTTGGTAGTGATAGATGTTTTATTAGGGTATCTATGCATTCGTTCCATTTTTGATGGTACATATATTCTCTACCTAAGTAATGCATATTTCGATCATCACTAGGATCTTCTTTAACTGATAGTTCTAATAACGGTAAATAACTGCTTCTAGACTTTTTGGCATCGGGATAATGATTTAATGTTATGTTATCTATTGTAATTATATTTTCGGTGCCTTCATACGATAGTACTTCATGAACTGGATGAGTCCATTTATAGCCATGTCTTTTGTGTATTTTATCGGTATAAAAATTTACTAATGGTTTATTATTTTTGTCTAAACTCCAATTATAATTATATCTACATCTAGTGGTAGTACTTTGCCATGATTCTTCTAATGACTTGCGCCATCCTTCTTCTAAAACTTCATCTAAGTCTGTACATACGCAAATATCATAATCTTCTGGTACTAGATCTAATGATTTATTTCTGGCTATATCGAAACGCCATGGTTTAATATTAACTTCTTTGACAATGATATTTTTCTTTTTTAGAAGGCTTACTGTATTATCTGTTGAGCCGGTATCTAAAACATATATTGCATCTGCTTCTTTCATTGAATTATACCATCGTTCTACAAATTTTGCTTCGTTTTTACATATAGCATATACACATACTTTGTACTTACTCATAATGATATTCTCCTGAGTAATTTATGAAATTGTAAGTATGAATATTTTTTTGATAGTTAAACATTTTATCTCTCCTTCATAATAGAATATGAAAAAGAAATTTTATTTGTCATTTAATTTGATTGTTTTTTATATTTTTATATAATTATGGGAACAAGCTCTTATTAATCTATTCATTATTGCTAGTCCTAGTCCTTCTTCTTTGACGCCCTCTATTATTACTAATGATGCTTCTTTTTTATCTATTTCTCTTAATATTTTGAATATGTTATGGGATATTTCTTCTTCTGTATAGCCATAAGGAATGGCTTTTTTGTAATTAGATACATTACTACTATTACATATTACTATAGTATTTGTGTCTTCTAATGATTTTATCTTATTATACATTTTTTCTTTATTATCACTATATACTAATATACATTTTGTGTTTGGGGCATAGTGTTTATACTTCATACCTGGAGATAATACTTTTTCGTTATTTTTTATATCTCCTAATACATGGGAGTCTATTTCTACTTTGGCATATTTTTCTAAGTCTTTTTTGGTTATCTTACCTGGTCTTAATATGTGAATAACATTATTTATTACTCTTATTACAGTTGATTCAAGTCCGATATCGGTATCACCACCATCGATAATATAGTCAACTTTATTATTTAATTCTTCAAATATATCATTTATATTAGTACCACTAGGACGTCCTGATATGTTAGCGCTAGGTGCGGCAATTGGAACGGATGCTAATTCTATTAAATCATGAGCTATTTTGTTTGATGGCATTCTTATACCTACTGTATCTAAAGATGCAGTTACTATATCTGGTACATTATCTTTTCTTTTTAGAATTATTGTTAGTGGGCCTGGAAAAAATGCTTCCATTAATTGTCTTTCTAATGGAGTTATGTCTTTAGCTATACTATCTACCATTTTTATACTTGAGACATGTAATATTAATGGGTTATCACTAGCTCTACCTTTGGCTATAAATATCTTTTTTACGGCATCTGAATTTAAACCATTTGCTCCTATACCATATACTGTTTCTGTAGGGAATAATACGAGATTTCCTTCTTTTATATTTTCTGCAGCAAGTGTTAAATCTTCTTTCTGATAGTCTTTTTTTAAATCTAAATATTTCGTCATATATATCACCAGTTATTAATTATACAACAAATCTGAAAAAAAAGATATAGCTAAATGCTATATCTTATTATTCAGATTCTTTGATGCTAATTGTTTTCTTTGTTTCAACTTGTTCTTTCTTAGGGCAAGTAAGTGATAAGATACCATTTTTAAAGTTAGCATCTATTTCATCTTCATTAACATCTCCTAAGAAGAAAGATCTTGTTACTTTACTGTAACTCTTTCTTTCACGGTGAAGATATTTTTTATTTTCTTCTTCCTCATCATTTTTTTCGAATGTTACAGTCAACTCTCCTTTATCTACTGAAATGGTTATATCGTCTTTTTTGTAGCCTGGTGCTTCCATTTCAACGCATACTTTTCCATCTTTTTCATATACATCACATTTGATATTTTCTTCTCCTTTAAAGAAACTATCATCAAAAAACAATCTACTTGGCAACATATAAACCACTATCCTTTCTTTATTTGTTTACCATAATTTATTGTTTATTTGTAAGTAAGATATCTTTTTTTACTTACAATATGAGTATATCACTTTAATTAGCAATTGTCAATATTAATTGCTAATTTTTTTAAATTATTGATAGTTGCTATCAATACCAAAGTATTCTTCTAAGGTTAGATAATCACCATTATTATATATTTCTTTAGCTAGGTTTTTTCCTACATATCTTATATGCCATGGTTCATATGTATAACCTGTAATATTTTCTTTTCCTTTTGGATATCTGATGATAAAGCCATACTTATAGGAATTATCTCTAAGCCAATTACTTTCGTTAGTGTTATCAAATGATATATCTACTGTATTTAAATCTAGTACTAGACCAGTTTGATGTTCAGAAAAGCCCGCTCGTGCTGAATATGTGTCAGCAGCTTCTTGCCCATCCATTCTTACATAGTTATTATATATATATTCTTGATCTTGATATGATCTATAACCACTTGAGGCGTAGATATTTAAACCGGCAGCTTTAGCGTCGCTTTTTAATTCATCAAAGGCTTTTTTAGCAAAGTCTACTATTTTAATATAGCCATTTATACTTTCTAAGTTATTAGGGGCAAAACTACTAGGAAGACTATATGTTTTGTTTACTATTATGGTATCGCCTATATATGTTACTCCTCTATCGTTTTTAATAGTGTATCCCTTAGATGATTTACTAGTAGTTATATCTTTATTTTCTTTTACTATTAACTTAAATTCTTTTGATTTTTCATTTCCGGAAGAATCTTTTGCTTTATATGTAAGAGTATATTCTCCAGGTGATTCGATATCATATTTTCCTTCTAGGGATGGAGTTATTTCTTCTTTACTGTTATCTGATACTTCTATTTGAGTTAATAAATCGGGAACTTTGGTAAAGGCTAATACTTCAATATCTTTTACATTGTTTATACTTGGTGGTGTAGTGTCTTTTACTATTAATGTAACATGTCTTTCTTCGTTGTCATAGTTAAATTTTCCTTTATATGTTCCAGGTTTATATATTTTTTCTTCTTCTATTTCAATATTATCCCATACTATTTCTTTTTCTTCAGTAGTATTATGATATAAATAATCATTCATTGTAGGTATTTTACTACCTGCTTCAATAGTTAGTTTATCTTTATATTTAAATATATGGTTTATTGTTTCTTTATTTATTAATGTTATATATATTATAATACCTATTATTAATACTATGCTTGCTAATATTATTATTAATTTCTTTTTATTTTTCTTCTTTTTTGCCATATTCTTTCCTCAACTTTTTGTAGCAGCGACGACATACGGAATCGTATTCTGAGTCAATACCGTCAATAGCGATTTGTTCTCCTTCAAAAACCGGAATATATTCTTCATTAATTTTATTAAGTCTAAGATTGAATGTTGCTTTATTGCCACACTTGCATATGGCTTTCATTTCTTCTATTTTGTCCGCTATTTCAAATAGTCTTAAACTACCTGGGAATACATGTCCGAAAGCATCTGCTCTTAACCCATAACAAAGCACTGGTATATCGAAATTATCTACTACATCTGATAATTCATCTACTTGTTTTGGAGTTAAGAACTGAGCTTCATCTACTATTATAACATCGACGTTATTATTTAGTAGATGATAAGCTATTAGTCCATAGACGTCGACATTAGAAGGTACAACATAGTCGGTATTTAATTCTGCTCCTGATCTACTTTGAATTTTTGCTCCAGCTTTTTTGTCATCTCCTGGTTTCATAATTAATACTTTTTTATTTCCTTTAAATGGATCTATATAATTGTAATATGTTTTTATTATTTCTGTTGTTTTTCCGCTTTTCATTGCTCCGTATTTGAAATATAATTTTGCCATAATTTACTCCCCTACTTCTTAGCTCTTGGATGTGCTAAGTTATATGTTTTTTTTATTTGTTCATTAGTAATATGTGTATAGATACTAGTAGTATTAAGTGATTCATGTCCTAATAATTCTTTTACTGTCATTAAATCTGCACCATTCTCTAGTATATCGGTAGCAAAGGTGTGTCTTAATGTATGAGGACTTATTTTTATATCTAAAGAGGCTTGAGATACTTTCTTATTTATTATTTCTCTAATATATCTTTCGGACAATTTATTACCGTTCTTATTTAGAATAAGATATTCACTACTTTTTTTATTAAAATAATTATAGCCGTCTTTTAAATAGGTATCTAAAGCTTTTTTTGTATGATTATTATATATTACCATTCTTTCTTTGTTACCTTTACCTAATACTTTTATTAGTTTTTCTTCCCTATTAATATCTTTAATTTTAATATTAACTAGTTCACTTACCCTTACTCCAGTAGCATAAAGAAGTTCGATAATTAGAGTATCTCTTTCTTCAGTTGGATTATTAGAATTACATACGCTAAATATTTTATCTAACTCTTCGTCTTTTAAAAATTTAGGAAGATATAATTCTCGTTTAGGATTTTGTATTTTATTAAAGTGATTTTCTTTAATTATGTCTTCTCTTACTAGATAGTTATATAATCCTCTTATACTACTTAGTTTTCTTGAAATTGAAGATTTGGTAATTTTTCTATCATATAAGTATTTCATATAATTGTTTACGATATTCATATCGATATTTAATATATTAGTAAAATTATTTCCTAAGAATTCGTTATACTCTATTAAATCATCTTTATATGATAGTATTGTTTTATTACTATATTTTCTTTCTACTTTTAAATATTCTAAGTACTTATCTATGTATTTCATCTATATCACATTATTATTATAACACTAAATACTAGGTTAAGTAAATTTTATTAACTATATGTTAATAAAAGAAAAAATGTATCTATTTTCTAGATACATATTTACCATCTTTAGTAGATACTATTATTTCTTCACCTTGTTCAATGAATAATGGTACTTTAACTAACATACCTGTTTCAATGATTGCATCTTTAGTAGCATTAGTAGCTGTATTACCTTTGATACCTGGTTCAGTTTTAGTAATTACAAAGTCTATTTTTTCTGGTAATTCAATACCAAGCATTTCTCCTTCAAAGAAGATAAGTATTACTTCTAAACCTTCTTTTAGATATTTTACTTCATTTTCTATTTGCTTTTTATTTAATTCAACTTGTTCATATGTTTCCATATTCATGAAACTATATGTATCACCATCGGCATAAAGGAATTGCATCTTTTGTTTTTCAACATGAGCAGTAGGCACTTTAATACCAGCATTAAATGTATATTCAGCAATGGAACCAGTTCTTAAGTTTTTAAGCTTTGCTTTTACAATAGCGGCACCTTTTCCTGGTTTAACATGGTTAAAATCTAATACTTGATATAGGTTTCCATCATAATTGATTGTTTGACCATTTTTGAAGTCATTAACATTTATCATTAGTTACCTCCTATTTTTTTGTTTCTTTATGTTTTGTAGTCTTACGACAATGTTTACAATATTTATTTAATTCTAATTTCTCTGGAGTGTTCTTTTTATTTTTTTCTTCAGTATAATTTATATTTTTACAATCTTGACACATCAAAGAAACTAATCCTCTATTTTCGTTTTTCTTTGCCATTATTACTCCTCCTCCCAAAGACATCTACCTAATTATATCATATTTTTGTTATTTTATACAACTATTTTTTTATTTTTTCTTTATTTACTGTAGTTTTATGGAATTTAATAATAGCTAGAAGAATTAAATCTCCTAGCTATTTTTTATTTTTTCAATATATTTATTAACTTTAGAGGACCATTCTGTATCTTCTGCATATTTAGGATTCATTGTTTCAGCGGTAGTTAAACCGTAATCAACATAGTTTACTTTTATGTTTGATATAAAACCATAAATACCTTCTTCAAGAGTATCATAAGCTTTGTAGGCTCCACAGCCATCACCTTTTTGACCTCCTACGTTATTACATGACTTTGTTATGTGTGAACAATTCCATGTACATCCTGTTTCATGCATAGCTATCGCTACGGCTAAATATGGATCCACTCCTAAATCTATAGAGTATTTAGCAAAAGATTCACCTTTTCCTGATAGATCTGAAGATAATACTCTATTTAATTTATCAGATAACTCTTCAATTGTTAGGTTATCATATACTTCTATTCTTTCAGGTTCAGTTGGTTCTTCTACGGTTATTTCTTCTTGCTTTTGCGTATCTTCATTTGATATTAAATCAACACTTACTAATTCTTCTGTATATACAGCAGGATTATATAGTTCATCTGTATATACAATATTCTTTTTATCAAGTACTTTATTATAATAAATTATACTAGTACTTATTCCTAAAGTTAATAAAGAAGCCATCATAACTCTTATGAGCCCGCTTGGTTTCATTTCTTTCACTTCTTTCCGTCTTTCAAAAAAGACGAGTGTTATTATAGCAAATTTAGATTATTTTGTCAAATTTTGTTCCTAAAACGGATACTATTTAGTACCTTAGGCATTGTACTTCCTAGTTCTTTGATAGTATTTCTTATCTTGTTTCCTACTTCATAATGGGTTTTATTTGCTTCACTTTCAGTACTTATATTTTCTCTTTTTAATTTTTGTTTTATTAATTACACCTTCAAATTTTCTCCATAAGTCATATATTAATTCTATAAAAAAGTAAAAATTTAATTATTAGTTTATAGACTTTGGCTATAAACTTTTTTCTAATGACCTTAGGCATTAGAAAACGGCGAACAATGAAATGTGAGACGAAAAAAAGAGTATTATACTACTCTTCTTACATCTATTATTGGCATTATATATAAACTTGTTACTACTATACCAACATTTGAATTAAGGGCATGAACTAGTTGTCCATTACCAATATATAATGCAGCATGACATACTACACCATCATAACCTGATACTACTATATCTCCTGGCATAATATTATCAAGGCCTACACTTCTACCAGCATAAGCTTGATCTGGAGCACTTCTTGGAAGGCTAACGCCAAAGTTAGCATATACAAGCATTGTAAATCCAGAGCAATCAGTACCATTAGTTAATGAATTACCCCCATATACATATGGATTGCCAACAAAGTTTAAAGCATAATTAACTACTTGATTAGAAATTACTTCATTGTAAGGAATATTCTCTTGAGTGGCTGTTAATGTTGTACTATATGCTTCCATCTCTTCATTTAATGCTAAAGTAGTAGTTTCTTCTTCACTTTCTTTTTTAGCTTCCTCAGTAGTCTTTTTACTTTCTTCTTTGGCTTTTTCTTCTTCTCTAAGTTTAAGTAAGTCTTCAGTAGGGATTGCTAACATTTCTGTAGTTATATCTTCTTTGTTTTTTATCTCTCTCATTGAAAGAAGTTCGTTACTTAAAACTATTTCTTGTTCGTTATCTTTTATATTGCTATCGTAAAATGCATAACATAGAACTCCAAGTAATAGAGTTAATGCTGCTATTTCCATTTTATGTTTTTTCACTTCTACACCTCATTTTTTTGCGGACGTTTAATATCTTAGCATAAATAAGATGTATTTGTCAAACATAAATTTATAAACCCTTATATTATAAAGGCTTAATGGTTTTATAAATTACCATTTATTATTATAAATTATTAGATTATGTTGTGCTCTTGTACAAGCTACATAATATAGATATTTGTCTTTTTCAGTATATTTATTACTTATATCTGTATAGATTATTACGGAGTCAAACTCTAATCCTTTAGCTATATATGATGGTAATACTACTAAATCTCTTTTTATATGACTATATGGATCTATTAACATTATATTAGTATCATCTTTTAGTAGATTATATATTTTTTCTGCTTCCATATCGTCTTTAGTTATTATAGCTATTGATTTTGAAGTACTTTTTAGATTATTTATGTCTCTTAAAAAGTCTTCTTTTACGACATTGTCTCTAAATATTATATCATTAGCTTTATTATTTCTTATAGCTACTGTATGAGTAAGAGATAATATTTTATTAGTATATTCAATGATTTTCTCAGTAGAACGATATGTTTTTGTTAAGGTTATATACTTAGAAGATGGGAATATTTCTTTTAATTCTTCTAATGAATCATATTTATAGTATGGATTAATTGTTTGATTTGTGTCTCCTAAAATTGTATAATTAGCGGTTTTAAATGTCTTCTTTATTATTAAATATTGCAATTTATTATAGTCTTGGGCTTCATCTATTACTACCTCTTTAATAATATGATTGGTATTAAAGCCCATAAGTATACTTTTGATATATAGAAATATACAGGCATCTTCATAATATAGGTTATTTTCTTTTACTTCGGATTTATATTTTGAATATCTACTATTATAGAAATCATTTATGATATACTTTAAATCTAGTTTTATATTTAGATTTTCTTTTAGTATTTTTTCGATAGAAGAGGTATTTTTGTTACTACCACTATAATTGTTTTCACTAATTTTAGTAGCTATTTCGTGTATTCTATCAAATAATGGGAATCTATCGTACTTATAAGTTAGCATATTATTTAATTCTTCGGTACTTATTTCGATGAAATCATCATATTCTAAATCTTTAGTAAATCTTATTTTCTTTAATAATTCTTCTATATAGTTATCAATATCTTTTATTATTTCGTCGGATTGTTTATACTTTACGATATCTATATTTTCTACTTGTCTCTTATAATATCTAGATATGAAATCGGTTAGATTTTCGATATTTTTGTATTCATTTATGTTTTGGCATAATAAGTCATAGAAGGTCATACTATATGTATTATCTTCTCCTAATTCTGGTAAGACATTAGATATATATTCTCTGAATACTTTATTAGGAGTGAATACGACTATATTATTAGAATTTAGATTGGGTATTCTGTATAATAGAAAGGCTATTCTATGAAGAGCTACACTTGTTTTACCAGAACCCGCTATACCTTCTACTATTAAGTTTTTATCTTCAGTATTTCTTATTACTTTATTTTGTTCTTCTTGGATTGTATTTACGATATTTTTCATTTTATCTGATGATTCTTCTGCTAGGACTTCTTGAAGTAAGCTATCACTTATATTTAAGTCGTTATCAAAAATGTTTTGAAGTTCTCCATTTTCTATTATATATTGTCTTTTTCTAGTTATATTTCCTTTTATTATACCTTTAGGTGCTTTATAACTAGCGGGGCCTGTCTCAAAATCATAGAACATACTACATATTGGACTACGCCAATCATGAACATAGTAATTTAATTTATCTTCGATATGGGTAATACCTATATAGATATCCTCTTCTTCTTCATTTTCTTCTTTAAATCTTATCATACCAAAGTATGGTTTATTTTGAACTCTAAATAATTTCTGCAAATAATTACCTTTACTTTGCATAATGGATACTTGAAGGTCTGATTCTGCCATCATACTTCGCATTTCACTTGGATCCATTTCGGCATGACTATCCCAAATGAATTTTTTGAATTCTAATACTTTGGAGTCATCATCATATAATTGTTGTCCTAAAGATGATATTTTCTTTCTTACAAGACTTACTGTCTTATTTAAATAGTTTTTTTCTCTTTCAAATTCTTCTCTTTCAATCTTCATATATACCTCCCTATTACACGACAAAAAACTACACTTTATGTAGTCTTATCTAGATGAAATAAATTAACTTTCGCAAATGTCTATTTAATTGTATTATATTTTGATTACTTTGTCAAGGAGTTAATGTCTTGGTTTGAATATTAGCGATAGAATAAATGCTAAAAATACCGCTAGAGAGATACCTGCACTAGTTAGATCAAAGATACCTAAAGCTAGTCCTAATGGTCCTAGACTACTTACAGAGTCCATTGCTCCATGAATTAATAAGTGACCAAATGATGTAATAGGAATAAGGGCTCCTGCTCCGGCATATAATACGATTTTGTCATAAATTCCAAATACATCTAAGAAGGCTCCTATTACTACGAAGAGACTAGTTACATGACCAGGAGTAAGCTTTGTATTATCTAAAATGAGCTGAGCTATTAAGCAAACGAAACCACAAAATAAGAAAGCATATATATATGTCATTTTTCTACTACCTCCAAACTTATTGCATTAGCTATACTAGGTATTGATTCTTTTTGAAAAACAAGTGTAGGAGAAAATATAGCTCCTGTTGGTATTATTAATACTTTTTTATATTTACCTTTAAGCATTTCTTTATATATATAACCGAATACTACTAAAAAGGAACAAACTGGTCCTGAACCACCCGCTAATACGGGCTGATTATCCAAGTCATAAATCATAGTACCACAGTCATTATAATTATCTTTTAACTTGATATTATATTTAGTCATCATATATTCTTTTAATATATTTTTCCCATAAATACCTAAATCTCCAGTTAATATTAAATCATAGTAGTCTATATCTCTTTTTGTATCTTTTAGATGATTATATATAACATCTCCTGCTGCAGGAGCCATTACTGCTCCCATATGATTTACATCAGTAATTCCAAGATCTGCTACTCTACCAATGGTTGTACTTTCTATTTTTATTTTACTTTTTTTATTACTAAGTAATAAACTTCCTGCTCCAGTAGTTGTAAAGGTTGCTGTTTTTGGTTTTGGAGTACCATATTCAGTTGGATTTCTAAATTGTTTTTCACTTGCCATATTATGACTAGAGGTAGATACTATTACTCTTTTGGCCATCTTACTTTCTATAAAGGTACTTGCTAATATTATTCCTTCGCCACTAGTGGCACAAGCTTCATATATACCAATAAAAGGAATATCAAAATCTCTAGCCATATAATCAGAAGCTGCTATTTGATTTTGTAAGTCTCCTGATATTAAAAGATCAATGTCTTTATCTTTTAGTTTGTTTTTTTCTAAGATACTTTTACTTGCTTCTTTTAAAATATGAGTTTCTGCTTTTTCCCAAGATTTTTCTCCGAAATATAAATCTTTTTTATATTTCTTATCAAAGTATTTACTAAGTGGTCCATCATTTTCATAGTTACCACATATTGTATAAGTATCTTCTATGAATACATTATTATATTTTGTTGTCATTTTATCCTCCAATTATTATTAATCTTAATATTCCAAATATATATACTGATACTATTCCATAGAGTATTACTGTACCAGATAGTTTAAAAATGTTAGCTCCTATTCCTAATATTGGTCCTTCATTTTTATATTCAAGAGCTGCTGAAGTCATTGAATGAGCAAAGCCTGTTATTGGTATGATAAGGGCTGCCTTTACTTTAGTTACTAGTGTATCAAATATTCCCATAGCGGTAAGAATAGAGGCAATAGCTATTAATGATAATGTTACAATGACTCCTGATTCTTTTCTAGGTAAATTAAACCAAATACTATAGCATCTTAAAAGAAGTTCTGATAATGTTCCTAAAGAACCTCCTACAAAAAAAGCTATAAGAGCATTCTTAATGTAATTTTCTTTAGGAGTATTTTTATCTACTAACTGTTTATATTTATTTTTATCCATCTTCATCACCAATAATAGTATTAATAAATAATGGTAAAATATGTAATATAAATTTAAAAAAGTTATTTTGCTCCTAACAAAATAACTTTTATTTGTTATTATTATGAGCAATAAAGTATTTTTAATTATTTTTTATATATGTTTTTCATATATATTATTATGAAAAATAAATTTATTAAATCTACTATTATCCTTATTATTGGAGGATTTATTACTAAAATTCTTGGAATGATAATTAAAATAGTTTTAACTAGAACTGTATCTACTGAAGGTATAGGGCTATATATGTTAGTTCTTCCTACTTTTAATCTTTTTATAACACTATGTAATTTAGGAGTACCTACCGCTATTACTAAATTGGTGTCAGAAAAGAAAAATAATAGTAAAAGTATTATTATACCTACTACTATTATTATATTAATATATGATATCATTTTAATATTTATTATTTTATTTATCTCTCCATATTTAGCTAATAATTTACTTCATAATAGTAATACTTATTATCCTTTAATTGCAATTGGAACTACGTTACCATTTATTACTATATCTAGTATAATTAAGGGATATTTTTTTGGTAAAGAAAAAGTTTTTCCTATAACACTTTCTAATATTATTGAACAATTAACTAGATTAATTCTTACTATGACATTAGTTTCATATATGCTTCGTTATTCTTTAGTAGTAGCTATTACTACAGTTGTACTTATTAATATTTTAAGTGAAGGTTTATCTATAGTAGTTCTTCTTTTATTTTTACCAAAAGAAAAGATTCATAGAGAAGATTTTCATAAAGATAATAAGATCTTGCAAGAAGTATTTGATATATCTATTCCTAATACTGGGGCTAGACTTATTGGTTCTATTACTTATTTTTTTGAACCTATAATACTAACTAATATTCTTAAATTTATTGGTTATTCTGGTGATTTTATCACTCTTGAATATGGTGTTATTAACGGTTATGTATATCCTCTATTACTATTACCATCTTTCTTTACTTTAGCTATTTCTTCTTCTATACTACCAGTAGTATCAAATAGTTATAGTAATAGAAATTATGATTATACAAAAAAGAAAATAAAACAAGCCATTTTATTTTCTTTATTAATAGGAATACCCGCTACTATGGTATTTATGTTTATTCCTCATATACCACTTAAACTCGTTTATAATACTACTCTTGGTTTGGAATATATTAAGGTTACTGCTCCATTCTTTCTTCTTCATTATATACAAGCTCCACTTACTAGTACTTTAAATGGTATGGGATATGCTAAAGTAGCTATGCGTGGTACTTTATATGGCGGAATAATAAAAATACTAAGCCTCATAATCTTTAGTTTAATGAAAATAGGATTATGGAGCTTAGTAATATCTACTATCCTTAATATAGTAGTAGTAACTATTCATCATATATATTATGTTAGGAAGTATTTAATTAACCGATAACATTAATAACTTTTAATAAAAGACAATGAAGAACTATATTACACTTTTATTTCTTCGTTGTCTTTATTATTATATTTTGGCGTTATCATAATCATTTTAATTAATGGTATTTTATAACAATCTAATAATCTTGCTTTTCTAAGCACACCATTTATTTTCTTTTTTTAGTTTATTTATTGTATTATCATGTTCTGATTGTGTTTTAGTTAAATATAGTTTTCCATCACAATCATTTACAAAGTAATAGTATTTATGTTCTTCAGGATGCAATACTGCTTCAATGGATTCTATAGATGGATTGCCAATAGGTCCGACAGGAAGACCTATATTTGAAGGACATCTAGTATTATATTTATTACTACAATCATTTAATTCTTTACTTGTTAATCTACCAGTAGTCCAATCATCTACTTTAGCACCATAATAAGATGTAGCATCACTTCCTAAGGTAGGAAAACTTTTAGAATTTAATCTGTTATAGAATACTTCCGCTACGGCTTTTCGATCTTCTTTATTTGCTACTTCTAATTCTACTATTGAAGCTAGTGTTATTATTTCATGAATACTTAATTTGCTTTTTTCAATATCATCTTTATACTTTGATAATTGTTTATCTGTTTCATTAAGCATTGTATCTATTATTGTACTTATTTCAGTATCTTTAGAAATACTATAAGTATTAGGATATAAATATCCCTCTAATGGATAATATATATTAGAGTTCTTTATATCTTCTGTTAGAAACCAATATTTTGATATTAAGGTGTTTATATTATTACTATCAGTAATATAATTTAATACATCTTCATAACTATTATTTGTTTTTTCACTTATTAATGTTGCTACTTTACGTACGTTTATTCCTTCTTTAAAAGTTATTCCTTTATCCTGTGAAGTATCACCTTTTTCTAGAACATCAACAATTTTTTTAACTCCCATATCTTCGGATAAATCATAAGTACCCGCTTTTAAATTTGTTTTACTAGTTAAATAAATATATACTTTAAATATTGTTTTATTTTTTATTAAGTGATTTTCTTTTAATGTTGTTGCAATACTATTTATACTACCCGCTTTAATAGTTACTTCTTTTGGTGTACTATCTTTAGATACTTTCCCCATGTTTATATTATAGTAGGTACATAATGTTAGTACTAAAGTAAATCCTATCACTACTAATCCAACCGCTGCATTTCTAAACTTCTTCATGTTTCCTCCATTTAGTTATTTGTCTCGTTATTCTTTTTATTTTCTTCTTCAATTGATGTTATTATGGTTTCAATTACTTTCCATTCTCTTTCTGTTTCTACTGGCAATAATTCTAATGGTTCAGCATTAGGATTAAATACTGAGGCATAAACTTTTGTATTACCTTCTTCATCAGTTGTATTATCAGTATATACCATATAGTTTTTATTTGTTTCATCTGATTCGAAAGTAAATAGTATTTCAAATTCTATTTCTTTACCATCTTTATCTATTATTTTAAATGTATTTTCTTTATTCATTTTTATTTTTCTCCTTATTTAAGTAATCTTGTAATATAATTTGAGCGGCAATACTATCTACTTTCTTTTTTCTTTTTTTTCTAGATATATCTGCTTCTATTAATATAGAGTTTGAAATTACGGAAGTTAATCTTTCGTCTAATAATTCTACTGGTACAGATATATTTTCTTCTAATAATTCTTTGTATTTTAAAGTTATTTCAGCACGTTCTCCTAGTGTATTATTCATATTTTTTGGTAGTCCTAATATTATTTTTTTGATATTATAATCAGTAACTATTTGTTTTATTTCTGGTATAGTGGATTTGTAATCTTCGTTACTGAAAAATATTGTTTTGAAGGAAGATGCTATAGTAGCGGTTGGATCAGACATAGCTAGTCCAACGGTTTTACTTCCTAGATCAATACCTAAATATCTCATTTGATATAATTCTTTAAAAGGACTTCTACTAGGAGTGATCTATCTATCTTAGCTATTCTATTTCTTGTTTCTTTGTATGATGATATATATCCTAAATCACCTGATATTATATATCCTACTAATTGATTTATGGGATTATATCCTTTTTCTTCCAAGGCTATGATTGCACTATTTAGTGTGTCTTTTATTAGTTTTTCATTAACTTCTGATACGTCAAATAAAACTGTATCGCCATTCATTATATCACCTCAACTATACATTATCATTTTATCATATATTTATATTTTTAACAAGGTGTTTTATTTATGTTTACAATATTAGTACCAATTATTATTGATATTCATAAACTATTATAGGTGATTATTATGTTTAATAATTTTTTTAACTTTTTTCGTCTTTGTGCTGGTTTTAAGCTGTTTCTTTTTATTATGGTTAGTATGCTGATGATTATTACTTTTTATCAGTTATTAATTACTTTATTTGCTCCTTGTTTTGGTAATGTTTTTATACTATTATTAGAATATATAGCACTTATTTGTCTTAGTTTTTGGCTTATATTTGGATGTTAAAAAGAGCTATTTACTCTCGATATCAAAGATGATATCTCTAAGAGACATAGCTCTTTCGAAGTCTAGATTTGCCGCTGCTAATTTCATTTCTTTAGTTAGATTATCTATTAAGTCTAGTTTTTCTTTTTTACTTAGTTTTTCTTCATGAATTACTTTTTCTTCTGCTTCATTTGATATTACTTCTGGTATTTCTTTTAATATTGTCTTTGGTACTATGTTGTGCTTAATATTATATTCTTCTTGAATTTTTCTTCTTCTATTGGTTTCGGTAATGGCTTCATTCATACTATCTGATATGGTATCAGCATACATTATTACTCTACCAGATGCATTTCTAGCCGCTCTACCTATTGTTTGAATAAGACTTCTAGTACTTCTTAAAAAGCCTTGTTTATCAGCATCTATGATGGCTATTAGTGATACTTCTGGAATATCTATTCCTTCTCTTAATAGGTTTATTCCTACTACTACATCATATTTACCTAGTCTTAATTCTCTTATTATTTTAAGTCTTTCTAATGTCTTTATTTCATTATGTAAATAGGCTACTTTTATATCTAAGCTTTTTAAATAATTTGTTAATTCTTCAGCCATACGTATGGTAAGAGTTGTTATTAATGTTCTTTCATTCTTTTCATTTTGTTTTGTTATTTCTTCTATTAGATTATCTATTTGATTCTTTGTTGGTCTTACTTCTATTTTTGGATCTAATAGTCCTGTAGGTCTTATTATTTGTTCTACTACTTTATCTTTAGCATGGGACATTTCATAGTCTCCAGGGGTTGCACTTACATATATTACTTTATTTATCTTTTTTTCAAACTCTTCAAACTTTAGTGGTCTATTATCTAAAGCACTTGGCAATCTAAATCCATAATCTACTAGATTCATTTTTCTTGCTCTATCACCATTATACATGGCTTTTATTTGTGGTATTGTTACATGCGATTCATCTATTAATAATAAGAAATCTTTAGGAAAGAAGTCAATTAATGTACATGGAGCTTCGCCTTCTTCTTTTAAGGATATATGTCTAGAATAATTTTCTATTCCTCTACAGAAACCTGTTTCTCTTAACATTTCCATGTCATAATTTACTCTTTCTTCGATACGCTGAGCTTCAATTAATTTATTATTTTCTTTAAAGTATTTTATTCTTTCTTCTTTTTCTTTTTCTATTCTTTCAATACTTACTTTTAGTTTTTCTTCATCTGTTACAAAGTGTGAAGCTGCGAAAATTGATATTGTTTTTTTATTTTTTATAACATGACCTGTTATAGTATCTACTTCACTTATTCTATCTATTTCGTCACCAAACCACTCTATTAATATGGCATTATTTCTTTCACTAGATGGTACTATTTCTAGAGAATCTCCTCTTACTCTAAATGTACCTCTTTTTAAGTCCATATCATTTCGTTCATACAACATGTCTACTAATTTTTTTAATATTATATCTCTGTCTATGGTATCTCCTACGTTTAGAGTTAGCATTTTCTTTTTATATTCTTCTATTTCACCTATACCATATATGCATGATACTGAAGCTACTACTATTACATCATCTCTAGATATTAAACTACTAGTGGCACTATGTCTTAGTTCATCTATTTCATCATTTATCATTGAATCTTTTTCTATATATGTATCTGTTGATGGTACATATGCTTCAGGTTGATAGTAATCATAATAAGATACAAAGTATTCTACTCTATTCTCTGGAAATAGTTCTTTGAATTCATTATATAATTGTCCTGCTAGAGTTTTATTATGTGCTATTACTAATGTAGGTTTATTAACTTTGTTAATTATATTAGCCATGGTAAAGGTTTTGCCTGTTCCTGTTGCTCCTAATAATATTTGTTCTTTATATCCTTTATTTAATCCATCGACTAATTTTTCAATGGCCTGTGGTTGATCTCCATTTGGTTTATATTTTGAGACTAATTTAAACATTTTTATCCTCCTTACTATTGGTATTTAGGATTGTAATTCCATAGAATATAATTTATAGTCTTCTTCTTCAAAACAAACGAAAATTACTTTTATATTGGGATTATTTATTTCTTTTACGGTATTTATAGCTATAAGTGAGGCTTCTTTTTTTGGAAAATGATATATTCCAGTACTTATACAAGGAAATGCTATAGTAATGTTATTTAAATTGTTTTCTTTACGATAGGTTTCCGCTAGGAAAAGAGAGTTTTGGTAACAATTCTTTAATAGTTCTCTTTCGTTATGATTGCCTCCATAGTATACTGGTCCTACTGTATGAATTATTTTCCTTGCTTTTAGGTTATATCCATTAGTTATTTTGGCTTCTCCTGTATTACAGCCATGTAGTTTTTTGCATTCTTCTAATAACTCTTTACCAGCTTTACGATGAATAGCTCCATCTACTCCACCTCCACCTAATAAGCTTTTATTAGCGGCATTTACTATTATATCTACATCTAGATTAGTTATATCTCCTTTTATTACTTCTATATTATTCATTTTATTACCTACTTTCTTTGATTAGTATTAATTCTTTTAATGCTTCATAGTATAATTTTTTAGTATCTTCATCGATGTCGTTTACTTCGTTAATTAGATTTACTATTTGATTCCATTTTAATTTTTTTAATTCCTTAAAACTTTTGATATTATTATTTTCTAATATTTTAAAGAATGTTGTAATCATTTCTTCTAATTCTTCATCGCTATATTTTTTATTCCATTCTTTTATTTTATTATTAATTTTAATACTTAATTTAGATTGTTTTCCTTCTTCTAAAAAAGTACCGAAGCATAACCATGTATTACAGTCATGCTGCATGATACCATTTGTATTTGATTTTACTACATTATAATTTTTGGTACTATATAGTAACATTCCTACAACACTATCTTCAGGAACATACATCTCTAGTTTTGGTAGTATTCTTTTTAATTCTTTGGAATGAGATTGATTTTCTTTAAAACCAGGACCGTCTAAATTATAAATATATTTTATTCTTGTAAAAATATCTTCTTTGGTGTACATAGCGGCTGTCATAGCTAGATTTCCTCCTTTGGAATGGCCACCTACATATATTTCTTTATCTTTATTTGTAATTACTTCATTTAGATAATTTATAGCATATTTTTGAGAAATAACTGGAAAGTGATATCCTAAAGTGAAATCTTCTTTCCATCCTATTACTGTTCCATTTGTACCCTCAAAGGATATAAATACTTTTTCTTTAACAAAATGAATACATAAGGCTCCAAATTGTTTTTCTGTATCAACGTATTCTCTAAAATTACTTAAATATATATTTTGGTATCTCTTACCAGTAAGCATATCTTTTAAATTAGAAATATTACTTTTCATAAAGTTACTTAAATATTTATTGTTTACTTCTAAATACTTCATACCAGCTTCTTTTAATGTTACTTTTTGAGGACCTTTTGAAACGATATTGTTCCAATCTATATAAGATAGTTCTGTAAAAAGTATTACATCGTTAATATTTATTGGGCATTCTTCAAAAGTTAAATTTTTATAATATTTTAAGTATTCTTTAATTGTATACATATATACACCTTCCTCTATTTATATTATACAATAAATTATAATTATTGTATATAAAAAGTAAAAGTTAATAACTTTTACTTGATAATATAATTAACTATAAAATCTATACAGAATAAGCCTCCTAAAAAAATGGTTATGTATTCTGTTTTTTTACTTTGATATTTATTTATTATTTTAGTTATTAATGGTAATACTATGTTCATTAGAAATACTCCTGACAAGCCAAAAAATAATACTGATCTTAGACATATATAACCACCAATATTACCATAATTTAATATTTCTGTATTATAATCCCATAGTCTTATATGACTTATATGTAGTAATAAATATCCCACTATGAATTCTAATAGACCACACATTACGGCACTATTTATAAATATTTTTAATATATTATTTTTGTTTTTTATATTGCTTAAGTATATTAGTAGGCCCCCTGTAGCATATATTGGTAACCATGGTCCTATGGTATAACCTCTTTTAACAAAATACCCTAAATCTATACGATAAAATATTGTTTCATATATGAAGCCAAAAATGGCACTTATTAATATTATTTGGATAATTAAGACTATATTTTCTTCCTTTTTATTCATTTCTTTATACATAAATACTCCTATAATATATTGTTAAACATTTGAATAATTGTTTTAACTACTTTCTTTTTATTTGCTTTTCTTGTTAATTTATCTGCTATTATTATTTTATTGTGATATGTATCATTATCTTTATTATATATACTTATATATATTTTATTATCTTCATTAGTTTTATTATTAGGATCTTTTCTTTTTAGTTGTCCTGTTACACCAATGCTATAATTAGCATTTGTATATTTACTTATTGTTTTGCTCATTTCATTAGCGGTTTCTATACTATATACGCTATATTTATTTATTACTTCTTTATTTACTCCCATTTTTATTTTATATTCATTAGAATATGTTACAGCGGAAAATTCAAAGACATTACTAGCCCCTTCAATATTGGTAATAGTACTTGCTATTTCACCACCTGTACATGATTCCATAGTACTTATTTTTTTATTGTTTTCGATTAAATATTTTACTAATGATTTCATTGTTTTTATCTTTTTCATATTACTCTTCCCTAAAATATATATTGTTTTCAATTTCATGTTCAAGTGTTGTACTAATACCATGACCAGGATATATTTTAATGTCATGGGGATACTTTTTTATTTTATCTATACTTCTTTGCATATCTTCTATTGAACCTCCTGGTAAATCACATCTTCCTACTGTTTCATAAAAAAGAAAATCACCAGAAAAGAGCATTTTTTCTTTTTTAAAATAGAAGGATATAGCATCTTCCTTATGACCAGGAGTTTTTATTACGCTGAAATTAAATGGCCCTATACTATATTCTTGTTCCTTTAAATTTTCATTTGAATATTCTTTATATTCTTTAAAGAATGGTAAAGCTCCTACATGATCAAAGTGTTTATGAGTTATTAGTACTCCTAATATATTTCTATTTCCAATTGCTTCTTTTATTTTAGTTGGCTCATCGCCTGGATCAATAATTAGTACATCATTTTGATTACTTAGGATATAGCAATTTTCTTTAAAACTTCCAACTATTATTTTTTCTACTTTCATTTTTCTACTTTTGCCTCTTTACTTAATGCATCTTTTGCGGCTTCTTGTTCTGAAGCTTTCTTGCTGCCCGCTGTTCCCTTTCCCATAATAATACCATCTATTTTAACAATAGATGTAAATGTTTTATTATGAGCAGGTCCTTGTTCATCTATCACTTCATATATTATAGATTTTTTTACTGTTTGAACTAATTCTTGTAATTTTGATTTATAATCATGCAAGAATTCTATTTCGTTTTCAATATATTTTACTATGATATCTAAAACGAATTTCTTAGTAAATTCAAAGCCTTGATCTAAATATGTAGCTGCCACAAAGGCTTCAAAGACATCAGCCATAATAGTTGTATTTATTTCTTCTCCTGTACCAACTCTTATATCTTCATCTAATCCTAATTCTTTAGCATAAGTAGCACAAGCTTCTTCACATACATAAGAAGCACGCATCTTGGTCATTATTCCTTCTTCTAATTTTCTTTCTTTGTATAAATAATCACTAATTATTATTTCTAATACAGCATCTCCTAAAAACTCTAATCTTTCATAATCTGGATAGCTAGGATTCTCATTAGTATATGATGAATGAGTTACAGCAGTACTATATAAGTTCATATTAGTGGGATTTATATTAATATGTTTAAATACTTTCATGATTATCTCCTTTCTTACTAGCTTCTAAGTAATTTATCTTTAATCCTTGACTAGTAAATTTGTCTTCATATTCAGTAGTTATTATATTTTCTTTTGAACTATGTAAATCATTTGTTAAATAATTTATTGTATAGCCATATTCTTTTAATGATTCTACTGAATAATCAAAAAGTGGCTTATTATCTGTCTTCATTATTATATTTTTATCTTTTTTAAATATTTTATCATATCTTGCTAAAAATCTTGGGCTTGTTAATCTTCTTTTAGCATGTCTATCTTTAGGCCATGGATCGGAAAAATTTAAATATATTAGATCTATCTCTTTATCAAATATATCTTCAATTAATCTTGCATCCATTCTTACTAGATATAGATTATTTAATTCTAATTCGTTTGTTTTTTGTATTGCTCTTAGTATAACTGAATCATACATTTCTATACCTATGTAATTGATATTGGGATTATTAATGGCATTTTGTATTATGAAATTTCCTTTTCCCATTCCTATTTCAATATATATGGGGTTATTATTATTAAATAGTTTATTCCATTTTCCTTTATATTCATTTGGATTAATAATAAAATATTTTCCTTCTTTTATTTTGTCGCTTGCTCCTTTTATGTTTTTTAATCTCATCTTCTCACATCCATATAGTATTATAACATTATTTTTTATTTTTGCATATAATAAAGTAAAAGGAATGTGATAATATGAGCGAAAGAGATATGATGTATGGCGGTTATTATCAAAACATACCAGGTAATATCTCCTACGGTAACTTTGGTTATCAGGGAATGCCTGGCTCTCTTATGCCTATGCAAGGGATGATGCCAAATAATCAGTATATTATGAATAATGATAGTAATAATATTATTGCTAGGATAAATAGTCTTGAAAGTAGAGTTAAAGCACTAGAGCAAAGGGTTAATGGTAATATTTCTTCTGATGATAATTCTCTTTATATGTTATAAAATAAGGCCACTACTTAATAATAGTGGTCTTATTTTAAATATTAATCTAGTAAAATATAAACAAACTCGAACTAAAATAAATAGTTCGAGTATCAAACAATTTGGTGCGGGTGAAGGGACTTGAACCCCCACGGATGAACCACTAGATCCTAAGTCTAGCGCGTCTGCCAATTTCGCCACACCCGCATAAATAATTAAGTGGTGGACCCTGTAGGACTCGAACCTACGACCGCCCGGTTATGAGCCGGATGCTCTAACCAACTGAGCTAAGGGTCCATCATAAATTAGTATTTTTTCCTTTAAACAGGAACAAATTAAGTATATCATTTTTAGTGTTCTCTGTCAATAAGATAATTTTATTTTTTAACTTATTTGGATTATTTTTTACTATTTTATGCTTTATGTGAATAAAATTTACTATGAATAATATTAATTTTGATGATAAGTCTCTTACTACACTTGCTTTTGTTATTGGTTTGGCACTAATTGATAATCTTTCTAGTACAGAGCAAAATGCCGTTGGTAATTGGATTATGTTAATTGCTCAAACTTTATGTACTAATGGTAGTTATACTTTTAATAAAGAATGGAAAAGTCATATTGGAGATGATAATGGTATAACTAAAGATACGCTTAGAAAAACTAGTGATATTATTAATAGAGAAATTAATAAGTTATAAATTTATTTTTATTTATTTAAAAATTTTAATATATCTTTGTATATTATTTCTTTTTCATTTTCATTTAGTATTTCATGTTTTAAATCTTTATATAACTTGCTTGTTACATTTTTATATCCTAATTCTTTTAAAAAGTCTACTAGTTCTAAAAACTTGTTTTCATTTTGAATAACTGGATCATCACTTCCCGCTATTAAAAAGATTGGAAGAGATTTATTTTGCATTTTATAATTTTCTTTTTGAAATGCGTTATCCATTAATTTATATAAATTTGTAAAACCATTACTAGTAAATATAAAGCCGCATAATTCATCTTCGTTATAATTATTTACATTATCTATGTTTTTAGATAACCAACTATTATCTATACTTTTATCTTTACTATAATTACCAAATGTTAATTTGTTTAATAATTTATTTGGTTTATTTGTATGATTACTTAGTTTTGATAATTTTATGGCAAATTTTGTTAATTCGTTTTTAGTAGGAGGACCGCATAATATTAATTTTTCTATTTCATTATCATATTTTTGAATATAACCTCTAGCTACTAATGTTCCCATACTATGACTAAATAGATATATTTTCTTGTTTTTATATTTTTTCTTTATATATTTTGTTACATCATATAAGTCATTTATTATATAATCTATATTATCAGTATAAAAATAACCTAAATCTTCTTTGCTTTTAACACTTGCACCATGGCCTCGATGATCATGAATTACTGCAGCATAGCCATTATCTTTTAAATATTCCATGAAATCATAATATCTTTCTTTATGTTCGGCCATTCCATGGGATATTTGTACTACTCCTTTTATTTCACTATTTGGTTCTATATGGGCTATTTCTAATTCTAGATTATCACTACTTGATTTTATTTTTTCTGTTTTCATTTTATCAACTCCTAATATGATTGTATCATAAAGTAAAAGAAAACTCCATCTTTTGATGAAGTTATTCTAAATTTTTAACCGGTATCATTTATTAGTCATACTACTATATTTTTGCACTAATAAATGTAATATAAATATACTATATTTTTCTAAAAATTCTCTTAATTAATGTTTATTTGGAGACCCAGGCTCCAAATAACGCTAGCAAGACTACAGGCTTGCAGTGAAAAAATAATTTTTAATGATTATATATTTTCTTTTAGTTTTGCTTGAGCAGCTGCTAATCTAGCAATAGGAACTCTATATGGAGAGCATGATACATAGTCTAATCCTACTTTGTGGAAGAATTCTATTGATGATGGTTCTCCTCCATGTTCTCCACAAATACCTAGTTTGATATCACTTCTAGTACTTTTTCCTTTTTCTACTGCCATTTCTACTAATTTTCCTACTCCTTTTTGATCTAATTTAGCAAATGGATCTATTTCATATATTTGGTTTTGATAGTAGGAATCTAAGAATTTACCGGCATCATCTCTTGAAAAGCCAAAAGTTAATTGTGTTAAATCATTAGTACCAAATGAGAAGAATTCTGCTTCTTTAGCTATTTCATCTGCTAAAAGGGCTGCTCTTGGTACTTCTATCATAGTACCAATATGATACTTTATATTAGAATTTTTTTCTTTTTTTACTTCTTCGGCTATTTCTACAACAATATCCTTAACAAACTTAAGTTCCTTCTCTTCACCTACTAATGGTATCATGATTTCTGGTGTAATATTATATCCTTCTTCTTCAGTTACTTCGATAGCGGCTTCCATTAAGGCTCTTGTTTGCATTTTTGCTATTTCTGGATATGTTACGTCTAGTCTACATCCACGATGTCCCATCATTGGATTGAATTCATGTAATTCTGCTATTTTATTTTTTAGATGTTCTACTGTTACATTCATTTCTTTTGCTAGTGATATTATTTCTTCTTCTTCCGATGGTAAGAATTCATGAAGTGGTGGATCTAGATATCTTACTGTCATAGGCATGCCTTTTAGTTCTTTATACATAGCTTTGAAGTCACCTTTTTGGAATGGTATTAATTCGTTTAAAGCTTTGGTTCTTTCTTCTGATGTTTCTGAAAGAATCATTTTTCTTATTTTTGGTATTCTATCTTCTTCAAAGAACATGTGTTCTGTTCTACATAATCCTATTCCTTCTGCTCCTAATTCTATGGCTTTTTTAGTGTCTTTTGGGTTATCGGCATTTGTTCTGATTCCTAGTGTTCTATATTTATCTGCTAAAGACATTATTCTTCCGAAGTTTCCACTTACAGTGGCTTCTTCTGTTTTTATATCTCCCTTATATATTTTTCCGGTATTTCCATCTATTGAAATATAGTCTCCTTCATGGAATGTATATCCACCTAAAGTGAAATATTTTTCTTCTTCATTGATACTCATTTGAGTACAACCAGCTACGCAACATGTTCCCATACCACGTGCTACAACAGCGGCATGTGATGTCCTACCACCTCTACCTGTTAAAATTCCTTGAGAAGCTGTCATTCCTTCAATATCTTCTGGAGTTGTTTCTAATCTTACTAGTACTACTCTTTCTCCTTGACCGCCTTTTCCTTGTTTTTTAGCATCTAATGCTGTAAATACTACTTTACCAGCAGCAGCTCCTGGAGAGGCTGGAAGGGCTTCTCCTATTTCTATTCCTTCTTTTAGTGCTTCATCATTAAAGGTTGGATGTAATAATTGATCTAAGCTTTTAGCATCTATTCTTAATAGTGCTTCTTTTTCTGTTATCATATTTTCGTCTATTAAATCACATGCTATCTTTATGGCTGCTTTAGCAGTTCTTTTTCCATTTCTTGTTTGCAATATATATAATTTTCCTTCTTCAATAGTAAATTCCATATCTTGCATATCACGATAATGTTTTTCTAAACTATCTGCTATATGAATAAATTCATTATAACATTCTGGCATATCTTCTTGTAATTTAGTAATTGGCTCTGGAGTTCTTACTCCTGCTACTACATCTTCTCCTTGAGCGTTTATTAGATATTCTCCGTAAATACCTTTTTTACCTGTTGCGGGATCTCTAGTAAAGGCTACTCCTGTTCCTGAGTTTTCTCCCATGTTACCAAAAACCATTGATTGTACATTGACTGCTGTTCCCCAATCTCCTGGAATGTCATTCATTCTTCTATATACAATGGCTCTTTTATTATTCCATGATCTAAATACAGCTTCGACAGCCCCAATTAATTGCTCTTTAGGATCTTGTGGAAAATCTTCTCCATGCATATGGTCACTATATACTTTTTTAAATCTTTTTACTAATTCTTTTAAATCTTCTACTGTAAGTTCAGTATCATATGTTATATTTTTTTCTTTTTTTACTTCATCTATTATTTTTTCAAAAAAAGATTTATTTACTTCCATAACAACATCTGAATACATTTGAATAAATCTTCGATATGAGTCATAGGCAAATCTTTCGTTTCCTGTCTTCTTAGCTAGACCTTCAACGCTTATATCATTTAATCCTAGATTTAGAATTGTATCCATCATACCAGGCATACTAGCTCTTGCTCCACTTCTTACAGATACTAATAATGGGTTATCATTAGAGCCAAATTCTTTACCTATTTGTTCTTCTAATAATTTTATATTAGAAAATATTTCTTCTTCAATATCTTTTGATATTTTTTTACTTTCTTTATAATAATTTATACAAGCCTCTGTAGTAATAGTAAATCCTTTAGGTATAGGAAGTCCTAAATTAGTCATTTCTGCTAGGTTAGCACCCTTACCTCCTAATAGATTACGCATATCTTTATTTCCTTCGGTGAAGGCATATACATACTTTGTCATATTATCAACTCTCCTTACTTTTTAATCATAGCAGAAACATAATCAAATGTAAAGAAACTGCTTAATTTTTTACTTATTTTTTGACACTTTTATATATTAAAAAAAGAAGTTACAATAAATGTAACTTACATAACTTTTGTAATTAAATACTTCTTCTATTGCTTTTTGTTTCTTCAAAATTAATAACCATATCGGAATCAGTAGGAACTTTAGAAATAAAATCAAATAATACTCCTGGTAAAGTGTTTATAGGTGTTTCTATAACGCCAGTAGCTCCAATACTATTTTTATTTACTTTATTAACACCAGGCAAGTTATTAATCATTTCAATGTTACAAAGTTTAGGAATAAAATATTCTATTCTAGCAATATTATTATTTAGTGTAACTTCTATTGTCAAAGCATGTCCCCTATCTCTAACCATTATTATTAGTTTTTTATCATTTATTGCTACCATATCGGTCCATCCACAATCTAAATCATTTGGAAACATTTTAAATATTTGTTCAAACATAGGATTTTTAATACCTCTTAAACTTATAGGGTAATTATAATTGTTATTTTTCTCATTTAATAATGGTAATGATTGTAATATTTTTTCATTATTAACGATATATGAATGAATGAAATGTAATATTTCATTTATTGATAATGCTGTTTCTATAGGGCCAGTACTGCTAAAGGCATAACCAACACATTTATTTTTTACATTATCTATAAATGCTGGATCCATGTTACTTATATATTTTTGATAAAATGATTTTAATTTATTTATATCAAAACCACAGTTATAAAAACTTTCTTTTATAACTTCTTCTAAATAACATACTCTATTAAATACATGTGAGTCTTTTCCAAATATATCTAAGGTAACACATTTTAATTCATTAAATATATATATAAGTGAATCATTTAATTTATCTGTATATTTACTAACTGATTCTTCATTCATATATCCATCTAGAGACTGTGGAGCAATGTCAAATAGTTCTTTTTTTATCTTAACATCTACTGAAAAAAGTGTTGTAGTTTAATCATTCTTTCATTATCCATTTTATCACTTCCTATGTTCATTATATCATATAAAGCTAGATTTTAATATTATTTTAATTATAAAATAGTAAAATACTAAATCATATTTTATATTATACAAAAAAAAGTTACAATAAATGTAACTTACATAACTTTTCTTCTTCTGTTTCTTTTTATTTCTTCAAAATCATTAACCATGTCATAATCAGTAGGAACTTTGGAAATAAAATCAAATAATACTCCTGGTAAAGTGTTTATAGGTGTTTCTATAACGCCAGTAGCTCCAATACTATTTTTATTTACTTTATTAACACCAGGTAAATTATTAATCATTTCAATATTACAAAGTTTAGGAATAAAATATTCAATTCTAGCTATATTATTATTTAATGTAACTTCTATTGTCAAAGCATGTCCTCTACCTCTAATCATTATTATCAGTTTTTTATCATTTATGGCCACCATATCAGTACATCCACCAGTTAAATCTTTTGGAAACATTTTAAATATTTGCTTAAATATAGGGCTTTTAACACCTCTTAAACTTATAGGATAATTATTACTATTATTTTTCTTCTTTAATAGTGGTATTGATTGTAAAATTTTCTCATTATTAATAATGTAGGAATGAATAAAATGTAATATTTCATTTATTGAAGTAGCCTCATCTGCAGGACTTGTACTATAAAAAATATAATAGCCGAAACATTTACTTTTTACACTATCTATAAATGCTGGTTCCATATTACTTATATATTTTTGATAAAATGATTTTAATTTATTTATATTAAAACCACAGTTATAAAAACTTTCTTTTATAACTTCTTCTAAATAGCATACTCTATTAAATACATTTGAGTTTTTTCCAAAGATATCTAGGGTAACACATTTTAATTCATTAAATATATATGTAAGTGAATCATTTAACTTATCTGTATATTTACTAACTGATACTTCATCCATATACCCCTCTAGAGACTGTGGAGCAATGTCAAATAGTTCTTTTTTTATCTTAACATCTACTGAAAAAAAGTGTTGTAGTTTAATCATTCTTTCATTATCCATTTTATCACTTCCTATGTTCATTATATCATATAAAACTAGATTTTAATATTATTTTAATTATAAAATATTAAATTATATCTTATATAAAAAAAGTTACAATAAATGTAACTTCTATTATATTATCTCTTAGAGAATTGTGGAGCTCTTCTAGCACCTTTAAGACCATATTTCTTTCTTTCTTTAACTCTTGGATCTCTAGTTATAAATCCATTTGCTTTAAGAGTCTTTCTATATGAATCTTCATTCATTTCATTACCTGCATCGTATTCTAGTAATGCTCTTGTAATACCAAGTCTGATTGCACCAGTTTGTCCTGAGAAACCTCCTCCTGATACACTAGCATTTACATCGAATGTAGTTTCATTTTTAGTTACTACTAATGGTTGCTTTAAGTCCATTACTAATACTTCATAAGGCATATATTCATGAACGTCTTTTCCATTTACAGTTATTTTACCAGTACCTGGAGTTAATGTAACTTTTGCTACTGAACCTTTTCTTCTACCAGTTCCATAGAAACTTCTTTTTTCTTTAGCCATTATTTATTACCTCCCATATCTACTACTTTTGGTTTTTGTGCTGTATGTGGATGTTCATTTCCAGCGTATACGAATAATTTCTTATACATTTGTCTTCCTAATCTATTATGAGGAAGCATTCCTTTTACTGCTCTTTCTACCATTTCTACTGGATAGCTTTCTTTCATTTCTTTAGCAGTTCTTTCTCTTAGACCTCCAACATATCTTGAATGGTCATAATACATCTTATTTTCTAATTTGTTACCTGTTAATGCTACTTTGTCTGCATTGATAATAATAATGTTATCGCCACAGTCAACATGTGGTGTATATGTAACTTTATGTTTTCCTCTTAACATTGTAGCGGCTTTACTAGCTACTCTACCTAGAGGCATATCTGTTGCATCAATTACATACCAGTCTCTTACAACTGTTTCTTTTGATTGCATAAATGTGTTTTTCATTTTTTATTCTCCTTCTTTTATTTATAAGTTAGTTTTTGAATATTAAGTGGTCCCAATACCTAATATTCTCCAACAAAATGTACCGATTATGATTGTACTATTATTTTATGATTTTGTCAATATTTTAGGAGTTTTTTCCTTATTTTTTTAATAAATATTACTATTTTATTAAAAAATGGTATCTATTGACTACTCTATTTATTTATCATATTCTTGTAAGAAGTCTTTAAATGAAACAGCTATATCTTTAGGTAATATTTCTTCTAATTCTTCTAAAGGGGCTTCTTTCATTTTTGATATTGTTTTATATTTCTTTAATAATTTGTTTTTTCTTACTTCCCCTATTCCTTCGATATTATCTAATACTGAAGATAGAGCTCCTTTACTACGAATGTTTTTATGATAACTAATTGTAAAATTATGAACTTCATCTTGCATCTTAGTAAGTAATAGAAATAAATCACTTTGTTTGTCTATTTTTATTTCTTCTAATGGGTCTTTGCCTAGTAGCATATTGGTACTATGGGTATCATCTTTTTTTAAGCCACATACTTCGATTTTTAATCCTAATGATGATATTACTTCTCTAGCTACATTTATTTGACCTATACCACCATCTACGATGATTAAATCTGGCATTTCTAAGTTTTCTTTTAATACTTTGAAATATCTTCTGTAAATTACTTCTTTCATTGTTCCATAATCGTCATTTACATCATTAGTTATTTTATACTTACGATAATCATTTTTTGATGGCTTTCCCATCTTGAAGACAACCATTCCTGAAACATTAAAACTACCAAATAGATTTGAGTTATCGAATAGTTCTATTCGATCAACACTTGGGATATTTAATTTTTCTTTAAGTTCATTTAGGGCATTAGTTATTTTATCTTCGTCTCTTTTGATATATGTCATTTGTTCTTCATAGTAAATTCTAGCATTATCTTCCGCTAATGATAATATTCTTTTCTTTTCTCCTTTTATTGGAGTTATAAATTTTATATTAAATAACTCACTAAATGTAGAAGTATCAATGTTATCTGGCACTAATATTTCTTTGGGATTTGATACGTTTTTACTATAGAAATTTAATAAGTAATTAGATAGTTCTTCTTCTTCATCTCCTACCATAGGAAAGATATTTCTATTTCTATCTAATAGCTTTCCACCTCTTATGAAGAGAATTTGGATACTTATATAATTATCTTTACTATAATAACCTACTACATCTATATTTACTCTATCATCTAAATCTACTTTTTGTTTTTCGGTAGTTATATTTATGTAATTTAATAGTTCTTTATATTCTAAGGCTTTTTCGTATTCCATATTATTGGAATATTTATTCATTTTTTCTTTTAATTTGTTAGTAAGTACTTTGGTATTTCCGTTAAGAAATGATATTATTTCTGTTTTCATTTCTTTTATTATTTCTTCATCTATGTTTTTGGTACAATAACCTAAGCACTCCCCTATATGATAATAGAGACATTCTCTTTTTTCATAGGTATTACATTTTCTTAAAGGATATACTCTATTTAGTATTTCTACTACACGGCGAGCTGCTCCAACATTGGGATATGGTCCAAAGAGATTGTTTTTTATTTTTTTGACGTTTATTCTTCTTATTATTCTAAGTCTTGGTACTTTTTCATCAGTAAGTTCTATATATGGATAGCTTTTATCATCTCTATATAAAATATTATATTTGGGAGTGTATTTTTTTATTAGATTTATTTCTAATAATAGGCTTTCCATTTCTGTATTGGTAACTATGTATTCAAAATGATCTATTTCTCTTACTAGCATCATTGTTTTTCCTGTATGTTCTCTATTAAAATAAGAACTTAATCTGTTTTTTAAGTTTTTACTTTTGCCTACATATATTACGATGTTATCTTTATTTTTCATGAGATAACATCCTGGTAAATGTGGTACTAACGATAATTCTTCTTTAAACATAATATCACCTTCATATATAAGAAAAAACCCTTTCGGGTTTGATTTTCATTATGGCGGAGCAGGAGAGATTTGAACTCTCGCACCAGTTTCCCGGTCTACACCCTTAGCAGGGGCGCCTCTTCAGCCTCTTGAGTACTACTCCGTTGCTACATATATAATTCTATATTAAAAATTATAAATTGTCAACTAATTTTAATCATTTTTACGTCTTCTTTATCTTTATATACGTTTATCATTTTATTTATTACTTCTTTTATATCTTCATCTTTTTGGGCTTTAGTTAGTTCTAAATCATATGCTTCTAATTTATTGTTCATTTCTTCATCTTTTAATAGATATTCCATAATAGTTAATTCTTTATTATATGTTTTTTTTATTTTATCTATATTATCTTTATTTTTGGTTATGGCAATAATAGTATTATATTTTCCTTCGTCTTCATAGTATATATAGTTATTACTTAGACTACTTGCTTTCATACTATCGTAATCGTTATATGAATTATCTTTAAGTAAATATATGGTATTTAATTCTAGAATGTTTTTACCTTTTTCTTCATAAATGCTAAACATTAGTCTTCCACATATAAAACCACATAATACTGATAAAAAAATAGGTACTACTATTTGTTTGATTTTCTTTTTCATTTTATCACCAAAAATAGTATATACCTATATTTTTAATTATTTTGTCGAATTATATAATACTATTTCAATATCTCTATTATTATTAGTAGTAAATATATCTTCGAAATTTATTTTTATAATTAAATAGTTATTTTCTAATGTACATGTTTTTATATTAATATCGCTATATTTTATATCTTTATTTATTGTTTTACTGTATCCTGGGGAATAAGCAATTGCATCTCTATTTTCTTCATCTTTTAATATATTTATCCACTTACCGGAATTGTCATTGTATTCTAAATAACAACTACCATTTTTAATATCAGCGGATTTAAGTCCACTATTATTTTTCATATCTTGTTTAATTTCTTTACGAAAGTTATTGGTAATTAGTGCTTTGTCTGTAAGGAATAAGGTATTTGTATAGTTATCATTAGTTTTATTAACCATTTTTACTGTTAGATCTATTAGGAATACCGCTATAGAGACTGCTACTACGGAAGCTAATATTACTTCTACGGCTAAATATCCTTTTTTATTTAACTTAACCATTGTTATCATCTACTTTTTCATCTACTTTTTCATCTACTTTTAAGGCATAGTAACGACAATCGTCATCAGGAGTACATAGTTCTGATACTATTATATATGTATAGTTATTATCATTACTTAATTTGCTTTTGAAGTAAGACATAAAATCTTTTAGGGTTTGTTTGCCTTCAATAGTATTATTTAGTGTTGATGGTGTAATGTAATAGCCGTTTGCTTTATAGCCTAAGCTTTGATATGCGGTGGATAAGTCCCCTAATAATAGTTTGGAATTGGAATCTGTTTGAGGTCCTTTATCTTTAATAAGATCATTTATTTCTTCTGCGAAGAATAAAGCATCTATATCATAATAGCTATTTCTTGTTTCATAAGCAGAAGATACTCTATTTATAGCTATATACATTGTTACTAGTACTGTAGATATTACTGCGGATACTACTACTACTTCTGCTAACATAAATCCTTTTCTTCCTAATTTCGTCAATTTTATCACCTTTTTACTATTGCTATTTAATTAATTATATTATATAATATTTATAGAATAAAATCTAGTCTTTTGGAATAAAAAGAATGAAAAGAGGGATATTATGCAACAGAATAATCAAACGCAAATGATTAATCCTAATGCTAATAATATTAACAATAATAATATGCTGCAACGTAATAATATGGCTACTAATAATCAAAGTAGGAATATTGATTTTACTAAGATGCCTGTTGTTAATGCTGTTAATACTATTTTGCTTAATGGTGTTTCTTTGGGTGCTAGTGATATTCACTTTGATCCTACTGATGATGGTATTGTTGTTAGATATAGAATTGATGGTGTTTTAAATAATTTTTACTTTTTACCTATGGAGATTAAACAAAATATTACTACTAGAATTAAGATAATGGCTGGTATGAATATTACTGAGACTAGACTTCCTCAAGATGGTGCTATTAAAGACAAAATGAATGGTAAAGATTTGGATATGCGTGTTTCTTCTTTACCTACTAAAAGAGGAGAAAAGATTGTTATAAGAATTATGGATTATTCTATGAGTCTTAAGGGTATTGAATATTTGTGTTTTAGTGAAACTAATTATAATAAAGTTCTTAAGATGCTTAATTTTCCTAATGGTATTATATTAGTTACTGGTGCTACTGGTACTGGTAAATCTACTACCTTATATTCTTTTTTACAAAAGCTAAATACTGAAGGATCTAATTTGATTACTGTTGAAGATCCAATAGAAATGGATATTAAAGGAGTTAATCAGGTACAGGTTAATAGTGAAATTGGACTTGACTTTGCGACTGTATTAAGAAGTATTTTAAGACAAGATCCTAATATTATTATGATTGGTGAGATAAGGGATTCTGAAACTGCTAAAATTGCTGTTAGAGCTTCTATTACTGGTCATTTGGTATTATCTACTATACATACTAATAATTCTCTTAATACTATAGAAAGACTTCTTGATATGGATGTTGAGAGATATTTACTTGCTTCTGCTTTAACTGGTATTGTATCTCAGAAACTTGCTAGAAAGTTATGTGATAAATGTAAAATTAAAAGGGCTGTTACTGTTACTGAGAAGAATTTATTTAAAACTGTTTTGGGTATTGATGTAACTGAAGTATTTGAAGCTAATCCTTCAGGATGTCCTAATTGTAATCATGGTTATCATGGTAGAATTGCTATTCAAGAAGTTCTTTTGATTAATCAAGATATTAGGGATGCTATATCTGCTGGCATGAGAAAAGAAGAACTAAGAAAACTTGTATATAATAAAGATGTTATTACTATGCTTCAAGATGGGTTATTTAAGATATTAGCTGGTTTTACTACTACTGATGAAATATTAAAACTTATTGAAGTAGAAGATGAAGATTTTGGTGTTAAGTAAAAGAGTTATCAAATGATAACTCTTTTGTTATATCGTCTCACATATCACCTTTCGTCGTTTTATTTTAGATTGATACTTTTTCTTCTATGTATTCATCTAGTAGTGATGATGATGCTAGAAGAGTATTATTGAATGCTTTTAATTTTGATAAATATTCTTGGTACTCTTTGTTACTATTTAGTACTTTTGTTTTTTCTTCTATTTGTTTGTCTATTTCTATATATTCTTTATTCTTTTCATATTCTAGCTTAGTAGCTTTTTTTTCTAAAGATTTTATTTCTTCAATGAGATTATTTACTTCTTTGTTTTCTTTTAATATATTTACTATATTTATATATTCTTTATATTCATTAGAATTATTTATTTCAGTGAAAAGATTTTCAATACTACTTTCTATCACTTACTATTTCTCCTTCCATAGACCATGTTTTTACATCTGTTATTAGTACGTTTTTTATTTGTCCTATTAGTGATGGGTCTGCTGCTACATTTACTAATTTCATAGTATCAGTATAGCCCATTAATTTACCACCTTTATCTGAGTAGCCTTCTAGTAATACTGGTACTGTTTTTCCTAAGTATTTTTCGTTGGCTTCTTTTGCATATTTATTTACTATTTTATTTAGTCTTTGTAATCTTTCTTCTTTTTCTTCTAGTGGTACACTATCTTCCATTTTACTAGCGGGAGTTCCTTCTCTAGGTGAATAGATAAATGTATAAGCTAAATCATATTTTAATTCATTATATATATCTAATGTTTTTTGAAAGTCTTCTTCTGTTTCATTAGGAAATCCTACGATGATGTCAGTAGTTATACTAACGTTTTTTATTTTACTTTTTAGTTCATAGAATAGTTTTTTGTATTCCTCAATGGTATATCTTCTATTCATTTTCTTTAGAATATTATCTGATCCTGATTGAATTGGTAAGTGAATATATGGCATTATATTGTCATATTTTGCTATTGTATCTATCATATCACTAGAGAAATCCCATGGGTGTGATGTTACGAATCTTATTCTATCTATTCCTGTTTTAGCGGTATCTTCTAATAGATTAGACATAGTATAATTTATATCTAGATCTTTTCCATAGGCATTTACGTTCTGACCTAGTAATGTTACTTCTTTATATCCTTTTTCTTTTAGACTGTTTATTTCTTTTAGAATATCTTTTGGTAATCTACTTCTTTGTTTTCCTCTTGTATATGGTACTATACAGTAAGAGCAGAATTTATCACAGCCGTATTGGATGTTTACCCATGCTTTGTAGTTTGAATCTCTTTTTACTGGTAGATTTTCTATGATATCCCCTTCAATGGAATATACTTCTATATTTTGTTTCTTTTCTTTTGTAACATTGTCTAAGAGTGTTGGTATATCATAGATATTGTGAGTTCCTAGAACGATATCTACCCATTTGTATTTATCTTTTAACATATTTGATATGCCTTCTTCTTGAGGCATACAACCCCCTATTATTGTTATAATATTGGGATTATCTTCTTTTAATTTTTTTATTCTTCCTAGAATACCTACTACTTTGTTATGTGCGTTTTCTCTTATGGCACAAGTATTTAGAATAATAACATCAGCTTTTTCATAATTTTCTTCTTCATTATAGCCTAAATCTTCCATGATTCCTTTGATATTTTCACTATCATGAACATTCATTTGACAACCATAGGTTAATATACTATAAGTCTTACCCTGCCCTATATGACATACTGATGATGGTACTTTATATTTGTTATATAGTACCTCTGTTTTGTTTTTAGTTCTTACTCTTGCTTCTTTTATATCTGGTAATTTCATATTACTTCCTTCTTTCTAGTATTTTTCCTTTACTATATAGGTAATTGTATTGCTGAGAAAAAGTTATATTATCACTTGTTTTGTTATTGGCATAATCACACCAATATTTTATTTCTCTTTCCCAATAATAATATTTAGCATCTAAATCATCCATTGCTCTATTTATATATAAATCATATAGAGCATATATGGCTAAGTCATCCATAGCACGTCTAGCAGCACTAGATATTTTTACGTATCCTTCTATACCTAATCCTTCATGGCCTATATTTTCATATGAATATTTGCTTTTCATCATATAATCTTTAAGTAGATTTCTAAAACTTTTATTGTTTGTGTCAAAATTTCCTTCTTCTAAGTATTCACTTATTATTTCACTATCTGCTTCTCGTTGTACACGCCACGGCATTATTAGGTCTAATTTATCTCTTTTATCAATAATATTTATAGTACTATTAGCAAAAACATTACATTGTTCAACCATCATGTGTGCTATTGGAGCTTCTGATTCAATATTATTTTTATTTCTTATTTTTTCTTTCATTCTATGATATGCTCTTACTTTTGGATTATCTATTGCTTGACGATCAAATATTTTTGATAATAGTATTAATTCATTATATAGTTCTCCTCCTGTAGTTATTGTTTGTTCTGCTTCTAGATATGTTAGTTTGTGCTTGCTTTCTACAATAGTTGGTACTATTTCTAATGAATTTATATCTAGGGAATAATCTGGAGCTACTTTTACTTTGATGGTTAATGCATTTGTTGATTTACCTGGTAATAGTGAAAGTATATTGTCAGATAAGTATCTGTTAAATATTGGAATATTTTCATTAGCTAAATAGATTGTATGATTTCTTTTTAATGCTTCTTTCATAGTGTTTGACATATATGGTATAATTGCCGCTGGATTTGCTAAATGAATAAATAATGTATAGGTACCATCGCTATTTCTTTTTATAGACATTGCATCATCTAAGCATAAATCATCTTTATTATCAATTGTAAAAACATTTTCACTAGTTAAATCAATATTTCCATCTTTTAAATACTTATATTCTTCATATGTTGGTATTATAAATGATACGTTATAATCTTTTTCTAATTCTTCTTTTGTTTGATATGCATCGTTTTCTATTTTATCTATTAAATTCCATACGAAATCTTTATTAGATGTTTTTAATATTTTTAGATATTCTTCTTTGGAATTAGATAATTTATCATATATTTTGCCTCTTAAAAATATATTTATTAATCGATTATAATATTTTATATCTATAATATTATCTTCATCTAGTTTTATATATTTTTCTAATATACTAATAAATATGGAAGGTAATATATTATTGTTTATTAATAATTCTTTCATATTTATATCTATATATCTCTCTAGTAATTCTATATCTCTTTTTTCAAACATTAGAAATAGTATGAAGTTATATTTATCACCTTTAGCTTTTTTCTGGTTATTTATTAGGCATTTATTTTGAATATCCACTAAAAATGAAATATATTTTTCTAATTTCATTAATTCTTCTAAATTAAAACTTTTGGATAGATTGCCTAAAAATATTTCTATTTTGTTATATACTAATTCTAATGTTTTTTTGTTTTTATATTTCTTTATATAGTTATTTAAAATAGTATCTAAATCTTCTAATAAATCTTTATTGCTTATATTATCAATATTTCTAAATAAATATAAATATGAACTTAGAATACCTGATATTACTTCTTCTGGATTTACTACTAATAACTCACATATTACATCATAATCGCAATTGTTATTTAGTATATTTCTTTTTATTTGTTTAGTTAAGTTTTTGTTACTGCTCATAAAACCACCTCTAGTATATTATATTAGTTTTTCTTGTAATCGGTTAAAATGCTTAAAAATGCTTCACTTGGTATTTCTACTTTACCGATGGTTTTCATTTTTTTCTTACCTTCTTTTTGTTTATCTAGGAGTTTTCTCTTTCTTGTGATATCTCCTCCATAACATTTAGCTAAAACGTCTTTGCGCATAGCTTTAATATCACTTCTAGCAATTACTTTACTACCTATTACTGCTTGAACTGGTACTTCAAATAATTGCCTTGGAATGATATTTTTAAGGTTATCAACCATTTTTCTACCTCTTGCATAGGCAAAATCTTTATGGACAATCAATGATAAGGCATCTACTACTTCACCATTTAACATAACATCCATTTTTACTAATTCACTTTCTTTATAACCTATTACTTCATAATCAAATGAAGCAAAGCCTTTGGTAGATGATTTTAATCTATCGAAGAAATCATATACTATTTCTGATAGTGGTAATTCATAATGAATATTTACTCTTGTATTATCTAAATAATCGATACTTTTATAGATACCTCTTTTATCTTGACATAATTCCATTATTGGCCCTATATATTCTGTTGGTACTAAGATATTTGTAAAAATATATGGCTCTTTAATACTTTTTATTTTTACTTTATCTGGCATCATACTAGGATTATCAATATATATAATACTACTATCAGTAAGTTCTATTTCATAGTTTACTGAAGGAGTAGTGGCTATTATATCAATACCAAATTCTCTTTCTATTCTCTCAGAAATTATTTCTAGATGCAATAGGCCTAAAAATCCCATACGAAAGCCAAATCCTAAAGTACTTGATGTTTCTGGCTCAAATGTTAATGAGGCATCGTTTAGTTTTAATTTTTCAATTGCTTCTTTTAAGTTAGGATATTTATTTGATTCTATTGGATAAATACCGCAATAAACCATTGGTTTCATTGGTTTGTAACCTGGCAATGCTTCTTTAGCTTCGTCAGTGGCATCTGTTATGGTATCACCTACTTTAACTGATTCTAAACTTTTTATAGATGCGGTAATAAAGCCTACCTCTCCGGTATTTAAAGATTCTGTTTCGTGTTCGAATGGTGTATGGTAACCTAAAGATACGACATCGTATATGGCACCAGTAGTCATCATTTTTATTTTTGTATTTTTAGTTATTTTTCCTGATACTACTCTAACTAAAATTACCACTCCACGATAGGAATCAAAATAACTATCAAATATTAAACATTTTAATTTATCTTCTATTAACTTTGGAGATGGTACTCTATTTATAATTGCATCTACTAATAATGGGATTCCTTCTCCTGTTTTGGCAGATACTTTGATTATTTCTTCACTTTTAAAACCAAAAGTATCAAATAATTCTTTTTCTACTTTGGGTATATCAGCACTAGGAAGATCTATTTTGTTAATTACAGGTATTATTTCTAAATTATTATCTAATGCTAAATATACATTAGCAAGTGTTTGGGCTTCAATACCTTGAGTAGCATCTACTACTAAAATAGCTCCCTCGCATGCTGCTAAAGATCTTGATACTTCATAACTAAAATCAACATGACCTGGTGTATCTATCAAATTAAGCATATAACCATTATATGATAATCTTACAGCGTTTAGTTTTATGGTTATACCTCTTTCTCTTTCAATATCCATATTATCTAATAATTGGTCTTTCATTTGTCTTTTATCTACTTCACCAGTATATTCTAAAATACGATCGGCAAGAGTACTCTTACCATGATCAATATGTGCTATAATACTAAAGTTTCTTATTTTTGATGTGTCCATTTTATCACTGCCCTCTTTAAAATTATACCAAAAAACTAAACAAAAAAAAAGAAGAAATATTACTTTTCTTCAGTTTTCTTTGCAGTCTCTTTTTTTGCTGCTGGTTTCTTTGCAGTTGTTGTTGTTTTTTTAGTAGTAGTTGTCTTTTTTTCTGCTGTTTTAGTTGCTGTTTTAGCTGCAGTAGTCTTCTTAGCAGCAGGTTTCTTAGTTTCAGTTTTTACTTCTTTTACTTCTTCAGTCTTTACAGCTTTTGGAGTATAAGTTTTTCCTGCTAATGCATCTTTAGCGATTGTTACTAAATCAGCAAATGCTTCTTTATTATCAATTGCAAGTTCACTTAACATTTTTCTATTTACTGTAACGCCAGCTTTATTTAATCCATCGATAAATCTTGAATAAGAAATTTCGTTTTCTCTACATCCAGCATTTATTCTTGTAATCCATAATTTTCTAAAGTTTCTCTTATTTTGTTTTCTATCTCTAAATGCATAGTTTCCTGAATGCATTACTTGCTCATGAGCAGTTTTATATAATCTATGTTTACTACCAAAATAACCTTTTGCTTCTTTTAATACTTTCTTTCTTCTAGCACGTGCAACTGTGCCACCTTTAACTCTTGTCATACTTTGCCTCCTATATTATATCTTTAATTCTCTTGTAATCAGCCTTACTTAAACTAGTTCCTTGTCTCTTACTACTAGCTCTAGCAGCGCTATTCTTTCCTGTATTATGTAAAACACCTTGTCTTGATTTGCTGATTGAACCGCTTTGTCTAATGTTTAATACTTTTTTAGTTCCTTTATGTGTTTTCATCTTATTCTTCTTAAGTTTAGTCATAATATCCTCCTTCTATTTTTTAGGTATTAATCCGACATGCATTACTCTACCTTCTATTTTAGGCTTGTATTCAATATCGGCAACATCACTAACTTTTTCACAAAATCTATCTAAAACATCTCTTGCAAGTTCTGGATGAGTAATTTCTCTACCCTTAAATCTAATACTAGCTTTTACTTTATTACCTTTTTCTAAAGCTTTTCTTGCATTAGTTACTCTTGTTTCAAAATCGTGAACATCAATCTTAACAGATAGTCTAAATTCTTTTGTTTCAATCATTGTTTCTCTTTGCTTTTTTTGAGCTTCTTTTGTTTTTTTCTTCTTTTCATACTTGAATTTGTTATAGTCCATAATTTTACATACTGGCATATTGCCACTATCACTCATTAGAACTAAATCAAAACCAGCATAACCTGCTAAAGTAAGTGCATCTTGTTTAGACTTTACTCCTAATTGTTCACCGTTTGGTCCAATTACCATCATTTCCTTACATCTAATTTGTTCATTGATAGGATTATCCTTTAAAGTAGCTATAGCTAACACCTCCAAAAAAATGAATACTTAAAGAAGTATCCATTTATCTATAAAAAAGCTATTTAAAAACATCTGTATTTTCTAAGTTGGCTTTTTACCTATTACTTAAGTAATCAGGTGAGATAAATTAATCTTCTTTCCGTTTCCTTGTTAATTATATTATAATAATATGGAAAAGTCAACTAAAAAATACCTTTTTTCCTTATTTTATGGTAATTTATTAAGAAAATTATTAAATTAGAGACCTTAGGCTCTAATTTACCTCTTAAGACCTTAGGCTTAAGAGGATAATATATTATAACCATTCATGATTCTTTTTGATGTATATTCTTTTTACAATACTAACTATTAATACATATAAAATTACTAAAGATAATAAATATAGATAGAACTTAATACTCAATATTTCAAAATGGAATGATAAGACGTTATGTAGTAATAATGGAGTTACTATTGTTAATATACTAGATAGTAATGTTAATGATAATAATACTTTTGATGGCCTACTATTAAAAATATCTTTCGATGTACGAACATTATAGATGATCATAAGTTCTGTTATTAATGATGTTATGAACCAAGCAGTTTGAAAATAACTTTCTTTGTCTATACTGTTATAGCCTAATAGGTGCCAGAATGTAAGAAATGCTAGTACATCTATTATAGAGCTTGTTATTCCCATTACTATCATAAATTTAGCTATTCCTTTTGTATTCCATTTTTTAGGGAATGTTATAAATTCTTCATCTACATTATCATATGGTATACCTATTTGAGAAAAATCATATATGAAATCTTGAAATAACATTTGTATTGGTAATAGTGGCAAGAATGGTAAGAAAATACTGGCTATCATTATACTAAATACATCTCCAAAATCTGCACTTAAAGCCATTTTCATATATTTTATGATATTACCATATACTTTTCTTCCTTCTATTATTCCATCTGCTATTACTTCTAAGTTTTTTTCTAGTAATATCATGTCACTTGTTTCTTTAGCAATATCTGTAGCGGTATTTACTGAGAGACCAACATCACTTTGACGTAATGATGGTGCATCATTAATTCCATCTCCCATATACCCTACTACATGGCCATTACTTTTTAGTATTCTTACTACTCTTTCTTTTTGGATGGGATTTAATCTGGCAAATACATCTATTTCTTCTACTTTTATTGATAGGGCTTTATCACTTAATTTATCTATTTCGGCACCAGTTAATATCTCATCACTATTAATACCCGCTAATGATGCTACCATCGTAGTTGAATATGGATTATCTCCGGTTAATATTTTTGTTTTTACACCATACTTTCTTAATTTATTTATAATTTTCTTGACATCTTTTTTAGGTGAATCTAAAAAGGCCACAAAACCAATAAATGTCATTTCTTTTTCACTGTTTTCATCAAAAGATAGAACACCCTTCTCTGTCTTTTTAGCCGCTAAAGCTAGAACTTGCATACCAGAAGTGGCCATTTCTTTAGCTTTATTGGTAACAATGTCTATTAATTCTTTAGTTAAATCTTCTTCTTTACCTTTTACTTTTACTTTGGTACATCTTTTTAATACTTCTTCCATGGCACCTTTAGTTATCATGCGATAGGTATTTTTATTTCTAACGATTATACTCATTACCTTCCTATTATAATCGAATGGTATTTCATCTATCTTTTCATATTTTGGTAATATATTATCTAAATTATGTTTACTACCATAAATCATTATTGCTCTATCAACGATATTCTTCATACCTGAAGAATAATAACTATTTATATAAGCATACTCTAAAATACTGTTATCTTCATTTCCTAATACATCAATATATTTTTGAAGTACTATTTTATTCTCTGTAAGTGTACCCGTTTTATCAGTACATAATGTATCAATAGCCCCTAGATTTTGAATGGATTCAATATGTTTTACTAAAACTTTCTTTTTAGCTAAGGCTTTAGTACCTTTGGTTAAATTTACATTAACTATCATTGGTAACATACTTGGAGTTATTCCTACCGCTACGGAAAAGGCAAAAAGAATAGCCTCAGTAAAATTACTTCTTATTATTCCATCCACTAAAAGAATAATAAGACATATTACTACCATGAACTTTATTAACATATTAGTAATATCTTTCATTCCTTTATCAAATGCAGTTATATTTTTTTTGGTATTTATTTCTTTACCAATTTTACCTAAATATGTATCAAAGCCTGTTTTTACCACTATGGCCTTCGCAGTACCACTTATGACGCTTGAAGACATATATAGGACATTTTTTATATCAAATAAGTTGTCATATTCTTTCTTATTAGTTTCTTTCTTTTCTACGGGAATTGATTCTCCTGTAAAAACAGACTCATTAACAAATAAATCTTTACTATTTACAACAATACAATCCGCTGGGATTATGCTTCCAGCATTCAAAGATATAACATCCCCTATAACAACATTTTCTACTTTTATTTCTAATTCTTTATTATCTCTTATTACTTTAGTAGTTGATACTATTTTACTTCTTAGTTTTTTATTAAATTTATATGCTGAATAATCTTCTAGTACTCTGATAAGTATACTAATTATAGCTATTAATACGATTACTAAAGAACCTATTTTATCCCCTAAAGAGAAGTTTATTACTGCTAAAACTAATAGTATTATGATAAATTCTTCTTTTAACGAATTAAATATAAAGTAAAATATACTTCTATTTACTTCTTTTATAACGATATTTTTTCCATTGCTATTTAATCTTTTTTGGGCTTCTTTATTAGTTAATCCTTCTTCTTTAGTATGATATTTTGTTAATATTTCTTCAGTAGTTAACTTTGATATTTCATTATAGTCTTTTAATATTAATATATCATCTATTTTATTATCTTTCATAGTATCACCAATATTATTATACATCAAAAATAATATCTTGCGTATATATTTTAAAAAAAAAGAAGAATTATTTCTCTTCTTTAAGATAATCAGGATCTACATTATCTTCTATGTCTTTAAGATCTTCTTCTGTTACTTCTTCTGGTATTTCATCCCACGGCTCTTCATCTTCTTCGATAGCTATTTTTACTTTAGTATCCCCTACTATTTCGACTCCTAGTTCTTTTTCGATATCTATTATTATACTATTATCTTTTTCTTTAGCAGAGATACAACTAGGTTGTTTTAAGCTTCTTACAATTATATCCTTATTACTTGAATCAGCTTCAGCTTTTTGTGATACTGTTACAACTTCTCTATATGGTATATTTTTGGTCATTACTGAAGTCTTAGTATCATTATCGTAGGAATACCATAAATTAACATCAAAGGAACCATCTATTTCAATTTTTCCATGTACTTCATGCCCTTCAAATTTATGTGTCATGGTTTTTGGTGATAACTTTTTGCCTTTTTTAAACAACTTGATTCAGTTGCTTTAGTTTAAAATATAAATCTACAGTTTTATCTTGATGAATTTCAATTCTATCTACAATTTTAAGAATTAATTCTCTTGGTGGATTTTTTCTAGTTTTAAGATATTCTTTTACTATTTTTTGTGTTTCTAATAAATCCTCCACAGAATTTTTTTCTTTATATTCTTCAACAGTTAATTTTAATTCATCTATTTCATTTTGTTTCTTTTGTTTCTGTTCTTCGAACTTATCTGTCAATTTTTTATAAGTATCAGGTGAGATTATATCATCTAATCTATCCATATATAATTTTTCAATTTTTAGGTCAATGCTTTTTATATCAATTTCTAATTTACCAATTTTCTTTTCCAATGTATCTGTATATGTTGATAGAGTTTTCTTCCTTTTTTCAACTATATCTTCATACCCTACTAAGTCAATATATTTTTTACACACATTAGAAATAATATCCATTAGTTGTTCTTCTAAATTATTGTAGTTCATTGTATGTGGAGTACACTTGTTATAGGCACTATTTTTTCTATAAAAATTGCAATAAGTATAAACATACTGTTTTTCAATAGGACGATTATCTCTTTTTGGATTACCAACGCCTATTTTGTGCCCACATTCATGACAATACATTAATCCTTTAAAAATTCTTTGATATTCTGGTGTAGGTTGTCTATAATTTGCATCTAACAAATTTTGTACTCTCTCAAAAGTATCTTTATCAATAATTGGTTCATGAGTTCCCTCAACAATTATCCAATCTTCTTCATTAGTCTTAACTATTTTCTTTTCTCTGAAACTTTTCTTTGTGTGGACATTTTGCACCATATCACCAATATACATTCTGTTTCTTAGCATGTTTCTAATTGTATGATAATTCCATTCATAAGGAAATTGTGCTTTCAATCCACGTCTTGTTTTTTTATAAACTTCTGGAATTGGAATTTTTTCTTCACTTAATTTTTTCATAACTGCACTTTGCGACTGTAATTCCAAATATAAACTAAATACTCTTCTTACAATATCAGCCGCATCTTCATCTATAATTAGTTTATGTTTATCATTTGGATCCTTAATATATCCAAACACTGGTTTACCACCCATGTATTCTCCAGCAAATTGCTTGATTTTATAAACTCTTCTAATATTCTTTGACAAATCTCTAGAATACTTTTCATTTATAAAATTATTTAATGCAGCATATTCATTATTTGAGTTTTCTGAATTTCCTGTATCTATTTGTTCTTGTATTGCTATATACCTAATATTATTATCCGGAAAATAACAATCTAAATAATAACTACATTCAAAATTACTTCTACCAAGTCTTGATAAACTTTTAGTAATAACAACTTTGATAGTTCCATTTTCCATAGCTTCTTGTAATTCTTTCCAACCAGGTCTATCAAAATTAGTACCACTAACACCATCATCTACAAATTCTCTACACTTTTCACCTACATTACCATTTCTAGCAATAAACTCATTCATTAACCTTCTCTGATTAGTAACACTCTCACTTTCATCACTTGCTTTGATTTCATCAGCCAATGATAATCTAATATATTTTGCTATTTCGTCAGGTTTGTAATCTTTTAATGTTGCACCATAATTAGAACAATCGTAATTCATAATCCTCCCTTTCTTGAGGATTCCATTGACTTTTTAATCAATTACCGTGTAATTATATTATACCGCGTAATCAGTCAAAATGAATCCAAAATTTGTTATTTTAATACTTTTTTTATATAATCATTCAAAAAATCATTAAAATCTTTCATTAACACATCTAATATGGTTTCTCCAGCATCATTATAATATAAATTAATATTTAACTTCTTAGTCACATTTATTTTCCCCCTTTTTATTTAAACTTATGAATACAAAATCAATTTATGAATTTATAAGTTTTACAATTTTTAATATCTCTTTTCATTCTTTAAATTTCCAATCAAAACAATTTGCCTATTTTTTTGTTCCTGGCTACAAGTGATTAATGTTATATATTTTTCTGTATTAGTAAGATATACTTCTGCTTTGCCAGTTTTTTCAATATCATACTTATCAAATATTTTATATTCGTACTTAACCCCATTATAATAAATATAAACCTCATCATTAATTTCTACTTTATTTAAATTTTTAAAATATGAAATGCTACTATTACCCGAATGTGCATACAAAATAAAATTACCCTCTTTATCCGGATAATTACTATTTTTATCTACACTTATAGCATAATTAATTGAATTAAAATTGCTTGTACTATCAACAACACCTCTTTTTAAATTGACACTAGGTATTTCTATAACAGCTGTATAGTTTATTTCTTTCTTTATACTTTCTTTCTTCTGAACATCGTTTTCAGTAATAATTTCTTCATCGTCAATTACTTTTGTTTCTTCTATATAATTATCAGCTATTTCAACTTCTTTTTCTTCTTTAAAATAATTATATACATTATAAAATAAGCAACATGCTAAAGATACAACAATCAAAATTTGACCTATCATTTTAAACTTTCTTCTCATATATTTTTATCCTTTTCTATTTCTTGCCAAAAAGATATAATAGTCTTTTTAATTTTTTTATTAGTTGCTATTTCAACTACTGTATCATTATTAAATAATTCTTTAATTTTTTTTAAATCCATTTTATTAAATAATGTAGCCAACTCTAAAGTATATACATTATCCATTTCTAATTCATTTATAATTTTTCCTTCAAATCTATTTTTCAATATGTCTAATATTTCTAAAGCTTTATTTTCACTTGAAACATTTTTCATTATCTTTTTAACTTTATTAGTTATTTTTCTTTGATTATTATCTATTATTTTTTTAGTTATATTATTCTCCTTGTTCTTATTATCTTTATCATAAAATTCTCTCAATTTTTCAACTGTATAATAATTATCTCTCAATCTTTTTAACACGTTAGTTCTTCTTACACATATATCTACATTTTTATATTGAGGATATAAATCACTATACATATAAGTGTCTCTAAATATTGGATTGCCAAACACAGGAAATATTATTGTTTTATATTTTAATGCAATTATTTCATTAGCTGTTAATAACTCTCTTCCAAGTAAAGAAGTGGTTTTATTTGCACCTATTTTGAAAGGATCTGTACTTGAACTTATAGAACTAGTTGTTATCGTAGATTTTCCTAACTTTTTAGCTATAACTTCTGCACATTCTACACTATTGGTTTTTAAATAGCATAATGCACAGTTATCTATAATAATGCTTGCTGTTTCTTTCCCATATACTTGCTCAATCTGAGAAAATGATTGAATAAAGAAAAAATATCTCATTCCCCTACTTCGGGCCACTGCTACTGAACTTTGAATATCATTTAAAGGTGGCATATTGGCAAATTCTTCTAATAGCCATTCAATTTTCACAGGTAATATACCATTATTTTCTCTAGAATTAGCAAATTTCGTTACGTCTTTTATTAACATACCAAGTATTATGGTAACAAGTTGATAATAACTTTTATCTTCATCTGGAACGATTATAAATAATGCAATAGGTCTTTTGCCTATATCAGAAAATTTAAATTCACTTACACTTGTAACGTTTTCTACATTCAAATCATCAAATATAGACATTTTCTCACCAAATACAGCTGTTATACTTTTATAAGTATTCTCAGCAGATGATAATATTGATGTTAAATAATCTTTTGATAAATTTCCATAACTTCTTGTATTTAAATTTCTTTGTAAATATGATTGATTTTCTTTGATAAGTGATGAATTTTGAAACTTTTTAATACTCGCTATATTAATTTTATTTTCATCTATTAATCCTTTTTTATAATCTTCTAAAAAGATACCTGTGATGCCAATAAATAATTGTTTGCTACTATTAATCCAAAACGGATCTTTACTTTCTTTTTCAGCAAATATTAAATTACCTAATGATATTACTAAATGATTTGTTTCTGCTTGATGTTTTGAACTTTCGTTTTGATAATATTTAATTTTATTTAGTAATTCTTCATAAGATAAATTATTTAAAAATATTTTTAATTCATCATTTGAATAATTTTCAAATTCTATTTCATTATATATTTTTTTATTCTTCATAAGTTTATCTAAATCTTCTTGATTATTTTTTAAAGTTTCTACTATATAATCTTCAAGTTTAAATTTATCCATTATTTGAAATAAATATTTTTCAGTTGAAAACATTTTATTCAATGATATTTTATTTCTTTTAACAAAGTACGATAAAAGGAACATCATGTATTTATTAAAAACACAATGTTCCTTCCATTCATCAATAATTGGCTGCATAATATTAATCTTATTTGATTTAGTAGGTTCTCTAAAATCAATTGTAACTATTTCATATCCATTATTTTCAAATATTTTACCGGTAGTTTTAAATAATTCTGCTTTAGGATCTGTTATAACTACTGAATGTTTTTCTTTAGCGGTTGCAAACTGAATACACATAGGAATACTTACCGTTACAGATTTACCACTTCCGGTAGATCCAATTAAAATATAATGTGGAGATTTAGTATCATAATATACATTTTTAAATTTACTATTTTCTTTTTCATACCAAACAGGAAAACCTGCCTTATTTATATCATTTAAATCTTCCTTATTAAAATTATCTTTAATTTCTTTCATATCCGCAAACTTACTTGATCCATGCTCATTATTATTTTTTATTTTCTTTTTTGATAATCTTGGTTCTATTAAAAGAATAAAAACAATTAAACCAACAACTAATACCAATAATAAAAACATAGACAGCGACATACTTTCAAATCTAATACTATCCATTATTTCTATAACTCCATAGAATCATTGTTTTTTGTATTAATGATATTCTTATTGTTGTCTAACGTATATTCTTTTACTTCAATATTATATTTTTCCCTACTTTGTTCTGAAATATTACAATAATCATTATATGCTTTTTTATAACTTTTACATTCTTTTGAAATATTAGAGATAAAAGGAACATACTTAAAATTCGTTTCATTTACTTTAATTATTTGCCCTAAAGAAGATGATAAATAGTATTTTCCATCTATTTTTTCTTCATAATATTTTTTAAATATTTCATGATATGGTTTTAAAGTTTTTATATCGCCATCATTTAAATAAGGTAATTCCCAAATATAAGATGTACTTATATTATTTTCTCTGCAATATTCATAAAATTTATTTTCTGCATAAATCCAATTTTCATTAACACTTTTATTTAATTTATAACTTCCACCTATTATTCCGTGAAATAAATATAATTCTTTATTAGACACTTTTTCTTTGTTATGTAATGAATCAGGCATAAATTCCCATTTTGAGTATGTTTTAGGACTTACATTATTTGAAGCACTTGTTATAAATATTTTATCTTTCTTTTTACTAATACTTTTTACAATTTCATAACTCATCTTATAACTCCATTGAACTATTTATTTCTCTATAATATTGTTCATTAATACCATCAGTTGAAAAAAATAGTTCTTCAGTTTCATTTTCAATAACTTCAATAAAGGCATAATTATTTCTTGATATAATCTTCTTTGCTTTATTAATAGCATCATCTACGCTATTAAATGATTCTAAGTATTCAAACGATTCTCCTAATTCTCTATCTTCATCAGTTTCCCAAATTTTGAGTTTATAAGTATTATAATTTAAATATTCATATATATAATTTTCTATAGCATCTTTTACATCATCCGTATCATTACAAATGTATTTTGCACCAGAACTATTTTCCGTACCAATATACATCTTTTTATTTTCTAAGTTATAACTTACCTCTAAATTAAAACTCTTTATTAATTTTTCATTTCTATCACTTTTTAAATACCATTTTTTACTATCATTCACTTCAATAGAATAAAAGTTTTCATCACATTTTTCACATAAATAATTATAATTAATTAAATCACTAATTATTAATTTGTTTTGACATTTTGGACAATCACAATTTGTTTTTAAATTTTCTTTATCTTCAACCTTTTTATAATTATCACTATATATTTTTTCTAAAGTATTTGATACATTTAATAAATCATTTAATTCTTCTTTGGATATATCTAATTCAGCATTTTCTAAAATATCGTTTATATATTCATATAATATTTTAGTTTCTTTAATAATCTCAAAATTATTAATTTTAACCACCCCTTTTATATTTCTATAATTTCTTTTTGAATATCAAAACTATCTTTATTATTAATTCCATTTTCATTTATAAATTCATCATATATATCATTATCTTTGATAAATTTATAATAATTCATAAGCATTACAAAATCTTCTTCACTAATTAAATCGCATCTTTCAACATTTCCATCTTGATTAAAAGTTTTTAATCCTAGTCCACTTCTTTTCTTATCTAATGCATTTTGAGTTAATTTTATAAATCTTCCATTATTTACTGATATTTTTATTTCATTATCAAATAATTTATCAGTAATAATATCATAATCAAAATCAAACATAAAATTAGAATTAATTATTTCCTTTAAAAAATCTTCTAAATCATTAGCAGAAATAATATCTAATCCATTATCTAAAAATTTATCTTTGTTTTCTTCATATATTTTTTCAATATATTCCTTATTCATAATTCTTTTCGCTTTCTTTTTTATTACAATATTCTTCTATACTATCAACATTATTAACTACTATATCAAAGTCATCCCAAGCACATATTTTTAAAGATAAATCAGCATTTAATTTTAATTCATATTTTCCATCACAAATCTCATTAGTATAAATATCATTAAAATCAACATTTCTTTTGTTTAATATTTTGCTATAAAGATTAGTTAAATTTTTCATATTAATATCATTATCAGAACCATAATCTTCAAATGGTATTCTACAGTCAAACCTAATATTTTCTTCATTGCAGACATCAAGAACTGGTAAAATTTTTTCTTTATAATATTTAATACTATCAAAAACAGATAGTTTATTTATTAAATTAACTTTTAAGGGACTTTCAAAATAACCACTTGTAAGAATACAAATATCATTACATCCATTACTTACATTATCTAAAGCTATTGTTTTATTATTATTTAAATCAAATAAAATAGAAGCATACCTGCTTTGTTCTGCTCCCTCACTCATCAAATAGCATTCATTATAAAATTTAATAGCATCTTTTTTATTTTTAAAAACATCTAGTGAATTATAGCAAAGAGTATAAACTTCATTATCAAAATTCTTTTCCATTTTCTTCTCCAAAATTATAATCAAATAATTTCCATAATCTATCTGCTATTTCTTCTTCTGCCATATCAAAATTAAACCAGTTAATTTCTTCGATTTCACTTTCCCAATAATCTTCTTCTAATCTAATACCCTTTTCTATTGTAGATACACCATTTGATATATGTAACTCTATGCAATGTAAACCATCTATTACTCTAGCAATAGTAAAAGAATCTTTATTGTTTAAATATTTTATTGGCGTAATCATATCAAAATAAGCATCATATTTTTTCAATAGAATCATCTCCTTTGCAAAGTGTAAATTCTTCTAAAAATGATTCTGTTGATTTTAATCCTTCATACCAATCTATAATATTATAATTTCCATACTTGCTTTCATATTCACTAATTATATCTTTTTCTCCATCATCAAAGTTTGAAACATAATCATCAAATTCTTTTATTACACTATTTATTTCAATTAACTCATTATCAGATAAAGTGTCTTTTAATAGTGAATAGTCTTTACAATTTTTAATATAGTCTAAATTATCATTAATTAAATAATCTGGAACTGACATTCCATTAGATTTCATAACATCAATTAATGTCTGATTTTCTTTTAAATATAAATCTCTTTCTATACCCATTCCTAAAGGCAATTTAATATTCTCTAAATCGGACAACATTACATATCCAAATTCCGCATTATAGTCATCTCCCAAATGACAATATCCAAACATTTCATAGTCCCCATTATCTAGTTTATTACCTTCTGTAATTAGCCATGTTCCCACTCCAACAGGATTAAAAAATTTAGCTATTACTTTTGCATCTCCACCTAATCCATCTTGACTATAAAATGGATACTTTTTAAATTTCTTTTCTAATTCTTTTGTTATTAATTTCATTATTTCCCCCTTTTTATTCGCTTACATTTCTATTTCTTTATTACTACTAATTTCTCTATCATCTATAAATTTAGTTTCTAAATCACTATATCCTATTATTTTGTATTCTCCATTATCTATTTCAATAACATCTTCTAAATTATTCTTTTTTATTTCTTTTGCTAGATCTAATATATCTTTTTCAGTATAACCTTCTTCTAAATAATATTTCCAATCTTCATTATCTATATGACACATACTAGCATCTGAACTAACTACATTATCATATATATCAATTAGTAACTTAGAACAATTACTTATTTTTGGTAAATTGGAATATTTATCAAAATCACTTGCTACTAATACTGCCATAGCATTTTTTAGTTCTTTTTCTTCAAGATTACCATTTAAATTATTGGTTAAATTTCTAATAGTATTTTCATCATAACTTGCAATTATATTTCCAAGTTCAATTTGACCTTTTTTAAGTTCTGCTAAGCACCTAAAATCATCATAATCAGTTTTCCACACATCAATAACGTTAACATTAACTAACTTTATTTCTTTATTAAACCAATTTTCAAATTCAATCCAATTAGAAGAATTATATATAATTTGATCTAATCTTAAATTTGGCTTGTAGTGTTTAATATATGTATCAATACTATTCCATTTTTCTATTCCTACATATTTTTTAATTTCTTCATATTCTTGTAATATACTCAATCTTCATCACTCCTTTTATAAAATAAACTCTTCATTTTTTGATTTTTGTAAATTATACTTTAATATTTCTTGTTCCATAAATTGAAATGGATCAAACTCATCTAATTCCGCACCATCAGCATAATAATATGATAAAGGAAATACTTCCCAACTTGATTCTTTAGTAAGTTTATATTCATTAGTTGATAAGTCATAATTCATATATTTTTCTTTGTCTGGAGATTCAAGATGCCCAGTGCCATCATCATATTTATACCAATACCAACCTTCACCGAGATTTTTGCTTTCTATTATAGTTAATTCTTCTTCATTCTTAATTTGCAATTATTACACCAACCCTTTATACAATCTATACGATCATTATAAAATTTTCTTATTTTATTTATAAATGTTAAATCATTATTATCAATATTGCTTTTAGTTAATACATCATTAATTATATTTAATATTTCATTAATTTCTCCATCAAAAAAATTATCTGAATCAATTAATTTTTTATTAATCTTTTTTAATATTTTGTTCTTCATTTACTTCTCCCATATATTTATCTTCCCTGCTTGCAACAACACAACAGGAATATAAAAAAAGAACTAGTACACCTAATACTAATCCTACTATTATTTTTAAAATCATTTGTTACACCTTTATTCAATTATATTTATTCTATCAATATTTTCAATCAATGGTTCATTATATACTGTAAAATAACTCATAACAGCATCAAATGAAAAATATTTAGATTTTCTTTGCGGATATATTTCAGGATATATCAATACACTATCATCAAATTGTTCTACAATATATTCTAAACTATATAACTTAAATTTTATTTTTCTTTGCTTCTCAAATATATTTTTTAATTCATCATAAGCCATTTAAATCACCAACTTATCTATTTAATATATTATTCAAAATTATTTTCATTTATAATCATTATCAAAAAATCTAATTTATCATAATTTTATTTTAGCAGTCATCTTAAAATATTCTAACTTTCCATTTATTACATTAGGCGTAATATCAATTTTATTAATTTTATAACCACTTCGATATTCTGCAATCATATCAGACCAATAGTTATTTATATCATCATCAGTTAACGAATCATCTAATACTTTTATATATTTAATAAATTGTTCTTTAAAATCATCATTAGTTGAATCAACATTTGGTTTATAACCTATATATACACTCATTGAATATAATTCATTAGACTTATTACTTCCATAGAGTATTATTTCTAACTTTTCATTAAAAATAGTTGCTATATTATCTCTATCTCTACCTCCAATATGCTTTTTTGTTATCATATCACTCGTAATACTTGGAGTATTTTTATTATTGTATTTATTTATAAATAAATTAATACTTTCGTCATATTTATAATATTCTACGATATTTTCTTTTTCTTCTGCATTGGCTTTTTGATTATTATTTGTGTCATTAATTGAATTGTTTATATTTGCACAGCCTGCTACACTTAACATAATAATCATGCATAAAATAATATTTATAATACTTTTTTTCATAATCGTTCTACTCCTTTATACTAGAAGTTAATCCTTGTTGTTATATCCATTATACCACACATTTTTACTGTTTTTATTAATTAAGACATAGTTTTTTCATTATCTTCAAACATTTCATAGAATTTTTCAGCTGCTTTATCTTGTTCATATCCTAATCTATCTAAAGCATATAATATTTTATTCTTATATGTTTTTCCAACTAACATTTTCTTTATTATATTTTTTTTATGTTTTTTAACAGTCTTAATTTTCTTATAATCGTTTAAGTAATTATCATAAGCAACTTGATTAATTACATCTTCAATACTAAAGTTTTCTTTTTTATTTTTACCAGAATAATAATTATAATTATATAAAGCATGATTAACGATTGCGTTATATACATAAGAATCACTTTTATCTAATTTATCTTTTATCAGTTTATTATTTACTACATCCTCAAAACCTATATTAGATATATTATTTCTTTTATCTATATCAAGTAAAATATCATTTATTTCATTAATAGTTTTATAAATTTTATCTTTAGATTTTTTAACTCTATCATTTTTAAATATTTCTTTTTTTATATCCTTTGTTAACAATCTAATTTTATTTCCAATTTCATTTTTTGGTAATGAATTATATTTTATATATTTTTTATTAGTACTTCTTATTTCATTTAATAAAAAGCCAAGTTTAATTATTTTTTCTTCTAACTCTAGATCTTTTATATTTCTTAAAGTAAAATTATGATCTTTAGGATTAAAATAAGATTTTAATTCGGCAAGCTCATCTTCTAATTTTATTAAAGTTGGAGTATATAATCTTTTTCTTTCTATTGATAAGGCAACTTGTCTTTTTAAGAAATTTCTTTCATTATCAGTAATTTTAAGTCTAATTCTATGATCTAACTTACCATTTTTATTTTTATAACATTTGTTCTTTTCTATCCATGAAATATGAAAATGATAATTATTTTCTCTATCACAGTGAAGTGCTACTATCCATTCTAAATTATCTTTAGGTTTTACATATCCAGAATAAGATAAGAACTTAGGTATAATATCAGTTGCAACAATCTTTTGAAATTCTTTAATATCTATATTTTCATCTATATAATTTTGATTAAAAGATAAAACAGTCATTTGAATATTACTATTCTCAACATACTTACGCCATCTTTTTTGCATTAAAGGAACATCTTTATCTTTTAAAAATGTTCCATCTTTTAACATAGCGATTTCTTCTCTTTTCATATTATTTTCTAACATAACTTCTTCTGACTTTTTACCACCCATAAAATAATTAAATAAAGAATCATCACTAGTTTTAACATAATCTTTAACTGAGGTATATGCCTTATCTTTATTTCTTGAATACTCATAAAAACCAGTAATATATTCATTTAATTTGGTTCTATATTCTTCTTTTGTCTTACACTGAATATATCTCCATTTATTAGAGTTTTTTGCCTTCTTATATATTCTTAAATTATTAGTAGGATTATTTACAGCATAATAAGGATGGGTAATAAAAACAACTTTAGAATCTTCAATCATTTATCTTATCCAATAAAAGATTAAGTCGTTCTAACATTATATCTATTTTAGTATCTCTATCTTTTTCTTTATAGAATGATATAATACCTAATTCTAACAATTCTATGATTAAATCACTTTTTGTAGAATATGAATAATCATTCTTCATCATTTCAATTTTAAGATTTAATTCTTTAGGAATATTAATGCTTCTTCTTATAAAATTTTCTTGATTCATATTCCAAATCTCCCCGAATAATCATCATTAGTTTTATAAAATTCTTTTAAGCAAGTATCATCAGATATTTTTTCATTTATTGGAAATCCCATATTACTAAATAATTGTTCTAATAATTTTCTATCTATATTTTCTCTATATAGTAATCTATTAATTTTTTTATCAATATCATTTAATATAATTTTAAAATCATTTTTAATAATAGCATCTTCAATACATTTCTTTATTGCAGTGCTTTTAAATTTTATTTTATGTTCTTTCATATATTCATTTAACAATTCTTCATCCTGATTATTTAAATTAATTGAATATCTTACCATCTAACTACCTCCCCTTGATTTTATTTTTTAAATCTAATTTTATCAATACTTAATGCAATGATGAATAATAGCCCTACAACTATAATTTCAAAACAAGAACTTCTTTCTAATAGTAATGCTATCATAGAAAAAAGAACTAACAATATACTTAAAACCTTATTCATTCTTAACCTCACTTTCTACTAAAACAACTTATTTTTACACCTATTTAACTTCAACAGGATATGGGAAACGTGCCTAATCAAAATAAAAGCCTTATTTTATAAGACTTCCATTTTAATTTAAGAGGCACGAATCTATTTTCGCACTTGCGAAAATTACATACTTTGGTATGTAAAAGGTATGCTAATATTTAATCATTTCCTTATTTTATAATAAAAACTAGTATGCTATTATTCATTTTTATTATTCTTATTAAGTTCTAATTCATTTATAGATATTTTGCTAGCATTTGATAATTCATTATAGTAATTATCAATCTCTTCTAATTCTTTTATGTAATCATTATTTGCTCTTTCTATTTCTCCAACTAATAAATTTAATTTATATTTATTTTCAAGTTCACTTATAAATCTTTTATGTTTTAGATTCTTTACAATTCTTGTATCTAAAAAATCATACTCTATACAACAAATTTTCTTATTACTTGGATTATAACTAACACAAATATTTTCATATCCATTTCTATATTCTAAATTTGTAAATTTAATATTTTCTATATCATTATTATTTAAATGTTCAACATAAAATTCTACTCCATAATGTTGTTTTATTGAATTTAATTTTTCTTTATATCTTAAATTTGCTTTATCCTTATCTGCAATTTTCTTTTTAATTAATTCTTCATTATTAATATTCAAAGCTATCCCCCTCTTTTTCTTTGCTTTTATTATTGCTAATTAATATATTTTTCAAATATTCATAATTACTTTTTAATTTATCTTTATCCACAACTAAAGCTTGATTTAAATCTTTGATGTTTTTCTCATCAGCAAAATTTGCTACTAACGATGTAGAAAAGGAATTAACATTTATTTTTGCTAATTCCTCTTTTAATTCCTTACTCGCATTAATACCCCATTTATCATTATCAAATATTATTCCAACAATACCATTAAAATTATTTTCTTTTATCCTAGATATTAATGATTTCGTATTTGTTATACCATTTATACTAACTACTTTTATATCTGAATCAATTACTTCTAATGATAAAGCATCAATTATACTTTCTGTAATATAAAGTATAGATGTATTTTCATTAATATATTCTTCATTCCAAATATCACTATTACCGCCACTTTTAAATTTATCATTATTAACTGTACTTCTGCCAAAATAACAATGCTTATTTATTGGAAAAATAACTAAATTTCTTTTGTCATCATATCCAATTTTATACTTGTTAATTAGTTCTTTCGTTATACCTCTTTTTTCTAAATAATCTGTTTTATCTCTATTATAAAAACATACATTAAAATATTTAGTATAATCTTTATTACTATTATCAACTACATTTTTTACTTCTCTTTTTATAGGAGCATAATCTAAATATAATTCTTCAGCTTTTTTTATCTGATCTCTAAAACTTGATAAATTATAATCTAAACCTATCAAATCAAATATGTCATAACTAACGCCACAAGCAAAGCATTTACAAATATTATATTTATCCGTAAACATCATACTGGGGTTATTATCTGTATGATTTGGATTTAAACAATGAAAAAATTTTTTAGGATTAGATACATTATGATGCTGTTTTAAATAGTCCCAAAGATAAGTTTTATATTCTGTTATTGAACTCATAAACTTAATTCTTCTTCCTTATTTTCTACAATATCAAAATTAAATTTTGTATCTTCATAAATAGATTTATTTCTAAATTCTATTTTATATATGTCATCCAAATTAAAATCTTGTCTTGAACCAAATACTTTTTCAAACTTTTCTCTATCTTTATAATCCATTGAATATTGTGAGACATAACTACTATTCCAACTACGTTCTAGTGCGGAAGTATCAATTTTAAAATTCATATATTTACCATCTTTAAATATAAAAGTATTAACTCTTTTATATTCACTATCTTTTAACACAGATACAATATCTTTTCTTTTATGGATTTTATGTTCTAAATTATTATTTATATCACTTAATAATTTATTTCTAACATCATTATCTTTTAAAATTTCACCAATTCTTTCTTTATTTTTTTCTGTGTAATCACTTGCAATACCATATAGTAATTTATCTCCTTTTATGAAATAATCTAAAATAATTTTTTTATCATCTATTTCATAATGACTCTCATAATCAAACAAATTAAGATTATTTATAAAATTATTATAAATATCTTTTTCTTCTATATCTGAAATGTAATCTTTAGCAGCTTCATAAAACTCTTTTTTATTTGTTTTAACATAGTCAGTTATAATATTGTTTAACTTTTGGTTAAATCCATTTATTAAATTACTCATACTTAAATATGGTGAATCCAAACGCCATTCTAAACCCAAGATATTATACATATCATAATTAATATCATATAACTCATCTTTCTCTTTATCATAAAATCCTTCATATTCTAATTTTGAATCAAATGTTATTTCTCCTCTATACAAATTATCTCCATATAATAAATCTATTTTTTCATTATAAGAAATTTTTACTATATAGTAATTGTAATTTTCTCTTTTAAAATTTTTCTGTGTTTCAGCTGACTTTAAAAAGTCAAAAAATTCTTTGTTATAATTCATAGTCAGATTCCTCACAAACAGATATATTGTAGTTAAAAGCTAATATATTTGGTAATACTAATTTTTTATTATTATCATCCTCAATTATAAATGGTGCTGTATCTTCTATTTCTGCTTTTTCAATAGTATAATCAAATGGATAAACTGTATCAATTATAATTTTTTGATCTAATTTCAATTTATCATTAGCTTCTTTTAGACTTTTTAAAAAGTAAATAAAAAAGTCCTCATCATCAAAGAATTTATCATTAGAATATTTATTAAAAAAACTTGTAGCTGTTTTTCTTAACTTTGTAAGTTCCTCATCAAAATTATTATTAAAATTATAATTACTCGGTCCACACATATAATCTTCAGAAAAAGTACCTATTTTTTTATTGTTATATAAAATATCACATTTAAAAATATCAATGCCTTCGTGATCTTCAAAATACTTTATATTATCTACACTATAATCCCCAATACTTATTGTCATAACCACATCACCCATTATTATTTAATTATTTTCCAAATCCATTGGTTTTGTATGCAAATCATAATTGTATAATATTTCTTCATTAATCAAACGAAATATCGAATCTTCCAATATATATGATAAATTTTCTAACAAGTTTTTATTATAATCATAAAATATTTTATCATCTCCAACATTTGTATCAACCCAATCAAGTTCTTCTGCTAATAATAAATACTTTGAAATTTCTCTAATACTTAATTCGCCTATTTTTTTATTACTTAATTCATTTAACATATCTTCAAACTCATTATAACTATTATTCATAACTCTACACCTTTTTCCTTATCAAATTTTTCTTTATAATACTGATTAATGTTTTCAGTCCAGTCAATTTCTGAAATATATGACTGTGATGTTTGCCAATCAATATTATGAAAAACCTCTTTTACAAATGAATCTATCATTTCATCATCAAAATCATTATATGGTATAGTGTAAACAACACCATCTTTTTGATATTCATAATAATATTCTTCAAATTTAAAATTATCTTTTAATTCTTGTTTTATTGAATTATAAGTAGATATTCCGCCTTTCATAATCATTTTTTCTTTATTATCATTAACATAATCTTTATACAGTGTTTCATCAAATGCACATTCTGCTATATAACAAACTTCATCTAACTTTTTATAAAAAGTATCATAATCTTTATAACAATATCCATTAATAGTACTACCTGCTACATACATATCTATTAAATCAGAAAAATTATTTGGGTCAGATACTTTTTTAATACATCCCGTATTACAATCATTACTCTTCTTCATTTTGTACCCCGTTATGATTTTTATATTTTATAACAATATCACTTAATGCTAGAGTAAGATTTTTTAATATTTTTATTTGTTTATCATCATTTGTTCCCCAATCTAAAAAATATAAAAATTCATCTTCATATTCTTTATTAACAAAGTGCATATAAAAAGAATCTAGGACATCCGAGATTCTTAATATTAAACTAGGTTGTGGATTTTTTATTCTACCATCTTCTAACATTCTTATCGTTTCTATATCTTCATTAACTAATTTTGCTAATCTTCTTTGTGAATAGCCACATACATATTTTCTTAAATACATTATTCTGTATCCCATATCTTCTTTATACATTTATTTTCCCCCTTAACATTCATAATTAAAATTACTATATTTTATTTTTTCTTTTATTTCTTCGTAAATTCTATACGCTGTTTCTTCAAAGCCAAACCACGCTAATAGATTTTTATTAGAATATTCCATTATTAATGGATCTTCTTTGTCAAATTTATCTCCAAATAATTCATCTATTGAATAACCAGTACCAGATAAAACATCACTTAACAAATAATTTATATCTTCTTTATAATCATCATAAAATCTATTTGTATCATCGTAATATATTAGGTCATTAATCATACCAGAAATACATCCATATCTTTGCAAATCTTCCATATCATTTATTACATCATCAATGCTTTCATAATCATTTTTAAGGTAATAATCAATTACATAATTATTTAATTTATTACTATTTTTTAAATTTTCTAAATATTCACAAACCATATAACCCCCCTACTTTTTATAATTAAAATCTACATACTCTAAAACATCTGCTTTTTTACCATTTATAGTCAAACCAACATGCAAGTGTGAGCCTGTGCTAAGCCCTGTTGTTGATACTTTCCCAAGAAGTACACCTTCTTTAATTGGTGTACCAACTTTATACATGCTTGGCACACTATTTGCTTTTATATGATAATAATTTATTTCAAATCCATTATTACAACTTACAACAACATAATTTCCTACTCTATTATTAGATTGGCTAAATGGCAAATCATTAAATTGTGAATTAACTATATTTTTAATTGTTCCTTCACACATATTGTAAAATGGTGTTTCTAATGGTGCAGCAAAATCCCAACCACTATGATAATTAACTCTCTCCTGTTCTTCTTTGGATAAATTTAAATCTACATTTCTAATTTCAAAAACTATAGATGTAATAGTAAAATTATTCTTTAAAGGAAAAACAAATGGTAAATAAGTATAATCTTCTGAATAATTATCAGAAAATGTAATATCCTCACCATTTGTTTCACATAAATTCAATACTTCAATAAATACACCGTTAGCATTTGTATTACTTTCAATATTAAAAAAAGGTAAACTAGAATCATTATTTATTTTTTTGCAAATTGTTTTGATTGGTATCATTTGCTTTTTTTCTAAATTTAAATTATCTATATAAGCTTTATTCCATTCATCATCACTAAGTTCTGTTATATCCAAAATATTATATGTTCTTTGTAAATAGAAAACTAATCTTTCTAGACTTACATATCCTTTATTTAAAAGATTCTTATTTAACAAACTTCTATATCTTTCCGCATATAAATTGTTATTAACAACCGCGATAGAACCTTGATTTTCATTTACCTGCCTTTTTAAATTTTCATAACCTATTGCTGTTCCTGTTATTGCAGAGATAATAGCAATTATTATTACAAAAAACATACATATTCCTAACAATATAGCACCTATTTTTAAGGTTAGTAATTTTTTAAACATTTTTATTCTCTATCTATAATAGGTTTCTCATCACTCTCACCCATATAATAAGTTTGAAGTGGTGTAGCAAATACATTAACTCTTAATCTGTTTTTATTTGTTATATTAAGTAAAAATTGCCCTTGGTTTGCTCTACTTAAAAATGCTTTTTGAGTTTCTGTTAATGGAGTATTAGAATATAATTTTTCTACTGCTTCAACATCTGTATCTTTTAACATACCCGTTAATTGATACTGACAATTATTGAATATTGCAGACGCGTGTCTTAATATATTAGTTCTTGTCGTAAAATCTGTAGGTTGCTGACTTGCTACAACTATACCTAATTTATACTTTCTAGCTCTCCTATTTAATTGATCAAAATATTTTAATAATGTTGGATTATCTTCATCGATATAATTATGAAATTCATCTAAAATAATTAGCATTTTTTGTTCTTTATTTAATTTTTCATTTTTCTTTTTATTATCAACAATCTCATTACTTAAATAAGTTAGTAAATTAATCATTTGAGTATTAATTAATCTTCTACTAGAATTAAATAACAATTCCTGTAAATTAAAAACAATTAAATTATTATTTAAGTCAATCGTAGTTATTCCATTAAATAAATTAGCATCTTGTCCTATTACCATTCTTTTTAATAAAACTTCTATGTTTACTAATATTTTTAATAAATCTTTGTTATTACAACTCTTTTGTCTTTCTAGTAAATAAGCATATAAATCAGAAAATATTGGATAATCTTTAGGTGTCATTTTTTCATATTCTTCTATTGTTGTCTTTTTTGTTATTCCTCTTTCATTATAAAATTTTTCAACTATATCAAGTAAAACAACTAATTCTTTTTCCGTAATATCTTCAAAAGCAGTTGAAAAGAAATTTTCTAAAAAACCTAAATGTTTCCCTAATATTGATGTTTCTTCATCTTCATCAGTCATAATATATCTAACCTGCAGTGGATTAATTAAACTTTTACTTGATAAATCTATATGTTCTCCTCCACATCTTTCACATAACTTTTGAAGTTCATTTTCTATATCAAATAAAAATAACTTTGTACCTCTTGCATATTCGTTTATTGCTAGTAATTTTAATAAATAACTTTTACCACTTCCGCTTGTTCCAATAACTCCCATATTATGACTTGTTCTATTTTTAGTTAAATAAAATGGATCAAAGAAAATGGGAAGTCCATAAGCTGAATCTTCTCCTATTAACCATCCAGTAGAGTCATTATGATAATTTTCTGTAAAGAAAAATGTACTTGCTAATGTAAGTGTTGGCAAATACATTGTATAGTCTTTTAATCCTTTTGTAGTTAAATCATAACTTTGCCAAGCCTCCATTTGTTTCATTCTAGGAACTTCTACTTTAACTTGATATAATTCAGCATTTCTTTTAATTTCTTTAACTAATTCTTCCCTTGTTTTTTTATCTCCACTGATTGCTAATACTATTGATACATCTTTAATTTTTTCATCATTAGATGATATTTGCTCAATAAGTAATTTATAATTACTCATTAAATTTTGCATTTCTGTTACATCACTCAAATTTTTACTAGAATTATAATCTGCTAAAACAGCTTTAAAACTACTATTTAATACATTTAAAAGTTTATTCTGCTCTATTGAATCATTTATTGTAACTGATGCTTTAATATTTGGTAAATTAATAATTCTATCTAAAAAACCATGTTCAATAAACAATGGATAATTTTTAATGGATAATAATTGTATTTCTTCATCATCAAATTTTAAAGTGGATATTCCCTCATTTATCTTTATTGGTGTTATTAAATCTATAAAATCATAATACATTATTTGATCTAAGTTGTTATTTGAAAAATACATATTACAAAATATCTTAACTAAATTTTTCTTATTAGTAATTTGTTCTATTTCAAGTTTAGGACTAATATTAGAACAATTAAGTTCAAATTCTTCTTTATTTTTTTCCAAAGCTTCTTTGTTTTTAGAAATAATTGCTAAATAATAAGAACTAGCTGATGTCATATTCTCATTTTCTATTGCTTCAATAAAATTATGATTATTTATTAATATATTCTTTTTCACGTCATCTGTAGTATTTTTTATTAATTCTAAATAGTTTTCTTTATTAATATTTAAATTAATTTTCTCGTCGAACTTATATGCTTTTATAGTAAATGGTAATCTATATAATTTAGATAAAAGATGAAAAAATGTGTTTTGTTCCTTATCACTTGTAAGAGATAAATCAACAGGATTCACATTATAGAATATAGCATATTCTCCTGTCTTTAATAAAATTGTCCCATTATCATTAATAGATTTAATATTAGTAAAACTTTGAGAGTTTTGTACTTTCTTTTTTAAAATACTTTTGGACAAATAAATATCTTTTTTATTACTTTTAATTTTATTTACTCTTTTTTCTTCTTTTCTTTTTTTGTATTTCATATAGTTTTCTAATAATTTATTTATAAAAACCAACCCCTTTTTAATCTCTATAAAAATAATAAATTTTATTTTTTAACATAAATTTTGTAAATAGACTAAATAATTTATACATTCTATTACATTTTGAAAAATCCATTGGTATTAGTGATAATATACCAATAGATATTACTATTATCGCAAGTGTATATAAATGTAATAAAAAAAGGATAGTAAATATAACACCAAATATTGATCCTATTATTATATCCTCAAGTTCCAAATTAAATAATCCTAAATTTCTTTTTATACTTTGTAGTGTGATATACAACCAAATTCCCCCTTTTAAATACTATCTCCTTCATTACCATAGTTTCTAACTCTATAACGATTTCTATATCTTAAACTATTAGGATTACCAATGTTTCTAATGCTATCAAATGCTCCACCAAAACCTGATTTTATATTGTTAATTCCTTCTTGTGCTAAGGATACTCCACCTCTAATATAGTCAACATTATATTTATCATTTGCAAAATCCCATTTTTTAGCAGCATCTTGAATTTTACTTTCACCTTTAGCATCTAACATTCTACCATACGCTCTAGCTAAAGGATTTTTACTATCTTGTAACATTTGTCCTTGCATCATCTGTGATAGTCCTTTTCCTACTTTGTTGCTAAAACCTTTTGATAATCTTGCATTAGCTTTAGGATTAACACTAGCTAAACCATGTTTCATTCCGTTTAATGCCTGCATGCCACCTTTAGCAAGTTGTCCAATACCTTTTCCTGCTTTTACACCACCAATAGTAGTGTTTTTCATTGCTCCTAACGTACCTGCTGCTAATGCTCCACCTGTTGCTATTCCACCAGTTAATCCTCTCATAGCCATTATCATATCTCTACCAGAATTAGCGGAAACATTATCTCCAATAAATCTATTAAGTGAAGTACACCCTGTCATCAACATCATTGCACAACCTAAATATAAAATTGATTGAGCGACTGTTTTAGTAAAATAATCTAATCCGTTTATTTCAGCACTATTTTGAATTGCATTAAACATAATAGCTGTAAGTCCTATTAAAAGCATCATTGCCCCTGCTTGTAAAACTAATGAAGCTAATTGTTGATATAAAGCCGATCGTTGCTCTTTTCTTCCAACAGACGTTGCTATTACAAGTGGTGATATTGTCATCAGAAAAGCAAGTTCTAACTGCCTTCTCCCTAGCATTAAAACAGCAAAACCAATACTAAATAAAAATATAACTCCAATTATAATTCCGAACAAAAAATTATACGAAAAAGCATAATCTTGACCGTCATTCCATAATCCTTTTTTATATATAGTACAGCGATATGAAAACGCTCCAGAATCAGATACATCACTAGCGGTTATTGTATTATTTCTAATTAGTTTTTCAAAATCTTCCATAGTATTCGCACTATTTGCATTTGCATAACCTTCTAAATATTCTTTTATATCTTTAACATTTTCTTTATCTGTATCTTCTCCACCCTTAATCATATAACAGGATTCATTAATAGTTAAATAAGCACTTTTCATCTTATCACCTATGGTAGATTTCTCTGTATTAAAACTATTGTATATTGAATTAGATAAATTAATTCCTAAATTGATGCTAGTATTAAATATAAGATATATACTAAAAATCAAAAAACCACACTTTATAATTTCCTTTACCATTTCAAATAAAGGTTGTTCATTATTATCAGCATCTAAAACTCTAAATGATATTTTCCAAACTGAAAATAGTAGTAATACTATAAAAGATAGTATAAAGAAAGCATTAAATATTTTGGTAAATGGTGAATTCTCTATATTTTCTAACATTTTTATAAAATTTAAACTATTTATTTTCTGTGCCACATTATATAATGTATCGATTGTTGAAAATATAGTATTTACAATACCAATACCTATGCCTCTTAATATATCTAATACTCCGTATTTAATATCACTACTAATACTTAACACTTGTAGCATATTACCCCAATGTATCTATAACAAAATTTATTATTGAAGGAACTAATATTAAGAGAGCAACGCCACCTAAAGTATATAATATTGTCTTTTTTCGTCTTTGCTTTGTCTCATCATCCCCAATAATAAATTGAATAACAAAAACTACTAATGCTATAAAAGATAATACAATGCCAAATATTTGAACTTTTGTTGCTAAACTTTTAATAATCGAACCTAAACTTTCAATAGTTACATTACCACCTTCAATTTTATCAACTGCATAAACTTTTGTTGTTGATAAAACCATAGTAAATAAACTAATCATTATAGTTAATGTTTTAAGATTAATTTTTTTAATATCATTCATAATAGATACAAATATATTCTTATTCTTTTTTATATTAACCAACCCCTTTTTTATAATACTTTTTCATTCGTTTCATCATAATAATTTAATATTAGTTTTAAATTATCGCGAATCAGATCATTTTTTTCACTTTTTATTCTTTCTTTTAAACTTGCTATTAATCCACCACCATCTTTGCTAAACAAGTAAGTATCATCATATAAAGTACATGCTGTGTTATTATCAACAACAATATAAGCAATACCATCTGATAATTCAGTTTCTTCTCTTTCTTCTAAATCTTGCTCTTTTGTTAGTTTATCAAGTGTACTTAATGTATATCTACCTGCTGGAATATTAATATCACTAGTTCTTAAAACAACAGCGACTACATCTAATTCCAATTCGTTCACCTCTCTGTCATATATAAACTTTATTTTTCTTGCTTCTTTTTCTGTTAATTTTAAATATTCTTTTTTTGAAATTTTTAAATTAGAGATAAAGACTGATACTTTATCAGCATCAGTCTTTAAATATAGTTCTAACTCTCCATTATTATTATTTCCATAATATTTAAAATCAATATTATACAAACTATAAATATTTAATAATTCATTCAATGAATATTCTTTAGTTTTATCTATCATTATTTTTCCACTTCTATACTAGTTTCTTTATTTTCTTCTTTACTAGAAAGTGAATAAGCAAGATGTTTATATGATGTAACAACTGGGTTAAGTGCCTTTATTGGCTCTTTTTCTGTTCCAAAATTTTTAGTAATATTATAGCCCTCTAAATAAATTAGAGATCCTTGCTTACTAATATTACAAATATTTTCAGCATTCTTATCCCATAATGTAAAATCTAAAAAATCAACAATTTTATTTCCATCTTTTCCTTTATATTCTCTTTCACACGCAACGCAAATATTTGTTACTTTTGTTCCTCTTTCTGTTTCTCTAAGTATTGGATCTTTAGTTAATCTTCCAATTATAGTAAATTTGTTTTCACTATTCATAATTCTCCCCCTTTTATTTTTTCTTTCTTTTATCTTTTGATAATAAAATTAATATAATACCTAATCCACATAATGACACAGGTATTAATATTTTATAATCGTTTGCAGATGTATTTGGAACATCTATTACTATTTTTTCATTAGATAAAGTATCTTTTACTATTTCACCATTTTCTTTTATTTCAAATTCATGTATTTTATCATTTAAAATATAACCTTCTGGCGCCTCACTTTCTTTGAATTTATATTTTCTGCCACTTTCTAAACCTTTTACATAAATTTTTCCATCTTTATCAGTTCTTCCACTATAAATCAACTCATCATTTTCTGTGAATATTTCAATTAATGCTCCTTCAATAGGATTACCGGTACATAAATCAACTTTTGTTAATTCAAAATCACCTTTACCAAGATAATTTTTTAAATTAATTACTAAACTAACTATATCTGTATATTGATCTTTATATTTTATTTCAAAACAATATGGTTCTTTATTTAGTACATGATTACCTACAGTTTTTGTTTCTACCAAACAATACTTACCTAAATATAAATCGGTTAATTTATAATAGCCATCTTTTGTAATAAAAGATTTTACTATTTCCTTATCTTTATAAATCAAAGTTCCATCTTGTGAATAAATATCACCATTAGCTATTAAGTCATAGTGAACACCATCTAATTTTATTTCTTCATATCTAAATGTCTCATTCTCTATAATTAATTTTTCACCCTTTTTATTTATTTCTATTTCACCTTTTACTTGTTTATTAGAGAATTTAATTTCTAACATAACTCCAAAGTCTTTATCATAAATATATTTACTATCTTCACCAATACTAAATTTTAATGGTTGTTTATTCCAAACATAACCATCTATAGTTTGTTCTTCCAATTCTTCAATTTGATAATTACCTGTTGTTAAAACATAAGGTGTTATAAATACTCCGTCCTTAGTTTCAAATATACATATTTTTTCTTGATTAGGATATGTTATATTTTGACATACATATTCTCCCGTATCAAGATTTTTTATTTTGAATTTTATTCCATCTCTTACTAAAACTTTATTTGATTTACTATCTACTTTTACTAATTTAAGTTTAGCAGTTATTTCAGCATTGGTTGCAACTTTAGTAATTTTTTCAGCGGAAGCTTCATTGATAACAATTTTAAAATCATCCAACTTTTCGTGATTATAAGTAGTGGTTTTTTGTTTAACTATATAAGTTCCATAAGGAAGCTTCACTGATAATCTACCTGTAGCATCAGTAGTTGCACTTTCATATAATTCCATACTGGATTCTAAATAAAACTCAAATGTAATATTAGGCTCTGCTTTTAAAATCATACTTTTGCCACCATCAGAAAACATTTTATATAATTCAAATTCTTTTTCAATAACTTGTTCATGAACTACTATTTTAGGATTTAAATTGTTTTCTGTGATTTCAAAATAATATTTTGTTGAATCTAGTTTATAACCCAAACTGCTTTTTTCTTCTAACAAATAAAATTTGCCCAACTTAGGTAAATAATCACTCGTTACTATACCATTTCCAGTTGTAGTTATTTCTCCAATTCTAGAATTATATTCATCATATATTCCATATATTGCACCTTTTAGACTAGCATCTCCTAATGGTTTATAAGATAAAGTTTTAGAATCAATTTTTTCTAATGAAATCTTTCCACCTAAAGCATTAACTTTAACAGCAACATATAACGGGTCATCTATTCCAAAATAACCCATTTTTTGTGATTTTAAATCTGTTCCTACAAAAATTGTAGTAGGATTATCCGTATACATTCTTTTCTTTAAAATCACAGTAGTTTCACCTATTTTAGTTGGTGTTACTAATAAATTATTACCATTTATAGAAATATTAGCACCATTACTTTGATGCACTGCATAATCTGATAAATAGCCAGTAGTATCAGTAAATGTTATAGTTTCATTTATAATACCTGTTTTAGTAGTTTCGGTAAATTTTGGTTGATTATAATGAGTAGAAACAAGTTTCTTTATTTCATTTTTTTCATAATCAATATTTATGAAATTTCCATATCCATATCGTTCTGTCCAAAATTCAATAATTTGTCCTCCTGTTTCTTCCCATATAAGTGCTTGAGCAGCCATTCTATACCTTAATGTATTATGACCAGGATAATCATACCCATAATAACCATATAATTGAATTTTCTGATTTATTTCATCTGAATATGGAGAATTAGTCCATCCTATTTGTCCATTATAATCATGAACGGTTATGTTAATTCCTGGTTCAATACAATACACTGTTTTTCCATCCATTGTATATGTATGATATTGAGCTGACATATATGGTTTCCCGCCACCACGACGAGTATAATATACATCATCAATAGGTCCTTCTACTAGTGTTGCTGCACTAACATTGACGCAACCTAATAGCATAAAAAAAGCACTAACGAAAAACATCAGTGCAAATTTATATTTACTTTTCAAATTTTTATTCCCCCTTAAAAAAAACACAATAAATATTGTGCCGTAATTAATTATTATATATCCAAGTTCCATCTGTAAACCATATTTGCAATCTGTATCCAATTACTGTTCCCTTATATGCAAAACTTTTACATGAAGTATTCCTTAAATTACCTTGCAAAGCATATTCAGGTCCAATAATATCAGCAGCAGCTTGACATTCTGCTCTAGTTTCAAACTCTAATGTTGATTTCAATTTTATGTATTCTTCATCATTTTCAAAACTTGATACATTATCTTTATTATCTTCATTTGGTATCTCTATAGTTGTAGAATTATTTTTAGGTTCTTCTTTACTTGTAGAATTAGTATTTGAAGAAGATTGAGTATCTTGTTTATTTGTAGAAGTATTTGAAGATGATTTTTCTTCATTTTTTGTTTCATTTGTATTTGCTTTAGGTTGAGACCTATTAGTTTCTTTACTAATAGTTTTCTCTTTTCCTGTTGATTTTTCATTATCAGAATCATCTTTTATTGAATCATCATTTGTATTTATATCAGTTGTCTTGGATAAATTTTCTTTAGCTGTTTCTTGTTCAACAGCATTATTTAATTTTTTTGTATCTCCTGTATTAAAACAATAAATTGTAGCACCGATTATACCCAATGCGATTAAAACTATAAGACTTACAAGAGGTATTATCTTTTTCTTTTTCACAAGAAATCCCTCCTTTTGTTAAATTAATTTTAACATGGATTTCCAAAAAAGTCAGCACCTAAGATGTAGTTTGCATATTAATTATTGGTACATCTCTTAATGGTGTTGCATAAATACCAAGTTTTTGATGTGTTTCATTAATTCTATTATATAATAGATTAATGTATGCAACTAAACTTTGATATCTTTGAATAGAAATATCTAATCCAGCAAGTAATCTAAAATATTCCGATGTACTAGATAATCCAAGTTCTTCTACTCTAGAGATAACATTGTCTTTTAAATCTCTAGATAAAGATATTTTTACTTGTTCCATATTTTTCTCTCCTTTCCATATTGTTTTTTAATGAGAACTTTTTAAACTCAAAATAAAAAAGCATAGCATTTATAACTATACTGATTTAAATCTCTTTTGCACAATCTAAAGCTCTTGCCATTTTTACAACGCAGCTTCCTTTTATTTGATCTAATAAAAATCTTGAAGAATTTGCTTTTCTAATAAATTCGTTACCGGAATGCTTATAATATAAACATTCAAGAAAAAATGTAAATTCATTTTTACTAAGGAATTTCAACGAAGTAACAATATTACTATACAATCTCATTATTTCTTCTTCTTTTGTAATTTTTGAAATAACATAATTCCCTACCTTATCAATCTTCTTTGGAACAAAACATTCATATCTCACTTCATAATTGCAAGTAATAGTTGGAGCATTAATAAATGGATAATTAATTTGAGCACTTATAAACTTATCTACTTCTTCTTCAACTTTCTTATAACAGTAATCAATATCGTATTTTAATAATTCTTTTTTGGATAATAATGGATGATCTATAAATCTATCATCAATCTTAAATTCTAATACTATTGGTTCAATCATAGCTAACCCCCTGATGCCTTAATTAAGAAAAAAGAGGGAAATACGCCCTAGGGAAATTTTCTCTCTTTTTGAAAATATTAGATAAATACGATAATAAATACATGCAATTAAAGCTAGTTAAATAATAATTTGTTCCTCTCATTGAAATTTTTTTCATTGATTTCACCACCTAAACTTATTTCCTAATAATAAGCCGCTTTAGAAACCTCTCGCTTTTTTAATTAGGGGATTTACTCTACTACTTTTATTAGGAATTGTCAAGCACTTTTTGCTATTTTCTATTAGAAAACGCTGAAAAAGCCCTAAAATCAACGAATTTAGAGCTTTTTTGTGCAAAAATACTTAAAACTTAAATTAAGAAATATCTTTCTAGACATACTTTTTTCAAGTTTACTCTATTATAGCACTTGACAAGTGAATTGCAATAAAATAATGTTTAAACTTTGTAGGTTTTTGTATAAATTTTGTTTGTTTTTGTTTTAATTACTAATTTTGGGCATTTATTATTGTATTTATAATATCTTCTTCATTATCAGAAGCATATATTATTGAATATAGTTTATCATAGTTATTATTTGCATCATTCAATGTATTACAAGTTAAATAAAGTAAATCATAGAAAGTATATAATTTATTTTCATCTTTATCTAAAATTTCTAATATTAAAGTTGAATCATAATGATCTTCCATTATTTCATTTGAATTAATTATATTATCTATCTTTTTAGGATATTTTAATTTAAACAAAATAATATTAAATCTTACATTATTTAGTTGCCTAGTTTCTCTTTTAATTATTCTTTCATTATTATTTGTTGTGGGATTAATAAAGGTATTAGAATTCTCAACTTCATAATTTATTTTTTTAGACAAAAAAAGGTTAATATAATTTTTCATAATTAATTTTCCTTCCCATATTGGTCTATTATTATACATCAATAATTAACGAATGACAATAATTTTACTAAAATTAGTTGCCATTGTTACTTTTACGTTAACAAATGAAACATTTTGTGCAAAAAAAACGACTTTTTAAGTAAAATTTATGTAGTTAAGTAATTCAAGTGTTATAATTATATTAGGAGGAGAAAATATGCAACAATTCACAGATGTAATTATGCAGTTTGTGAATAAAATGGGGTACTTAAGGAGCAAAGATATAGAAGGCATTATTTTCTATGGTAGTAATCAAACAGGATTCGGAAATCAGTTTTCTGATATTGATTTACATATTATATTTAATAATAATTTAAAAGAAGAGATAAGAGGTTCTGATTTAATAGATGGAATTAGAATAGAATATTTTGAAAAAACTTTAAAAAGTATGTATCAAAAAACTATTAATGAATTTAAAAATCAAGGTAATGCTGTTGTTTCAATGATTGTCTATGGAAATATAATATTAGATAAAAATGGAAGAATAAAAGAATTGCAAGATTATATTAAACAAATTCATTCTTTGCCTATGCCAGGACTTAGTGAAGATGCAGCAAAAGAACAGCTAGCTATAATTAATAATTTTTTTGATGATTTAAAAAACTTGATAGAAAAAAAAGATTTATATGCTAATCATGTTTATCATTTAACATTAGAAAAAATAAAAGATTTTTACTTTTCTTATTATGGTATGCCAGGTGTATCAAGAACTAAAGCATTAAAAACAATGCTTAATGATAATTATCGAAATGCCATAAAAAAAGAAAATCCACCAGCTGAATTTATTGAATTATATTTAAAATGTTTAGATGAAGATCAAGAATTACAAAATAAATTAATAGCACTTGAAAATCTATACAATTATTCAACAAAAGATATTTCATTTGATAAATATAAACATAGAATCGTTCTTTCAAGAAAATAGATTAAAGATTAATGTAAAAATTAAAACATTAATCTTTTTTATTTGTATATAAAAAGGATTTATTTACTCATCTTATATAATATTATTAATGAACAAATAACTCTAATAATTACATATATTATATAAATCATTGCAAGAGCTAACATTACTATAAAAAATATAATTTTAAATTTTTCATTCATTTCCACCATAATAAATACCTTAATCTACTAGTTTCAAACCTAATATTTTTTTCTTTGCTTTTATTTTTTCTTCTATTTTATCTTTTTGTTTATTCATTTTTGAAAGCATATCTAAATTTTCATCTGTTTGTTCGTGCATCATTCTTACGGTTCTTTCAAATGACTTCCAATCAAAATTTTTTTCATCCTTGCGTCTTAAACAAAATATTAATATCACAATTCCAGATAATGCTATTACTATAAAAAATGCAATTTCTATTTTAGCAATTATTTCCTGTTCCATACAAATAGCCTCCTAAAAAATACTAGAATACTTAAAACTACTAACTCTAATCTTTTCTTAAAAAGAACTTTCCTCATTTTTTTTACCATATCCATATATAAGAAATAATCTATCTCATAATAAAGGGTATATTTAAAAAACTCTCTTTTGTTCCATTTTTTTCTTTCATCAATAATAACAACAATTGCATATATTAAAATTAATATTATTGCAATAATTAATAGAATTATACTTTCTATTAAATCTTTATTCACACTAACCACCGACCTTAAATGACATAACAAATATAAATTATTTTTCTAGAATCTTAATATTTCTATCAAATTTAGTATTATCACTTTCACATTCGCTTAGATATACAGAAAAAATGTCACTTTTATTATCTAGATTTTCAATAACATAATTCCCTTCATTATCATAATAATATATCTCTTCTTTATCAAATTTTTGATATAAAACCTTTTTAAATGTAATCCCAAATCTTAAAAATGATAATAGATCATAATAACTAATTAATTCATCATTATCATCATCAAGTTTACCATCATTTGCAATCGCAGATTTAAGTTTATTAATTATACTAACCTCTTCACCAATATTTTCGTATTGCTTAAATAATTCTTTTTCAATTTTTTCAAGTTCTTCATTAACTTTTTTCTTTTGAAATTTAAATAAACAGTTATCAAATTCTTTAAATAATTGCTTTCTTCTTTCTTCTAAAAACTTTACCTGACTTTCCAACACTCTTAACCAAGCATTTGAATCTTCTATTTGATACCAAATAAACAAATCGATAACTCTTTTTGATAATTTCATATCTTCAGTTTCTTTATTATTATCTACTTCAACACTAATTTTTTTCTTTGCTTTCATTTATAAAACACTCCTCCTAATACATCTATATAATATTATAACATATTTTTTCTCGATATACCCCACAAAATCGCTATTTCCCACATTTTTGTTAGACAATTAGATTGTAAGGTGGTAATTATGAAATTTGAAAAAATGAAAGAAATAAGAGAAGAAAAAGAAATGAAACAAAGAGAAATAGCAGAAATTTTAGGTGTTGATCGTTCTACCTACGCTGGTTGGGAAACTGGAAAAGATACTATTCCATTAAGAAAACTTTTTGAATTAAGTAATTATTATAAATTAAGTATTGATTATATAACAGGAATAAAAAAAAGAAATAATTATAATTTCTCATCAAATAAAATAGACCCTATAGTTGTAGGACAAAATTTAAAAAATTTTAGAAAAAGTAGAAATCTCAAACAAAGAGAAATATTTGAAATGTTAAATATTACATCCTCTAGTTATTCAGTGTATGAAACAGGAAAGGTTTTAATTCAAACATCATTTATTTATGAAATAGCTAAAAAATATAATATATCAATAGATAGTATATTAAAAAGCAACTAATTTGTTGCTTTTTAAATATAATGTAATAATTATTTTATTAAAAATAGATAATATAAAACTTTTTTTATATTTATTTCTCTCAGTTATTATTATATATGTCTCTAGTATAAACCTTATCCAAAACGCTAATTAAATTTTGATCCAACCTATTAGCTATAATAATGTCAGATGTATTTTTAAACTTATTAAGATCATTAACTACTACACAATCATCAAATTGTTCTTTATCTAAAGTAGGCTCATATATTATAATATTAACATTACTTTGTTTTAAATTCTTTATAATATCTTGTATAGCACTAGATCTAAAATTATCAGACTCTGTTTTCATAATCAATCTATAAACACCTACTATTTTTGGATTTCTTTTTAGAATCATATCAGTAATATGTTTTTTTCTAGTTTTATTTGATTTAACTACTGCTTCTATTAAATTTTGAGGTACATTATCATAATTTACTAATAATTGTTTAGTATCCTTAGGTAAACAATAACCACCATATCCAAAAGAAGGATTATTATAATGGCTTCCTATTCTTGGATCTAGACAAATTCCATCAATAATATCCTTTGTATTTAATCCTTTTAATTCGGCATAAGTATCTAATTCGTTGAAATAAGACACTCTTAAAGCTAAATAGGTATTAGCAAATAATTTAACTGCTTCAGCTTCAGTACTGTTCATAAATAAAACGGGTGTATTTTCATCTAATGAGCAGTCTTTTAAAAGATTAGCAAATATTTCTGCTTTTTTACTTCTCTCACCAACAATTATCCTAGATGGATGTAAATTATCATATAAAGCCTTCCCTTCTCTTAAAAATTCTGGAGAAAACATAATATTATTTATTTTATATTTCTTTTTTATATTTTCAATAAATCCAACTGGTATAGTAGATTTTACAACCATAGTTGTATCTATATTCATTAAAATTACCTTTTGAATTATATCTTCAACACTTGAAGTATCAAAAAATCTATTTTTATCATCATAATTAGTTGGTGTACTAATAACAATAAAATCGGCATTTGAAAATGCTTCTTTATAATCTAGAGTTGCCTTTAAATTTAAATGTTTTTCTTTAAAATATTTTTCAATTTCTTCATCTTTAATAGGTGAAATTTTATTATTAATTTTTTCTACTTTCTCTGGTACAACATCTAATGCTACCACCTCATTTTTTTGACTTAATAATGTTGCTATTGATAATCCAACATATCCTGTTCCTGCAACTGCTATTTTCATTTTATAGTTTGCCTCCCTTTTTTAGAATATCTAAGCATTTATTACATTTATCTAAATAACTATTATCATATATTGAAATTGCAAAATAATCTAAATAAGACAAGTACCATTGCTCTTCATAAAAGTATTGTTCCGCTCTGTCTTTCAAATCATTCTTATTAATATTTTTTAAAAATTGGCAATAATAACTATTAGAACCAACAATGTCATCAACGCAACACATATTTAAATTAAAATAATAGTTAGCAACATGATAGAAGAAACATTGTAAATATAATTCATTTTCCTTGCAAAGATTAAATGTATAACTATCATTTAATCTGATTGCAATATCAAATAAATTTTCTAATTTTTCTAAGCTTAAATCTTTTATAATATTTAAATATAATTCTTTAGCTTTTTGCAAATTTCCTAAAAAATAATTATAATCAGCTTCTTCCAATTTTGTATTATAATTTACTTCTTTTATCATAATCGGTAATTTAGTATAATCATGATTATTTTGATATTCAAACAATATTCTAGAAGAAAAATCTTGATTCATATAATTAATTCTATTTTCTTTCGATATATAATCAAACATTCTTTTCTCATTTTTCTTTCCATCTTCCCATTGACTTTTCATTCTTATTGGATGATAAATATGTAAACAATGTGCAGAAGGAACAGGAATTATTTTTATATTTTGTTCCAAACATAAAGAGATAAATGATGTATCATCGCATCCCCATCCTACTAAAAATTCAGCAAAACCTCCAACTTTGTAAAAATTTTCTCTACTAACAGAAAATAGAAAACCATACACCATTCTATATAATTGCCAGCAGTCATAAATTGCTTTTATGTTATTACTCACCCAAATATTTTTTTTGCATGAATATAGTTGCAAAAAATTTGTTTCTAACATCATGTTAGACCCCCAACTACCAATGAAGTCATAAATAAATCTATTATCTTTCCAAAAACTCGGCTTAAATTCTTGAATATAATGCACTATATCTTCAACTTTTTCTGGAACATTATCAATATCTTCTCTAAAACCAAAAAATACTGCTTCATTCAAGAAATCTTGTTGTCTTTTAACAATTTCATCAATGGTGTATGGAAATAATAATATGTCTGCGTCGCAAAAAATTATTATATCACCTTTAGATTTTGAAACTCCCATATTAATACCCTGTGCTCTGCCCAAATGTATTTGTTTAATAAAATTTAATTCAAAATTAAATGTATTTGTTTTAATCATGTTAACAGTATCATCAACACTTCCATCATCTACCACAATTACTTCAAGTTTATCATTAAAATTATTACATATATAAGTGTTTTCTATTGTTTTTAATGTAAACAATAAAGTTTTAGAACAATTCCAGCTAGAAATAATTATACTTACTTTATATTTACATTCTTTCATAAAATGATTATTAATAGAACCATAAGGATCCTTATTAATAGACTCATTATGTTTTTTTTCATATTCTTTTTGAATATTTATATAATCATTTACAAAACCATTAATTTTTTTACAAGTATCAAATTTTATTATTTTTCCCATTGTACTGTGCCCTCAATTGGATCATCTGTCTCGTTTGAATATCCGCCTAAATAATACTTAACAGTTACTTCTTTGTTACACATAACTCTCACATTATTATTTATTAATAATTCCATCATTTTCTCATCTTCTGGTCTACATTCATTATAATCTTCTTCAGTATATTCGCTCTGAATCTTTTTGTTATTAAATAATTCTGCTTTTAATAGCCATACATTTGTATCAACAGTATAGCCAAATTTATCGTGCCAAATATTGCTTTTTCGTTCTACTACACCAGCACTTAACATTTGATTATAAACTTCAATTTTCTTTTCAAATGTTCTACCCCAAGGCCATTCTTCTTTTAAATATGGAGTACCATCTTTATACATTACTTCTCTATAAGAATGTACTGCATTACAATTATTTTTAATTGCAAAATTATACAATTTTTGAATATGTTCAGGATAAAATTCATTATCATCATCCAAAAAAGAAAACCATCCTGTTCCAATTTTGTGAATTGCATTGGTTCTTAATTTTGCTAAAACATTTGGGCCACTTTTATCATCCTTTTCTCTTTTATGATATTCCCAAATGATATTACAATCATTTTTATATTTTTCTTCTAACATCTTTAATGTTACAGGACAATCATCAATTATTATTAAATGTTTAATATTATTATAAGTTTGCTCTTTTACTGTTTTTATTGCACGTTCTAATAAATTTGGTCTGTTTTTTGTTATGGTAATAACGGTTATTAATGGTAACTTATTATTCATAATATATTTCCTCCTTATTTAGTTTATTTCTGTAATATTCCTCAATTTTTTCTATTGAACCAAAGATCATAAATATTTGTGATTTATATTTTGAAACAGCATTTATTTTTGCTTTAATATTTTCTTCAGTTAAATAAAATATTTCCTTTTTTTCTTTTCTATTTGATGTAAAATCTTCATAAGAAAAATCACTGTAAAATAATATATTATATCCATCACGCTTTAATTTTCTTCCAATTATGTTAGCGATGCAATGATCAACATGATTTCCTATTGACATTGGAAAATAATATTTATCATCTTTTGAAAATCTTTTCTTAAAATTTATATATATTTTTTCTAACAATAAACTATCATCAGGAGCAATTTTTTTAAAAATATCTCCGTCATTTGGATATAAATATATGTTATCTTTTTTTCTATAAATAGCATCTTCGTATTCTAGATTTATAGTTTTAATGCCCAAGCTTTTGCATGCTTCAAAATTTTCATTTTTTCTATCATTAAACGGATCAGAAAGTTTCCAATAATTATGAAGCAAAATGGCATAATCAGAAAATGGCCCAGTTACTTTAGAAAAAATCGTAATAAGGTAAACATCAGTTCCATTTACTAAGTCACTATGTATTCTCCCTCCACATGAACCAATTGCATCATCAAAGTGTGGGCTTATATAATATGCTTTCATTAATTTACTCCAAGAAATTTACTCATTTTTGAATAATCTACATCAAATAAATCTTTGTATGCTAAAAAGTTCCAAGCTACATCTTGATATGCCCATATTACAGCATCTTTCCCTTTACTAATGATAATATCTTCATATTCTTTACATTTTTCTTTATTTCCCATGAATGCATAAGATAAATATAAGTAATAATAATGTTCAAGCGATTCTGGTTCTTTTTCACGCCACTTTTCTCTCTCAATAATTGAGCTTTGTAATAAATCTTTATAATTTTGATTAGTTAATTTTAAATAAATTGAATATGAATAATCTACTGCAAAATGATGTTCCTTTTCAGATAAATATAAGTTTTCCCACATCTTAAAATATTTCATTGCTAAATCTTTTTTATTGATTATTAAATATAATTCAGAAAGTTTTCTTAAAGTCCAAGCATCAGTATCACAATCATTAATTGCCTTTAAAAATTCTTTTTCTGCCATTTCATATTCTTTGTTATAAGCGTGCTTAAATGCTTCTTGTGGCAACTTCCATGACTCTAAATACATTATTTTTCCTCTTTTTGGTGGTTGATTTAATCCTACACCAAAAATTAATAATTTATCATCAATATGTTTCCATTTATATTTGCTACAACATTCTTTTATATATTCGCAATCTTGTACAACATTTTTATCCATAGACGCATGAGGAAACTCAATTGATTTTGCAATTTCACTTCTTACCATAAATGCTGAGTTATCACATCTTCCTAATTCTGGATAGCCATCAATATTTTGTTCATATCTTAAATCTTCTGCACCACATAATACTAAACCAACATCCAAGTTTTCATCTAAAATTTTAACCATTTTTTCTAAGTAATCATCTTTATAAATATTATCATCATCTAAAAAACATAAATAATCTCCTAAATCTATATTTTTTATTGCCCATCTTAATAATGGATTTGGTGTACCATTGGGCATATTGGCTCCAGGTTCTTTTGCACCTAATGGTGTTGAAAACCCTAATGTACTTCTTTTTTCATTTTCATATTCGGTTGGTAAAACTCCATCCCCTAATACATAATGATGATAATCTTTAAAACTCTGTCTATCTACACTTTCACAGGCATTTTTTAAAGATTCTCTATTTAATGTAACTGTTACAATACTAACTTTTGCCATTATTTTTCCTCCTTTAATTTTTCAAAAAGTTCTATATAACTTTGAGATATATTATTTAAATTATATTTTTCACAAACATAATTTTTATCACCCTTAATATTACATTTATTTTTTCCTTTGCTTATAATTTTAACAGCATCTTCTATCGTATTTATGTTAAAATGTGCATTCCCAGTTGGAACAACTTCATTTAATGCTCCAACTCCATAACTTATAACAGGTGTCCCTACACTAATTGAATTAAGAAGTGTTAATCCAAAGGTTTCTGGTAATTTAGATAAAAACAAAGTATACTCACCAATATAGTAATAAATAGGTAAATCTTCATAATCTATCCATTTATGAAATATGACATAATCTTCTAATTTTTGACTGCTTACATATTTTTTTATTTGTAAAATAGATTCGTTTTCTCTATCAACATTAATTTGTTTTGCCAAAGGTGGTAAAGGTATTAATAATCTATAGCTAGAATCATTTTTTATTAATTCTTTTAAAATATCAATTGCCGTAATATGCCCTTTAGCCGGATCTGGTCTATGTGGAAATAAAATATATTTATACTTTGGATTATATTTAAAATATTTATCTAAAACTTTTGTATTTTTTTCAAAATTTAAAAAGATTGGGTCAACATAACAAGGAATTTCATATAATTCAGACTTATTCACATAATCTTCTACTTGCCTTTTTACAAAATCAGTTAAGACAACCATTTTATCCCAATTACTTTGAAAAATACTCATCAATTCTCTTTCGTAACATAATGTATTTAAAGATAATAGTTTAGGCTTTTTTGAATTTATAGGAAATGTTCTATCAATCATCCATATTAAATCTGCATTTTCTTCATACTTTTTTAATTTGCTAAAATTTTCATAAATTATTTTAGGTGTTAAGAAGTCTTGTTCCATATCTACTAACGAATGATCTACAGAAATATCTTTTGGATATTCATACATAGTGCCTGTAGGACATACAATTTGAAATTTTATATTTTTGTTTTTTGATTGCATATTCCTTATTAAATTTTTTAACCAAACTTGAACACCACCTGCTAAATGTTTTTCGTAAAATGGATAATATAAATATATTAAAATTTTCATAAAAATCACTCCCAATAACAATTATCTTCTATTTTTTCTGATTTCAATATTTTTTTTGAAGTAGGAAAAATCCAATTTGAATTCCAAATTTTATTTACCACTAAATTTGTACAATATCTTTTAATTTTTATACCAAACCAATTTGGCAAATAACTACATAATTCTATAGAAATTTTCCCCATGTCTTTAATATAACTAGATAATAAGTAGCCATAAGCTCCACAACAAACCAGCGCAATATCAAAATCCATTTTCTCTATGTCTTTCTTCATTTTATTTAAAGCAACAAAATAATCATCAAATCCTAGCGTATTATCTAATTGTGTTTCAACACTTTGATAGGTTTCAAAAACTACATTATCATAAATAGTATCACCATATACATTCTTAATGTTATTTAATTGTCTCTGTATATCAGTTGAATATGGACTAATCACTAGGACTTTTTTATTTTTAAATGCAGAAACAAGTCTATTATATGGTGTTGCAAAATCATCCCATTTCAATTTATATCTTTCTTCATTTTGAATATATAAAAGTGTTGATTTTAGTCCTTCTGCGAGTTCATCATTACCATATAAAAAATTACAATCACAATTTCTAATTGCTTCTATATGTTCTATTGCAAATTTATCTACAATATCATTGTTTCTTTTTTTTGCAAAAAAACCAGAAGTACTAAACAAATAATTTAGCCAAAAGTCATCATAGTTATCAATTAAATTTGTGTGTTTTTGTAAATATTCTTTTACAATAGCTAATTCGGTATTACCAACTCTTGCTATCATAAATGGTTTATTTTCTACTATCGTTTCAACTATCTCATCCATTGAATTTTTATTATAATCTAATAGATTAATTTCATTATAAATTTTATATAAAGGCTTTATAGATTCGAAAAGCCATTCCTCATGCGCTTTCCAAAAAGAACATTCATTTATTGCTAAACCTAAATTTCCCTCAACATACAATATAAAATATTTTTTATTATCATTTAATAATGGGGATTGTCCATCAGTAATTACTTGATATGGTAAATTATTTATTTTAAATAATTTTTCTAAGTAATACGTCAACTCATTGTAACCATATATAATTGCTTCATCATATTTAAATTTAAATATGTTTGTTTTTTTTGATACAACAATCAATTCTTTAATTTTATTTAAAGCATCGTTTAAATAATCATCATCAAATATAAAGCCATATATTTTATTATCTTTTAAAATTGGTAAATAATCTATTTTTAAATTTTTTAAAATGTTTTTCCCATTCGTATATATATCTTCAAAATTAATAAACTTATTATATACTTTTTTATTCTTATAAATATAATATTTTGGTTTTTCATCTTTATCAATTACTATAATAAATTTATTGTTATCGTCAACTTCTAAAAAAGTATAATCTATTTTATCATCTTTACTAATATTATATTTACCTTTACACACTCTTATCGCCATAACTACTCCTCACTTACCCAATCTTCTAATTTACAATTCTTCACTCTTTGCTCCCATTCAAAAAAATTCAAATCATCTCTATAATGAGCACAATAATTACATAATTCAAAAGGCTTTTTCAATTGCTTTTTTATATCTTTTGCTGTAATATTTTTTTTATAAATATTTATTTTATTTGTTGCATAATTATATTTATTATTGTAATTATCATTTATATATTGAATTGTAAATACTAATGGACAACTAGCTAAATACCCATTTCTTAAATTTATACAATTACAATCTCGTAATTCTTTATATGGATACAAACTTTTTTCATTTAAAAGAATAGGTTTGAATTTGCCAATATTCTCAATAAAAACTTTTATATTTTCTTCATTAAGTTTTTTTATAATGGAATCCATCTTATTAATCAAAGGTGGATATACTGATATATCTATCATTACCTCGTTTTCTCTAATACATTTAAGTAAATCTTTTGAAATATTTTTTAACAAAATACCATTTGTAACTATTCTTAAATCTGTATACGGATAATTTTGTTTAATCATGACAATATATTTTGCTAAATCGGGATTTAGCAATGGTTCCCCACCCATAATTCTAATTTTATCAATATGCGAAAATATTTGTCTTAAACGTATAATATCACTTTTCACTTGTTCAAAATCTTCAAATTCTTTAGGTGCTAAATTTGCAAAATGGCTACATCCTTTACAATTCATATTACAAAAATCATTAATACATATTTCTAAATAATTTAAATAGTTAATATCATCATATTCAATTAAACTATCTTCTTTTATTTTTTTGTTTGTATAAAAATATTCTAATGGTATATATTTTATATTTTCTTTTTTTACACCAAGAGATAATAATTCATTATATAAAATGTCAATATCAAATTCATCACAAATCATAGCTGGAATAACAATCACTTTATCATTATAATTATTTATATAATCATAAATACTAATATAATCGTTTGAAATTATTTCACTTACTTGCATTGCAATATTTTTTCTGAAGTTCAATCCCATATCATTTATTTTTTTTATCAAATTTTGGGGTGATAACAAAAACAATTCATTATTCATAAATACACCTATGTCCATTCATCTATCTTTTTAGTAGTCGGCTCCCAATTAAGTGAATAATCTTTTATATCTGGATTGCAATATCTACAAAATGGAACTGGATGAGCAAGAAAATCAAAAATTTCTTCTTTATTTTTTGCTTTATATATATCAATTGAATCATCATCACAAACTTCTAAGTTTTTATTAAAATATTTGTTAAAATGTTCTATATTTGGAATTAAGGTACAAGTATACAATCTACCATTTTTCAACATAATACAATCATTTGCCACAAAGCATTTATAAAAACTCTTTTTAGCGTCTCTTTTACCATCTTCTTGAAGTTTTATATTATACCAAATTTGTTGTTGATCAGTATTGTCATAAAATTCGAAATTCACATTATAATTATTAGCTTTTTCATGCATTAAATCATAATCTAATTTTAATGGATATTTGGTTACAGAAAGTATAACTTCGTTTTCGTGTAATGTTTTCCAAAAATCTTCTGGCATTTTATTAACTAAAATACCATTTGATATTACTCTAATTTCAGTTAGTTTTTTATCTGGGAAGCACTTTCTTGTTTCTATAATAAATTTATTAATTTCAGGATTTAATAATGGTTCTCCCCCTAAAATATGAATAGACTTTGCCTTTTTTTCAAATAATTCAGACATTCTATTTATATCTTTTTTAAACTGTGTAAATTCAGTTAATTTAGTCTCTGCTATAGGTGAAAAATGATCACATCCTTTACAATTCAAATTACAATGATCAGCCAAATGATATTCAAATGAGATAAAAGGCCCTCTCATTTTATTCATTGTCAAAGTTGCAATATCTTCTACTTCTTTAGACCAATATTGACATTCTTCCTTCAATTTATCTATTTCTTTTTGCATTTCAGTTAAACGCTTTTCAAAATTTTTTTCATTATTTTTCATTGTTCCACTCCTTACCAAATATTTTTTTATACAATTCTATATTTTCATCAAATTTTAAAGATAAAATAAATTCTTCAAAAGATTTAATATCGCATTTCTCTTTACATGTTGTTTTTAAAATTTCATTTAAATATATACAACTATATTGAAGATGTTCAATTAATAAATCTCTATCTTTTACAGAAATTTTATTTTCTAATAAGCTCTTAAATTTTTGCATGCAATATAATTGTCCATTAAAATTAGACTCATCATTAATATGTGTTAAAGTTTTTTGTGTTTCATTTTCATGTCTCATCCAATTATATATATTATCTGATATAACATTAATTTTAGGATTATGCAAATATAATTCTGCTAAAAACAATCTATCCTCCCCTTGAAATATTGATTCAAATTTTATTTTATATTTATTTAAAAATTCTTTTCTATATAAACGATTCCAAACCGTGACTGACTCAAAAAAACTATTAAATTTAGAGTCAGTTGGTGTTTTAAATAATTCAATATCACCATTATCATATATGATGTTATAGTTGCCAATCACTATATCATATTTTTTAATATTATTCTTTAAGATTTTTAGAGTATTAGGATTTATAGTATCATCACTGTCAAGAAAAAATATAAAATCCCCACTCGCGTTTTCTATTCCAACATTTCTTGCACTTCCAGGTCCTGCATGGTTAGAATATAATAATTTAATATTCGTGTATTTTTTTACTATTTTAATTGAATCATCTGTACTCCCATCATCTACCACTATAATTTCGAAATTTTTATATAAATTATTTAAAATGCTTTCTATACATTTTTCAATATATTTTTCAGAGTTATACATTGGTATTATTATACTAATCATTTCTATCCTCAATATTATTTAACAATGTATTGAAGTCAACAATATTAGCTTTTCCCTCAATAAAGTTTAAAAAACGTTCTAGGAATTGATATGCAATTTTTCCCATTCTTTCATGGTGCAACAATATACCAATGTTAATATAATCATCATTGCAACTTGATATTTCTTTAATTAGTTGATTTAATACAAAATCTTCTCCGCCAAAAGTCCATGCGTTTTCCCAATTTATCAAATCAACTTGACAATTAATTTCATTCATACCAAACTTATTTTTATTATTACTCCAATAATTGGATAAAGCAAGGTATTTTAATTCTTTTATAGTTTTGTGAGTATTATCATCTATTTCAAACCATGGTGGAATAAATACTTTAATATACTTTTCTCCAAATAATTTTTCTAATATTTTATTACCTAATTCAATTTCATTTTTTACAATTAATGTATCCCTATCAATTGTAAATTCTGCTGATTCAACATCAGAATAATCTTTATGACTATATCCATGTTGCCCAATAAGATAATTATTGAATTTGGATAATGTTTCTTTCGTAAAAACATCTACTTTACTAGGAATAGCAGCAAGTAATAAATTTATGCTTTTTTTATTAAAGAAACATAGCATTTCTTTTAATTCCTCATTTGCAAATCCTACATCATCATCTCTAAACCAAAAGTTTACTCTTTTTAGTTTTAAAATATTATTTAATTCATCCCATTTATCAGACTTTAAATAATATGGTTCAATATTTATTAATAAATCATTTTCATTTATTTTTATGTCTAACTTTTTAATATTCTTGTTTTTAACTTGAGAAATATAATTTTCTTCTAATTCCTTTATATCGTGAAAAGATAATTTTGAAATATCGTAAGAGTTAATTCTATTCATAATTTACACCACCTAAGTTAATTTAGTTATTTCAGGTCTATAGTATCCAAATTTATAATTATTACTTTTTTCTTGAACCATCTCTTCAATTTTCTTTGTAAAAGGATCAATATTAATATTGTATTTTTTTAAAATATACATTATATTATCAATGCTACTATAAAAATCAACTTTATTTATTTCTTTAAAAGTAATTATTATATTGTTAGAAAATTTTTGAGTATTATTTAATATACAAATTAATTCTTTTTCAAATTTTTTGATTGTAGTAAATATTATTTCATTATATTCTACTAATAAAGCACCAGAATAACTAATTTTATATCTTGAATCATAGAAACTTAATCTATTTAAACTAATATTAGAATCATTATTTATAATAAATATATCAGAGTTTTGTATATTTTTCGGAGAATATTCGCTCATATTAAGAACTAAAGCACAATTAAGAAAAACTGTATTATTTATTTTTTTTAAAATATCAATTTCCTTATTAACCTTTTTTAAATCTATTTCGTAATCATTAGCTAAATTATTAATAGACAAGTGAATATGATTACCATCTGGCAATTCTTTTGTTGTTTTCAATATTTCATATGAAACGTTACAAGTATTATTAATAGGCTTTTTTGATAATCTTATATTTTTTAGAATCAATTTTTCTATTTTTTCTTGAAGTTTTTCCAAATTATTTACATTTAAAAAATCAATACCATATTCCAATTTTAATTCTTTACACCAAACATCTTGATCTTCCATATAGGAAATTCCTGGCAATAGTAAGATATTTTCATTTCCAGAAAGAGCTTCCATTGTTGAATTATATCCAGGTCTTAATATACATAAATCAACTTCATTAAACAAAGCATCAAGATTTGTTTCAAAATCAACAATTTTAATATTACTACTTATTATATTTTTAAATTTTTCTTGTAAATAATCACTATATGGGCCTAACACCAAAATTGTTTGTACGTTTACATTTTTTTTAACTAAATTATTGGTAATTTTTATAACTTCTTCAAAAATGCTTTCACACACATTAGAACCAATATGCCATCCACCGGCGCCGCAATTTACAACAATATTTTTTTCAAAATTATTTAAATTATATTTTTCTCTTACACTTTGCTTTATACTTTTTGTTGGTTCATTATAAACTCCGCTTAAATATATCATCCTAGTTGAGTTTTCAGAAAAAATTTTCACCTCTTTGGAAGTAATTTCATTAATAAAACATTCTTTATCTTTTAATACAATGATTTTCTTATATTGATTTAAAATTCCATTAAAATAGTAATTTTCAAACTCTGAGTTATTCAATCTATTTAATAATAAGATTTTAGAAACATTCATTAATGATGGCAGATTTAGATAAAAATCTTCAGGATATGTATCTTCTATTACTAAATCCGGTTGTATTTCGTTTATAAGATCATCTAAAATATTATTAATTATTAGAATTTCATTGTTTGATTTTAATGTATATAACATTGGAAAATTATATACTTTATAATCATAATCATCAAATATTCTAGTTGATTTTGCCTGTGTTATAAAGGATATTTCACATTCTTCTTTTAAGTATTTTGAAATATTTAAAGCTAATTTAAAATGACCAAAACCTATTCCATTTTGTAACATAAATACTATTTTTTTCTTCATATATCCTCCATTAACTTTTAAATGCAATATCAACTATTCTATCAATATTAACTTCTTTATTTGTACAGTTCTTATTACTTAGTTGTACTAAATATTCTATATTACCATCTCCACCCTTTATAGGTGAAAAAGTAAAATTTTTAACATAAAAATTCAAAGAATTAAAATAATAAAACAAATCTTTTATCAATTGTTTATGAATACTTTTATTCAAAATTATTCCTTTATATTTATCTGCTAGTTCTTTACCACATTCAAATTGGGGCTTTATCAAGCAAATAAGATCCACTCTTATATTTTCGTTATATATTTTTTTAATTATTTGCTTTAACGATATAAATGATACATCACAAGTTATTACATCTATATCAACAAAATAATTATGTGGTAAGTTTTTAAAATTTGTTTTTTCATGCAATTCAATTTTAGGATTATTTCTTAACATTTCATGCATTAAATTTGTTCCAACATCTACTGCAATAATTTTTTTTGCACCATTTTGTAAAGCGCAATCACAAAAACCGCCAGTACTTGAACCGATATCCATAATAATCTTATTTTTCAAATTTATATCAAACTCATTAATAGCTTTCTCTAATTTTAATCCGCCTCTTGATACATATTTCAATTTATCATTTTTTATAATTTCTAATTTATCACTTTCACTTACTAAATAATTACATTTATATATTATCTTATCATTACATTTAACATATCCCGACTCAATTAATTCTTGTGCTCTTGTTCTTGAAGTAATTAATTGTCTTTCGACTAATTCTTTATCAATTCTATTTTTCATATCTAAAAAGTCTTTGAAACACTTTCTATTGTTTCATTCAATTCCTTTTTTAATTCAAAATTTTTTGTCCAGATTTGTATAACAACATCAGTACCTTTTCTATTTAATTCTCTCGAAAAAATCAAATTACTATTAAGATCTCTAGAAAAGCAATCACTAATTTCTTTGCTTTGATTTTTCCCACACATTAATACAATTATTCCTTTGTCAGTAAGATTATTATATAAATTAGTAAATGAATTTATTACTTGCTCTGTTGCATTATCACTAAATGGAACTTCTGTGACTATAGCATCGTATTTTTCACTTAAATGAACATTTGCTGAACTACCAACAATATGTTTCGAACCATAAAATTCTAATCCTGGTTTTAATGTTTCATCAATATCTATACTTGTAATATCAATATCTGGATTTATATATTTATACATATATACAATCCCGCCTCCACCAGCAAAGGGTTCAATAATTTTTTTTTCATTATGTGGCATTGACAAATTAACTAAACATCTAGCATCTTCAACTGGTAAAGCTCTACGCCCAAACTCAGTTCCATTTCCACGATATCCCGTTAATTGTTTTTCAACGCCATCAAATGAAACAATTTTGAATTCTCTATTATGTGGTGATTGTGTATCATATATTTTTTCATCTTGTATATATAATTTTTTTAGTGAATATTTTTTTCCTTTCCAAATCAAAGGGTTAATCGTTTCTATTTTTGTGTCATTTGATTGTTCAATAGAATCAAAATCTAAAAAATAAAATTCATTAAAATAACCAATATTTTTTAATCTATTTTGTACTTCATCCCAATTCTCTTTTTTGACGAAAAATGAAACAATCCCCTTAACATCACTAAGTGGTCCATTTTTTATAAAAATTATATCTAAATCATAATTAGATAAAAGCATTTCCATAATACCTAATTGCTTTGATTTAATTCTTGAATTTCTTAATTTACAAGTTATAACATTATACTTACTTAAAAATCCATCTATGTTTGTTCCATCAACTAAAACAGCTCTATTCATATCTTACCTCCTAAAACTTTAAAACTTTACCTACAGTAAACATATCTCCTACATCTTCTTCTAAAGATTGCTTCAAAAATTCTTTATCTAACATTTCTTCAATGTTTTTTTCAGCTTCTTTTTTATATTTTTCTTTAGAAACTTGCATAATCTTAAATTTCTTACCAACTGTCCCCAAGCAATAATCACAAGCTTGAAGAGGAGATGTTGAATTAATGTATTTTTCTAACTCTTCTTCTAAGTTTTGATTACCTAAAATTTTAATACCATTTTTATCAAAACTACAATTTTCTATATTTTTACAAATTGCTAATGATTGAGGGCATTTATAAAAATATTCACCATACACATTAAAGCATTGCCATTTTTGGGATATAATACATGTTTTATATATATCATCAACCAATTGTTTATTAGCATTTTTATGATATGAAAATGGTTCTCTAAAATAATCATATAAATATATGTATGTAGTGACTTTATCTTTATTTTTCTTTGCCCATTCAATTAAATTTTTTGAAATTTTTTCATTGTAATTATAATTAGATATTTCTACGATATCAATATTATTTAAAATATTTTCAGATAATTTCGATATTAAAATGCCATTAGTTGGAATAGATATTTCATCAGATATACCTATTTCTTTTATTTTACTTACAATATTTTCTAAATTACTATTTAAGGTTGGCTCCCCTCCAAGCAATCTAATAACCTTGCAATGCAAAACAGAACTTAATTTTTTTAAAACCAAATACATATTTTCTTCATTTAAAAATTCTTTTTTCTCTAATGGTGAAATATGTGAACATCCACGGCAAGATAGATTGCAATGATTAGAAACATGAATTTCTAAACTTTCAACAGTTATCATACTTATTTCCTACCTGCAAAATATTTTATAGTTTTTTCTAATCCAACATTAAAATCTATTTTCGGTTCCCAATTTAAAATTTCTTTTGCCTTATTGATATTTGGTTTTCTTTTTTGAGGGTCATCTTTCATTGCATCCATAAAAACAATTGATGATTTTGTATTTACTGTCTTTTTTATTATATTTGCTACATCTAAAACAGAAATCTCCACAGGATTACCTACATTAATTGGAAATGGTATTTTTTTATCAAATGACATTAGTTTTAAAATAAAATCTAATGTATCGTCGATATAGCAAAAACTTCTTGTTTGTTTTCCTTCGCCATAAATTGTAATATTTTCATTAAATAATGCTTGATTAACAAAATTAGATATAATTCTCCCATCTTCTTTTCTCATTTTAGGTCCGTATGTATTAAATATTCTTGCTACCCTTACATCTACATCATATTTTCTAATATAGTCATAAATTAAAGCTTCAGCTGCCCTTTTCCCTTCATCATAACATGCTCGTACACCAATTGAATTAACATTTCCCCAATAATCTTCTGTTTGTGGATTTTCAAGCGCATCACCGTAAACTTCAGAAGTAGAAGAATGAAATAATTTTACTTTTGTTCCTTCTATTGCTTTTAATAAATTTCTAACACCCAAAACACTCGATTCCCATGTTTCAATTGGAAATTCTAAATAATATTGTGGACTTGCAGGACATGCAAAATTATAAATTATATCAAATGAGTTTTCTTTTATAAAACTAATAATTTTATTATTGGTAATATCCATATTATAAAATTTAAAATTTTCATTATTTTCAAACTCTTTTAAATTTTCATAAGTTCCAGTAGATAAATTATCAACAACATAAATTTGATTATCAGCTAAAAGTTTCTCAACTAAATTACTTCCAATAAATCCTGCTCCACCTGTAATCAAAATTTTCATATCATATATCAATCCTTTCCTCCAAGCTTGAAGTTTAACATACAATAAAAAATAATTGGCATCACAAACTACAACACAACGTTTTATAAGATACCAATTATTGAGATTAATTTTTAAATAGAAAATATATATTGCCTAATTAGCCATTCATCAGTAGCAGCCATCTTTATAAAACAACTAACATTTTTTACAATATGTTTCCCCAAGTCATTCATTTAATATTTTACCATTATTTTACATTATAGTCAATGATTTTGTTCTTAAAAATGTGGAGTATTTGGAATTTTTTTATATTAAATTATATGATTAAACATTTAAAGTTTTATTTTTTAGATTATATAAACACTTCTGTTTCGGATTCAAAGTAAAATTTATAATAATATATTTAAAATCAATCACAATTTCAACTCTATTTTTTAATTATTATCTATGCTTTTTTTATAATAATTAACTATTACTTTTTCTCCGTTTGGATAATATTCATAATCAGTTTTAATATAACTTTTAAATCCCCATTTGAAATATATTTGCATATTTCTTATTTCATTAGGTTCTACTCCTAAAGTTAATGTTTTATATCCTTTTTCTTTTAGATCTTTTTCCATAAATTTATATAGTTTTGAAAAATATCCCTTATTTTGATATTCTTTATTTGTTCTAAAAGCTGATAAATAAACTTTACCACTTCCTACTAAATCTTCTTTGTTTTGCATATCTAAATCTTTTTCAGATATAATTGCAGTTGCCTCAGCAATTATTTTATCATTAAGAAGACCCATATAAACAATTCTATTATCAACATTACGTAATGATTCTTTTTTAAATTCTTTCCACACATCAGAATCATTGTGTTTTTTTATTTCTTCATTCCATTTTTGAATTATTAAATCTTTTGTGGCAATAACACATTTAAAATTATTATCATTATTTAATTTTTTTATATCAATTAATCCTCTTGTATGAAACCCAAGTTTTTCATAAAATTTTATAGCATTTTCGTTATAAGCAAAAACATCAATAAATATATATTCACAACCTATGCTTTTTAAATATTCTTCCATTTTTTGCATAAGACATTTACCTATGCCTTTACTTCTAATATTTTTAGATACTATTAATTCTGATATTTCACCACTTCTAGGACACTTATAATCTAAATAGTCATATTCATCATAATTTCTAATATAACCCATTATTAAGCCAATTACTTTATTATTTTCAAGTGCTAAATAACATTTACCTTCATTAATGCTAATTTCTTTTAAATCTAAAATAGCCATTTTATCTCTATATTCTGGATGTAATTGATCTAAATTATCTTTATCAATAGTTAATATATATTCTTCTAATTCTACAAGTAAGTCTTTTACATCTTCTAAATACTTTTCATCATATTCTATTATTTGCATAGTATCTCCTCTATTGGTTATTAAAAATAAACATTTCTTCTGTTTCATTATTTTTTATATTATAATTACCATTTGTATATTCTTCTATTGTTTTCTCCCAAAATGAATATGCTTCATTACTATTTTTTATAGGTTCAATTTCCCAATATCCTTTATACTTTTCAAAGATTTCTATTGCAACTTTTTTTCCTATATGTTTTCTCCTATACTGTGGTATTATTAAAAACTCTGCAATTGATTTTCCAGTATTATTAAATTTCAAATTTTCATTTATCATAACAAATCCTAAATATGTTTTATCATTTTTTATAAAATATGCTTCTCTATCATTATCAGTAAAATAATTGTCAAACCATTTATACTCAAAATTAGCATGTTCAGTTAATTCGTTTTTGATATATTTACTACCATCATATAAAGCAAATTGTAATAAGTTATGCAATACTTCCTTTTTATCTAATGTTACTTTTTCTAATATATAATTCATTAAACTCACCTATTTTTTAATTCATCTAATCTTGTGTAGTCATCTTTTGTTATTTCATAACAATAACACTCAGTTTCTTTAGTCTGAATGGTATATTTAACCATCTTTGTTTTATTTAACTTGCAAAAACCAAATTTTTCCATAATCTTCCATGAAGCAGAATTTTCTATTGCAGCACACGTTTCTATTTTATTAATTCCAACTTCATAGAACATATAATCAAGCACTAATTTAGCTGCTTCTGTTCCAAAGCCCATTCCATGATAACGTGAATCTAAAAACCAACCAACATCTCTTATAGTATCGTCATTTTTATTACCGTTTTCATCATAAGAATTTTGACAACTCACTTGACCAATACATTCATTCTTTGTTTTTAAAATTATTGACCACTGAAATACATCTTTATTTAATGATCTTTCTAATTTCTTATATTGCCATTTTTTCTCAAGTTCCCAATCATAATTAAATTTTCCAACAAGATAATATTTAGCGACATCAATATCACATAGAATATTCCAAATAACTTTTAAATCTTCTTCTTTAGTAGGCCTTAAAATTAAGTTTTCAGATTCTAATACTTTTGATCCGATATATTTCATAAGTAAAGTACCCTCTTTCTATACAATATTATAACATGGATTTTAGCAAACTAACTTAAATTACTAGAATTTTAAAGAAAAAAAATAATTTTATAAATTAAAAAAGAGCACTAGTAAAGATTCAATTTCCCTACTAGTGCCTTATTTATGCAAATATAGATTTTAAAACATTATAAATAACATCTACTACTATCGAATTACCAGCTTGATGATATAAATATGTTTCTGCACATACTTTATATGCTTTTTCATAATCTTCATCACTAAATCCCATTAATCTCCAAGCTTCTTTTGATGTTAACTTTCTTACTCTCATTTTAATCCCTCTCTACTACAATTTTACAATTATCAGCAGTATTATTAGCAGTTAACGTTGGTGCATAACCATTTTGAGAAAAAACTCTTGATGATTGAGCAAACTTACATTCTTTATCAACTCCGCAAACACCACCATTTTTATATTTATTTATATTTATCTCGTATGTTCTATTTGAATTATTTTTGTTATGAAACAAAATATTATTATCATCAATAATTTCGTAATTATTATCTGTTAAATAATACTTTTCATTAACATTCTTTTCCAAATAGTCTAATAATGTTTTATTGCATCCTTTACCATCAATAAATTTAAAGTCTATGTCATTATCTAAGATAGCAATTAAAAAATATCTTCTTCTAGTTTGCGGTACATCATAATCAACAGCATTTAAAACTTTATCATGCAATGAATATCCTAATTCAATTAAATCCTGTTTAAACAATTTCAATGTTTCACTAAATGCTTTACTAGTTATATTAGCAACATTTTCAAAGATAACATACTTAGGTTTTACCTTTACCTCTCTTAACAGTCTTATCATTTCCCATCCTAAACTTGATCTGGTTGAACTTTTAAAGTCAAAACCTCTCATTCTACCAGCACAGCTAATATCTTGGCAAGGAAAACCACCTATCCATATATCACAATATGGTAAATCGGTTCCTTTAATATCTGTAATACTTCCTAAATTTAATGTTTCATCAACATTATGAATAGCACAAAAAGATTTTATTGCATTTTTATCTATTTCAGAAAAAAATTCTAATTTATAATCTTTAATAACTCCTTCTTCTTTTAATCTTTGAAACGCTTTTTCTGGTGCTCCAATACCACTAAAAAAAGTACCAACTTTTATGGTACTTTCACAATATTTATTATTTGGCATAATATCAACCCCCCTTCATTGTTACAAAACCAAATCATCTTCCCACAATTCTTCTGAATTTATGTTTAATTTATTAATATTGTTATAAATCGCATTTTTCATATATCCATATTTGTTTTCTATTTTATATCCTTCTTCATCATAAAATTTGTTTTTTACAACTCTTGGTACTATATAATGAATAATTTTTATTAAATCAACGAAATCATTTTCTTCTAATAGTTCTTCAAATAAATCATTATAATAAAAAATCTGTGAATCATTCTCATCTATATATCCTTTTTTTATTAACTCTAATGTTAAATAATTTATATTTTTATCAAAATTGGTTTTATCGTCTTTATCAATTTGTATATTAGTACTTTTTTGTGTAATATTTTCCATATCTAGTTCATCCATATACCGATTTTCTATATCTGGAATCAAGTCTATTTGTTTAGGCACTTCATATATTAAGTATTCATATTCAAAATAGCCTTTTTTCCCTCTTATTTTATTTATTGACAAATATCCATACAATTGTAATTCTTTTAAAGTAGATCTAATAGCTGTTTTATTTTCTTTACATATAGAACACAACCCTGTTAGTGAGTAATCCCAATCTTCTGGTAATGATAACATATAAGATAATAATCCTTTTGCCTTTAAACTCAAACTTTTATCTTGTAAATGATGATTACTCATAATTGTAAAATTTTTATTTTTTTCTATTTTAAATACAGCCATAATTATTCCCCCTTTACTGCAACAAAAAAAGATATAGTTTCCTATACCTTTATAGTTATATTAAAATGTTCTTTTTTATAGTTCTTTTCTTTTCGTACTTTTATCATACCCACTCTATGCTTATGAAAAGTTGGATTACCAATATGTGGATCCTCAACAATACAATTACGATCTTCAACTAATGATAAAATCTCCCATCCTTCTCTAAAATAAGTTTCCATTTCACATTGCTTTAAATATTGATTAGGATTAAGGTTATCTGTATTTTTATCATCTAACCACATCAAATATTCTAAATACATAATTCCATCATCTTTTACCAAGCTTTTTAATTTTTCTATTTTTCTTTTCATAGGTATATGAGAATACTCTTTTCTACTTAATCCTCTTTTAGAATAGACAACATCATATTGTCTATTACAGCATTCAAATATACTTTTATTATATAATCTAACTCCATCATGTAATCCCTCTATATTAATTCTATCTTCTGCACCATACATTGTTCTTCTTTGCAATACAACTTGTCCATCTTCATTAATTATTGGCATTTGAATATGTCCACCATATAAATATATTTCATTCATATCAAAAGCATCTACTAAATATCCTTTTTTTAGAAATGGAAGAGTATGTAATCCATCTAAACAACCAAAATCGCATACTTCTAAATTTTCTCCATCTTTTTCATTTAAAAATTTTAATAATGAGTAAAATGTCGTATTTACCCTTCCAAACGAACTAACTCTCGTTGTTACTGCTCCCATTAAAATTACCTCCATTTTTTTATATTGAGCACGGTAATTTTATAAAAAATATCAATAGAAACCTCGGTATTAGTATATTTTACAATGGTTATCACCAACAACCAAGAGATGATTTATTACCCAACATCCTAATACAGTATTAGGTGCAAACTCAGTATTTATTGTATAAGTATTACGATAATACTTTTTGCCTTTACCTACTACTGCTTTGGTTACTATTTCCTTATATGCTGACAAAGATATCACCCCTCACAATAATTTATGAAAGTATTAATAAAAAAGTACCATTTTTTTGTTTGGTACTTATATTTTACTAAATACATTGCTTAATTTATCGTTTATTATTAGTTTGGCTTTATCTTCATGGCCAATTGAACTACGATTTATTAAAACTAAATTTCCATGAAAATAGTCTACTAAATATGCCGCTGGATAAACTCTAAGAGACGTTCCTAAAACTATCATTAGATCTGATTTAGCTACCGCTCTAATAGCCTCTTCCCATACATCTTCTGGAAGTGGTTCGTTATATAATACGACATCTGGCTTGATAGTTCCTCCACAAGTACATCTTGGTATGCCACTACTATTAAAAACATAATTAGCATCATAATATTTATGACATTTAGTGCAATAGTTATTCATAATTGTTCCATGTAATTCTAATACTTTACTACTACCGGCTTTACTATGAAGACCATCTATATTTTGGGTTATTATTGTTACATCTTTACCTTTATCTTCTAATTCTTTTAGTTTTTTGTGTGTAATATTGGGTATGGCATTTAATGAATTTAATTTGTCTTTATAAAATTTATAGAATTCTTCTGGATCATTTATAAAAAAATCATGAGATAGTATTAATTCTGGTGGGTAGTCATATTTTTGATTATATAATCCATCTTTACTTCTAAAATCTGGTATACCACTTTCTGTTGATACTCCTGCTCCAGTAAAAACTACTATTTTATTACTTTTATCGATGAGTTCTTTTAACTCTTTTATTTTTTCTTCCATATTATTACCTCTAATAATATTATAACACATCAAAAAAATGATGACTATAGTAAATCATCATTCTTAATGATAAATATATTTCGATCTTTGTAAAAGGCAAAGAATACATCTTCTAATTTTATATCTTTTTTATCTAAAAAATTATATACCCACTTTTTATCTTTCTTTAGATGTTTTATGGTATCTTCCTGTATATCTCCATCTAATATTAATGGTAATGGTAAAGGGCTTTTACCTGTTTCATATGGAAATACAGATAAGGTACCACTACTCTCTAAAATAGCATATTCTACTTCTTCAATACTTCTATAGCCTTTGTCTCTTAATTGAACTAATAAATCATCTAAGTTATATCTTTGCTTTAACATTTCATTATAATTTATTTTACCACCCTTTATTATTACTGATGGATTACCTTCTAAAAATATTCTAAATTTAGGTTTTTTTAAACTTAAATATGATAAGATACATTGAAGTAATACTAGTACTATTATAGGTATTAAAGAATATAACATACTTTTTTCATAGTCTTCTATACTTATTACTGTTAGTTCCGCTATTAAAAGAGATACTACTAAATCAGTTATGCTTAGTTGTCCTACTTCTCTTTTACCCATTATTCTGTATATTAAAAATATAAATAAGTAAAAGAATATTGTTCTAATTATTACTATTATCATTTTTATCACCATTATAATTATGAGAGATAGTATATTTTTTTATACATATTCATATTATTTATTGGTGATATTATGTTTAAATATTTAAAAAGTTCTATATATACTTTATGTATATTAATAGGTAGTACTATTATTATTACTATTCTTAATTATTTTAATATTCTTATGGGGAATGTTCTTAAAATAACTGAGTTATTGATACCTATTATTTCTATTTTTATAGGTAGTTATATTTTAGGTAAGAGTTCTAATAATAAAGGCTATATTGAAGGATTAAAATATGGTATGGCATGGATAATATTATTTTTAATTATTAATCTTATTTCTAAAAATTTTACTTATCTTTCTTTAATTTATTATTTAATTCTTATTATAACAGCAATAGTATCCTCAATTATTGGTATTAATAGAAGAAAAAATTAGCAGGACTAGGGTCCTGCTAATTTATATATATAAGTGGAACAATAAACATATGGCAATGCTTTGTAATATTCCTTTAAATACATATGATAAAGTTGTAACTTTAAAAATGTTAAGGTTACTTATACATAGTTTAGTTAAAGATGATATTCACTAAATATATTGAGAGTTAAAACAAGCAAAAATAATTAAATTGGAGACAACTGGCTCCAATTTACCTCTTAAGACCTTAGGCTTAAGAGGATAACTATTCTTTAAGTAGATTACTTAATGGAACTATATTATATCCTTTACTATTTATATATTTTATTATTATATTTAAGTTATTGGTATTATTTATAAGTATTATACTACCATTTGATATATTATTTTTTATTTCAGTATAATCTCCTATTATATTAGGAACAATTGTATACATATTATTTTTATTACATACTTCTAATACTGTATTATCTTTATTTTTTGATAAGCAATATTTAGATTCATTATTAGATATTCTATTTATGATACTATTATCATTTGTTAATAATTCGTTAGTATATATACCATTATTGCCATAAGTATATATTTCTTTATTTTTTAACTTAGTTATATTTTTTATATTTATATCTTTATGATTTATAAATAATGTTATATTATTATCTTTAATATTATCTATATCTTTTATATTTAGTATTAGTATTAATGACACTTTATTTTCTTTATTATTTCCTTTTATTATATATTTATCTTTATTATTTGACAAGAGACTACTTGGATAGAGATCTTTATATACTAATAATTCTTCTCTAAAAATACCAGATGATTTCATTTCTTCATAGCTTTTTAATACATCTATTTGTCTACCATTTATACCTGGTATTATTGTATCTTGATCTAGCATAGCATTTACTGGTTCTACTTCATATTCTTCTTTTAAGCTTTCTATTTTTATCATCAGGGGATCTTTTTGATTTATTATATTCATTACTTTATCAGTATAAAAAAAACTAAAACATACTAATACTAGTAAGGAAATTGTTTTAATTATATTTTTCACTTTACCACCTAGTATAATATATGTCTTAGTTTGTCTTTAATACTTTTATATTATTTCTTTGCTTGATTTAAAGCATTATTTATTGCACTATATAATGCATCTATTTTAATAGTACAACCACTTACTGCATCTGTTTTTCCGTCTTCATTTAATGTTAATTTATCTATTCCTTGGTTGTCTACGACATATTTTTCTAATGCTTCTGCTTGTTGGTACCATTCTCCTATGGTACTACCATATTCTACTCCATACATGCCATAATCACTACCTAATGCTTTTTTAGTAGTTTTTACTCCATCTTTAGTAGTATAAGTTGTATCTAATTTTACATCGGTAATTTTACCTGCTGAATCTATTGTTATAATAGCAGTAGCGGTATTTTCTCCTCCATATGTATCAATAGCAGTACCTGTATATGTTCCTTCTTTATAACCTTTAGAACATCCTGTTAATAGTAATAGTCCTATTAACCCCATTAGATATATTTTTTTCTTCATATTTTGTATCCTCCTTATATATTATAAAATATTTTATATTTTTTTTCTAGTCCTAAATTATATTTTTTGTACTATTTATTAATTTCTTAGCTATTATTCCTATTAATATTCCTGTTGGTATTGAAAATAATAATAGATATGGTAAATAATAAATAATATTATGATTATTTAATATTAGTATTCCTACGAGTACTTGTCCTATACTATGTGATATGCTTCCTACTATGGAAACTCCTATTATTGATAGTTTTGTTTTCTTTACTAATGACATAGCTATGATACTTAGAAGAGCTCCTCCTAAAGAGAAAAGGAAATTGAAACCAAAGCCTGTTCTTATTAGGGCTACTATAAATACTCTAATTATTGATATCATTAGGGCTTTGTTAAAGTTATATTTATATAAAGCAAAGAGTATTATTACGTTGGCTAGTCCTAGTTTTAATCCTGGTATTATATCTCCTAAAAAGGTAAAATAGCTTTCTATTATGCCTATTACTACACTCATAGCGGTTAATATACTTATTATGGTTATATCTTTTGTTTTCATTAGTAGATCACTCCATCTAGTTTATCATCTGTATTATCATTTGTTATTTTTATTATTATTTTGTTAGGTAGACATACTAATGTCCTAGAACTATCACTTATATATCCTTCTTTGCTACATATATGATTAGGAGAGTTTTCTTTTTTTACTCTTATTTTGTTTTCTTTTACTTCTATGACAACATCCCCTAATAAACCTTGTACAGTATATTCTTTATCTAAATTCATATCTATTTTTAGTATTTCTTTATTTTCATAATATACTATAGCGGTTGTTCCTTCTTTCTTTGTTTTATTTATTATTATAAGTGATAGTGATATTAGTAGTAATATTATTATTATTAGTTTTAAATCGTTTTTATTCATAATTAAAGCCTCTGCTTTTGACAATGTTGTTTTCATCTATATACCATATAGCCTCTATATCATCTGTATTATCCACTATTTGTTGGCCCTCTTCTACTGGTAATAGGAATAGATAAGTACTGTATATGTCTGCCAAAGAGGAACTAGAACTTACTACTGATACTGAATGCGTATAGTTACTTGGATATTTTGTATTTGGATTTATTATATGATTATAATTTATATTATCCATAGTGCAATATCTTTGATAGTCTCCTGATGTTACTACTGATTTGTTATTTATATTTAATTTTATAAATATATCACTAGGATTAAGGGGATCTGCTATTCCTATTTTGTAATATTCTTTTTTGTAGGCTTTTCCTACTTTAACATTACCACCAGCATTTATGATATATGAGTGAATGTTATTATCTTCTAAATATTTGCCTACTAGTTCTGTTGTATAGCCTTTAGCTATGGCGCCTAAATCTAATTTGATATTATTTTGTTTTTTATAGATATTATTTTCTAAATTTATATCTTTAATATTTATATTTTTATTTAATTCTTCATTAGATGGTAGTTTTTCACATGTATTTATAAATTCTTTCCATACTTCGGTTAAATTTCCCGCTGCTATATTTAATAATCCGTTTGTTTTATCATAGTATTCTATTCCTAAATTTATAATGTCGGATAATCTTGGATCTATTTCTACTTCTTCATTATCTGGTAGTTTTTCATTTAGGTAATAAATATTTATGACATTGTTATAGCTATTATATCTATCTGTTAGTTCATGATAGGATTTATATAAATAGTCTATGTCTTCAAATATTTTATTCATTTCTTTTCTATTTTTGGTGGTATTTACCTTTATATCAATATAAGTATCCATGTAAAAATAGTTTTTATGATATGCTTTATAAGTACTTATGTTAACTAGGGTTAATGTAAGTGTTAGTAGTATTAGAATTAAAATTATTATTGCTATCTTTTTCTTCATATTTATCACATTTTAATTGTACTAAATATGAAGTTGTAAGTCAACTGTTAAATTAAAAGAAGAGTTATTTATACTCTTCTTCAATTCTTATTTTTTTGTTATCTTTAGTTATACCATATAATTCACTATTTTGGGTATGTTCTTTATTGTTTATTAATTCAAATCCTACTATGCTCGATGTTTTTAGTTTCCAGAAATAGAAATCTTTATTATAGTCAAAATCATAACTTGGATCTTTTTCTGATATATATACATTACCGTTGGTAGTAAGAATTAGTATTCTACTATCACCAGTAGAAGAAAATGTCCTCTTAGCTATTTTATCTACTTTTTCTTGATTAAATAATAATTTATCATCTTTGTTATTGCCTTTTACATATAGCATATTGTTTTTTACATAAAAGGTATAATATATTTCTTTATCAGATGTTGATTCTGGATGGTTATAATAATTTAATTCATCAGTTAACTCTATTGTTATTATATCTCTATCTTCACTGCATATTTCTATATCAGATGGATATATTAATCTTTCTTTTCTTTTATTGGTATTTAAACATTTACCTACTATATCATATTCTTTGGTTATATATTTTTTGTTTGTTCTACCTCTAGATGTACACTTTGTTATCATGTCTTTAGTTATTTTAGTATCTTTATATGTATTATCTTTTAGGCATAAATACTCTACTTTATTTGAGTATTTATAACCAAATAATATTATTAATAAGCCAAATACTAATATGGTACTTAAGATGTTTGTTTTTTTGTTTTCTTTCACTAAATCACCTATCCTTATTATTAATGTATCATAAATATTTGTATAAAGCAATAGTGATTATTTTTTTAGTATTTTAGTTGACATTTGTCTTGTTTTAATTTATTATAGAAACTAAATTAAGAATGGAGGATAGATATGATTTGTGATGTAACATTAGAAAAATTAGTTGAATTAAAGAAAGAATTTTTAAAAATTTCAAAGAAAGGATATATAAAAGGGATTAATAATAATTATTCTTCTATTGGTAGAACATTTGAAAATGAGCTTAAATTATCTGAAAATGAGTTTTCTGTACCTGATTATTATGGTATTGAAATTAAAACTAGAAGAGCATATAGTAAAAGTGCAATTACGCTTTTTAATGCTACTCCTGATGGGGAAGATTTATTTGAAATAGAAAGATTAAAAAATAATTATGGCTATCCATGTAAGAGTGATAGAAATTATAAGGTAATATATATTGAGGCCTTTGGAGATAAGCTTAATTTTGCTGGGGTTAAATATCAATATCGTATTGATGTTGATAGAGAAGATAATAAAATATATTTATGTATCTATAATAAATATTCTAAACTTGTTGAGAGAAAAATATATTGGTCGTTTGACTATATAAGGGAAAGAGTTCTATTAAAGCTTAATTATTTAGCGATTGTTAATGCTTGGACAAATCAAATAAATGGCTGGAACTATTTTAAATATTATAAAATTGACTTTTTTAAACTAAAGAGTTTTGATGATTTTTTGAATTTATTAGAAAATGGAAAAATTAAAATAGTAATTAAAGTTGGTATTTATCTAGATGAAAAGAGATATGGGAAAACTAATGATCATGGCTGTGGTTTTGCTATTAAAAGTGAAGATTTATTATGTTTATATGATAAAATAAATATTAATTAAAAAATATTGACTTTAATAATTATAAAAGAATATTTAAGGGCTAGAGCATCTGCCTGCACGGCTTAGCTTGGAGTAAAAAAAATAAACATCATGAGATGTTTATTTTTAGTTTGTTCTAATGGTCGGGAAGACAGGATTTGAACCTGCGACCTCTACGTCCCAAGCGTAGCGCTCTACCAAGCTAAGCTACTTCCCGAATGGTGGAGAATGAGGGACTCGAACCCTTGACCCTCTGCGTGCAAGGCAGATGCTCTAGCCAACTGAGCTAATTCCCCAGGACAATATAAATTATATCAATAATTTATACTGTTGTCAATATTTTTTAGTTAAATTTATTTTGTTTCGTATACACTTACTTGCTTTCTATCTTTACCAAGTCTAGAGTATTTAACATATCCAGAAATTTTTGCATATAGAGTGTCATCTGTTCCTCTACCTACATTTGTTCCAGGATGAATCTTAGTTCCTCTTTGACGATAAATTATAGAACCAGCACTTACATATTCGCCGTCAGAAGCTTTAGCTCCTAATCTTCTACCAGCTGAATCTCTTCCATTACTAGTAGATGATTGACCTTTTTTGTGGGCAAATAATTGTATATTAAATTGTATTAATCTCATTATTTTCCTCCTTGATTTTTATATTTTTAGGATACGCTTTTTCTAATTCATATAAATTATTTATCATGTTATTGATAATTTTTGTGGTTACAATGTCATTTTTCTTTACTTCTATATCTAAACCATTTTTGTCATCATATATTAATGATTCATTATCTATAGATAAAGAAGCGTTAATTGATGTTATAATGGTACTAGATACAGCTGCACAAACGATATCTTTGCCATAATCAGCATACATAGCATGTCCTTTTATAATAATCTTTTTAATATGATTATTATTTTTTATTAGTTTTACTTTAATCATAAAACCACCTTATTTGATCTTTTTAATCTCTACTTTAGTATATGGTTGTCTATGTCCTTTTTTAACTCTAGTAGACTTCTTATTTGGTTTGTATCTGAATACAGTTATTTTTCTTTGTTTTCCTTGTTTAACAATAACTCCTTCAACTTTAGCACCAACATAAGGATTACCTACTACACCGTTAGCCATTAAGACTTTATCAAAAACAACTTTGTCTCCTTCTTTTCCTTCTAGTTTTTCAACATAGATAGTTTCTCCTTCAGAAACATAGTATTGTTTTCCACCAGTTTCAATAATTGCTTTCATTTTCTTACCTCCTTACATTATATTTTAAGACTCACTCTTAAGGTGTCATTTATGAACTTTTACCTTTTCAATGTGGTTGAGTAATTTCAACTCGAGGTCTTTAAAACAATATTAATTTTATCATAAAAATATGTATTAGTCAAACAATTGTTGTGTTTTTTATTAAATTTATACTATCTTTTGCTATATATGCTTCTTAAATAGTCATCTTCTTTTAATAATTGATTGTTTATATAAAAGTAATGGGATTTGTTTTTATACATTTTTTTCTTGTTTTTTATTATTTTTTTCTTTGGATATGTTATTTTATATAAATATCTTTCTAAGATAAATTTGTTATATATGTATTCTAAATTTTTATAGAAATCATAAATATTTTTCATTAGTAGTCCTAATATTATAATGAAACTATAGTTGTATTCGTATATTCTAGTTATTAAAATTATTATAATGGTTATAAACGATATGATGATTGTTAGTTTATTTGATAGGTTATAATATAGATATTTGGAGAGAATTAGGTTTATTATTTTGGAACCATCTAGTGGAATAATTGGAAGTATATTAAATAAAAGAATGCTCTTGTTATATATTGTAAATAGATTATAAATATATTCTCTTATGTAACCTTTAGTATATAAAATTGTTATTAGGATAAAATAGATTGATTGTACTATTACACCTGATATGGCCACTAATATATCTTTATTGATATTGGTATTGATTATGGTATTGAATTTTGTCATACCTCCATAAGGATAGATAATTACTTTATCTAATTTATATTTGAAATGTAAGCCAGTAATAATATGTCCTAATTCATGAATAATGATAATGCTTGTAAATACTATTAGGTTGGAAAAATATCCTGCTAATACGAAACCTAGAGCTATTATTATGAATGTGTAATGGAATTCTATTTTACTTAATATAATCTTCATAATTTAGATATTTATCATCTTTGCTGAAGACCATATATAGTGTTTTATCTGCTTCGCCGATAAATGAGCCTTCTTCGACGTAATCATATAATTTTAGGGAAGTGGTACTTATATTACCATACCAATAATATATGCCATTTAAATCTTCTATTATTATTGTTTTGCCATAATTATCTTTATCGCCTATAAATAATACCATGCCTTCTTTTAATGCTGGTACTAAGTAGTTGTCTGATACTTCTAGTTTTATACCATCATGATATATGGATATGTTATTATATTTTAATTTTTCACTGAATACTTTTTCGGTATTTACTTCTTTTTTTAATGGTATTATTCCTCCTAGATATTTATTGTATATTTTTTTTATTTTAGTAAATGATATATCTTCAGTATACAAATATTTATGAATTTTATTTTTTAAATTATCATTGCTTTTACAGGCGATGGCTAAGGATAAAAATAATATTATAACTATAACTACTCTAACTAGTAATCCTCTTAGATATTTTTTTAATTTGTTGTCTTCTTTGTTTTGTTTTGAAATTAAATATTTTCTATATTTATCTGGATCGATATTATTCATGTTTATCACCATTAAAATATATGTACAGGCATAAAGAAAAGAACTAATTGTTTTCTTTCTTAGTTCTTTTCTTTACTTTTTTTGTTCTTTCTTTATCATATATGCCCACTACTTTAGGAATTGTAACATTAATTATAGTGGTTCTTTCTAGATATTTTTGTTTTTCTTCTTCGGTTAGTTCGTTGTAAATATAGAAAAGTTTATCATTTACACTACTACCACGATAAGTAAGAGGCATTTCTGCAAAATAAATTTTATCTTCAAAGTCCCATAACATTCTTGGCTCGCAAGACATGTTTTTTGTCTCATCGCTAGTAAGATTATCCACTAATAGGCTTGTTTTTCCTTTTCTCTTCACTTCTTTAACTAGTGGGAGTACTCTAACTTCATACATTTGTTTTTCATTCATACCAATCACCTCCTTATAATTGTTATTTTAAATATCTTATTTTTATATCGGTATCGAACTTATTATCAAAGAATAAGTCGTTTAGTTCTTTTTTATCATAAACTATTGTTAAATAGTTATTCTCTATATACACTTTAATTATATTATTGAATTCAGAAGTTATTCTTTCTACATACTCTTCTTTTCTTCTTTCTACATCTTGTTTAGTTAATGATATATTAGTAATTTTGTCTGTAACTACTTCACCATTGCCTATAAGTACGTCTTCTTCAAATATTTTCTCGGCAATATATTTTTTCGTATAATTATATTTAGTTAATAGATCTTCAGTAGTTAGTGTTCTACCTGTACCTAGATCTATATTGGTAGTAATATTATAACTTTTTATATTATCATCAAATAAGTTTTCATCTAAGTTTATATTCATTTGGTAAAATACTGATAAGATAGCACCATTTATTTGAGTTTTAATATTGCTAGTAGCGGTATTAATTGGAACATAATCTGCTTTTGGCATTATTTCGTTATAATATCCTGAAATATAATTTATTATTTCTTTTTCTTCGTCTATAAAATCCTTTGTAATGCTACTATCAATGTTTTTTATTTCTACTTTTGATACATTTATACTACTATAAAAGTCATTATAATCACTAAATATTATTGGTGTTGTTACTATATAATCATTTACGTTATAATTTATATAATTACTTGTTCCTTTATTGTCATATCCTTGTTTTTCGAAAATATAATATAATACAGCCCCTGATAGTACTAAGAATATAGCAGATATTACTACTAATTTATTTGCTTTTTTATCGTTCATATTATCCTTCTTTCTGTTATATATATTATAATACATTTTTTTTATTTTGAAAAGTGAAATTGAAAAAATGTGTATTGAGAGGATATTGTTTTATATTTGGGTATAATAAAAAGCACTATCTAAGTACTTCACTATGGTATATTAGTTGCCTGTGAGATAGACATAACGATTCTCCATGTTAAGATTTTGTTGATTTCTTTGTACTACTATTAATGTTACTACTACTAATAGTAGATAAAATACTAATACTCCTTTGTTTTTCTTTAGAATTTCCATATCTATCATCCCTTTCTTACGATAACAGTATAACACATACTAATGTTCGTGTCAATATATGTTTTTGTAAAAAGCGAATATTTGTTTGACATTTTACATTTTGTGTGTTAACATTATATATGAAAGGAGCATTTTATGGTAAAAGAAAAAAATGAATCTAAATTAACTAAAAGACAAAGAGATATACTTGACTATATAAAGAAGTTTTCAGCAGATAAAAAATATCCTCCTTCTATTAGAGAGATATCAGCTCATTTTAGTTTGAGCTCACCTGCTACTGCTCATGTACATGTACAAAAGCTTATTGAAAAAGGATATTTAAAGAGAGGAAAAGGAAGTAATCATCTTCTTGAACTTCAAGTACCTAATGAATATGAGGTTAAAGAAGAAAATGTTATAACTGTACCACTTCTTGGTAAAGTTACAGCGGGTAATCCTATTGAGGCTATCGAGGTTCCTGACGAAGTTATTAGTCTTCCTGCTTACTTGCTTCCTAAGAGAAAAGAGGTATTTACTATCAGAGTATCTGGTGATTCTATGATTAATGCAGGTATATATGATAAGGATATTGTAATTGTAGAAAGATGTAATACTGCTAAAAATGGTGATATTGTTGTGGCGATGGATGAGGAAAATCAAGTTACTATTAAGAGATTTTTTAAAGAAAAGGATTATATTAGATTGCAACCTGAAAATGATTATATGTTACCTATTATTTTAAAAGAAGCTACTATTCTTGGTAAAGCTGTTGGATTATATAGAAAATTTTAAATAAAAAAGTGTCAGAAATTTCTGACATTTTTTTATTTAGTCTTCTTTTTTATATAATGTTATAGTCTCTACGTTTATAGTAGTTATATTGCTTCCATTAAAACCTGTTTGTGGTGGTAATTCTTCGATATTACCTGTTCCAATGTTTTTATCATAATAGTATGTTACATTTATTGTTTCTTCGGTATATATTCCTTCTGGTTCTCCTTCTACTGTAATAAATGTATATCCTTCAAAATCTTTCTTTTCAGTAGTATATTTTTCTCCTACTTTTCCTTCAGTAATTATTTCTTCTGTAAGTTTATTACCATCGCTATCTACATAGTTTATTATTAATGTGCCTTTGTCGTCATGAGCTGCTTTAATTGAAAATGTTCCCTCATAGATACCTTTGTTTACTTGATTTATATAGTTATCAGATGGATCTTCTGCATGTGCTTCCCATCTTGTCTCTTCATTATCATCATACCAACCATTGATAGTATGATTACAATCATTTAATTCTTTTTCATCTTCTCTAACTTCGATTAGATCTCTGTCTTTAATTACTTCAGGTAGGTTTATTACTCCCTCACTATAAATATCATCACCTGATATTTCAGCACTATTATTATTTATTTCTACACCTTCGCTAATATTTATTGTTCCGTGATTATTAATGCCACCGCCTTGGCCTAATATTGCTGCAATATTCTTTGTAATTAAGCCTGTTTCTAGAGTTAGTTCTGCTCTTTCTTTTATATAAATACCTGAGCCATTATTGTTGTTAATTGTTAAATTAGTAGTATTATCAATGATTCCATTTCCACCAATATATAGTGCTCCTGGAAAAGTCCATTTACTCGAAATATGACAATCGTTGTTAGCAATTGTTACTGTTGAATTATTTGTTACTTCTAATTTTCCAGTTACATGGATTCCGTTTCCACCATTACTATTTGCAGTGACTGTTGAATTATTAATTGTTAAATTGCCTGCTGATAGACCGTGACTTCCATTACTAGAGAAATCTACTAATGAGTTTATTAATTCAAAATGTGAACCATTTGAACCATTACCAGTATTATTTATAACGTTTATGTTTGAATTTTCAGCTTTTACTACAAATGTTCCAGTAAAGCCTGAACGATTGTGATCTGAAGTGAATGTTGAATCTATTAAATTAATATTATATCCACCATCGCCTCCGTCCCATTCTAAGGCATCTTGGTTATAATTTTTAATGCTTAATGTTGAATTTGTTAAATTTAATTTATCATTACCTGTAAAATAGATTGCATGAGCATTAGCATTACCGGCATTTGTTCCATCCATAGTCATATTTGAATTTATTAAATTTAATTCTGAGTTTTTGGAAGCGCAAATTGCTTGCCAGTTCCATTCTGCAGTATATGGGGTAGAATCTACTCCTGTCATTGTTATAATTGTATTTTTAAATGTTAACTTCTTTCCCCATAGGGCTATTCCTTTATCATTAAAAGTGATGGTTTTATTATTTCCTTCAATAATGATATTTTTGTTAAGATTCATACCTGCTGTTTCAGCATCATTAAGTAATTCGATTGTTGTTTCATCAGAAGCGGCATTTATTGCTTCATCTAAACTTGTATAATCTGTGTCATTTATTCTAGCAACTTTTATTTCATCTGCTTTAATATTTGCTAAATTAATAGTAAACAGTGTTAATACTGCTAATAATATCTTATTTATTTTTTTCATTATAGTTTCCCCCCTGAATTATATTAATTCCCTTTCTTCATTTTTATATATCTCTTTAGCTGCTTTTTCAAATACATCAGGAGCTATTACAACTGTTTTTTCAGCGTAATTTTCAGGAATTTCTAAATTTACGGTAACAATATATTTGTCGTTTTCCTTTTTTTCTACTTCCATTGATTTTAATTCTACACTAGTTGTTAATCTTTCAGGATTTTCTACATCCCATTTTGATTCTGCTAAAACAGTAGTGCTTGTTATAAAGACTAGTGTTAGAGCAAATAAGAATAATTTTAATTTTTTCATTCTATCTCACCTTTCCATTATAATTATGCAAAAGACTATAACTTCTTAAACATGATTTTTGCCTTTTGTTTATTTTTTGATTAAAAATTAGTGATCTAGAATATTAATTATATAATCAAAACCCCCTAAACAAAAGAATATATCATATAACGTCCTTTGTTAGTCGTATATGATATACTCTTTTTATTGTTTTGTCAATCTTTTTTTATTTTTTATCTTCTGAAGTATCCTTTTAGTACTTCTGGATAAGTATTTATATTTCTTGGGTTTAATGTATATATACTAAAATCGTTTATATGATAGCCTTCTACTACTGCATAATGAAGGTGAGCCCCATCAGTACAACTATCGTATCCTCCATTTATGGTAGCGGTTGATTCTCCTCCTACTAAACCTATGATGGTGTTTTCGTCTACTATTTCTCCTAATGATACTTTTACTTCTAATAAATGGCCATATATGGTTGTATATGGTTTGCCATTAATATTATGATATATATATACTACATTGCCACCACATGATGATTTATATGTTATTGATGATATTATTCCATTTGCGGTAGAATATACTTCTGTTCCTTCTTTATTGCATGCTAGGTCTATTCCTTTATGACTTGATATGTCATAATCTTTACTTACACAACCTTTATTTAATGGATAGTTTAGCTTATTACTTTTTCTTATGTTTAGGCATGTATTTAAATTCATATATCTAGTACAGCCTAGATTTTGATAGGTAGTTATTTCTTTTTTTATTCTTTCTATATCATCATCGATAGTACTAGTTATACTATCTTTGCTATATGTTCCGATACTTTTTAGCATTAATTCTAATTCTTTATATTTTTCTCTTTGGCTATTTAGTTTAATTACTTTGGTATTTAGTTTTTCTTTCTTTGTATTTAATTCTTTTATTTCTTTATTTAACTTTTCTATTAAATTATTATTATAATTTGTTAGCCTCTCTACTACCATATATCTATATATCATATCGGTATAGTCTTCTGATGAAAAAATATATTCTAAGTATATATTTTCTCCTCCTGTTATTTGGTTAAATACTAAGTAATTATTTACTTCTTCATTTAGTTTGTCTATGTTTTTTTCTTTTGCTTCTATATTTTTGTTTATATTATTTATTTCATCATTTAAGGTATCTATAACGATTTCTATATCTAGACTTGCACTTAGTATATTATTTATTTCGTCACTTGTTAGATAGTTATATAGATTTTTTTTAGTTTCTAGAGAGTTTAGCTCATTATATAAATCATTAATATTTTTAGCGGATACTACGCTTATACTTGATATTATTATTAAAATAAATGATATTATTTTTTTCATAAACTAAACCTCCTGTTAAATTATCATTTATTCTACTTCAATTATTTATGTTTGTCAATTTACATTTGGTATATTTAATATATTTCTTTATGTAGACACTTTACATTTTACTGATTTTACTTTACAAAATATAGAAAAAACACTTCATATTATTTGAAGTGTTATTTTAATAATAATTTTAAGGCTTCTTTTATTTGCTCTTCTACTGGAAGAGAAGAATTTACCTTTGAAACTATCTTTTTAACATCGGCTTGTTTATAGCCTAATCCTAATAATGCCTCTGTTAATTCTTTTGAATGATCTTCTCTGGCAAATAAACCTGTATTTATTACATTTAATTTTCCTTTTAAATCTAATATTACTTGTCTTGCTACTTTATCTCCTATTTTAGGGAATTTTTTTAGATAGTTTATATTTTCTGTTTCTATTGCTTCTTCGATTAAAGAAGTTGATCCAGTTGCAAGCATTGGAAGAGCCATCTTTGGGCCTAGTCCTTTTACGGATATTAGTTTTAAGAATAGTTCTTTTTCCTCTCTAGTTTTAAAGCCATATAATGTATATTCGTCTTCTCTAATATTGGAATATGTATATACAGTATATTCTTTGCCAATGATAAAAACGTAAGGATTTGGTACATAAATTAGATATCCTATACCATTATTATCGATAATTATATAGTTTGAATCTATTTCTTTTACTGTACCACTAATATAACCATACATTATTTCATATTCCTTATATCTTTACTTGTTACATTTTTAAACATTTTATCATTTATTGTTTTTATCATGGTATCTTTTTTATTTACTTTGTCTATTGCCTCTTTAATCATAATACCTAATAATTCTCTATAGTCAATATTTTTGTCATCAAATAAGTGATGTGAAAAGAAATTAGGTATGGTGTTTATTTCATTTATATATAGTTTCTTTTCTTTTTGATCATATATGTAGTCTATTTTTGCTACTCCGGATAAAGCTAATGCCTTGTAAGCTTTCTTACTAGTTTTCTCTATCTCTTCCGCTAGTGATTTTGATATATTAGCGGGATATGTTCTTTTGAATGAGTCTTCTTCTTTAGAGTCGTCTTCATCTTTATGATATTTATCATAATAAGAGCATGGTTCTTTTTTCTCTATTTCTTCAATAACAGAACCTATTAGTTTACCTTTACTTAATAATACAGACATATTGAATTCTCTTCTATTGGCTACATATTCTTCTACTAGTACTCGCTCATCGTTTAGAAGTACTTTGTCTATTGATGATTCTAACTCTTCTTTGCGATTAACTACTTCGATACCAATACTGCTTCCTAATCTAGCGGGTTTTATTATAAGTGGATATGTTAATTTATCTATTTGTTTAAATATATCTTCTTTATCCATTTTATAGTCTATATCAGTAAAATCGACATAGTCTATAGTTGGAAGATTATTAGCTCTTAGTATTTCTTTTGTAAATACTTTATCTTGGCAAGCTGCTGATGAATATATATCACTACCGATTACAGGAATACCTAAGGTCTCTAAATATCCTACAATGGCACCATCTTCGGTATTTTTACCATGAACCATTGGGAAAGCTAAATGTATTTCTTTATATTCTCTCCTAATAAGGCCTGTTGTTTCTAATATAAACTTTCCTTTTTTATTTACGATATTTACTTTTGTAGCATATTTGTTTATTAGGCGAAAATCTTTAAAACTATCTATATATCTTAACATGCCTCCGGCATATATAGTTAAATCTTTAGCTATATATATAGGTACTACTTCATATCTTTCTTTATCGATATTATCCATTGCCTGAACTGCTGTTAAAATAGATAATTCATGTTCTAAACTATTTCCTCCAAATATTACTCCAATATTTAATTTCATATTTACACCTCTATATTCATTATATAATATATTTTGTTTTTTTTAAAGGAAGAATTGGTAATTTTACAAAAAAAATAAGAAGACGTATCTTCTTATTTGAATAAATCTTTTACTTTTGTCCAAAATGTTACTTTTGAATCTTTAGTTTTTGTATTTTTTACTTCTTCTTTGGCTTTTTCGCCATCTACTATTAAGATAAATTTTGTATTACCTTTAACACTATCTTCTTTCATAGTAAATGTTTGATATTCTTCACCTAATTTTACTAATGATTTTAGTTTTGATTCCATGCTTTCTACTTGTTTTGAATAGTTATATAATACCGCAATACCTTCGTTGTTATATTTTTCAATGCCTTCTTTTAACATTCTACTACCATCATTTAAGGCAGTGACACCATTATATAATTCGTTTTCTTTACTCATAAGAATATTATAGTTTTCTTTAATGTGATTTGATGCATCTTCCATTGTTACTACATGAAAGCCTAATTCTGTTAGTTTTTGATTGATTATATCTACCATTGCATCTATCTTTTTATTTATTTCTTCTAGTTTAGCTAGATATTCTTCTAATTTTTCGCTATTGTTACCTATTATATTAGATATATTTACGTTATCATTATATGCTGATTCATATGCATACTTTGTATTTACTAGTTTAATGTTCATATCGAATACTTCATCTTCGGTTAATGTTAAACCATAATTTTTGTAGAAGTCTTCGGTTAAATTCATGATAGTTCTATTATCCATGTTTGCTAAGTTATAGTTATCATATAATTCTTTGATATCTTTGATGTTTCCTAGTAATTTACCTAATGCTTCATGGTTTTGTGATATGATGGCTTTTATTTCTTCACTATCATCTGTACCTAACATTTTTCTTAATTCTGTTAGTGATTCTAGTAGTGATTCTAGTCCTTCCTTAGTATCTACATTGCCATTTTCGATATCCATAATGGTATTATTTATTGACTGTATATTAGTATGTATCTTTGTAGTAGCACTGCTTAAAGTACTTGTTCCTTCGTATAATTTTTTTGCACCTTCTTCAATAGTATCCATTGAACTCTTTAATAAATCCATGCTACTATATAAAGAGTCTAATTTGTTAAATACTTCTAAGTCACTACTTTCTATTACTTTTGGTGTTATTACTGAGTAGATACTTGGTAATTCGAATTTTGTCGTTTCCATATTTATGGCTACATCGTTCATAGTATTTAATGAAGCTATTCCTAGATTATCTGATAATCCTGGAGCTGCTAAAGCTACGGCGATAGCATTAACACCATTATTTACTACTTTTCCGTTTGATACAGTGATATTTTTATTATTATCGGTATCTATTATAGTACCTACTACGGCAACGAATGGTGTATATAATCTATTTCCATTTACGTAATGGCTATCTTTGTTTTCATAGCTTAGTTTAATAGTTACGTTTCCTTTTTTACCTAGAATATCTTCTAATTTTTTCTCTTTACCATCTAGGTAATAAGTTATTTTTACTGATATTGGTAATTCTTTATTTATTGTACCGCTATAAGATATATCATTTCCATTAGCTTTCCAAGTTAATGTATTTTCTTCTTTGGTATATTTTTCATCACCACTTATATTTAATATATCTTCTAAGTTAGATAAGTCTTTAATATCTTCATCGGTAGTACATGATAATCTTTCAACGGCAGAAGTGTTTTTTACTTTACCGGTATTATCTAATTTTGTATATACTGTCTCATCTTTTTCTAATGCATATACTGGTACTGCATTAAAGATCATTACTGCTAGCATTAAAAATGCTGGTACTTTTTTTATATTCTTTTTTGTTATGTTTTTCATTTTTGGTTTCTCCTTTCTTTCCTTCATAGTTGTCTTTATTATTAATTTATCGAATATTAATAATACTGATGGTAATATTAATATTACGAAAGTCATACTTATTAGGGCTCCTCTTGATATTAGAGTACATAATGAACCTATCATCTCTAATTTTGAATATACTCCTACTCCGAATGTTGCTCCGAAGAAGCATAATCCACTTACTATGATTGATGGTACTACTGATGCCATGGTAATTCTTATGGCATCTTCTTTTTCTTTACCACTTCTTCTATTTGTTAAATATGTTGTTGTCATAAGTATTGCATAGTCAATAGTGGCTCCTAACTGTATTGTTCCTAATACTATTGGGGCTACGAATGGTAAGAGTTCGCCACTAAAATATGGTACTGCCATATTGGTAAATATTGCGAATTCTATTACTGATATTAGTAGTAATGGTAATGTATATGATTTTAATACAAATAACATTATTAGTAATATACAGATTATAGATGAATTGTTTACATTATTGAAGTCAGTATCACTTATTTTTACTAAGTCTTTCATAAGTGGTCCTTCTCCTGCTAAAATACCATCTTTGTCATACTTTGTTATAATACTTTGAATTTTATTTACTTGATCATTTAGTTCATTACTTGCTATATCGTAAGTTGAATTTAGAAATAACATTTCATATTTATCACTTTCGATAATACTTAACATATCATCACTTAATAAGTTTTTATCTATTCCTAATGAGCTGAACGATAGTACGAAATCTACGCCCGGTGTTTTTTCTATTTCTTTTACCATGCTATTTATATCATTTGTTTTCATATCTTTATCTATTAATATTATTTCTGGTGAAACGATATTAAACTTTTGTTTTAACTCGTTATTAGCACTTACACTTTCTAAAGTACTTGGAAGAGTTTCATCTAGTTTATAGTATACTCCTACTTTAGAGTTTGCTAAGTACATTGGTACTAATAATATTATAAATAAAGTAAATATTATCTTATGATTTTTTATTACAAAATTATTTAAATGAGTGAACTTTGGTAATAGGCTTTTGTGTTTTGTTTTTTCAATAGCATTATCAAAATATAATAATAATACTGGAAATACTGTTAATGTTGTTATTACTCCTAATAATACTCCTTTAGCCATTACTAAGCCTAAATCTTTTCCTAATGTTAACTTCATTGTACATAATACTAGGAAGCCTGCTATTGTTGTTAGTGAACTTCCTAATACTGATATGAATGTTTCGGATATTGCTTCGGTCATTGCTTCTTCTTTAGTTTTATATTTATCTTTCTTGCTTTCATAAGAGTGATATAGGAATATTGAGAAGTCTGTTGTTACTCCAAGCTGAAGTACTGCTACTAGAGCTTTTGTTATATATGATATTTCGCCAAATACTAAATTGGTTCCTAAATTATATAGTATTGCCATACCAATATTTAACATTAATAATATTGGTACTAAATATGAATTTAGGGATAATTCTAGTACTAGAATACATAGTACTACTGCTATTACTATATATATGGTTATCTCTCTTTGGGCTAAGTCCATGGTATCTAGTAGCATGGCACTCATGCCGCCAACTTTACAGGCGTCTTTAGTTATTTCTCTAACTTTTGTTACGGCATTTAATGTTGTATCGGCAGATGTTGCATCATTATATGTTATTAACATTATATCGTTATTATCTTTGCTTAATTTACTACGAATATCTGTCGGTAAGATACTGGCTGGAATTTCTGTTCCTAGAACATCATATCCAGTTATAACTTTGGCTACACCATCAATATCTCTTATTTTGTCTTCTAGTTTTAAAATATCTTTAGCATTCATGTTTTCTAATACGGTAACTGAGAAAGCTCCCATGTTGAAATCATCCGCTAGAATATTTTGGCCTTTCATTGTTTCAATATCGTCTGGTAAATATACTAAAATATTATAATTTATCTTTGTTAGTTTCATATTGATAAATGATGGAACTATTAGTATTAATGAAATTAATAATATAATTGTTTTATACTTACAGATGAATTTTCCTATTTTCTTCATTTTTATATCCTCTCCCCTCAACACACAAAACATTATATTCCATTTTTTTATATATTTCACTAACAAAATTTTAATTGTTGTATGTTATCCTACATATGTAGGAAAATGTCTATTATAATCAACGTCGTGATGTTTATCTTTACAATTGTACGAAAAAGAGTTATAATATTGGTGGTGATGAAAAATGGATGAAAAAAAGAAAGATTTAAGAATAATTAAGACAAGGAAAGCTTTATATAATGCTTTTGAAGAACTTATGAAAAGTAAACCATTTGAACAAATAAAGGTATCTGATATATGTAATGAAGCGCTTATTAATCGCTCTACCTTCTATGATCATTATGCTGATAAATATGATCTTTTAGAAGAATATATTAATAGTTTGAAAGATTCTCTTACTGAGGAAATTACTAAAGAAAATAATATTGAAAAAAATACTAAAGAGTATTATATTGAAATTATTAAGCTTCTTCTCCTTCATATTCAGAAAAAAAGAGATACTTATATAGCTATAATGATTAATAATAGAAATAGTATTACTAATGATATTTTATATGATATTTTGAGTAGAGCTATTATTAATCAAATTAATGACAAAAAAATATCTAAAAATATTCCTAATGAAATTATTATTAGATTTTATATTGGTGGTGTTACTAATATTTGTTTTGAATGGTTAATGTATGGTAATAAATATACTAAAGAAGATATTATTAATTATATTGATTTATTAATACCTGATAATTTTGTAAATGAATAGATGCCTATTCATTTTTTAATTTAGAGACCTTGGGCTCTAAATTACTGCAGAAAGACCTTAGGCTTTCTGCATGGGTGAGAAACCACCTATTTTATTTATTATAAAAATATATAATAAAACTCAAACACTAAGTTTGAGTTTATAATCTATATGGTAGCGAGAGGGGGATTCGAACCCTCGACCCTTCGGGTATGAACCGAATGCTCTAGCCAACTGAGCTATCTCGCCGTAAATGCAATATAATTATATTACATTTTTTTTACTTTGACAAGTCTTTTTTAAAATTTATTTATATAATTCTTTATTTAATAGTTCTAAATTGTTGTTCATCACTGTTACATAGTTTTCATTGGAATTGGTTATCCCCCCATCTACTGTTTCCATTGTATTAAAGGTTACTAACTCTACTCCATAGTCTTCTATTAACTTTTTACAAGTATTATTTGTTTCTGTTTTTGATGAATATATATATTTTATCTTGCCTTCATTTATTAGTTTTTTTACTTCATTTATTTTTATATCTGTTAGTTTGTCATCTTCTTCTAATGATATAACATTTAAATTGTATTTAGATAAAAAGTTAAATACATCATTGTCTACTACTATTGTATCATATGAGGATAATGATATTGTTTCCTTAATATCTGCATCTAAACGTGATAAATCATATTTTAATGCCTCATATTTATCTTCTACACCTGTTCCTTCATCATTTGTAATTAGATATGGATTTGATATATATTCTAATAATCCATTCTTGGTGTTTTGAGCCATCATTAAATAGTTATATGGGTTTAACCATAATTCTGCAACGTCATTATCATATGTCATTCCCATTGATACATCTATTATTTTTAATTTCTTATTTTTATTTATCATTTTTACAGCGTAATCTCTTTCTTTATCTAAACTATTGAATACAAATAGATCTGCTTGGGAGTATTCTTCTAGTTTTTTATCTGATATTTGAAAGTCTTTTGGTTCTACTCCGGATGGATATATACTATATATTGTACTATTTGTTCCATATAAGCTATCTATTAGATATCTTATTGGATATATTGTAGTATATACTTTTATGTCTTTCATTGAATCGGTATCTATATTTAACTTACATCCTGATAATAATGTAAGAGTCATTATTAGTATTAATATTATTCTTTTTTTCACTTTATTCCTTCTTTCTTCCTACTATAATAATATTACTATATTTTTGTGATTTTGTAAATATGATAATGTTTTATTTTTATAATTGCTATAATGTTATTTTTGTTATATAATACTTAAGGAAAGAAGGAAAGATATATGAAAACTGATGATTTTGACTATTACTTACCTAATGAGCTTATTGCACAGGTTCCTTTAGAAGATAGAGCGGAATCTAGAATGTTGGTTTTAGATAGGGATACTGGTGATAAGATTGATGATAAATTTTACAACATTATTAATTATTTAAATAAGGGTGATGTTTTGGTTCTTAATGATACTAAGGTTTTGCCTGCGAGAATTATTGGCGTTAAAGATGATACGGGAGCAGTTATTGAACTATTACTACTTAAGAATATTTGTGATGATAGATGGGAATGTTTAGTTAAACCCGCTAAAAGGGTTAAAACTGGTACTGTTATTTCTTTTGGGGAAGGGAAACTTAAAGCTAAATGCACGGAAGTTCATGATGAAGGTATTAGAGTATTTGATTTTATTTATGATGGTATTTTCTATGAAATTCTTGATGAACTTGGTAGTATGCCTCTTCCGCCTTATATTAAGACTAAACTTGAAGATAATGATATGTATCAAACTGTATATGCTAAAAATATTGGTAGTGCTGCTGCTCCAACGGCTGGTCTTCATTTTACGAAGGAACTTTTAGATAAAATTGAAAAGAAAGGTGTTATTATATGTTATATTACGTTACATGTAGGACTTGGTACTTTTAGGCCTGTTAATGTAGAGGATGTAACTAAACATAAGATGCATTCGGAATTTTATAGTATGAGTAAGAATAGTGCTAAAATTCTTAGTGATGCTAAGAAGGATAGAAGAAATATTATTTCTGTTGGTACTACTACTACTAGAACACTTGAAACTATTATGAGTAAATATGGTGAATTTAAGGAATGTTCTGGATGGACAGATATTTTTATTTATCCTGGATATGAATTCAAGGGTATAGATGGACTTATTACTAATTTTCATTTGCCTAAGTCTACTTTAATTATGCTTGTATCAGCTTTTTCTAGTAAAGATATTATTCTTGATGCCTACAAGTATGCAGTAGATAATAAATATCGTTTCTTTTCGTTTGGAGATGCAATGTTTATTAAGAAAAATGTAAAATAATATTTACTTTCTACTAAATTTATTATATAATTTAGTAGTAATGCCAGCCTGGCGGAATGGTAGACGCGGTAGACTCAAAATCTACTATCAGTGATGGTGTGAGGGTTCAAGTCCCTTGGCTGGTACCAATTAAAATTTAAAGTAGGAAGTGATTCCTACTTTTTATTATATTTTTAATTAAAATACATTGATACTATTAATAGTGATAAGATGACGCTTATTAAATCCGCTAAAAGGCCTACGATAAGGGAGTATCTTATTTTCTTTATACCGATACTGGAGAAGTATAAACTTATTATATAAATTGTTGTATCTGTTGAACCTTGCATTACTGATGCTACTCTTCCTATGAAACTATCTGGTCCATATCTTGCTAGAATATCGTTTAGAATTACTAATGAACTTGATCCAGATATTGGTTTTAGAAGGGCTAATGGTAATACTTCTTTAGGAAATTTTATCTTATTTAATACTCCTCCTAATATGTTACTTATATCTAGTATTAAATTGCTATTTGTTAGCATTGTTATAGCTATTACCATGGCAAATATCGTTGGGAATAGATTTATTGATACTTTTAATCCTTCTTTTACTCCTAATAGAAAGGTATCAAAGATATCTACTTTTTTATAAATACCATAAATTATTATTATTACTACTAATAAAGGAACTATTATATTTATCATGTCTTCCTCCATACTAAGTAGAATATTCTATCTAATATTAGGGCTATAAATGTTGATATAAATGTTGTTAGAATAGTTACTGGTATTATTTCTGAGGCATCTATTGATCCATGTAATAATCTTAGACTTATTACAGTAGTGGGAATTATGGTTACAGAAGATGTATTTATTACTAAGAATGTTATCATACTACGTGAAGCTACATCTTTATTTTTATTTAATTCTTTTAATTTTTCCATGGCTTTTATACCAAATGGTGTGGCAGCATTACCTAGGCCTAACATATTCATAACGATATTTGAGGATATATATCCGATGGCGGGATGATCTTTGGGAATCTCAGGGAATATTATTCTTACTACTTTTGATAGTTTTTTGCTTACTAGAGTTAATAGAGATGAAGCCTGTGCTATTTTGGTGATTCCCAGCCAAAGACACATAAGTGGAAGAATTGTTAATATCATATCTATAGAATTCTTTCCGCTAGTAAGGAGATTATTTGTTAGATTGGGATCTTTATTTATTATACTGTATGTTATTCCTAATATTATAAATACTCCCCATATATAATTAATCATTAAACCACGCTTTTATTTTATTTCTTTTTTTCTTTTTTTCTTTTGATATGTAGATATCTTCTTCATGTAGTAATTTTTCTTTTAGATATATTTCTATTACTCCTACTTTGTCCCCACTATTATATTTTTTCTTTTTTTCTAATTTTATATGGCTTATTAGAGATTTTTTTTCACTTTTTAATAGTGGTATATAGGCATCGTTTTTTATATAGAAGGTATTTCCTTTATAGTAGGTATCCCCTATTAGGTTGAATTTATTTTTATTTAATACTTTATATGATATATAGTTATCTTTAGCATAATTATATAATTCTAAATGAGTATTCCAGTCATCACTATCTCTTATTGTTACTACTATTAAATTCATGTTATCTATATTAGCAGTACTTACTAGTGTTCTTCCTGATTCTTCGGTATATCCGGTCTTTCCACCTGTTATATAATCGTATTTTAATAATTTATTTTTATTGTGCCATATATAGGTTTTTTTATTTGTTGCTGTTTTATATTTTTTAGTACTTACTATTTCTCTATACTCTTTGTTTTGCATGGCGTATCTGGTAAGAATGGCCATGTCATATACTGATGATAAATTACCATGTGGTGTTGGAAGACCACTAGGGGTATAAAAGATAGTATTTTTCATACCTAGTTCTTTAGCTTTGTTATTCATTAATTTTACAAATTCTTCTATACTTCCCGATACATAAGCTGCTATCATAGAGGCAGCATCGTTACCACTTCTTAGCATTAAACCATATAATAAATCTTTTAGTTTTATTTCTTCCCCTACTTCTATATAAATACCTGAACCATATGCAGAAGTAGCATTATCATCTACTATTACTACATCTTCTGACTTACCACTTTCTAAGGTTAGTATACAAGTCATAATCTTAGTTATTGATGCTATTAGTCTTTGACTATCTTTATCTTTAGATAATAATACTCTACCGGTATTTTGATCCATTAGTATATATGATGATGCACTAGTGGTACTTGATTTTACTTCTGGCATAAGAATTAAAATGCTTATAAATACTACTAATATTTTTTTCATACTATCACCTATAAAATAGTATGAAAATAAGGACTGGTTTAGTCCTTATTATTAATTCTTTCTACTATTGTTTTTTCATCTTTTACAATAGTATTTGCTGCTATTACGCCTCTTACTCTTGTAAGTGGATATATACTTGCATTTGAATAAATTATAGTTCCTGGATAAATAACGCTATTGCATCCCACTTCGACATGGTCATGAATTATGGCCCCTAATTTACGAAGAGAAATTTCGATATTATTTATTTTGATATTTGTACCATCGTTTTTTAAATTACTTATTATTACTCCTGCTGCTAAATGGCTATTGTTTCCAATGATGGAATCTCCTACATAATTAAAATGGGATATTTGACAATTATTAAATATTATACTGTTTTTGATTTCTACAGCGTGCCCAATATGACAATTTTGTCCTATTATGGTATTTTCTCTTAAATAAGCATATGGTCCTATTATAGTATTATCATCTATGATACATGGTCCTTTGATAATACTTGTTTCATCTATACTTACATTTTTACCTATCCATATATTTTCTTTTATTTCTGTATAATGTTTTTCATCTATATTTTGCTTTAATAGCTGAAAAAAATCTTTTATTTTTGGTATTACTTCCCAATAAGAATCTATATTGGTAAATAGGTCTTTTGCTAATGTTTCTTTTAAATTCATATTATCACCTAAGTTAATTATACATAAGTTTTTATAATAAAGCAATCATATTTTTTATTCTTTGGCATAATATACTTTAAGGACTTGATTTTATTTTTATTTTGTGATAAAGTTAATAAACGTGGCAAAAGAAAGGATGATGTATATGAAAGATATTAAGTTATTAAAAAGTAGTTTTTTAAATAGTTATTTATCTGTTATGGAATATTTAATGTTTATTTCTAATAGTAGTGATGATTATAGAATTATTGTTACTAAAGATACTTTAAATAACTATTTAGATGGTATAAATATAATTATTGAAAAGAATTATTTTAAAGGAGAAAATAATTCTATATGTTATAAAAATGGTATAGTACTTGCTTCTGATGATGCTTCCGAACTTATTGATGCTATTAGAAATGATTTTAAAGATAAACATGATATTATGTATGCTTCAATCAATAATGGTGTTCAGGTTATTAAAAATAATAATTTTTCTCTTTTTGTTAATTTAAATAATGATAAAGATATTGAAAAAGCACGTATATTTAATAGTATTGTTAATACTAAGAATAAAAAACTTACACTTACAAAAGTTATTTAGGCTTTTTTTATTTTAAGTTATATTATATAATATTATCAGGAGGAAGTATGAAGTATTTTGTTAATGGGAATTATTTATTATTTGATTATTTAAGAAATAATATTGATGGTAAATCTAAAAATAATATTAAATCTCTTTTAAAAAATGAAGTTGTTTTTGTTAATGGTAAAATAGTTACTAAATATAATTATGTATTGTGTGATGGTGATGTTGTGGAGATTAATAAAAAGAAAGCTAATAATAATATTAATATTATATATGAGGATAATGATATTATAGTTATTGATAAGCCTAGTAAAATTCTTACTATATCTAATAAGAATGAAAAAGTTAATACTTTATATAGAATGGTGTCTGATTATTTGAAGAAAGAGCATAAAAAAGTATTTATTATCCACAGATTGGATTTTGATACTTCTGGTATTATTATGTTTGCTAAAAGTCAAAGGGTACAGAAGTTATATCAGGATAATTGGAATGATTTGGCTAAAATAAGAGAATATACCGCTATTGTGGATGGAATAACTGCTAATAAAGGACATATTGAATCTTATTTGAAACAAACTAAAACTTTACTTGTTTATTCTTCTAAAAATAAAGATGGTCTATTTGCTATAACGGATTATGAGAAAATTGGTGGTAATAGTAAATATAGTATGCTTAAAATTCTTATATCTACTGGCAGGAGAAATCAGATTAGGTGTCATATGGCAGATATTGGGCATCCTATTTTAGGGGATTATAGATATAAATGTAAAATTAATCCTATTGATAGGCTTTGTCTTCATGCTAATAGATTAGAAATTATTAATCCTATTACTAAAGAATTAATGGTATTTAATAGTAATATCCCTAAGGAATTTAATAGTATAATAAAATAAGTGACAATGTCACTTATTTTATTTGTTCTATTATTTCTTTTACTACTTTATCTATTTCTTCTTTTTCTTTTGAATCATTTATATCTTTGAATATTGGATAGTTATTACTATCTTTTTCTAATAATGATACACATATATCTGCATTTTCTTCCTCTTTATTTATTGCATATATAACATATTCTTTTTCTTTATAGTCAAATACAGTTATTATTTCTGCTTCTAGTTCGTTATTATTTTCATCTATTACTTTAAATTTATTATCCATTATTCATCACTTCCATTATATCTTTTACTGCTAGCATTGCTTTCTTCAATATTTTATCATCATTTATTTCTTCTATATAATCATAGCCATTGCTATCTGTATTAATATATGCAACTTGAAGGTTTGACTCATCATTATCTTCAAATCCTTCTAATGAAAATAAAACTATTTCTTTTTCACTTTCAGGAATTTTAAATACTGATAAGATATTTCCTAATTTAAATTTACTTTCTTCGTTTATAATATTAAATTCCATATTTTTCTCCTAATGATTTAATAATCTTCCAATTATAGTAAATATTGTTCCTGATAATATTAGTATCCCTATAATTGTTATAATACTGGTAGCTACATAGCCTCCACGACTATTTTGCTCTAATACTTTTATTTTTGCCTTGTATAGATTTATTTCTCTTTCTTTAAGTCTATTTTCTTCTTGTAATTTTGCTATTATTTCAAATAAATCATCTTTGGTATATTTTCTTTTTTCTTGTCGTTTTTGCATTTCTTCTTTTATTTCAGCAAAAGCAAATTGGAGATTTCTAGCATTTTCTTTAGATATATCGCATATCTTATTTTTAGTTTCATTTACTTTTTGACAAGTATTTTCTTTAAATCTAATGGTTCTGTTTATAACTTCATATTTTATATCACTTGCTTGTTCTTTTATTTTTTCACTCTTATTTTTTATATTTAGTCCTATACTTTTTACTTTATCTACTAATTTTTTTGATACTGTAGTAATATACGATTTTGCTATAGTTACTGTTTGTCTAAATGTTGGTTCGAGTTCTATTTGTTTAGTTAAACTACTTATTAATTCATTTCTTCTAGCAATAGCTTCTTTAGAAAATAATTTATCGTATATTTCTTCTTTTTTCTCTTCAGGACATTTTTTAAATAATTCTTCAAATAATTTTTGGTCTTCTGAAGAGGCAAACTCTTTTGGAGTGTATTTTTTGTAATTAAATATATCTTGATATATATTTTCATTTCCAACTGCTCCTGTTAGTGGTTGTGGTGAAGAAGTAATACCGGATGATAATGTTTTTGGATCTACTGTATATTGTATAATTGGTTTTGCCACTAGTTGTGGTTCATTTGTTTGACTTGGTGATGTTAAATTGTTTGTTTTATTTCCTTCTAATAGTCTTAATTCTTTCATTGTTTCATTAAAGTATCCTTGATACTTTCTTGGTATTGTTTTTTTATCACCATTATAAGTTACAATTATTTTTTTACCTTGATTTGGTAGTAGACTTGTAGCGAATATTCTCTCTAATCTATCTTTTGTTTCTTTTATTTTTTCATCAATTGTTAAATCTTCATATCCTTTTATCTTTGGCAGTACATACTCTACTTGTGCTTGGACAGGTGATATTTTTTCTTTTGTTTGAGTATTATTTACTACTGTTGTTATATTTTTTATATCATTATAGTATTTACTGAAGTTTGATTGTAGTTTTTTCTTATATTCCACTAATGATTTATACTCTTCTGATAATTCTTTATCTATTTTTTTATTTCTTCCTTCGGCAGAAGGAATTATTTCTTTTTCTTTTGTTGATTCTTTTGATAGTTCTTCTATTGCTTTTATGTCTTTGCATACTTTATCAAAAGAATCTTTACAACTAAAGTAACTACTTATTTTTGTTAGTGAATCGATATTATATTGGGCTATTTTTTCATTTACCTGGCTTAACTCTTTAGCAATTGTATTTATTTGTTTTATACTTATTTCATCTCTTGTACCACTTAGCTTTAATAATTCTTTATTTAGTTTTTCTTTCATACTTATTAATTCTTTATAAGTATTATATTCTTCAAACAACTGGTTCATTTCTTACCTCACTCCCATTTAAAATTCCTTATTTCTTCTGTATCTATACCATATTCTCTTATATATTTATCATGATATTTTAATTTTTCTTCCATTAATTTTATTATTTTTTTGCCTTCTTGGGTTTTAGATATATCTAGATGGTTTATTATATCTATAACTATATGATATCTGTCTATTTTATTTTTTACTCGCATATCAAAAGCTGTTGTTATTGTTCCTTCTTCTAAGTAACCATGAACTGAAATATTTTTATTTTCTCTTTCATAAGTAAATTCGTGTATTAATGTTGGATAACCATGATAATTGAATATTATTGGTTTATCTTTAGTAAATAGTTTATTGTATTCGGCATTTGTTAAGCCATGTGGATGCATAGTATTTGGCTGTAGTTTCATTAAATCTACGACATTTATAAATCTTATTTTGATATCTGGTAAATATTCTCTTATTATTTTTACCGCTGCCATATTTTCTAATGTTGGAGCATCACCTATTGAGACTAATACAATGTCTACTCCTTTTTTATCATTACTAGCAAATTCCCATTTTGATATTCCTTTAGCACAATGTTCTTTGGCTTCTTCCATAGATAACCATTGAGGACGCATATGTTTTGATGCTACAATTACGTTTATATAATTTTTTGTTTTAATAACATGGTCAAAGCAAGATAATAAGCAATTGGCATCAGGAGGTAAATATACTCTTACTATGTCGGCTTTTTTGTTGGCTAAATGGTCTATAAAGCCAGGATCTTGATGAGTATATCCATTGTGATCTTGCTGCCAAACATTTGATGTTAATATATAATTTAGTGATGCTATGTCTTTACGCCATGGTAGTTCTTTGGATACTTTAAGCCATTTTGCATGTTGACTAGCCATAGAATCTACTATACGAATGAAGGCTTCATATGAAGCGAAGAAGCCATGTCTACCGGTTAATATATATCCTTCAAGCCATCCTTCACATGTATGTTCACTTAAATATGAATCCATTACTCGACCATCTGGTGATAAGTATTCATCATCTTTCTTTCTATTTAAATACCATACTCTAGATGTTGTATCAAATAGATGTGATAATCTATTGCTCATTGTTTCGTCTGGTCCAAAAGCTCTAAAGTTATTTGGATTTTCTTTAATGATATCACGAATAAATTCTCCTAAAACACGCATATCTTCTTTTTCAATACAGCCTGGATGTGTTACATCTACTTTATATTTTTCAATATTTGGAACTTTTAATTCTTTTAGTAATCTTCCGCCATTGGCATATGGGCTTGCTCCCATTCTGTTATATGGTACAATTGATTTGATGTATGGTTTAATTTTTCCATTTTCATCAAATAATTCTTCAGGATGATAGCTTTTTAGCCATTTTTCTAGTTGTCTTAATTCTTCATCATTTTCTAGTGGTATTGGTACTTGATGACTTCTGAAAGTTCCTTCTATTTTTTTGCCTTCAATATACTTAGGTCCAGTCCATCCTTTAGGTGTTTTTAAAATTATCATTGGCCATCTTACACGTTCTACTTTGTTGTTATATCTAGCATTATATTGGATTTTTTTTATATCTTTAATTATTTTATCTAATGTACTTGCCATTTTTTTATGTAGTTCAATAGTGGTTGGAGCTTCTACTAAATATGGATTCCAGCCATAACCCCAAAATAGTGATAATAATTCATCTTCACTTATTCTGGATAATATTGTTGGATTGCTTATTTTATATCCATTTAAATGTAATATTGGAAGTACTGCACCATCTACTTTTGGGTTTAAAAATTTATTAGAATGCCAACTTGTTGCAAGTGGTCCTGTTTCTGCTTCGCCATCCCCTACTACACAGGCTGCTATTAAATCTGGATTATCAAAAACGGCACCGAAGGCATGTGATAAGCTATAACCTAGTTCACCACCTTCATTGATACTTCCTGGTACTTCTGGTGCTGCGTGAGATGATGTTCCTCCTGGAAAAGAGAATTGTTTGAATAGTTTTTTTAATCCTTCTTTGTCTTCGGTTATATCTTTATATATATCAGAATATGTACCTTCAATATATGTATTAGCTATTGGGCTATTGCCTCCATGACCTGGTCCTGAAATATATATCATATTTAAATCATTATTTTTTATTATTCTATTTAAATGGGCATAGATAAAATTCTGACCTGGAACTGTGCCCCAATGACCTACTATTTTTTTCTTGACATCCTTCCACTCAAGTGGTTTAGTTAGCAATGGATTATCAACTAGATACAATTGTCCAACTGCTAAGTAGTTAGCACATCTAAAATAACCATCTAATGCTTTTAATTCTTTTTTTGATAGTTTCATAACGTTCACCTTCTATTTTATCTATGTTTAGTATATCATAATTTATAAAATATTAATAGTGTTTTATTGTTTTTTTGATGTTTTATATGATATAATGTTTATTGGAGTGATTTTATGAAAATTATTGAATTAACAGAAACACAATTTAAGAATTATTCTAAGTTACATAGTTCTAGAAATTATTTTCAAACTATAGAGTATGCTAATATTATGAATAACTATAATAGATTATTTTTAGGGTTTATTAACGAAAATGATAATACTATTATGGGAGCTGTTTTATTACTTGAAAGAAGTGTTCTTAAATTTAAAGTGGGATATGTTCCTGGAGGTTTTCTTATTGATTATGATAACGATAATTTATTCAGAGATTTTATTACTAGTCTTAAAAATTATTTAAAAGAAAAGAAATTTGTTTATTTAACTACTGATAATAAAACTACATATAAAATGTTTGATAAAAAAGGACAAGTTATTTATTTTGATACTAATATTATTAAATTGCTAGATGAGCTTTCTTTTGTTAAAACTAATAGAGTAAGTGAAAGAAAAGTTGTTTTAGAAACTGAAAAAACTCCTGATGAAACTTATAAAATGTTTAATTCTAATACTAAAAGGAATATTAAATTAGCTCTTCAAAGATCTATTACCATATATAAAGATGATAATAATAGTATTGATACATTGCTTAATCTTAATAATAAATTAAACAATGAAGAAATTAAGAAAATTATTGATAACTTTAATGGTGATGTTAATTCATCTGAAATTTATTTTGCTAAGATTAATCCTGAACAATATATTAATAATTATCGTTTTCTTTTGAAGAAAGAGGAAGAAAGAAATTATAATTTGAGTCAAATTATGCAAAATGCTAGAGCTAAAAAGAGTGATGCTTTGGTAAATAAGAAAATGGAATCTGATAGACTTATTTCTAAATATAATAATGAAATTATTAAGGCTACTAATATTTATACTAAGTATCCAGAAAGTGTAATAATTGGTGCCATATTAATTATTAAAAATAATCGTGAGATATATTTTATGGATGAGGCTTTTAATGGAGAACTTAAAGATTTTTATTCTTCTCATTTAATTAAATGGGAAATTATTAAGAAATATCTTACTTTGGGATATAAGATATTTAATTTTGGTAATATTAAAAGTATGGATAAAAAAGATGGTAATTATTTGTTTAAAATGGGATTCGGTGGCAAGGTATATGAATGTCTAGGTAGCTATGATCTTATTATTAATAAATGGTTATATCATATTATTAAAATTATTAATAATTTTAAAAAATAGCAGGTATATTTTTACCTGCTATTTAATTTTGTTTAATAATATAGATAATACTATACCAAATAGTACACCTATTAATGTTTCTATTGGTTTGTGGCCTAATGGTTCTTTTAAATTGGTTCCTAGGGTATTATTTATTACTTCTGCTTGTTTTCCACTTTCATATCTTATTTCCATTGAATCATAAATTACTATTAATGAAAATATTAAAGAAATACTAAATAATGATGATGTTATACCATAATTTAAATATATTAATGTAGTAAGACTTGCTACTAAAGATGAATGGGTGCTTGGCATACCACCCATACCATCAAATAGTCTTGATATGTTTATTTTTTTATATTTGATTGTTTCTATAATTGTTTTAACTATTTGAGAAAGAATGGCAATAAAAAAAGGAATTATTATATATTTTAATGAATTCATAGATTCACCTCTAATATATTTTATTTAATTCCTTCTAATAATATTTTACTTTTTAAATATATTCCTGAATAACGATCATAGTAATCGTTAGTGAAATCATCGATCTCTTTTTTTATTTTTTCTGATATTTCTAATTTGGTTATTTTTGATACATCGACATAATATAGCATTCTTATTAAACTTATTGTTTTGGGAGATACTATTTTTTCGTTTTTATAGCAATTAGAACATACATAACCTCCTAAATAGCTTGATATAGTTATTATATCAGTGGTATTACCGCATTCTACACATCTATCGATTACTGGTTTTATTCCAAGATAATCTAATAGTTTTAATTTTAGAATATTACTTATTACTAATGCATCATAACCTTCTTCTATTTTATTTAAACATGATATATATAATTCTAATATGTCTTTTCTGTTCTCATGTTTATATACTTGAGTAGCTAGTTCTGTTATATATGTTGCATATGATATTTTTTTTATATCTTTCTTTATGTTTCGATAATCATTACTTATACTGGCTTCTTTTAGCCTTGATAGTCCATTTTCTTTATATACAATATCAAATATTCCATAACATAATTTGTTTGTAGTGGCAAAGAATGGACTTTTAATTTTTTTTGCTCCTTTTGCTACTACTCCTACTATTCCATCAGTAGTAAATATATTTATTATTTTACTTGATTCTTCAATAGGATATTCACTTATTATAATGCCTTCTATTTTTTTGTACATATTATCCCTCTTTTTTACAAAGACTTTTATATTTTAAATAGTATTCTATTTTTCCTGTTTTTTTAAATAATAGCCAAAGATCTTCTTTATTCATTTTATCACCTTAATTATATATTGGGATTATCTACTATTATTTATTCAAAAAATCTTTGTATCCTATCATATTTAGAAATTTTTCTTTATCTCGCCACTTTGGTACTACTTTAACAAATAAATCTAAATATACTTTTTTATTGAAATAGGCTTCTATGTCTTTTCTGGCTCTAGTACCTATTTCTTTTATTTTACTACCATTTTTTCCTATTATTATTTTTTTCAGATTTTCTCTATCAACGATAATTGTGGCACCGATGGTCATCATTTTGTTATCTTCTGATAGTTCTTCTACTATACAAGTTACTGAATGTGGTATTTCTTCTTCAGTTAGGTCTAATACTTTTTCTCTTATGAATTCTGATATGATAAATGAAGGTGAACTACTAGTAACAGTAGTATCATCAAAGTACTTTATATTATCTGGTAAATATTTTTTTAATACTTCAATTAGTCTATCTACGTTGTCTTTTTTTCTAGCAGATACAGGAATTATTTCTGTAAAGTTAAATAATTTTTGATATTCATCTATCTTTTTTAATATCTCTTCTCGTGGTAATTTATCTATCTTATTTATTACTAAGAATACTGGTTTATCTTCATCTAAGTTCTTTAAAATATCTATAACGAAGTTGTCTCCCTTACCTATTTTTTCTGTAATATCCACTACCATTACTACTATATCCACATCATTGATTGTAAAATAAGCTTGTTTGTTTAATACTTTTCCTAATTTATTCTGTGGTTTATGAATACCAGGTGTGTCTACAAAAACAATTTGAGTATCTTCATCATTATATATACCTTGAATCATGTTTCTTGTTGTCTGTGGTTTTTCTGAAGTGATAGCCACTTTTTTACCTAATATACTATTTAATAATGTACTTTTTCCAACGTTTGGTCTTCCTATAAAACTTACGAATCCGCTTTTCATATTAGTTCCCTTCTTTCCTTTTTTATTGTATCATATTAGAAATAAATAAACAAGAAAAAAGCATCTATTATTAGATGTTTTGAATTTAATTATTTAATTTAAATCAGAGCTTCCAAATGGATATGGGCACAATTCTCTTACTGTATATATTTCTTTTTCGCCATCATTACTATATAATATTACTTCACAGTCTTTATCAAAAAATTCATTTATTACTTGCCTGCAGATAAAGCAACTTGAAGCTATTCTACTGCTGTCACACATAACATATAATTTGCTAAAATCTCCTTTTGTATATCCACTGGCAATAGCGGATGTAATGGCTACTCTTTCGGCACATATTGTTGCTCCATAAGAGGCATTTTCTACATTTACGCCACCGAAGCTTTTTCCATCTTTCATTAAGCATATTGATGCTACTCTAAATCCTGAATAAGGACTATAGCTATTTTTTAATAATCTTTTTAAACTTTCCTCCATATTATCCTCCTATGATATTTATTATTTTACTGCCAAATATTATAATGCCTATTATTAATGCAAATATGGACATTAGAAGTACTGCAAATGCAGATACATCTTTAGCTATCTTTGCTGTTTCATTATATTTATTGGTATATAAATCAACAGTTTTTTCAATTGCGGTATTTATTACTTCACTAGTTAATACTAATGCTATCATGATTAGAACTATAATATATTCTGTTTGAGATATTTTTAATATATATGATAAAATTAGAGTTATGATACCAATAATTATTTCACGCCTAAAATTTTCCTCATTTGTAATGACAAATTCTAAACCATTAATACAATCCATGAAACTAGTTAAAAAACTTCTTTTATCTTTTGATCTCGTAGGCATTTAATAGTTCCTCCTGTTTTCCAAACATTATTTTTTCATCACTTTCTTTCATGTGATCATATCCTAATAAATGCAGAAGGCCATGAGTTGCTAGAAAACATACTTCTCTTTCTTCTGAGTGATTATATTCTTTTGCCTGCTCATAAGCTACATCAATGGCTATGTATATGTCACCTAGTAATCTAAAATTATCATAAGTTATATCTTTATTGTCTTCTAGAGCAAATGATATAACATCTGTGACTCTATCAACGTTTCTGTATTCTTTATTAATATTGTGTATCTCTTCATTACTCACAAATATTATATTAAATGAAGCATTGGATAAATCCATTTTCTTCACGACAAATTCCATATATTCTTGTAATTTGTTTATTTCTTTTATTTCTTTATTTGTCTCATTAAATATTTCAAACATGATTATTACCCCCATATACTAAATATATTAATATTAAATGAATATACTATTATTAATACTAAAAAGATTATTATTAGTATATCTAATACTGTATCATTTCTAAAGATTTTTATTTTACTTCTTATAGCGTCTAGACCTATAAATACTAGAAATCCTACTATTCCTCCTATAACATTAAGAATAATATCATCTATATCAAAAACTCTTCCTATATAATATTGAACAGTTTCAATAGTCAATGAAGCTATTACTGTAAGTATTGTTATTACACTAAATTTTTTATTGTTAAGTAGATATGATGCTAAAAAACCATATGGAATAAATAATATTATATTTCCCATGACGTTACGCATAAATTTATGTGAACCTATGTCATATCTAAATATTTCTTTAAATGGTGTGAAATTAGATGTTCCATAATTACTATCTTGAAAGGTTACTACATGGAACAAACATAATAAATATATTATTGCTAAGAGATAAATTATCTCCTTATGTAATTGAAATTTTTTATGTTTTGTTATTAAATATGTTAATCTAAGACTAACTATTATTACTAGGATAATTATAAGCATTGGCCATACGTCTGGTAATACTTCCATAAATACATTTTTTATCACCACTAGTACCTCCTTTTCACCATATATTAATTATAACTTTTTTTTATTATTTTTTCAATATCATTAAAGAAAAAAATACCAGTATTGGTACTTAATTATCTAAATCATATTTATCTAAATCTTCTGCTATTTCTAGTTGAGATTTTATTATATTTTTTACTCTATTTTTATATACAGTAATATTTTTTCTTAGAATCATAGCTTCATGTTCGGTCTTTTCAGCTGTTAGAAGTGCCTCATGGACAATAGCATTAGCATTATTTCGTGCTTCTTCCACTATCATATTTGATTCTTCGCGAGCTAAAGATTTTATTCTATCTGCTGTTTTTTGAGCGGCTACAATAGCCTCTCCTAAATTAACTTCTTCTTTTTTGCTTTTCTGCAGTTGTTCTTCTAATGAAGAGATTTTCATCTGCATAAGAGCGTTATCACTATTTAATTTTTCTAATCTCTTAATAACGACGTCAATAAATCTATTTACTTCATCGACATTATATCCGTTATTAACGATAGTAAACCTCTTCATAAAAAGTCACCTTTCGCCTTCTACCATTCTAAGTCAATATCGTTTTTCTTTTTTCCTTTTTCTTCTTCTTCTGAAATAGTTCCTTCAACATTTACATTTTTAGGTGTGCATAAAAATATTCCTCCACCTATTTTTTGAAGGTCTCCACCAATTGCATATACAGTGCCACTTAAAAAATCTACTATTCTTTTAGCTTGATCGGGTGTTACTCTTTTCATGTTAACAACAACAGTATTTCTTTTCTTTAAATGGTCCGCTATTTGCTGACTTTCAGAATAAGCACGAGGTTCTAAAAGAATCATTTTACCACTATTAGGAACAGTAACATTCTCAGCATCGTAGTATTCATCTTCTGCTAGTTCGTCACTCATTACTTCCTCGCTTACGAATTTTTTTAGTTTGTTTAGTGCCATATATATCTCTCCTATTCTCTATAATTTTATCATACTTTTTTTTAAAATACAATATGTTTTTATTATTTTTTATAGATATTATATTTACATGTTAAATGCTAAATTTGTAAATATAATTGACTTATTTTATATTTAAATATATACTTAAATTAGAGGTGAGTGTATGGAAAGAAATGATTCTGATTTAGATAATGTATTTATTAATTTCGTTAATGAAAATGCTAGAACTAAAAGAATGGAAAATCAAGAATATTATGATCGAGCATGGAATAGTAGTAGTAAAGATACTACAAGTGTTCATGAATATGGTCATAGTAAAAAGAATAAAAAAAATAGTGAATTTAAAAGAGCAATTGTAACACTACTTGTTGTTACTAATGTTCTTACTGCCGGAATAGCTACTATTGCTACTAAAGTTGCTACTAATAGTAATAATGTTGTAATAGATGTATCTAAGGATACAAAGATGAATATTAAAAAAGAAATTAAATATTATGAAGATTTAATGGGATTAAATGGGGATGAAGCTAATAAAATAATTGAAACTTATGGTAATAATCCTGATACTGGAGAAAAATATGTTAACTTTAATTATGCTAATTTAACAAGACATATTACTGAGGCTGCTAAAAAGTCAGAAACTGATATGCGTTGTGCTATTTTAGCGGCTACTAATGTAATTAATGCTCCATATAGAGAAGAAGTTTTTAATAAGGTATTTGGTTATATTGCTAAAAATAATCCTACTTTTGAATATTCTGATTTATTAAAGGATGGTTTTAAAGGTTATCTTAAGGAGTTAGGATATGATATTGCTAATGATGATATGGTTAAAATGATTGAAGATTATCAGAAAGATGAAACAGATAACATTATTGATATGGCTGCAATATTGAAAAGTGTTGATGGTAGAGGTATTAGAAAATGAATGAAGAAAAAGAATATAATGTAATTACTTTAGAAAATGGTATTGAGTATACTGAAATTGATAGGATTAATTTTAATAATAATTGCTATGTTGTTTTATCTAATCTTGATGATCCTAGTGACTTTTGTATTAGAAGGCTCATTAATGATAATAATCAAGAATATATAGTTGGGCTTGAAAATAGAGAAGAATTTAATAATGTTTTGAAATTATTTAATGATAAGTATAATAGTTAAGTTTAATACTTGACTATTTTTTTATTATATAAAAAAAGAAGTATTTTTACTTCTTTAATAGTTCTTTTCTAGATAGATTTAGTTTGCCTTTTTTGTCATATCCTGTAGCTATTGCTATTACTTCATCTCCTACTTTGAACATATCGCTTGGTTTTTCTACTCTCTTTGTATCTAATTGTGATACATGAATAAGTCCTTCACAACCAGGCCATAATTCTACGAAGATACCGAAGTCTTCTACATCTACTACTTTTGTTGTATACACCTTTCCTATTTCTACTTCTCTAGCTATATTTTTTATTCTTTCAGCTGTTTTATTTATTATATCTCTATCTGTATGATATATAATTACTCTTCCATCATCTTCTAAATCTACTTTAACAGCGTTTATGTCATTTACTGTGTTTACGCCACTACACTCTAATATTATCTTAGTAATCATTTCTCCACCACGACCGATAACATCTTTAATCTTATCTGGATTTATCATAAATGTTTCTGTCTTAGGAGCATACTTAGATACATCCTCTCTTGGTTTTTCTATTTGTTTTGTAATTACATCTAATATTTCTAGTCTAGCTTTTTTTGCTTGAGCTAAAGCTTCTTTTAATATATCTCTATTTATTCCATCTATTTTGATATCCATTTGAAGAGCAGTAATACCATCTTTTGTTCCCGCTACTTTGAAGTCCATATCTCCTAGATGATCTTCCATTCCTTGAATATCAGTAAGTATTGTATATTCATCTTCATGTGTTATTAATCCCATAGCTATTCCTGCTACTGGTTTTTTTATTGGTACACCAGCGGCCATTAGAGCCATTGTTCCGGCACATATTGTGGCTTGAGATGATGAACCATTACTTTCTAGAATTTCACTTACTACTCTTATGGTATATGGAAATTCTTCTTCAGAAGGTATTACATAAGATAAAGCTCTTTCTCCTAAGGCACCATGGCCTATTTCTCTTCTACCAGGAGCGCCATATCTTCCTGTTTCCCCTACTGAAAACGCTGGGAAATTATAGTGTAACATAAATCTTTTAGCATCTTCAATACCTAGACCATCTAATATTTGATGTTCTCCTAAAGCTCCTAATGTTACTGTAGCCAAAGACTGAGTTTCTCCTCTTGTAAATAAAGCACTACCATGACACCTTGGAAGAAGATCTATATCGGTAGATAATGGTCTTATTTCATCCATGGCGCGTCCATCGGCTCTTTTCTTTTCTTTTACGACAATATTTCTAAATAATTCATATTCTATACCATGGAATATTAATGCTACTTTTGTTAGTAGTTCTTTTAACTGTTCTGGTTTCATATTATCTTCGTTTTCAGTTTTATATTTCTCTACTACTTCTTCCTCTAGGCTATCAATAGTATTATATTTTTCTAGTTTATCTTTAATTCTTAAAGCTTTATCTAATCTTTCTCTAACAATATTATCTACTTCGTTTCTTAACTTTTCAGTAATTTCTAATTTGTCATATTCCATCTTTTCTTCGCCAATAGATGCGATTACTTCTTCTTCGAAAGCAATTAATTTTTTTATAGCTTCGTGACCAAATAATAGAGCCTCTAACATATCATCTTCACTTGCTTCTCTCGCACCAGCTTCAACCATGTTAATAGCATCTTTTGTTCCTGCTACGGTAAGATCAATATCTGACACTTCGGCTTCAGCAACTGTTGGGTTTATAATAAATTTACCACCCACTCTACCTACTTTAACTGCTGCTACTGGGCCATTAAATGGTATCTTACTAATACAAGTAGCAAGTGAAGACCCAAATAATGCCGTAAGTTCAGGTGAATTATCTTGATCTACTGATAACACCGTATTAACAATCTGTACTTCATTCTTAAAATCCTCAGGAAACAAAGGTCTAAGAGGTCTATCAATCATACGAGCCGCAAGTGTCGCAGCATCAGTAGGTCTACCTTCTCTCTTAATAAATCCTCCAGGTATCTTACCTACAGAATATAACTTTTCTTGGTATAAAACCATAAGTGGAAAGAAGTCTGATAGTAAATTTGCTGTTTTACTTACTACAGCTGTTGATAACACTACGGTATCACCATATCTTACAAGTACTGCTCCATCTGCTTGCTTAGCTACTTGTCCATGTTCTACTATTATTTCTCTTCCATAAAAATCTAACTTAAATACTTTTTTTTCCATATTTTTACTCCTCTTCTTTTATTTAAATTATATATATATTTATTTAAAAAACAAATTTAAAGGCACTCAAAAAAGAGTGCCTACTTTTAATTATTATTACTTTCTTAAACCTAGTTTTGCAACTACGTCTCTATATCTCTTAACATCTGTTTTTAATAAATAGTTAAGTAAACTTCTTCTTTTACCAACTTTCATTAAAAGTCCTCTTTTAGAAGCTTTATCTTGTTTGTTGTTTTTTAGATGTTCTGTAAGAGCATTAATTTCTTTTGTAAGAATTGCTATTTGTACTTCGGGAGATCCTGTATCTTTTGCATCTCTAGCAAATTCTTTAATTAACTTAGCTTTTTCATTTTTATTTAATGCCATTTTTATTTCCTCCTTATCTTATTTTCACCTTTAACCTAGTTATGGTAAGAGGTACCGATAACAAAGTTCAAGGAACATATTAATAATACACTATATTTTACTTTTTGTAAAGTGTTTTATAACTTTTACTTTAAATATTTATTTATTTTATTCTTTATTAATTCTTTTTTAGAACTTTTTATTAGATAATCTGCAAAGCCTTCTTCTATATATTCATCATCATAGTCATATTTATTTGTTTTGGTAAGTAATATTACTTTAGTATTAAATCCCGCTATTTGTTTTAGCTTTCTCATTACTTCATGGCCACCTAATGGTGACATTTCTTCATCTAATAATATTAAATCATACTTTTCTTTATTTCTGATTTTGTCTAGTCCTTCTTTACCTAATTTAACACTAACTATTTCTATATTAGTATTATTAAGAATCTTTTTGATTAGTTTTTCACTATTTTCATTATCATCTATTAGTAATATTTTTTTCTTATCTATCATATCTTCGTATTTATCTAAGTCATCTTGTTCTTCTACATATTTTTGGTCTAATACTATTTTCATAGTGGTACCATTATTATAAATACTATTTGGTATGATAGCTCCATTCATTAAGGTTATTAATCTTTTAGCATTATATAAGTTATTACTTATATTATCACTTTCATCTTTTTGATTGGTTTTTATAAATGATTTATTTAACTCTTCCGCTGTCATACCTTTTCCTGAGTCTTCAATAGTTATTATTAGTCTTACGATATTATTTTTTATTATTGTATTAACATCAAATTCAATATAACCTTTTTCTGTATATTTAATACTATTATCTAATAATATAGTTAATACTTTTTTTAAGCTTACGCTATCACCGTATAGGTATTCTGGTAGGTCGCTTGCTATATTAGTTATGAATTTTAAGTCTTTAGCATTGGCTTTGTTTTTATATCTTTGATTTATTTCTTTTAGTAATATTTTTATATTGTATTTACTATTATATACTTTTATACCTGCACTATCGATATTTGATATATCAAATACTTCATTAGTCATAGTAGTAAATTTAGCAGCATTTCCTTTTATATCTCTTGCGGAGTCATTTATGACTTCCATATTTACTTTTTTATTATCTGTTTCATCTAATATATTATCTGCTGAAGTATTTATATCTTTTGCTATACTTCTTATATTACTTGTCATGTTGTATAAGAACATAGTTTTTTCTTCATTGGCATTGTCACTGATTTCTTTGGCTCTGTGTATTTCTTCGATTGTTTTTATATCAGGGTTTTCTATGGTAAAGTACATTACTGAAACTACTATGGCTAATGAGAAATTTATCAGGAAGGAATCTGGAAAAAACTTTTGAACTAATGTAGCGGAAGCAAGCATTGTTATAACTAAGAAAATTGGTATATACTTTTTCTTGTTTTTTTCTTTTATGTTTTCAAAGCTTAAAATCAGTGATACCAATAGGAGGAGACCAACTAAAAAATATGTAACATTTACTCCAATTCCACTAGGATAGATTGCTGAAGGGGTTTTCTTGAATTTTATTGGTATTAAAATTACTAGTATAGAAGATAAAGCAAAAACAATTTTATATAGTTTAATGTTAAATCTTAAAATACTTTTATTTGATATTTCATATATATATTCTGTAAAAATAAAAATCCAAGCAATAAAATAGACTAACATTCCTTTGGCAAAAAATTTATATAAAAATGAATTGACATCAAACTCAAGTTTGAATAGTATGAAACTAAATATATCAATAAATGTTCCAAAGAAAGTTATTAGAAGAAGAATACCATAAAGTCTTGTTTCTTTGGTTTTTATATTGCTCTTTGAAAAAAATGTAATCATAAAAATTGTTACAAATATTATACCACTTATTGAAAAACAAGCTCCTAGCATAAAATATCACTCCCCATTTTTTATAAGTATAACACAAAAAATAAGATAAGTCTATATTATGACTTACCTTATTTTTTTATTTTTTTCTTGTTAATATTTTATGTTTTTCATTATCTTCTTTTTGATATGGCTTAGGATCTAGTTTACCATTTGCTGTTCTTAATAATGGTTCATAATAGAAGTCATAAAAACGTGGTAAATTGTTTTCTCCTAAAGTAGATTTTATTAATAATTCTATTTTTTCTTGTAATTTTTCTATATCACAATTTTGATCATATATACTAATATGATATTTTGGTACATATTGTAAATCATTATCTTTTACTTTGGTAACTATGCTTTCTCTTATTTCTGGTATTTGACTTAATAAATTTTCAATACGCTGAGGGTATATATTCTCAATACCACAAACAAAGCTTCTTTTTGCCCTATCTATATACTCTATTTCTCCTGTTGGTAATATTTTAGCTATATCACCTGTTAATAACCATTTTTCACCATCTTTTTCAATAAAAGAGTTTTTTGTTTCTTCAGGGTTATTATAATATCCAATCATCATTCCAGGACCATTTACACAAAGTAATCCTTCTTTATTAATTCCTAATTCTTCTTTGGTTATTGGATCTATGATCATTTGATTATTATATGGAATTACTGCCCCTACTGTTCCGTTTGTGTTTTTCTTACCCATTTTTACTGCTACTGGAGCCCACATTTCTGTCATACCAAGACCATTCCATAAAACATCTGGTGCTCCTAATTCTTCAAATACTGTAGAACATAGTAGTTCAGTAAACATTTTTAATTGTTCTCCTCCTGATACTCCCATTTTTAGCCAAGATAGATCTAGCTTTGATGTATCGGCTTTTCTTAACATTGCTTTTAGGCTTTCTAGATATTTTATATAGTCAGTGTTTTGATTTAATGAAAAGTCTATTTTTTCATCTTTATTACTTATTTCTCCAAAAATACTATTTAGGAAACATTCCCACTGAATTGGTCCTGCAAAAACTCCTGCTGGTTTTATTCTATATAACTCTTCTTTAAAATCTTTTGGTAATGCTTTTATGGTTAAATTTACATTAAGACTTTTACATAATGCATAATGCATTGCTAATTTACCGAAGGCCATAAAAGTTGGAAGGTTACCCATAAATATTTCTCCTGGTTCTAACTCGGTTACATAATCTAATGACTTTGTGACACAATTTAGACCATTTTCACTTAACATAACTCCTTTATGTGTACCGCTACTACCACCAGTGAACATTATATCACCAATTTTTTCATCTTTATGAATTGGATAAATTGCATCTTCAAAACTTTTTCCTTTTTTTAAAACGTAATCTAATTTACTATCTAGCGATAACAAGACATTTCCACTTATTATTTGCTTTGCTCCATATAGTGTTTTTATTATGTTATTGTCAAGTGATCTAACTGCTGGAAAAAGAATTACGTCTATATCCATATCTTTACTAGCGTTTTTAAATTTCTTATATGAATCATTTATTCCAATGAACATTTTTGGTCTTACTACTTTTAAATCTTGCATTATTTTATAATCCATATCTAAAGGATTTATTGGGCATATTATTGCTCCTAATTTATTTAAAGCATAAGATATATATATTGCTTCTGGTGTATTGGCTACTGATAGTGCTATTATATCATTTTCTCTTACTCCTCTTTTATATAGTGCTTTGGCGTATTCATCTATTTTTGTGTGTAACTCTTCGTATGTTACTTTTAATCCACCGAATGTAATAGCTATATTGTTCATATACTTTTTATTTCTTTCATATAAGAATCCATATTCGGTATCGTTTGGTTTTGCAGTTGTTTTTGCCTCTTCACTATAAAAGTTCATATTTAGTCCCATCTTTGATGGCTTTTCTATTTCTATCATATTATTCCTCCAAAATACATTTAAAACTACATTTTGTTATTATACTACATTTTTGTTAAAGTGACAATTTTTATTTGTTTTTTTATTCTTGTTTTTGATTTTTTGGTGTCTTTATATATTTCAATGTGATCGACGGTTAAGTTAGTTTCACTTACATCAACATTAATTTCACTACCATCTAGTGGTTCATTTTTTAATGCATTAAAGTCTACTTTACTATTTTTAGTAAGTGGCATGCTTTCTCTTATTTTAAACTTAGTTGGTATTTGTCTTGATGACATAGTTGAGTCCCCAATGATATTATTATAAACAATATCTTTTATTACTTCTATTTTTTCTTCTTCACTTATATCATTATTTTTTAGGACTAAATGACACATAGGCATAATTCCTCTTTGCCTGTCATCAAAATATTCTACTAGTTTTGCATATTTTACTTTGTCATTTTTTTCAATTATGCTTTCTATTTCATAAGGTTTTATTTTATAACCATCGAATCTAGTAAATGATCTGTCTTTTCTGGCTTCGTGATAGAACACTCCATTTTTGTCCATTTGTACTAGATCTCTAGTTCTTATATAGCTTCTACCATCCATTTCATATCTAGGAACAATGATATCACCATAAAGTATTCCTCTTGTTACTGCATCTGAAGAAACTACAAGTTCTCCTTCTAAACGTTCTTTTCCTTCTTCAAATTTTAATGGTACTAATTTATCTTCAACATTTGGATCTACTATTGAATAAATTGTATTAGGTAGTGGTATTCCTATTGAACCAAGCTGATTATATTCATCTTGGGCATATGAGCCACATCCAAGAAATTCACTCATACCATGTCCTTTTTCTACTTCGGCACTACTTCCATGTTGTTTAAGCCATTTATTTACTCTTTCTTCATCTTGTGGTGAAAGTGAATCACCGCCATAAATTATAGTATGAATGCATGATAAATCTTCATTAGTCAAATAACTATAATCAGGAAGAGCCGCTAACCATGCTGGTGTTCCCATAATTATATTTGGATGATATTTTTTTATTAAATATCCAAATTCATTTATTTCAAATTCTGGTACATCAATATTGTTTGCACAACTAGCTATATTAAGCAAGTAATTATCATAGGCTCCAAAAGGAGCAAAGTATGGAAGCACATGAAGTGCATTATCTCCTTTAGTGAAACTTACATTACCTTTGATTAATTGTTGTAATGTTGATATGCCATTTTTATTACTGGCAGTTATTGGTTTTGGTCTTGCACCACTAGTACCTGAAGTGTGGCCTATATATGTGATTGTTTCAGCATCTGTATCAGTTATATAACTAGTATATCTACATTCTCTTATTAAATCACTATATCTTGATACTTTTAAAATTGAACTTGCAATTGCTTCTTTAAGTAATTTTTCTTCTTTTTGCATATTACTCATTCTATCATATAGAACTTCATATGATTTTAGTTTTTTTACACTTAAATTATTATTTCTAATATTTTTTAATTCATTATATTTAAGTGCATCTTTTAAATAATCTATCTTTCCTGATAAGTTCATTGAATCACTTGCGGATATTATCACTATGTTTTCTATACCTAATTCTTTTAACTCTTTCTCTATTGGTTTTAACATAGCAAGATAGCATTTATCTAGAGCTACTATATACTTTGCTCTTTCGTATTTTATAACTTCTAATACTTTTTGAGCATTTGCCATTATATCCATACTATCTGGTCTTGGATCTATGAAATCCGCTACAGCACCTATATTGGCACAACCTAACCATATTTGAGCAGATTCTGGTATATTTGGCAGCATATTCATTACTATTTCGCCTTTCTTTACACCTAATGATGTTAGAACTTTTGAGGCTGTAGATGCCTTATCAAATAGTTCATCCAATGTCATATTTTTTCCATAATAACTATGAGCAAGTAATGATTCATTTCCTTTTGTTTTCATTTTTAAATACTCAGTTATATTAGTTTTTGGATCCTCGATATTAGCAATTTTTTCATCATAATACTTCATCCATGGTTTATCTATATGCGGATATCCAGTTTCTTTATTCATATTTGATTCCCCCAAGTCGATTTTATCTTACCACAAAAAGATTTATTTTTCAACAATAATGATTAAAAATAAGATAAGTCTATATTATGACTTACCTTATATTTTTTCTTGTTAATATTTTGTGTTTTTCATTATTGGTATAGTATTCATTAAATTCTAATGTAACTAATTACTATTAAAGTGTCTTCTACTATCGTTATATGAGAATAGTACATCTAGTGAACTATCTTTTCTAAGGTTATTCATAGACTATCCTATTAGTAGCTATCTTACATCATCTACTTTATTAGATTTGCCTGATTTATTGGGGCCTACTATACCATTTATATTCTTACTAAATTTAATCAATAGGCTTTTATTTCTTTTAAACGCATATATTTCACATCATGTTTCTTTATTTTATCGAATTTTATAATAAAAATAGTTAATTTATGTGATTTGTATATTTATTGCTATGAACATAATAAAAAGTACTCTATGTGTTAGAGTACAAATTTTAATAACATTAATATTAATTATAATTTTTATGAATTAAATTATATATTTATTAATTTAATAAAATATTCTATATTTTAGTCTTTAACTAAAGTTTTTGTCTTTGCAGTATTCGATATTAATCTAAAGACATGCCCTTTACCAACTTTTCTATGTATTTCAAATATTTTTTCACATCACTATATGCATGATGATAATCCATTCCAATATGACTATGACAATCGATAATCATAGTAAATTTTCCTCGTATTTTAAAGATTTTATTGTCATACCTTGTGCTTCGTAAAAATTAATTGCTGACTTATTAAAACTCCATACATTTAAATCTATAGACTTACAATTATTTTCTAATGCTATTCTTTTTGCCTCAGAGTATATTTTTTTGCCTATTCCATTATTTCTCATATTAATATCTACAACTAAAGTATCAATATATAAATATTTTCTTTCGTATATATAGTCATCTTCTTTTTGCGTTTTTATAGAATATAATAGACACCCAACTATTTTTTCTTTATCCGTGGCTACCAAAATATTTGTTTTATTACTAGCGATTATTTCTTCAAACTCTTCTTGTGCAAAAACTTTATTATTTTTATAAATATCACATCTATTATTAAAATGTAAGTCTTGTACTTGTTGCATCAATTTTTTAATTTCATCATAATCTTCAATTTGAGCATTTCTAATCAAAAACATTTTTTTCTCCTTTCATCAATATTCATTTTTTTAAAGTTTCTAAGTTCATTTTATCTCCTAATTCTAAATTTTTTTTCTTTTTGTATCATCAAATTCATTAACAAAATTATTAAATTCTTTAAATGTTAATCCACTAGGTATAGAGTCTATTTCAGTTAGTTTTCTAATATCTCCATGGTCCTTAAAACCACTAGTAATATCTTCTATTGCACTTTCAACTGTATCATATTTATGAATTCCCCTTTTTGGTCTATTGGAATGTTCAAAGTGATACCAACTATCATTATATTTAAATAATACAAAGCAATGCATTCTTATATCTTTATCAAAGTTTTCTTCTGTTTCATAACTTCTATGACAATATAATTTGTTTTCAAATCCCATTTTATCAAAGAAATATTTAATCATTTTTGCTTGTTCAATGCATGTTCCTAACCCAACTTCTAACATTTTATCTATTGAACTAATTCTATAATTTTTTCTAAATCCTTTAAGGTTATTAAGATGTTTAAATCCTTGATTATCAATCCACCCATATTCAATATTAACATTCATAAAATCCATTAATTCCATTGGTGTCTTAACATCATTAAATGTAATTTCATCTTTTAAAGCTACTACTTTAGCACCAAAAATAACATCGTTTTTTAATTCTTCTAATTCTGGGTGTTTTACTAATTGTGCTAAAAAGTATACCATATCATAAATTGCCAACCTTTGATGTAAATTTGGATTACTTACTAATTCAGGATAATACTTTTCAATATATAACATTATATTTGTATAATCACTAGAATCAGTATATCGCTCTGTTTCTTCACTAGCAAACTTCCAAGGCTTTCTAATCATTCTATATAAAATATCCAATTCAAAATCCCTAGGGGCATACATTGATCTTTCAAAATCTATTAGTTTAATTTTACCATCATTATAAAATATATTGTCAAAATGTAAATCATTATGAATTAAAGCAAAATCATTAGAATCTAAATATTTATTAAATTTAGAATACGCATAATCTAAAAGTTTTTGTTCTTCTTCATTAAAAATATTAAGATTCTTTGCTTGAATATATAGTGGCATAAACTTTTCTTGCATTGTTTTGGTCCAATCATATTTTTCTCCAATATTACTATGAATTTGTTTCATAGCATCACATAGTTGTTTAATTATATCTTCTCTTTGTTCTTCTGAAAAAGTATGCCATACATTATATAAAGAAACGCCATCTATCTTTTCAATAATTTCATAAAAATATGGAACATCTTTTTTATTTATACTTGAACAATATAGCTTTGGAATTAAATTGTTATTTTTATTTGAATTATAAAAATCAATCTCTTTTTTAAATTCTTTCTCATTATCTTCATCAGTACATATCTTAACAATATATAAATCGTTAATATTATATATCGTATTCGTAAAGCCTATATTTATCTTATCTATTTTGGGATTAGTGCCAAATAAAGATTGATTTTGTTGTACTATTTTATTTATTATATCATGCATTTTTGTTACCTCCTCATTTTTAATTAAAGCATACATTATCTTTATTCCATTACACCATTCTCTATAAAATAATGTTTACCTACAAAATCTATATCATTATCTTTTATTCTAATAAAAGATTCATTAGGTAATCCTACTATTCTAGTATATTTGCTAACTTCAAATACTTCATCCATATATTCTTTATTATCAATATCAAAGTGAGGATATATATTTAAATTAATAAAACCTAATCCTTGATAATCTACTAATTCATAATTCTTAAAATCATCTTTATATATTACTCTATCCGTTTGATTCATAGCACCTGCACTAGTACCTATAGTTATACCATCTCTATTCCTTAATATATTAAATAAATTATATTCTATAATAGATTTCATTTCTAACTGTGGACTACCACCCATTAAATAAACTATATCTGTTTTTTCTATATATTTATAAGCATCTTCTTTAGATACTCTATTATCTATTAAATGTACTTCTTTAAAATTAATATCTATATTTTTAAATACATTAACAATTTCTTTTACCTGAGTATCATTTCTTTCATATTCATCAAATAAACTAGCTATAAAAGTAATAGACATATTATTCTTTATATCTTCTTTTATATATTTCTTTTGATTATCATTAAAGCCTTTATTTCTATCTATTCTACTAAACATATAATTAATTTTCATGATTATCTCCTTTAAAGTAGTCTTCTTTAGTAATGGAATAATAGATCAGATCGGCTTGCTTTTTAGTAACTTTATTAAGTGCTCTTTTTCTCATTATACCTTCATATTTCATTCCTGCTTTTTCCATTACTTTTCCACTAGCGGGATTTGCATCTATATGATCAGCATAAATTGTTTCTACTTCTACTTCTTCAAAAAAGAATTTTATTACTCTTTTTAATGATTCTGTAGCTAGGCCTTTACCCCACCATTTTCTTCCATAACAATATCCTATTTCTACAGTATTATTTTTTATATCAATATCTACTGCTCCAATTGTACCAATGGGAGTATTATCTTCTTTTGATACTACTATCCAGTTATAAAAATTATCTTTTATATATTCTTCTTCTAGGTATTTAAGATAACTTACGGCATTTTCTTCTTTTTCATAAGCATCCCAAGATAGATATTTAGTTACTTCTTTATCACTAGCCCAATTATTAAACATGTCTTTAGAATCACTAGTACTTGCTTTTCTAAATAGAAGTCTATTTGTTTCTAATTCTATTGTTCCTATGTTCTTCATATAAATCATCTCCTTTTCTTTCTTCAATTTTGCCATCTTCTACTACAAAATAATTATTAATATAATATATTTCATTATCTTTTATTACTATACAAGAATCATTAGGTAAACCTATTATTCTATGTTTATAAGAACTATTAACCATTTCATTTACTTGCTTTCTATTATTAATATCAAAATGAGGATCAATAGTTATATCAGTAAAACCTAAGCCTTCATAGAAGAATGTCTTATCATAATCATCATCTTTAGAGTAATACCCTATCTTACCTAAGTTCATACTACCCGCAGAAAATCCAAGTAATACTTTATCTTTAAATAATTCTTTATAATCTATTCTTTTTATTATATCTAGTTGTATTAAAGGATTACCTCCAAATAAATATATAATATCTACTTTCTTTATTATATTTGTCATATCGTTAATAGAAGTCCTTCTATCTATTAAATAGAAATTTTTAATACTATTAAACATACTTCTTATACCAATTTTATCACTAGTACCATCTATTAAAGTATCATTCTTACTATAATCATCTTTAGCACATATAATAGCCATACTATTATATCTATCTAATTCTTTATTTATAATTTCTTTTATTCTAGAATTAAAGCCTTTTACTTTATCACAACCACTAAATAATATTATCATAACATCACCTATCTTTTTCTAATTTTACATTTGTTTAAGACTATTAATGGTATCTTCATCTCATCTTCAGTAAAACCCGCATGAGTTGACTTATGAATATGACCTACATTCTTATATTTAAAATATTTATTACTATAAGCTAGAGCAAAATAATCTCCTAGTGAATCTCTGAAATATTTATGTTCAGTACCATTACCTAATAACTTACTATTAATAAGTTCTTCTTTAGTCATTAATACAAAATAATCACTAAAGTATTTATTAAATAGATAAACAAATTCTTCCTCTCTACCATCTTTAATTTTAAAACTACATAGTCTTCCTTCAAAGGATGTATCTCCATCAAGTGTATCGAATATATCTTTATAATCTTCTAAGATAATAGTATCACAATTAATATGGCCATGGTCTGCTACTACAATAAGTAATGTATCATCAGATATAGAATTATATAATTCTTCTGCTTTTTTATTAATCAATTCAAAATACTTCTTAGTTTCATTACTATCCGTACCAGTGATGTGCATGGTAGTATCTGGTTCAGGATTATATACATAAATATAATTTTTATCTTTAACATTTAAACTACTTTTAATTTTACTTATCATATCATCGATATCTTTATATTTATTTTCATTAAACGAAGCAATTAACTTAGCATAATGCTTTCCTTTTTCATTTATTAGTTCACAAATATCTTTATATGGAAAATATTTTCTAGCTAGTGATACACTATCAGCATCTATATCAGTATCTTTAATCTTATTAGTAAACATTGTTACTATTTTATTTTCTTTTTTAAAATATAAGTCCCAAGCAAGCCAACCGTGTTCCATTGGCGAAAGACCAGTAAGCATTGATGTAGTTGAAGCCGTTGTAGTAGCGGGTACTACTGAAGATATTTCTTTTAACATATTTCTATATAGAAAACTATTTTCTCCTAATAATTTTTTTATTAATTTTGATCCCATTCCATCAAACAATAAAACAACTACATTTCTTGGTTTATATTCATCTAATATTTTATCAATATCACTTAAAGTATTATGATAAACATCAAGTTCAAAATATCTTCTAATACTAGATGCTAAACTAACAATACTATTATCATATTCTGGCAATGTAAACTTATCCATTTTATCTACTTCCTTTCCAACATTAACATATATATAGAAAAAACCGAAGGCAACTATTCCATATAAGAATAGTGACTCCGGATTTTGTTAATTATAAAATACGTGTAGGTTTTATCCCGAGATAGCTTTATATATCTCCTCACTTGTTATAACTATATAATTTATTTTATGTTTTGTCAATCATTTATTACACTTTTGTAAATTATTTAATAGTTTCTTTAGTGTATTATAATATTTCCATATAAGTCCTAACATTTACAACCGAGATCATTTATTGCTCGCACCACCTAGAAACGATTAACATTTATCACTAAGGCATTCTTTCCAATGCAATAATAATATACTATATTTTATATAAAATTTCAATTGTTTATACAGAAAAAACTTCTAATTAATCTGTGTTATTAGTTATTTTATTGGTATCAATTCTTATAATTACGCATTCTACTTTTTTATTAAATTTATTGACTGTAGTTTTTTTATATATTTCAAATCCTACTTCTAAGAATAGTTTCAATGCTTTTTCTCTACTTTTTTCAAAAGTATCATATAAGTATTTTATATTATTTTTATTTGCTTCTTTTATTAGTAGCTTAAGAGCTGGTTTTGAATATCCTTTGCCTCTATATTTATCTTCTATTAAAATACCACAATCATATATATCTTCATCTTTATCATATTGGTAATTTACATATCCAACATATTTATTTAGGTCTTTGTCTTTGATATATGCGAAATATCTGTTTTCTTTGATTCTTCTATTTTGAACTTCTTGCCATTTTTCTTTAGGAAAGTCAATGCACCCTGTATCATAATGATAACCATTATACATAACGTTGTAGCCGGCATTATAACTCATTGTTTTTGGATCACTTTCTAGTTTTTGCTCATAGGAATATTCTTCTAATTTTGGTATTATTAATTCTATATTTTTCATTTTTTCTCCTTTTTATATTTAAATATATTTTATCATAGAGACTACAGGCTCTATGATACCTAATGAAGACTTAAGATTAACTTAAGGCTTCATAGGCTATTATGAATTTAAAGATTCAGTTTCATAAAGATTTCTATATATCTTACAACTATTTAATAATTCTTTATGGTTACCAGTAGCTATTACTTTACCATTATCAACAACATGAATAATATCAGCATCAATGATTGTAGATAATCTATGAGCTACTATTACAATAGTATGATCATTAACCAAATTATCAATGGTCTTTTTAATATAATCTTGAGAATTATTATCTAAAGCTGAAGTCGCTTCATCAAATAGTATTACTTCACTACCTTTAGATAATGTTCTAGCAATAGATAGTCTTTGTTTTTGGCCACCAGATAAATTAATACCAGACTCTCCTAATAAAGTATCATACCCTTTAGGTAAAGACATAATATAATCATCTAAGTAAGCCATCTTAGAATATTCCCTTATCTTTTTAAGAGATATATTCTTATTAATTAATTTAAAATTTTCTTTAATAGTTCTATTAAAGACGAATGGTTCTTGTCTAATTATTGATATATGTTTTCTTAATTCTTCTTCACTTAAATCTTTAATATTAATACCATCTAATAATATTTCTCCACTAGTAGTATCAAATATTCTAGTAATTAGATTAAATAAAGTGCTCTTACCTTGGCCTGATGCTCCTACTATGGCAATCTTCTTATTAGGTTCAATCTTTAAACTAAAATTATTTAAGATATTTCCTTCATCAGGATAATTAAAATTAACATCTTTGAATTCAATTACCCCTTTAACATTATCTAACTTCTTATTACCAAACTCTTCATCTTTATATAATCTATTCTCTAATATATCATTTACTCTTGATATTGATACACTAACCTTTTGATATGTTTGTGTTAAATCATTTATGTTTTCTATTAACCAGGTAAAACGATATACATAATATGTCATAGCAATAAAGAATGTTAAACTTATCATCTTATTGTATAATAATACGACACAAGTAGCAAATACTCCACATTCTAATATTGATTTTAATAATCTAGTCTTTATATTAAAACTCTTTTGAATATCTATTTCTTGACTTGATTTATTATATATATCTTTAATAATACTAGTCATATCACTAATTAGGTTATTTTTAATACCTAATGTTTTTATTTCTCTTATACCTCTAATTGATTCTGTAGTTAAAGAAGTAAACTTATCTTGCTCTTTTCTTCTTTCTTTATGTGTTTCTTTAAGTAATGGATTATATTTTTTTAATATTAGGAATAATATAGATACAATAAATATTATTTCTATTCCTATTATCCAAGAGTTTATAAATATATAGATTATAACTATTAGTGATGCTATAAGTGATGATATCATGTTTAATAATCTACCAAAAGCAAAACTTAAAGTATCAGCATCGCTTGTTATTCTATTTATTATTTCTCCTGATGACATTTTTTCGTAAGCTACAGGAGGCATAGATAATGCTTTCTTATAAGTATAAAATCCTAACTTTCTTGTTAATTTACTCTCTTCTTTATATAATATAGAATTAGCATAATGTAATATTACTCCATCCATTGTTATTTCTAATACAAAATATATCCCTAAAAATATTAAAGCATTTTTTATATCAAGTATGGTAATGGACTCTACTACTCTACCATTTAAATAGCCAGTAAACACCTCGCATAATCCGGACATAAATATAATTATACTAGCAAATATTAATTTATTTAAATCTTCTTTAACTAATTTTAATAGAGGTCTAAATTCTTTTATACTCTTCATATTTACACCTCCAAATAAAAGAACTACTTATTTATAAAGTAGTTCCAAGTTATTATAATTAATTATTTTTGCTTATTACAAAGTATGTGAAAAACATAGAAGAATTCCACTTTTCTTTAAAACTACTCTATCACTATTAAAATCTTTTAAACTTAAAGTCATCATCTTCATGATTTTCACTCCTCTCTCTTTAAATTCAAGTTAAATATATCATACTATTTTATGTATGTCAATCTTTTTTTGTTACATTTATTTTTATATTCCACTTCAACCATAAACAAGTTTATGTTTTCCGTGGTATGAGTAAGCCTAGGGTCTTACTCATAATATTTTTTTAATTTATTTAATAATTCTTTTAATATATTATTATCTTCCATTTTAGTAATAGCAAAGCACTTCTTACCCAAATCTTTAAATGACGCACCAGAATGATATAACACTTTATTATCTATTATAATAAACCTATCATGAAATATATTAGTATTTATTATTTCTATATTACTATATTGTTTTTCATACTTCTCTTTAGAAATATTATCTATATTTTCTGTATATATTTTTACTTTAACATTAATATTTTTAATGATATCAAATAGTTTTTTACCTGCATAATTATCTATTATAATTATTTCTTTCTTTGCCTTAGATAATATATCTATAAGCAGTGAATATGCATCATATATTTGTCCCTCATAAAAGATATGATTATTACTTTCTTTTGTATTTAACTTATCAAAAGATTCTTGTAATAATTTTATATCTTCTGTATTTTTTATAGTTAATTCATTAAAATATTTTTGTTCTATTAATGAAGTATTTATTATCTTTTTCATTACTATAAAGGCATCCATAATTTTTATACTTATTTCTTCTGCAATATCAGTTTTTAATATAGCACTTAACATTGCTACTCCTTGTTCAGTAAATACATAAGGTAAATATTTAATATTAAGACCTTGTTTTTGATTATTTTTATTCAAGGTTTCAAATTGAAACCTTGAATAAATAGAAGAATATTCTTCTTTTGTTAATTGAAACATAAATCTTTCTGGAAATCTATTTATATGTCTTTTAACCGCTAAATTAAGTGATTTAGTTCCATTCTTACAACCATACAACATTGCCAAATCAGAGTCTAACATAACTTGTTTACCTCTAATTTCATATATCATATTTTCTATCTTTATATTATCACTTACTACTATATTGTTCACTTTATCATCCTTTCTTTATTTTATCATCGTCTTATTGTTTATAATAATATAAATACTTGTTGATATCAATGTTAAACATTTATTTTCTTAGTTTATTTAATAGTTCTTTTAATATATTATTATCTTCCATTTTAGTAATAGCAAAGCACTTCTTACCCAAATCTTTAAATGACGCACCAGAATGATATAACACTTTATTATCTATTATAATAAACCTATCATGAAATATATTAGTATTTATTATTTCTATATTACTATATTGTTTTTCATACTTCACTTTAGAAATATTATCTATATTTTCTGTATATATTTTTACTTTAACATTAATATTTTTAATGATATCAAATAATTTTTTACCAGCATAATTATCTATTATAATTATTTCTTTCTTTGCCTTAGATAATATATCTATAAGTAATGAATATGCATCATATATCTGTCCTTCATAAAAGATATGGTTAATTTCTTCATTAGTATTTAATTTATCTAGTATTAAATCAATTTTACTATCGTGTTCTAATACTAATTTGTTAATATATTTTTGTTCTATTAATGAGGTGTTTATTATGCTTTTCATTACTACGAATGTGTCCATTATTGCAATTGTTATCTTTGTTGCTTCTTTACTTTTTAAAATCGTAGCAAGCATATATACACCTTGTTCTGTAAATACTCTCTGATTATATCTTCTTCCTCCATGACTATTTATTTTTGAGGTCGAAATTTTCGACCTCAAGTTGTTTGATTCCTCATCATTAAGTTGAAAACAATATCTTTCGGGAAATTTTTCTATATTATTTTTAACTGCTTCGTTTATTCTTTTTGTTTCTACATTATAGAGTTTAGCTAAATCAGAATCTAACATGACCTGCTTACCTCTAATTTCATATATCATATTTTCTATCTTTATATTATCACTTACAACTATCTTGTTCATCACATCATCCTTTCTTTTATTTCTAAAAAGTTATATTTCTTTTATCATTGTCTTATCGTTTATGATAATATAAATACCTGGTGATGTCAATATTAAAATACACGTTTTTTAGTAATTTCTTTACTACCATCATAAATAAAAGCAGAACATTCAGATCTGCCTATTTAATCTTGTTTTAATTTGTTTTTATTTAGAAATAATAGCACACATGCACTTATCAAAATTAGGTATATCACTACTAATATAACACTTAATTATCTTAAAATTATTTCTTATAATCTCTTCTTTAAAGGTAGTAAAGTCTACTACATTACATGAAGTATTAGTTACTATTATTTCTTTATTAGTATTTATATTAGTTCTTACTACTTTTTTAAAGGCATCATCAATATTAGACTTATAAGTACTAGTACCATCACCCATGGATATAACTAAAGCAATACCATTGTCATTTAAGTGTTCATATATAAACTTATAGAATAAATTACGATGTTCTTCTTTTAAAAACATATGAATGACCGCTACGGAATAGATAAAATCATACTTATTATTTAATTTATCTTTCATTATATCTAAAGATTTAAAATTATTTGCATATTTATTACTAGTTAGTTCATTACATTTATTAATTACTGTTTTAGAGTAATCAATACCTAATATATTATAATAACCTATATTAAGTAAATAGATTATATCTCTACCTTCTCCGCATCCTACTTCTAATATACTATTATTCTTAGTAATATTATAATCATTTATTACTTTAATTACATCTTTACTAAAATTTTTTGTTTCCCATAACATATTATTATCATAAGCATCTTTATATCTATCTTCATATGCTTCATAATATTCTTTTTTCATGATATTGCCTCAATTTATTTTCTTAATATCAATTAAACCTCTAGTATGATAGCCATGTTTTTCGTAGAAGTTTATTCCTATTTTATTATAAGCAAATACATCGATAGAAATATATTCACATCCTATACTTTTGAAATATTCTTCTATTTTATTCATAAGTAAAGTACCAATACCACTACTTCTTACTTTCTTAGATACTACTAGTTCTGTTACTTCTCCACATTTAGGGCATTTATAATCTAAATAATCATATTCATCATAACTTCTTAAGCATCCCATTATTAGTCCTACGACTACGTCATTATCTATCGCTAGATAACATTTACCATTATTATCTTTTACTTCTTCTAAATCTAATATAGCCATCTTATCACGATATTCAGGATGTAATTGATCTAGATTATCCTTATCAATACTAAGGATATATTCTTCTAATTCTACTAATAAATCTTTTACATCTTCTAAATATTTATCTTTATATTCTATTATTTTCATTATTTCTCCTTCTCCACTTTATTCTTCTGTGGTATGATAGAGCCTATTCTAGTCTCTATCATAAAATCTTATTTATTATTTTTATACTTGTTTTTTTATCATTAACATAATAACCAATATCATCATTAATATTCTTTAAATATATACTTCTTCCTATTGGACTATTTAATGATATTTCTTTAATCTTAGCATTATTATTTATCATATATTTACCAGTTAATTTAACAGTATATTCTTCTATATCATCTATATCATATATAGCTTTTATTTTAAGAATATCTCCTACATCTATTATATCATCAGAATTACTTTTTTTATCTACTATTTTTAAATATTTTTCATCCTCTAACATTTTATTTATTCTTGAAGCAATCTTTCTACTTTCTCTCATTGTATCTTCAAAAGCAAAATTATCATGCCATCCATCTCCTACTGCATCAGCATAGGATTCACTTCCTATGCTGGCAATAGATAAACTTATATCTTTCAATCTATTTAATTCTTCATAATACTGATTAAATCCATCAGTATCTACTAATACTTCTTTCATATAAACATCTCCTATGAACCTGTACTACTATAATGTTTTAAGCCTATTTTAAAAGATAGAAAACATGGTATTAAATACACTACTATTAATAATGGTGATAATAAATATAATGCATTATCAGACTTTCCTAATAGATAAAGTAAAGGATAATAATTAACTGAAGCATATGGAATAATGAAAGTAAATATAAATATAAAGCCTTTTCTAAATATTCCTATTGGATACTGTGCCATTTGTTTACCACCATCGGTTAATAAGTTTCTTACTTCTAAGCCATGAATGGTAATAAAACAATATGAAGCCATTAATAGGAATATTCCAAAGAATAGTATTATTGAAGATAGAAACATTGCTATTATTAATAATATATTTATTATATTCCATTCTATATTTAAGTGACTTATGGCTATGTAGAATACTATTAATGATTGTATAATTCTAGCTGCTTTTACAAAATCCATATCACTACATATAACTTGATATAGTATTCCTCTAGGTCTTACTAATAGTCTATCTAGAGAACCATCAATAATGAATTTATCAAATTTGTCTATACCTCTAAAGAATGTTTCATTAAAGGCAAAACCAAAATGAATAATGGAAAAGCATATTAATACTTCATATAAGGTAAAGCCTTTTATATTATCAAATCTTTGAAATAGAGCTACTGTCATAAAGTAATATGTGAAGAATACTCCTATTTGACTAATAAAAGTTAAGATAAATGATAGACGATATTCTAACTGGGATTTTAATTTAAGTTTCATTGATTCTATATATAATTTAACCACCTTGGATCACAGCCTTTCTTAGTGATACTCTTGATATTAAGTATCCTAATGATATTGTAATAATTATCCAAATTATAGAACCTATAATAAGAATATAGCCTTCTTGTAATGGTATGCTATTAGAATATATTCTAAAGGGAAAGTCTCCTATAAATCTAAAGGGAAGAAATTCTGCTATATGTTTTAACCATAATGGAAAGAATGGTATAGGAATCGTTCCACCCATAAATATTTCTGCTATTACATTATAAGTTGTCATAGTTCCTTTTTCATCTAAAGTAAACATTGTTAAAATATGCATAAGTAGATTTAATGATGTGACTAAGAAGAAGCCTAGAGTTAGTGCTACTATAAACATTATAAAATTATTTATAGAATAAGGGGTAGATAAATGAAATGGATATGGTAATGATATTGCAAGAATTATTAATGGGATAAATCTAAGTAGGACTGCTACTAATCTTTTGGCTAGCATCTTTATATACCATTTAAAATAGAAATCTTGTGGTCTTATTAATTCATAAGCTAAATTACCATTTTTAATCATATCAAGTAATTCGTTTTCTCTATCAAAGGGATATATTAGGGCAAAGAATGATTGCTGAAGCCATAAGTAATTAACAAGTTCTTGCCAGTTCATTGGCGTATCTCCTCCACTTTCGTAGAAGGCTAAATATACCATAATAAATATTAAACCAAAGAATATTTGGGTACATATACCTGCTATGGCTTCGGTTCGATATTGAAGATTAGTTATAAATCTTAATTTGAAATAACTTAGATATGATTTCATAATTTATAGTCCTCATATAGTTTAAGTATTACATCATCTATGCTTTCGTTATCTATTTCAATATCATCTATATTATATTTTGTGGTAAGTTTACTTAGGAAATTAGATATACTTATTATATTGGAATCTATTATAAAATTATAACTATCTTCTTTTTTACATTTTTTTATAACTCCTTTTGTTTTGATGTTATCTATTTTATCTTTAGTAAATATTTTAATATTTTTATAACTACCATATTTTTCTTTTAGAGTTTTAATATTTCCATCAAATAGTATTTCTCCGTTACCGATTAGAATAATTCTTTTAGCTAGGGCTTCGATATCATTCATATCATGAGTGGTAAGAATTACTGTTACTTTATCTTCTTTATTTATTTTTTTTATAAAGTCTCTTACTATCTTTTTTGATATAGCATCTAATCCTATTGTTGGTTCATCTAAGAATAATATTTCTGGTTTATGGAGTAGTGATGATGCTATTTCGCATCTCATTCTTTCTCCTAGAGAAAGGGTTCTTACTGGTTTTTTTATTATTTCTTCAATACCTAAAAGGTTTACTAGATATTTCTTTGTTTTTTGATATTCTTCGTTATCTATTTTATAGATATCTCTTAATAAATCAAAAGTGTCTTCTGCTGGAATATCAAAAGCTAGTTGACTTCTTTGTCCAAATACTACTCCTATTTTGGCTACATATTTTTTTCTATCTTTAATAGGATCTAAATTGTTTATAGTAATGGTACCACTAGTGGGAAGAAGTATTCCTGAAAGCATTTTAATAGTGGTACTCTTTCCAGCTCCATTGGGACCGATATAACCTACTATTTCTCCTTTCTTTATTTCAAAAGATATATTCTTTACTGCTTCTACTTCTTTGTATTCTCTTTTGAAAAATGATTTTACAGCAGCCTTCAGTCCACTATTTCTTTTGGCTACCTTAAAAGTTTTTGTTATGTTATCAACTTTGATGAACGACATTTTAATATCACATCCTTTCTGACAACGCAAAAAAGCCACATATTTTAAATATGTAGTTTCATCGGGCAATTAAATATATGGTTTTTTCTTCGCAAATGTCATAATAAATATATTATATTAAAATTTATTTGTCAATAGTTTTATATTAATTTTAATATTTCTCAATAATATTCATACAAAAAAATAATTGTTATTTCAAAGACCTTAGGCTTTGAAATACCCCTTAAGACTTTAGGCTTAAGGGGATATATTTTATTTTTCTATTTTTAAATAGTCATATGTTTTATCTGTTACTACTCTACCTCTAGGAGTTCTCTTTATATAACCTTCTTTTAATAAATATGGTTCATAGACATCTTCTATAGTAGATGATTCTTCCCCAATAGAAGAAGCTAGAGCTTCTAATCCTACTGGTCCACCATTAAATCTTTCAATAATAGCAGTTAGTAGTATTCTATCTGTTTCATCTAAACCACTTTTATCTACTTTTAATCTATCTAATGAACTATTTAGAATTTCTTCATTAATAATACCACCTGAATATACTAAAGCAAAGTCTCTTACTCTTTTAAATAATCTATTGGCTATTCTTGGAGTACCTCTGCTTCTACTAGCAAGCTCACGAGCGGCATCATCAGTAATTGGAGTATCTAATACTTTTGATGTTCTTTTTATTATCTGATATAGTTCTTCTTCAGTATAGTAATTTAATTTTGCAATTATTCCGAATCTATCTCTTAAAGGACTTGATAAATCACCCGCTCTAGTAGTTGCTCCTACTAAAGTAAAATGGGGAAGATTTATCTTGATATTTCTTGATGAGCCTTCAGTTCCGACGATAATGTCTAGATAGTAATCTTCCATAGCTGGATATAATACTTCTTCGATATATCTTGGTATTCTATGTATTTCATCTATGAATAAAACATCTCCTTCTTCTAAAGTTGATAATATTGCTGCTAAATCACCTGTTTTTTCTATAGAAGGACCACTAGCGGTCTTGATATTGCTTCCTAACTCATTAGCTATTATATATGCTAGAGTTGTTTTTCCTAATCCTGGAGGACCATATAGTAATATATGATCTAGACTTTCTTCTCTCATAAGAGCAGATTTTATAAATACTCTTAGATTTTCTTTTATTTCACTTTGACCAACATATTCATCAAGAGACTCTGGTCTTATGGATAATTCTCTATCTTCATCTAATAAATTACTAGTTATTATTCTCTCTTCCATCATTATCTCCTTCCTTATATATAGAAGTATATAGGTCTTTAGGACTATTATCTTCTTCTAATAACTCGATATTAGGTAAATCTTTTATAGAAGCAAGTCCAAAATAATCTAAAAAATCATCAGTAGTTTTATATAATATTGGTCTTCCTGGTAGATCTGATTTTCCACATTCTTTTATTAATCCTTTAGCTAATAGTCTTCTTAATACATAGGTTGAATCTACCCCTCTTAATTTTTCTAAGTCACCTCTAGTAATTGGTTCATTGTAGGCTATGATAGCTAATACTTCTAAAGCAGACTCTGATAGATTATTAGAAGATGGACTTTCTAGTAATTTTTGATAATATTTTTGATGTTCTTCCTTAGTAGTTAATTTAATGGTATTGCCTAGATAATTTATTCTTAATCCTCTATTATTTTCTTCATAATAGTTTTTTAAGTTTAATACTAGTCTTTTTGCTTCTTCTTCAGGTATTTCTAGTATATCTTCTATTTGATTTATTGTTAATCCTAGATCTCCTTGGACATATAATAATCCTTCAATTATTCCTTCCATATTAATTCCTCAATTCTATTAGTATTTTTTCAAAGTTATTTTCTTGATTTATTATTACTTCTTTTTCTTTTACCATTTCTAAAACGGATAAAAACGTAACGACGATATATGGTTTATTATACTCTTCTAATAAATCTTCTAAAGTAGCTTTTTTCTTTTCTTTTAGAATACTTTTTATATTTCTTTTTCTTTCTTTGACAGAGTATTCTTTTGTGGTAATAGTGGTTTCCATTGGTTTTTCTAGTTCTTTTCTTTCTAAGAATTTTTTAAATGCCTCCATTAGGTCCTCAACGGTTCCTTCACCACTAACGGTATTTTCTATATAGTTACTTACTTTTTCAGGGCTCTTAATATATATTTTTTTTCTTTCTTCTTCTAAGTGTTTAAATGTTGGTGTTAATTCTTTGTATCTTTTATATTCTAATAATTTATTGATTAAATTTTCTCTTGTTATTTCTTCATCGTCATCTTCTTCATTGTTTTTATTTTGTGGTAATAATGATTTAGACTTTAGATACATAAGTTCTGCCGCTAAAACTAGATATGATGATGATATATTAATATTTAAATCTTTTTGTGTTTCGATATATGTTAGGTATTTATCAGTTATTTCTTCTATTTTAATATCTAATATATCTATATTAGACTCTTTTACTAAATGTAGTAATAAATCTAAAGGTCCTTCAAAATTATCTATCGTTATGTAGTCCATCTTAGTCACCATCCTTGTTAATTATATCAAATAAAAAGAAATAAGTAAATATTTGTATTTAACTATTTATTGTATCTATGATAGTATTTGTAACCTATTTAGTTACATTAAATAATTAGTTTTTATATTATAATTAATGAAAGGAGATTATTGTATGAATAAAAATATTAATCTAGTGGTGAATACTTTGATAAAATATGATAATAAAGATAATTTATCTTGGATGATGGTATATAAGTCAATATTAAAAGAGCTTAATCTTGATAATATGATTAGTAACTCTATATTTCTTAGGGATGTTGTAAAAAAGATTAGTAGAGATGGTTATGATATTTATGATAATCCTTTTAAGCTTGTAAGATATAAGTAATTAAAAAGAGAACTTCTCTTTTTAGAATGTTAGAAAAGTTTAATACTCTGAGTAGACTATGTCTACTTTCTTTATTATATATTAAAACGGAGACCTTAGGCTCCGTTTTTCCTCTTAAGATATTCTTATCTTGTCCATTCAAATTCAAAATCTAATATTCTTACAGTATCTCCTTCTTTAATACCTAAGCTTTCTAGTTCTTCATCGACACCCATTCTTCTTAATTTATTTGAGAATCTTTCATAAGCTTCTTCAGTATTAAAGTTTGTCATTCTAAATAGTTTTTCGACTATATCTCCTTTTATTGTATAAGTATCATTATCTTTTACAATAGTAAATGGTTTTTCTTCTTTAAATTTATATAATACATGACTCTCTTGTACAGAATCTGCAAATAACTCTTCTCTTTCTATTGTTTCAGTTAAACTAGATAACTTATCTATTACTTTATCTAATCCTTCATTTCTTATGGCACTTATTTCATATATTTCTTTATTTTTTATTTTTTCTTTAAACTTCTTTAGGTTTTCTTTGGCATTTGTTCCATCCATTTTGTTAGCAACGATTATTTCTGGTTTTGTTAATAATTTAGGAGAGAATGCTTCTAATTCTTTTCTTATAGCTACATAGTCTTCATATGGATCTCTACCCTCTTCACTAGCCATATCAATGACATGAGCTATTATTTTAGTTCTCTCAATATGTTTTAGGAACTTATGGCCTAAACCTGCTCCAGAAGAAGCTCCTTCGATTAATCCTGGAAGATCCGCTACGACAAAGGAATTATCGTTTGTTTTTACTACTCCTAAGTTAGGAGATAAGGTTGTAAAGTGATAGCTAGCTATTTTAGGATTGGCATTAGATATCATTGATAGTATTGTTGATTTTCCAACACTTGGCATACCTACTAAACCAACATCCGCTATCATACGAAGTTCTACTAGTACTCTTCTTTCTTCTCCTGGCTCACCTTTTTCGGCATATGATGGACAGGGATTACTTCTAGTGGAAAGACTTACATTTCCTCTTCCACCACGACCACCATAAGCTACTATAGCCTGTTCATTATTTTTAGTTAGATCGGCTATGACTACTCCAGTAGTGGCATCTTTAATGGTAGTTCCGACTGGTACTTTTACAATGACATCTTCACTGTCTTTGCCGTTTTTGTTTTTTCCTTCACCATTATTTCCGTTATTTCCTTTTACTTTCTTTTGATAACGAAGATCTATTAAGGTTTTTAATCCTTCATCGGCTTTAAATATTATATCTGATCCTTTACCACCATTACCGCCATAAGGTCCTCCCATAGGGATATATTTTTCTCTTCGATAAGCCATACAGCCATTACCGCCAGTACCCGCTAGAAGGTCTATTAATACTTCATCGACAAACATTTTATCACTACCTTTCGTATTTTACTTTATAGATAACTACAAGTACAAGTATTATTATTAATATTAGATATATACCTGTTACCCATATTATTCTAGGAATGTTTTTTTCTTTCTTTTCTTTCTTTGATTTCATTTTTTATACTCCTTACTTTTATTAATACTTTGTCATATATCTCCTGCAAAAAGTCTATTATATAAGTATCTATAAAAGCAATAACTGAAATAAAGATGATACTTACTATACCAAATTTTGAAACTAAAAACAAGTCTGGAAGTAAAATTAATAGTTCTAAGAATGATATTATACAAAATATTAATAGTATTTTTCGCCATAGGTTTAATGGTTTACATATTGTATATAGTTGTCTTAGAGTAATAAATCCAGTTAAGGCTACCACTACTAAACGATAATTTTCGAAATCTTTATGAAAAACAGTACAAAACATTATTATTATAAAGATGTTTATTACTACTGTCATTCCATTTGGAAGGGCATTTCTAAATACTTTAGATAGGAAGCCTTTAGTTACTTTGTTATAATTTGGTTCTAAGGCTAAGAAGAATGATGGAATACCTACACATACTGAGCTTATTAATGATAATTGAATTGGATAGAATGGATATTCATATGTCAATACTATTGATAATAGGGATAATAGAAATGAATATGTTGTCTTTATTAGGTACATAGCCGCTACACGTTCAATATTATTTACTACTCTTCTTCCTTCATTTACGATATCTGGTAATACTGAGAAATCACTTGTTGTTAATACTACTTCGGATACACTTCTAGCGGCATTAACACCACTTTGAAGTGCTATTCCACAGTCAGCTTCTTTTAAGCCTAATACATCGTTGACACCGTCCCCTATCATGGATACGGTATTGTCTTCTTTTAAAGCTTTAATAACCATTTGTTTTTGACTTGGAGTCATTCGGCCAAAGATTACTTTTTCATGGGCTACTTTGACTAACTCTTCATAATCTTTTGGTAGGTCTGGTCCTGCTATAAATTTGTCATAGCCTTCAAAATCTAATTGCTTTAAGATATTGGATACGGAAATAGGATTATCTCCAGATATTATTTTTATTTCTACACCCTGCTCTTTGAAATATTTTAGTGTATCTCCTGCTGAAGGTCTTATATTATCTTTTATAATTATGAAGGCTAGTACTTCTATTTTATCTTTTTCTCTAGCTAAAGTAATTATTCTATATCCTTTTTGGATATATTTATCAAGTTCTTCATAATCGGTTATTTGTTTATCGGTTATATATTCTAGGGCTCCTAAATAGTATTTTGTGTTATCAATAGTGGTTATACTACATTTTTTAGCGGAACTAAATGGTACTCTATCAGTAACGTTTAAATCATTTTTTATACCATATTTATTTTTTAGTGCTATATCGGTTGAGTTATTTCCTTCTTCGGTATTAATGTTAGCTATAATATTAGCTATATTTACTCTTTTATCTAATACGATGGTATCAACGACAGTCATAGTTCCATCGGTTATGGTTCCGGTTTTATCTAGGCATAATACATCAGTACATGATAATACTTCAATACCGTGTAATTTTTGAATGATGACATTTTTCTTGGCCATCTTTATTACTCCGGCGGTTAAGGCAATTGATGTTAATAGTACTAGTCCTTCTGGTATCATACCAATAATACCCGCGACGGTAGATAGTATGGCTTCGCTATAAGTTTGATTACTATGAAAGTATTGACTTATAAATAATAAGATTCCTACAGGAATAATTAATACTGTTACTATTTTTAGGATAGTATTAATAGTTCTTTGAAGGTATGATGAGTTATCACTTACTTCAGAGGCTTCTTTTATTAGATTGCTAGCATAACTATTTTTACCAACACTTATTACTTTGGCATAACCACTACCACTAGTAACTATGGAACCGGACATTATTTTATCATCTTTCCTTTTGATTATAGCATCTGATTCACCAGTTATTATACTTTCATCTACTTCTAGACTACTTGACTTTAGGACTTCTAAATCAGTTAGTATAGAATCACCAGATGATATATAAACAACATCATCAAGTACTATTTCTTCTTTTTTAATGGTTTGTTTTTCACCATCTCTTATTACTACGACAGTATCACTATCAGTTACTTTTATATTATCTAATATTTTTTTGGCTTTCAATTCTTGATATATAGCTATTATAGTATTAAATAAAATAGTTCCAATAAACAAAGTATTTTGAATAGAACCTGTTGTTAATACTAAGATAAATAATGATATATTTAAAATGTTAAATAGAGTTATACAGTTTGATAATATTATTTCTTTTGTAGTTCTTGTATACTTTATTTTATCTTCATTTGATAAGCCATTATTTTTTCTATATTCTACTTCATATTTTGTTAAACCTTTCATAACATCCTCCTAGTTAAAAAGGGCTTATAATGCCCTTTATTTTCTATAAAAATATGCTCCATACTCGCCAGGTGAAAAATATAAAACTTCTTTTGAATTTGGATTTATTGAATTATCATTAAAATCCCAACCAGGAAGACGCCAGCCTCGCGCAACACCGAAATGTAAGTGAGCTCCATAATTTCCACCAGTATTTCCGGCATAGCCGATAATTGTATCATTAGTAACTTTGGTTCCCTGTCCTATACCATTCGCTATTTTGGATAAATGCATATATACGCTTGTATATTGTCGTCCATTTACATTATGATATATATAGACAGCATTACCTCCACCGCTTATCCATCTTGCTGCACTAACTTCACCGGCAGCAGCAGCATAAACAGGCATTCCATATACTTCACCATTCCATAAGTCAATACCGTGATGTTCTCCACTCCAATCAGTTCTTGGCGCTTTTCCAGTATATACTGATGATACGGTACCATAAGCAATTGGATATCTCCAACCACTGGCATATACTACATTAACACATGAATCAAGAGATTGATCTAGTGAACAGCCTATACTTTTATAATAGTTAATTACTTTCCTACTATCACGAATATCTTCTTCAATAGTAGCTCCATCTTTGTCAAGAGTGTTTAGATTAGCTCTTAATTTTACTAGTTTAGAGTTATATTCATTATTTTGATTTTCTAACTGGACTTGTTTTTCTGCTAGTTCTTTCTTTTTTTGTTCTAATTCGTTATTTAATCTTTCTAATTCGTCCATCAATTCATTATTATGACCGGTAAGCTGTGATACTACTGAATATCTATATATAAAATCAGTATAAGAATCTGCTTCAAATAAATATTCTAGATAAACATTTTCTCCACTTGATATTTGAAGAAATTTTAATAGTTCATCAGTCTCTTTACTTTTAGCTTCGATTTCATTTTGATTATTAATTATTTCTTGTTCAGATGTCGCTATTTCTTTTTTTGTATTAATAATATTAGCGTTAATAGTATTTATTTGAGAATTTAGTGTATTTATCTCAGACTGAGTAAGGCTTTTTTTATTTTTATTTTCATTATAGTCTTTTTCTAATTTATCAAGTTCTTCTTGTAATTGTCTTAATGTTTTAGCCTCTACTTGATAACTAGGAATAAGTATCATACTCATTATTATAAATATAAATATTAACTTTCTTTTCATATAATCACATCTTTCTAGAATAATTATATATTAAATGTTGATTTTAGTCAATATTTAGGTTTTATTTTACATTTTTTAGCAATCTTTATTTATATCTCTTTTAACAAATCCAACTAAAAAGATAAGTACTATTGTTAAATATAGTATTATTTTTATATTATTTATTAAATATCCTATTAGACACATAATACTTCTTGTTATACAGAATATTAATTCCACTAATAAAAGATATCCTCCTATATTAGTATCTTTTTTGATATTATATATATTTTCAGATGATACTATTTCAAACATTTTAATACCTAGTCCTTCAAATAGTCCTATTATTAAGATTAGATATTTATTATATATATTTAATTTTAATAATAGGAATAGACAAAATATTATATTTAGATATTTAAAATATTTTTTATCATTTACTTTTCTAGTAAAAAAATAGATAAATATACATGATGAAATGCCAAGAATGACGTTATATATTCCTACATATGTTATTTTACTATTTACAAATAAATATAGATATAATGGCTGCAGAGAAAGATTTATTACTTTTGCTTGTTCCAAAATAAAGAATTTTAATTTATTTTTTTCTATCTTTTGATATTTTATTTTTTCTTTACCTATACTTGCTTCAAATTTGAATAATGGTATAAATGATACTATAGATAATATTACTACAAAAAGTGCTAAGGCAAATGTGGATAATTTACTTTGAATATATCCTCCTATTAAAGATGATAATATTATAGCTATATTAGTAAATATTAATATATTACCAATATTTTCTTTTTTATTATCTTCTAATGCTTTTATAGCATAATAATGTCTTAGAGTGTGATATGTATAAGATCCTATAGAATAAATAATACTAAATATTAGAAGGCTTTTTGTTGTTTTTGACATAATAGACATATAATAAAAACTTAGGCTAAATATTATACTAGATAGTATTAAGATATATTTTGATTTTATTTTATTTAAGATGTATATAGTTATAACACTAGTTAATGCTCCTAGTAAATAGAGTACTGTAAAAAATAAGAGAATATCTTTTAAAGAATAATCCATCTTATATAATAATACAGCACTATATACTTCAGGAATATTTCTAGATAATGTTGATAGTAATATAAATATATTATATCTTTTTATATTATTCATGTTATCACCATTTATTAGTATGTATTTTATTTATTTTATGATACAATATTGATTGGGTGATTTGATGTTTAAATATACTTTGGATAATAAAAGATATCATACTCTTAATTATTACTTAAGAAATAAATTTAATTCTAAGGTATGTAAGATTAGTTTGAATGCTGGTTTTACTTGTCCTAATATTGATGGTACAAAAGGATATGGTGGATGTATATACTGCTCAAAGAGTGGTTCGGGAGAATTTGGTGGTAATCCTAGTAAGAGTTTAGTAGAACAATTTAATGATGTTAAAGAAGTATTAGCTAAAAAATGGCCTAATGCTAAGTATATTGCTTATTTTCAAGCTAGAACTAATACTTATGCTCCTCTTCTTGTATTAAAGGAGAAATATGAGAGTGTTTTGGGTATAGATAATGTTATTGGTCTTGATATTGCTACTAGATGCGATGCTATTAGTGATGATACTTTAGATTACTTAGAAGAATTATCTAAAAGAACTTTTTTAACTATTGAACTTGGACTACAAACTACTAAAGAAGAGACTTCTATCCTTATTAATAGAGGACATACTCTAAAAGAATTTGATGATATGGTTAAAAAACTTAGGGATAGAAATATTAATGTAGTAGTGCATATTATTAATGGTCTTCCTTACGAGAACGAAGATGATATGTTAAATACTGTAAGACATCTTAATAAACTTGATATTCAAGGTATTAAGATTCATATGCTTAATATTGTTAAAGATACTCCTTTGGAAGTTTTATATAATAAAGAGAAGTTTCATATTTTGACTAAAGATGAATATATTGATATTGTTATTAAGCAATTAGAGTTATTGGATGAAAAAATAGTAATACATAGAATTACTGCTGATCCGGATATTAAATCTTTAGTGGAACCTAAATGGCTTGTTAAGAAATTTTGTGTTCTAAATGACATTGATAAAGAAATGGTAAGAAGAGATACTTATCAGGGTAAATATTTTAATAGTTAATATTAAGTACCATCTGGTACTTTTTTATATGTATAAAAGAAAAAGAACTTTAGTAGTTCTTTAGAATAATCTTAATATATCATTAAATGTTACATATATCATTAGAAGCATTAATAGACCAAATCCGATAGTATTTACCATTCCTTCTACTTCTCTTTTTATTGGTTTTCTTCTTATTTTTTCTATTATTAGGAATAATACTCTTCCTCCATCAAAGGCTGGGAATGGTAATAGATTTATTACTCCTACATTCATTGATAAATAAGCTGTTAGATATATTATACTTTGAATTCCTTGTTTTGCTTGAGAGTCCACTACGGTATAGATACCTACTGGTCCTGATAAGTCTTTTACCGATACTCCTCCTACAAATAGTTGTTTTAATGTGGTTAGCATTAATTTATATAATCCTATGGTAGTATTTCCAGCATAAGATAAAGCATTTGTAAAGCCATGTTTTACGGTATTATCTAAGCTTATACCTACTACGTAACTTTTATTTCCTTCTTCATTAGTAATGGTCTCTGGAGTTACTTTTACTTCTCTTATTTTATTATTAGTATCTTTTAAGGTGAATGTCATTTCTTTTCCTTCACTTATTCCTATATATAGTTGTACTTCACTCCAACTTGATATTTTGTGATTATCTATTTTTAGAATGGTATCACCTTTTTCTATACCAGCAGCAAAAGCTGGATATTCTGGATTTACATTGGCTACGATAGGTTTAGTTGATACACTTCCCCATATTAGACCTATTAGAAATAATAATACAAAAGCTGTTATGAAGTTGTTCATGGCTCCTGCAATCATAATAAGAAATCTTTGCCATACTGGTTTGCTATACAGCATTCTTTCTTTTGGTATTTTGCTGTTATCATCGGCATCTTCACCTGCTAAAGATACGAAACCTCCTATTGGAATTAGTCTTAGGCAATATTCTGTTTCGCCACCTTTCTTTTTATAGTGAAGTAGTTTTGGTCCCATTCCTATTGAAAATTCATATACATATACTCCGAACATTTTTGAAAAGATAAAATGTCCAAATTCATGTACTAATACTATTCCCCCTAAAATTACTATAAACCATATTATTCCCATTATTTTTTTCCTCCTTATAAAATACTAAGTAATAGTGCCATACCTAAACTTACGAATATTACACTATCGAATCTATCTAATATTCCACCATGTCCTGGTATTAGATTTGAATAATCTTTCTTGCCGAAATATCTTTTTATACTACTAAAGACTAAATCTCCTAATTCACTAAGAATAGTTAATATTATACTTAATATAATTATCTTTATAATAGATAGGTCATTTATAAACATTATATAATACATACTTCCAATAAATGAACCTGTTAAGGCTCCTATTAAAGAACCTTCGATTGTTTTTTTAGGTGATATAGTGGTAAAATGTTTTCTTCCTATTAACATACCACCTATATAAGCATACGTATCTGTAATAAAAGATATTATAAATATATATATACACTTATGAATACTTAACTCTCGCATAGTAATTATATTGCTAAAGGCAAATGATAAGAAATATGTTATTCCTAAAAAATAAAAGGCATCATTTATATTATACTTTTCTTTATTATTATAAAATACTATTGGTAGTATTAATATTAATATTGGTAGATATATTAATACTTTTATATCTAGAGTATACAATGTATTATTTAATAATATTAATAACATAGAAATTGATGATAATATTTTTATTGCTTTGATATCTTTATTTTTATATTTTATATCTATAAGTTCTTTTAATCCTAATAATGCCACTAGTGATATTGTTATAGCAAATGGGATATCTCCTAAAAGGATAGATGTTATTAGAACTATTAGAACTATAGCTCCTCCCAGAATTCTTTTTTTCATATTTCCTCCTTAAGTTATTTCTCTATTTCCTTAGTCATACAATACTTATCTATTTGTGCAACCAATAATTTTTGATTATCTAATTTTGTTATTCCTATAACATTGTTATCATTTGCTAAAATAGTTATCATTTTTAAACTCGCGGGATTCCGCTATTTTATTAATAACAATATCACTAGGATTGTCAAGATTTTTATATTGCCTTTTTGACTTTTGTATAGTTTATAAAACTTTAAGCTATTTTGTAATCATCTTCTAATGAGAAAACGACATTTTCTTCTATCCATGTTTTTCTTGGTGATACTGAATCTCCCATTAAAACGGATACTCTTTTTTCTGCTAGAGCAGCATCTGTTATATTTACTTTGATTAGTTTTCTTTCTTCTGGATTCATAGTTGTTTCCCAAAGTTGACTAGCATTCATTTCACCTAGTCCTTTATATCTTTGAACTCTATAGTTTGTTTTGCCTTTTGTTTCTTCTTTTAATTCTTCATTAGTCCAAGCATAGACATGTTTACTACCATGACTTACTTTATATAATGGAGGCATGGCTATATATAGATGTCCATCTTCTATTAAAGGTCGCATATATCTATAGAAGAATGTAAGAAGTAAGCACTGGATATGAGCTCCATCATCATCAGCATCGGTCATAATTATTACTTTACCATAGTTTATATCTTTGACATTAAAATCTGCTCCGACACCTGCTCCAATAGTATATATTAGAGTATTTATTTCTTCATTTTTGAATATTTCTTCCATTCTTGTTTTTTCGGTATTTAATACTTTACCACGAAGTGGTAAGATAGCTTGAGTTTTTCTATCTCTTCCTTGTTTAGCAGAGCCACCAGCAGAATCTCCTTCTACGATGAATAGTTCTTTTTCACTTGCTTTTCTACTTTGAGCTGGAGTTAATTTACCTGATAATAGTTTTTCTGTTTTCTTGGTATCTTTGCCTTTTCTTGTTTCTTCTCTGGCACGTCTTGCGGCTTCTCTAGCTTCTTTACCTTTTAATGCTTTGTTTATTATTCCGGTAGCTACTGTTTTGTTTTCTTCTAGGAAGTATTTTAACTTTTCTGATGTTATAGATTCTACGATCGTTCTAGCTACAGGAGTTCCTAATTTGGCTTTAGTTTGTCCTTCAAATTGTAATAGGTCTTCGGGAATTTGAACGGATATGATAGCGGTTAATCCTTCTCTTACATCTGAGCCATCAAAGCTTTTATCTTTACCTTTTAAATAGCCATTAGCTTTTGCATAATCATTTAATACTTTTGTAATAGCAGTCTTGAAGCCTACTTCATGAGTACCTCCATCACTTGTTTTTACATCATTAACAAATGATACAATGTTTTCAGAATAGCCATCAGTATATTGCATAGCTACTGAAACGTTTATTTTATCTTTACTAGAAGTAAAACATAATGGTTTATGTAGAGTGTTTTTTCCTTCATTTAGATATTCGCAGAAGGCTTCTAAACCATTTTCATATAAGAATTTTTCACTTCTTCCTTCTATTTCATCTACCACTTCTATTGTAAGTCCACTAATAAGGAAGGCACTCTCTTGCATTCTTTCACATATAGTAGAAAAACTAAATGTTGTTACTGGAAAGATAGCAGGATCGGGTTTGAATTTTACAGTGGTTCCAGTTCTATTTGTTGTTCCTACTTTTTTTAATGGTACTACTACTTTACCACCGTTTTCAAATTTGATATAGTATTCTCCACCATCTCTTCTGGTTACTACTTCCATAACACTACTTAGGGCATTTACAACTGATCCACCTACTCCATGAAGTCCTCCAGATACTTTATAACCACCTTCAGTAAATTTACCACCAGCATGTAATACTGTATATATTACTTCGGGAGTTGATTTTCCAGATGAATGCATACCTACTGGCAAACCTCTTCCTTTATCAGTTACACTTACTGAACCATCTTTATGTAATACTATTTTTAAATGGTTACCATAGCCATTTAATGCTTCATCTATTGAGTTATCAACTATTTCCCATACAAGATGATGTAATCCTCTTTTATCAGTAGATCCAATATACATACCCGGTCTTTTTCTTACTGCTTCTAAACCTTCTAGTATTTTTATTGAACTTTCATCATATTTTGCTGCCATACTATCACTCTTTCTATAAATTCATATTAATTATACTATAAATACTAGTTTCAATCAAGATACTTGTCATTTTTATTTACATTTATTAAAGAAAAAAAGAAGAGTGATTAATCTTCTTTAAATATTATTTTTTAGTTAAATAGCCATTAGTATAATTAGCCATACTAACATCAGTTTTACTCCAATCGTATGAAACATTGCCTTTTATTTTTTTGCTATCCGTAAACATTTGAGTAGAGTTAGTTACTTTACTTGTATTCCATAAATCAGAAACATATATTGTATTTAGTTCTGTGCAAAGCATAAATGTTCTATACATATTAGTTACTTTACTAGTATTAAAACTACTTAAATCTAATGTAATAAGTGAAGAACACCTATAAAACATATTAGACATATTAGTTACATTTGATGTATTAAAACTACTTAAATTAATATTTACAAGTGCGCTACATTTATTGAACATGTCTGACATATCAGTTACTTTACTAGTATTAAATCTACTTAAATCTAATGTTGTAAGCGATGAACATTTATAAAACATTGCTGACATAGCAGTTACATTCGATGTATCAAAATTACTTAAATTTAATGATTTAAGTGAACTACAGCCATAAAACATATCTATCATACTAGTCACTTTTGATGTATTAAAATTTGATAAATCTATACTTTGCAGACTACTACAATTCATAAACATATTAGCAAACATTAAAGCACTACTAGTATTAAAACTATTTAAATTTATTTCTTTTAAATTAGTGCAATTTTTAAATAGGTTGGAAAAATTAGTTATTCTACCAGTATCAAACCCAGATAAATCTAATGTAACAAGTGAACTACATCCTTCAAACATACTAACAAAATATAATAAACTTGACGTCTTAAAACTACTTAAATCTATTTCTTTTAATTTAGTATCTTGATAAAACATATTTATCATACTACTAGTATTAGTTACATTTGTAAATTTCAAATCAATAGAAGTAACATTACTAAGATAAGAAAATAAGTATTTACTATCATCAGGAAATGTTGTAATTCCACTTTCACTACCAATATATACTTCATACAAATCATTACTGTTTGTATCAGTATACCACATCATTATACTACCATCATTATTATTGGATATATCAAAACTGCCTATTGCTGTAGTAGGAACTATATTATCGTTAGTCATAGTAATAGATTCTATAGTATTTCTTACTATACTTGTATTTAGAAACTTAGTGGTGGTACTTGGATTAGATTCAGCGCCTTTCATAATATTTGCTTTTTTAATTTTTTGGGTAACTAACGTATTTCCTGATGGTACAATTAAATCACCACCATTTTCATAGCCAAATACTGTATTTAAAGTAACTGTATCATTACTAGTACTATTATTTATTAGTTTTAGTTTAACAAATTTATTATCCTTACTGGATATAAGTCCAGTCTCAGGATCTTTAGAGTCTTCATATGCTTTAACAATAATGTTACTACTTTTATAATCAATACCATATTTAATTATACCATTGTTGGTGTTATTGATTTTATAATATACTATTTTACTACTTTTACTGGGTACATCAATGGTGTTATTGCTATTAGATAAATTTATTGTATAAGTATTATTAGTGCTAGCTGTATTATTGATAGCAAATGTATTGTAAAGTAAATAAATACCTAATAATACAATAATTACAAGTACTGATATAATTAATATTTTCTTTTTATTCATTTTTTCACCACCAAAAAAGATTATGAAAAATTACTAATATTTATATTTTTTCTTTATCCTATATAAAAATAGTAACATAAAAGTTAGTTTTTTACAAGTTAGTTTCATTAAATTTTAGAGATTATAAGCTCTAAAATTCTTTTTGAAGACTATAGGCTTCAAAAAACCTCTCACAACAAAGTGTGAGAGGAATTATTTAATTTAAATTTCCTTCTAGCATTTCTTTAAATTTTAAACAATCATCAATACTATAATTACTGATTAAACTTATATTAATAGCATCATCAACACTAATATTTGAACTATTAGTAAATTGTTTTAATTCTTTTAACATAGTAATCATCTTTTTATAGTCCTCTAAAGTATATGTAGACTTACTAGTATGTTTTTCTTCTATTAAAGTATTATCTTCTTTTTCAGTATCCACTATTGATATAGGTTCTTCTACTAATTCAGATGGTTCTAATAAACTATCTAATGATATAGTATTATTTGATAATCTTTCTTTAATATTTTTAGCTTTTTCTCTCTTAGTTATTTCTTCTACTGTTACTTTAGGTTCTTCTATTATAACTTTATTGGGTTTAATAGTAGGTAATACTCGATTTTCATCTATAACATCTTGGAAAGATATATTCTCTGATTTTTTATCTTTATATTTATTTTCATATTCTTCTTGTGGATTTGTTATATTATATTCGATATTTTTATTTGAATTATTATCATAATATATTGCTTTAACTGTTCCATTTAATATATCATTAAATGTTACTTTAGGTTCTTTTATAACATTATTTTCTTTTTCTTTTGTATTAACACTAGGAGTAACTATAATTTTATCTTTAACCAATACTGGTTCTTCTACTACTTTATTATTAGATGACTCCTCTAAAGGAATATTATCAATAACTATTTCGTTAGTAGTAGGTACTTTAGTTTTCTTCTTAAGAGTAATTCTATCACAAATTATATTTGTTAAATATACTACGATTAACGATAATAACCAAATTATTATCATACTCATATTTAATTCTAATATTACTACTAAATTAGTATTAGTGTATAGAGAGTTTACTGAGAAAATGTCTATCTTATTCTTAGCTATGATATTTAGTATTATGGCTAAGAATATATTATTTATAATAAATGCAGTGGTATTAATTACTTTATAGGTTTTTGGTAATTTTATACTTAGTATGCTCATTATAAATACTACTAATAACAATATTAATGTAGTTATATATAAATATATTGATGGGAAATAAATTCCTCTAAAAAATATTGTTGTAAAGTTATCAAAAGTAGTAGATAATATTTTATAATTACTAATAATACTGATACTAAATACTACTATAAATGATAATATCATTGATAATATATATTTTTTCTTATTTAATATTTTTACTAAATATAATAATGTAAGTATTATAAGTAATATAGTAACTATTAAAATTATTTTATAATCTAGTAATATATCAAGTAATATTTTTAACTTTTCAAGTATTGTTAAATAGGTCATTTTCTCACCCCCTTTTTATATTATTTTTTATTCTTGACTTATTAGCTCCGCTATATAGATTGTTTGATGAGTATCATCATCTTTGGTACAGGTAATTAATGTAAGAGTTGTTTTATTTTTATTTCTAAATATTCTTACTCGTCCTGTTTTTTCTTCATTATATATATTTGTTATTTTATATATGTATTTGCTATTATTATAATGAATAGTAATTGTATCCTCTTTTTCTAATTTGTATAAATTGGCAAAATAACTATTATTATAGTTACCAGAATGTCCCGCTATTATAAGGTTACCATTTGTAACATCAGGATAGCTTGATTCTGGAAGTACATATAAATTAAATTTAACATTATTTAGATTTGATGTTTTATCATAAAATCCTTTATATAAACTAATTTTTGGAATATCTATTATTCCTAAATATTCTTCATAAGTGTAATCATTATTTTCTTCTTTTTGATTTTCATTTGTAGCTTCTTCATCAGTAGTAGTTGTTGCTTGACTTTCTGTAGTACCTACATTTGATAAAGCTAAATTCATTTCACTAAATACAACATCCCTTTTATCTTTTATGTAATCAGATAGTAAAACGAGAGTACCACTTATAACAAGTATTACTCCCGCTGCAATCTGGTATTTTAAATTATATTTCCCCATTATTCTTTTTATAGTTTCTGTATATTAATGCAGAACCTAGTCCTATAATAAGTAAACCTATTAAGGATGTTGTAATTGTTTTAAATGTTCCTGTACTTGGAACTTCAACAGTTTCAGGCTTGTTATACATAATTACATCACCATCTACTGTTCCATCTTCATTTACTGTAAATGTTATTGTTTCTTTAGATAATTCATAACCTTCTGGAGCTAAAACCTCAGTTAATGTATATTTACCAGGTTCAAGTCCTTCGATAACATGTGGTTCATTAGTAGAAACCCAAGCTTCTATTAACTCGCCTTTCTCATTTCTAAGCTCTAGTTTTGCTCCTGGAAGTTCTTCACCAGTAGTAAAATCTTTTTTACTAATTAATACTGACTTCTTAGGTGAGTTATACATAACTACTTTTCCATCTACTGTTCCATCTTCTTTAACAACGAAAGTAACAGTCTCAGTACTTAATTTATAACCTTCTGGAGCCATTTCTTCAGTTAATGTATATTTACCAGGTTTTAATCCTTCAATAACATGTGATTCTTCAGTAGATGTCCAAGAATCAACAACATTTCCGTTTTCATCTTTTACAGTAAGTTTTGCACCTGGTAACTCTTCACCTGTAGTTGCATCTTGCTTACTGATAACTACTTTTGATATTTTTTCAATATTTAATTTTACTGAATCATTAACATATTTTGTTTCTGGATATATTGTAGCAGTTGTTTGGAATCTTGAATGAGTTGGTGTATATAAATATGCTTTATTAATTGTTCCTGAACCACTTACTACTACAGAAAATTCTGTTGATAATTGATTGATACTTTTTACTGGAACTTGTACATAGAAAGTTAATCCTTTAGTGAATTCACTACCATCTTTGTTTACAATAGTTGTTCCTTTAGGAGCATTTGATGGTTTAATACTATAATATCCTGTTGTTCCTGATGCTGATATTGTAATAGCATCACTTCTATAATATTTTCCATCTTCTGTTAAATGTAATTTATTGCTTTCGGCATTTAATTTTAGAGTTGGATCAGTATAAGAGTAAGATGCTGCTCCTGATACTAATTTATTTATCCATTGTACTGCGGTATTACTTTGACCACGATATGTACCATTTGCTATATCAAAATTAGCAAAAATACTATCACTTGGATTAATTAGGTACCAAATAGCTAAACCAGTAATATAATAATCTTCATCATTATTACCAGTTAAACTCTTATTTGGATAACCGTTTTCCATTACGTATGCATATTTTGCATCTAGTTCTTCACTTAAATAATATGTTTCTGTTCCATCTACAACGTCATTTTTTCTTTGCATACAATAAATAACTTTACCATCTGAATTAACCTTATAATAGAAGTGATAATTCATTCCTGGAAAATAATCTCCTCCTGATAATCTATGTAAGTCTCTAAATCTAACTGTATAACTACCAGGGGCAGTTGATTCGGCATTAACTGTTACTCCTAAAACAGCTACTAATGCCACTAATAATGTAAATAAAATATTTTTGAATTTCATAATATAAAACCTCCCTTTGAAATTGCTTAATATATTATCACTTTTTTGCTATTTTGTCAATATTTTGATGCCTATTACGATAATATTCTTTCATTTATATTTTATTCTTTTTAAATATATTTTTATGCCTTCTTCGCCTTGTGCTGAATATAATAGCAATTTTTTACTAAAAAGTCAAGTTTATATAAAAAATGGATGCTATTTACATCCATTTGAATTTTATTTTTTCTTATCAATCATTTCATTTATTACTGTGCCAAAAGTAGCTATGTTTTGCATATCTGATGGTACTATTATCTTTGTTGATTGTCCTTCTGCTAATTTTTCTAACGCTTCATAACTTTTTAAGGTTAAAACTGATGTATCTGCTTTTGCTTCTCTTAATAGTTTTATACCATCTGCTTCAGCCTTCTTTATTTTTAATAATGCTTCTGCTTCTCCTTCGGCCATTTTTATTTGGGCTTCTTTTTGTGCTTCAGCCTTTAATATAGCTGATTCTTTTTCACCTTCGGCAATTAAGATACTAGATTTCTTTTCGCCTTCAGCTTGAAGTATTTTTTCTCTTCTTTCTCTTTCTGCTCGCATTTGTTTTTCCATTGCTTCTTGAATATCCCTTGGTGGTAAAATATTTTTTACTTCTACTCTGTTTACTTTTATGCCCCATGGATCGGTAGCTTCATCTAAAATACTTCTCATTTTAGAATTTATAATATCTCTTGAAGTTAGAGTTTGGTCAAGTTCTAATTCTCCAATGATATTTCTAAGTGTTGTAGCGGTTAAATTTTCTATAGCACTTATTGGTGATTCTATTCCATAAGTATATAGTTTTGGATCTGTAATTTGAAAATATACTACAGTATCTATTTGCATTGTAACATTATCTTTAGTTATTACTGGTTGTGGAGCAAAATCTTTTACTATTTCTTTTAAAGTAACTTTGTTAGATATTCTATCTATAAATGGTATTTTGAAATGTAGTCCATTTTGCCATGTAGTTAAATAACTTCCTAATCTTTCTATTACATATTCTCTTGCTTGTGGTACGATAATAACGTTTGGTATAACGAACAATACCACTAAAATTAAAATAATAATTAATACATTCATATTTAATCCTCCCATTTTTCTACTTTTAGTTTTACACTATCTATAGATAATACTTTTATGTATTCTCCTTTAGAAATATTACTACTACTATAAGCTGACCAAAGCTTACCATCTACTTTTACTTCTCCAATATCATTTTTGGTAATATCAGAAGTAACTACTCCTTTCATACCAATAATTCGATCTAGATTAGTGCAAACTTTTTTAGTATTAATTTTTTTATATATACTCTTACTAATAGGCATTAATATAACACCCACTATTACAAATACTCCTATTTGAATATATAGATTATCTGTAAAAAGAGATATAATCATTGTTAATATTCCACTTATAACAAACCAGATACTTATTAGATTTGTTGTTATAACTTCTAATATTCCTAATAGTACTACTATTAAAAGCCATATATATAACATATTTACCACCTACCTATTTATATGTTAATTATATGTATTTATTTCCTTTCTTTTATTATAACAGAATATTATTATTTATTCTATATTTATTTACAATATTTTTAATCTTTGTTATAATTGTTATGGAGGATGAATATGGGGACAGATTATATTAGTTTTTTATTTCAAATTATGGCTTGTTTTTTACTTAGTGCATGTATTGGTGTTGAAAGACAATATAGAAGAAGAAATGTTGGTCTTAGAACTATTATTTTAGTAAGTTTAGGTTCTTTTCTATTTGTTAGGTTTTCTTTTGCTTTTCCAAAGTCAGATATGACGAGAGTGGCCGCTCAAGTAGTAGCTGGAATTGGTTTTTTGGGAGCTGGAGTAATCATAAAGGATGATAAATCTGTTAAGGGACTTACTACTGCTGCTACGCTATGGTGTAGTGCTGCTATTGGTATTCTTTGCTCAGCTAACTTAATTTTTGAAGCTGCTATTGGTACAGTACTTATACTATTTACTAATATTATCTTAAGAAGTGTCAATAGTAAAATTAATTTTTTAAGTGGTAATGTTAATTATAATTTATATCATTATACTATTGTTTGTGAGGAAAAAAACGATAGTAGTTTACTTAAAATTATTAAAGAAATAGTACGAAAATATAAAATTTCTATTAAAAGTTTAGAAACCAATGATTTAGAAAATGGTAATGTAAAAATATCGCTTTGTATATTAAGTAATTGTGCTAATGATAGTTTTAGTAGTGAAATTATGCAGAAGTTATCTGAAAGACGTGATGTTATTTCTATATCACTTAATAAGGAAGATGGAAAGTTTTTATACGAAGAAGAGGAATTATAAAAATATCTAGTATTTATAATTTAATAATACTAGATATTTTTTTTATTACTTTTTTTTCTATTCTGGATATGTATGATTGTGATATTCCTAGCATATTTGCTACTTCTTTTTGGGTCATTTCTTTTTTTCCATTTAAACCATATCTTAATTCTATTATTTCTCTATCGCGGTCTTCTAATTTTGATACTTCTTGATACATCATATACTTATCTAATTCTTCTTCAATAGGTTTAGTAACAATATCATCGTCTGTACCTAGGACGTCCTCTAAATGTAATTCATTTCCTTCTGAATCAAAGGATAGTGAATCTTCAAATGATACTTCTGTTCTTTTTCGTTTTGTTTTTCTTAAATACATTAGTATTTCATTATCTATGCATCTAGAAGCATAAGTTGCTAGTTTAATATTTTTATCATTTTGATAGGTGTTTACTCCTTTTATTAGACCTATCGTACCAATAGATACTAAGTCTTCTAAATCTATTTTTGTATTTTCATATTTTTTTGCTAAAAAAACTACTAATCTTAGGTTATGTTCTATGAGTTTATCACGTGCTTTCATATCTCCATTTAAAAAGAGATTTATATATTTTTCTTCTTCTTCTTTTTCTAGTGGTTCTGGTAAAATATCTGTGCTTCCAACATAGAATAAGTAATTTAATTTACTAAATATTTTTTTTAATAGTTTTAACATGTTATCACCCTTTCATTAAGTCTTTATGTAACAATACTTCGACACCATTTATTGTACTAGGACTAGAAGAAAATGCCACTAGTAAATTGTTTTTATACCCTATTTTTTCAATATATACTTTTTCTGGCTTTATACATTTTAGTAGTCCTTCTCCATTAATTGTATGATATGGTACTAGAATAAATTTATCTTCTTTTTGATATTTTTTATCTACGAGAATTATTGGTCTTTTTTTATATGGATCATATAAATTGTTTCCGGTATCTAGAAATCCTATTAATGATATTTTTTCTTTATCTTTAAAATATATGTCTACTTTATAATAATTATTATAAGTGTTTTTTATTTTCTTATTTTCTTTTATATATAGTGTCATTACTTCAATAGATAGTATTATTATTACTAAGTAGTTTAAATAGATATTTAATGTTACCTTGGAATTAAATAAATATATTAGTCCTCCTAATAAGATGCTTAGTATGTATGTATATAGTATATTGGTTAAGAAGTATCTTATATTTTTATACTTAAAAGCTATTGTTATCATTAGTATTATGGTTATTAGTTCTAATAATAATCTATTTATACTTGTAAATAACATAAGAGAGGATAATCCTCCTAATAAAGATGATATTAGTATTCGTTTATAGGTAGTATTTCTTTTTAATAATATACTTACAGAGGTTATGATTATTATATCCATAATGGTATTAAATAAAAAAAATAAATCAATATATATTCTCATATATTGATTATAAAAAAAAGAATATAAATATTTTGTCGATTTATATTCTATTCAAATACTTTATTTTCATCTCCAGCGCAATATCCCTCTCCGATTTTTTTGCCTTCAACATATTCTTTACCAGAAATATTACAGCCCATTTTAGTAACGGCATCTTGAAGATAGCCTCCAAATGCCTTTACTGCTCCTATTGCTATTACAGTAATTAAGGATATAATAAGTACATACTCTACAAGGGTTTGTCCTTTTCTATTTAACTTCATATTTCCACCTCACGTATTATTAAATATATCTAAGATAATTGTACTATATTTTTTTTAATATTGCAAGTACTATTTGCATTTACAATTATTACAATTAAAGTCATATGTAAATTGTTTAGTTTGACAATTAAATTTTACTTCTACTTTTTCGGTTGTTAAATCTTCATCATTTATTGGATTTTTTATCTCACCATCTATTTTTCCAGTATCTATTAGTTTAGATATAGGGATTTCTATGGTAGGGATTTCTATGGGATTATCACAAGTGAAACCTAAATCATATTTATTTTCATTTACATAGAGCTTAGTGGCACTAATGATATTCTTTTTTAAACTTTCACATGATTTTTGTTTATTTATAGATATCATATTGATTACATTAGGAACTAAAATCATGGATATTATTGCAATTATGGCTATTACCATTAATAACTCTATTAAAGTAAATCCTTTTTTATTCATAAATACTCCTATTCTTAACCATTGGAACTATTAGAAGTAAAATAGTCTTCTTCTAAGTCTTCAGTTATTTTATCTATATTATTTTTTTTAGAGGATAATATTGCTAAATATGTACTTGTAAGTACAACGAATAGTATTAGTAATCCATACAAAACGCTAGTTATAGCAAATCCTTTATTATTTAATTTCATTAGTACCTCCTTAGTAAGTGATTATTTTTTTATCTGTATTAACTAATTTATCTTTATCTGTTTCTTTTATTACAATTGTATCTGGATTTCCATCAGATATATATTTGGTACTTTTTAACATATTAAATACCATGGCTATATCAAATTCTTTACCATTATTGTCATAGGCACGACATCTTTTTAGAAAGGTTTTATCGAAGTTTTTATCAAAGCATGATACTTCTGGTTCCCATCCTACTCTTAAAGCGGCTTCTGTAATATAATTTTTATCGTTGTAATTTGTTGATAATACGTATTTAAAATTAGCGTTATCTTTGCTATATGGGCTACCAAATGGAAGTGCTATTATTTTTACATATTTATTAGGAATTGTTTTTTCTAATTCGTCATATACATAGGCTATTTCTTTTTGTACTCTTTCAGGAGTTGATTTTTTGATATCTAAGTGAGTTTGTGTATGGTTGCCAATGTCATAGCCATTTTCTACCATCCATTTTAATATTTTTTCGTTATATTCGCTCTGATTGAATATACCTCCATTAACAAAGAATGTAGCGGTTACTGTAACATCTTTGTGATTTTTTTTGAATTCTTCAAGTATACCGACTGCACTGTCTTTGTCAATAATTATATTGCCATTATCATCTAAGCCTGTTACTTTTATATTATCTTCGTTTCCATCATCAAAAGTGATAATGATTGGGCTTTTACCATATGATGCTGTTACTTTGCCATTGATGTAGTCCTCTAAACGAATCATTTCATATCCATTTTCGTAATAATATTCTAAATCTTTTCTGAATGCTTCGGGAGTTCTATTGTAACCGTCTTTGTCAACGTTACCTCCTACTGTTCCTGTACTATTTGCGGTTTTTTCTCTAATACCATGATACATCATTATTGGTACTTTACCTAATTCGTTAATATTGTCACTAGCTAGTTTTTCTTTATCTAATTTTCCTAAAGAGATTACTACATCTAATTTCATACCTTTATCTATTTTAGTATTTTCTTTTATACTTTGTGATATTACTTTATCTTTGGGAATATCATCACTATAGTCATATGTTATATTGGCTTCTAGTGAATACTTTGATACTAGTGTATTTACTTCGGTAATATCGTTTAATTTTGGCATTAATTCTTCTTGATGCTTATTGTTTTTTGGTATTACTTTAAATACTACTATTAATGCTAATACTATTATTATAAATAGTATCAATGCTATTTTACCTACATTGGAATTTTTTTTATGTCTACTCATATATATCCTCCTATTCATAAGTTAATTATAATATATTTTTGATGATTTTGGAAGATATAATATAAAAATATAGTACAAATATGTATGTACTATATTTAATTATTTCTTAAATAGTCTACTGCTTCATTAAAATTATCAACTTTAATTATATTTAATTTATAATTATATTTTTCTTTTGTTTCTATGGCTTCTTTATAATTAGCGGATGGTACGAAAACGATATCCATTTTATCCTTGGCTGCACCCATTATTTTATATTTTATACCATCTATTTCTCCTACTGAACCATCAGCGGAAATGGTACCTGTGCCTGCTATATTTCTTCCTTTTATGATATCTTCATCGCTTATAGCGTTATATACTGTTAATGTTAGCATTAATCCACCTGAGGCTCCGGCTTCGCTACTTTTGAATTTTATATCTACTTTTGGATCAAGGTCATATTCATATTCTGTTATTATTATTACGCCTACTGCTTTAGTATTGTTTTCATTAGATATTTTACTTGTTACTTTCATTTCTTTATTATTTCTTAAAATGGTAAATTCTACAGTATCATCTATATTTTTAGATGATATTATTTGTTTTATTTCTTTAATATCTTCGCATTCTATATTGTCTGCTTTTAAAATTATGTCACCAACTTTAAGTCCATTTTCCTTAGTGGTGGCTATTACAATATTTGTTTTTTTCTTTATATCTATCTTTTTGTTGGCACTTGTATATGCTACCATAGTGGCTATATCTAAAGAATTATCACGCATTATTTTGTTTCTTTCTTTTACTTCTTCTGTTGATTCGTTAGATATTCTTCTTGTAGATTCTTTTTCGATATCCCAATGTTTTAATTTGGCTACTATATATGTTCCAGGAGTTAATTCATATTCACTTACATATAGCATATTTAAACTACCATCTTTATTTTTATCATAGTTCTGCATTACTACCCTGTCGGTTATATTTATTGTTCCTCCAGGAGCCATGGCATAATATGGTAATTTTATATATAAGCATATTACTAGAATTAATAGTGTTATTAAAAATTTGTAATTTTCTTTTATAAAATTTTTTATTTTCATTATATCACCCTTATTATTTTTTTCTATGTTATATCATATAATTGATTATGAAAAAATATTCTAACCAAATTATAGTGATTGTTACTTTTATTATTTTAATACTTATTTTTTTTAATAAGTCACTTGTATCCGATACTATTATTTCTTCTTTTTATATTTGGTTTAATACTCTTGTACCATCAATGTTTCCTATGTTTGTTACTTCTAATATATTAATTAGTTATAATTTTATTATGTATATACCAAGAGTCATTACTTCTTTCTTTAGTAAGTTATTTAATATTAGTAAAGAAGCTGTACTAGTTCTATTTATTTCTTTAATAGCGGGATTTCCGAATAATGCAATGGCAATTAGATCTTCTTATGATATGAAACTTATTTCTAAATTAGAAGCTGAACATCTTCTATTAATATGTCATTTTGCTAATCCTTTATTTGTATTAGAAACAATAGGTGTCTTCTATTTAAAGAATAATATGTATGGAATTATTATTCTTATTTCACATATATTATCTAATATAATAATTGGTATTATCTTTAGAAATAAGAATATTCCTACTAGTGATAATTATATATCGAAAAAGACTAATTGTCAAAGTTTTGGTGCTTTATTTTCTCTTAGTATTAAAAAAAGTGTAAACACACTTTTTATGATATCTGGGATTGTTACTTCTTTTTTAATTGTTAGTACTTTGGTATGTCATATTTTTGCTTTGGATGATTATTTATCAGTACTTGTTAAGGCAGTCTTAGAAATGACTATGGGGTTATCTTCTTTATCGTTACTTAATATTAGTGACATTTATAAAGTTATAATTTCTTCGATGATTATTTCTTTTGGAGGACTGTCTATTCATATGCAGGTTATTAGTATTTTAGATGATAAAATTAGATATCGTAATTATTTTATTGGGAGATTATATCAAGTTTTTTTATCTATAATATTTTCGGCTATGTTTTTTAAGTTATTTGCTTAATCTTTTTATCTTTTGTTTATATACTTCAGTATTGTCTTTAATATCATAGTTTAATTCATCACTAACATAGGAAAATATATCGGGTATAAGATTAATTGCTTTGGTAAATATATGATATCCTTCATTTATTTCGTTTATGGTATATGTTTTTTTTTGGTATGAGTCTATTAGCCAATTGGTAAACACTTCATATAGAAATAAGTTTATTTCTAGAAGAGGAGGAATTATTTCTTCTTTGGTTGTAATATCTTTTTTACTTTGTAATACTAAATCCATATTATATAAAAATCTACCAATGGCAGTATAAGTTGCATATTCTTTTAATCTTGTTACTAAATGATATAAGTCTGCAGTAAAGTATAGATTTTGCATTTCTTTCTTTCCTATTACTTTTTCTATAATAATGGATAATATTGCTTCATATTTGTATCCTGATGAAGCTATACTGGCCCCAAAAAAGTGATTGTTTATTGCTTCGGTATATCCTTCGTTTAGTGCATAACTAATATTAGCTTTATTGGTTATTTGGTAAAAGCCTATATGATATTCTTCATTACTGTGACTACTACTAGCCATATGTAATAGTTCATGGTTAAAGGTATTATATGGATTTAAATCATTGGCTGGAAATATTTCTATAGTATTTTTATCTGGTAAATAATGTCCTGCATCTTTATTTAGTTTAAGTTTAGTTAATATATCATCTTTATATTTTATTGTCAGAGTTGATATGTTATTATAAAAGTTGGTTAATTCGTTTTCTGTTAAATTCTTTTTTAGGACATTATAAAAAGAAGATACAAAAGGACGATGAATGGCTTTTATATTATCAAATACTTCTATTTTTTGCGGGTTGTTTGTTATAATTGCTTTAGCTATTTTAACTGTTTTTGTTTCACTATTCATATGCACACTCTTTTCTTGGTAAATTTATTATATTATTATATTATTAAAAAAGCAAGATAAAAGACTTCAGAAATGAAGTCTTTGAATTGTTAATATATGGTGACCTGTATGGAATTCGAATCCATGAATGTTGCCTTGAGAGGGCAATGTGTTAAGCCACTTCACCAACAGGCCATAATGTCTTTTTTAAGACATTATTATTTTAACATAGATAAAAACTTTTTTCAAGTGTTTTTACATACTAATGTTAGTTTTGAGATATTAGCTCAAAACTATTTTCTAATGACCTTAGGCATTAGAAAACGGCGAGCAATGAAATGTGAGACGAAAAGAAAAAGAAAATTACTTTTCTTTTATTAGTTCAAGGAACTTATCTTCATCTATAATATTGATTCCTAGTTCTTTGGCTTTATTATTCTTAGTACTTGTACTGGTAATGTCGTTATTTATTAAATAGTTAACTTTACTGGATATTGATGTAACTACTTTGCCACCATGTTCTTCAATAAATTCAATCATTGTATCTCTATTAGTAAATTTATTTAGGCTACCTGTTATAACAAAGGTTAAACCATCTAGATCTTTATTGCTATTAGTGGATGCTTTTGGTATATCTATTTCTTCTTTTAATTCTTTTAGTTCCTCTATAAAGTCGGGATTGGAAAATGTGTCAATCCACTCTTTGGCAATAACATCTCCTACTCCGGGGATATTACTTAATTCTTCGTATGTAAGATTACTTATTTTGTTAAAATCGTTGTTAAAGTGATTGCATATAAGTTTTGCTCTGGAAAAGCCTATATCAGGTATGCCTAAAGCGTATATAAAATTGGCTAATTTTACATGTCGGGATTTTTCTATAGAGTTTATCATATTATTGTAGGATTTTTCTCCGAAACCATCGAAAGCTATTATTTTATCTTTATATCTATCTAAATGGTATAGGTCTTTATAATTATTTACTATTTTCTCAGTAATTAGTTTGTTTAGAATCATATCGGAGATACCGTCAATATTCATGGCGTTTCTACTTACAAAGAGACTTAAGCGTTTTATTAGTTTGGCTTTGCAGAAATCATTCATGCAGTATAAATATTTTACATCGGAATTGGATATGATACTAGCTTTGCTGCCACATACAGGGCATCTATCTGGTATTTCTAAATTACCACTTTGAGTGGAATTACTAGCTATTTGAGGAATGATCATATTGGCTTTATAAACCATGATGGTATCCCCTATTCCTAATTTTAATCCTTCTAATATGGAAACGTTATGAACTGAGGCTCTGGATACTATGGTTCCTTCTAGTTCTACTGGGTCGAATACTGCTACGGGATTGATAAGGCCGGTTCTTGATACGAGCCAATCTACTTTTCTTAATGTGGTGGCTACGGTTTCATCTTTCCATTTGAATGCTAATGAGTGTTTAGGAAATTTGGCGGTAGTTCCAAGGCTATTACCGTATGCTATGTCGTCATAAGTGATAACTAAACCATCGGATGGTATATCGTATTCTTTGACTTTTTCTTTGAACATAAGTACTTGTTCTTTGACTGTGTTTTTTGTTACTTTATAATGTTCTACTACTTCAAAGCCTTGGTTTTTTAGCCAATCGAAACATTCGCTTTTTAAATTGGATATATTAGTAGATGATTCGATTAGGGCAAAGATTATGCAATTAACGCATCTTTTAGCGGTAATACTACTATCAAGTTGTCTTACGGAACCGGAACATAGATTTCTTGGATTTTTGTATTGGCTGGAGCCATCTCCTAATTCTTCATTCATTCTGTTAAAATCGGAATATTTAATTATGGCTTCTCCTCTTAATACTAGTCTTCCTTTATATGGGATTGTAAGTGGAACGTTTTTGAATTGTTTGACGTTTTCTGTTACTAGTTCTCCTATTATTCCTGTTCCTCTGGTAACGCCACTGATAAGTTTGCCGTCTTCATAAGTAAGTACTATTGTTAGGCCGTCTAGTTTCCATGATAATAGGCCTTCTTTGTCCCCTAGGAAGTTCTCTAATTCGCTTACTTTCTTGGTTTTAGCTAATGACAACATTGGACTAGGATGTTCTACTTGCTTTAAGGAACTGGATATTTCTGGTTCGACATTTATTGTTGGGCTGTTGGATAGTGTCATGTTGGTTTCTTTTTCTAATTCTACTAATTCATCATAAAGATGGTCGTATTCGTAGTCGGTCATCATGATTGTATTTTTTTGATAATATAATTCTGAGGCTTTATTTAGGATGTTTATTAGTTCTTTCATTCTTGTTATTTTATCTTCCATTTGCATTCTCCTTTATGTATATTTATATTATAGCATAATTAAAAGAACTATAAAAGTTCTTATTTGATTTTTTTGTTATAAGATATTATAATTTGTCTTTGGCAATAATAATTGTTAGTCATACTAAATGTTATCGATGTTTATTAATTCATAGTCTTTGGTGCCGAATTTTAAATTTGCCGCTGCATCGATGATGTGATTGCTATGTCTTGATTCTATACGTTCTATTAGGTGGTCTTTGCCTTTGTCACTACTGGATGCTACTCCTATGGATAATTGTTTTAGGGCTCCACCAAAGCCTCCCATTGGGTGACCTTTAAAATGTGATAATACTAACATGCTTTTATAGTTATTTAAGTTGGTACCGACATAATCTTTTTTTATTATTTTGCCAGTTGGTATTTCTAATGTGATGTCGTCTTCGCTATCCATTATATCTACTTGATAATATTTATTCCAACCATGTTTCTGCATTAATTTTTGATGTTTGGCGGTAGTATTTATGGCTCCTTCATATGCTGTATTGCATTCTACTACTACACCATCCACTTCTTCTATTATGTCTTTCATGAATTCTGGTTTTAGATAGTTTTGATTTCCTTCTTCTCCGGAATGTAATTTAACAGCGGTTGGTTTGGGTAATTCTATATTTAATTTCTTATATAATTTTACTAGTGCTTTGCTAGTTATTTCTTTTGTAAAATATACTTTTGTTTTTTTCATTATATCTTTCTTTCTATTTATATATTATATTGTACCATAAAAATTAGATAATTGTTATAAAAAAAGAGGGGCTTTTGTTAAAGCTGCTCTATTTTTGTTATTCTTTCTTTTATTCTATCTTTGCCTAGTAATCTCATTATTTCATATAAGTCAGGAGTCATACTTCTACTGGTAAGTGCTACTCTTATTACTGTTGATATGTCTGCTACGCTTCCTTTATACTTATCTGGATTTTCTTTGTATTCTTTCATATTACTGCAATAGCCAAGTTCATCTGTCATGTCTTTGATATTGTTAAACCATGCTTCTTTATCGGTAACATTGAAATATTTTTCCATATATGTTTTTAGTATCTTAATGATTTCATTTTTATCATCAATTTTTCCCCATTCATATGAGGTTGGATTGTATAATTCGTCATACATATAGAATATTTGATTTTTTATATCACTATAGCAGGAATAGTCTTTTCTAGGCTTTTTCTGTTCTCTTTCTATGTTTAGTACGTTTTTTGTGTAATCTTCATATTTTACTAGTAGATTATTAAATTCTTTATCATATTCTTTGCTCCAATTTACTAAATTAGTATATACTTCGTCCTTAGTCATTTTACTAATGTAATTTTTAGATATGTTATTTAATTTTTCTAAATCATATAAAGCTCCTGATGGAGACATTTTTTTGGGAGAAAAATTAAAATCTAAGAAATTTTTGTCTGGATTAGCGGCATGCCATTCTTCGTAATTGGAATTAATTATTGTCATCAATGATTCTATTACTGCAATTGTAGGATATCCTTTTTCTTTATAATAACTCATACTTGCTTCTGGGTCTTTTCTTTTGCTTATTTTTCTTTTGATTTCACCATCTTGCTTTAATATCAGTGGGGTGTGAATGTATTTAGGTGGTTTTAAGCCTAATGCTTTAAACATTTCTAGATGTTTAGTTACACTTGGTAACCATTCCTCTCCTCTTACTACATGCGTAGTGTGCATTAGATGGTCATCTACTACATGAGCAAAATGATAAGTTGGAAGCATGGTATCGCTTTTCATAATTACATCATCTATGTCATTTTCACTTAAACTTAGTTTTCCTTTTGATAGGTCTTCAAAAATTATTTTATTGTTAAAATCGCCTTCTGATTTGAATCTAATGACATAGCTTTCACCATTTTTTATTCTTGTAATTGCTTCCTCTATACTAATACTTCTACATTTAGCAAATCTACCATAGTAACCTGTTCTCATTTTTTTTTCTTCTTGATTTTTTCTCAATTCTTCTAGTGTTTCTTTTTTACAAAAGCATGGATATGCTCTACCTATTTCAATTAATCTTTTTATGTAAGCGTGATATATTTCTATTCTTTCACTTTGAATATATGGTCCATAATTGCCTACTATTTTATCCTTATACTCATATTCATCGGGCATAAGATTATATTCTTTCAATGTTTTTATTATTAATTCAATGGCAGAATCTACTTCTCTTGTTTTGTCGGTGTCTTCATTTCTTAAATAAAATACTCCATTTGTATTTTTTGCAATAATATAATCTGTAAGTGCTTGATAAAATCCTCCTATATGCATAAATCCTGTTGGACTAGGAGCAAATCTTGTTACTTTCGCGCCTTCCTTTAAATTTCTTTCTGGATACATTTTTTCATAGTCTTCTATTGTTTTAGTAACATTAGGAAATATTAAATTTGCTAAATCTTTATTTGTCATTTTTTCACCTCGTTTTTTATTTTATTAGGTATACACTATATTCATTATTATTATAGTTAAATATAATATATTGAAAGGAGAACAGATTAACATGTATGGTTGTGGATACCCTTCTTATGGATATAGCTATGGCGCTAATGGTTTTTGGATAATCATCGTCGTACTTATAATATTCTTCATATTATTCTGGAACAATGGTTCTTGTGGCTGCGGCTGTGGTCAAAGATGTTGCAAATAATAACTATATCAAAATAAAGCCCTTTTGAAGGGCTATTTTTATTTAGTGGTTGCCCTGGTTAGATTCGAACTAACGCGTGCTAGAGTCAGAGTCTAGAGCCTTACCACTTGGCTACAGGGCAGTTACTGATATAATTATAGCATCTAATTTTTAATTATTCAAGTTTTTTTCATTTATCTGCTTATTTTTCTAGTTGTCTACACTTGTTCTTACTATAATTATATCAGTAACTCTCCCCGAATAAAGTGCAAATTGTTTGCACCATCACTTCACAGTGATGAATTTCTGTTTCTTGGAAACTACACTTAGCTTCGTCCACAGACTTAAATTCCGATAAGTGCTACCGTACTTTATTTTTACTTTAAAGAAATTTTGTTCGTTATTGACATTTATTATTGATACTTGGAATATACTTTCTTCATATATAATTTTAGCCCTTCAAACATGATATTTATACTTGCATTTAAATCTCTATCTAATGTGTTTTTGCAACATTGACATACATAGTCTCTCTCATTTAAGTTCTTGTATTTTTTATCTATATTATCACAAACACTACAGGTTTGACTTGATGGATAGTAGGTATTTATTTTGAAAAAGTATTTACCTTTTTCTTTAGACTTGTATTCTAGTTGTTTTAGTATTTCTCTAAATGTTGCATCATTTATTTTTTTTGATAGATTTATGTTTTTGTCCATAATCATTTTTTTAATATTTAATGATTCGGTAATTATTATATCATAATTATCGGTTATTTCTTTTGTTATTTTATGAATGTAGTATTTTCTGGCATTGGATAATTTGCTATAGAGTTTATTTAATCTTTTTAAATTTTTGTAATAGTTTTGACTTCCTTTATTCTTTTTGGATAATTTATAGTGTTCTCTTTTTATTTGTTCTTCGTATTTATTTATATATTTGTTATTATCATACGATGTATTATCTGACATTGTTATTAGTTTCTTTATTCCTAAATCTATTCCCACTATTGTATTTGGTTTTCTTTTTGATGGTTCTGGTAATTCATATAATATACTCACATAATATTTGCTATTTTTATCTTTCGATATTGTTACGTTTGTTATTTTGCCATTTATTTTGGTGATATTTCTATAGCCTCTTATTTTTAATTCTTCTAATTCTGGTAATTTTATTGTTCTACTAATTAAATCTAATTCTATATTACAGTATTTATTGTAAATAGCTTTAATTGTATAACTATTTTTACCATATTTGCTTCGATATTTTGGATTACTAATTCCACTGTTGAGATGTCTTTTATAATTATCTTGGAGATTGAATATTGTTTTCTTGATATGCAATGGATTGGCTTCTAGTAAGAAAGGATATTCATATTTTAATTTATTTGTATAATCTTTAATACAAGAATAGGCATTTATATATTCTTCGCTAATTATTTTTCTAAGATAATAATTATATACAAATCTATTACATCCAAAAGTTTTATTTAGTTTTTGTTTTTGCTGGTTATTTGGATATAATCTAAATTTATATGCTTTATACATTATTTCACCGCCTTATATTTGCTTGTTTATTAAATTAATTAGATTTTTTCTCTCTTCAGGAGTTAATAATTCTAACATTTTGTCATAATTATCTAATACATTTACATTGATAATATTTAAAGGACTTTTTAGTACTATTCCTTCTTTGTTCTTTAATATTAATTTTGCTACTTCTTTTGTGTTAAATATATCTAGGTTTATGATTGCATGTGTACTTGAGAATAATTCTTCGTTTTCTAATTTTAGTTTGGTTATTTCTTCAAATAGATCATAGTATGTTCTAAGTACATAATCTATTTTATCAAAGTTTTCATTTATTCCTAAACTGAAGAATTGATTTTTATTTACTCTTATTAAGTAATTATTATTTATGGTGTTGTCTACTATATGGCTTCTTATTTCTTTTATATAGATGTCTCCTTCTACTAAAATGATATTGTGTTTAGATAAAATGTAGTTTAGGAATTTATATATGATTTTTCTATCTAGTTTTTTGCTTGTTATGACTTTATTAAATATTTGTATTATTTTAATAGTATCCATTTTTTCCTCCTTGCAATGATAATAGCAGATTTGATTTAATTATGCAAATGGGGTAAAAAGGTATTTTGTGAATGTTTTTTCTGGTATAAAGTTATTTTTAATGTGTTAAAAATATATTTTGACTGTTATTAAGGATATAAAAAAGTATTTTGATTAAATTTTATTTTTTTAAAAAAATGAATCTCATATATTTGAGATTCATTATGTTTATTTTATAACAATATTTACTATTCTTCCTGGTACTACGATAACCTTTACTACTTCTTTGTTTTCAATCCACTTTTTTATGTTTTCTCTTGATAGTGCTGTTTTTTCTAATTCTTCTTTTGAAGTATTTATGTTTACTTTGATGGTATCTCTTACTTTACCATTTACTTGAATAGCTATTTCTTTTTCTTGATCTTCTGTTTTGGCTTCATCATATTTTGGCCATGGTCTATTGCAAATTGGCTCATATCCTATAGTTTCATTTAATTCTTCTGTTATATGTGGAGCAATTGGATTTAGTAGTTCTAGTAATATTCTATAATCGCCTTTGGTAATATGCTCTTTTTCGTCATAAGTGTTTAATAGAATCATTAGTGTTGATACTGCTGTATTGTAGGCCATGTGAGTTAGGTCGTGTTCGACTTTTTTGATACTTTTGTTGATAATCACTTCTAGGTCTTTAGAATATTCATCATTATCTGTGACTTTATCTTTTAGTCTTACTATTCTATCAACAAATCTTTTGCATCCTTTAAGTGAGTCTGTGCTCCATGGTGCATCTTGTGTATAGTCGCCCATAAACATTTCGTATATTCTTAAGGCATCTGCTCCATATCCGTTTACTATTTCGTCTGGATTTATTACATTGCCTTTACTTTTACTCATTTTTTCGTTATTAGAGCCTAATATCATTCCGTGGCTTACTCTGGTCCAAATCATTTCTTTATGTGGTACTAAGCCAAAGTTGTATAGCATCTGTACCCAGAATCTAGCATATAATAGGTGTCTAGCTGTATGTTCCATACCACCGTCATACCAATCTACTCTGTTCCAATATTTCATTACATCCATATTAGCAAATTCTTTGTTATTGTGTGGATCCATAAATCTTAGGAAATACCATGATGAACCAGCCCAGTTAGGCATTGTATCGGTTTCTCTTCTGGCAGGGCCTCCGCAACGAGGACAAGTTGTATTTACCCATTCATCGATCTTTGCTAATGGGCTTTCACCGTTTTCAGTTGGTTCGTATTCTGCAACATTTGGAAGAAGTAGTGGTAAATCTTTTTCTTCCATAGGTTGCCAGCCACATTTTTCGCAATAAATCATTGGAATTGGTTCCCCCCAGAATCTTTGTCTTGAGAAAATCCAATCTCTCATTTTATAGTTATTTACTCTTCTTCCAATACCTAGTTTTTCTAGCTTTTTAGTAATGGCTTCTTTGGCTTCTTCCACTGTCATACCGGTGAATTCTTCGGAATTTATAAGTTTGCAATTTTTTCCTAAATAATCATATTTTTCAAAAGCTTTAGTTGAGATGTCTCCTCCGGATATTACTTCTATCATATCTAAGTTATGTGCTTTCATGTATTCATAATCTCTTTGGTCATGAGCTGGAACGGCCATTACTGCACCGGTACCGTAGTCGCCTAAAACGAAGTCTCCTATAAATACTGGTACTTCTTTACCATTTACTGGATTAATTGCTTTAATTCCTTTTAATTCTACACCTGTTTTTCCTTTATTTAATTCTGTTCTATCCATATTAGATTTATGTGATGTTGCTTCTATATAAGATAAAACTTCATCTTTATTTTCTACTCTTGGTAATAGTTCTTTCATTAGTTTTCCGTCTGGAGCTATTACAAAGAATGTTATACCATATACTGTTTCAATACATGTGGTAAATACTGAGAAGGATCCTCCTCCTACAACATTTACATCCAACTCAACACCGGTTGATTTGCCTATCCAATTGATTTGTCCTAATTTTACTCTTTCAGCAAAATTTGTGTCATCAAGTCCTTTTAATAAATCTTCAGCATAATCGGACATTCTAAGCATCCATTGGGATTTTTCTTTTTGAACAACGCTACTGCCGCATCTTTCACACACGCCACCAGCGGCATCTTCGTTGGAAAGTACGGTTTTGCATGTTGGGCACCAATTTACTGGTATTGTTGCTTTATAGGCCATATTGTGTTTGTAAAATTGCAAGAATTGCCATTGTGTCCATTTATAATATTCTGGATCGGTAGTAGAAAATTCTCTACTCCAATCAAATGAAAATCCAAGTCTTTTCATTTGGCCTTTAAATGTTTTTATATTTTCTTTTACGGCGTCTTTGGGATGAATATGATTTTTTATGGCATATTGTTCTGCTGGAGCTCCGAATGCATCCCATCCCATTGGATATAAAACGTTATATCCTTGTCTTCTTTTCATTCTAGCTATAGCGTCTTGTGCTGTATAGCCTCTAACGTGGCCTACATGTAGTCCACTTCCTGATGGATATGGAAATTCTACTAGAATGTAATATGGTTTTTTGTTGCTCTCGTTTTGTGCTTCAAAAACATGATTATTTTCCCAGTACTCTTGCCATTTTTTTTCTATTTTTTTGAAATTATACATTTTTTTTACCTCTTTTCTGATAATGTCTTCCTAGTATTCCATACATAATTATTATTAATAGGATTATGAGTATTATGCTACATAGCAATTGCCATAGCCAATTGTCTAATAAGTGAAAAACAATTACATAAGTCAAAGCAATTATAAAAGTATTTATAATTGCGGAAGTGTATAAAAATTTTTTGTAATTTATTTTTTTTTCATCTAATCCATATACTCTTACTAAATAATAGTATTCCACTGGTACTTTCTTTTTATTATATTTTGTCTTTTTAAAGACAAAAAAGAAATAATATAATATAAATATTAATGTATATGATATTATAAAGTCTAATAGTATATTTAATATTTCTTTCATTATATTACCTCCATATAAGTCTGTATTATACTATATTTTTTGGATGTATTCAAGTAAATTGATGAATATTTTTATATATTTACTATCTAATCCTTTTTTCTTTAATTTCCTTATTTTTATTCTTTTTTTCTTAACATCTAAATCACTAAATAATATTTCATCTAATTTGTCTTTTAGGCTTGTATTTATTGCTAAGTCATATAATATTTCTTTAATGTCTTCATTGATAAGCCTAATAGAACTTACTAAAACATTTTCACCTTTTATATTTACTTCTAAGTCTCTGCCTACGATAAGGTTATTTATTTGAATAATGAAATCGTTTTTATCATAATAGCAATTATAAGTAATACTTTTATCTTCTATGTATACTGCTTTAATATTTTTGGTGTTTTTGAATCTTAATAAATAGTTTCTTTTGCTTAGAAGATTTTTACCTTCTGATTTTGATATTTTTAAGGTATAATTATCTTTTTCATAATGATAACTAAAGTTTGTTATCATATACATACCTTTTTTATAGTTATTTGTTATGCCATCATCTTCGTATAAATTGTATGTTCCATCGTTAAGTGGATATATATTTAATTCTAGAGTACTTGGTATATCTTCTTTAATATTATAGCTCATTGGTATTATTGATCCGGCTTTTACGAATACGGGGTAATCTTCATCGCGATAGAAATTGGTATAATATTTAGTGCCGTTATATTGTTTTCCATCTAATAAATTGAACCAAATACCATCTGGAACAAATACTTTTTTCATTACTCTATCGATAACTATATTTTTTTTGTTAGTTATTGGTGATACGAAAAGGTTTTGACCGAAAAAGTATTGATTTTTGTATTGAACATCATCTAATATTTTTGGGTAATCGTAATAGAATGGTTTTACTATTCCTTTTCCTGTTTTATGATAGTTATAGCTTTCGGTATAGATGTATGGTATTAATTTGTATCTTAAATTCATAAAATAAATAATATCGTTTTCGATAATTGGATTCCATTTCCATGGTTCTCTTTTGTAATACTTGCCTCCTTCGCTGGCAAGTAAAAAGATTGGTGAAAAGCAAGCGAATTGTATGTATCTTAAATATAATTCAGCTTCTTCAATACCGTTATGATAACCGCCAATGGGATGGGCTATGAAAGATACTCCGACGTTATATCCTTGGAGATTATATCTTGGTAATAGATTTAGGGTTGTCCAATTTACTAATGTTTTACCGCTCCAAATGATTGGATAGCGATGTACCGCTATTCCGTGATTTCGGGTTAGTGATAATCCTCTTTTTCCTCTTGTTTCTATTTTTCCATGATGATAATGAGCAAATTTCCACAAATCTATTTTGTCATTTGGATTGTTATAATCAATACTATATAGTTCTACACCTTGCATTTCTAGATTATTTATAAACATGTTTAGGTATATGACTAGTTTTTCGTTGCTAAGGGGAATAAATTTGAATTTTTCTTCATTGGTAAAACTGCTTATTAAATTATATTCATTAGTTCCTTTTGCTATTTCTAAATTGGGATTAATTGTTACTCCTAATTTTATGTTTTTTTGTGTTAAATAATTGCTTACGTTTTTTAGGTCAATACTTGGTATGTAATTGTTGTTTCCACGCCATGAATCTCCTAATAGAAATATTGATATTGGGATATTGTCTTTGTTAAATCTATCTACTAATGATATTATATCTTTACTGGTATAATTATCGTTTTTATACCACCATGCCCCTAAGGCATATCTTGGTATTAGGTTTGGATAGCCGGTTAAAGTGAAATAGTCGTTTAAGCATCCGTCAAAATCTTTATTGTACATAAAGAGATATATGTCTTTTGATCCTTCTTCTCTTGGGATGAAAATGTCGTTTTCTGTTAATACTGGAGTATTGTCTTTTACTACTGCATAGCCATCTAAAGAATATAATCCTGTATCTAGAATTATTTTATCCTTGATGCTGTCAATTGAATAATTTATACCTCTTAAATTTTTTACTTGTGGGCTATTCATTTGCCACTCTATTGTAGTATTATTTATGACGGCTTTTAGATTACTGCCGAAGTTTCCGGCTTTGAAATCTTTATCTTTTACGTATGTGATTGTGAAAATGCCGGTATCTATTTGGATTAGTGTTTCACTTTCGGTGATGCCATATGGTGTTTTGGGAAAGGTTCTATTAATGACTAAGGCGGTTGGGTCATCGATAAATTTACCACTTGGTGTATACTCTAATCTGGCTAATCTTGGTGTTAATATGGTTATTCTGTACTTATTGCCTATAATGCATGATTCTTTATTACTAATTAGTTTGGTTCTGGATTCTATGTAGTAATTTGACACATTAGCCATTTTTTCACCTTCTTTTTTATTCTTTTTTTGTTTTTTTATTCTTGCTTCATACTAGCTGTACAGCGTACAGTAGCTTTTATTGTTTCCCCTTGTACTTCATAATCGTTTATATTGTTTTCATCAAACCATAAGTATACTTTGTAAGTGGTGCTTGTGGTGCTAAGCGGTATGTTTGTTGCTATTAGTTTTGATGTTCCTGCTGAAGTTCCTTTCATACTGCCTGAGGATATTATGGTGTTGCCACTTACAACGGTATATTTTAATGCATCGCTGTTCTTTAATTTATCCCCTATTGAGGTAACATCCATATATATGTGTCCATATATGTCATATGTGTTATCTTTTTTATATAATGTTATGGTAATGTTATTTCCTCCTGTATATGTAGATGATGGATTTATGGTACCACGCGTTATATCAGTACCTTTATTATATGTTATATAATAATCTAATCCTTTAGTAGTTGTGTTTACATTTAAATCTTCGAATAGTATACTTGTGAAATAAGCTATACTTCCCCCTAGTAGTCCTAAACATAGGATGGTTAGTCCTGATATTATTAATATTTTTTTCTTCTTATCGTATTCCATGTTATTCCTCACTATCTTACTGATATAATAATATCATAATTAACTAAAAAGTGCAATATTACTGGTTGTTTTTTGGTATTATTATTCTTTTGATTATATAATAGATTATAGTTATAAATATGTAAAAAATTATGACTAAAATGCTATTGATGATGTTTTTTGTATCTACTTTTATTATTAATGTAAATAATGTTAATATTAAACATAATATTATGTTTTCATAGATAATATTTAATATGCTATTAAAGTTATCTAATAAATTTATTTTTAGTTTTCTAGTTAAAAGTATTATTCCAATAATAATACTGATTATTAGTCCTAATATTGTACTGGCTATGCTTCCGAAATATGCTGTATATCCCATTCTATATGCTGAATTTATTAGTGGTACTTCAAAAATTATCTTAGTTATTAAGCTTATTAAAAGAAATATTATGATATTTTTTTCTTTGTTACATATTATATTTATATTTACAATACTATCATATATTGTATAAAAGAATATTAATGGTACTAATCCGAAAATAAAGTTATAATCGTTATTAAATAATGTAATATTGATTGGTCCTGATATAATCATTAATATTATAGTTATCGTTAGGCTGGTATTGATTATTTTATTTAATATTTTATGAAATAAGTCTTTATAGTTATTATCTTTGTTTATTATAGATGTTTTTAATTTATTTATATCTGTATTATATATTTTTTTGATTATTAAATGTATAATATATATAATTATTATTCCATAAAAGTATGTATTGGTAATATAATTTGATACATCATCATAACTATATTTATATCTATTTAGTAATATATAATATAATACTATAATGGATATGTATATATATGATGCGTTTATTATATTATATATTATTATGCATCTATTATCTATTAATGATTTTTTTATTTGTATAATATAATTTATTTTTGTTTCTTCTCTCTTTTTTGTATATTTATTGTTTTTCTTTACTACTAATATATAAGATAATATTATTAGTATTATGCCTAATATTATTGGTACTAAATATATTATTATTATTTTTAAATAATCTTCTAATAAAAAAACTTTATATAGTAAGAAGATATTGATTATATTAAATAATATACTACTTAATTTATATATATTTAATAATATATTTTTTTTATATCCAAATATATTTAAATAGTTATTTATTAGTTTTATAATAAGTGATATGGATAAGAATATTGTCATGGTTATATTAACTAGATATAATTTTTCTATATTTATTAGTGTTGATATAATGTAAGATATTACTCCTAAAAGCATGGTTAAAATAATGATAAGTAATATACTACATTTAAATACTTTATTCATTGTATATAGATATTTTTTATCATAATAATCATTTAATAATTTTTTTATTTTATTTGAACTAAATATACTATAATATATTAAAAACAAGCTAAAACTAAAGGTAAGTAAGAAAGTATTACTATTTTTAGTAAGATGATATAATACTATTATAAATATAAATGTTAAGATATTTATTATTTTCTTCATAAGCTACTCCTAAGAAAATTATATAGGAAAATATTGTTTTTGTAAACTTTTTTTGCAAAAGTAGTTGATTTTTTAATAATATTGTGGTATCATTTATATCAGCTGATGTCTTGGTAGCTCAGCTGGATAGAGCAATCGCCTTCTAAGCGATCGGTCTGGAGTTCGAATCTCCACCAGGACACCACTTAGATATTAACTTCTTACTTAGTAAGAAGTTTTTTATTTTTCTCTTAATTCTCTTACGCTCAAGTTATAACTTTCTGTTATAGATATATAATAATTAATTTCATTAACATCATTAAGTGATAATAATTCTGAGTAATGACTCCAAGATAATTGTTGCGACAATGTCGCAACTTTTTCAGACAATACATAAAATTGTCGCATTCTGGACAATGCAATGAAGGTATAGCCTTTTCCTAGTTCACTGGTTAACCTTTTGGAATACTCTTTTATTAATCCATTCCCATACTTTGCCCTATTTTCACCACCTTTTGCTTATATACTTCATTATCTATTAGTTTATTTTTTATTTCATTATAATAATTCATATTGTCCTCCTAACTTATTACATAATCTCTTGTATATATCCTATTATCACTTGAATATTCTATATAATAATGATTATCACGTCTAGATATAATAATACCTATTGTTTTATCTTGATTAATACTTTTAATATGTTTATCTATATAATTCATATATACTTCTATTTGACCTATATGTTCTTTCTTTAATTCACATACTTTTAATTCTATTACTACATAACAATTGAATTTAATATTAAATAATAGTAGATCTATATAATTATAAGTACTTCCTATTTTTATTTTGTATTCACTGCCAATAAAACAAAAACCATCTCCAAGTTCCTTCATGAAACCTTCTATATCTTCGATAATTAATCTTTGTAATATCTTTTCGCTAATATTTTCTTTATCTATTCCTAACCTATCTTTAATAATAATAGGATTCTTAATAAAATCATTTACATTAACTTCTTCTTTATTAATTAGTTTCAATTTAGTATTATCATCTAATCTTTGATATTCTTTATTTTTAATTCTTTCTCTCAGCTTTCTTTTACTTAAACATTGCTCTGATGTAATTTTAATATAGTAATTTATTTCGTTTATATCCTTAAGCGGTAATAGTTCACAATAATGGGACCAGGTTAATTGGTCAGCCGGTGGCTGACTTTTTTCAACAAATAAATAAAACATTCTCATATATTTAAGTGAAGTTATAGAATATTTTTTTCCTAAATCTTTAGTTAATTTCTCTGAATATTCTTTAATTAGGCCATCACCATACTTAGCTCTTTCTTCTCCTCCTTGTGCTTCAATTAATAACTTTCCAACTTCATAATAAGTACTAAGATCATTTCTATTCTTAGAATAATCTTTTACCCTTTTATATACTTCATTGTCTATTAATTTATTTTTTATTTCATTATAATAGTTCATAAAAGTCTCCTAAGTTAGTATATATTCTCTAGTTAATATTCTCTTATCACTAGAGTATTCTATATAATAATGATTATCTCTTCTAGATATAAT